>VFSW01000053.1_pt1 | contig 131317 bp, 112 predicted proteins | sample 5358111 | NCBI WGS metagenome assembly VFSW01 (sample SAMN11554181, study PRJNA540505) | mine drainage metagenome | isolation source: sediment from site ElyBrook_90M | place: USA: Ely Copper Mine, Vershire, VT | collected 2017 | reverse complement strand
GTCACAGCCTTCCAAGCTGTTGGTTGCGGGTTCGATTCCCGTCTCCCGCTCCATGTTTTCAACAACTTGCAAGAATCCGGACTGCACGCCGTTACTCCATTTACTCCACTTGCGTTCCTGAGCCTGTCTTGGACCGCCGGTTCCCGGAAGCCGCGCGGCCGAGTCCGCCAGATTCGAGCTTCGTTCCGGCCGTGAACTTTCGATCGAGGCCGCTACTCGCACAGACGCCCAGCGAGGCCGCGAGGATTGCCAGAGCGGCCAATAATTCGTGGCGCAACAACCAACCGCAAGACCATCACGCCCGCAGGGGCGTGGCCCGGTCTTTTATCGCGGCATGAGGCGAGTTATGATGACCCTACGGGCTCCGATGAGTCCGGCGCCGGGCGCGCGCCGGGCGGTGGGGAGCCCGAAAGAATACGGAGGACTCATGCCCTGGCATCTGGCTATTCTTGGCGCGGGGAGCGCTGCCGCGTACTATCTCAACACCTTGGATCGCAGCCGCTATCCGAAGATCGTCGTGATCGGCGAAGACGATCCGTGGGCGGGGCGGCGCGGCATGAATCCGGCAAATCCGAAGGATCCGGTCAATTTCATCAACCAGAGCGAATCGATGATCGGTCACTTCGGGCCGAGCGCGCCGGCTACGTCGGATCAGCTCGTGCCGCGAGCGGATTGGGCGAAGGCGAATCAACAAATCATAGACCAGTGCTCGGTCGACAAGATTCAGGGCGCCGTGCTGCGTGTATCGAAGGCGAAGACCGCGTGGCTTCACGACCGCGATCGCGCCGTGATGAACGACGCCGAATATTGCTATGCAATCGAAGTGAAGCGGAAGAATTTCACCTCGACTTATTACGCGCCAAAGGTCGTGGTCGCCACTGGCGCCGGCGAGCACAAGGCGCCGGACGACCGGTTTCCGCAGTTGGCGCGGCGGTATCCGGACCTGTTTATGGATATGGACACGTTCGCCCGCCATCCGGAGATGCGCAAGCCCGGCAAAAAGATCATCGTGCAGGGGCCGAACGCGGCGGTCGACAGCGTCGACACCGCGGCATTCAATCAATGCACGGTGTACTGGCTCACCGGAACGCCGGCGATTCTCGCGACGCCGCACCAGACCGGCGCGCGCGCGGTGCGGAGCGGCCAGGGCGGCCAGATCTACGCGCTGAACCGGAGCGTCAAGGATCCGGCCGAGATCAAAGTCATGGGCAATAAAATTCAAGTGAAACTTGCCGACAACACGGCGCTCGAGGCGGACCACTATGTGTGGGGCATCGGCCAGGACTCGCAGGGCGCGGTGAAATTCCTCGACTCGGGGCTGCTTAACAATCTCGAGCCGATCTACGACGTCAATCAACGCTTTGGCGACGCCCACGAGTCGGTGCTGGGCTTTCAATTGGAAGGGACCACGGCGTCGCAGGGCCTCGAGGTCGTGGGCGCGCTCGCCCGTCAGGTTTTGCTGGCGCGCAAGGACGGAATCAGTCACACGTACCTGCGGGATCTTGAGCGGGTGATCGAGGGGCTGAAGACCAAGTTCGCCCACTGGAACCAGGATCTCGCCGACCACGGGTATGACTTCCTGCTCGAGCCGGTCGATGAACTGAGCAAGATTCCACCCCGGCAGTTGATAAGAACGATCTGCAAGCTCAAGGGCATTGTCGGCATGTACAGCCCGACCTGGAACTCGTACTTTCAGGCGCTCGGGGCTCTGATCGTCAATTGGGCCATCGCAAAGCAGTTCCTCGACACGAGTAAAGGCAAGGTGCGGGATGAGGACCTGAACAACGCGCTCAAGATCCTGACCCCCTCGACCGTGGGCTCGCCGCAGTTGGGCGGCATTCGCGCGGCCACCTCGGCGATGAGCGGTTTCATGCCCGTATATGTCGCCAATCAGCCTGGCGGCGACGCGAACTTCTCGCATGACGATCAGACCGTGCTCCGCGTCTTCATTGCCGTGAACTATCCGTGCGTGCCGGAGGAAGATTGCCAGCGTATCATCGCCAAGATGATCGAGGGCCGCCGGAGCCGCGACAAGAAGGATCCGAACAAACAGGTGACGCCCGGCAACTGGGGCTACCAGGACGGTCAGATCCAGCAGTTCCGAAGCGAGTTGAAGCTTCTGAATGATCGTTGGGCGGGGACATTCTCGGGGGCCAAGACCTCTGGAACGGGCAAGACGACGCTGTAGAGGACTGCTGCGCCCGCCGCGCTGCCGAGCCGAGCGCGGCGGGCTGTGGGCACCCGAGCCGGGCGCTGGCTCGGACAGGCTCGGCGCATGCCGCGGAAAAGGCCCGCTCTGTTCGTGGGTCTGCCGTTCGGAATCAGGACCGGGGAATCCGAGTTCCGGCTGCCGACCCGCGACGCCGGTTCGTCGTTGGCCCGCATGCCGATATACTGTTCGGCACGAGGCCGGAACCGGCTCCCGCTCCGGCGTGGAAAGGACATCATGAACCGAAGGAATTTCTGCGGCGCGCTCGTTGGCGGAGGCGCCGTGGCCGCAACCGCCCGCGCCCAGAGTCCCACCCGGCCCCCTCGTCTCACCATTCGCCAGGTCCGCGCGGTGCGGCTGAAAGACGGCTTCAACAGCCGCTTTGTCCGCGTCTACACCGACCAGGGACTCACGGGTACCGGCGAAACCATGGACACCGTCGGCGCCGAATACATCGTCAACAACAACATCGGTCCCGCGCTGGCCGGCCGCGATCCGCTGGACATCGAAAGCATTTGGTTCGACCTCTGGTCCTGGCGGCGCACCACCGGCGGCAACTCCCCAGTGTTCCTCCGCGGCCTCGGGGGGCCATATCTGGCCGCTATGAGCGGCATTGAGATGGCGCTATGGGACCTGGCCGGCAAGGCGCTTGGCGTCCCTGTCTACCGCCTGCTCGGCGGCCGCGTCCGCGAGCGCATCCCCGTTTATCTGCACGCCCGCGACCCCGGCGAGGCTCGACGCCTGGCCTCGGAAACTCGCGTCAAGGCGCTCAAAATCGGCATGGATTACACCCCTGACCAAGTTACCCTCAACAAGGGCTGGGACCCCGGGAAAGCCTGGGGCATCCATCTCAACACGCCGCAGTTGGATGACATCGTTCACCTGGCCGGCTCCATGCGCGAGGCGCTCGGCAAGGACTTCGGCCTGATGCTCGAATGCCACACCCGCTACGACACCGAATCCGCCATCCAGCTCTGCCGCCTCGTCGAGCCCTTCCGCCTGGACTGGGTCGAGGAGCCCGTGCCCAGCGACAACGTCGACGCCATGGCCCGCGTTCGCCAGGCCAGCCCCGTCCCCATCGCCGCCGGTGAGAATATCTATACGCGCTATGGATTCCGTCCTTACCTGGAAAAAGAAGCCCTGAGCATCATCCAGCCGGACATGTCGAAAACCGGCGGGCTTCTCGAAACGCGCAAGATCGCCTCCATGGCTGAAACTTATTTTGTTCCCCTCGCCCCCCACGGCGTGGCCTCGCCGCTCGCCACTATGGCCTACGCCCACGTCTCCGCCACGGTCCCCAACCTGATGATTCTCGAGTGGACGCATTACGAGAACCCGCTCTACACCACGCTTACCACTCCCGTAAAGCTGAACGACGGCTTCCTTCCCGTCAGCGATGCCCCCGGCATCGGCGTCGAGCTGATCGAGGAGGCCGTGAACGCCCGGCTCGATCCCGAGTTTCGCCCGCTTTAGCCAGGCCGCGCCGCCGGATCGCGATGCCGTCCGCGGACACTTCCCTCGGTCCACACTCTTTTTCGCGATCCTGCTCTCGGGTCATATCTTCTGTCCTTTCTTTACGCCGCGCACGGATTGTCGAAGCGTTCGGCAAGACCCGAACACTTTTCGCGAACCCTTGAATCTTCACTCTTCAAAGCCCGTGAAAGCTCGATGCGAAGGGTGCGATGCGGCGGAGGATAGGGTGCGATATGCTTGGGCTGCGATGGCCGTAAAAGGGATGATTCGGGTAGCCGCTGTGGCGGCGGTGGCGGCCATGGCGCAGGACGGGACGACTTCTCGAGGCGTCGTTTCTTCCGATCCCGTGGCTTCGATCGAACGCTATATCCGGGAGAACTGGAAGACACTGGAGCGATCCGACAAGGACCTGGCCAAGGCGGCGGTGGATCCGAAATTCAAGCCGCTCGGAAACGGGAAATGGCCGGTGTACGTTCCGGACGGCGAGGATCTGGCGGCGATCGAGACGCGCCTTCGTCGCGACATGGCGCCGGGGGACTTCGCCAGGATCGAGCTGCGAAGGCTGCCGCGGGGCGGGAAAGATCCGGCGGTTCAGGGACTGTTGTATCTGCCGCGCCCTTACGTGGTTCCCGGCGGGCGGTTCAACGAGATGTATGGCTGGGATAGTTACTTCATCCAGCTCGGGCTGTTGCGCGACGGGGAAGTGGACCTGGCGAAAGACATGGCGGATAACTTCCTCTATGAGATCGCTAACTACGGGAAGATACTCAACGCGAACCGGACTTACTATATGCACCGGTCCCAGCCGCCGTTCCTGACGCAGATGTTACTGAACGTCTACCGCAAGACCGGGGACAAGGCATGGCTCGAGGCGGCGGTTCCGATGATCGAGAAATACTACCGGTTCTGGACGACGGCGCCTCACCTGACTCAGGAGACGGGACTCGAGCGGTACTACGACACCGGCGACGGGCCGGCGCCGGAAGCGGTGTCGGCGGAGTTGAACGGCAAGGGCCAGAACGAGTACGACACGATTCGCGAATACTATCGCACGCACACGGTGACCGCGTACGACGTAAGCCAGTATTACGAGAAGGGGACGAATGAGTTGACGGCGCTGTTCTACCGGGGCGATCGGTCGATGCGGGAAAGCGGGTTCGACCCTTCGAGCCGGTTCGGACCGTTCAACGTGGACATCATCCACTACGATCCGGTGTGCCTGAATTCGCTGCTGTATCTGATGGAGGAACAGACGGCGGAGATCCTGACGATCCTAGGCCGGACGGCGGACGTGGATGAGTGGAAGGAGCGCGCGCGGGCGCGCGGGCAGCGGATGCGGGCGCTCATGTGGGACGGGAAGGACGGCCTGTTTTACGACTACAACTTTGCTGCCAGGCGGCTGCGGCGGTATCCGTATCTGACCGTCTATTACCCGTTGTGGGCGGGGATCGCCACGAAGGAGCAGGCGGCGCGCGTGGCGGCGAACGTGGCGAAGTTCGAAGCCGTGGGAGGGTTGGAGACCAGCACCGAGCGGACCGGCGACCAGTGGGACGCGCCGTATGGATGGGCGCCGCTCGAGTTGATCGCCGTGGAGGGACTACGGCGCTATGGGTACAATGCCGAGGCGGATCGAATCAGCGTGAAGTTTCTCAAGCTCGTGCTCGGGGAGTATCTACGCACCGGGACGATCGTCGAGAAATACGATGTGGTTCGCGGGGGATCCGATATCTCGGGGGGAATCCTGTATGGGTACCACTCGAACGAGATCGGGTTTGGATGGACGAACGCCGCGTTCACGGCGCTCTATGACGCGTTGCCGGAAGGGGAGCGGGCAAAACTGAAGGCGGTGAAAGCGCCGCCGGGCCGGGGGTGAAGAGAAGCGTTCGCGGATCGCATGCGTTCCCATGGGCGCCGGCCGCTTCGTCGAGGGCCTGCGCCGCGGCGCGGACGCGTATCCTTCTCGATGCGAAGTTTCCAGGCGTCGCGGAGTGCGCCGGCGAGGTGGATCTGGGTCTTGCCCATGGTGCCTCAGCCGCCGGCGAAGGGGACGAAGATGTCAGGCGCCTCGGCGACGAAGGCGGGGATCCTCCATCGCTTCGAGCGCGCCGGAATCCGCGGCGTGGGGTGGAGGCGCGGTAGTCCGCTTTAAGTCTTTACCACAGCCTCGCTGCATCGACGTACTTTGTCCAGGATGATATCGGCAGAGGCTCTCCAGGCGAACGGTCGGAGTTTTTGATTCGAGTGAGCCAGCCACGGGTAGATGTGCTGCTCGAGTTCACTGGACTCCACGGAACTTCGAACCGATTCGGCTCCTGGGGCGGGATTCCACCCGTTCGGACCTTCCGGCACGCCCGCCCAGAGAACCACACATGCCAGCGCCTTTTTCATCTCTGGGGTCGCCTGAGGCGGATACGTGGGGCTGCTTGAACTCGCGGAGGCCCCGCCGACTCGCAAGTTCAAGCCTCCAGCGCCACGACACGTTTCCGATAGCAGCCCAAAATAGAAATCGCGCATGCCGCTCGCCCTTCAGGGCACGGCATGCGCGATCGGAATTTTAGTTAAATGCGCCGGGAGCTTAGCTCTTCGGGGCGTCTGCCTTGGGAGTCTTCGCCTTCTTGGTCTTCGCCTTCTTGGTCTTCGTCTTCTTGGTGGTGTCAGTCTTCGGGGCGTCCTGGGCGAAAACCGCGGTCGCGCCCATCACGAGCGACAGGCCGAGCATGAGGGTCATGAACTTCTTCATTGTGTTTTTTTCTCCTTGGTAGTGACTACGGAACCAACTACGACCCAATGATGACAGACTCCGCATGAACCAACCCTTAAGGGCCTATTAAAAACGCTTCATCTGAGGGGACGTTCGGCGCCGCCGATTTGCCAGAAGCGCTAAACTGATGGTTTCCCGGCATGTTCCTCGCCCTTCTTTTAGCCGCCACCCCCTCGGCGTGGGTCCCTGCCCGCTGGGCGTCGAGCGATCCGGCCTCTTTAAGTCTGCTTCAGCCGACGCCGGTCAACTGCCTGCTGGTCGAGCGGCAAAAGTGGTCCAAACCCTTTGCTGAAGCGGCTTCCGCGCGCGGCGTGACCGTGTTGGGCGTGGTGCGTCCGGGGCCAGCGGCCGTGGACGAGGCGCGCACGGCGGTGAAGCTCGGGCTGGCGGGCGTGGTGCTCGAAGGCGACTTTCCGGATAGCGTCGCGCGGGTGCTCGCGGATTCGAAGATTACCTGCGTGGAACTGACGCCGCGCTCGAAGATGCGGTTCGACCGCGCCCAGGCCATCACCGGAAGCTACCAGGGCATCTGGCCGGGTGTCGAGGTTGAAACAAATGGCCAGGCGAAATCCGCGCCGAGCGGAGCCCCTTGGATCGACACCAACACCGGATTCCTGCGTTTTGTCCGCGCGCTAACCGCTGGCCCCATCTGGATCGGCAACACGCCGCCCGCGAATACCGTGATTCCGGCGGACCGCTATCTGCAGACCATCGGCGACGCGGAGATGAGCGGCGCGCGATGGGTCGTCGCGCTCGATGACGACTTCACCAGTCGCCTGCTCGCCCACGAGCCCCGCGCCTTGAATCAATGGAAACTGATCGGCGAGACGCTTCAGTTCTACGAAGACCACAATGAATGGCGCACCTGGGAGCCGCGCAGCGATCTCGGGATCGTCGAGGACGCATCGAGCGGCGCGTTGCTCTCGGGCGGCATTCTCGACATGATCGCCGTGAAGCATACGCCCGTGCGCGCGCTTCCGCCCTCGCGCGTATCGCCGGATTCGATGAAAGGCCTGACCATGGCAGCCGACGTCGACCCGGCCTCTCTCACGCCCAGGCAACGCGACGCGCTGCAGGCCTTCGTCCGCGCGGGCGGCACGCTGCTCAACGCGCCGCCCGGATGGAAATTCGTGCTGCCGAAGGACGGCGGCATCACGCTCGATGCGAGTTCGCTCGAACAGCTTGACGAGATCTGGAAGGAACTGAACTCGCTCACCGGCCGGAAGAATCTCGGAGTGCGCCTGTTCAATGTCTCGACGATGATTTCGAACCTCATCGAGGCGCCGGGCGGCAAGCCCGTCGTGCTGCACCTGGTGAACTACTCGGACTACCCGGTCGATTCGATCACCGTTCACGTCTCGGGCGCGTTTACCAAGGCGCGCCTGCTCATGCCCGGGCAGAAGCCGCTCGATCTGAAGCCGTACCCGGTGGAAGACGGCGTCGGCATCGACATCGACAAGATGGACTCGGTGGCCGCGATCGAGCTCGAGTAGCGCGCGAGAGCGGACCAAGCGCGGGGCTAACGTCGCCATCGGCGTTGTGGCGCCGGAGGCCATGCCGGACAACTCCGGCCTCGGAGCGGGACCAGTTTCGCGGAAGTTGCCGATGCCGGGGGCGCGCGGGCATTATGGGAAGGTGAGTGAAAGTCTGGGGCCGGGTGCGGCGTCCCGATGGTCAGCGACGCTGGCCCAGTGGAACGAGGCGATCCGGCGAAATGAAGACAAGCTATTCCTGGTACTGACGCTGCTGCTCGGCGCGCTGATCGGCCTGGTTGTCACCACATTCATCATCGTCACCGAGCGCTTCAATCATCGACTGTATCCGGGCGACCGGGCGGCGTGGCGGCGCATCGTGCTACCGGTGCTCGGCTCGCTCACCATGGGCTACCTGCTGCAACGCTTCTTTCCGGACGCGCGCGGCAGCGGCATTCCGCAGACCAAGGTCGCACTGTTTATCCGCAATGGGCGGATCCAGATGCGCACCGTGCTTGGAAAGTTCTTCTGCTCGTCGGTGTCGCTCGCCAGCGGCCTGGCGCTTGGGCGCGAGGGCCCGGCAGTGCAGATCGGCGCGGGCATCGCGTCGCAGACCGGGCAGAAGTTGGGCTTCGGGCCCGAGCGGCTGAAGCAACTGATCCCGATCGGGGCCTCGGCGGCGCTGGCTGCCGCCTTCAATACGCCGATCGCCGCGGTGCTGTTCTCGCTCGAAGAAGTGATGGGCGATCTGCACGCGCCGGTGCTGGGGTCGGTCGTGCTCAGCTCGGCGATCTCGTGGGTAGTGCTTCATCTGATCCTCGGCGACGAGCCGCTATTTCACGTGCCGGCGTATCAACTTGTCCATCCGGTCGAGTTCGTGAATTACGCGTTCCTGGGAGTCGTAGGCGGCTTCGTCTCGGTGGCGTTCACGAAGCTGACGTTGTTCATCCGAGGCTTCTTCCTGAAGCAACCGGAGTGGACGCGGGCGTTTCAGCCCGTATTTGGCGGCATCGTCGTCGGCGCTCTCGGACTGTTCGTGCCCGAGGTGCTCGGCGTGGGCTATGACTTCATGAACGTGGTGCTCAACGGCAATGTCGGCGCGCTGTTCCTGGTCATGCTGCTCGCGATGAAACTGGTCGCGACGGCGTCGTGTTACGGGTCGGGCAACGCAGGGGGCATCTTTGGTCCCAGTCTGTTCCTGGGCGCAATGCTCGGCGGCGCGACGGGAAGCTTCGCTCATTATCTGTTCCCGCACCACACGGGCACGGCGGGGGCGTACGCGCTGGTGGGCATGGGCACGGCGTTCGCGGGCATCATACGCACGCCATTCACATCCGTGTTCATGATTTTCGAGTTGACGCGCGATTACGCGATCGTCGTGCCGCTGATGTTATCGAACATGATCAGCTACTACATTTCACGGCGTTTCCAGCGGCAGCCGATGTACGAGGCGCTGGCGCGGCAGGAGGGCATTCATCTTCCGTCGCACCGCGGAGGGCGATCGTCGAAGGCGGGCCTGCGAGTGGCGCTGGCCATGAAAAAGGACATCCACGCGTATCCGCCGGACATGACCGTGGAGGAACTGGTGAAAGAAGCGGGCGAAGTGGACTGTCTGGTCGCCGAGGGCGGGGAGATGACAGGGGTGATTTCGCGGTCGCACGTGCAGGCGGCGGTGATCGAGGGACACGGCGACTGGACGCTGGGAGCGCTGCTCGCGAGCGAAGAGGCGCGGATGCCGTATGACGAGGACCACGTCGCGTTCCCGCACCTGCACGAGGACCACGGGCTCGACGTTGCGCTCGAGCGGATGGGCGCACTCGGGTTGACGATGCTGCCGGTGACCGACCGCGCGGACGTGAAGCGGCTGAAGGGCGTGGTGACGCTCGACGATGTGATGCACGCTTATGGAGTGCAGTAGGGCGCAAGGGGCCGCGCGCGAACGAGGGAGACGGGCGTGGTGAGAACCGCTCGCATGACCGCCCTCCGCGAGGGCAGGGAGCGAGGTCTGGAGCGTAAACTTAAAAACGGCAGTTAGACCGTGGCATCGGCGAGCCGGCCAATGCTTCCAAGGACTTTGCCACCGAGGAACTGACGCAACGCGGCCTGCACACCGGGATGAGAAGCGCGGCGAACCGCACCCGGAAGAATGGCTGTGGATGGAATGGCCGGCGGGAGAAGCCGACCCACCCAATGCTGGTTGTCCACTGTCCCGGTTCAGACCAGCCTAACCGCTCTGGTTAGGTTGGCCAAACGTCGCTGGATCATCGAGCGAGACTATGAAGAACGGCAGCTGGAACTGGGCTTGGGAGATTATGAAGGCCGCGGCTGGCGGGGATTCCATCATCACGCCACGCTCTGCATTGTCGCTTACGGGTTTCTGGTGATCGAGCGGACCCTTCCCCGCCGCGCCGCTGGACTGGGCTACGCGCCGCGAAAATTCCTCCCCACTTCCAACCCTGCGACTCGCCGGACGCGCGCCGAACGGCATAAACCGCAGTCCATCGCCACGCTGCAGATCGAAATCGTCCACGTCCTGCTCCAGCAGCTAACGGGCGGTCCCTTTTTGTTGCTCACGCCGTTTGTAACACAGTAGTAGAATTGAACTTTCATCAACTATCTCCCGCCAGCTTTGGCTGGCGCACTAAGTGTCAGAGCAACCCAGGGCGTACCCGGCGACGGCCGGCACACGATCGTGGCCGCCATGCGAGGCGTCAAGCTCAAGGCAGTCCACGGAGTGGAGGTGCGAGACGGAAAAGAACAGGTGTCGAACGCGACAGACCCTGTGAGGGATCATCGGCTGCGAGTTCACCCACTGATCGGCAAAAAGAAACCGTACCCGCCGCTGATGCTGACGGCGATTCACGCCCAGGAAGTGTCGGCCCCTCGACGGGGAGACAAGTTCGACTGGAAGCTGCTCGTACGCGATGGGGTGATGATCGAGACGTTCCACAAGATCCTGAAGTTGAGTTGGTGGATCTTCAGGACCAAGATGATGAACCGGCTGGCGCGGGATGCCTCCCGGCTGGTCGCGCTGATGCCCGTTGAGACCCGCCTGCTGGATACACTCATCCCAGACCGCATGGTGAAGCGGCAACGGAATGTGACGCTCTACCGATATCTAACGAAGATCAACCGATTCGGTGGCTATATTGCTCGAGCGAAGGCCCCTCCGCACGGCAACATGGTCATGTGGCGCGGCGTTTCGCGACTGACAGTCTTCGAACTCGGCTTCCCACTGGCTGCGCAACGTGTGGGTAAATGAGAGATGGACTGACGCCTACTTTCGAGTCAGCTAATCACGGCTACTTCGTGCTCCATGATCGTGCCGGTCTCGAATTCTAATTCTGATCCGCTGCCGCGAAGGGGCTGATCCCTTCCGGACACCAGGAGCCGGGCGTTGCGGTACGCCGCTCCGCTGGGTTGCCGCAAGGCGACGCGAAACGGGCCCAGTGGAATCTGGTCGTCGATCGGCGCCCGCCAAGCCGCGCTGTTGGTTAGATTGAGAATGTGTAGAATCAGGCGGCCCGGCTGCTCGTAGAGATGGCAGTCGATCAGCCCTGCCCCAGTAATCGTGATGGGCAAACGGTCGCCGACCAGCCATCGCAGGATGTTTGCCAGCAGGTTGCCGTGGTCAGGCAGATTGTCCTGGGCGTAGCGCCGATCGATGTCGGAGGGCAGGTATGCCACCTTGCTGCCCGCCGAAGTGGTCTGGAGGATCAATCCCGGTATCTCGGTCTTTTCGAGCCGCATCCAGGCCGTCTCGGGCGGATAGATCGGGAAGGGCGGGATATACGTTAACGGTACGATCGTGCCGGAGTCGACCCGAAGCGGCAGGAGCGTGCCGCCGAACGGTAGAATGTCGGTCTCGCCGAAGCCTTCGAGCGCGGCATGACGCGAACCCTTGGGCGCCGGCTCGCTGCCGGACATCGGCCCGTAAACTTTGGCGCGAAGCTCCGGCGAGAGCCGCAGGTAAGTGTGAACCATCTGCGTCGGGTTGCGCCCAGCTTTGCTGGCGGCCGCCGGATCCGTTACATGGGCGCCAAACAATTGCGCCAGACCAAAGTCCGGACGAGAATCGCCGGCTTCGGTATATAGGCTGGTGCACCCGGTTGCCAGCAAGGATCCGCCGCGTTCCACGAACCGGCGAACTCTTTGGCAGTCGGCGTCAGACAGCGCCCCAACGTTAGGAAATGCCAGTACGGGAATTCGGCCGGGTTCGCGCTCGATGTCTTCCACGTTCACGGGAACATACGGTATGCGCGCCCGCACCAGCGCCTGCACGATGCCGCGGTAGGGCAGTTCCGTCAGTTCGTTGGGGCGGTCGCGCCCGTAGAAATCCGTGCTGTCCTGCGACCACACGACCCCAACTGCGGCCACCGGCTTGCGATCAACCAGAAATTGCTCATGGTCCTTATGGAATTGCATCATCGGACCGGCCGTGCGATACATGCGTCGGTCTTCGTGATACGCGGAGACCATGTGCCACCAGGGCTGAATGCCGCCTGCAAACCCAGCCGCCATCCACATGCGCGCCTCCGGCACAGGCTTGCTGGCCACGCGAAACGTTGGGTGGCCGGCTTGGTATACGGCCATACTTTCCGGAATCAGCTTGTCCCAGCCCAGAATATTGTGGATCAGTTTGCCCATCTCGGCATTCTGCTGGAATCCGCCGGCATCGCTCCTGGCCTGGTGATCGAGGAGAATCATCTCAGCCCGCTTGCAGATGCCTTTGAAGTCCCGGAATTGGAGGCTCTGGTTGGCAATGGAGCCGCTGTTCATGCCGATCCACAGGCAATGCGGGCCGCCCGCCTGCCGGACAACTCGGTTGTTCAGCTCCCAGACCTCCAACCGGCGGTCGTAGTTCCAGCGGATCCACTTTCGGTAGACCGGATCATCCCAGTCGATTTTGGCCGGCAGTTCCTTTCCGATTGCCGATCGGAACTTGCTCGAACAGTTACGGCAATAGCAGATGTGATCGCGGCTGAGGCCGCTCCAACTGTTATCGGCGAACCCTTCCGGCCCGGAGCGCTCGATGATTTCACGCAGAACGTCCGGGAGATATTCGTCGTAATAGGCGCTGTTGATGCAACTGATGTATTTGTCAGCCGCGCGGTAAGGAGTTCCTGAGGCGTCAACCGCAAACCAGTCCGGATGTTGGCGGTAGAAGTCCTCGGCGGCGCGGTTGGAATCCATACGCGCCAGCACCACCAAGCCGTCTTCGTGCGCCGCTTTGGCTAGCTCGCCATACAAGTCGCGTCCGTGGAGAAACTCGGCCCGGTGCTGCAATGGGAAACGACTCGGATAGTACGCCACGATTCCACCGGCATTGATGATGACACCCTGGATTTCGGTGGCCTTCCAATATCCGCGCCACCAGGCGATATCGTAGCGGACCGGGTCCTTTTCGGTGATATTCGTCTGGCCCCAGCGGTACGTACGCCGGTACCAGGGCACCGCATCGGGCGGTTCACCATCGCCGCTCTGGTTGGCCAGCGCACCCAAAGCCGCGGCGCCGGCGAGGTTGGTTTGCAGGAATTCGCGCCGCGTTCCGCGGCTGCCATCGAGAGCGTGGTTATTCATGCGCGCCAGATCTTGTTAGAACCATGCAGCACCTCGGTGCAATTAAGCGCCGGCGCCTTGGCCGGCGACGAGAAAATTGTACGCGAAGCAACGATAACGGACCGCTACTGAATTTGTCAATAGCGCGCCGGGCCAGTTCGCGCCGAAAGCTACGCCGCCAGCTTCCAAGGCGCCAGCATCCACTGTGGCAGCATCCACTTGACAACCCCGGCGTAAAGACTGACAATTCGCTCAAGCAGGATCCGAGCTTCGGCTTCACATTATGAAACTAAGAACGACCGAGCCCGAGCGGACGCGAGCCTATAGGATTCAGGTGCTCGACCGGGTGTTCCGCATCCTCGACGAGCTAGCGCACGATTCCGCCGAACTGGCGGGCGTGGAGATCTCCGAACGGGTAGCCCTGCACCGCAGCACGGTTCACCGCCTGCTAGCCGTACTGGAGAGGAACCACTTCGTCGAACGGAACCCGGAAAACGCACGGTACCGGTTGGGCTGGCGCTTGTTCGAATTAGGGATGATGGCGGCCTCCCGTCTCGATGTCTACGAGCGCGCCAAGCCCCAGCTCCTGCGGCTCGTCGAGGAATCCGGCGAAACGGCGCACGTCGGCGTATTGCGACAGGGCGAAGTGATTTCGCTGCTCAACGTCGAAGGGAAGCGGTCGGTGCGGACTCCAGCCACAGTGGGGCGGCGGACACCTCTGCACTGCACTTCGCAGGCGAAGGCCATCCTGGCATTCGCGGCGCCAGAACGGATTGAAGCCGCCATCGCCGCGCACCAGTTTGTACCTTACACCGATAACACCATCACGGATGCATCGCGTTTCCGCACAGAACTATCGCTGGTGCGGCGGCGTGGCTACGCCGTGGACAACGAGGAGTTTGAAGCCGGGCTTCGCTGCATCGCCGCGCCCGTGCGCGACCACACGGGTGAGGTCATCGCCGCCATCAGTATTGCGGGCCCCAGTTTTCGGATCGGGGGCCAGAACATTGCGGCGCTTAGCCGGTCAGTCATGGCAGCCGCCGACCGCCTGTCTGTATCCGTGGGATATCGCTGCAACGCGGAAACGGACAAGAAGCAACCAAAGGTGTGAGCAGTCAGACGCCACTCACACATTTTTGTTCGATTACCGCGCCAGCACTACGACCGTAACGGGAAATTCTCAGCGCTCCGGGACGCGCCTTCCTCACCGTGCTGGCCATCGACCTCGAACCGGTGCGCCGAAAACTACTGATGCGGCGCCTCGCGCTCAGGGATGGCCGCATGCCGGACTTCCTGGTGTAGACCGCGCACGTGCGGCCGACGACGTGACGCGTGGCGCCAATCTTTCGTGACTTGGAGGATCGCCGCGTAGACATTACCGGCACGGTAGACCGGAAGATGATCGTCCATGCGCTCGACTCTCTCGCGAACGTCTGCATGGCGGAATTCCAGGACTCCAATTGGTCGACGTGGCGGAGCAACGCGCAAGGACAGATTAACCCCCACGACTCTGTGCTTGGCGCCACCGCCTACAAGCGTCCGATAGGCAAGCGGCACGGGCCTGTAGCGAATCCCGCGGCTTTGTTCGTCAAGCCGCGCGGGGTGGACCTCCCCGAGAGGCACGCACGCCTTGGATGGATCCCATCTCCGCTTCGCCCAAGACTACCTTGACATCCCCGACGGCGCCATCCGCGCCGCCGAGGTGATCGAAACCGTCCCTCCGCTTCCGAGGTGACCGAGATCCTGCTCGACGTGCGGAACCCGGGGCCCGGGCTGCACTTGGCGCGATGGAACTACATCCTCCGCTTTATCAAAACCTTCTCGCATCTCGCGACGTGGCGCTGCCCGATCGCGCGCAGGTCAATTGGGACCGGAATTCCCTGAAATCCTACGGGACCTGCTGATCCGCACCTATCGCCGGTGCGGAATTCACGCCACCGGCGGTATGGCGGGACAGATTCCGATCATGTGCTCCCCGGTCGCCCATGGGCAGGCGTTCGGAAAAGACACTAGGGAAAGCTACGAGAAGTGGATGCCGGACGCGACGGCGCCTGCGTGGCGAAGTCCTGATTCGTACCCATCGTCAGGAGGGCGCCCGGGCGGCACATCCCGAGAGAAGCCAGTTTGAGCGCCTGCCAGTTGACGCGCTCGTAGGAACGATTGACCTGCTGCGTTCCGGTATGAGAGATCACTGCGGGCTGGCTGAAGGTCAATATCGACGTAAACATTGAAACATGCAGTTGCGGCCCGGCGGGGATGATTGTGCGCTTATGCATCACCGGACAGAAGATGCCGCGAACAGCGAGCTCTCGCGCCCGGTTGTAGCGATGGACCGACCACGGCGCCAGCCGGGCACGAGGTACGCGCGTGGGCGTCAATCAGGTGGTCTCCGCTCTTCCGCGCGAGTTGGGCACGATTTGCGAGTGCGGAGCCGAAGATTGTTTCGACGGTCACATATCGGAGGCCGTTTGCATTTGAAGAGATGACCGGCAGTGCGGAATTTCTGAAATTCCTCACCTTGGTTGCGTACCTCGATATCGGCTGAGTCCACCGCGGTTTCACATCATGAAACTCAATCCTCTCATGCGATACCCGACACCGATGTCGCCGACTCCGTCCAAGAAACATGGAGTTTGAAGCACTTGACGAGTCCGCCAGTGCCCGGCCCCATATTTAGCCGCGGGCGGAGGTACGGTGGCCGGACGGTGGTTTCCGAAATATTCTTGACAGACGGGGCGGTTTCTAGTATTGTTCCTGCCATAGGACTTTGATATCCGATGATATCCGCACGCTCCCTGCGCGCGGATGGAGGTCGCAATGAGGTCAGTAATCTCAGGTGCCGCCGGCATTTTTTTGCTCGGCATGGGAGTAATGTGGGCGCAAGTCGATATCGGAGGCATTTCCGGTACGGTTGTGGATGCGACGAATGCCGTCATCCCGGGGGCGAAGATCACCGTGAGGAACCTGGGCAACAAGACAGCTCAGCAAACCACTACGAACAGCTCTGGATACTATACCTTTCCTAGTCTGATGGTTGGCGAGTATAGCATTAGCGCCGAAGTTAAAGGCTTCCAGACCTATGTTCAAACCGGCATTCATCTCAATGCAGCGGACCAACTTAGCGTTCCGGTCCACCTATCGGTGGGAGAGGTGACTCAGACCGTCGAAGTCAGCGAGTCCTCCGTCCAGGCGCTTAGCTTGGAGCCCTCCACGGGCGGCACCGTGACATCGTCCCAGTTCCAGCAGTTAGACGTCAATGGGCGAAACCCGGTCTATCTTGCGTTGCTAGAACCGGGAGTGGTGGGAGCCAATATCGGGACCTTCGACCCAGACAGCGTCAGTAGCGGCGCATTCAGCATGAACGGAGGCCGTACAGACGCCTACACCGTCTACGTTGACGGCGCGGTCGCGACGCGCACCAGGGAGTCAGGGTCAATGCTGGGCGCTCAGGACATGAATTCGGTTGAGGAGGTCCAGGTCCTTACGGGCAACTTCGATGCCGAATACGGTCGCTCCTCAGCCGGCCAGATCCGGTTCGTTACAAAGAGCGGCACAAGTTCATATCATGGCGAGGTCTACGAGGCGCTCCGGAATGCCGCGTTCGATGCTAACACCTGGTCGCGCAATGCGAGCCCCCTCGCAAGCCAGAACTCGAGTCCACCCAAGGAGAACTACAACGACTTCGGATTCGATTTTGGAGGTCCTGTGTTCATCCCGCACAAATTCAATAGCGACAGAAGCAAACTGTTCATCTTCTGGGCCGAAGAGTGGATCAAGCGCCGCTATGATGAGGAGCAGACCGGCACCGTGCCCACGGCGGCGATGCGGACCGGTAATTTAAGCAGCCTGCTGTCTCCCAAGAATCCGTTCTTTGGAAAGACCAGGGTTGCCAACGACCCGACTACCGGCGCGCCGTTTCCGGGCAATATCATTCCCGCCAACCGACTGAGCAATCAGGGCATGGCGTTGCTGAATGCATACCCGCTGCCCACGCCTGGGTTCCAGCAGGGATCCGCCAACTGGATCCAGACCTTCGGGGTCGACTCCAACCTGAACAAGACCACCTTCAAGACCGATTACTACATCAACGACAAAAACCACCTATACGTGCGTGGCACGCTGATCCCGTGGACGTTTAACGGCCCCCTGGAAGGCACCTTCGGTCTATTTTCGTCGCTCTGGTCGCGTCCCAACCGCACAGGAATGGTCGATCTGACTACGACGTTCTCCCCGACCCTGCTGAATGATTTCTCCGTCTCAGCGAATTCGGACGGCAAGGGCTCCATCTATCCGAACCCCGCCTGCGGCGCCTACTGCAACCGTGCCACGTACGGCATTACGTATCCGTACCTATATCCAGGAACGAAACTGTTTCCCGCCAAAGTGCCAACCATCGCGGTGACCGGTTTGACCACCATCGATACCGGTCCTTATCCGGGCTCCTGGGCCGGGTTTGTCTACGATCTCACCGACAACGTCACCAAGATCTGGGGCAACCATGCAATAAAATTCGGAGCTACGGTCGAACGCGCGGGCCAGAACGATCTGATTCAGCTCACGACGGCCAGTCCACCGCAGACCAACAATCAGAACGGTCAATTCCGTTTTCTCGATACGGGCGCGGCGAACACCAGCGGCCTTGGGATCGCCAACGCGCTGCTCGGGAACTTCAACGACTACTCCGAGTTCGGCGCTAAGCCGGAGACGCCCTGGATCGCCAATTCTCTCGACCTCTTCGTGCAGGACACCTGGCAGGCCACGCACAAACTGACGATTCATTATGGCGTGCGCTATTCGCTCTGGCCCGCCTGGTCCACAACCAATGGCACGATCGCGCAGTTTGAACCCGCGTTCTACAACCTGCAGCAGGCCGCAACCGTCGATCCGAAAACGGGATTCATTACCAGCGGATCGCCATACAACGGGATCGTGCTGCCAGGAAGCGGACCATCCAGCAACGCGCTCCAACGCTATCCGTTTCTGAGCCAGTCACAGTACAAATCGATGTATCACAATCTGCCCGGCGGGTTCGCGCCGACCCAGTGGAATCTGTTCCAGCCCCGTCTCGGTATCGCCTACCAGATCAGCCAGAATACGGTCCTCCGCGTGGGAGCAGGATACTTCGCGGATCGGACCATGATCAATCGCGACACGGCGCTCGGCGGCAATCCTCCTTTCATGCCACAGACGACGCTCGTCAACGGCAACGTGGCCAATCTGGCCGGTGCGGCGGCCGCGGTTTCGCCGTTTACCATGGCCATCAACGGTCCGAATAATGTGTGGCCCACCGCTTGGGAGTATAACGCCACGGTCGAACGGCAGTTTGGACACGGCGTGATGATCTCGGCCGGTTACGTAGGCAACCGTGGCCTGCATCTCCAGCGGAAACGCAATATCAATCAACTGCTCCAGCCGGGTACCATTTATGCCAATCCCAACGTTAACCCGAACGCATTGCGCCCTTACCTTGGAGACGGGATCATCGATATCTCGGAGAACTCCGGGCTCTCACTATACGACTCGTTTCAGACGACGGTGAGGAAAGTGACTGGGCCTCTGACGGTGAGCGCTTCGTACACGTATTCCCGGTCACTCGACAATACTTCGACACTGACCGATGTGCTGCCCAACGCTTATAGCGATCTTAACTACTGGGGACCTTCCGACTTCAACGTTCCTCAGGCCTTAACCGTCAGTTACAGTTATCAGCTACCGATCCATGGAGGAAATACGTTTGCGAGAACGATCGTCGGCGGATGGATGATCTCCGGCATCAACCAGTTCGAATCAGGCATGCCATTCTCGGTGCGCCAAAACATCGATTACGCCGGCGTCGGACCGGGAAGCGGCAATCAGTTCTGGAACGTAACCGGCAATCCGAATGGCTGCTCGACATCGTTCGTGCCCAACAAAGGCGCCACCGTCTACTGCAAAGGCGCGTTCACTGCGCCGGCTCAGGGGACGTTCGCGCAGGGGGATTCCAGGAATATCTTCAGCAACCCAGGTTTTTGGCAGTGGAACCTTGCGTTGCACAAGTCATTTCCGTTGCCCATCCGGGAAGGTTCCACACTCGAATTCCGTGCCGAGACCTTTGATTTTCTAAACCATCCGAACTGGAACGCGGTCAACTCCAACCCGGTGAGCTCGACGTTCATGATGGTAACATCGAAGTCGGGTAACCGGAATTTGCAGCTTGAGCTGAAGTTGGCATTCTGATATGGCCCTCGATGAATCCAATGCGCTGCCGGAGCAGTCGTCGAATCTGACGCGACGTGAATTTGTCTCTAGCTCCACGGCGCTGCTGGCAGCATCCGCTCAGGCGGCTGCTCAGCCAACCGAGAAAGACAGGATGATCGGGATTCAGATCGGCGCGGTTTCGTTTGTCGATGAAGGCGTCGAACCGGTCCTGGACATCCTGCAAAGTAGAGCCCGCGTGAACACATTGTTCATCGCCGCCTTCACGTACGGCCGGGGCATCGCCGGCCGCCAGATTCCCGGGCAGCCCCTACCGGATCACGGGAACCAACAGTATGATACCGCCACGTTTCATGGTGGCAGTTACACAGCGGTGCATTCGCAGTACTACCGCGATTCGCCGCTCAGAGATTTCCGGGCCCCGGACCTGGGAGCATTTGATGTCTTCGCGGCCGTCCTGCCCGCGTCCAGAAAACGGGGCCTCAAGAACATTGCATGGTTTGAGGACGTGTTCCGGCCCGACGTGACCGGCGTCGGGGAAGTGCAGGAGAAGGACCTCCATGGGCGCAATGCGCATACGCTCTGCCTGAATAATCCCGGCTACCGCAACTTCCTGCTGGGCTTGGTTGAGGACTATGCGCGTTCATGGGAGCTGGACGGCATCATGTGGGGATCGGAGCGGCAGGGCGCATTTGCCAACGCGCTCGGATCCAAGCCTGGCGGCCGCTCGGACGACCCCGGCCGCGTGACTTGTTTCTGTGAGTTCTGCCGGAAGAAGGCCGCGCAACGCGGCATTGTGGTCGAACGCGCCATGAAAGGGTACTCAGAGCTCGAGACGTTCGTGCGCTCCAGTCGCGCCGGGAATCGTCCCGTGGACGGTTACTACGTGCAGTTGTGGCGGCTCATGCTGCGGTATCCCGAGTTGTTGGCTTGGGAAAACCTCTGGCACGATAGCCTTCGCGAGACGTACGAGGCCATCCACAAGAAGGTCAAATCGATCAATCGATCGATGGGCGTGGGCTGGCACATCTGGCATAACAACTCCTTTTCGCCGATATACCGGGCAGAACAGGACCTTGAACGGATCGCGCCGGATTCCGACTTTCTGAAGATCGTGATGTATCATAATGTGGCTGGCGAACGCATGGTGGCGTACATCGATAGCGTAAGTGCCGTCCAGTATGGAGACGTACCAAAACAAGAACTGCTGGAGTTTCATTACCGCGTGCTTGGGTATGGAGAAGAGAAGAGCTACGCGGACCTTGCTGCCGCGGGTTTCTCCAGCGACTATGTGTACCGCGAAGCCAAGCGGGCACACGCGGCTCTGCGGAACACGCAGACACGGTTATGGCCCGGCATCGATGTCGACATCCCAACTGCGCCCGGGAACAGTAAGTGCACACCCCAAGGTACTCGCGACGCGGTGCTCGCTGCGTTTCGGGCGGGCGCCGACGGCGTGATCCTTTCGCGGAAGTACTCGGAGATGAAACTGGCCAACCTGTCCGGCGCCGGCGAGGCCCTCAAGAGTCTCGGGTAGCCGCCACTGTGTGGGTCGCGATAGGGACATCGGTTGCTCGATGCCATTTAGATCCTTGAGGGCGGCACTACGGCAAAGGGCTCTTACTGCCGATGCTTTGCAGCGGAATCCATCGAGCCTCCAGTTGACGAATTCGCGCCCACGTCAATTAGAACGCCCGGACGCCTATATCCGTCGAGCAGGCGCCGCCGCAGGCGCCGCGGATCATCCCAGACCGAGCCGTGCTGCTCAAGGTCTCATGCTCCATTTCTTGCTCCATTAACGACCCGTTTGAGTACGGTATTGAAAACAGAATGGCACTCGATCGACCTGAACTGCAGGCCGTGGACGCTGTCTCCCTCCTTTATTGGCAATCGAGGGAGCCGGGCTTGGAGTATACGGCCCAACTTCCGGATCGCGCTTATCCGACGCAATCCGGAAATTGTACACCAGAAGAACGAATTGCCGACTGCCGGGCATGTGTGAAACCGCCTACGCGTAAAGGGGCCAGCCGACAGCGACCGAATAAACTACGCCTTCGTCGCGAGGGTCCAAACCGAGCAGGCGGTTCACTTCTCCATCGGAATACCCGCCCATACAGAGAGTGCTCAGATTCGCCTCCGCGGCAAACAAGCAGACGTTTTGCACAATGTGGCCCGCTTCGAGGAGGATATACCGGTAGCCACGCGGCCCATATTTCTTCTGGTTTCTTCGAAAAACGGCCGAAAGGAACATAATCACGTTCGCGTCTTTGACGGCGTCGTACATGAGGAGCGCAGGCCGGAATCGTTCGAAGAGCGGAGCGGGCTGAAGAGTTTCGAGCGAATGGTGGCGAACGTTGTAATGGTGTAGCCCGTCGTGAAGCTCCTCGACGCGCTGGGTCAGGAAGTAGATTTCGAGCGGAAACAGTCCGCCGGCAGAGGGAACCGGCCGTAACAGAGCGAGCGAATCGGCTGGCATGATCCGGTCGGTCCGGGAGATTCCATAGCTGCCCCGCAGAACGGCGCTCAAGAGTTGAAGCGGGAGAGTTTTCGGCGCGAATGCGCGACAAGAGGCGCGCTTCCTTGCCAGGCGGGTCAACGCCGTGTCAGGCGGTTGCGGAAGAGGCAACTCGGGTGACGTGGCCGCAACATCTTTATACTCAACCTCGTAGACGGCGCTCTGATACGCCTCCGTGTTGGCCCAAGGTTCCGAGTTGAGGTGGAAAAGCATCGAAAGAGTGGTTTCGTCATCAAAGGGCAGCATGTCGGTTTCTCACGCAAGCGGATGTGGATATGGATTCAGGTCCTTTTCACTCAGAGTCCCTTTGGCAAAGCCGAGCTTTTGGGGCAATTCGAACAGCCGTCTGCCACCGAGCCGTTCTTCACCCCAGCCGAAATGTATTGGCTGGAGACCGGTCGCAACGCCTCGCACGACGCTTAGTCCGTAGTCCCTGACATCAGGAGTCGTGAGATCGACGTACAATGTCGTGCATCCGGCCTGCATTAGCGAAGCGACGCAGTTCTGAAGATCCTGTTGAAGGTTGGCTGCGCGGTAATTTGGGAGATCGGCGAGTTGCTCCGACCGGCCATTTTCCAGCAGGAACGAAAGCCCGTCGAGGTGCTCGCGAATGCTGAACCAGGCGCTGTGGTCCAGAAGCGTGCGAACATCCTCCGGCTTTTTCAGGCGCTCATGTGGCGGCTCCTCGCGGTACCGGTGCGCTTCGCCGGAGTGCGCCTGACAAATCTCAAACAGTGCTTTGAGCAAGGCTCGGCATGGGGAAGCATCACATCCAAGACCGACGATGGCCGCAGGTCCGGAGCCCGTTCGATCAAGCGCGACCGCTAACATGACGTGCACAGCAATGTCGGTACACATGCGGAAGACGCGAAGCTCTACGCCATAGCGCAGGTAGTGGTCATGAATAGACGTGGCAAGCGCATGCGCGCCGGTGAAGTGGACCTCGGGCGCGGGAAGACGCGCCATCCATGTAATGAGGAAAGCATCGCGTTCGATACATTCATAAAACGCGCGTAAAACCGCGAAATCGAGATCGGGGCCGGCGGCGAGGCCGTTGGAACTTGGACCTGCCAGCGCGTCTTCGCTGCGGCCATGGGGGAATTGCAGGTAGATAAGGCTGGCGGGCACAAACAACATGCGACCGGAGGGAAGTTCACGGGCGGGAACCCAAGTGAGCTCATCTTTCGGAATCCAGGGGTGGAACGGAAGCCGGCCGCTTTGGTATTGGGCGGGAGAAAACAGGACGAAATCGGAAGGCGAGACGGCTTGAGTAGAAAGGTTAGCCCACGAAGAGGTGAACGGCAGAACGGGGTCGACTTGGGAAGCGCAATAGCGCTCAATTGCCTCGCCGATCGCACCGCGGATCGCATCTTCTTTCGTTACGCCCTTGCCGGCTGAAGCGCGGTCCAGCGGCTTAGCCGGGCGAAAATCAAAGTGCGATAACTCCGCCTGATAAATGAGGGGCGGGGAAGGTTCCTCCGCGCCGCGCTGCACGCGAGTGACGCTACGAATAATACCCGTTCTGTCGCTGACCAGATCGGCAAGCGGTCCGACAATCTGGCGCAACTCGGCCGCAGTCATGGACGCGCCGTCGCGTAAGTAGCCGCAGAGCGACGAAGATCCTTGGCCTCCAGCGGAAAACACGCCGGGCACCACGGTTTGCGGAGCACCACGTGTTTGGTGGAAGAAAGATCGAGTAAGTTGAAGATAATTACCTTGCCGGCGGTAGTGACGGGCGAGAGCCCGACGAGGTCGCGGACAATTTCGAGCGCCAGGAAGTTGGCCGCAAGGCTGGCGCCGATCGCAAGATTCTCGCAGCGGGAACTGTCATCCTGTTTGCGTTGATCCAACAGCTTCTCGAAGGCAAAGGCGTCTTCCGGATTTCCGGCGCAGGCAACAACGCGCATCTTGTAGCACAGGTAACAAGGCGTAAAACGCGGATAGACAGTGGGGCCGATGATGATCTCGGTTCCTGCCAGTGCGCAGGAGGTCCAGCGAATGCCTGTTTGCAGGCAGACGCGATTCAATTTATAAACCAAGGAGGACTGGCCGGCATCGAGACACGAAGCAATATAGTCCGATCGCTCCGCGGCAGAGGAGACTCCTTCGTCAGACGATAGATCAGTTGCTACGATTTCGAACCTGGATTCGGGAAATTGTGGCGCAAGTTGGCGTTGAACGGCTATCGCGCGGGGAGATCCCAAGTCGGATTTTCTGAAACCGGAGGACAGGTATAAATCTGTTTGAGACACCGGCAAACCGTCTACGCAGCGAATACAGCCAATCCCGCTGTTCGCCAGAGAACCTGCAAGTGCCGGCCCGGCGCCGCTCATTCCGAAGATGGTGACAGACGCCTTGTGCAGACGCTGCTGCGCCTCGGCGGGATTGCACCCGAGTTCATGAAAGAAGTTAAGTTGTGGAGTAAATTGCGGAAGTTCATCCACGTTCGGGGACTTGGCATCGCCCTCTTGGAGAACGTTGTGAGCTGCAAGCAGTTCAAACGCGGTTTCCAGATCGCTCGGAGCAAACACATCCTGGACCTCGCTACCGATCTCTTCGAGTGTATGGCGACCGTCCAGCAAAGGAATGACGCGGCGCTCGAACTCGGCGAAGGCGCGGCCCTTGACCTTAATGGCGCGGCGGTGAGAGACGAAATGTAGAGACTCCTCTCCCGAGCTATCCGGCGGTTCGCACCAGATGTAATAGTGGCTGGGTATTCTAGGTTTAGTGAACATACAACCGATCACGTATCTAGTGCTCAGACCGTAAGAATAACTCGCGCGCCGGCGGAAAGGCCGGCGCGCGAGTTAGAGACGAACGATCGCGGCTTAACAAACGGCAAGGCCGCTATGTCCCCAATTTGCCGAACCCGCCAGCAGGTCCGGCCTGAGTCTGTTGAGCAACTTGACATGCTAAACATGGTCCACATCCAGTGCATTCTGTCCAGCACCTGCTGCAGTAGTAGCAATGGTAGCAGTTATAGCAGACGATGCACCCTGCGGGAATCGCAGATGTGCCCTGCGCACCCGCTCCCGCGGCTTGTAACTTAGACAATTTGTCTTCGAGTTCAGCAACCCTCATTTCAAGGGTTTTCTGCCCGGATTCGCTCTGTGCCATGAGTTAGTTCTCCTTTCCTCCCAGGGGACGCTTGATGGACGATGCGGTTGCCATGCGACGCGAAGCCCTTTGTCGTGGTTCAGCTTCCCTCAAACTTCATTCGTCTGGCAACAGGATGCTTGCGTTCCTGGACTGGGGACGATTATACATCGAATTGGCCGCGGCCAAATTGCGCGCACTGGAGTCGACGGGGCGCGGGCTTCGGCGCAGACCCCCGGTTGGCTTAAATGACGCCAATCATAGATGTGAAGCCCGAACTATTGTGCATGGTTCAAATCCCCATCGCACCAGCAAACGGCCGCAGATTTGGGGATCGAGCTTTCACTCCATTTTCACTGATTTAGGGGGCCGTTTTGAAGGAAGTTGCCGATCTACTTGCACCTGGATGAGCCGCCATCGACGCCATTGGCTTGTATTTGCAATCTACGGTCATTGTCCCAACCTGGACGTCGTGGGTTCGAATCCGATCTCCGGCTCCATGTTTTCAACGACTTAGGCAGTCGCGTTGACGCGACATTCAACCGTTAATGCTGGGGCAATACAGATGCCGTGCCGGTCCGAGCTGCCGATTCTTAAGCATGTTGTCGCTCTGACCACCAGCGGACTCAGTTGGTGGTCACCAGCGGGACCAACGGCCACATAGCTTCAGCATTGAGAAGGCGGTTGAGGAAATTGCGTCAGAGATCAAAGCCGAAGTGACCAGGGCGCGAGAGCGCTCGTGCGACTTCGTCAACAACGCAATCTCTCGCCGCCCCGCAATATAAGATGAGTGGCGGCCTGGCCGGAAGGGATCGTCTGCGGCCATGTGGATCGGACCCTCTGGAATGGCCGAAGAACAGGCCTCAGAAACATAAAATCGCGTGGGGTTTTTTGGCCAGCCACGAAAACCGGGGAAAATGTTTCGCGCCGGCCTCTACGCCCGCGTTTCCCCAATCGACCAACAGATCATCCCGTTGCGGATTCGCGCTATGCGGGAGTACGCTGCCCGGCTGGGCTGCACAATCGCTTTACAGGTGAAAGAGGTGGGCTCTGGCGCCTCGCCACGGCAACTCCGGGAGGCGCTTCTGGAATCCGCGCGGCGCCGCGAAATCGAGGTGGTGCTGGTGTGGCGTCTGGACCGCTGGGGCCGATCCGTAACGGTCCTGCTGGCCACGCTTCAGGAACTGGAGCGTCTCGGTGCGGGTTTCGTGTCGCTGACCGAGGCGCTGGACCTAACCACGCCGGCCGGCCGAGCCATGGACGGTCTGCTCGCCGTCTTCGCAGCCTTCGAGCGGGCGATCCTCGTAGAACGCATGCGCGCCGGTTTGATACATGCTCGACAGAACGGCAAGCGGCTGGGCCGCCCGGCAATGGCGTCACTCCACGCTGGCCAGGACCGGAAACTTCACCGTGCCGGCGTTAGCAAGGCTGAGATTGCCCGCCGCTCACGGATCGGCCACACCTCGGTTCGACGCGTCCTCGCCATCCATTCCTCGCAAAAATAGCCCAGCCCACAGCCCGTCCGCAGGCCAGCCATCTCACGATCCACTTCAACGGAGTGTTCTGTCGCGACCTGGCTCAACGGCTTTTTCCAGGCGAAGAACTGCGACGCCGGAAGCCGTCTTCACTTCGCCTATGCCTCAGGTCCGCGCTCTCGCATACGACTACAGTGACCGACGGCGCGGGCGATCACACGATGGGGTTCGTGTAGCGCTCACGCAATGACATTCCATAACCTGGACGCTTGACCGGAGCCGCGCCGCGCAGTCCGGCCCCGAGCCCGTTGAACGCGGCCTTCTGGGCCGGACTGCGTGGGGCGCAACCCTTTGTATGCGGAAGCGGACGTCAGGTCTTACTTTGATTCGTAGGTTTTGCTGAACCCGGTCCGCGTGTTGGTCAACGTGTACTTTCCGTCCGGCGCGACGGAAAGCTTGAGCAGATTCCCCTGACACTGGGCCGTGGGTTCCAAGTTGGCGATCATCTTCTCGTCGGTATTGCTCTCTTTGGGTATTCCGAGCGCCAGGTGTACCTGCCAGATGTCCTCCAATCCCGGTGATTTGCGGATGGTCTCGAAAACGCTCGCGGGGCCACCTTTGCGGGCTCCGTTATTCATCACCACAACCTTCGGTCGAATGGCCCAGACGAACTGCGGCGAGTTGGATCGGTCCAGGCCATGGTGCGTGGTCTGGTAGACATCCACGGTTCCAATGCGGTTCCGCGGACAGACGAGCTTCTGCTCGTAGTTCCAGGTCAGGTCCCCCATGTCGATGAACGCGAACTTCCGGTACTTCAGCAGGAAGCCGACGCTCATATCGTTGTCCGGGTCGGGCTCGGCCGCGTGCTCCTTGAAATTGGCGCAGGCGGCGTTGACTTCCCCGGCGCCTTTCAGCGCTTTCGGGATCGGCTGGCCGGCCGACATGAGCACCGTAATGTCGACGCCCTTCAGCGGGATGCGGTCGCCGGGCTTGAGGATCGTGCGTTTCCCCGCACTCTGCTCTTCATAGGCCTTGTAGGCGGCCGCCACCGCAGGGCGGGACATCTCGATCGACTCGCCATGGTCCATATACCTCATGATGGGGATCATCTTGGCGAGCGCCGGCATCCCCCCGATGTGATCGCTGTGAAAGTGGGTGGTCAGCAGAATGTCGATCTGCTTGAGCCCCGCCTGTTGCACGGCTACCATGATCCGCTTCGCGTCCCGATCGCCCGGCGCCCGGTTGCCGGTGTCGACCAAGAGCGATTGGCCGCTGGGCGCGACGATCAGTGTTGCGGCGCCTCCTTCGGCGTCAATCCAATAGATCTCCAGATTCCGCGACGCCCCAAAGAGAGCGCTTGCCGACAATAACAATCCGAACAGCAGTGTCCATTTTCTCAGCATAGGTTCTCATCTTTACCACACTGCGGCGACGACTACTGGTCTTTGTTGGTCACAGGTTTGGCGGGAGCGGCTTTGCCCGGCGTGTCTTCCTCGCCCGGCGGAGGCGCGTTGACGCTCCGGCCGCCTCTGGAGGGGGGCTTCCAGCCATCGAACGAGGGGCCGTTCTGGAAGAATTTCGCATCCTTGCTGAGCGGATGGCCCTTGGCGTAATTGGCATTGGCTTGGCCGAAGATCTTGCCGGCTCGCAGGGTGTCGTCGTGGATTTTGGTCATCAACATCTGGTATCGGTCGTCGGTCTGCGCGAACCCGGAGAAGACGCTCAGGTCGTTGTTGCCGGTGATCACGACGTCGATTCCGGGCACCGACGCGATGTCATAAGCATTGGCGACGCCGGTAGGCGTTTCAATCATCACCACGACCAGCATGTTGTCGTTAATCGTCTTGGCGTAGTCGATGGCGTTGATCCCCCAAAGAGTCCGCGCTTGCCCGTAGCCGGAACTGCGCCGCGCCACGGGCGGATACCGCGCCCACTTGGCCGCTTCACGCGCCCGGTCCACATCGTCGACCGTGGGCACAATGATGCCCAGCACGCCGATATCGGTGGCGTGTTGGATGTGCCATTCCTGCGCGTCCGGCAGCCGGATCATCGGAATGGCCGCTACGTGCGGGCACGCGGCGATCATCGCCTCCACGTCCTTGAACTCCAGGGTGCTGTGCTGCATTTCAAACCAGGTGTAGTCGTAATGTTTGGCCGCTTCGCAGTAGCCGGCAATATCGAACTTGGTCTGCGTGAAACTGAAGACCTGCTTGCCTTCCAAGAGCTTTTGCTTGACCGTGTTGTAGAGCGGCGGATTTGCGTTGCCCGCGCCTGAAGCCGGCGGCTGCGCCAAAGCCGGGACGCCCAGCAGTGCGGCGGATAGAACCCAACGGAACGTGGATGAGAGTCTCATCGTTGACCATCCTTTCACGTCACGAATGTTATCAAGACGGCGCGTAAGCCGGAAACAGCGCTTCCCGGAACAGCCGGAGGCGGCATGATAGGATGAAGATTCCCTTCGATGGTTCGCGCGATCCCCGATATTCTCGCTCAAATTGCCGGGACCAAGCGCCAGGAGTTGGCGGCGCTGGACGCGGGGATGAAGCGGTTCGAGCGCGAGGCCGAAGATTGGATCGAGAGGCGGAGGGATTTCCGCGCGGCGATCGAGAGCAGGCCGGTGGCGGTGATTGCGGAGATCAAACAAGCCTCGCCGAGCAAGGGGATTCTGAGCGCGGATTTCCGGCCCGCGGAGATTGCCCGGCGCTATCGGGACGGAGGCGCGGCGGCGCTGAGCGTGCTGACGGACCGGACGTATTTTCAAGGCAGCCTGGACGACCTGCGCGCGGCGCGCGAAGCGGTGAATCTGCCGGTGCTGCGGAAGGATTTCACGATCGACGAGCGGCAGGTTGTGGAAGCGGCGGCGCACGGAGCGGACGCCATCCTGCTGATCGCCGCGCTGCTCGATGCGGGCGAGCTTCGGCGGCTGCGCGAGGCGGCGGCGCGGTATCGCATGACCGCGCTGGTCGAGGTCCACGACGAGGCGGAACTTGATCGCGCGCTCGAATCCGGCGCGGAGATTATCGGAGTCAATAACCGCGACTTGCGCACGTTCGAGGTGAGCCTGGATGTCTCGGTGCGGCTGGCGCGGCGCATGCCGGCGAATGTGCTCGCCGTGGCCGAGAGCGGGATTCGCTCGGCCGAAGATGTTGCGCGGCTGCGCGCCGCGGGCTACCGGGGTTTCCTCGTGGGCGAGCATCTCATGAAGTCCCCCGATGCGGCCGGCGCGCTGCGGGAGCTGCTCGCGTGACGTTGCGCCCGGAGAGGATCGTCAAGATCTGCGGCGTGACGAACTCCGGCGATGCGTGCGCGGCAGTGGATGCGGGGGCCACGGCTATCGGGTTCAACTTTTTTCCTTCCAGCCCGCGATACGTGACGCCCGAGGCCGCGGCGCGCATCGCGCCGAAAATACACGGGGCGTTGAAGGCCGGGGTGTTCGTGAACGAAGACCCGGCGCGCGTAAGGGAGGTGTGCCGCGAAGCGGGCATGGACGTCGCGCAGCTTCACGGCGGCGCGGCGCCGGATGGTGTCGCTTACTGGCGCGCGTGCCGCGTCCCGCAGGGCGGCGAGTTCGTCTGGCCCGACGCCGAGGACGCGGAGGCGATCTTGCTCGATACGGCGTCCGAGACGCTCGCCGGCGGAACGGGCATGACATTTCCCTGGAGCGTCGCGCGCGAGGCGGGGGAGCGGCGCGTGATCGTCGCGGGCGGCTTGTCGGGCGACAACGTCCGGCAGGCGATTCGCGAGGCGAGGCCGTGGGGCGTGGACGCATGTTCGCGCATCGAAGCCGCGCCGGGACGGAAGGACCACCGGAAGATGAAGGAGTTTATCGAGGCCGCTCTGGCCGAGTTTCGCTCATGCTGACCTCACAACCCGATTCGCTCGGTCATTTTGGACCGTATGGCGGACGCTTCGTGCCCGAAGTGCTGATGGCGCCGCTCGAGCAGATCGAGCAGGCGTACGCCGAGGCGCGCACGGACGCCGCGTTTCAGGAGGAGTTGCGCGGGCTGCTTGCCGATTACGCGGGACGGCCGACGCCGCTCTATTACGCGCGGCGGCTGAGCGAGACGCTTGGCGGAGCGAAGCTTTACCTGAAGCGCGAGGACCTGCTGCACACCGGCGCGCACAAGATCAACAACTGCCTGGGGCAGGCGCTGCTGGCGCGGCGCATGGGCAAGCGGCGGATCATCGCCGAGACGGGCGCGGGCCAGCATGGCGTGGCTACGGCGACCGTGTGCGCGCTGTTCGGGCTCGAGTGCATCGTCTACATGGGCGAAGAGGACATGCGGCGGCAGCGGCTGAATGTTTTTCGCATGCGCTTGCTTGGGGCGAAGGTGGTGAGTGTAGGGAGCGGCAGCCGGACGCTGAAGGATGCGATCAACGAAGCGATGCGAGATTGGGTGACCAACGTCGCGACGACGCACTACCTGCTCGGATCGGCGCTCGGCGCGCACCCGTATCCGCTGATGGTGCGCGATTTTCATCGCGTGATCGGCGAGGAGACGCGGCGGCAGGTCCTCGAGAAGGAGAAGCGGCTGCCGGATGCGATCTTCGCTTGCGTGGGCGGCGGGAGCAACGCCATCGGGATGTTCCATCCGTTTATCGGCGACGAAGGGGTAAGGTTGATCGGGGTGGAAGCGGGCGGACGCGGCGCTGGCATCGGCGAGCACGCGGCGCGCTTCTCCGGCGGATCGCCCGGCGTGCTGCATGGGGCTTACAGCTACCTGCTGCAGAACGGCGACGGGCAGGTTTCGCTGACGCACTCGATTTCGGCGGGACTCGATTACGCGCTGGTGGGGCCGGAGCACGCGTGGCTGAAAGATCGCGGGCGGGCCGAATATGTGCCAGTGAACGACAAGACCGCGCTCGATGCGGCGCTGACGCTGGCGCGCACGGAGGGCATCCTTCCGGCGCTCGAGTCCGCGCACGCGGTGGCCGAAGCGATGCGGTGGGCGCCGGAAGCCAAGGGACAAGTCTTCGTGGTGAATCTTTCGGGCCGCGGCGACAAGGATACCGACATCTACCGCGAGAACCTGCCGGAGATCGATGAGCCGTAAGCGCATCGGTGAACTGTTCGCGCGGTTGAAGAGCGAAGGACGAACCGGGTTCATCGGTTATCTCACCGCGGGCGATCCTTCGCCCGAGTTGACGCCTGGGCTTGCGGCGGCGCTCGAGCGGGGCGGCGTGGATCTGATCGAGTTGGGCGTTCCGTTTTCGGATCCGATCGCCGATGGGCCGGTGATCCAGCGCGGCGCGGCGCGGGCGCTCGAAGCCGGGACGACCGTTAAGAAGGTGCTCGACATGGCGGCGGCGATTCGCGAGCGATCCGAAATTCCGCTGCTGCTGTTCACCTATATCAATCCGGTGCTGCGCTACGGTCTCGACGCGCTGGCTCGCGAGGCGGCCTCGCGCGGCATCGATGGCTGCCTGCTCACGGACGTGAGCGTCGAAGAGGCCGGGCCATATACGGAGGCGATGCACCGGCATGGGCTCGACACGGTGTTCCTCGCGGCGCCCACCAGCACGCCGCGGCGGCTGCGGCTGACGGCGCGGTATTCGACCGGATTCGTGTACCTGGTTTCGCGCACCGGGGTGACGGGCGAGCGCGAGGCGCTCGGCGGGAGCGTCGAGCCGCTGGCGCGCGCGATGCGCGCCGAGACCGCGCTGCCGCTGGCGATCGGCTTCGGCATCTCGACGCCGGCGCAAGTGCGCGAAGCCGGCGCGATGGCCGACGCGGTGGTGGTGGGCAGCGCGTTCGAGCGGGCCATCGAGCAGGCGCTCGTCGAAGGCGCCGATCCGGCCGCCGCGCTCGAGGCCCGAGCCCGCGAACTCGCCGCTGGTTTACCATCGAAGAAACCATGACGAAAGAGGATGGGCTGCGGGCGCTCGCCGAGTGCCGGCAGCGCATTGACGCCATCGACGTGAAGCTGCTCGCGCTGATTAACGAGCGCACGACGGTGGTGCGGCGCATCGGCCGCGTGAAGCAGAACCTCGATCTTCCGATCTACGAGCCGCGCCGCGAAGACGAGGTTTTCGCGAACGTGCTGGCGGCCAACCAGGGCCCGCTGCCGGGCGAAGCCGTGCGCCGCATCTTCGAGCGCATCATCGACGAGATGCGCCAGGTACAGCGGCTGCGGATGCTGGACGGGAAGAAGTAGCCGCGCGGGCCGCGGGCGGCTCTCCATTCCGGCCGGCTTCGGGTAAGATCTGAGTATGTTGAAGCCCACCATATTCCGCGAGTACGACATCCGCGGCGTCGCCGACGTCGATCTGCTCAGCGAGGACATCGAACAGCTTGGACGCGGACTGGGCACGTACCTGCAGCGGCACAGCGGGAAGAAGATCAACCTGGGGCGCGACGTGCGGCTGAGCGGGCAGCGGCTGCACGACGCGCTGCTGCGCGGCCTGATGGGCACGGGCTGCGAGGTGACCGACATCGGCGTTGTGCCGACGCCGCTGCTATATTACTCGGCCAAGCATCTCGACGCCGATGGCGCGGTGATGATCACAGGCAGCCACAATCCGGCCGAGTACAACGGTTTCAAGACGGTTTGCGGCGCGGGCGCCTTGTTCGGCGAAACCATTCAGGACGTGTGGCGGCTGATCGAAGCGGGTGATTTCGAGAGCGGGGACGGGACGGTGACGGCGTTCGACGCGGTGACGCCGTATGTCGACGAAATCGCCGCGCAGTTCCATTTCGCGCGCCGCATCCGGGTGGTCACGGACGCGGGCAACGGCTGCGCGGGGCCGGTGATGCACCGTCTGCTCGCGAAACTGGACGTCGAAGTACACGAGATGTTCTACGAGCCGGACGGGCGATTCCCGAATCATCATCCGGACCCGACCGTTCCGTCGAACCTGAAGATGCTCGTCGACGAAGTGAAGGCGCGGAAGGCGGACCTCGGGATCGCGTTCGACGGCGACTCGGACCGCATCGGTGCGGTGGACGAGAACGGCGAAGCGATCTACGGCGACATGCTGCTGCTGATCTTCGGCCGCGAGATTCTCACGCGCAAGCCGGGGGCGACGTTCATCGGCGAAGTGAAGTGCTCGCAAGTGCTGTACGACGAACTGAACCGGCTGGGGGGCAACGCGATCATGTACCGCACGGGCCACTCGCTGATCAAAGCCAAGATGAAAGAAGAGCACGCCGAGCTGGCCGGCGAGATGTCGGGCCACATGTTTTTCGCCGATCGCTACTACGGCTTCGACGACGCGCTGTACGCCGCGTGCCGGCTGATCGAGATTGTCGCCGCCTCCGGCAAGGGGCTCTCGGCGCAGCTTGCCGGGCTGCCGAAGATGGTATCCACGCCCGAGATCCGCGTGGATTGTCCGGACGAGACGAAGTTCGACGTGGTGGCGCGCGTGGCGGAGCATTTCAAGAAGATCCGCAAGACGGTGGATGTGGACGGCGTGCGAGTGATCTTCGCCGACGGGTGGGGCCTGGTGCGCGCGTCAAACACGCAGCCGGTGCTGGTGATGCGCTTCGAGGCGGCGAACGAAGCGCTGCTTAAGGAGTACCGGCAGGAGGTCGAGGCGGCGCTCGACGAAGCCAAGGCGCAGGTTGCCGTGGCCTGAGACGGAGCCGTGCCGCGCGTCAAGCGAATTTACGAGGCGCCCGCGCCCGAGGACGGCGCGCGGTTCCTGGTGGACCGCGTGTGGCCGCGCGGCGTGGCGAAGGACGCGTCGCGGCTCGAGGCGTGGCTGAAGGATGTGGCGCCCTCGACCGCGCTGCGGAAGTGGTTCGCCCACGATCCGGCGAAGTGGGCCGAATTCCGGCGGCGTTACGAAGAGGAGCTGCGGGCGCGGCCGGCCGCGCTCGGGACGCTGCTCGAAGCGATGCGGCGCGGAACGGTGACGCTGGTCTACGCGGCGCGGGACGAGAAGCACAACAACGCCGTGGCGCTGAAGGCGCTGCTCGAGAAGATGGCTAAGCGCGAGTCTTGTTGAGTTCTTCGATCAGCGCCGGGACGACCTCGAACAGGTCCCCGACGATGCCGTAGTCGGCGACTTCGAAGATCGGCGCATTCGCATCCTTGTTGATCGCGACGATGGTTTTCGAGCCCTTCATGCCGACCAGGTGCTGGATCGCGCCGGAGATGCCGACGGCGAAGTAGACCTTGGGAGAGACGGTTTGGCCGGAACTGCCGACCTGGCGTTCCATGGGCAGCCAGCCGTTGTCGCAGATCGGGCGCGAGGCGGCGAGCTCCGCGCCAAGCGCGTGGGCGAGTTCCTCGACGACGTGGATGTTCTCCTTCTCCTTGATGCCGCGGCCCACCGAGACGATGATGCCGGCGGCGGTGAGATCGACGGCGCGCGCGGATTCGCGGAACGGCGGCTCGGGACGCTGGCGGATCGCGTCGGCGGAGAGCTCGGGGGTGAAGGTCTCGACGGGGGCCGAGCCGGATTCGAGCGTGTCTGCGCGAAACGCTCCGGCCTGGAGGGACGCGAAGTGCGGGGCGTCGCCCGAGAGGCGGACGTCGGCGTTCAGCTTGCCCTGAAAGAGCTGGCGGATAAACACCGGCGCGCCGGCGTCGATGCGATATCCGGTCGAGTCGCTGACCAGCACCTGGCCGAAACGGGTGGCGAGCTTTGGCGCGAAATCGCGGACCTGGTAGGTGTGCGGGAAGAGCGCGAGCGCGGGCCGATCGTGGCGGATGAGGGCCTCGAACGCGGCGGTGAAGCCGTCGGCGGTGTAGCTGGCGAGCAGCGGGTGCGAGACGTCGTAGATCTTTTCGAGCTTATGGCCCGAGAGTTCGGCCGACAGCGCGCTGGATCGCTCGCCGGCAACCGCGGCCCGCGCGCCGCCGCCGAGCGCCGCGGCGATCTGCTGCGCGGCGGCGAGCGTCTCGAACGACATGCGGTTCCATTCGCCGCTGCGCGTTTCGAGGATCGCTAAGACGCCGTTGCTCATAGGGCGCGCACCTCGAAGCGCAGCTTTTCGACGAGTTTCGCTGCGGCGGTTTTCGCGTCGCCTTCGAGGATTTGCGTCCGCTTCGAGCGCGGCGGAGCGTAGACGCGCTCGATCGAGGCCACGGCGGCGCGCTTGCCGCCGAGTTCCGCGGCCGTGAGGCGGCGGACTTCCTTGGTCTTGGCCTTCTTGATGCCCATCAGCGTCGCGTAGCGCAGCTTGTTTATGCCGGACTGGATGGTGAGCACGGCGGGCAGAGGCATCTCGACGTGCTGGAACCATCCGTCTTCGAGCTCGCGCTTGACCCTGAGGCGACCCGAGTCCGCGTCGACCTGCATGATGATGGTCGCGTGCGGGAGCGAGAGCAGCTCGGCGAGGACGACGCCAGTTTGGCCGTAGCCGAGATCGTCGGACTGCAGGCCGGTGAGGATCAGGTCGGGCTTTTCGGCTTCGGCGGCGCGGGCGAGCAGCGATGCGATGCCGAGCGTGTCGAGGCTCGCGAGGTCCTCGTCTTCGACGTGCAGGGCGCGGTCCGCGCCCTTGGCGAGCGCCTCGCGGATGGTTTGTGCGGCGCGGGCCGGACCGGCGCAGAGCGAGATTACCTCGCCGCCGTGCTTCTCCTTGAGCCGCAGCGCCTCTTCCAGCGCGTAGGCGTCGGGCTCGTTGATCTCGAAGCCGAGATCGTCCTCCTGAATCCAGCGGCCGTGCGAGGCGGGCTTGAGCTGCGAATCGCGGACGGGAACCTGCTTGATCGCGACGATGATCTTCATACGGGGAAAGAACTTCCTAATCCGGAATCCTGCGGAAAATCAGGCAGCCGTTGGTGCCGCCGAAGCCGAACGAATTGGAGAGCGCGTAGTCGATCTTCATGGGCCGGGCGTGGTTCGGAACGTAATCGAGATCGCAGCCTTCGTCGGGAACTTCGAGATTGATCGTGGGCGGCGCGATCTGATCGCGGATGGCCAGCACAGTGATGCCTGCCTCGAGGCCACCCGCGCCGCCAAGCAGATGCCCGGTCATGGATTTGGTGGAGCTGACCGCGAGCCGGTAGGCGTGATCGCCGAAGCAGCGCTTCATGGCCGTGGTTTCGATCCTGTCGCCGATCGGCGTCGACGTGCCGTGGGCATTGACGTAGTCGATTTGATTGGGTTCGATCGCGGCGTCGGCGAGGGCGTTGCGCATGACGCGATAGGCGCCATCGCCATCCTCGGAGGGGCTGGTGATATGAAAGGCGTCGCCGCTCATGCCGTAGCCGCAGATCTCGGCGAGGATCGGGGCGCCGCGGCGGATGGCGCTTTCCATCTCTTCGAGCACCAGCACGCCGGCGCCTTCGCCGACGACGAAGCCGTCGCGGTCGCGGTCCCAGGGGCGGCTTGCGTGGGCCGGATCGTCGTTGCGCTGGCTGAGCGCGCGCATGGCGGCGAATCCGCCGATGCCGAGCGGGGTGATGCAGGCCTCGGCGCCGCCGCAGATCATCGCGTCGGCGTAGCCGTGCTGAATGAGGCGGTACGAATCGCCGATCGAGTGCGCGCTGGTGGTGCAGGCCGTGGCGGTGGCGGAGTTCGGGCCCTTCGCGCCGGTGCGGATCGATACATAGCCCGAGGCGAGGTTGATAATCGTCGCCGGAATGAAGAACGGCGAGAGGCGGCTGGGGCCTTTTTCGAGCAGCGTCTTGTGCTCGCGCTCGATGACCTCGAATCCGCCGATGCCGCTGCCGATGTAGACCCCGGTGCGCTCGGCGGTCTCGGGCGTAACGCGAAAGCCGGAGGCTTCGACGGCGAACTCGCTGGCGGCGACGGCGAACTGGATGAATCGCCCGGTTTTCTTGATGTCCTTGCGCTCGAGGTAGCGCAGCGGGTCGAAGTTTTTCACCTCGCCCGCGATGCGGCAGTTAAATTCCGTGGCATCGAACTGTTCGATGCGCGAAATTCCGTTGCGGCCCTCTCGAATCGCCTGCCAGGTCTCGTTGGTGCCGGCGCCGACCGACGACAACAGGCCTACGCCAGTTACTGCTACTTTACGCGCCAAACGTGAGGCTCCCGGCCGCTACTTCTTCTTCGCCTCGATGTAATCGACGGCGTCCTTCACGGTGGCGATCTTCTCGGCGTCCTCGTCGGGGATGTCGATCTCGAAGGCCTCCTCGAAAGCCATCACGAGCTCGACGATGTCGAGGGAATCGGCTCCGAGGTCGTCGACGAACGAAGCGGTGTTGTCCACCTGGCTTTCGTCGACGCCGAGCTGCTCGACAATGATCTGCTTCACCTTCTGTTCAACCGGCATGAAACCTCCCAAAGGGCGCGTGGCCACGGACTCGATGCGCGGCCCGCGGGCCGCCGCGATCCGCACCGACGTGGAACCGACTACAAACTCATTGATTCTAGCGACCCAGGCGCGCTGCCGCAACTCCGCGTTTCCGGGCGGGCGCGGCGACGCCTCCATTGTAGACGTTCCCCGGATGGGCCGTAGTGTAGGATTGAGTTCAAGCGGCGCGCCGCCGCACTTATGGCCAGGCTTCCGGCAATTCTATCCACCGCGCTTGCTTGGATGCTCGCCGTGGCCCCGCCGATTCGCGCGGCGGAAGATCCGCAGCTTACGCGGCTGCTGGCGGGCGTTGGCAAGGACGCGGGGCGGTTCTGGAGCAACGCGCCAGGCTTCATCGGCCACGAAACTTGGACCGAGTACAGTGTGGCCACGCCGGCCGGCCCCACGAAGCGGCGGCTGCACTTCAGCATCAGCCGGCCGAAGACGGCGGCCGAGACCACGGTGACGCGCCAGATCGTGTCGCTGTACGCGCTGGCGCCGTTCCGCAAGCACGCGGAGTCGTTGTTCGAGTTTCGCCAGGTGCTTTCGATCGATGGGAAGCCGGCCGGGGATGCGGCGGAACTGCTGCGGCAGTTCAAGGAGGAGCTCGCCTCGGGCGACGAAAAACGGCTGCGGAAGATCCGGCAGAACTTCGAGCGGCAGGCGATGTCCGGCGTGATGATCGACTTCGGCCAGCTCATCCTGCTGTTCACGAGGCCGCGGCAGAAGCAGTACTCGTACACGCTGAAGCCGGCCGAGCGCATCGGGGCGGAAACGGCCGTGAGGATCGAATTCACCCAGCAATCGGGCGATCAGGGACTGCATATCGACGAGCCGGGGAAGCAGGAGGAGAACGCGCCGCTGCACGGCCAGATCATGGTCCGGCCCGAGGATGGAGCCGTGCTTCAGATCCGTCTCACGTCGGACCGGAAGCAGGACGGCGCTGAAATCCACGACGAGGCGCAGGTGGATTACGCGCATCGCTCCGGCGGGATGGTGTTGCCCGTTTCGGTGGTTCACCGGCGCACCCAGGACAAGAAAGCGCTATATCAGGATACGTTTACGTATGCCGATTGGGAGGCGATCGGACCTCCCGCGCGGCACTGATGCGGTACGTCTACCTGCATGGGTTCGCGAGCGGGCCGGGGTCGAAGAAGGCCGGCTTTTTCCGGGAACGCTTCGGCGCGATGGGGCTGACACTCGAGACGCCGGATCTTGCCGAGGGCGATTTCGAACACCTGACGCTGAGCGGGCAGCTTGGGGTGGTCGAGCGGGCGGTGGCGGAGGACGAGGCGGTGCTGATTGGATCGAGCCTGGGCGGGTATGTGGCGGCGTTGTATGCCGCGCGGCACGCGGAAGTCCGGCGCCTAATCCTGATGGCCCCGGCGTTCTGCTTTCCCACGCGCTGGCGGGCGGAGTTGGGCGATGAGCGGATGGAGGAATGGCGGCGGACGGGCCGGATGGCGATGTACCATTACGGCCACGGGGGGCCGCGGGACATTGGCTATGGGCTCGTCGAGGACGGGCGGCAATACGAGGACTTCCCGGACTTCCCTCAGCCGGCGCTGATCTTCCACGGCGTCCACGACGATGTGGTTCCTGCCGCGTTGTCGCAGCAATTTGCCGTTACCCATTCGAAGGTAACCCTGCATCTGGTTGTTTCCGGGCATGAGTTACTGGACGTACTGGAATTCATGTGGCAAACCGCGCTGCCGTTCCTCGGCTAAGGGCGCCGGTCTGGGGGCTAGCTTTGGGGGAGAGCGGGTTAACCGGCTTCTCTCGTATCACTTGCCACCCAGGGGAATAGGCGCGATGCGCCGGGAACGGGCGGCCGAAGCGCCGATGACGTTAACACTAAAAAGTAGTGAATAGTATATTGACACTAGCTCAACATTGCAGTATCCTTGACCACATACTTGCCGTTTGCCTCTGGACGTAGATCTGGAAGACGGTTCGGGTCAACAGGTTTGTGCGGCCGCTAGTTTACGGTTTGACTGACGGTCGCTGCGTTTACTGCTTACTTAGTCGGTAGGAGAGGGTCCATGTTGAGATCAGGTTTGGGGAGGCCGCTTGCGGCCTGTGATCGTTCTTGCGCGTTTCGCGCAGTTTCTCTGCTCGCTCTGGCATTTGCCATTCTTCTTGCGATGCCTGTTGCGTCCTGGGCGCAGAATGCGACCGGCTCGTTGAGCGGAACGGTGGCGGACAGCACCGGTGCGGTGGTGCCGAATGCGCAGGTGACGCTGACCGACCAGGCGAAGAACTCCTCGCGGCAGAGCGTGTCAAATGGCGCAGGGTTCTTCAACTTCTCGGCGGTGCCACCCGCGACGTACACGGTGACGATCACGGCGCCGGGCTTCAACACCTGGGAAGAGAAAGACATCGTGTTCACTCAGGCGGCCAACGTCACGCTGCCGAACATCTCGCTCGAGGTGGGGACGGCGAAGCAGGCGATAGAAGTGGTTTCGGGCGCCGAAGTTTCCGTGCCGACCGACAATGGGCAAGTCAGCCAGACGCTGAACGAGCACATGATCAACGAGCTGGCGATCCAGGGCCGCGATGCGGCGGAGCTGATCAAGATCATGCCCGGCATGGCCATGAGTTCGGGCCTTGGCCAGACGATGTTCAGCAGCCTGGTGACGCAGAGCAACAGCGGGCCGATCGGCCAATTCTCGGCGCAGGGCACGCAGCCCAATGGCGGTATGACGATGACCATGGACGGCGCCAACCTGCTTGACCCCGGCAACCAGGGTACGCAGACGTCGAACGTCAATCAGAACCAGATCGCCGAGGCGACGATCCTCACGTCCGCTTATGACGCGTCGTTCGCCAAGGGGCCGATCACGATGCAGTTCATTGGCAAGAGCGGCACGAGCCAATTCCATGGCGACGCGTATTTGTATACCCGCAATGCCAACTTCAACGCGGAGAACTCGTTTCTCAAGGCGTCCGGCGTGCCGAAGCCGTACGACTACTACTACTATCCGGGCGGCGACATCGGCGGGCCGGTGATTATTCCCGGCACCAACTTCAACAAGAACCACGACAAGCTGTTTTTCTACGCGGCCTACGAGTACATGGATCAGAATCCGGCCGGTAATCTGATTGAGCGGTTCATTCCGACGCAGCAGATGATGCAGGGCAATTTCAGCCCGGCGTATCTCAAAAGTCTCGGGTCGACGTTCGCGAACGGCCCCTTCGGGCTCGACGGCGGCATTCCTTGCCCCAAAGGATGCACAAACGGCGTTAGCGTTCCGGGCGGCATGATCCCGCCATCGCTGCTCGACCCGAATTCGGCGGCGCTGTACAAGACCATGCCGCAGCCGAACGTCAATCCGGCGTCGAACCCGATCGGCGCGAACTTCCAGTACCTGGTGAACCCGCCCGTGAACCGCTGGGAACTCCGTCTTCGCGGCGACTATAACCTGAGCGAAAAGACCAAGATGTTCTTTTCCTGGGACCGGCAGGACGAAGCGGACCAGAACCCGATCAGCATCTGGTGGGCGGCGGGGCAATCGCTGCCGTATCCGTCGGGTATGCCCGCGAGCCAACAGTCGCAGGTCTTTAGCGCTAACGTCACGCACGTGTTCTCGCCAACGCTGACCAACGAGTTCGTTTATTCGCAGGCAAAGTTCATCAACCCGATATCGCTGGCGAATCCAGGCGCGGTCAATCCGTCGTCGGTCGGCTTCCACATGACAGGGTTGTTCAATAACCCCTACACGCCGCAAGTTCCCAATACGATCAGTTGGTCGAACTCGGTTCCCGGCTATTTCGCTCCGACATTCGGGCAGCAGTTCCAGGCCGGCGACTTTGGAAAGCTCTCGGATACGCCGAACATCTCGGATAACATCAGCAAGGTCGCCGGCACGCATACGCTGAAGTTCGGCTTTTATTGGGACTTCGCTCAGAATCAACAGACCTCCAGCAACTTCCTGTCCGCGAACCAGGGCGTTCTCGAATTCGAGAACTATGGGGCAAACAGCTCGGGGAACCCGGCGGCGGACTTCGCCATGGGCCGAACCACCTCGTTCTATCAAACCAATACAGCGCCCGTGGCCAACTTCTACTACCATCAATATTCGTTCTACGCGAATGACCAGTGGAAGGCGACGCGGCGCTTAACGCTGACGTATGGTCTCCGATTCGACCACATGGGCCAGTGGGACCCGGTCGGCTCGAACGGCCTCGCGGTGTGGGATCCGGCGCTGTACAATCCCACGTCATCCGCTGGCCCGTTTACCGGTCTGACCTGGCACGGGGTCAACCCCGCCATCCCGATATCCGGCTTCCCGTCAAAGAATTTTTTCTACGAGCCGCGATTCGGCCTTGCTTACGATGTGTTCGGAACCGGCAATACGGTGATTCGCGGCGGTTTTGGCGTGTACCGCTACCAACTCTCGTATAACGACGTCAGCGGCGGCGCCTACAGCGCACCTCTCGGCTCGGTGTCCGAGACGACTACGTGGAACTGCTGCGTCGGCTACAACTCGTTTAATCAGTTCTCGCCGTCGCTCGGGCCCGCCGGCCTCGGGAGCAGCATCGGCGCTTTGCAGATGGGCGATGCCTCCACCCCGTACACCGAGACTTACAACTTCACGATTTCCCAGCGCATGCCCGCCAACTCCTTGATGGAGGTCCAGTACTCCGGCAGCCAGAGCCATGATCTGATCATCAACGGGCCGTTGTCGAACCTGGACAATATCCCGATCGGGGCCTTCTCCAAGCCCGATCCGCTGACCGGCGTGGTCGGCAACCCGGCCAGTTCCAGCTTCAACGTGAACGACTACTATCCGCTCCACCAGTACACGGGAATTAACCTGGTGACGCACCAAAGCTACTCCAACTACAACGCCTTCATCGTGACCTGGCAAAAGCAGACCGGTCGCGTCACCTTCACCACGAACTACACGTTCAGCAAGGTGATGGGCATTCGCGACAACTACACCGGGAACGGCGCTGGCGCGGGCAACACGCTCTATCCGTACTCGATTCCCGCCAATTACGGCGTGCTGGGCTACGACCACACGCACATCATCAACGCGGCATACGTCATCAATCTGCCGGATGCCACCCATGGGAACAAACTCGTGGCCGGAGCATTGAACGGTTGGGAACTGTCCGGCATCACCCAGTGGCAGAGCGGTGCGCCGATTCAGCCGAATACCCCGAACGGCGACATGAATGTTGCGTATGGATCGGTGAATGGAGTCGGTGTGAGCCCAAATACTTATCTCGGAACCAGCTCCATGCAGTTGCTGCCGGTTCTCACATGCAACCCGAATTCGGGTCTCAAGTCCGGCCAATACTTCAATCCGAGTTGCTTCAGCGCGCCGCAGCCGGGACAAGTCGGCAACATCATCTGGCCCTACATCAAGGGACCGGCGTTCTTCAACAGCGATCTGTCGCTGTACAAGAACTTCAAGATGACCGAGCGTCAGACGGTTCAGCTTCGTTTCGAAGCGTTTAACTTCCTGAACCATCCGCTGCCGGAGTTCAACGCGAGCGGAACGAATGCGGATTTGACCCTCAAGTTCGCAAATCCCTCCGGCGCGTTGACCTCGACCAACCAAAACGCCGCAACGACCGGCTCGCCGCTGAACACCGTAGGCAACCGGATCATCGAGTTCGCGGTCAAGTACATGTTCTGATCGCGGACTTCCAACCGGCAAAAAAACGTGGGGGGCGGCGCCAACCGCCCCCATTCCGCGGTTTACGCACGCTACGCTGTTACCGTATGTTCCGCTTCACCGCGTGGCTCGGGGCGCTTGCGGCGCTTCTTGCCTGCGCCATCGGATTGTTCTCCGCCACCGCGGTCGGGCCGTCTCCGATTCGGTTTGCACTCACCAGGCTTCCGTTTACGCTCGAAAACGACGAGACGGTTTCGCGTCACGCTCCAGCGACGATGGCCGGCGGCGTTGCGGTCTTCGATTACAACCAGGACGGGCGGCCGGATATATTCTTTACCAACGGCGCCAACATCGCCACGCTCGTGAAGGACGACGCGAAGTACCGCAACCGCCTCTTCCGAAACGACGGCCGCGGCATATTCACCGACGTGACGGAAAAGGCCGGTTTGGGCGGCTTGGGACTCGATATCGGCGCCGCGGCGGGGGACTATGACAACGATGGTTACCCGGATCTGTTCGTCGCTGGAGTTCATCGGAATACGCTCTACCACAACAACGGCGACGGGACTTTCACCGACGTAACTCACGAGGCTGGCCTTGACCGTCCCGACGCAAAATATGGGCCGCTGTGGTCCATCGCCGCCGCCTGGGTCGACGTGAACGGGGACGGGTTGCTGGATCTGTTCATCGTCAACTACGTGCAATGGGACTTCGCCACCGAGCACCGCTGCTTTCACGACGGCCGGAGCGAGTACTGCAATCCAACGTTCTTCAAGGGACTTCCGAACCAGCTCTTTCTCAACAAGGGCCATGGCAAGTTCGAGGATGTCTCGGAGGAGTGGGGCATTCGCGCGCACGTGGGCAAGGGGATGGGCGTGGGTGTGGCCGATTACGATCTGGATGGGCGTCCGGACATCTTCGTCACTAACGACACGTACTACAACTTCCTGTTCCATGACACGGGCGGCCGGTTCGAGGACAAGGCGTTCGAGACGAACACGGCGCTCGTCGAGGACGGCAATTTTATCTCGGGGATGGGTCTCGATTTTCGCGACTTCGACAACGACGGGTATCCCGACATCGCCTACGTCGCGCTGGCCAAGCAGACGTTCCCGATGCTCCACAACGTTACCGGACACGAATTTCACGACATCGGCGCCGCCAGTGGCATGCGCGCGCAGACGCTGCCAATGGCGGGCTTCGGCGCCGCGCTCGCCGATTTCGACAACGATGGTTGGAAGGATCTGTTCACGACGCGCGGCGACGTGGTTTCGCTCCCTCTGCCCGGCACGGCGGTGGATCAGATCAACAGCGTGTTTCGCAACCTAGGCGCCAGCGGGCGGTGGCAGGCTTACACCGCGGAGGCAGGGCTTGCGGCGTCGCCGGCGGCCCGGCATCGCGGCTGCGCAGTGGGCGATCTGGATGGCGACGGGCGGCTGGACGTCGTGGCGACGGCGCTCGGGCGGCCGGCCGAGATCTGGATGAACCGCTCGGAAGGTCCGGCGCACTGGCTCGAAGTCGCGCTTCACGGCGTGAAGAGTAACCGCGAGGGCGTTGGCGCGGTGGTCAAGGTCACGACCGGCGCGGGTGTGCAGTTCAACGAGCGCACGGTGAGCTCCTGCTATGCGTCATCGAGCGACGTGCCGGTGCATTTCGGCCTCGGCGGCGAGGCCGCGGCCCGCGAGATGGAGATCCGCTGGCCCTCTGGCGTCGTGCAGAAGCTCGAGAATGTCGCGGCGGATCGTTTAGTTACGGTGACGGAGCCGGCACGTTGACGCCAAGCTGACCGGCATTGAGCTTCTCGACGATGGCGCGTTCGCGCTGGCCGTCCGCGGGGCGATGCACACGGTAGTAGAGCGCGGCCAGCTCGACATGCGGCTGCAGCCAGTTTGGCTCCTGTTTTTCGACGCTCTCGAAGTCCTTCGCGGCCGCTTCGAGTTGGTCCCCGGAGCGCTCGATGCGAGCGCGCTCGTACAAGGCGAGCGCCGAGCCGGGCTGGATGCGCAGCGCGTCGTCGATATGCTTGCGGGCGGCATCGAGGTCGCGCTCGGTGTTGAGAATCGCGGCCAACGTAAGGTGCGCGTCGAAGTCGTTTGGGTTCGCGGCCAGCGCCATGGCAAGGTCGGCCTTGGCCGCCGGATAGTCGCCCAGGAACTGTTTCACCTTGCCGCTGAGCGTGTACAGGCCCGGAAGCGAAGGATTGAGGCGCAGCCCTGCCGCGGAGTAGTCGCGCGCGCGCTCGAACTCGTTCAATTGCATGCGGGCCTCACCCGCGACGAGATCCGCCTCGGCGCTTTCGCGTTGCGCCGCCACGCGCGCCACGCGCTCGATGCCCTCCTTCGTGCGGCCGGCGTGAATAAGGGCCGTGCCGAGCGCCCAGGCCACGTCGAGGTCGTCCGGATGGGCGGCTTCGGCAGGCAGCAGCGCGCTGATTGCGTCGTTATAGCGCCCCAGCCGCGAGTCGCAGTCGCCGGTGAGCGCCGCGAGCCTGGCATCGGTTGGCGCTTGCGCGAGCAGCGTTTGAAACTCGCGCGCGGCGGCGGCGAAATCGCCCTTCTTGTAATAGGCGAGGCCGAGGTTGCCGCGCAGCGGAGGACTGTCCTTGAGCGCGAGCGCGGCGCGGTACTGTTCGATCGCTTCGTCGTAGCGCGCCTCGTGCGCCAGCGCCGCGCCGAGGTTGGCGCGCGCCTCGAATGCGTCCGGCCGTTCGGCGAGCAAGGCGCGGTAGGTCTTGATCGCAAGCGCCATATCGCCGCGCTGCTGCGCGGCCACGGCGTCGCGGAAGAGCTGTTCTGGGGATGCCTGTTCCGCCTGCGCGGCGCAGCCGATCCCGATGGCGATGAGAGCCCAGCGCATTCCCTTTCAGGATAGCCGCGCTACGCTAAAAAGTAGAGTCTGCCGCCCGATGAAGAACGCCGCGCCAACCCTTTGCCGGGGCCTGATCCTATCGTGTCTCATGTCTTCCGCCGCGTTTTGCCAGACGCCGCCCGAAAGCTTCGACGATCTGGCGCGCGAGGCCGAGGCGGCGCTCGACACGAACCCCGCGCGGGCGGCCGATCTCTACCGCAAGGCGCTCGAGTTGCGGCCGGGTTGGCCCGAGGGCTGGTTCTATCTTGGCGCCGCCAACTACGGGCTGAACCGCTATCGGGAGGCGCGGGACGCGTTCGAGAAGGGCATTCCGCTCGCTCCGTCGAACGGCACGGCGTGGGGCTTTCTTGGGCTGTGCGATTACGGGCTGGGCAAGTTTTCGCAAGCGCTCGACGAGATCGCCAAGGGCGAGCAGATCGGGCTCGGACCCAACGTGGGCTTCGAGACGGCCGTGCGGCAGCGGGCCGCGCTCATCCTCATCCGCGGCTCGTTCTTCGACAAGGCCATCGCGCAGCTTCAGCCGCTGACGAAACACAACGTCGAAGATCCCGCGGTAGTCGAGGCGGTGGGCCTGTGCGCGCTCGCATCGCCGCGGACGCCGGACGAGCTTTCACCGCCGCGGCGGGCCGTCGTTGACCTGGCCGGGAAAGCGCTCTGGGCCGCGACCAGCCAGCATCCCGAGGAAGCCAAAGCGGGGTTCGAGCGGCTGCTGGCCACGTATCCGAACGAACCCGGAGTGCATTACGCTCACGGGCTGTACCTGATGGACTTCGATCAGGCGGCCGCGCTCGCCGAGTTCCGCAAGGAACTGGCTGCGAACCCGAAGCATTGGCCTTCGCTGCTGGTGGCGGCGTTTCTCGAAACGCGCCAGGGCGACACGGACCAATCGCTTCAGGCGGCGCGCGAGGCGGAGACGTTCGCGCCGCCGGCGTTCCGCTGGCTGTGCGACGCCGAGATAGGGCGCGCGCTGCTGGCGGCGAATCAGCCCGAAAAGGCCATCCCGGCCTTCGAAGACTCCGTGCGGCTCGAACCCACGAACGCGCAGACGCATTTTTATCTCGAGCAGGCGTACCGGCTGGCCGGGCGCCGGGCCGACGCGCAACGCGAGAAGGCCGAGTTCGTCCGGCTCAAGTCGATCGAGGATCCGCTGAGCCTGCCGGGGCTGGTGCGGGCGACGCAGCGTTGATCAGCGCGCGGGCTCGGTGACGTCCACTACGCGGTCCGCTTTCACGTCGCGCAGGGTCTGCTTCACACCGGCCGGCCACTCGATGAGGATCTCCTTCGCGCTCGCGCTGGCGCCGAGGCCGAAGTGAACGCGCGGATCGCTCGAGCAGGCGTAGCCCGTGCTGGTCGTCGCGTGGTTGTATTGGACGGAGCCGTCGGAGGCGGTGAGACGGATCTTCGCGCCGATGCCCATGCGGTTGCTTCGCGTGCCCATCAGCCGCAGCAGCAGCCAGTGATTGGCGCCGGGCGATGTGTTGTGAAACACGCGCGCCGGCCCGTTCAGCACGGACACCACGAGATCCATGCGTCCGTCGTTATCGAGATCGCCGAACGCCGCGCCGCGATACACGCGGGCCTCTTCGAACGCCGCGCCCGCCTCCGCGCTCACGTTTCGGAACTTGCCGTTGCCAAGATTGCGGAACACGGAATTCGGCTCTTCATAAGTGCGCGAGGAGAACAGAGCCACGTTGTCGATCACGTTCGAGCGGGCGGCGTAGAGATCCTTCCAGCCGTCGTTGTCGAGATCGACGATGGCGTTCGACCAGCCCGACATTTCGGCGGTCGAAAGGCCCAGTCCCGCGGGCGAGGTCACTTCCATGAACTGTCCATGGCCCAGGTTCTTATACAGAGGGAAGGTCTGTTTTTCCATGGCGGTGATCCAGATGTCCGGCAGTCCGTGATTGAACAGGTCGCGAAAATCGACGCCCATGCCCGAGATGACGTTGCCGCCCTCGGGCAGCGCGACGCCCGAGTCTTCACCCACTTCCTCGAAGCGCTTGCCGCCGAGGTTGTGGAAGAGTTGATTCGGCGCGTCGTCGTTGGCGACCACAATGTCCATGAAGCCGTCGTTGTCGTAGTCGGCGATGGCCACTCCCATGCCGCGGCCCAGGTGGCTGGCGATGCCGGTGTCGCGCGACACGTCGGTGAACGTGCCGTCGCCGTTGTTGCGGTACAGCGTGTTGGGAAGCGGCTTGTAGAGACGCGGATTGCAGGAGGCGCGAACGCCGTTGATCTGGCAGACCGGCTCGTGGTCCGGATCCCACTGGCAGTAGTTGGCGACGAACAGATCGAGCTTTCCGTCGTTGTTGTAATCGATCCAGGCCGCTCCGGTCGACCACATCTTCCTGCCCTCGTACACGCCGCCGCCGACGCCCGCTTTCGCGGTCACGTCGGTGAACGTGCCGTCGCCGTTGTTATGGAAAAGTTGATTCGCGTTGACGTTGGTGACGAACAGATCGGGCCGGCCATCGTTGTCGAAGTCGCCCACGGCGGCGCCCATGCCGTAGCCCGCGCCGGCGACGCCCGCTTTCGCAGTGACGTCGGTGAAGGTCAGGTTGTGGTTATTGTGGAACAGGCGGTTGTGAAACTCGGGGCCGGTCTTGACGAGCGACGGCATGCCCGCGCCGTTGACGAAATAGAGGTCCGGGAAGCCGTCGCCATCGTAGTCGAACACCGCGACGCCCGCCACCATCGGCTCGGGCTGATGCTTGAGCAGCGTAGGCGAGCTGTTGGATACGAAATCGACTCGGGCGGCGTGGGAAATCTCCTCGAACGCGATCGGCGAGGGCATCGAGGCAGCGGCCCATAGCGTGAGGCCCGCACCCGCCGCCCAGGATGCGCTTCGGCTGTAATGATGACGGCGCAACCTTCAGGTTAACGTAGGGCGGGTGATAACATGGAACGAGTTAGTCTCCGTGCGATCGGGGCGCCGGATAGAATGGCAATGCGCAAGCTGTCCTTAGTCCTCGTATCGGCGTCGCTCTGGATGGCGCCGGGACTTTTCGCGGCCAGCTTCGACGAGCTTGCTTCGAAGGCCGCGGCGGCGCGTGATGCAGGCGAGGTTCCGCAAGCGATCGATCTGTACCGCCAGGCACTCAAGCTTAACGCCAACTGGCAGGAGGGCTGGTGGTTCCTCGGCACGCTCGCGTACGACTCCGATCAATACCCGCTCGGCGAACATGCCTTCTCGCACTTTGTGCGGCTGGACGGCAGCGCCGCGCCCGGTTGGGCGTTTCTTGGCCTTTGTGAGTTCGAAAACGGACACATCGCGGGGTCGCTCGAGCATCTGCGCAAGAGCCTGAAGCTCGGCGGACTGCCGGACGCTACCGAGACCGTGGTCCGGTTTCATGAGGCGATGGCTCTGACAAAGCTGGGCTTTTTCGATCAGGCGCTGCAGGAGTTCCTGCCGTTCGCGCGGCGCGGAACGAAGAGCGAGGAACTGGCGCTGGCCATCGGCCTGATGGCGTTGCGCCGGCCGCTGCTTCCGGGTGAGGCGCCGCCCGCCGAGCGGGACCTGTTCGTCACGGCGGGGAAGATCGATTACCTCTGGATGGCCGGCGATTTGAACAGCGCGGAAGCGGCATTCCCCGCGCTGCTGGCTGGGTATCCGAACGCCGCCGGTGTGCATAACCTGTATGGCACGTTCCTGCTGACGGTGCATCCGGACGAGGCCGTCGCGGAGTTCCGGCGCGAACTCGAAGTGAACCCGCACAGCGCGGACGCCCGCGCCATGCTCGCGCTGACGATGATTCGCGCGGGCGATGACGCGCAGGCGCTGCCGCTGGCCCGCCAGGCCACCGCGGACGGCCCATCGGCGGCGCTGGCGCGCTATGTCTACGGCCTGCTGCTGGCGCGCACGGGCGACCGCGCGGCCCTGGCGCACCTGGAAGCCGCCGTCGAGCTCGATCCGGCGAATCTCGAGTACCACATGGCGCTGGCGGGCGCGGACTCGAAGTTCGGCCAGGCGGTGGCGGCACGGCGCGAGCGCGCCGCGTCGATCGGGCTGGCGAAGGCGAGCGATCCGCGTGTCCGGCATTAAGCGCACGCTGCTCGCAACGGCGCTCGCGGCCACCTGCGGCGCCGCTCCGCCTCCCCACGCGCAGTTCACGTGCGCGTCCTGCCACGCGGCGGAGGCGCGGACGCAGCCCTCCACGGCCATGGGAATCGGGCTTGAGCTTCCGCCGGACCAAGCGGTGCTCAAGGCGCATCCCAAGCTCACCTTCGAGGCGAACGGCTATACATATCTCATCGAGCGGCAGGGCGGCGAAAGCGTATATACCGTAAGTGGGCCGGGCGGCACGCTCAGCCTGCCGATCCGCTACGCATTCGGCGTGAAGATGCAAACCTTCGTGCTGGAACATGAGGGCCGCTTTTACGAGAGCCTGGTGAGCTTTTATCCGCCGCTTGACGGCTTAGCCATCACCATGGGCAGCGAGCGCATCCACCCGCGCAATCCCGTCGAAGCCATGGGGCGCGAGACGTCGCCCGGCGAGATTCTCGCCTGCTTCAACTGCCACACGACGGGCGGGGTGGCGAACGGAAAGCTGCAATTCGATGTCATGCGGCCCGGCCTCGCCTGCGAGCACTGCCATGAAGGCGCGGCGGCTCATCAAGCCGCGATGGCCGAAGGCAAGAGCGGCCCGCTGCCGCCATCGCTCGCGAAGCTTGGCGCGGAAGACATGTCGAACTTTTGCGGGCAATGCCATCGCACCTGGGACAGCGTCGTGCGCATGCGTTTGTGGGGTCCGCTTAACGTCCGCTTCCAGCCGTACCGCTTGGCGAACAGTAAGTGCTTCCTTGGCGACGACCGCCGCATCGCTTGCGCGGCCTGCCACAATCCGCATCGGGATCTCATGCGGGACGAGACGTCGTACGACAAGAATTGCCTCGCCTGTCACGGCGCTGCTCCGGCGGCCTCCTCATCCTGGAAGAGCTGCCCGGTGGGAAAGAGCGACTGCGTGAGCTGTCACATGCCGAAGGTCGAGCTGCCCGGCGGCCATGCGCGGTTCACCGATCACACGATCCGCGTCGTTCGCGCGGGAGATCCTTATCCGAACTGACGGCGGAGTTACTGCGCCACGACGGTATAGAACAAGTTCTGCATCGTGGTAGCGTTGCCCTGCGAGGCCGTAATGCGCAGTTCACAACGGCCGGGCTGCGCCACCGCGCCGACCACCATGGGAATCGCGCCGGTCGCATCCGGCGGCGGTAGTTCCGCGGTCTGCTTGGCCAGCACCTTCCCGCCATTCCGGAATTCCACTTCGATTTTTGGCTTATCGGCGACCGACGGGTCCGGATAGACGACGAAGTAGACCGCGGGTTTCGCGGCCGGCAGAAACGCGTTGCGCAGTTCGGGAACTACTCTGCGGCGCTCGTCCTTGCCGGCCTGGAATTCGAAAGGATCGCTCGGGTCCGGCTTGCCGCTCACCGGTTCGAGGCGCTGCACCATCAGAATGCTGCTCATGGTCAGGCCCTTCTGAGGCATGTTGTTGAACATCAGCTTGCCGGTCGCGGCGCGGTTGCCCTCCGCATCCACCACGGCCGTGTCCACCGAATAGAGGCCGGGCGGCAAGCTCAGCGGGTGAGTGAAGGTGATCATGTTCCGCTTCAACTCCGGAACCTTGTCGTCTGGGACGTTGAGCGAGGTGTCCTGGCTGAACTGATCGACGACCTGCCCGCCGCCGTCCTTGACGAGCGACACGAGCGACAGGCTCATCCGCTGTTTGTGGGTGGCGGCATCTGGAGTGAGCGTGAAATCCGAGGCCGGGATCTCGAACACCAGCCCGCGCTGGGCATCGTTGGCGCCCGAGCGAAACTGATAGGCCGCCGTGCGAAAAGGAAACGCCTTCGGCTCAGGCTGCGCATTCAGCGCAGTGAGCGCGCTCAGCTCGGATGGCTTCACGCCGCCCTCGCCGCTCGAAAGAGGCAGCGCGAAGTACCCGGTGCGGTTCTCGACGGTCAGCCCGGGCCGCAGCAGCTTGACCTCAATGGCGCGCAGATGCCCGTCGTATTTGGTCGAAGTTGGATGATACACGGCTTCGTAATGCGTGTTGAGGTTTTCGAGGATACGCTCGTAAGGTTTGCGGAAATCGTTGGTGCTGCCGATGAGGAATCCGCCCGTGCCCTCGGCCATTCCGCGCAGGATCGCCTGCGTGTCGCTCATTCGCACCGCTTCCATCGTGTAGTCATCCTGGCGCGCGTGCTCCATCGTAACGGCCCCGCCGCCGCTGGTGGCGCCGGTGGTGGCGATCGAGCCCGAGCCTTGGCTCTGCTGCGCGCTCAATGAGGCGGAGTGGTGCAAGTCCGCGCTGGAGGCGAGCGCGGTCGAGTTCTGAGTCAGGCCGTTGATGTCGATTGCATATACGGTAACGCCGGCCTTGCGGGCGCGACTGATCATCGCCTGAAATTGATCCGGGTCTCCGGTGGCGGCGAGGCCCGGGCTGAACAACAGAACGGTCTTGCGTCCCGGCAAAGTGCCGAACTTCTCGAACATCTCGTTCATTTGATCGAGCTCGCGCATGCCTTCGATTCCGCCGAACTGGCGGCGCTGGTCGGCTTGGTCGCCGCGCACCGCGCGCGCCGCCGGCCCGTTGGCGACATCCGCGCCGACGATGGCTTGTGAGTTCAACGTGCCGCCCGTCATGTGCGAACTGGCGCTCACCGTGCCGCCGGCGGCCGGATTCCCGTTGAACGCGACGCGCACGCGCTCCACATTCGGGGATGCGTTCAACACGGCTTCGGAGGCCGAGGCGAAGTCCACCGTATGCGCGGAGAAGCCGGTCGTTGCCGCGGCGAGCAACCCCTGCCGGTCCGTAGTAAAGGGCTCGATGACGCTCAGCCCGACGTCGAGGCCGAAGACGCCCACCCATGTATTCGGTTCAATATGGTTCTTGAGAAACTCCTGCGCCGCCTGCACGGCTAGCGATCTGGTCGCCGGGTCCGTGTCCAGATTGTGAAATACCAGGCAGACCAAATTCATCGCCGGCAGCGGATTCGCGATCGTTCCGCCAGTGCTCTTCGCCGTCTCGCCCGCTTCCACGAGCGCTTCCTTGCCGGTCACGAAACGGAAGCCCCGGATGTCCTGGCGTACGCCGTCCTCATAGATCTCGACGTCGCTGGGCTTGAGGTTTTTCACCTCGCGGCCTTTGGCGTCGCGCACAATCAAGTCGAGCACGACCTCCTGCACGTTGGTGCGGATTGTCGTTCCGGAAGGCACAGCTTGCACGGGTTGCGCCGAGGCGGCGCCCGCGGCGGCGATTACGCCCAGCGATAGCGACAGGACTGTGCGTGTACTTCTCATGACCATATTCTAGTCCTCGCCAGCCACCATGGCGCATTGGAATTCGCATGGTTCCGGCCCTCCTGGCCTCGTCCGCCTTATTCGCGGGCAATACTTACCCGGTCGAGCTTTTCAATTCCATCATGCTGACCCTCGCGGAGGCGCCGGCGAGAGTCGAGCAGGGAAGCCAGAAGTTTCTTTCGACGATGGTCAGCGTCAACGGCGATACGGCGCAACCGCACGAGATTCAGATCGGGGGAAGCGCGGTCAAGCTGGTGTCCGGGTCGAATTCGCGGGCGCAAGACAATCCCGCCGGGTCGGCGAACGGGACGCACTGAGCGCGGGGCGCGCTGCGGCTTCAGCGCCAGCCGTCGCGAAGCTTGGAGTAAGTCGTCGAAAGATCCTCGGGGATAACTCGTGTCTCGCCGATCACCGACATGAAATTCGCATCGCCGCTCCAGCGCGGCAGCACGTGCAAATGCAGATGGCCGGCGATGCCCGCGCCGGCGCACTTGCCGAGGTTGAAGCCGATGTTGAGCCCCTCCGGGCGGTAGGCGCGCTGGAGCAACTGTTCGGCGCGCGCGGCAAGCAGGATCATCTCCTGAAGGGTATCGGCGCCGGCGTCCTCGAGCGTAGCCACGTGCCGGTTCGGGACCACCATCAGATGGCCGCTCGTATACGGGTATAAGTTCAGAATGACGAAGTTGTGCCCCGCGCGATGGACGATGTAGTTATCGGGGTCGCGTCCTTCGGCGAGCATCTGGCAGAACACGCAGTTGACCGCCGGCTGCGGGTTCTGAACGAAGCTATAGCGCCACGGACTCCATAGGTGGTCCATCGATCGCGATGGTCAGACAGCGCTGGGGGGCGCGGCGGCGGCGGCCGGCGGCGTGGCGCCTTCGTTGGCGTTTACCAGATCCTTCAGCTCCTTGCTCGGCTTGAAGTAAGGAATCCGCTTGCTGGGCACTTCGACGCGCGTGCCTGTCTTCGGATTTCTGCCGATGCGCGCCTGGCGCTGCCGGGTCCGGAAACTACCGAAGCCACGGATCTCGATCTTATCCCCGCCGCGCAGTGACTTCACGATGCTGTCGAAGATCGCCTCCACGATCACCTCAGAGTCCTTCCGGGTCATCTCGACCACGCGCGAGACCTCTTCGATCAATTCGGCTTTCGTCATGTTCCCTCTCAATCCAGTTTCCCGCAACCTTCCGGGCCGTGTTTAGCGGCCTTCACCCTTTCCCCTGCTCTGCATCACTTCCTCGATGGTCATGGTCGCCGCGGCTGCCTGCCGGCGGTACTCCTCGAGCCGCAATTTTTCCTCGTCATCGGACACCGCCCGCAGGCTGAGGCCGATTTTCTTTTCGGTCTCGTTCATCTTGACGATCTTGAAGTCGAACTCCTCGCCCACGGGCAGCGCGGGCTCGTCGCCGCGCTTCTCGGCCGCGCCGGGTATCTCCGAGCGGTGGCACAGAGCCTCGACGCCCGGCGCAAGTTCGACGAATACGCCAAACGCGGCCGCGCGGCAGACGCGGCCGCGAACCAGATCGCCTACCCGGTGAGTCTGGAACAGGCTCTCCCACGCGTCGGGCTGCAATTGCTTCACGCCGAGCGAGAGGCGGCGGTTCTGGGCGTCGATGTTGAGGATCACCGCCTGCGCCACCTGGCCCTTCTTAAGGACTTCCGAGGGATGCTTCACGCGCTTGGTCCACGACAGGTCCGAGATGTGAACGAGGCCGTCGACGCCCTCTTCGATTTCGAGGAACGCGCCGAAGTCGGACAGCTTCCGAACGCGCCCTTCGACCACGGATCCGATACTGTAGCGCTCGGCGACCGTCGTCCACGGATCGGCCTCGAGTTGCTTGATGCCGAGCGAAATTCTTCGCTCGCGCGGCTTGACCTCGAGCACCACGGCCTCGACCTGATCCCCGGCACGCATCAGCTTCGAGGGATGCTTCATCCTTCGGCTCCAGGTCATCTCGGAGATGTGAATGAGGCCCTCGACGCCGGGCTCGAGCTCGACAAACGAGCCGTAATCGGTGATGCTCACCACGCGGCCGATCACGCGCGAGCCCTGTGGGTAGCGCTCGTCGATCATCGACCACGGGTCCGGGATGAGCTGCTTCAGCCCGAGAGAAATCCTCTGCCTCGCGCGGTCGAATTTCAAGACCTTCGCCGTCACCTCGTCGCCCGGGCTCAGGATTTCCGAGGCGTGGCTGATGCGGCCATGCGACATGTCGCTCACGTGCAGCAGTCCGTCGATGCCGCCCAGGTCGATGAAGGCGCCGTAGTCGGTGAGATTTTTCACGACTCCCGTGACGACCGCGCCTTCGGCGAGATTCGAGAGGGCCGCCTCGCGCCGCGCATGCAGGTCGTCCTCGATCGCGGTTCTTCGCGAGACGACGATGTTGCCGCGGCGCCGGTTCACCTTGAGGACCTTGACGGGGATGTCCTTGCCGATCAGCCCATCCATGTGATGGCCGGGGCGGGGATCGATCTGCGAGGCCGGCATGAACGCCATCACGCCCACGTCCACCGCGAGTCCGCCCTTGGTCCGCTCAATCACCCGCCCGGAGATCACCAGCCCCTCCTGCTGCGCCTTCTCGAGATTGTCCCAAGCTCGCAGCCGCACGGCCTTCTCGTGCGAGAGGAGAATGTAGCCTTCCGGTTGAGGCCCCGAGCGGTCCACCATGACGTCGATCGTGTCGCCAGGCCGGACGCTGCACGTGCCGTCGGGCAGCAACAGTTGTTGCTTTGGCACGAGGCCCTCGGACTTGTATCCGACGTCGACGATCACGTCGTTCGCCATGACCTTCAGGACATGGCCCGACAACAGCTCGCCCTCCGAAGGAGGCGCAAGATGGCTGTAGTCCTCGATGAGGTGTTCGTACTCCGCCTCGTCGGGAACGCCGGGCATCTCCGGGGTGAAATCTTCAGGTTCGCTGGCCATAGCCGAGGCTCCACGGGAACGGTCGCATCACGATCGTCGCATGCCGGGCAAGAGGAGCAGCGGCCGCAAAATAAGATTGCGGCTCGGGGACAGGTCCGAACCGTGAAGATCGAGGAGGCGCTAGCAACCGACAACCCGTTGATAGAACGATACTTCAGAACTATAGCCGAGCGGCGCTCCGTTGTCAACCCGGTCTGACGCGCCAACTGGTCGCCGGCGGACGCGCCTCACCGGGCGCGTAGGGCGTCAACGCCGTAAGTCATAATTGACTCGCCGGGAACGTTTCGAGTACTGTATGGATTCGCCTTCGCCGTGCAGCGGGGTGGAGTCGGAACTTATGGCAGACAATCAGCCTGGCGAAACGGTCCGCGTGGACGACTCGCTCGAGTCCGCACTTGAGAGCGTGGATGCCGCCGAGGAGCGCGTGATCGGCGTCGCCACCGAGGCCGGCTTCCAGGAGGAAGAACTGCATCGGATCGGCATGGCGGTCCGGGAAGCGATGGTGAACGCGGTGGTGCATGGAAACCGCTACAGCGCGCGGAAGCGGGTCCACTTGCGAGTGGTCCAGGGCCAGCGCCACATTGTCATTGTCATCGGCGACGAAGGCGAGGGCTTCGAGATGCACGCGGTTCCGGACCCTTTGTCGGAGGAGAACCTGCTGCGGCACTCCGGAAGGGGTCTGTTGCTGATCCAGGCCTTCATGGACGAGGTCGACGTACGTAAGAGCCCCGCGATGGGGACGGAAATTCGGATGGTCAAGCATTTGGTGGAGAATAGTTCTTCGGGCCCCGCGCGGAACGCGCGGTAAAGGCAAGATCGAAATCGAATCGAGGGAGGGTACAAAACGTGAGCGTAAAATTAACAACGCGTCAGGTAGGCGACGTGACGGTGATCGACGCCTCCGGGCGCATCACCTTAGGCGAGGGTGCGAGCAATTTCCGGGACACAGTCCGCGATCTCGCCGGGAAGGGCCATAAGAAGTTGTTGCTCAACCTGGGCGACGTCAGCTATATCGACAGCTCGGGGATCGGCGAGATGGTGTCCAGCTTCGCCACCGTCACCAACGGCGGCGGCGCCTTGAAGCTCCTTGGCTTGAACAAGCGCGTCAAGGACCTGCTGCAGATCACAAAGCTTTACACGGTGTTCGAAGCCTTCGACGACGAAGCTTCGGCGCTGCGCAGTTTCGCCTGACGGCGAAGGTTTCTTAGACGACTGGCCGGGCCGCATTACGTTCTTGATGAGAGAGGACGCGTGGCAACGATCCTCTCCATCACTGTCCTCGAGACTGTGCGAAACCAGGAGGACCGCCACCATGCATTCGTCAGTCGTGTATTCCATTTTGATCGCGGATGAATCCGGGATTCTCAGGGAGGGGCTCGCGTCCGTCTTACGCTGCGATGCCCGTTTCTCGGTGGTAGCCGAAGCCAGTGACGGCAAGCAGGCGATGGACGCCATTGAGCTGCGGCGGCCAGACATCGTGCTTCTCGATACGCAACTATCCGGTTTTTTCCCTCTTGAAATCGTTCGCCGCGTCCGCGAGCGGCAACTTCGCACGCGCGTGCTGATGATGTCGGCCAGCCGGGACCGCCGCGCGATGGTGGAGGCGCTGCGCGCGGGCGCGAGCGGATTCATTTTGAAATCCTGTTCGTGCCGGCAGGTCGTCGATGGCATCGAACACGTTCTGGCGGGCGGCGTGTATCTGCCTCCCGAGCTCTCCCCGGACGACCTGTTCATGCGGCAGCGCAAGAACGAGCCGTCCGACCCGGTGGATGGGCTCAGCGCACGCGAGTATCAAGTGTTCACGCTGCTGGTGAGCGGCGTGCGGGCGAAGGATATCGCGGCCCGCCTCAGCCTAAGCCCCAAGACCGTCGACACCTACCGCGCCAGCATGATGCGAAAGCTCGATATCCACGACCTGGCGGGGCTGGTGCGTTTCTCGATCCGGCGGGAGACTATCGCGCAAGCGGCTCCGCGGCTGGACGTGAGCCTGCGCCAAGCCGCGGCGACGCTCGCATAGACACGGCCGGCGGGCGGCGTCGTACAAAGCGGTGCAGGCAGCGGCGGCAAAGCCACGCCTGAAGCCACCGGCCCGTCACTATGTGCTCCCACAGCCCACGGCGATGGGAGCGCCGCACGTCGGCGGAGCCGCAGTGGGGACAGTAGGCGGTTAGGGACATCGAAGGCACTTGAAGTAAATTGGTCCGGTCCGCCCGGTAAAACTCTCTCCGCTAATCGGGTTCCGCGTCGCGTGTGATAGGCTAAAGGTTTAAATTCCTTGAGGTTATTTCGTGGATAGATTGACGCGGAAGGAACTCAAGCGCGATCCGCTCGCCCTTGAATTCCAGCACGGTTTCGAGTTTCTCACAACCCATCGCCAGCAAACGGTCCGCTACGGCGCGATCGCCGCGGTGGTCATCGTCGTGGGCGCGGCGTTCGCGCTCTACAGGCAGCACGCACACGGTGTGCGGGAGGCGCTGCTGGCCACGGCGATCCAGACGGACGCGGCGCAGGTTGGCGGGTCGCCGGGCTCTCCTGGGCCGAACTTCGCGACCCAGAAGGAAAAAGATCGGGCCGTAGCCAAGGCGTTCACCGAGCTCGCCGCGAAGTACCCAGGCACCGCCGAGGGCACGGTGGCCGAATACTTCCTCGCTTCCGAAGCGGCGGACGCGGGGGACACCGCCCAGGCGGAACGGCGCCTCAACAACGTCGTCGAAGACGGAGACGGCCCGTATGTCTCGCTGGGCAAGTTGTCGCTGGCCAAGCTTTACGCCTCGGACGGCAAGACAAGCGAGGCGGAGCGTCTGGTGCGCTCGGTGATGGACAAGCCGACCGTTCTCGCGTCGAAGGAAGAAGCCACCCTCGCACTCGCCGAAATTGTCGCGCCGAAGAACCCGAAAGAAGCACGCGCTCTGCTCGGGCCGCTGCGCACGAGCCCGCGCGCGGCCATCAGCAAGGCCGCCCTCGACGCTTTCAGCCAGCTCAAGCTCAACTGATGCCGGAGGGCCTGGCGGCGCTGCGGTTCCCCGTCGGACAGAGCCGCGGCCGCCGCTATCCGGAACCCACTCACCCCTACCGGAACGAGTTCCAGCGGGACCGCGACCGTGTTATCCACGCTCGCGCCTTCCGCCGCCTCGAGAATAAGACGCAGGTCTTCCCGGCCTCGCTGTCCGACCATTTCCGCAACCGCCTGACCCACACCATCGAGGTAAGCCAGATCGCGCGCACGGTCTCGGCCGTGCTGTCGCTCGACGAAAGCCTCGCCGAAGCGCTGGCGCTGGCGCACGACATCGGGCATCCGCCGTTCGCCCACGCGGGCGAAGAGGAGCTCGACCGTCAGATGCGGCGTTTCGGCGCGCGCTTCGACCACAATCGCCACGCGCTTCGCATCGTCGAATCTTTCGAGCAGCGGTACGCCCGCTTCCCGGGGCTGAACTTGACGTTCGAAGTCCGCGAGGGAATCCTGAAGCACTCGCGAGACCTCGCGCCGGGCGAAGAGCCGGATTTCGACGAGTACCTGCCGGGCCTGCGTCCTCCGCTCGAAGCGCAGATCATCGACCTTGCCGACGAGATCGCTTACAACACGGCCGATCTCGACGACGCGTGGTCGGCGGGTCTGCTGACGGCCGGGCAAGCCTGCGCCGCCGTGCCCGCCTTCTCGGCCCTATGGGTGCGCGCGGCCACGCAGTTCCCCGGCGCGAGCGACCGGGAGCGCTTCTACGAGGTTCTGCGCCAGCTCGTCGATATGCTCGTCTCGGGGCTGATCGAAGGCACGCGCGACGCGGCGCTGGCCTCCGGCGCCCGGAGCGTGGATGACGTCCGCCGTTTGGGCGGGCGCCTGGCGCGCTTCACGCCCGAGAGCGCGCGGGTCAACCGCGACATAAAACATTTCTTACATGAAATGGTTTACGAGTCGGAGGCGCTGGTGGCCGAGCGGGGCGAATCGATGCATCGCATCGCGGAGTTGTTCGCCTACTTCCTCGACCACCCCGGACGGCTTCCGGAATCCCATCGCGAGGAGTTCCAGCGTCTGCCTCCCTATCGCGTCGTCTGCGACTACATCGCGGGCATGACGGACGGCTTCTTCGAGCGCACCTACCGCGACCTCGCCGGCCGGTCCTCCGAGCGGGGGTGAAGGCTCTGCACCTCCGCCGCGCGGACCCCGTACTGCTTGCGCAACTGGCGGCAGATCTCGCTGGCGAGCGCCGCGGCGTCCTCGTCCGGCTGGTGCGCCAACTCGAGTTTCAAATACACGTCGGTACGCTTCATCGTCCCGATGATAACCGGATCGGGCGCCCCTGCGCGCCCCGCCGAAGTGGAGGGCGCGCGGCACGCAATGCCACAATGGGGCGTATGGAAATCACCAAGGTTATCGGAAGAGAAATACTCGATTCGCGCGGCAATCCCACGGTGGAAGCCGACGTGGAACTGGCGGACGGCAGCTTCGGGCGCGCCGCGGTGCCCTCGGGGGCGTCGACCGGAGAGTTCGAGGCCGTTGAACTCCGCGACAACGACAAGTCGCGTTATCTGGGCAAGGGCACGCGCACCGCGGCCGCGAACATCAACACCAGGATCGGCCCGGCGGTGCTCGACATGTCCGCCTTCGATCAGGCCGCGCTCGACCGCAAGATGATCGCGCTCGATGGGACGAACAACAAGGGCGCGCTGGGCGCGAACGCGATTCTCGCCGTGTCGCTCGCCACCGCCCGCGCCGCGGCCGATTCGCAGATGACCCCGCTCTACCGTTATCTGGGCGGCGTGAGCGCGGACCTGCTGCCCGTGCCCATGATGAACATCCTCAACGGCGGAGCGCACGCCGACAATTCCGTCGACCCGCAGGAGTTCATGGTCATCCCGTTCGGCGCCGGATGTTTCGCCGATTCGGTCCGCATGGGCGCCGAGGTCTTTCACACGCTGAAGGGCGTGCTGAAGAAGCGCGGCTACTCGACGGCGGTGGGCGATGAGGGCGGCTTCGCGCCGAACCTCAAGTCCAACGAAGAGGCGCTCGAAGTCGTGCTCGAGGCGATCCAGAAGGCCGGCTACAAGCCCGGCGGCGAGATCGGCATCGCGCTCGATCCGGCGGCCAGCGAGTTCTATGACGAAGAGAAGAAGAAATACGTTTTCAAGAAGTCCGACAAGAGCGAGCGCACCAGCGAGCAGATGGTGGAATTCTGGGCCAACTGGGTGCGCCAGTATCCGATTCTGTCGCTCGAAGACGGCATGTCGGAGGCCGATTGGGACGGCTGGAAGCTGCTCACCGATACGCTGGGCGGCAAGATCCAGCTTGTCGGCGACGACATCTACGTCACCAATACCGAGATCTTCGCGCGCGGCATCGCCAAGGGCATCGCCAATTCGATTCTGATCAAGGTGAATCAGATCGGCACGCTCACCGAGACGCTAGACGCCATCCACATGGCCGGCGCGGCGCACTACACGTCGGTCATCAGCCACCGGTCCGGCGAAACCGAGGACGCCTTCATCGCCGACCTCGCCGTCGCGACGCGCGCGGGACAGATTAAGACCGGCTCGGCCAGCCGCACGGACCGCATCGCCAAGTACAACCAGTTGATCCGCATCGAGGAGGAACTGGGCCCGGCCGCGCGGTTCGCTGGCGGAAAGGCCTTCGGCCGCTAATGCCCGCTAAGCGTCCGCTCGTACTCACAATTCTCGACGGCTGGGGTTACTCCCCGGCCGTCGAGGGGAACGCCATCGCTCTCGCGCGGAAGCCGAACTACGACGCGCTGCTCCGCGACTACCCGAATACGCTGGTGAAGACCTCGGGGCCGTCCGTCGGCCTGCCCGAAGGCCAGATGGGCAACAGCGAGGTGGGCCATCTCAACATCGGCTCGGGCCGCGTGATCCAGATGGACGTGACGCGAATCGACTTCATGATCGCCTCGGGCGAGTTCTTCGAGAACCCGGTGCTGGTCGAAGCGATGCGGCGCGCTCAGGGCCACCGGCTGCACCTGATGGGCCTGTGCAGCGATGGCGGCGTCCACTCGCTGCTCACGCATCTCTACGCGCTCGTCGAGATGGCGCGCCGCCGCGATCTCCACGACGTCTGCGTGCACTGTTTTCTCGATGGCCGCGACACGCCGCCGCACAGTGGCGCGGGCTTCATCGAGGAGTTGCAAAAGCGCCTCCGCGAAACCGGCGTGGGCCGCATCGCGACGCTGAGCGGCCGCTACTACGCGATGGACCGCGACAAGCGCTGGGAGCGCGTCGAGCGCGCCTTCGCGGCGCTTCGCTTCGGCGCGGGCGAGAAGACACTGGATCCCGCCGCCGCGATCCGGCGCAGCTACGAGAGGGGCGTGACCGACGAATTCTTCGAGCCGGTGACTGTGGCCGATGCTCGCAACGAACCCACGGGCGCCATTCGCGACGACGACGTCTCGATCTTTTTTAACTACCGCGCCGATCGCGGCCGCGAGATGACGATGGCCCTCACCGGCGATCCGATCGTGCCGTTCCACGGCCAGGCCCCGCGCAACCTGCATCACGTAACCATGACCGAGTACGACAAGAAATTCCAGGCGCCCTTCGTGCTCGCCCGTGAGCATCCCAATAATATTCTCGCGAACGTCATGGCCCAGATGAACTGGAAGAATCTGCGCGTGGCCGAGACCGAGAAGTACGCGCACGTGACGTACTTCTTTAACGGCGGATCCGAGGCGCCCTTCGCGGGCGAGAATCGCGAGATGGTCGCTTCGCCCAAGGTCGCCACTTACGATCTCAAGCCCGAGATGAACGCCGCGGGCATCACGGAAGTCGTGGTCAGGAACATCGAGAAGGGCGCCATGGACGTGATCGTCATGAACTTCGCCAACGCGGACATGGTCGGCCATTCGGGCCGGCTCGAGCCGACGATTCGAGCCGTCGAGGCCGTCGACGGTTGCCTCGGCGAAATCCACCAGGCGTTGAAACGGCACGGCGGCACGTGGTTGATCACCGCCGACCACGGCAACGCCGAGACCATGATCGATCCGGTCACCAAGGGGCCTCACACTTACCACACCACCAACCCGGTGCCGTTCGTTATCGTGGACGAGGGGCGCCGGCCGCTCCGCGCCTCGGGGGCGTTGCGGGACATCGCTCCCACTGTCCTCGGCATGATGGACGCGCCGCGGCCAAAGGAGATGAGCGGGATCGATCTGCGGCAGTTGTAGCCGCGCCGCCTTCGCTTACGGAGCGATTACGCCGCAGGCGATGCGAGGCCCCGCGTTGCCCGCCGGATCGCTCTTCATGTCGTCGGCCTTGCCGTGAATCATGAGCGAGGTGCCGCCGTTGCCTCGCAGCGAGTTCTCGCCCGCGCCGAGCGTCACGCGCTCGTCCATGACCGTCGCTTTCGCCTTGCCCTTCGCATCCACGGTGAAATTCTTCATGTCGCCGGCGTGAGGGCCGAGAGGATTATCGAGGCCGTGTTGCTTCTTCCCGGGGTTGAAGTGCCCGCCGGCGGTCATGAAGTCCGGCCCGTCGCACTTCGGGTTCTGATGGAAATGCAGCGCGTGCTCGCCCGGCGGCAGTCCCTGCAGGTTCAGCTTCACCTGCACCCCGCCGGACGGCACATCGGAAATCGTGGCCGTTCCGACCGAAGCGCCTTTGCTGTCGTACATCGTCACATGGACGGGTTTGCCGGCCGCCACGAGGGGCGCCGCGAAAATCAGGGCCGCGAAGGCGGCCGGGAATAGACGAGCAATCATGGGTTGTTCCCTTTCCTTCCGGCTATGATGATAACCGTGGGGCGCGAAGAATTCCAGCGCCTGCCGCCGCAGCGTAACTTTTGCCTGCCCGCCCGCGAAACTACTTAAAGAGGCCGCGGCGCCGGGCCCGTTGACCGATGGTGTCCGAATCAGCACGGCCGGAACTCGAAGAACTGATGTGCGCCTATCAGCGGGGCGATGGCGATGCCGCTCGCGCCCTCGTGGAATCGCTCCAGCCCGCGTTATTCCGGTTTTTCGCCTGCCAGATGGGCGACGCGCAGGAGGCCGGCGATATGCTGCAAGAGGTCTGGTTAAAGATCCATCGCATGCGCCATACGTACCGTCCCGGCGAGCCCGTCACGCCGTGGGTGTTCGCCATCGCCCGGCACGTGCGCGTGGACAGCTACCGGAGGCGCCGCCGGGTGGCCGCTCACGAAAAGGTCTTGGACCCGCTGCCCGAGGCTCCCGCGAAGGCCGGCCCTTCGCGCTCCCACGCTCCGGAGCTTGGCGAACTGCTCGCCGTCCTTCCGCCCGCGCAACGCGAGGTGATCCTTCTGCTCAAGGTTAACGGACTGAGTCTTGAAGAAACGGCGCGGGCGATGTCGACGACGGTGGGCGCCGTGAAGCAGAAGGCGCACCGGGCGTACGAGCGCCTGCGGCGCATGCTGGAAGGGAACGAGGTATGAACTGCCGCGAAGTGACGGACCTCCTCGCCGGTGGCGGGGCTCTGCCGGCCGGGGCGCGCGCCCACGCCGCGTCCTGCCCGAGCTGCGGTCCGCTGCTGGCCTTGATCGAGGCGGGACCCGGCGCCCCCAGTCCGCCCGCCGCTGCCATCGCCGAACGGCTCGCCTCCGGTCTCGCGCCGGTGAAGCCGCTCGCCGCGCGGACTATCCTGGCCATCCTTCTGGCGGTCTTCGTTCTGGCTACCGCGCTCGGCGCAGCGCACTGGCATGTCTTTGCGCCGCAGGCCATGACGCCGCTCCAGGCGATCGTCGTCTATCTGGCGCTCGGTCTCGGCGCGGTTCTACTTGCCGTGTCGTTGATGCGGCAGATGTTTCCCGGAAGCCGGCACAATGTCGCGCCCTCGATCCTGCCCGCGGCGGTTCTTGGCGCCCTGGCGGTGGTCGTGGCAGCGTTGTTCCGCGTGCGTCCCGAGGCCCATTATCTGGCGAACGGCCTCTGGTGCCTGAAGGCCGGGTCTCTCGGGGCCATCCTGCCGGCGTTGGTCTTTGGCTTCGTTTTGCGACGCGGAGCGATACTCGAGCCGCGCGCGATGGGCGCGGCCGCGGGTGCGCTGGCCGGCCTTGCGGGGACTGCCATTCTCGAGATCCATTGCCCCAATATGAATATGCTCCACATCCTGGTCTGGCATCTTGGCCCCGCTGTGGGCGGCGCTTTGGCGGGATGGATCGTTGGCGGCGGACTGCGGTTTTGGTTTCGCTTTCGCTGAACCTTCGAGCCGGGCCGAGGATTAGCGCCGGCCGGCCGAATAGAGCTGAAATGCGCCCCAATAGTATGGCTTGCGGCGCGCGGCGCCGGAATGAATCATCTCGAGTTTGGCCTTCTGAAGCGCCGCCGCCGGCGTGAAGCCCGCGTCGAGCCCGTCGTACAGGTCCGCCATCAGCGCGGGCGTCGAGGCGTCATCGACATCCCACAACCCGGCGATCACGTTGCGCGCGCCCGCTTCGAGAAAGGCCCAGGCAAGCCCCACCGTGCCTTCGCCGGAGTACGTCTTCGAGCCCGCTCCGCGGCAGGCCGAGACCGTCACCAGTTCGGCATCGAGCGGATGCTCCACCACCTCGCGGGCGCGCAACTGGAACCCTCCGGGCTGCGGCGAAAGGATCAGGGCGCTGTCGAGCGGCGTTTCGCTGTTGGGCGCCGAATGCGACGCGAAATGTATGATCGAGAAGCGTTTCGGATCGGCCGCAGCGTATGCCGACGGCTGCGCGGCGGCGCCTTCGAACACCACTCGCCGCCAGGGTGGGAAGTGGCGTTCGACGGCTCTCATCTCCTCGGCCGCGTGCGCCAATGGCGGGAAGTCCTCGCCCGGACTACGTGGATTTCCGATCAGCAGAAGCGAACGCGGGCGCCGGCTCGGCCGGTCCGCTGAGGCCTCCTCGACCAGAACGCCCAGGGATGGCGCCACGGAAATCGTCGCCGCCTCAATCCAATAGCGCGGCAAGGCGCCGCTCATGGGCAGCGTTTCGAAGTTCAACGAGTGCAGCACGCCGTCGGGCACGACGATGACCCGCGCGCCGGGCGGAAGCCATTCGCGGGCCGGCTCGACCAGCGCGCTCCACAGTTTCTCTCCGGCTAGCGCGTCTGTCGCGAGCGGATCGCCGAGATCCTCGATGAAGTTCCGGTAAGCTGCGACAAGCCGCCGGATCTCAGCTTCGGCGGGGAGGGGGACCGTGACAATTCTCGCCGGCGTGACAACCCACAGATACGACCGTTCCGGCGCCAGCCAATAGCTTAGGAGCGTTGCGTGCGATGCCGCCGCCAGGCGTCGAAAGTCAGCCGCGGAATGGCGGACGCCGCCGCCGTTGCGCTTCTCCGCCATGAGTCGCGCGCGGCTCGATTCGGCCACCTCGAGCGCGCGCTGGGTCTCGCCGTGGTCGATGAGGAAGGCCACGTAGTCCTGGTAGAACCGCATAAGGCTGGCGAACAACGTCAGCTTGTTCTGGTCGTTGCGAAGGCCGCTGCGGCGGGATTCGATGAAGGCGAGCGCCTCGCGGTAGTGGAGGTTCGCCGCGGCAAGATCGCCCGCGCTCGTGTACAATTTCGCAAGGCCGGATTGGCAGTCGAGCGCCAGCGACGGATCGTCGGGCCGCGAAGCCAGCACCGAGAGAAATCCCGCTTCGGCCCGGCCGAAATTGCCGCGCCCCGCGTCGATCCGCGCGGCGATCGCGGAGTTGACATACGAGTTCGGCGCGTGGGTAATGGCCTGCCGGATTTCGGCCGCCTCGTGGTTTCGTCGTGCGGCCGAATCCCAATCCTTGCGAAGGATCGCCGCCGTGGCCAGGTCTTCGAGCAGATCCGCCACCGTGGGAGAGTCCTTCAGCCGGCGGGCCAAGCCGAGCGCGTGTTCTCCTCGCTCCATCGCCCCGGCCACGTCACCCATTTCAAGCAGGGTCTCCGTGGCGCCATCGAGCGACTGGACTTCGTCGCTTAGCTCGCCGATCGATTGAGCCCGCTGCGCCGCCCGGTCGAATTGGCGCAGCGCAGCCTCGAAATCGCCAAGTCCAAGGCGGCACCAGCCCAGGTTCGCATCCAGACGAACCGCAGGTCTGGCTTCGTGACGGGATTCGAACAGCCGCTGGGCCTTCTCGAGCCAGAACACGGCGTCCTCGGCCCGAAAACTTTGGTTGAAGAGCACGCCCAAATCGCCACTCGCCATGGCGGCCAGACGGGTATCGCCCCGCCTCTCGGCGTGCGCCATGACCGTCCGGAATCTTTCCTCGGCCCGCGCCGCGTGGCCTTCGAGGGCCAGCATGGCGCCGAACCGGAGATCGATCTCGTCGCGCAACGCTTCCGTGTGTGACGCCAGACGGGCTTTGGTGAGCAGGTCCGCGGCCTCCGGGAAACGGGCCACGCGGGCCGCCGCATAGCCGCGGTCCATGAGCAGCCGCGCGCGCAGAGCGGTTTCGGCCGGTTCTGGCAGCGCCGCCAGGCGCGGGGCGACGCTCGCCGCCTGGCCGCTGGCGATCATCGCTTCGGCCTCGATCAGCGCGAAGCGCAGACGGTCCCGCGCCGAACTGTCCGTGCGCGCCAAGCCTTGGCGCGCCCTGTCGATGGCGGCCGCGTTGTCGCCCATGCCCAGCAGATCCTCCGCCTGCCGGTAGAGCGTTGTGGTCGGCTCACGATTCCGGGCGCCGCACGCGGCGAGCACGAACAGAGCCGCGACGGCCCATCTCAGGGCCAGAAGTTGCCGTTGCTTTTCGCCGTGCATACGCTGACCGAGCCGGAAGGAGGCGTCCGCAACTCGGCGCGCAGCATGGTGAGGTGCCGCTGATTACCGCGTACGAACAGGTCGGCCAGATGGAGCGTGCCGAACTGCTTGACCGTGATGGTCCCGCCTTCGTACTCGACGCCCGAGGGAGGATTGCGGATACCCCGCACCAGCGTGCATCCGAGCACGCCGCCCCATACCGGCGGCTCGTTTCCCTGCGGCGGCTCGAGCGAGCAGTGCGTCATTAGGGTCCGGAATGCGTCGTCCTTGGCCCAGGCGTCGGTGACCTTTTCGAAGGTGTCGTAGCGGTCGAACACGTCGGTCGCAAGATCGACGTCCAGCAGCTTCCCGCCGATCCGGAGGTTCTCGAAATAGCTCCCCACCACGGTGATGGAAGGTTGATCGGCGCCCTCGAAATGGCGCGAACTCACACGCGCGACAATGCGGGTGGCAGTCACCACGTCGAGTATGTTCAGTCCTTCGACGGTGGCCGTCACCATGGTGCCGTAGGCCTTCATCTCAGGCATGTGGTAGCCCAATCCCTGGCAATGCGCGACGTCGAAAGCGAGAATGTTCCCGGCCGCGGTGCTGTGGACGAATTTCTCTACGTGCGCCGACGCGGTTCCGCCCATATCCGGCAGCGAAGTCGCGGCCTGCACCTGAATGATCTCTTGATTCGGGCTGGTGATGATACCCGAAGCGCCCGTCGCCTCGCCGTGGAACAGATACCGTCTCGCCAATTAGACCTCCCTATCACTCATAGCGGATTTGAAAGGTGTAGTGGGCCAACTCGACGCTCGCGGTTCGGCCGTCGCGAATAATAAGCGTCCATCGGCCCGCCGGAGCGCGGCGCGCGGGAACCAGCAGGTAGCCCGCTCGTCCCGGCTCGGGCGCCGGCTCGCGGGTGTGCAGCGAGGCGCCTCCGGCGCCCGGACGGAGCTCGCAGTCGAGCGTCTTCGCGCTCTCGTCCCACGTCGGATCGAATCGCAGCAGGAACGACGTGGCGCCGCGCGGCACGACCACTTCCGCTTCGCTGCCGCGGGCCGCCGCCCGCAGCGAGTAAGACACCGGCGCCTGGAGCCCCGAAACGGCAGCCGCGTCCTGGCGCAACCGCGGGATCGTGACCAGATTTTGATAGAGCGCCACGGTACACAGCATCAGGCCCGCGAGGGCTGGCACGCCGAAGCGCAGCTCTCCCCACACGGCAATCCATGGCCGGCGCCAAGTGGCGATATCGGCCCCTGGGTCCTTCCTCGCCTCGGGCGCCACGGCGGGACTCGTCTCCGCCACCGCTATCAGGTTGTCAGCCATCATGACCGCGAGTCTCAGATCCTCTGTACATTCCGAACACGCGAAGAAGTGCAGTTCGAACTCCTCGCTCTCGGCCGGCGTCATCTCGCCGAGCACATACCTTTCGACGGCTTGCATTTGTTGGGCCTCGGAATGGTCCATTAGTTCTCTTTCACCGAAAGCGTCGCACAATCGCCTTCGTAGGAATGTGCGCCCTGGCGGCCCTGCGTTTCACCCTGCCGCATGATGCCGTATGTTCTTTTCCTCTAATGTCTTTCGGAAGCGCTGTTTGGCGCGATGCACGAGCACCCGCAGATAGCCCGAATCCACTCGGAACCTGCGGCAAATCTCCGCCTTGTCCGTCTCCTCGAGAAACACCAGCTTCAGAATTTCCCGGTCGCGGCTTGGCATCTCGGCGAGAATGGACCGTACCAGCGCCTTGCGCTCGTCGTTCACGATGGGCTCGTCCGGATCGGAAGCCGCAGCCATGGGCTCGGGCGCATTGTCGGGATACGGTGGGTGTCGCGTGTCGAACCGCAGCAGCTCGAGCATCACGTTCTTGCACACTGCGTGGACGAAGGCGGGCAGACGGTCTGGATGGTCGAGAGCGCCCTCTTTCCGCACGGCGCCCAGCACGCGCAGGAACGTTTCCTGCGAGATGTCCTCCAGCAGTTGCGGCGAGCGGATCTTACCCCGAAGTTTCAGCCGGATCAGTTGGCGAAAATGACGCGTGAAGTGGCGCTCCGTGTCCGGATCGAAGCCGCGCAGCCGCTTTAGGTAGTCCTGGTCGAAGATGTCGTTTTCCACGCCGGCCCTCGCCCGAATAGACGCTGGTTTTCAGGATACTAAAGTATTTCCTTCGCCGCTCCGATGGGAGCGTGTGGGACTTTGGCGGACATGACAATCTCCTCATGGCGGAACATCGCGGGAAGCTTGTTCTGCCTATCCCTTGTGGCGGGCATGTCATCCGCGGCCGCGCAGGACAACCGGAATGTCCAAGGCGATGGCGCCTGGAAACGATTATGGTTTGGGTCGGCGCTGGCGCTGGCCGGAGCGGAAGCGATGGACGCGGCAAGTTCGCAAGGCGCAAGCGAGGCGAATCCGCTCCTGCGCAACTCCGGCGGCCAGTTCAGCATTACACGCGGCATAACGATCAAAGGCCTCGCCGTCGGAGGCGTGCTCTTGTTCGAGGCGATTGTCGCGCGTCATCATCCGGGCCGCGATAACTTCAGGATCTTCACCATCGCAAACAGCGCCGGCGCGGCCGCCCTGGGCGCCGTCGCCGTGCATAACTACCAGGTAACTTCGGCGCCGCCCGCGTATCTTGTCGCGCACTAAGGCTTATTCCGCCTGACGCGTCCGGCGGCTTATCCTTGAGGAGATGGATCTCGCTGGGAAGATATACGAGACGGGTGGGTTGCGCCTCCACGCTCGCGCCGCCGGCTCGGGTTCTCCGACCGTCGTCTTCGAAGCCGCGCTCGGCGCCTCGTCGTTGAGCTGGGCGCTGGTGCAACCGGAGATTGCCCGCCGCACGCGGACGTTCGCTTATGATCGCGCCGGCTTTGGCGGCAGCTCCGCGGGGCTGAACCCCAGAACCGCGGGGCGCATCGCTGGCGAGCTTCGCGATCTCCTCGAGGCGGCTGGGCTCGCGCCGCCGTTCGTCCTGGTTGGCCACTCCTTTGGCGGACTCTGCGCGCGCGTCTTCTCCGCGCGGTATCCATCCGACACGGCGGGGCTGGTGCTCGTCGATGCGCCGCATCCGGATCAATGGCTTAACCCATCGCCCGAGGACGCGCGCCGTCTGCGCATGGGCGTGCGCCTAGCGCGGCGCGGTGCGTTCGCCTCCCGCATCGGGCTGGCGCAAGCCGTCGCGTGGCTGGTCCGGGCCGGCTCGTACGGCGTCGCGCGCGGTCTCTCGGTGTCGTTCGGCGGGCCAGCGCTGCGCGGGCGCACGGACTATCTGCTCGCGCCGCTCGGCAAGCTGCCCCCCGATGTGCGCCGCGCCGCTGCCGAGGCCTGGGTGCGTCCGCGCTTCTATGAGGCCCTGGCGAGCCAGATCGAGTCGATGCCGGAAAGCTCCGCCGAGGCCGCCGCCGTCCGCGATCTCGGCCCACTCCCGCTGGCCGTCGTCACCGCCGCGAATCCGTCGCCGCAACGGCTCGCCGATCAGGCGGAAGTCCTTCGTCTCTCGAGCCGCGCGCGCCACATCGTCGCGCGTTCCGGTGGCCACTGGATCCCGCTCGATGAGCCCGCGACCGTGGTGGATGCAATTATAGGCGTGCTCGAACAATTGCGCCGCTGAGCCATGCTCCCCGTAGGCGCGGTAAACGTGCTCGAAGGTCCCGTCCCAGGACTGCGGGACGGCATATGCGCGCGCCGCGCCCCCATGCGCCGCCGCGTCGCTACATCGCACATGAGCCTCAGGAAGGCTTGGAGGAACGCCTGACGCCATCGCTTCGAGAATCACGTTGCCGAAGGTGTCCGTGCGCGACGCGAACGCGAAAACGTCCATGTTGGCGTAAGCGCGGGCGAGCGGCTCGCCGCCGTCGCCGGCGATCAGGAAGCGGAAATCGCGCATCCCCTCGTCGAGCAGCGCCCGCTCGATGCGCGGAAGGAACCGGACGTTCTTCTCCGCCTGCACCCGGCCGGCGAAACCGATCGTGAACGGCCGCTGGCCAGCGCCGCGCTTGGCGGGATGGAAGAATCACGTGCCCACGCCGCGCGGCATCGGGTGCGTGGGCCGGCCCGTGGCGCGCCGGACCAGATCGATGAGCTCGGGATTCGGCGCCAGACACACGCGCGCCAGCCCGTAGGAGCCCGCCGCAATTTTCAGCGTGGCCCACTCGACGGCCCACGCCGACCGCGCGCCCAACCCGCGGGAAGAAACCCCAGCGCCCATTCGAAACGCCGCGCGGCGAACTCGTCGAGATTCGTGTGCCAGGCCGCGGCAAGCGGCACGCCCAACCGCGGCGCAACCGCGGCCGCCAGCGCCGAAGTCGCCCGGCCCGGTCACGTGAATGAAGTCCGGCCGGAAGCCACGCACCGCGCGCGCAACCATGCCCAGGTTGCGCATCGGCAGGGGCTCGAACGACAGACCGCGATCGAGCTCGAAGCGCGTGGATCCTCGTTCGAGTTCCAACGTCCGAACGGCCCTTCGCATGAGGCCGCCGTACGCGGGTGCCCATGCACGCCGAGGAACGGAAGCGCGCCGCCGCGCGAACTTGTCGAACTCCCGACTGGTGAGGGCCACGCCGTTGACCTCGTGAAAGGAGCCGGTAAAGAATGCGATCCGGGGTGGAGCTCCGCGTTCAAGGCGCGCAGCGATGCGAGCGGCGAGGGCTCGCTAACTCGTAACCGGCTTCGGCCTCCGCAGCACGGTCCAACTGCCCAGGAACGCACCCAGCGCTCCGAGCGTCAGCAAGAGGGCGCCGAAGAACTGTTCCGGGCCCGTGAACGTGTTCGAGGAAAGAAAGAAGCCGCGGAACATCAGCACCAGGACGGCGCCGCACCAGAGCGGGAACAGCAGTTTCAGCCGGCCCAGGATCGCGAGCGCGGTGATGACGAGCCCGCCGAGGCCCAGGCCCAGGACGCCGTACGTGAGATGAGCGCCCTCCCACGGCAGCATGCCGAGCTGGAGATTATTCAAGCCGCTCAGAACGGTCACCAGTCCGACGCCGGTGAGAAAGAGAGCCAGTGTCAGTTGAAACAAAAAGCAGTAAATGCGTACTAGGAGCCTCATGCGGGGAGCGATCCAATCGTTCGGAAAAGCAACGCACATTGTATCGCCTTTGGGCGCGGCCGTCCCGATTCTTCGCGTGGCTAGACGATGCTCGTTTCCTCGTAGCGGCCGAACACCTGGGCGAGCGCGCCGCAGATCTCCCCGACGGTCGCGTAAGCGCGGACCGCGTCGAGCAGGAACGGCATGGTGTTCTTCCCGCCGCGCGCGGCCTCGCGAAGCGCGTCGAGCGCCCGGTCCACGCGCGAGACGTCGCGGCGCGCGCGGAGCCGTTCGAGCCTCCCGGCCTGCCGCTCGGCGGAGGTCTCGTCGATCACCATCAGCGGCGGCGTCTCTTCGTCCCGCTCGGTGTAGACGTTCACGCCCACGATGCCGCGCTCGCCGGCTTCGACCGCGCGCTGGTATTCGTAGCTCGAACGCGAGATCTCGGTCTGCGGATAGCCTTGCTCGATCGCCGGAATCATGCCGCCCATCGCGTCGATCCGTTCTATGTAGCCGCGCGAGGCCTCTTCCATCTCGTGCGTCAGCCGCTCGACGAAGTAGCTGCCGCCGAGCGGATCCACTTCCGCCGTGACGCCGCTCTCGTGCGCCAGCACCTGTTGCGTGCGGAGCGCGATGGTCACGGCGTGCTCGCCGGGCAGCGCGTAGGCTTCGTCGAGCGAGTTCGTATGCAGCGACTGCGTGCCGCCGAGCACGGCCGCCAGCGCCTGGTACGCCGTCCGCACGATGTTGTTTCGCGGCTGCTGCCAGGTGAGCGAGCAGCCGGCCGTCTGCGCGTGCGTCTTCAGCTTCAGGCTGCGCTCGTCGCGGGCGCCGAAGCGGTCGCGCATCGTGTGCGCCCAGATTTTCCGCGCCGCTCGCAACTTCGCGATCTCCTCGAAGAAATCGTTGTGCGAGTTGAAAAAGAAGCTCAGCCGCGGCGCGAACGTGTCCACCGCCAGCCCTCGCGCGAGCGCCCACTCGACGTACTCGATCCCATCCCGCAGCGTGAAGGCCAGCTCCTGCACGGCCGTCGAACCCGCCTCGCGGATGTGATACCCGCTCACCGACACCGGATGAAAGCGCGGCACGCGCTCGGCGGCGAACTCCACCACGTCGGTCGCCAGGCGCATCGACGGCCGCGGCGGATAGATGAATTCCTTCTGCGCGATGTACTCCTTCAGGATGTCGTTCTGCAGGGTGCCGGACACCACGTCCCACGACGCGCCCTGCTTTTCGGCCACCGCGAGATACATCGCGAAGATCACCGGCGCCGGCGAGTTGATGGTCATCGACACGGTTACCTCGTCGAGCCGGATGCCCTCGAACAGCGCCTCCATGTCTTCGAGCGACGAGATCGACACGCCGCACTTGCCGGTCTCGCCGAGGCACGCCGCGTCGCCGGCGTCGTATCCCATGAGCGTCGGCAGATCGAACGCCACGGAAAGGCCCGTCTGGCCCTGCGCGAGAAGGTAGCGGTAGCGGCGGTTCGTCTCCTCGGGCGTCGCGAAGCCGGAGAACTGGCGCATGGTCCATAGCTTGCCCCGGTACATCGAGCCGTGGATGCCGCGCGTGTAGGGGAACGCGCCGGCCTCGCCCGCGGCCTCGAGCCCGAGCGTGTCCGCCGGCCCATAATGCGGCTTCAGCGGCAGTCCGCTGAGAGTGGTGAACTCGCGCACGGCCGGGGCTTTGATCATGCGCCCTTATTTTAGCGCCGCCACCGGCCGGCTTCCCGTATCGCGAAACATTCCCGAGCTGGCTTCGGTCTCCGCCGCTCCGGCAATGCGCGGTAGCGTTCGATGGGCCCGATGCCGATGAAGGCGCGCGAGAAAGCCATCGGCGCCTCAAACATGCCAGGCAGCCGCTCGTGCTGACCGCACCGGGCAAGGACGGCAAGGAACTCGCGCCGGGCGCGTTGAACGCTATACTCAAGCAGACAGGACTGAAATGATCGCAAGACGTTATCCGGCGGTGATCGAACAAACAGGAACGGGTTACTCCGCCTATTCACCGGATGTCTCCGGATGTGTAGCCGTTGGCGACACTGAGGAAGAGACGCGCTGGAACTTTCAGGATGCCCTGATTGAGCACTTCGAGGCCTGCGTGAGGTGGGCGAGCAGATTCCGGAACCGCACACTTCCGTCGATTACGTGGAAGTAGCCGCATAGAGGCCGGGCTTCCGCCCGGTTCTTGAGACGGGCTCCGGAGATCCATATGCAAGCCGAGCCCAATTGGGCGGCTTGCCGGCGATACGGGCATGTGGCCCCTTTGCCCGTCGCAAGCGCGTTGCCAGTCGCCGATCGAGCGCGGGCCTGGGTCCGGCAGATAACCAGCCGATAAGCAGCCGATAAGCATAATCACGCGGGAGTGTCTGGTGTTAGAATAGAACGCGTCTTGGCCGCCTTTGCCTCAACCGGTGAACGTCGCCTGGAAGAGGGTAGACGATTTGGCATGGAGGCCACGGTATGAGAGCGTCACGCGTACATCTTATAAATCCCAGCGACATCTCCTTTGGGTCGGCGGTCATTACGCCTCGCTGGCTGTATGTACTGGCCGCGGCGACCCCCGCGGAATTCGGAGATCCGGAGATTTGCGATGAAACGCTCGAGGAGATCGACCCCGCCGCGGTTCATGCGGGCGATATCGCCGGGATTGGCATTCATACCGGCAATGCACTTCGCGGATATGCCATCGGCCGGATGCTGCGCGAGCGCGGCGCATGGGTCGTCTTTGGCGGCATTCATGCGACGCTGTACCCGGAAGAAGCGCTCGAGCGCGGCGGCGCGCACGCGGTCGTTCGAGGCGATGGAGATGTGATCTGGGAGCGGGTGCTGAGCGATTGCGCCCGAGGCGAACCCCGGAAAATCTACGACGGCGGCCGGGTCGAGCCCGACGAGTTCAAGCCGGCCCGCTGGGATCTGATGCCCGACGATGCTTACATGTGGGCCTCCGTCCAAACGGTCCGCGGATGCGCGAAGCATTGCTCGTTTTGTTCGGTATGGCGTACCGATGGCCAGCGTCCGAGACAACGGGCGAACGAAATGGTCATTCGGGAGATCGTCGAGCTTCGGCGCAAAGGGTTCCGGTTCATCGCTCTGGCCGATGACAATTTTTACCCGGTCTCGCTGACCGACATCCGCCTGGCCGAGCGCCAGAACAACTTACCGAGGCTCGAACAGCTTCAGACGATCCGGCGGGAACGGTTCGATCTCATGGAGCGAATGGCGGGTCTGCCCGCCGACATGGTGTTCTTCACCCAGATCACCATGGAGGCAGCGGAGGATCCGAAATTTCTGGATGCGATGCGGAACGCCCGGATCAAGGGCGCGCTGGTTGGGGTCGAAGCCGTGACGGCGGAGGGGCTGAAGGCGGTTTTCAAGGATTTCAACTGTTCTGGCGAGAATCTTGTGGAGCGGCTCCAGACATTCCGAAAGCACGGGGTTCACGTGCTGGGCTCCTTTATTTTCGGCCTGCCGACGGACCGTGCCGATACGTTCGCGGCGACTTGCGACCTTGCCGAGAGGGCTGGTGTTGCCTTCGCGCAGTTCGTCATGCTTACGCCGTTCGCCGGAACGGTCGATTTCGAACGATGGGAGAAGGAGCTGGGCGACAACCCGCCGGCGGTCGCCGGCATTCCGCTGACTCGATACTGGCTGATTCCAGCCGCGCTCCGGCCCAAGATGTTCATGCCGCACGCCACCATGAGTCCCGACGAGATCCGCGCCCGGACCCAGGGAGTTTGGGACCGCTTCTACAGCCTGCCCAACATCTGGAAGCGCTCTCGCTGTACGCCGACGATGAAGGCGCGCCTTGCGTTCGTGTTCATCTCGAAGCTTTACCGGCAGATGTACGCCAGCACCGGCATCGCGACGGACAGCGCGCGAAGGAGCCGCGCCAATCGTTGGGCGCGCTGGCTGGCCAAGCCGTGCCGCCAATTGTTCCGGTCGAAGCCCATGCCGGAGCTTCAGGTGCCGGGGGCCGGGAGCGCGGCGCTGCCGTCAGAGCAGGGACTCGAGAGCCAAGTCTTTACGGTCTTACCATGAGGACGCCGCGGAAGGCGAGCGCCGCATTGGCTCGGACGCCAGCGTATGCCTTGTATGCTATAGTCAAAAGCCGAGACTCAGCGCTGTGCGCCTTCGGCGCATACCGATGCACGTAGCGGCCAGAGCGTTCGTCTCAGATCCGAGCGGGAGGCGCGAAGCGTGAACTTACGTCCGTTGCATGATCGCGTGATTGTGCGCAAAATAGAGCAGACCGAGACAGCGCGGGGCGGCATCATCATTCCCGACACGGCCAAGGAGAAGCCGCAACAGGCCGAAGTCATTGCCGTCGGCGACGGCAAGATGTTCGAGGACGGAACGCGCGTGGCGCTGGACGTCAAGGCCGGCGACCGCATCCTGTTTGGCAAGTACTCGGGCGCCGAAGTTAAAATTGACGGCGAGGAGTACCTGATCCTTCGGGAAGACGAAATTCTTGGGGTATTGACGAATGCATAAGTATTTCCGTGCGGCGATGTTAGCCGCGTTGACGGCGGGTATGGCGGCCGCGCAATTGAAGATCGGAGTGATCAACTCGGCGCGCGCGATTTCGAGCACCGCCGAAATCAAGAAAGCGCAGGCCGATCTCGAGGCCAAATTCAAACCGCGTCAGGACGAGCTTACCAAGCTCCAGCAGGATTTGCAGAACATCCAGAGCCAGCTTCAGAGCGGGAAATTGAGCCCGCAGGGGGAGCAGGAGTTGAATGCCGAGGGCACGCGGAAGCAGCGCGAGTTCCAGCGTAAAGAGCAGGATCTCCGCGACGACGTGGATCGCGAGCGCCAGGACGTGCTGAGCCGGGCGAACGGACGAATGCAGGACGTGATCAAAAAGCTGGCCGCCGAGAAGGGATTCGACGCCGTGTTCGACAGCTCGTCGATGCTGTTCTTCAAACCGGTCATGGAGTTCACCGACGACGCGATCACGGCCTACGACAAGGCCTACCCGGTGGCGGCGGCGGCGAAGTAAGATCGTAGCGGAGGTTTTCGCAAGGCGACCATGGGCAGCTACCTTGAGACGTATGGATCGCAGGAAGCGCACCGCGCCAAACGCGCTCATCAGATCCGCCTGGCCGCGACCGTCGCCGGCATCGTGCTGGTGGCCGCGGCGATCCTCTACGGCTCGCTGCGCAACTATCGCGAAGTGAGCCAGGTCAAGGGTTTCCTGCGGCTGCTTCGCGCGGGCCAGTATCAGGACGCCTATCGCATGTGGGGTTGTTCGGAGGAGACGCCGTGCCCCAGTTACCCGTTTCCGAAGTTCCGCGAGGATTGGGGCCCCGGGAGCAGCCATGCGGACTCGGCGTCGGCGAGAATTGGCGACGTGGAATCGTGCGGATCCGGCGTTTTGGTGCATGTGAACCTGGCGGGCAGCGCGCCCGCGGCGCTGTGGGTCGAGCGCGGCACCGGCATCATCGGCTTCTCTCCCTTCGACGAGTGCCCGGGCCGTCACTTGCGCATCGGCGCCTTCTTCAAATCTCTGTTCGGGAAGTAGACGCTTGCCCGGACGGCGCCGAAGGCCGGCCCTCGCGCCCGCGTTGCGCCTGTTTCGAAGAGCGCCTCGGACAGCCGCCTCTACGGCTTTGCGGCGGGGCGTGCCGAAGGGCATGACAGGCGGCCGGAAATCGAATTCTCCTGGGGATCGCCCGCTTGGCGCTGAGGCGAGATCCCTTCGATCTCACGCGGCGCGAGTCCCGATTGAGCCGCCGCGCACGGAGCAATTTCACGGCTCCAATGCGCCCGCACGAAGATCGTCCGATAAAGCAATTGCAATCTGAAATGTTTCGGAGCACATTTCAGGCATGGCTTCTCGACCCCCGCCGATCCAAGTCACAAGCAAGGATCAAGAGGAGGTAAAGCGATTGGCGCGCGGCGGCCTGCGGCAAGTGCGTGCCGTGCTCCGCGCGGTCGCACCGCTTCAGTTGGCCAAAGGCGTCAGCGCGCCCGCATTGCCGCCGTCGTTCCTTTGACGCCCCAAGCCAATCCCAAAATCGGCCATCGCATTCGGGAAGGGGACCTGCATCGCGCACTCGACGGGAAGGCCCTGCGCCGAACAAAGACAGTTTCGGCAGCGTGATCCTGCACCAGGACATCGATAACGACAATCTCTCCCTCGCCCTGTACTGCTGCGCCACCGGAAACGGCTTCGTTTTCACGTTCGGAAACATCGGTACGGAGATCGTCGCGTCCAAAGATGCATTCCCGCCCGGCGTTCTATCTTGTGGTGGGGACTTTCGATGGCGCCACGTACCGGTTGCACGTAAACGGAATCCTCGCGGGATCGCGGGCGGAGGCCAGAACGGCGCGATACTCGGCATCTCGGTGGAGGTTCGGCGGGGTTCACTCATGCAGCAGTTACGGTAGAACATGGAACGGAGCGATTGACGAGGTCCGGGCCTTCAACCGGGCGCTTTCGCAAGCCGAGATCCAATCGCTCTTCAACGCCGGCAGCGCCGGCGAGTGCATGGATTTGATTGCGACCGACGCGGGCGGCGCCGTCAACATCGCGAGCTGCGCGCCCGCCGCTGCCGGACAGCCTGACTGGGCTTTCCAAGCAGTTCGACGGAGGGAGTCCGGCCCCGCTGTTTTATGCCGCCAGCGACAGCGCGGATTCCCGAGCGGGAAATCACGCCGGCTGTAAGCTGTTGATATGGCGAAATGCAAATGATCGCCGGCCTTCCGCGCAGGACGATTCTTCTGGCTAGCCTCTTCATCGCGCTGGCCGCCCTTGCGTCCGACGATGTGGAGGCCCGCAAGAGCGCGGCTCGCAGCTCACCGCCGGCACGCGAGGCGGCGGCGATCACAATCGATTATCCGGAGGCTGGATCGATCTTTCCGCCCGAGATCACGCCTCCGGCGTTCCTATGGCGCGATGATGGGAGAGGCGTAAGCTTCTGGCGGATCGACGTCTCGTTCGACAACGGCTCGGCGACGATTCACGCGACGTCGAAGGGTGCGCGCATGCGCATTGGCGAGATCGATCCGGATTGCGTCGCCGATACGAACGAACCGCCCAGGCTCACGCCCGAACTGGCGGCGGCCCATTCCTGGACGCCGGACGTTGCGACGTGGCAGGCCATCGAGCGGCACTCGGTTGCGGGCGCCGCGACGGTCACCATTGCCGGCTTTCACGATGAAGCTTCGGACCGGGCGGTCTCCCGGGGAAAAGTCAGGATTCGAACTTCAGGGGATGCGGTGGGCGCACCGATCTTCTATCGCGACGTGCCGCTGATGCCCTCGGAACTAAGAAAAGGCGTCATCAAACCTCTGGCCGAGGAGGCGGTGCCGCTGGTCGCCTGGAGAATTCGCAACGTGGGTGAAGCGCGGAGCCGGCTGGTGATGGGAAACCTGCCGGTGTGCGCCAACTGCCATTCGTTCTCGGCGGACGGCAAGACAATGGGAATGGATCTGGATGGCTTACAGAACAACCGGGGGATGTACATCCTGGCGCGGGTTGCGCCGGAGATGGCGATCCGCAAGCAGGACGTGATTCAGTGGAGCTCGGCGGAAGGCAAGCTGAAGGGGGACGTGCGGATCGGCTTTATGTCGCAGGTTTCTCCAGACGGGCAGTATGTGGTCACGACGGTGAACCCGGCGGCAATGGGCGCCGCGGCGCAGGAGCCCGCGAGCAACTATTATGTGGCGAATTTCAAGGACTACCGGTTCCTGCAGGTGTTCTATCCGGCCCGCGGGATTCTGAGCTGGTACAGCCGCCGAACGGGCGTGCTGCGGCCGCTGCCCGGGGCCGCGGACCCGCGGTTCGTGCAGATGGGCGCCGTGTGGAGTCCCGGCGGCGAGTACCTGGTATTCGCACGCGCCGAGGCCACGGACCCCAATCCGCCGGGGCTGCCGCTGGCGAAATTCGCGAACGATCCGAACGAGCTGAGGCTCACGTATGACCTCTACCGGGTTCCGTTCCGTAGCGGCCAGGGGGGCGTTGCGGAGCCGATTGCCGGCGCGTCGCGGAACGGGATGAGCAATACGTTTCCCAAGGTGTCCCCCGATGGGCGATGGATCGTGTTCGTGCAATGCCGCAACGGGGAGCTGATGCGCCCGGACGGCCAGTTGTACATTGTCTCCGCGGGCGGCGGGCGGGCGCGGCGAATGCGCTGCAACACGCCCCGGATGAATTCATGGCACAGCTTTTCGCCCAACGGCCGCTGGCTGGTGTTTTCGTCGAAGAGCCGGTCACCGTACACGCAGATGTATCTCACGCACATCGACGCGGACGGCAACGACAGCCCGCCGATTTTAATCGACAACGCAACCGCCGCCAACCGGGCGGTGAACCTCCCGGAGTTCGTACACATTCCGCCGGGTGGGTTGCGGCAGATCGGCGGGCCGGTGCTCGACTATTACCGGCTGGTCAACAGCGCGGCGTATCTGCAAAGGACCGGATCGTACGAGGCTTCCGCCGCGACGTGGAGAAAAGTCCTGGAACTGAGCCCGGATGACGAACTGGCGCACCGCAACCTGGGAACCGTGCTGCTGATGACGGGCCGCCGGGAGGAATCCGCGGTCTATTTGCGGAAAGCATCCGAGATCAGGCTGCGCGCGGCGCTGGAGGCCGATCCCGCTTCGGCGCGGGCATTCAACGATCTTGGCGTGCTGCTGGTCCAGACCGGGCGGATGGAGGAAGCCGTGGCGCAATTCGAGAAAGCGGCCGGGCTGAAACCGGATTACGCGGCGGCGCGCGCGAACCTGGGCGGCGCGCTGGAGAAGGAGGGCAAGCTGGACGAGGCGCTGGTTCAACTGCGCAAGGCCCTCAAGTCGGACGCCGGGTACGCGCCCGCGCACTACAATCTGGGACTGGTTTTGAGCCAGCGGGGGGACGCGAACGGCGCCATCCGTGAATGGCGGACCGCGCTGGACCTCGACCCGAAATACGCGGAGGCCCACGACAGGCTGGGTGGAGCGCTGTACGCACAGGGGCGGACGGCGGAGGCCCTGACCGAGTGGCGCGACGGGATCGAACTGCAACCGGACGACGCGCCGACGCTGCGGCGGGCGGCCTGGGTGCTGGCGACTTCTCCCGATGCGACGGTGCGGAACGGCAACGAGGCGCTGGCGTTCGCGGTACGGGCGGTTGAGTACGCCGGTGGAGAGGATGCGCGGGTGCTGGACACGCTCGCGGCCGCGTAGGCCGAGAAGGGGCAGTTCGCCGACGCGGCATTGACGGCGCGCAGGGCTCTGGCACGGGCCGCGCAGCAGAAACAGCTCGCGCTTGCGGACGATATCAGGATCAGGATCGGGTTATACGACGCGGGTCAGCCGTTTCACGGGCAGTGATCCTGGCGCGAAGCCCAGTTGCCCGGCGCCAACGGCATGCACCGCGCTGGGAGCGGGGCTCAATTTCATGCCGAAAGTGAGGAGGTGGCCCAAGTCCAGGAGATACTCTGGTTTGCCACCGTCCGATCTTTTGACGGGCAGGCGTCCCCGAAGTAAATGTGGGCGGATATCTTCTTCGGCGAGCCCGGTCAGCGGGCGGCTGGTGGGGCCGGCGGTTGTTCGGCGATCGAGATGAGGCGGGTGCCTTCGGCGTGTTCACGGGCGGTGGCGACGATGAAGGCCGGGCTCATGCCGGAGGATAGGGCCGAATGGGGCGTCCGTAGAAGTCACGAGCTTTCTTCATGGCGGCGGGGGCGCTCTGGCCGGTCCCGTCCGAGGCGGTGAGGCGGCGCGCCTTGCAGCGGATGATGTGGATGGATGACTTCAAAAGTACCGTCGGCGCCGTCGCTATTCGCTGTAGTTGACGGACCTGGCCAACGCGGCCTGCGAATCGTTCATGAAGACCTTGCAGTACGAAGAGGTGCTACGCAACGGATACCGCGACCTGGCCGGGGCGCGCGCTTCCATCCGCGAGTTCCTCGAAAAGGTCTACAACGAGAAACGCCTGCACTCGGCCCTCGGCTACCTGCCGCCAGCCCTACGGCCAACGCCCCCGCTCATCGTCCGGATGAGTTTCCGGCTGGTTATTCCTTGGCGGGTTGCGCTCCCGCAGAGCCCGCCTCCGCTTCACCAGCCGGGCTCCAGTATGCTGTAATGTCGTCTTGCCGGCCGAGAGCTTTTCATCGAACGGCGAACTGTGTCTTAACTGTTTGTGTCAGTCCAGGGGGCAAGGGCAAGGACGCTCGATGATCAGCCCCGAACGAGTTTCTGGGAGAGACTGGCCGCCGCGCAGGGCTTGCGATCCGGCAGTATCCCACCCGGCGATCCTCCAGGACTCCGGCGGAGCCTCCCTGCGGACGCCCCCACATCCCCAGGGGGGTCAAGAGGCCGAGGTGCGCAGACTGTGTCAGGTGATGGCCGGGCCTACCTTTACGACCCACAAAGGACGAGATGTGTTCGACGTGCTTTGGAGCGTCAATATGACGACAGCGCACAACCTCCGCCGCCCCTCGATTGAAAACATAGAACACGTCGAAACACGCTGCGGGCCGGTGGGTTAGCCTCGCCCGCCCATCCTTCGCCCACGCGTCCGAAAAGTTCACAGAACGCCTTCGGCGCGTCAACGTCAACTGCGTACAATGGAGAAGGACGCGAACACGCAGGAGGATCAGGGCATGCCTTCCTCGAACGGCATCATCGTGAAGGACCGCGACATCCTCGGAGGCACGCCCGTGTTTCGGGGCACGCGGGTTCCATTCCAGGCTCTTCTCGACTATCTGGAAGGCGGCCAGACGTTGGACGAGTTCCTCGACGACTTTCCTACGGTTTCCCGAGAAGCCGCAATAGCGGCCCTCGAGCAGGCCAAGGCTCTGCTCGTCGGCCAACTTGGATGAGAATCCTCCTCGACGAATGCATCCCTCGAAAGCTCAAGTTCGGCCTCTCCGGGCATACTTGCAAGACCGTGCCCGAAGCGGGGTTCGCGGGAAGTAAGAACGGAGTGCTGCTTTCGCTTGCCGAAAACGCAGGCTTTGAAGTCTTTTTGACTATGGACAAGGGCATCCAATTCGAATAGAACCCGATCGCGCAGAAGCTTGCAATCCTTATTCTGCGAGCTCGATCGAATCGCCTCGCGGACCTCACCCCGCTCGTGCCCGCGTGCCTTAACCTGCTGAACACGATTCAACCCGGCCAAGTGGTTCGAGTCGGACCGTAGGGCCGAACGGCCATCGAACAAAGCCCGCGATCGAAGCTTCACCGAGGGGTCTTCGCAAGGGTGAATCGATCTCTCGTGCCGATGGCCCGGATTCGCGCGCGTGTTTCTGTCTACGCGCGGCGCGAAGATTCCGTCGGCTGAACCTCCTCAAGAGCGAAACTTCGGACGAAGGAGAAACATCGCCGCCGTGAGTTCGCAGCGGATGGCTTTGACATTGGCCGGTGATTAACGACAATACGGATAGGAACTCATGACCCACCTCGAAGACACTCTTCTCGAATTCATTTCACAGACCTCAACCAATCTTCCGCCCGACGTGCGCGAGGCCATGGGACTCGCCCTCGACGTGGAAACGCCCGGCACGCAGGCCTCGCAGGCCCTCGCCATCATTGCCTCGAACATCGACATGGCGGCGGACGACAGCGGGCCGATCTGCCAGGATACCGGCATGCCGACGTTCTACATTCATACGCCCGTGGGCGTGAACCAGATCGCCATCGCAGGCGCCGTCCGCAAGGCCGTGGCGGCCGCCACACGGCTCGGCAAACTCCGCCCGAACTCGGTTGACTCGCTCACCGGCAAGAACAGCGGAGACAACCTCGGCGCCGAAACGCCCGTGCTCCATTTCGAGCAATGGGAGCAGGACGAAATCGAAGTGAAGCTGATTCTCAAGGGCGGCGGCTGCGAGAACAAGAACATCCAATACTCGCTGCCCTGCACGCTGGATCACCTTGGATCGGCCGGCCGCGATCTCGAAGGCGTGCGCAAGTGCCTGCTCCATGCCGTGTGGCAGGCGCAGGGCCAGGGCTGCGCGCCCGGCGCTCTCGGGGTCTGCATCGGAAGCGACCGCGCGCAGGGCTACGACCTCGCCAAACAGCAGTTGTTTCGCACGCTCGACGACGTGAATCCGAACCCCGAGCTGGCCCGCCTCGAGGCGTTAATCATGGACGAAGCGAACCGGCTCGGCGTCGGCGCGATGGGCTTCGGCGGCAAAGCGTCGCTCATCGGCTGCAAGATCGCCGCCGCCAACCGCTTGCCGGCGAGCTTCTTCGTCTCGGTGGCGTACGAGTGCTGGGCATTCCGGCGGCTCGGCGTGCGCCTCAATCCGGCCGATGGCTCGATCGTGCGCTGGCTCTATCGCGATCCCTCCGCGCCCGTGAAGCGGATGGCCCGCGCCGAGGGCTTTCCGCTGACGGGCCGCGAGATCGTGCTGACGCCGAAGCTCGACGAAGCCGCGGTGAGAAGCTTGAAAGTCGGAGACGTCGTGCTCATTCGCGGCGAAATGTTTACCGGCCGCGACGCCGTTCACGCGCATCTCATGCACCACGATCCGCCCGTCGACCTTCGCGGCGCGGTGCTGTATCACTGCGGTCCGGTGATGCTTCAAGAGAACGGACGCTGGACGGTGAAGGCGGCCGGGCCCACGACCAGCATTCGCGAGGAGCCGTATCAGGCCGAGGTGCTGCGCCGCTTCGGCGTTCGGGCTGTCATGGGCAAGGGCGGCATGGGCGCGCGCACGCTCGCCGCGCTGCAGGAGTGCGGCGCGGTGTATCTCAACGCCATCGGCGGCGCGGCGCAGTTCTACGCGCGCACCGTCGAGGAGGTTGTGGGCGTGAATTGGATGGAGTTCGGCATCCCGGAGGCGATGTGGCATCTGCGCGTGCGCGACTTCGCCGCCATCGTCACCATGGACGCTCACGGCAACAGCCTGCACGCGGGCATCGAGCAGGAGACGGGCGCCGTGCTCGAGCGGTTCGCAACGATCAAGTGAGCGCTGAGCGGCCGCATCGCGCCAACCCGCCCCGCGGCGCCGCTCGACCCCTCCCGTGGCGAGCATTTGCAATCGCGCGAGTTATATCACCGCGCGGGCCCTGCTCGATTCGATATGTCCGCTTGCGCCGCCTGCCCGGTTGACGACGTCCCGCCCGAGCTCGCCACCGAGCGCGAAAGCGTGGACGACAAGATCCGCGCCAGCCAACACGATCCATCGCTTCCGCTCGACGAACTGCTCGCCGAGCGCAGCCGCGTCGAAGGCCACATCGGCCTCGCCCAGGCCACGCCGCGCCGCCCACCGTCATCCGCTGCCAGCCACGCTCGCCGCCGTCCAGCGGATGCTCGACGCGCGGACGATGCTGATCGAGTGCTTCGCGGGCGGCGAGCACGCCTGCGTCTGGGCCGTGACGAGCGGCGCGAGGCCCGGCGGAGACAGGGCGCCGCGCGGGCGCTCATCGCCGCACTTCTCGGCCCCGTCAACGGAGAACTGAGCCACGCGCACCTCAGCCTCGTCCCCGCCGCCCCCCTGCGCTCCCTGGCCTTCGCGGCGCTGCCTTCGCCCAGCGCCCGCCCGCGGCGCTGCGCCCGGCGCAAGCCGCTCTCCGCCGCGATCCCCGATGGCGCGATCCATTCTTCTGGGCGCCGTTTACGCTCGAAGGCGAATGGCGCTGCGCGCAGCCGGGTTAGAATCGGTTGAGACTCCCTCCCACGGGGACGTAGCTCAGATGGATAGAGCGGCCGCCTCCTAAGCGGCAGGCCGGCAGTTCGAATCTGCCCGTCCCCACCACCCGTTCAACGCGTTTTGTTCTCGAACAAAAACAGCCCGCCTTTGCCGGCGACGACGAAGTCCGCGTCACCATCGCCATCGAGATCGGCGACCGGAATCTGCATGCCTCCGCCGGTGCGCGAACCGTAATCGACCACATGACGCACCCACTCGATGGCGCCGCCCTTCACGGCCGGCGGCAGGTACTCGTACCAATACACCCCAAGCGGCTCGCGCCCGCCCGGGTCGCGCCCGTTGTGCGCCCAAAACCGCTTGCCGGTGACGAAGTCCATGCGGCCGTCGCCGTTGACATCGGCCATCGTCATCGCGTGCGCCTGCGACCAGGAGTCGTCGATCATGTGCTTGGTCCATTGTCCGTGCTCGCCCTGTTCGAGCCAGAAGACGCCGTAGCCGTGCGCCATCGACGAGACGACATCGTTGCGGCCGTCGCCGTTGATGTCGAGCACGTAGAGGAACCCCGTCGCGCCGAGGTTCCAGTCCGGATGCCACTTCCACGTTCCCGTGCGCGGATCGGGCGGCGCCTCGAACCAACCCTCCGGCGTAAGGATGTCGTTGCGTCCGTCGCCGTTGACATCGCCCGCGCCGATGCCGTGGCCGTAGCTGTGATCGCTCACCACGTGCGCGACGAAGCCGCCCTGCGACACTTCGTACCAGGCGAGCGGCGCCTGCGAAGCGCCGAACTCGGGCAGCACCTCGCGCGCGCGGCCGTCGTTATCGAGATCGACGAGGAAGGCGAATTCGACCGGGAAGCGCATCTCGATCGGATGCTCGCGCCATGGGCCACCGGCCGGACCCGGATTTTCGAACCACAGCAGCCGATGCGCGAACCACGAGCAGCTCACCAGATCGACGCGCCCGTCGCCGTTCACGTCGAGCGGCAGGTCGCTGAAGTTGTCGACGTAGAAGTTCGTGTAGGGCAGATCGCGGAACCGGTGTTTCGTCCAGCGCGGCGCTTCGTACCAGTTCTCGCCCGATACGATGTCGGGCTTGCCGTCGCCGTTGATGTCCGCGATGGCGCAGCTCTCGCTCGCGCCAAGGTCGAGCGTGTGTTTTTCAAACGGCACTTCCGGCGGACGCGTCGCGCACCAGGCCGCGAATACGCCCGCGATCAGGGAAAGCTTCAGTGCTCGTGGCATTCCGGAAAGGCGGCCATCGCCATGTTGCCCTTGTAACCCAGCTCGTCGATCAAGCCCGTGCGCGATGTGTAATAGCCGTCGGCGGTGAGCGACTTCAACGTCTCGAAGAACCGCGCCCCTTCCATTTCGAGCTTCCCCGAATCGGCGGCTTCGCACAACGGCGTCAGCACGGCGACCCGCGCGTCTTCGCCGAGCGAGAAAAAATTGTGCTTGCGGTGCAGCCGCTGGAGCCCGTCCCGGAGCAGCTTGCCCTCGTCGGCGTTCGACGAGGCGACCAGATCGATGTAGGCGGGCACGCCCGCCGCCGCCGCGCCGGCTGTGCCGGTCGGCGGGATGATCAGATCCGCCAGCGCGGCAAGCTGAGCCAGCTCATCCGCCGTGAAGAAGCGCGCCTCCCTCGCCGCGGGCATCGCCGCCTGCTGTCCGAACAACTCATCGGCGGCGAACGGGAACGCGCAACTCGAGCTGATGGCGCCGAGAATCTTCAACGCGTCTCTGCGGGAATCCATGGTCTACATCTCCCCCTGGCGCAGACGATTCGCGATATGATCCGCCGCGCGCGCCGCGAGCGCCATGATCGTGAGCGTCGGGTTCTTCTCCGAGGCCGACGGAAACACGCTCGCGTCGACCACATAGAGGTTCGGCACGTCGTGCGTACGGCAATTGCGGTCCACGACGGACCGCTTCGGGTCGTCGCCCATCCGCGCGCCGCCGATCTCGTGATTGGTCGCGGGCTGTGGATGGACCATATGGATCTCGGCGCCGGATGACTTGAGAATCTCGACCGACCACCGCTGCATGTCCTCGAAGATCCGCTTGTCGTTCTCGCCCCACGCCACGAAGCGGCGCGCCTTCGGCAGCCCGAAGTCGTCCTTCGCTTCCGGATCGAGATCGATGTACGACTTCGCGTTCGGCAGCATCTCGCCATAGGGAGAGAAGACGACAAACGCGGGATAGTGCGCCTTCACCGCCTGCTTGTACGACTGCCCGAACCCTGGAATCGTGCGCGCCCAGCCCGTCGCCCGCCGGTTCTGATAGTTGAACTGCACGCCGAAGCTGCGCGCGTAGCCGCGCTTCCGCGCGTGCATGAACGACGGAATGTAGGCGTGATCGAGGAACCCTTCGTCATCGACCGCCGGACCGCCGATCAGCTCGCCGAGAAAACATTCGACGCCGCCCGTGAAATGCGGGATGAAGTTGCGTCCCAACTCGCCGCTCGAATTCGCCACTCCGTTGGGATACAGGCGCGGCTTCGACATCCGCAGCAGCGCCACGCTCTGCACGCACGCGCAGGAGACGACGACCGAACGCGCGCGGGCCTCGCCCTCGGCAAGCGTCTTGCGGTCGAGATATCGTAGCCCCGTCGCGCGATTCTCTTTCGATACGACCACCTCGCGGACAATCGAGTTCGGGCGGATCTCGAGGTGGCCGCTCGCGAGCGCGGGCCGCATGTGAACGTCAAACGAGTTGTACTTGGCCGCGACGTCGCAGCCGGCCATACAGTTGCCGCAGAAGTGGCAGGCCGGACGCCCGAGGCCGGCGACGCTGAGCGTGGCCTTTCGCACGTGGATCACGCGCACGCCAAGCCGCGCCGCGCCGCGCTCGACAATGCGGTCGCTGCACTTCATCGGCACGGGCGGAAGGAACACGCCATCCGGGAGATCCTCGAGGCCGTCGGGGTTCCCGCAGACGCCCACCTCGCGCTCGATGCGTTCGTAATACGGCGCGAGATCCGCGTAGTCGATCGGCCAGTCCTCGCCCGCGCCATCGTGCGAGCGCCCCTTGAAATCGCGAGGGCTCATACGCAGCGCGACCGCGTTCCACAGCATCGTCTTGCCCCCAACGCCGCGCGAGCGCTCGGAATCGAAGCCCTCCTTGCCGGGCTTCATCACGGGAATGTGGCGGTTGGGAAAATCGAACGGAAACGCGTGGGTGTTGAAGTCGGTGCGTGTGTTTACGCTGGGGCCGCCTTCGAGCACCAGCACGTCGGCGCCTTGACGAGCCAGATGCGCGGCAAGCACGCCGCCGGCGGCGCCTGAGCCGGCGATGCAGACGTCATAAGTGCGAAGGGCCATCGGGAAGCAGCCCTGATCGTATCACCGCCGCCGGCGAAGTTGCAGCGCCCGCTTCAGGCGATCACGTGGCTTAGAAATGCTGCCGCGCCATACCCCGAGCCGGCGTCGGTCTTCTGGGACGTCTCGCAGCGGTTGCGGCCGCGGCTCTTGGCCAGATACATCGCCTGATCGGCCCTGCGGATGAGCTGTTCCGACGATGTAGCCGGACTCGGAACGACGCTCGCGACGCCAAAGCTGCCAGACAATTCGTAGGCGATGTCACCGATCATGATCGGGGCCGCGCTAAGGACGCGGCGCATGCGCTCGGCCTGTTCGAGCGCAGTGTCCTCGTGGCAACCTGGGAGCAGAATAAGAAACTCTTCGCCCCCGTACCGGCCGATGGCGTCGTAGGCGCGGATCACGTCCTGCATGCGCCGAGCGGCTTCGCTGAGCACCTGGTCGCCCACCAGATGACCGTAGCTGTCGTTGACGTTCTTGAAGTGGTCGAGATCGGCCATCACCACGCCGAGAGGACGCACCTCACGCGAGCCGCGAGCTAACTCGCGCTGGAGCATGGCCAGGATGGTGCCGCGATTGAACAAGCCGGTGAGAGAATCGCGCGAGGCTTCGTGCTGGATCGCCTCGCGGGCGCGAAGCAGTTCCGCATGCAGCTCGACGATACGCTTGCCGGCGCGAAGCCGCACTTGCAACTCCGCCTGCTCGAAGGGCTTCGTAAGATAGTCGTCGGCCCCGGACTCCATGCCCATGACGATGTCTTCCTTCTGGCTTCGGGCCGTAAGCAGGATTACGTAGGTGTATTGATCGAGCCGCTCGTCGCGCATGCGCTGGCAGATTTCGGGGCCCGTCAGTCCAGGCATCATCCAATCGAGAATGGCGAGCGACGGGGCCTCCGAGCCGCTGAGAATTTCCCAGGCCGCGGTTCCATTGGAGGCGCCAATGACATCGTATCCCCAATTCCGGAGGGTGACATCGAGCAGATGTCTCGACACGATGCTGTCATCCGCCACAAGCACTTTCATCGCGAAACCGTTCCCCAATTGTACATCCAAAAGTCACAGAGCGCCTAGTACGAAATGCAAGGACCGCCACTCCTACCCGTGACGCTCCCGCTCACTCGTTGGCACTACAGATCACAGATTACAAATAACTTAGTCCTCATTCTCGCGCAACTTCGCGAGCACCGAAAAATCCTCTAGGGTGGTCGTGTCCCCGTGGATTTCGCCGCCTCCGGCCAGATCCCGCAGGAGCCGCCGCATGATCTTTCCACTCCGCGTCTTCGGAAGCACTTCGGTGAAACGGATGTCGTCCGGCTTCGCCAGCGACCCGATCTCCTTCGCCACCCATTGCCGCAACTCCTCTTTCAGCTTATCGGTCGGTTCCATGCCGGACTGTAGTGTCACGAAAGCCGAAATCGCCTGCCCCTTCAGTTCATCCGGCCGGCCTACTACCGCCGCTTCGGCCACCTTCGGGTGCGCTACCAAGGCCGACTCTACCTCCATCGTGCTCAAACGATGACCACTTACGTTGATCACATCGTCAATGCGGCCCATGATCCAGAAGTAGCCGTCTTCGTCGCGCCGCGCGCCATCCCCAGTAAAATAAATCCCGGGAAGCTGCGACCAATATTGCTGTTCATACCGCGCCGGATCTCCGTAGATCGTCCGCAACATGGCTGGCCAGGGCTTTCTCACCACTAGGTACCCCCCTTCGCCCGGCGCGACGGATTCACCCTCGCGCGTCACTACGTCGGCCGCGACACCTGGCAGCGGCCGGGTCGCCGATCCCGGTTTTGTCGTGGTCACACCCGGTACAGGTGAAATGAGAATCATGCCCGTTTCGGTTTGCCACCAGGTATCTACAATCGGGCAGCGGTTGCGGCCGATATGCTCGCGGAACCACATCCAGGCCTCGGGATTGATCGGCTCTCCGACGCTGCCAAGCAGCCGAAGGCTCTTCATCTCGTAGCGGCGCGGCCATTTTTCGCCCAGGCGCATGAACGTGCGAATCGCCGTGGGCGCGGTGTACAGAATGCTGACCCGATGCCGCTCGACGAGCTTCCAGAACCGGTCGGGCTCGGGCCACGTCGGCGCGCCTTCGTACATGAGCACCGTCGCGCCGGTTTGCAGCGGGCCGTAAACGATGTAGCTGTGTCCCGTCACCCAGCCAATGTCGGCGGTACACCAGTACGTGTCGTCGTCACGGATATCGAAAACCCATTGCGTCGTCGCGTACACGCCCACCGAATAGCCGCCGGTGGTGTGCAAGATGCCCTTCGGCTTGCCGGTTGTGCCGGAGGTGTAGAGCAGATACAGCGGGTGCTCGGCGTCGAGCGGCTCGGCCGGGCAATCCGCCGAAGCCATCGCCATTAACTCGTGCCACCACAGGTCGAGCCCCGGCGTCATCTCGACCGCCGAGCCCGTACGGCGGTACACGATACAGTGCCGCACCGAAGGGCACTGGCGCGCCGCGTCATCGACCACCGCCTTCAGCTTCAGCTCGGCCCCACGCCGCCAGCCCGCGTCCTGCGTCACGACAACCGCGGCCTGACAATCGTTAATGCGGTCGACAAGTGCGTTCGCCGAAAAGCCGCCGAAGATGATCGTGTGCGGCGCCCCGATGCGCGCGCAGGCGAGCATCGCGATCGGCAGCGCCGGCGTCATGCCCATATAGATCGCCACGCGGTCGCCCGTCTTCACGCCGAGCGACTTCAAGACATTGGCGAACTTCGACACCTCGCGCAGCAGTTGTTGGTAGGTGAGCGTCTCGACGTCGCCCGGCTCGCCTTCCCAGATGATCGCGGCTTTGTTCTTCCGCCATGTGGCCGCGTGCCGGTCCAGGCAGTTATAGCTCAGGTTCGTCTTGCCGCCGGCGAACCATTTCGCCCACGGAACATCCCAGTCAAGTACGCTCCGCCACGGCTCGAACCAGTGCAGCTCGCTTGCGATCGAGGCCCAGAATTTTTCCGGATCGTCTTCGGCCTCCTGGCGCATGCGCTCGTATTGTTCTTCGCTCGATATGCGAGCCCGCGAACGGAACTCTTCCGGCGGCGCGAACTCGCGCCGCTCATTCAACGTGGAGTCGATGCCTGCTGGGGACATAGATTGATTTTGCCAGGATTCGGGCTGCTTCACCATTTGCGATACGGCAGGAACTTGCCGTTGAGCGTGATGACGACGCGGTCGCCCTTCGGGTCTTCCTGGCGCTGGATGTCGATCGTGAAGTCGATGGCGCTGACGATGCCGTCTCCGAACATTTCGTTCACCACCGCTTTGATCGAGGTCCCATACACCTGCACGATCTCCTGCAGCCGGTAGACCAGCGGATCCAGCGGCCGGCCGGAGGGAACGTCGCCACGCGAAGGGATCTGCTCGAGCGCGGCGGCGGTTTCGTCGTCGAGGCCGAGCATGTGGGCGGTTTCGGCGGCTTCGGACGTCGACATGGTGGCTTGGCCGTGCAGCGCGGCGGCGGCCCAGACCTTGTTCCGGCCCAGCCGCGCACCCAGGGTTTCATAGCTCACTTGGCGCTGGCGGCGTGTCTCAAGTACTATAGCGGTGGCTTGATCGCGAGTCATTACAGAGCTTCCGTCCTTTCGGTTCTTCATTTCAGCCCGACCGAAATCGGGCGCGCGCGAATCTGCCGAAGGTACCATAAGTGCTGATGAGTATCGACGCATCGATGCCGTTGCGCGCCATAAAGCCAGGACAGCTCCGAGCCGGGAGAAGTTGCGCGAACCTGGGCGGCCGCGCACTTGTGGCCGTGGGCGCCGTCCTATGCGCGGGGCTCGCGCGGGGCGCGCCGCTTCCAGCCCTGCCGCTGCATCGATTCTCGGCCAAAACGCGCCGGTTTTTCGCGCCGGGCGACCCGGTGGCGCCGCAAGCCCTGAACGGCGACCCAGGCACGTTTCCGTCCGGCGGGATCGCACTCGCCTCAGCCTCCGACAGCGCCGTGTGGCTGGCCACGCCCACCGGGCTGAAGCGCTATGACCCCGCCGCGAACCCGCGCAATCGCTGGCAGTACTTCGCCGGCCAGCGCTGGCTGCCCGACAATTCGGTCCTCGCGCTCGCTCCAGATTCGACGGGCGGTATGTGGGTAAGAACGGCCACCGGCGTGGCGCACATCGAGCTCCGCAAGATGACCCTCGAAGAGAAAACCGTGCCCTTCGAGCAGCGCATCGACGAGCGGCATAACCGGCACGGACTGGTGGCGGACTCGAAGCTCACGCGGCCCGGGGACCTGGCGAGCAGCACGCCCGAGCCGAACGACAACGACGGCCTGTGGACGTCGATCTACGGCGCGGCGGAGTGCTTCCGCTACGCCGTGCTGAAGGAGGCGGGCGGCGCGGCGGCCGACGCGCTCGCGCGGGCCAAGCGCTCGGTGGAAGCCGTGCTGTTCCTCGAACAGGTCACCGGCCGGTCCGGGTATCCCGCGCGCTCCTACGTCGTAAGCGGCGAGCCGCACCCTAGCGAAGGCCGCTGGCACAACGCGCCAAGCGGAGGCTATGCGTGGAAAGGCGACACCAGCTCGGACGAGATCACCGGACACTTCTTTCTCTATTCGACCGCGTACGACCTGCTGCCCGATCCCGAGCTGAAGCGGCGCATCGCGGGCGCCGCCGCTCGCATCTCCGATCACATTCTCACGCACGGCTACACGCTCACGGGCCTCGAGGGCAAGCCGACGACTTGGGGCAATTGGTCGCCGGCGTACTTCGCCTCGACCACGGGCGCCTGTGCCGGCCCGCTGAACGGGCTCGAGCTGCTCAGCTACCTCAAGAGCGCCGCCCACATCACCGGCGAGGCGCGCTTCGAAAGCGAATATCGCAAGGCCGCGGTCGATCTCGGCTACGCGAAGCTCGGCACGCGCTACCTCGATCTCTGCCACGAGATCAACTACTCCGACGAAGAACTCGCCATGCTGACCTTCTACCAATTGTTCCGCTACGAAACCGACGCGACGCTGATCGCGCTGTACCGCGAAGCGCTCGGGCAATGGTGGCGGAACATGCAGCGCGAGGAGAATCCGCTGTGGACGTTCATTTATTTGTTCGCTAACCCGGGCGCGCGCGCCGACCTCGAAGGGGCCGTGGGGACGCTCGAACGGATTCCCATGGACCTGATCGATTGGACGGTGCTGAATTCGCACCGCTCCGACATCCGGCTCGACGGCGGCCCGGATCGTTTCGGCCGGCCGCAGACCACGCTGCCGCTCGCCCCGGACGAACGGCCGGTCATGAAATGGAATGGCGATCCGTTCGTCGTCGACGGCGGCAACGACGGCGCCACCGAGGACGACGGCGCGTTCTTCCTGCTTCCCTACTGGCTGGGCCGCTACCACGGCCTCATCGAAGAGCCGCACGCCAAGCGGGCAAAGTAGACGAACCCATCCCGAGCGGGACGGCCGTAGCGCGCTCCGCTAGCGCGGAGAAGCCTCCGCGGACTGAAGATCCAGTCCGATCCGCTCGCCATTCACCAGCACGTAGCCCTTGTCGATCAACTGCTGGCCCGTGCAGTCGTATGCCTCGTAGCAGTCGAGCGCGGCCACTGGAAACATGAACTCGACGGCCAGCGCCGAGTCGGCGTCCTTCGCTCCGCGGACGCTGGTGCTGAAGTCGATGCCGTCGATGCCCTGGCGGCCGGGAAGACGCGCCAGCACGGGACGAATGAGATGGGCGATGTGTTCATCGAAAGCCAGCGCGGCCGCGCGGTACTCGGAGCCGGTTTCGGCCTCGCGGAGCGTGGTCTGGAGCGACAACTCGACATAGGCGCCGCCCCGAAAGGGGATGAACATGGGGCGGACGTGCGGCGCGAAATGCGCCTGGCTGTCAAGCTGGAGCACCATGGCGTCGAAGGCCGGCTGATACGTTGACTGCCGGTCCTCGATCTCGCCGGGCGTGAGCTTGGCCGGAGCGGGCGGGGGAGCCGGAGCGGGCGGCGGCGCGGCGGCGGCCGGCAGGGACTCGGTGCGCGGCATGGACGCGGCGAAGGATGCGGGCGCGGGGCTCGCGATCATCGCCATCCGGGCCACCGTGCCCGGCTCGGGCCGTGACCGGCTGGGCGGCGCGGGAGCGGGCGCCACGGCCGGCGTGGCGGCAAGCGTGGCGGCGGGGGCGGAAGCGGCGGCCGGCTCGGGCGTGGCCCGCGGCGCGCTCCACGCCTCGACCTGGTTTTCCCAGCCCGGCGCCGCCTCGGCGTTCAAGAATAGCGCGCCGCGCATCAGCGCCACTTCCCGCTCGGCGGGCGTCGCCGCCTGGAGGAACGACCCCGCCGCCTCGCGCGGCAGCACGTAAGCCACGTGCTCGAACCCTTCGACGGTCACTCCCAGCACCACGCGGCGCACATGCTGCGAAATCTCCACCGCGATCGCGTCGACGCGCGTCTCCTTTTCCATCGGCGCCGCGGCCGCCTCGAGGATCGGCACAAGCACATCCTGGAGCGTGCGGCTGGCCCGCTCCTGCTTGTCCATCAGCCGCGCCGAATACGACGCGTAGTAATTGCCCGTGATCTCGAGCACCGCGCGGCCGCGAAACGTGTCGAAGCGAATCGACCGCTGGTCGCTCACGCGTTGCTCTTCCAGGCTCATGTCGAGCCGGCGGCTGAAATAGAACGGGTAGGGAAATTTGTGACGAAAAATCGCGCCGGCGATGTCCTCGAGATCCTGGAGGTGTTTCACCTGCAGCTCGCGCAGCTTCGGATCGAGCACTTCGGGCGGAGAAACCACCTGCCCCCGAACGAGCGCCAGGCCCAAGGCCAGCGCGACCATCGTCAGGGGAAGCTTAGCGCGAAGCATAGATCATTCCTTTCACGCGATAGGGAGGCGTCGAGACGGCGCGGATGAACGCCGCCAGCGCCTCGATCGAAGGCTTGTCGAGCGTACCCCCGTAGGGCGGCATCTCGGCTGACTTATTCCGCGCCGCGCCTCCGTAAGCGATGATTGCATCGAGATCGGCCGAGTTCATCGCGTTGTAGAACACGCCGTTGGTGAACGAGTGGGGCTTGGCGTCCAGGTTATCGTAGTTCGACACGCGCTCGGCACTCGACTCCTGGTTGTGGCAGCGCGCGCAGTAGAGGCGATTGAGCTGGCTGCCCAGGTTCTGCTGGTAGTCGAGGCCGATCTCTTCGAGCCGCAGCTCGGCCGCTTTGCCGCTCTTGGCCGGCGTGACGGCGACGATCGGCTCGCGTCCGGCCGCGCCCGCGAGCTGGCACGTCGCGCTGAACTGCCCGTCGTCGCCGGTGAGGCCCCGCGCCGGCGTGAGCACCATGCCCGGCGCGCCGCTGAGCGTCACCAGCGCGCCCGGGACCGCATTGCCTTGCGCGTCGTTCACCTGCACAATCACCGGCTGATCGAGCACGCTGCCGGCGGCATCGTACTGCAAACCGCCGTTGACTTCCTGGATCGCGGTTCCGTAAGCCTTCGGGACCGGCGCCGGCTTCGCGTCGGCGCCGGTGCGGCGGCAGCCCATGAGCGCCAGGGCCAGCCCGGCAAGGAGCAAGAATCGTGTCTTCACTTCGCGCCCCCTTGCGGCGGCGTCTTGGTCTGCGACATGAGAAACGCCGTCAGCGCTCGCGCATCCTCGTCGCCGATCTGCTGATTCGGCTCGATCGTGCCCGGCCGAAGCGCCTGCGGGTCCTTCAAGTAATGAAAAATCCACGACGCGTTCAACCGCGCGCCCACGGTCGTAAGCGTCGGCCCGATGTAACCCTTGTCGGTCGACGGATCGACGATATGGCACGCCTGGCAGCCGTACTTCGAATAAAACATCTGCTTGCCGTGCTCACGGTCGGCGGCCGTGAAGCTGGCGGCCGTGAACTCGCTCGCATCGAAGGCCGGCGTCTGATAAACGGTCTCGATGTAGTCGGCCAGCACGCCCGCTTCGGCGTCGGTAAGGTTAAACTTCGGCATGCGCCGGATCAGCGACGGCCGCAGCGTGTTCGGGTTCTTGAGGAACGAGACCAGCCACGCGCGCTGAACGGAGCTGCCCTCCCAGCTCAGATCGGGCGCCATGTCGCCACCGTGGCCGTTGATGGTATGGCAACTGAAGCAGCGCAGATCGCCGATCAACTGGCCCGCGTGGCCCGCCGGCTCGTAGGTCGATTGGACCGTCCCGGCCACGCGCAGCTTCGCCGGAAGCGTCGCGGCGCGGTCGGTCTGCGCGAGCAGAGCGTTCACCAGCGACTCGACCTGCTCCGGCGTGAACGTGAAGCGCGGCATCTTCATCGCCGCTCCGAAGATGTGGGGCTGGCGAATCTTCGCCGCCAGGTACGACGGCAGATCCTCGGGCACGCCGGGCACGAAAACGATCTTGCTCAACGGGCGGCTGCCCACGGCGGTGAGCTCCGGCGCGAAATTGTCCGGCTTGTTCACCCCGTTGATTTCGTGGCAGGACGCGCAGCCGCGCTCGTTCACCAGGCGGTGGCCGCGGTCGATCTGCGCCCGCGTCGCCGCTTCCAAATGCACGCTGCCCGCGAATCCGCTGTCGGATTTCGATTCGAGAAAGCCGGCCAGAAGCGAGAGCTGCTTCGCATCGAAGCGGTAGCGGGGCATCTTGGTTCCCGGGGCCCAGGCGTTCGGATCGCGCAGCCACGACACCAGCCATTCGGGCTTGACCTTCGAGCCGATCAGCGTCAGCTCGGGGCCGAGGTCGCCGCCTGTCAACAAGCCGGCCGCGTTCTGCATCGCATGACACGAGGCGCAGAACGACTCGCCGTAGAGCGTGGCGCCGGCGTCGGGCGACGTCTGCGCGGCGGCGGAAGCTCCCGCGGCCTCAGGCTTGGCCCCGGCCGGCCCGGGCGTGCTCTGCGCGATGAGAAACGCCGAAATGTCGCTGGCGTCGGCGTCGCTCAACTCGAAGTTCGGCATGGTCGCCGACACGGCGTAGTTTTCCGGATTCTTGAGCCAGGCGTAGATCCACTCGCGGGTGGTCTTGCCGGCGATGTGAACCAGCGGCGGCGGCGAATCGGTGGCCGTCACGCGGGTTCCCTCGCCGGTGAGCAGCATATGGCAGTTCACGCAGCCATAGCGGGCCAACAGTCCGCGGCCCACGTTGAGCCTCGGCGTGCCTGGCTGCGCGTTCTCGTGGCACTGCCCGCAGGAGGATTCGACGTAGCGGGCCGGCAGCACGGGCTGCTCCCAGGCATCCGTGCTGCTGTGCGCTTCTTCGACCGTCGTGGCGGCGCCCTGGCCGCGATGGCAGATCACGCAGCCGAACTGATCGAGCTTGTGTGGAATCACCGGGTGCGGGCGGAACGGCTGCGGGGCGTCGCCGGCGAGGCTCGCCTCGCGCATCGCCACGTGGCAGGTGCCGCAACGATCCACCACGCCGAGGTTCGGCAGCCAGACCTGATCGACGCCGCCGTGGAAGCGCCGTTCGAGCGTCGCCGCGTCGCCGCGATGCCCGATGAAGCGCAGATAAGCGTCCTGATAGCGCCGCCACTCGCGAAAGTGGTCCTTGGCGGGTACGATCGCGAGGCAGACCAGCAGCGCCACGCTCAGCGTGCCGAACGCCCGCATGCTGTCGCCGAAGAGGAACCGGTACAGCCGGAGAAGGGGTTGTTTCATGGCGATTACGATGTCCAGGGCCAGACCCATTCCCAGCCCGCGCCGCGGAAGAAGGTCCCGATTGCGGTCAACACGACGGCCGCGATGAGAAACCACGTCATGATCCAGAACGACAGCGGCTTCGAGTTAAGCGAGAGCCGGAAGCGGCCGGACGCGCGCGGCGCCGCCCCGGCCGACCAGGCCATCAGCGCGGCGACCGCGAGCGTGGGAGCAAAAATCGACCACACCCGCAGCGCCGCCAGAAACAGCGACAGCGCGACGGTCACGACGGCCAGCGCCCGCAGCCGCCCCGTCTTATTGCGCTCCCAAACGCCCTCCGCCCGCACGTTAATGCTGAAGTACGGAATCACCAGCAGCGCGATAACCACAAGGGTAGGGATCAACACGCCGCCGACAATCGGCGGAAAGTAGTGCAGCAGCTCCTGGAGGCCCAGAAAATACCAGGGCGCCTTCGCGGGGTTCGGCGTCATTAACGGATCGGCCAGCTCTTCGAGCGGCGCGTTCCAGAGGAGCGACAGCATCACCAGCGCAAGCGTCGCCAGCTCGGTCGCGACGACGACGCGGAACAGCGCCTCGGGCCAAGTCATCAACTGCGGCTCGTCCTGAGCCCGCACGTGCGGCGATACGCGCCGCGTGAGAAACGCCACGCGCACCGGCGTGCGGCGGCTGTCGGAATCGGCGGCGGCGGTGTACTTCGTCTCCTCGGTGCTCATCGCCCCTCCGTCTTGGTCGCCGCGAGCGCCGCGGTCTCCTCGGCGGCCGGCTCCTGGCGCGGCGGCGGCCCCGCGTAGAGACCGCCGTCCTTGCGGATGCGCCAGAAGTGGATGCCCAGGAAAACCACCGCGATCAGCGGCAGAATCACGCAGTGCAACACGTAGAACCGCAGCAGCGCATTCGCGTTTACCGTGTTTCCGCCCAGCGTCAGGAATCGCACTCGCTTGCCGAACACCGGCACCGCCGAAATGATGTTCGAGCCAACCGTGATCGCCCAGAACGCCAACTGGTCCCAGGGAAGCAGATAGCCCGTGTAACTCAAAAAGAGGGTCACCAGCAAGAGGAACACGCCGATGACCCAGTTAAACTCGCGCGGCGGCCGGTACGCGCCGCGATAGAACACGCGGAACAGGTGCGCGAACACCAGCAGGACCATGGCGTGCGCCGCCCAGCGGTGCAGATTGCGCAGGAACACGCCGGCCGATACGACGAACTGCAGATCCTTCATGTCGGCATACGCCTGCGGCACGGAGGGATGGTAATAGAGCATGAGCGGAACGCCGGTGGCGACGAGGATCAGGAACGTCACCAGGCTGAGTGTACCGAGATACCAAGTTATCCCGATATCGAGCGACCGCCGCCGCGACTTGACCGAAAACAGGTGGAGAAACAGGTTCTGCTGGATGGCCAGCGCCCGGTGGAGGTTGCTCGCTCCGCGCCCGCTGCGGAAGATGGACTGCCACACCCGGGAAGTCCGCAGATCGTCGAACTGCGCCTGGAGGGATTTGGCCACGTCAGGTCCTTAGGAACTGTTTCTCGGGCACGATGGTCGCGCTGTCCACCATCAGGTCGCCGTCGTCGCTGATCCAGACGCGCAGCCACGGCAGCGGCCGCGGCGCCGGGCCCGCCACCTTAATGCCGTCGATGTTGAAGCGGCTTCCGTGGCACGGGCAGGCGATCAGATCCAGCGCGGGCGCCCAGGCGGTGCGGCAGCCCAGATGGGTGCAGATCGCCGATAGGGCATAGAACCCCTGCGGGCCGTGGATGATGTAGATCCCGGCCTCGGAATTGGTGGTCACCGAGCCCTGCGGATACTGGTCCGGCTTGCCCGCGTTGGTGATCGGCGAAGGCTCGTAGAGCACGTTCGGCGACAGGAACTCGTAGCCGAAGGCTCCGGCGCCCGCGCCCGCGGCGAGCAAACATCCCATGCCGAGCTTCTCGAATGTATCGCGGCGCGTGCATTCTGGCGGTTTCTCTTCTTCTGGCATCGTTCTCCTCCCTGGGTTTGTTCTGTCCTCAACCCGTCGCGATTTGCGTCAGGCGCAGCGGCAGCAGCGGCGGCAGCCCTTCGCTCACGACATGGTAGGCTTCCATCGTGATGACATCCACGGGGCAGCGCAGCGCGCACAGCCCGCAGCGGATGCACCGTGTTTCGTCCTTCAACATGGCCGAGCCCGTAATCACGCCCACCTCGGCCGCCGCCACGTCGTCCAGCTCGACGCGGTAAAGCGTCTCCTCGCCGCGCACCTGGTCGAGCAGGTCGGACGTGAAATCGATCTGCTCGAGCGGAACCAGCTTCAGACACTGCTCGGGACACACATCGACGCAGCCGCCGCACAAGATGCACTGCGAGCCGTCCGCCTCGATGCCCTCGAAGACCGTATTGATCCAGCAGCGCAGGCAGCGCCGCGCCTCGCGCATGGCCTCCGCCTCGTCGTAGCCGGTCTCGACCTCGGTGACGCCGGTGCGCCGGTCGAGCGACAGCATCGGCACCGGCTCGCGATCGAGATCCATCAGATCGCTGAACATCCGGTGGCGATCGAGCACTTCAATCTCGTACTCGGGCGCCGGACGCTCGCGCCCGGTGAGATAGCGGTCGATCGACGCGGCGATGCGCCGACCGTCTCCCACGCTGTCGATGATCAGCCGCGGGCCGAAGACGCAGTCGCCGCCGGCGAACACGCCCGGCGAACTCGTCATGAGCGTTTCGCGATCCGCCACGATCAGCCCGCGCGGCGATACGCGCACGCCATCCTCCGGCCGGAGGAACTCGACGTTGGGCGTCTGGCCGATGGCCAGGATCACCGTGTCGCACTCGATGACCGATTCGCTGTTCGAGTGAAACTCCGGACGGAAGCGGTGGGCCTCGTCGAACACACGCAGCGTGCGCAGGGTTTCGAGGCCCGTGACCTTCCCGTCGCGGCCCAGGATCTGCTTCGGGCCGAGCCCGTCGCGTAGCGTGATGCCCTCGGTCTCGGCCTCTTCGACTTCTTCGAGCGCGGCCGGCATCTGGCTGCGCGGTTCGAGGCAGACGATGCTCACTTCGCGCGCGCCGAGCCGCAGGGCCGACAGCGAAACGTCGACCATCTCGTGGGCCGCCACCGCGGCGATGTTCTCCTCGCTCGGGATCTCGCCTTCCTCTTCGAGCGCCGGCTGGCGGATCAACTCGCGCGCCGCCGACCGGGCCACATCCATCGCCACGTTGCCGCCGCCAATCACCGCGACGCGCTTGCCGATCGCGAACCGGTACCCGAGGTTTACGTTCAAAAGAAACTCGACGCCCTTGTACACGCCGTCCAGATCGACACCGGGAATCGACAGATCGCGGCTGCGCTGCGCGCCGATGCCGATCACCACGGCGTCGAAGCCTTCACGGCGCAGGCTGGCGATGGTGAAATCGACACCCGCCGCCGAGTTCAATTTGAGCGTCACGTCGCCGCTGTCGAGCACCTCCCGGATTTGCGCGTCGACGACGCTGCGCGGCAGGCGGTACTCGGGAATGCCAAGGCGCAGCATGCCGCCGGCCACCTGCGCCGCCTCGAAGATCGTCACGCGGTAACCCAGCCGGGCCAGATCGTGGGCCGCCGAAAGCCCCACCGGCCCGCTGCCGACCACGGCGATCTTGTAGGGCAGCGCGGGCGCCGTCGAGCGGGGCAGCTCGATCGGATGCCGCGACTCGGGGCCGTGGCGCTCGGTGAGAAACCGCTTCAACGCGCGAATCGAGATCGGCTTGTCGATCTTTCCCCGCCGGCACGCCGTCTCGCAAGGATGCGCGCAAACGCGCCCGCAGACGCTGGCCATCGGGTTCGGATCGCGCGCGTAGCGGTATGCTTCTTCGAAGCGTCCTTCCGCGATCAACCCCACGTAGCGGCCGGCGTTGGTGCCGGCCGGGCACGCGGTCATGCACGGAAAGTTGGTCTGCAGCCAATCCGGGTCGACCTTTTTATCGCGGAAGCGGGCTCGCATGGTGGTTTAGTGAGCGTCTTCGAGGGTCCGTCCAGCTACTTCGACAACGCGAAATCGAGCGTCGCGTCGCTGGTGACCGTCACCGGCTTCGACTGCACCTTCATGCCTTCGCGCCAGGCCGAAACCGTGTACTGGCCCGGCGGCAGGTTTTCGATCTTGTAATGGCCGCTGGCATCCGACATTGCCGAGTACGGCGTCGGCACGATCACCAGATAGCCCGACATCTCGGGGTGTACGTTGCACAACAGCGGCGCCACGCCCGGCGTGGTGAACTGGAACGAACGGCTCTGGCCGGTCGGCCACGTGCCCATGTTGTGCCCCAGCTTCTTGTTGCCGTTGATCACCGGCCAGAAGATGTTGTGCTGTACCTTGTCGCTGTTGAGAAAGTCGACCGTCGTGCCGACCTGGACGATCATCACGTGCGGCTGGAACATCAGCCCCTTCTGGTCCATCACGGCATGTTTGGCCGGCGCGGGAAACGTCTTGCCCGCGATCGCGTCGACGTAGACCGCCGCCATCCCCTTGCCGCCCGACACGTCCCCGGTCAGGTTCCCCGCGGTCAAAGCGCCGCAGGCCAGCGCGATCGCCGCGGCGCTCGCAACAGTCCTTAGGTAATTCCGATTCATGTTGATTCTCCTCCCGATATGACTTGAAAATGAGTTAGAAAACGAACTCCGTGGCGAATAGCAGCGTGTTCACGCGGAAGGGATCGATGGCTTTCTCGGTCCCGTTCGGGCTGCTGACCACGGTGAGCGACTGCAGCGGCCGAATCTGGTATTCGATCGAAGCCTTGATGTTGGCCCGGATCAGAACCTGCACTCCGGGCGTGAAACGGTTGCGCGTCGAGTCGTAGGCGCCGAAGTACGGCGTCCCCTGCTCGAGCGCCAGCGCGTTGATGCGATCCTCGGGCGAGTTGACGCCGTCCCACCTCCCGATCAGCATCAGCCAGGGCAGGACGAGATAGTCCGCCTCGACGAATCCGCCGCTGAAGGTGACGGGAGTCCCGGTGACGAAACCGGCCGGCGTTGGCGCCCCGGTCGCGAATGGAAGAGGAATCAGCGTGCCGGCCCCATCCACTGGCAGCACGTCGTTGTCGTGGGCGAACATATACAGACCGAACAGATTGAACGTCCGGTAGTTGAAGCTGAAGTCGCCGCCCACGCGATAGAACGGCTCGTTGGCATAGAGCGGCGCGGAGTTTACGCCCGCCAGCGTCGTCTGCGCGTCGCCATGGACGTAAAACGTTCCGAGGTTCAGGAAGGTATGATCCCGCGGCCCGGTGGCGCCCGCCGCCTGAATCGCCTTGCGGCTCTCCGGGTCGTGCTCGAGGTTGAACCGGTATGAGAAGCGCGCGTAGATGTCCTTCGAGTTTGTATCCGAGCCGAAGCCGACGCCTCCGCCGGCGCTTGCGGTCGCCGTGGGCACATACGGGCTCGCGTTGCCCGATTGCGGGACCCCGCTCGTGCTCTGATCGAAGACCGCGAGCGAGTAATGATAACCGCCATAGAGATGTCCGCCGCTCACCTCCGCGCCGCGCGCCACGTTGGCCAGCGAGAACTGATTGGCGACGAACTGCTGCCGACCAAGCGGATTCACCACCCCGATGCTCGTCTCCTGGTAAATGTCGTATGGGCTCAGATTGATGGTCCGAGCCTGGGTGAACGGCAGGTCGAGCTCGAACTGTCCGACGCGGAAGCTGACCGAATCTTTCGGCATCTTGACCAGCCGGCTGATGTCGACGAACTTCAGGTACGCGTCGCCGAGCGAGCCCGCGCTGTTGTCGCCGGACACGCTGATGTCGTCGTCGACCCAGAACGCGATGCCGTCGCCGAAGTTGCCCGCCGTGAAGATACTGAAGAATCCGGTCTCGAAATCATTGCCTGGCACGAACTGCGTTGAACCGTTTTGCACGGAGTACGTATTGAATTTCGAGCGGTTGTTTCCGGTGAACTGCATGAAGTTGTTCATGCGCAGGCCGATCGGGGGCAGCCCCGGGATCTGTCCCGGCCAAACCGTATGCGGGTAATTCAGTTTCTGCGCGTCGGCGCCGAGCAGCACCGGCGGCGTCTTGAGGTAATCGCTGTCACCCTGCGGGAACTTGAAGCCGGCATCCTTGAAGGCCTTCCCAAAGTCGTTGAGTTTCGGGAAATCGAGATGGCACGTCGTGCAGGACGTCTGATACTCGCGCGCGAAGGCGGGAATCGCGGCGAGCTTCTTTGGCAAGAACAATGGACTGATGGCCACGCCGAACACCACCCCCGAGACAACAACGGCCCTCCACGGGCTGGCTTTTTGCAAAACGCGCTCCTCGTGACGTGAATTATACTCGAGTTTCGTTAAAGGCGGAGGCACGCCGCGGACCAAATGGGTCCACAGGCACAACGACATTGCCTATTGGCCTAAAAGCCCGGATTTACGCACACAATCGCGACACGGGACAGTGCGATGCGCGTAGCAGCGCTGCGCGATTCCACCCAAAATTGCGCGATCGGGCGCAGAATGCGGCGCGGCGTTCGTTGTCGATTGGCCCCGTCGCGCAGCGCCAAGCTGTTCGGTTATCGGCGCCGCCACCGTGCCCATCCGCGCCTCATTTCGTGGCACGGCGCTTGCTTGGTAGAATGGAGGCCTTCCGCCGTGCCGCTTGCGTTGAAGAACGCCTTCCGCAACAAGACACGCACCGTGTTCACGACGCTCAGCGTCGCCGGCTCGTTCTGCATGCTCGGCGTGCTGATGGCCGTCTACCATCTCTTCTTCGTGCGCGCCGCTCCGCCCGGCCAGGCGCTGCGGCTCATTGTCCGCAACCGCATCTCGTTCACGACCCCCATCCCGGTTTCCTACGCCGCGCGCATCCAGTCCGTCCCCGGCGTCCGCACGGTGATGAAGTACCAGTGGTTCGGCGGCACGTACAAGGACTCGCGCGATCCGCGTAACAGCTTCTCGCGCTTCGCCGTGGAAGGCCCCAAGCTTTTCACGGTCCATCCCGAATACTCGATCGCGCCGGATGAGTTGCGCGCCTTCCTCCGCGAGCGCGACTCCTGCATCCTCGGCCGCCCGCTCGCCGAGCGGCTCGGCGTCCATGCCGGCAGCCACATCGTTCTGGTTGGCGACATCTTCCCCGTGACGCTCGACCTTGTCGTGCGCGGCTTCTACGACTCCGCGCAGGATAACGAGAGCCTCTACTTTCATTTCGACTACCTGAACGAGTCGGCCTTCGGCAGCCGCTGGGACAGCATCAGCATGCTCGTCGTTCTTCTCGACCGTCCGGAGTCCGCCGCCCCGGTGGCCCGCTCGATCGACGCGCTGTTCCGCAACTCGCCCAACCAGACCAAGACGGAAACCGAAAAGAGCCTCGTGCTCGGCTTCCTCGGCTACATCGGCAACGTGAAGCTGTTCCTTCTCGCGCTCTCGGGCGCGCTCAGCCTGGCCACGCTGTTCGTCACCGCGAATACCATCGCCATGAGTGTCCGCGAGCGCGCCGCCGAAGTCGGCGTCCTGAAGACGCTCGGTTTCACCCGCGGCTTCGTGCTGCGGCTCTTCGTCGTCGAATCCGCCACCATCGCGCTCACCGGCGGAGTCCTCGGTCTCGCGGCGGCGGAGGCGATCGCCGGCGTGCTGCGGCACATTCCGATCCTGTTCGTCGATCTCAAGGCCCTGACGCTTGGCCCCGCCCTGCTCGCGCTGGCGCTGGCGGGCGCGGCGGCCCTCGGCGTTCTCAGCGCGGCGCTGCCCGCCTGGAGCGCCTCGGGCCGCGACATCCGCGACTGCTTGTCGGCCGCCGACTGAGCCCCTATGCCCATCCCTCTCGCCTACAACCTTCGCAACCTCGCCCGCCGCCGCGTCACCACGCTCATGACGTCGCTCGGCGTCGCGCTCGCGGTCGCGGTCCTCGTCTCCGTGCTCGCGCTCCTGCAGGGCCTGCGCACGTCGTTTGAAGCCACCGGCGATCCCCGCGACCTGCTCGTCCTCCGCAAAGGCTCGACCGCGGAGCTCGTAAGCGTCATCAGCCGCACGACGTACCAGGACATCCGCGCGCAGCCCGGCATCGCCCGCTCGCCCGGCGGCGAGCCGCTCATCTCGCTCGAAGTCGTCAGCGTGGTCAACTTCGACGACAACGTCTCCGGCAAGGATATGAACTTCAACTTGCGCGGCCTCACCGCCGCTGGCTTGCTGCTGCGACCCAAACTGCGTATGTTGCGCGGCCGGATGTTCGAGCCCGGACAGCGCGAGGTGGTGGTCGGCAGATCGATCGCCGAGCGTTTCCCGGAGGTCCGCCCCGGCGCCACGGTGGTCTTCGGCCGCGGCTCATGGCGCATTGCCGGCGTCTTCGAGGCCGGCCGGACGTTGTTCAATGGCGAGGTCTGGGGCGATCTGAATCAGATCGCCGCCGATTTCAACCGTTCCGACGCGCTCAGCTCGATTGTTCTGCGCCCGGAACCGGGTGGCCTCGCCGCCATGGCCCGTTCGCTCGAAGCGGACCCGCGCTTCACCGTCATGGCCATCCCCGAACGCCAATACTACGAAGACCAGACCTCGACCGCGCGCCCGGTCCAATTCATGGGCGCGATCGTCGCCGCCGTGCTCGCCGCCGGCAGCGCCTTCGCCGCCATGAACACCATGTTCGCCGCCGTCGCCCGGCGCGCGTCCGAGATCGGCACGCTTCGCGTCCTCGGCTTCAGCCGCGCGGCGATCCTTGCAAGCTTCCTCGTCGAATCGCTGGTGCTCGCCCTGATCGGCGGCGCCGCCGGTTGCCTGCTCGCTCTTCCGCTCAACCGCGTCAACACCGACATCGGGAGTTACAGCTCCTTCAGCACGCTCACTTTCAACTTCCACGTCTCGGCTCCAGTGCTCGCCGCGGGTCTTCTCTTCGCGCTCGCCATCGGCGCCGTGGGAGGCTTGCTGCCCGCCAGCCGCGCCGCCCGCCTCGAGATTCTCCCGGCCCTCCGCATGCGATGATTCGCTTGGCCTCGCGCATCGGGGAAGAAACGGCGCGGCTACGACGTTATACTGAAACTGGTGGACCACGCCGTCTAACCTCATGCCTCCTTCCCTGCTAATCACCGAGAGACCCGGGTCCGCACGCGCCCGGGCCGACTTCGAACGAGTCTGCCGCGACCTCGACGATGAACCCCGCCACCGGATCGACGTGCTAGCCTCGAGCGCCGCCGCGCCGGGCCAGACGCTGCATTACCTGGCCGGCTTCCGCGCTCGCTCGCAGGCGGCGTTCGAGTTTCTTCTCGGCTCGCCGCTGCACCTTCAGGCCGCGGTCGCGGTGTTCGCGACCAGCCGCTTCCTGGCCGAGAGCTGTCTCGAGCATCCGGATTGGCTGTGCGAACTCGACAGCATGGACCGCGCGCGGACGGCGGAGGATTATGCGCTGCGCCTCGGCGCCGAACTGAGCCGCCAGAACGGCGGGCGGCCGGAGCCGGTGGTGCTCGCACGTTTCCGTCGGCGCGAGTTGCTGCGAATCCTGGCGCGCGATCTTTTGGCGCTGGCGAACCTGGCCGAGGTTACCGAGGAGATTTCAAACCTCGCCGACGGCATTCTCGAGGTCGCCTACGAACGGCTGTTCGCGGACCTGGCGGCGCGTCACGGCGAACCCCGGCAGGAAGACGCGCCGTGCGGGATGAGCGTCGTGGCGCTCGGCAAGTTGGGCGGGCGCGAGCTGAACTACAGCTCCGACATCGACCTGATGTTCGTCTACGGCGCGCGCGGCGAGACGAACGGCCCGGCGCCGATCACGAACAAGGAATTTTTCAAGAAGATCGCGAACCAGTACAGCGAACTGCTGTCGACTTACACGGCCGAGGGCATGTGCTATCGCGTGGACCTGCGCCTGCGTCCGGACGGAAGTTTGGGCGAAGTCTGCCTGTCGCTCGATGGAGCGCTGAAGTACTACCGGACGCGCGCGCGCGATTGGGAGCTGCAGATGATGATCAAGGCGCGCGTGGCGGCGGGCGACCGGGCGCCGGGGTGCGCGCTGCTCGAGGCCGTCGAGCCGCTGACTTACTCGACGACGCTCGACTTCTCGACGGTCGAAGCGGTGTCGGTAACGCGCGAGCGCATCGGCGAGAAGCTGGCCGCGCGGCGGGGCCGGACTCAGGGCCTCGACGTCAAGCTCGCGCCCGGCGGCATTCGCGACATCGAATTCCTCGCGCAGTGTCTGCAACGCCTGCATGGCGCGCGGGCGCCCTGGGTGCGGCACGGCGGCACGCTGCTCGCGCTTTCGCGCCTCAGCGACAAGAACCTGCTTTCGGATTCCGAGCACCGGCGCCTCGACGCGGCGTACCGTTTCCTCCGGAATATCGAGCACCGGTTGCAGATGGCCGACGACCGGCAGACGCACACGCTCGGCACGGATGCGGGGGCGCTCGACGCCCTGGCGCGCGGCATGCCGCAGGCGGCCGGCGGGCACGAACCCAGCGGCGCGCAACTGCTGCAGGCGCTGAACGCGCATCTGGAAGCGGTGCAGGAGATTTATCAGCAGGTGATTCACGCGCAGCGTCCGACCTATTACGCGCTCGCCCCGGCCGCCGAACCGCCGCGCGAAGACACCGTCTGGGGAGGGCCGCCGGCGAATACGAACACCCTGGCGCGGTTCCTCGACGCCGCCGCGCCGGGGCTGGCCTCGGCGGTCGCGCGGACGCCGCTCAAGCGCGGCGGTGCGCTGTTCGAGCATTTTCTCGATGGGCTGCGGCGCCAGCCGGATCTGCTGCGGGAGCTCGAAGCGGACGCCGCGTCGGAGCGCTTCCTGCTGGACATCTTCGATCACAGCCCGTACTTCTCCGAGCAACTCGCGCGGACGCCGGACCTGGCGCGCGAGCTGCAGGGACTGCCGGAGGCGGGCGCCGAAAGCGGCGAGGGCCTCGACGAGGCCATCGAGGAAGCGTTCGACGACGCGGCCGGGTTGCGAAAGTGGTACCGGCGCGAGATGTTCCGGCTGCAGGCCGCGAGCATCTGCCTGTCGGCCCCGGTGTTCGAAACGCTCGAACGGACGTCGGACCTTGCCGACGCGGCCGTGCGCGCCGCCTACCGGATGGCGGTCGAGCAGACGCGCGAGGAGCACGCGCCGGCTTCGCCCGGCTACGAGCCGCGGGCGCAGATGATGGTCATCGCGCTCGGCCGGCTAGGCATGCGCGAATTCGACCTCTGCTCGGACGCGGACCTTGTATTCGCGCTGCCCGAAAGGGACCGCGACGAGCACGTCTTCTGGACGCGCACGGCGAACCGGATGATCGACATTCTCACCACCTACACCGGCGACGGCCAACTGTTCTCCGTCGACACACGCCTGCGCCCGAACGGCAGCGCGGGGACGCTGGTACAGCCCGAATCGTCGTTCATCGACTACTTCGCCCGGCACGCCGAGACCTGGGAGGGCATCTCGTACATGAAGGCGCGCGCGGTGGCCGGGGAAACCGAGCACGCGACCGCGTTCCTGAACGGGCTGCAAGAGGTGGACTGGCGGCGCTATGGGCAAAACGGGCGCTCGCGAAAGGATCTACGCGCCATGCGCCTGCGGCTCGAAAAAGAGCAAGGGCCGGCGAATCCTCTCAAGGCCGGCCCCGGGGCTTACTACGATATCGATTTTCTTCTGCTTTACCTGCGGCTCAAGGGCGCGGGCATCTTCTTCAAGGTGCTGAACTCGCCAGCGCGCATCGACGTGGTGGAGAAGATGGGCCACCTCGAACGCGCCGACGCCGCGTTCCTCCGCGACGCGGCGACGTTCTACCGCGCGATCGACCATGGCCTGCGCGTACACGACGGCCACGCCGGAGGAAACCTTCCGGCGGCCGAAGGCGCGCGCGAGGCGGTGGCCGCGCTGGTCAAACGCTGGACGCCCGAGCATCTGCATACACAGCGGCTTGAAGCCACGCTCGAGCAGATGCGCCGGCGCACGCGCGAGATCTTCGACCGTCTGTTTCAGTGAGCGCGCGCCGCGGCGACGGCGGCGAGAAACTTCTTCGCGCGTTCCTCGAAGACCGCGAACTGCCCCGCGCGGATCGTCGCGCCATCGATCAGTTCGGCGCCCACGCCGGCCGCGCAGGCGCCAGCCTTGAGAAATTCGCCGATGGTTTCCAGGTTCACGCCGCCGGTGGGCACCATTTCGATGTGCGGGAACGGCGCGCGAAGCGCCTTGATGTACTTCGGGCCGCCGAGCGCGCCGGCGGGAAAAATTTTCACCGCGTCGGCGCCCGCCTCCCAGGCGGTGAGCACTTCGGTGGGCGTGAGCGCGCCGGGAATGATCACCTTCGAATAGCGGCGGGCCATCTCGATGGTCTCGCGATTCAGACTCGGCGTGACGAAAAATTCGGCGCCGGCCAACATGCAGGAGCGGGCGGTGGCGGCATCGAGGACCGTGCCCGCGCCGAGGACGATCTGGCCGCCGAACTGGTCGGCGATTTTTTCGAGCGCGCGGATCGCGCCCGGAACGGTCATGGTGATCTCGGCGGCGCGAATGCCGCCGCGATAGAGGGCTTCGATGGCCTGAATGGCGGAGGCGGCGCTTTCGGTGCGAACCACGGGGACGATGCCGATGTCGCGGATCGCGGAGAGGATTTCTTCTTTCGTCATAGTGTGGGATGAGGATCCAGTTTCAGTGTAGCGGCGCGCGCCGCGCAGGGGTTTTAGTCCGGCGCGCCCGGGCGCGTGGGCCCCAGGCCCGCGTTGCGGGAAGCCTAGAGCCAGGCGCCCGCGGCGGGGCCGTGGCGCGGATCGGCGATCGTGTTGCCGGGCACGGCGGATGTGATCCGTTCGAAATGCTCGCGCAGGATCTGGCTGCGAAAGACGCCACCCACCGGACACACGAGCGCCGGCTCGTCCGCGCGGAACAACTGGCCGCGCACGGCGGCCGCGGCGCTGGCGAGCGCGCCGGCGGCCTTGACCAGGATCGAGGCGGCGACCGCGTCGCCGGCGCGCGCGGCCTCGTCGACCAGCCGGGCGAGGCGGGCGATCCCGGGCCGGGGGAACTCGGGCGTGTACATGCGGTGCAGAAGTTCATTGGCCGACGACGCCGCGGCCGCTTCGAGCAGCGCGGCGCGCAGCGACGTGGCCGGGCCCCAGCCTTCCTCGAAGCGAAGCGCGGCGCGCAGCGCGTGGCGGGTGATGTCGAACGCGCCCCCCTCGTCGCCGAACACGTAGCCCCAGCCGCCGGCGCGCGCCGAGCGGCCCGCCGCGTTGCGGCCCAGCGCGATCGAGCCGGTGCCCGCGATGACGATGAGCCCGGGCTGGCCCGCCGTCGCGCCGGCGAGAGCGATCCAGGCGTCGTTGGTGACCTCGATCCGCGCCGCCGGGATCAGCGGGCGGACGATCTCTTCCTTGTCGTCGGGACCGCCACTGAAGCCGAGACAAGCGCTCGCGAAGCGAACCTGCGCGAGGTCCAGCCGAGCCTCGGCGCAGGCCTGCGCAACCGATCCGCGGACTGCGTTCTCGAGCTTCGCCCGGCCTTCGGAGGCGCCGGCATGGTTGCACGGCCCGGCTTGTCCCGCGCCGAGCACATGGCCTTGCGCGTCGCCGATCAATGCGGTGGTGCGCGACTGGCCACCATCCACGCCGAGAAAGTATGCCTGTGTTGTCATTCGATCCTGTATAGCCGGGCTTCCCAACTGTCGCCAAGCAGGCGCAGGCCCCAGAGCGCGGGGTTGTGGCGCAGATCGCCCGCCCCGTAAGCGTCCGTATTCACGAGGAAGTAACGCAGGCCGGCGCGCTTCAGCGCGGACATCGCGTCGCGGCGCAGGCTGTAGGGGACCGGCGCGGCGCTGATTTGCGGAGCGGCGCCAAGGAGCGTCCAGTGGCCGTCGCCCGCGTCGCCGTCGAGACGCAAGTCCGGCGCAGGCTGATCCGGCGTGAGCGTCAGCGCGACGCCGTCGAGCGGCACGGGCCGGCCGAGGTCGAGCTCGAGGAACATGCCGGCCCGCTCGGGCTGCCAGCTTCGCCAGCGCGTCGCGAGGTTGTTGTCGAAGGCGAGCGGCGAGTCCCACGGGTTCGGGCGCGCGAGCACGCGCCACGCCGTCGAGCGCGCAATCTCGCGGCCCGCGAGCAGCACGCGAAACTCGGTTACGCTCCACATCGCCGGCGAAGCGGCCCGTTGGATCACCTTGACGCGGCGCAACGGCCGCGGCGCGAAGCGAAAACTGGCCAGCACGGAGGGCTGGTAGCCGCTGCTCACGGCGCTGAAGATCGCATCCTGCAGCGTCTCGCCCGGCGCGGATTGATACGAGACGAGAATCTCGCGCGATGTGTACGCCTCGGCCGGCTGGTAGAGGCTGTAAACGCGCTCGCCCGGTGGAACCAGGCGGTCGAGCATGCGGTCGATCGAGTAGCCCGGAAAATGTTCCGTGAGCCAGCGGTCCTCGGGAACGATTCGCAGCGCGGCGCGCCACGGCCACGCGCGGTCGAGCCGCCAGGCGTATGGCGAGCAGTACTTCGGCGTGACGGCGGGCAGCGAGACCACGGCTTGGGCGAGAACCAGCGCGACGATGGCGGCCGAGGGCAGGCTCTCGAGCGCAAGGCCGAGCGCCAGCGCGACGAAGGGCAAGGCGGGAATCAGGAACCGCGCGCCGATGTTGGCCGGATACGGGGCGGCGGCAAACAGCGCCGCAAGCAAAAGGAAGCGGCCCTCGCGGCGGCGCAGCGCGAGAAGAGCCACCGGCGCGAGCAGGAACAGCGGCCCGAGAAAACCCTCCGTGCGCTCGCCGTTCAAGAAGAGTTGATACGGTAGATCGCGGTAGTTCGCGATGCCGTAGTGGCGAAGCTGGGCAGACCATTCGGCGACGAACGAGATATGCACGTTCGGATTCGGGAAGACGCCGTCGAAAAACGGGATGAGCGGGTCGCCGGTGTACAGCCAGCCCTTGAGCGTCCAAGGCAGAATCCAGAGCGCCGAGGCGGCGGCGAGCGCGGCCAGCGGACGAAGCGGAGGGCGGCGCGCACGAAGCGAGACCCACAGCACCACGCCGGCCGCGAGCAGAAGCGCCACCGCGCCCGTGTACTTGATCGAGAACGCGAAGCCGCCGAGCGCGCCGGCGGCGGCAAGCGGCGCAAGATCGTCCGTCCGGTCGAGCCAGAGCCGCAACAGATACACGGCGCCGAACATCGCCGCCGCAACCGCCGCATCGACGTAGGCGCAGACGCCGTCCATGCCCAGCACCGGGCAGCAGAAGACGGCGGCCGAGGCGAACACCGCGGCGGGCGCGAAGCCGAAGCGGCGGCCGTAGCTCAGAATCAGCCACGGCAGCAACAGAAGAAATCCGAAATGGACCAGCGCGGCGGAGGAGTGCCGGCCGAACTCGAACGCGAACAGGAACAACATCTCGACGCCGGCCGGCATGTTCTTGTAGAAGTCGGTAAGAATCGGATGAAAGGCGTGCTCGCGCGCGAGTCGCGAAACGAAGCCAAGATGATAGGTCGAGCCGTCCGGGCTCATCTCGGGCGCCAGCGCGTAGACGAAGTACATCACGCCATAGCCGAGGAACACCGCGAGAAACAACCAGCGCCAGAGCGGGGCGAGCGGTTGCGGCGCCGACGGAACGGGACCCGCGGCGCGGCGCCGCCAGGCGAGCCAGATCGCGAGCGCGCCGAAGGCAAGAAACACGCCCCTGTGCGCGGCGTGCAACGCGCAGGTGGCGAAGACGGCGAGGCTGAGCGCGGCCGCGCCCAGCAGGAACGCGAACAGCCGGCGCTCGACGCGGTCGAGCCTCAGCCGCAGACGGTCCACGAGCAGGCGGCCCAGCGAGAACGACACCGAGGCCGCGAACGCCGCTCCAAACAATATGTACAGCAATTGTTTCATTCCGCGCGCACGAACCCCATGCGAACCAGAATGATGCCGAAGCGCAGCCCGTCGCGCGGCGAGACATAGAGCTTGTCGATCGCGACAGCGGCCGTGGCCGGCGTGAGCGGCGTCAGCCATCCGGCGGGCACTGCCTCGTCGAAGTGCTTGACGCCCGGCGTATCGTAGCGGCGCTCCGCGAGCGGATGGTCATTCACGAAGAACCGAAGCGTCACCGGGCCGGTCTGTCGCATGCCTTCGTCCCAGATGGCGAAGTCGATCGAGAAGCGCAGGCGATCCACGCGCGCAAGCATCAACTGTACCGCCGGACGCGCGCCGGTCCATCGCCAGCTCACGCCGGGCTGCGCCGGATAGATGTCCGATACGATGCGATCCGCCGCGTCAGCCGCGCTCATGTCCGCCATCAGCGTGGCGGCCGCGGGCGGGCTGGCAGAAAGCGGCTGGTGCTGAGGAGGAACCGCGAGCCAGAGGTCGCCCGCGCCGCATGCGGCCAATAGAATGGCCGGCAGGAGGGCAACCAGGGATCGTAAGGCATCCAATCGCAATTCTCTAGTGTATTCCACCCACTGGCGGCACGGCTCCGTTGAACCGCCATTCTCGCCATACAGTGAACAAAAGACGCCATTTGACCGTTGCCACTGGCATTCTGCGGCTGCCGGGTAATATACTTCATGAGAAGCAGACGATCCAGACTGTAAGGCGAAGCACGGTCACTTCGCACGAGCGATCGAATCATTCGAAATGAGAAGACTGGAGAGGTCTAGGTCAAAGATTCCCATGCAAAAACCAATCAAATACGTCGAGAAGGCGGTCACGGTAGCGGCCGGCGCGGCCTGGGCGGTGTTCGATCGGCTGAATCAGATTCGCCCGAACGCGTCGTTCACGCCGAAGTGGTCCGACAAGCCGCTGCTGAAGAGCTACGAGAAGATGAAGCCGAAGCTGGGATGGCCGCGCGAGACGGACTCGCTGTGCCCGAAGTGCGTGCCCGACATCCGCAAGAAGATTCTGGACGGCGATCTGCCCGTCGACATCCTGCGCAACGAGAAGATCGGCGAGATCAAGGCCCGCATCGTCGAGCGCGGCGGCAAGATCGTCATGGAGAAGGACTGCCCGATCCACGGCCACTTCGAGGACGTGATGGCGATGGACCCGGCGTTCTTCAAGCACCTTGAGGACGTGTTCCCCGGCCGCGACATCCGCGCGCACAACGACGAGGGGCTGCACAAGCACGGATCGAGCAACATCACGCACGGCCGCGGGTCGGTGCTGACCATCGACCTGACCAACCGCTGCAACATGATGTGCGATCCGTGTTTTATGGACGCCAATCAAGTCGGCTTCGTGCATGAGCTGAGCTGGGAAGACATCCAGCGGCTTCTCGACAACGCGATTTCGATCAAGCCGCGGCGCCAGATGTCGGTGCAGTTTTCGGGCGGCGAGCCCACGCTGTCTCCGTACTTCCTCGACGCCGTGCGGTATTCGCGCAAGGTGGGCTACAACAGCGTGCAGGCGGCGACCAACGGCATCGAGTTCGCCAAGAGCCTCGAGTTCGCCGAGAAGGCCGCCGAGGCCGGGCTGCGTTATGCGTACCTGCAGTTCGACGGCATAGGCAACGCCGCGAATTCGCACCGCGCCGTCGGCAATCTGTTCGACGTGAAGATCCAGGCGATCGAAAACCTGCACAAGGCCGGCGTCGAGATCGTGCCGGTGACGACCATCATCAACGGGATCAATAACGAGCAGGTAGGCCAGATCATCAAGTTCGCGCTCGATAATCCGAAAAAGATTTCGTTCCTCTCGTTCCAGCCGGTGTCGTTCACGGGCCGCGACGAGGCGATCACCGACGAGCGGCGCCAGGCGCAGCGCTACACGCTGTCGCACCTGGCGCACGACGTGAAGGACCAGGTCGGCATGGGCGAGCCCGTCCGTGACTGGTTCCCGATCTCGTTCATGAGCACGTTCAGCGACTGGGCCGATCTGATCCATGGGCCGGCCGCGGAGTGGGGCCAGTTGAGCTGCGGCTGCCATCCGAACTGCGGCATCGGCATGGCGGTGATGGTGGACAAGGAAACCAAGGAGTTCCGTCCGGTGACGGCGTTCCTGAACGGCGAACAGCTCGCCAAGGACGTGCAGCACGTCAACGACGCGGCGCGCGGCCGTTTCCTTTCGGTGCTTGGCATGGCGCTCGCGCTGCTGCGCAACTACAACCCGTTCGAGGCGCCGACCCACTTCAAGCTGGCCGACCTGATGAAGAAGTTCGACAAGACGTTCGGCGCGACGGGCCACAGCTACGGCAAGGTCTCGGGCGACCGGACGAAACAAGACATCGAGCGGCGCCGCAAGGACCGCTGGAACTTCCTCTTCATCGCCGGCATGTGGTTCCAGGACCTGTTCAATTACGACTTCCGCCGCACCGAGCAGTGCATTATCCCGTACGCCACGCAGGACGGCGAGATAAGTTTCTGCGCTTACAACACCGGCGTCGGCTGGCGGAACATCATCGAGAAGATGCACATGACCGCGACGCTGACCAAGTGGTATGGAGAGAAGGGCCGGCACGAGATCTTCGCGGGCAACAAGAACGTGGCGCTGCCGACGGTCGAGCATCACCTCGTCCTTGACGAGAAAGCGGTACACGCCGAGGCGCAGCACGACCTCGACGAAAAGGGCATCGCCAAGACGGCGCGCGAAGAGAAGCGCCGCCAGCGCGACGCCAAGCTCAAGCAGGCCGAGGACGAGCGGATGATGAAGCTTTACCGCGAGCATGTGCTGGGCGAGAAGCCCATCGAGGGCCTGGTGACGATCGATTCGATTCTCCCCGTGGCGGGCGCCGCGCCGGCCAACGCCAAGACCGAGGACGCGCGCGAAGAAGTGGGTTCGTTCGGCGACTAAGCCGAGTCCAGACTAACTGTCACGCAGCGGGCCGTTCGGCAAGAGCCGGGTGGCCCGCCCAGAGTCCCGGCTTCCATATACTTGTTCGGAGGACGGATGTTGGGGCCGGGCGCGTACCTACTGGCTGGACGAGAACTACTGCGGCGGCGCGCGCCGGCAGCGCCTCGTGGTGCGATGACGGACGACCGTTGTTTCGAGATGCCCGAAAATAGGGCGCCGGCGCCCGAGCCAGACCTTCCACCGCAGCAGCGCGTATGGGCTCATCGCAAGCCTCCGTTTTGGCGTATGGCCGCCTCGGCGATCCCCCAACGCTGCTCCTGGACATCGCTGGAGGTCGCCTCGTGCATCGCGGTCGCCGTGCTCCCGTGCGCCGCGGCGTGGAACGCCTCGCAAAACGGACGCTGGACACTGCGCCCGGTTGAGGGCGTCCAAGGCTTCGGCGTCCTGAACACAGGCACCGGCGACTGGCGCTACTGCGGGCTGGATTGGGGGTGCCTGCCGTGGGTTCATCCTACGAGTGCGCCTTGAGACGGGGAGCGGTGCGGGCGCGTACTGCAGACAAAGCGCAGCCGGCGCGAAGAAGGGGTCAGGCCATTGACTCGGCGATTATGCCGCCTCCTCCTGGCTATGGTCTGCCGAGAGTTCCGGCTTCGATATCCTTCGAGATGGCCGCGGGGAGGGGCGCGGTTAACTGGATCAGGCGGCCTGATGAGCTGGCTCGTGATGCAGGCGCATCAATTGGCCGGCCCGGAGCGCCAAAGATGCATACGTGCGGCCGGAGTCGTCGCAGAATTCTACCTCGTAGACGCCCGGGGCCAAAATCTCGACGACGGTCCCGACCTGTCCTCGGACGAGTGCGTTCGCGGGCGCGTCTTCGAGGAGGGCGACCACCGAGAGCAGTTCGATCTCACTCATTCAGCACCCTATTCCGATAATACATAACAACTCGCCAAACGGGGGATTCCTTCTCCGCGGCGGATGATCCACGCGCTGCGAATCATCGCCCGCCGCTTCCCTCGGACCAGTTCCAGATCGATAGTGTAGCGCTTCCCGAACTGGTCGCTGTGACCCTCGGTTGCCTGACCGTCGCGCGCCGCGCGCAGCAGTTCCTCGCGGAGAGAATCGGCGTCTGCGGAGGTCAGGCTAAGGGCGGAGGCGAAAACACGGGCCTTGTGCCGTCCGCGCGGATGGACGGGACTTAGACAGTAGTCACGAAGCTTCGCGACGTCGACGACCGCCCGTTCGCCGTCAGGCGACCGCATGTTTGAACGAGGCTAACAGATTGCTCTGGAGAATGCCAGACTACCGCGCGCCTGGGGCGTGGGCGGCGACGGCGGTGAACGCGGACGTGCAGCACGACCTGGACGAGAAGGGCATCGCCAAGACCGCCCGCGAAGAGAAGCGCCGCCAGCGCGACGCCAAGCTCAAGCAGGCCGAGGACGAGCGGATGATGAAGCTTTACCGCGAGCATGTGCTGGGCGAGAAGCCCATCGAAGGTCTGGTGACGATCGATTCGATTCTCCCCGCCGCGGGCGCCGCGCCGGCCAAGGCCAAGACCGAGGACGCGCGCGAAGAAGTGGGTTCGTTCGGCGACTAAGTTAGGAAGTGGTAGTTAGGGGCGGAGACTGCGGGCCCCCTGGCGGGATCTGAATGACCCGTGGTGCTTTTTGAGTGGGGCGTCCCGGACATCCGACACACCTCTACCTTGACGCGGCAGGTGTTTGGCGCTCGAGTTGCCCCGGGTCCAGCACTAACTCGTTCTCTTAGCGCAACTGGAGCAGCGAAAGCTTGAGGGTGGCGTGCCTCAAGCGTGGCCCGGCCGTGCGGTGGCGTGTGCTCCTGTAGTGCTTCCGAGTAGGTGTCTGGGCGAGCGCTCTTCGCATAAGGGGGGAATCCAGAATCCACGGCTTGCCCGGCCTCGGTTTCGGGCAGGTGGCCGGGCCGCGGAGCCCGACGGCCCGGGCGATTCTCTTTGAGCTATTCTGGACGGAAGATCGTCGGCCGGGCGGTGTTTCATTTCATCCCGGAGCGTGCGGTCCTGATCGCGCGGAAGAAAATGGAACAAACCTTAGAGCAAATAGAGGGCCAGAGTTTCTACGAGAACGACCATGTCGAGGTGCCTCCCTCAGACATCGTTGCGTACAATGAGCTGCGTTCCTGTGCAGACCTCTACCGAATGAAAACACAGGGAATCCTCGAAATTCAGCCGGAGTTTCAGCGGGACATCGTCTGGAAGGGGCCAGATCAGACCCGCTTTATAGACTCATTGATCAAGTCACTTCCAATTCCAAGCATGTGCTTTGCATTGGATCACAGGGCGCAGCGATGGATTGTCATCGATGGGCTGCAGCGGATCTCGACGATTGTTCGTTTTTTGGAGGGCGGAGATTGGACACTCTCCTCGCTTGAGGATGTTGAGCCAGGAATCGCGGGACAATCTGCGGCGGCCATCAGGACATCTACTGGCGATTTGCATCAATATTACACCAGGGTCGAGAACCTGTCAGTGCCCGTTACCGTCCTTCGATGCGACTTCAAGAAGAGGAGTCATATGGAGTACCTGTTCACCATATTCCACCGGCTGAACACGGGGGGCATGAAGCTAAACAATCAAGAAATAAGGAATTGCATTTACGGGGGCACTCTCAATAGCCTTCTTAAGGAGCTTGATCAGTATCCCAAATGGCGGCGCCTAAATAAGATGCGCTCGAACCAATCGTATCGCTTCACAAAGCAGGAAATAATTCTCCGCTTCTTTGCATTTCACGATCGAACATCTTCCTACGAGGGGCATTTGGCAAAGTTCTTGAATACCTACATGCATGACTTCAGGGAAGCTTCAGCACACATCTTGGAGCAGAAGAGAGGGCTGTTTGTGCGGACCATCGACTGTATTTTGGATCTGATCCTCGGCGGTGAGGCTCCGCCAAAGCTCTCGGTCACAGTGCTTGAAGCGCTTTTGGTTGGTGTGTCGAGGAACATCGATTCCCTTCGAGGCGCATCACCGACCGCGTTGCACAACCGCTATGAACAGTTAACGCACCATCAGGAATTTTCAGAGCCTGCCCTGAGGGAAGGCCTTTCAAAAAAGCCAAGGGTTGTCGCCCGGCTTACGACCGCGATCAACATCTTTAGCGGAAACTGAGATGATCGCCCAGACCTATATTGTTGGTAACCTACAATCTATCAACCGGGCCTATCTCAAGACGGCATCCCACAAGGAATCTTTGTTCCTGTCAAAGCTCGCGATACTGGAGCTCTGCGGATGGATTGAGGAATCGATGGACGATATAGTCATGAGATGCGCGATGCGCCATCTCAAGCTCCAGTGCAATCGCAGCTATTGCAGGGAAGAGTTTATCAATAAGACGTATGGATTTGACTACCAGAGGAACTTCCGCTTCATGCTCATTCGCCTGCTTGGGCTCGTCAATGTCGAAAAGATCGAGTCGCGGGTCGACCAGGTTAAGTACGATACGATGAAGGGTGCTCTCTCGTCCCTGAGGCTACAGAGGAACGCTGAAGCTCATACGCATCTAAAGGGTACTGCACGGGCAATTAATGCGCCTTCCAAGACGATCGGACAGTTTCAGCCATTATTCGAGGGGCTGATGGAATTCGACCGAGTCATTCGCAAGGGTAAGTGGTGATCTTGGTGGGCGACACGTCACGCGTGTGGCGCCTGTAGGCGGTTCCAGTCGGGCTAGCATTTTGGAGTCTTATCCACCACGAATTGGGGCGTTGGCCCGTAGTTCGTGGTTTGTGGCGGAAGGGTTGACAGGGCCGTCAAGGGCTGGCGTCTCGCCACGAATCAGGCCGAAACGGAGATAGGGACGGTCACTCTTCCCTGGAAGGAAGCTCCTTGTTCGGGAATCGGCTTGCCGTGGGCCTTCCGGTTTTCGACGTACAAGGCGATCGCCTCCTTGGCGTTTCGCTCGGTTTCTTCGGGGATCTCTCCCAAGGGACATTGTGCTAGGGGTGCGGGGTCTGGGCTTGACGGGGTTGCATGGTGGGGTGGGGAGACCGCTTCCTCACGGTCGCGGCTCAGCCACGGGGTTTCGCGCGTTGGGCGAGCGTCCCCGGTCTCCGGCCAGCTACAGATCCCGCCGCGTCAGCCCGGTCTTGCTGGCCAAAATTTTCATGGCAGTGGGACCGAGAGTAACATTGTCGTGATAGGTGAATAACACGTCAGGCCAACCCGGCCTCGCCAGAATTCGGTGCGACGTGGCGCTCTAGCGCTAGATGCTCCATCCGATCCAAAGCGCCGCCGACAACGCCTGCTTCGCCTTCGTCGAGGGCCAATCGTGCGATGGCTTTTTAGGCGGCAATGAAGGAGACGTTCATCGACTCGGGAACGGCCTCGCCATGCTCGAGCCGGTCGGCGATCAACCGCAGCGCCAACGCCTGCACCGCCGCTGTGGCCTGTCTCCGGGTCCGGCCGTACGCCGTCACACCCGGCAGAGCCGGAATATCCGCCAGCCAGCGGCCGTCTTCCTCGCGGAAGTACCCGATGGCCAGAGAAAAGCCGGTTGTGGGTTTCGGCATGACTCCATCATGCCACCGATTTGCCGGTTGGGGGAGCGGCGGACGAGGCGGATGCGAGGCCCCTCCGAAAGGGGCCGGAAGCGTGGGCGTTGACGGGGCCGGTTTTGAGCAGGGCCACGGCTAATCCGGGCATGCGATGGAAGTCACGCACGTTGCTCGTTGCGATTCCGTAGCCGAGTTCGAGGGCGCACGCGCCGATGATGAGGTCCGCCAGAGGAAGATTGACGCCGCCGACGGCCTGCTCGCCGCCGATTGCGGACCTCCGGTGTGTTGGCGCGATAGATGCCGTGTCCGGCCTCGGCAAGAGTGAGCGCGCACAGCGCGGATGGCATGTCGCCGGTCTTTTTCCACATTGTGCCGGTGGCCTGGTCGGGCGTCAGGTTCCGGCGCTCGGCAGGGATCGGGACGCTGGAGTCGAGGACGAATTCCAGCACGGCGGATTCCATGGCTGGCGGTTCGCACGGATGCCTTCTTCGACGTCGTGGGCGATGACTTCGGAGATCATACGGCCGGCGGCCTTTGACGGTCCGATGACAGCGACCGGGCGTTGCGACGATCGATTCGATTCTCCCCGTGGCGGGCGCCGCGCCGGGCAACGCCAAGACCGAGGACGCGCGCGAAGAAGTGGGTTCGTTCGGCGACTAAGCCAAGTCAAGAGCAACTGTCACGCAGCGGGCCGTTCGGCAAGAGCCGGGCGGCCCGTTGTTTATTGGGGGCTCAGTTTTCCTGGCGAAGGACCGCGGCGGGTTCGATCCGCGCCGCGCGGGAGGCGGGGATCGCGGTTGCGATGGCGGCGACGGCGGCGATGAGGACCGCGGCAAGGGCGAGGGCGCCGGGATCCAACGGAGCGACGCCGTAGAGAAGCGAACGAGCCAACGGCGCCGAGATAGCGGCCGCGACGAGCCCGGCCGCGAGTCCAGCCGTCAGCGTGAGCAGAGCTTCGAGGCCGATCAGTTTTCCGATGTCGATGGGCCGGGCGCCGACCGCCAGCCGGATGCCGATTTCCCGGCCCCGTTGCGCGACGGCGTAAGCGAGCAGACCATAGATTCCGATGGCCGTCAGGAGCGCCGCTAGGCCGCTGGACAGCGAAGCGAGTATAGCGGTGAGGCGCTCGCCCGCGGTGCTGGCTTCCACGTCATCGGACATGCTTTCGATCTCGACAAAGGGAAGCGCGGGGTCAAGCGAGGCGAGTACCTGCCGGACCGGCTGAATGATGCGGTCCGGGCGCGTGCGGGTGCGGACTTCGAGTTCGAACGATTGGACGTAGTCGCCGGTCCAGAGGTCATAGACGGTAGGAGTCATGGGTTCGCGCAAGGACCGGTATTTCGCATCGCTGACCAGGCCGGCGATCTCGAAGGCATCGGGCTCGGAAGGGCGGCCGAAGCGCCGGCCGACGGGGTCCATGCCCGGGAAGAACGCTCGGGCGAATGCCTGGTTGACGACGACGCGGCGCGGAGGTTTCCGGCTTCGCTCGTCGTTGGGCGTGAGATCGCGGCCGGCGAGGATGCGCATGCCCATGGTGTCGAAGTACCCGGGAGTTACAGAGTTCAGGCTGGTGTTGAGGAAATCGGCCGGAGTGGCGTGCTGGCCCGCCGGGACGATGGTTGTCTTGATGCCGCTGCCGCGCATGAGCGGAACGCTCGCCACGGCAACGCTTACGACGCCGGGCAGGTTGCGAACCCGCTCGATGAGCGCGAGGCGAAGGGATTTCGCCTGGGCAGGAGTGTATCCGGCGAGCGAAGGGTCGGCGCTGAAGGTGACGATGTGGTATTGATCGAAGCCGGGGTTGACGGAGTGCAGGTTCGCCAGCGTGCGGGCGAGGAGGGCGGCAGAGGTCAATAAGACGGTGCAGAGCGCGATTTCGAGTACGATCAGCGGGCGCCGGCCGTGCCGGGACCGCGAGGCGCGGATGCCGCGGAGGACGCTGTCGAGGCTCAGGCGCGAAGTGGCGATGGCCGGCGCGAGAGCGAAGAGCAGAACCGTGACGGCGGAGAGGGAGAGCGAAAAGAGGAGAACGCGCCAGTTGACGGCGATCGGAGCCGAGAGCGTGACGCGGGCTGTATATAGGTCGCGGATCGGGGGCAGGGAGCGAACCAGGAGCGGCGTGGAGACGAGCGCGATCAGGATGCCACCGGCCGAGCCGAGGGCCGCGACGAGGCAACCTTCGGCCAGAAGCTGGCGGACGACGCGGCCGCGGGTTGCGCCGAGGGCCAGGCGCACGGCGATCTCCTCGTGGCGTGTGGCGCCACGTGCGAGGACGAGTCCGGCGACGTTGGCGCAGACCATGAGGAGAAGGAGGGCCGCGAGGGCGGAGAGGAGCTGGAGCGCGGTTGCATAATGGTCGCGGAGGACGGAGACGCCGCGATCCAGGGGAACGAGTTCGAGGCCGCGCCGGAGTTCGTTTTCAAGCGAGCCCGCGGGCAGGTCCGTGCGGTTGCTGTAATACGTCTCCATGGTGGCGCGCCAGAGGGCGAGGCACTCGGACTGAGCCTGGGCGCGAGTGAAGCCGGGCTTCAATCTTCCGGAGAGCGAGAGGTTCTCGAGGTCAGAGAGAGACGGCGGGCGGCCACGCCAATCGACGAGCAGAGGCGCGGCCCGCAAGGGGAGGCGGATTTCGGGCGACGTATCGATGGACGTGCCGTTGAAGCTCCGCGGCATCACGCCGGCGACGACAAATTTGTGCCCGTGTAAGGTGATCGTGCGTCCGATGGCTTGTGGATTGGCGGCGAAGCGCCGCCTCCAAAAACCGTAGCCGAGCACGGCGGGGATCGGGCCGGGGCTTTCCTTCGCGTCTTCCGGCGTGAGCGTGCGGCCGTAGAGGGCGCGGACGCCGAGGGCGGTGAAGAATTCCGGGGTCACCAGCATCACCTGGATCTGCTCGGCCGGCGGCGGGTCATTCATCGCGATGCGAGATTCCTGCTCGCCGAAGACGGTGGAGACGGTGGTGGAGCGATCACGGAGGGCCTCGTAAAGCGTGTAGCTGAAGCTGCTTCGCACGCCGAGCTGCGGGGATCGCTGGACGAGGCGCACCAGTTCTTCGGGATGCTTGACCGGCAGCGGACGAAGCAGGATCGCGTCGGCGACGCTGAAGATGACCGCATTGGCGCCGATTCCCGCCGCGAGCAGTCCCGCGGCCACGGCGGTGAACGCGGGAGCTTTGGCAAGCAGCCGCGCGGCGAAGCGGAAGTCGTTCATACGGCCAGTTTACTTTGGGGTGCGCGGAATTAGCGCGTGCCGATGGCGTGGTTGGCGAGCGCCATGAGTTTCGGACAGCAGCCGCTAAGCGAGATCGAAACCTCGCGGAGGCACTCGCCCTGAAAGCGCAGCCGGGGCGGCTGGCGGTGGACGGGGCAGCGCAAACCGGAGAGCTTCGTCGAGGTGGCGATCTTGAAGCGTTCGAGTTCGGGCTCGCCGGCGCAGCGCATAGGCCAATTCCAGTTTAAACATATTTGGTAAGATTTGTTGGAGGAATTTTGTGCGCGCCGCGCGGGCGGCGCGGGAAGAGGCTATGTTCAGGCGAGGGCTTTCGCGAATCGATACAGACCGTAGCGGCTGCGGCTTCCGAGTGCGTCTTTCCGGCCACACTAAAAGCGGCCACATAGAACAGTCCACCCTGATGAAGCGGCGCCGTCGCGCGTGGTGACCTTGCGGGCATCGGACGATTGCCGTTCTACACGTTTCGGCATACATGCCTCACGCGCTGGTCTTCACGCATGGACCCTTACACGTTGGCGTACTTTGCGGGCCACAGTGACTTCGGTGCCACGCGCCGCTGCGCTCAACCGAACAGGGACACCGGGCGGGCCGCAATGGAACGCGCCAGAGTGCCCGCAGCCGTGGTTCCCCAGCCCGGAACCCATGCCCCGTCCACCACTGCTTCCAAACCTTCCTAATCCATCCTTCAAGGCATCCGGCCCAAGCGATAATTGGGCTGGATGCCAACTTTCATTTTCGGAGCGGGCGTTAACGCGGACGCCAGAGAGGAAGCCGGGCCGCTCTTTGCCGAGTCCCTGTATGAAGGGCGCTACCGGATTAACTGCGACTACCCGTTGGTTGGCGACACACTTCGTCTGTGCTTCGACCGGGACGGAACCCCTGCCGGAAAGTCCATAGAGGATCTTTTCTCAGACGCAGCGGGGCATGGGGACTACGAACCGCTTCGAAAACTCGCAAAGCGTCTCAGGTATGCCGACTACCGTATTGCCCAAGCCCTTTCCTCCGACAATGCGCTGAACTGCTATCGGAAGTTCTTTGACGCTTTCCCGCACAGCAATTTCCTCACGTTCAACTACGATTCCCTACCCGAAACTCTCCTGTTTCGTCTCGGACGCTGGTACCCACATGATGGATACGGCTTGCGCGTCGCGGTTCGCCTGCCACCGGGTATGGAAGAGTTCGCTCGCGGGAAGTCCACCAACCTTGTCCTACATCTTCACGGGAGCCTGTGTATCCGCACATCTGAGTTCGAAGCGCGCCGGAATCCAGGGCAGGCGATGGCGATGCTCGAGAAGCGTGATGAGCCAAGGTACGCCTTTGACCCTTCGTCCATCTCTGCGAACTTCGCGCCATTCGTCCGCGATGCTGGCGCTGACGACGTGGAAGACCGGATCATTGCACCGCTACCCGACAAGTCGCAGGGTCTGAAGCAAGCGTTCATCAGCGACACGTACACCAAGGCTGACGCACTGGTTCGGAATTCGGATACCGTGCTCGCGATTGGCTACAGCTTCAATCCCCATGACCGCGCGTCTTTTGAGCGCCTGTTGCACGCGCTGGGTGAGTCCCCTGGCAAAAGGCTGCTGGTCGTATCGCCAGATGCTGGCGCCATTGCGAACGCTATCCGTCCGGCCTTCCCGAAGCTTTCCATTGAGGCAGAGGAAGGGACGTTCAAGCAATGGGTAGCAGCGTCATTTCCGGGCGTGGCATCGCAGCGCTGAAAGCACCGTCACCCTCTCATTGCGGCCCGCAGTCGGCGGCACACTATACCTGCCCCTTGGGGTTTGGGGTGGTCATAGTTTTAGACGTACAAGCAAAATGGGCACCAGACCCGTTTCCGTTTCTGGTGCCCATCTTATTGATTTATTAGGACTTTATGGTACGCCCGAGAGGATTCGAACCTCTGACCTTTTGCTCCGAAGGCTCCCAGTCTGATTACGAATCACTAGCTTACATTAACCATTGGCACTATCCAACCTTCGCTTTCCTCAACAATTCTGGACTCTCTGTCGCCAATTGGTGGGGTAATTGGTGGGGTAGGCACGGCTCGCCAATTCGGGCGCTCGCGCTTGTCGCAACGAGCTGCGTTGTCGCCTCAGAATCTCGAACCCACCTCGCAGGGGGCACACGATGAGAGTCGGAGCGCCGTTTAATCCGTATAGGGTCTTTCAGGGCGTCTTCGCGCCGTATTGGATTCTAGAACACAAAGGCATCGGCACCGGCGCAAAGCTCTGCTACATTCGCCTGCTCGGCTTCGCCGGCAAAGATGCGCGATGTTACCCTTCGCTGGAGACCCTTGGGAAGAGCCTCGGCGTGTCTGACCGCCAAGCCCGCGATTATGTGAAGGAGTTGGAACGGACTGGGCTAATCACGACGGAGCAGCGTGGGCTCCGAAGGACCAACGTATACTTGTTCCTCTGGACGGCGGAACTGGAGAAGCTGAGCACTTCGGTTCCGGCCGGCTCGGATAGTCCGGACGACACTCCCGAAGGGCCCGTTGGGCCGCCGGCTGGCCGGAACCCCTCTTCCGGTGTTGACCGGAACAATTGTTCCGCTCTGGATCGGAACCGTTCTTGCGCTCCTGACCGGAAGAATGCTGCCGGTCCCATAGGAATGAATTCAATTGGAATAAATTCAGTGGAATCATCCTCCCCTTCAGCGACTTGCAACTTCAGGCACGAAGGAGCGAAGACGAAGACGCCAACCGCTCGGGAAGTGGTCGGCGACGAGAAAACACAGGGTCTAACGGAGCCTACAGACCGCACGGCCCATGCGATCATGCGCTGGGCAAAAGAACGAGAGATTCAGCGACTACGATCTGATCGTCAGGTTGGGCCGCCGGAAAATGAACACCTCACGCGGTGGGCGGACATTTTCGAGGCCCGAGATGTCACCGACGACGAAGAAGTTTTTTCTGTGCTTGACGTCGCCCGCGCCGCGGCGGATCGATTTGGCCAGTGGCGCAACTGGGGCTTCTTAACGCTCCAGATTCAACTCGCGGTGGAGCGGTTCGACAGGGACCCTACTCGGAATTTCAAAGACTACCCACCGTCTCGAGCTCCGATAGCAGAAGAGCCAGATTCTCTATGGGCGAAAGCTAAGGCGCGAATCCGCTCACAAATTCCCGATGCTGCGTTCCTAAACTGGTTTGACTGCACCCGACAGATTATGAAGTGCGGATCACAAATAGAGGTGGCTGTGCCTGACGAACCCACTGCCACATGGCTCAGGGATGGGTACAATCACGTGATCAATGCTGCTCTATCTGAGCTCGGTGTAGAGGAGATTCGATTCATCGTGCGGGACCCGATGGACGGGATAAATGGAAACGCGGGAAGCTCAACAACGCCCTGATATGGACGGATGGCAGTGGCTGGACCGCTGGTGAGCTCTCTGCGGATTCCGAGGGATGCCGATCAGCGTTCCGAACTGATGTCGATCACGATTCCTCGGAATCCGCAAATGCCTTTCCGAAGATCGACCGGCTCGATCGCCACCCAGATGCGCATCGGCGGCGTGATCTGAATCATCCTTCCGCTTCCCGCCAGGCGCGCAACAAACCGATCCAATCGGGTGGAACGTTGGCCTTCCACTGGATGCGCATCTTTCCTCTGCCTGGCGATTCGAACTCAATCACGCATCCCTCCAGAGCTGCCGGTTGGGCCGCAACCAGTTCGACGAAGGCCGGTCGGGCAGTCTTCCGCCGCCGCGCCGGGCACTCGCCCAGCCGTTGCTTCAGGCGCACGTAATCCAGGCCTAACGAGTGCGCCACGCGATAGATGCCATATTCCCGGGCCAGCTCGACCGCAGCCTGCCACAGCGACGCCGGCAGCTCGGTGCGTCGCGGCTGGCTGCTCCGAAACTCTGTCAACCGGCGCTGCAATTCCAAGATTGGTTGTGGAACAGGCGATCTGCTTCCGCGGGTCATCGTCAGTCGCCTCCGGCGACTGACTCAACTTACCAGGGCACGCAAGTTGCCGTCACGCATTGCCGGAAACTCACCACGCGTCAACATGCCCACCAGTTTAGTCCGAAGCGACCCGCTCCCCGGCGGCCGGATCTCCCTCAGACGCCCAGATGTCCCGCGCGAATACTCTGCGGCGTTCCCGCATACCAGTCCGGCCACAGAAACCGGCCGCTCACCACCGGAATGAAGTCGTATGTCACCGCCGAGTCCACCAGCGTGCGCGCTCCGGTACCGCTCAGCCGGTAACACATCGTGGTCACTTTCACCGGAACGTACATCGACCAGAAAAACCGCCACCGCCTCCCGGACGGATTATCGCCGATCACAGCCACTTCCCCGCCCGTCACATCCAGTGCCTTGCCATTCATCTCCGACAGCACCGTGTTGTATTCATACGTCACCGGCACACCGCTCTCCCGCCGCGTGATTTGCTGCACTCCGCTCGAACGGCCAATCACCCGGTTCACGGCGGCATCGAACGATGCGGTCGCGCCGGCGCCGTATTCAACCACCGACGCCCGATCAACGACAGCCGTCGACGAAGGGGAAAACCGCTGCAGACGCGCCGCGATCACCGAATTGGCGCGCCGCGCCGCACCCACCCGCGCCGGCTCCAGGAAGAATTCCAAAAACTGCGCCTTCACTTCCTGCGTCAAATCGACACCCTGCACATTGGCGTGCGTCACCACGGGCTTGTCCACCGTCCCGGCCACTTGAAACGTGCAGCCGTTTATCGCCTCGGTGCAAAAGAACCGCGGCGAATCCGGCGCCGAGTCCAACTGCATCGTATAGGACAGGTTATCGGAGTAAGGAAGAAAGTAGACCTTGAACTGCGGATCCACGACCGCTCCCCCTCTCATCGGCTCGATGCGCAGAGAGTTCAGTTGCAACCTCGTCCGGCCTTTCGTATAGCCGTCGTATTGTGTGTTTTTCTCAATCCCGCCGGCCATGACAATCGGCGTCGTGATCGCATAGTTCTTCTCCGTCCGGTCCGATGCGTCCGGAGCCGGCGAAGTCGCCATCGCCGGAAACCGCGGCCTGGCAACACTCTGGTTCGTCACGTCGAGAACGGTCTCCGAAATGTTCATGCCCCGCACAGCCAGCAAATGGGTCTGCAGGAACGCCCGCGGCCCGTTCTTGAAAGCATT
>VFSW01000052.1_pt1 | contig 131537 bp, 124 predicted proteins | sample 5358111 | NCBI WGS metagenome assembly VFSW01 (sample SAMN11554181, study PRJNA540505) | mine drainage metagenome | isolation source: sediment from site ElyBrook_90M | place: USA: Ely Copper Mine, Vershire, VT | collected 2017 | reverse complement strand
CCCTGAGGGCTCAGATCGAACCGCGCCCCGGACTCACGGACTCCCCTCCACCCCCCACAGTAAAAGAAGAGGGACCCTCATACTCAGCGACTGCTCCTGCAAACGCGCACACTCCGCCACCGCAGGCTACCACAGAGGCCCCTCCCGCGACTGATGACAATGCCGAGGTTACCATTGTCGAAAAACAGGAAACCCGTTTTGAAGAGTACCGCATTAATGGAAGACTCTACAAAATCAAAGTCACCCCAAAAATCGGCCCTCCGTACTATCTGATCGATGAAGAAGGGCATGGCCTGTGGCACCGACATGACGCGCTGGATAATAATTTTCAGCCTCCGCGCTGGGTCATTCTAAAATTTTAACGGCGCTGTCATGGCCGTCTTTACTCCCGTCTCTCCCGAGGAACTCTCGCCGTGGATCCGTGGTTACCACCTCGGCGAAGTGTTGTCTCTAACGCCGATTTCTTCCGGCATTGAAAACACCAATTACTTTGTCACGACCCAAGAGGGTCATTACGTTCTCACCCTGTTTGAAAAATTAGCGCTCACCGAATTACCGTACTACCTCGGTCTTATGGACCACCTGGCACAACAGGGACTCCCCTGTGCACGCCCGTGCAAGGATGAAAGCCATCAATTCGTGAGCCTGCTCAAGAATAAACCGGCCACGCTGGTCAGCCGTCTCGAAGGTACTTCGGTACAACACCCGACTGCACACCACTGTGCTGCCATTGGTCAGATCGCAGCACGGCTTCATCGGGCGGCCCACTCTTACCTCCAGACTAAAGCCAATCCACGCGGAGCTGACTGGCGCCAGATCACCGCAGTTCAGGTGCGCCCGTTCCTCGATCAAAGGCAAGGGACCTTGTTGACCCAAGCCATGGAAATGGCTTTACCCTTTGATCCCGCTCTGCCATCAGGGACGATCCACGCAGATCTTTTTCGCGACAATGTGCTGTTCTCAGAACATCAAGTCAGCGGACTCATCGATTTTTATTTTGCCGGCACAGACAATTGGCTTTACGATTTGGCCATTATTGCCAACGATTGGTGTGTCACCGACCAAGCAGACTTTGCCCCCCCTCGTCTCCAGGCCCTACTCACGGCTTACTGCCTGGAGCGACCACTCTCTGCCGCCGAACGTAAACTATGGCCCCGTTTTCTCATTACCGCCGGACTCCGGTTCTGGCTGTCGCGCCTCTTTGACCGCCATTTACCACGATCTGGTGCGGTACTCCACCCCCATGACCCAGGCTGGTTTGAACGCATCCTGCGGTTCCACCTTGAGCACCCCTCCCCATGGCTTCCTTGATTCAACCTCGACGCGTCCCTGCCAGCCATGGTGCCCGCTGGATAGTGAGTGGCATGCATGCCGTGTTGCACAGCCCCATCGGCTGGTTCAGCACACAAATTGCCTGGTTTGCCTTTCTTATGCTGTGCAGCATGCTACCCATGGCCGGCCCCGTGGCTTTTTCCCTCTCTCTTCCGGCATTTTTCGCAGGAATGATGATCGGTTGCCGCACCATAGAAGAAGGACGCTCACTCCGGATCAACCATCTTTTTTCCGGATTGAAGATCCAGCCCAAGCGCTTATTCCAACTGGGCATGGTCAATATTGCCGGGGAAACGTTACTCACTTTGATCCTGGTTCTGTGGGGTGGGCAACAGGTGATCGCACTGGAAAATCTTTCCATGGATGGAGCCGCCAATCTGGAACAACTCCAAGCCGCCATATTTTCCCTGACACCGCTTTTCGTCACCTTGGCCCTGATCCAGATTGCCCTCCTGATGATGGGATGGTTTGCTCCAGCACTACTGGTTTTCACCCCGCTGTCTACGGCAGAGGCCTTGACCCTAAGCAGTCGTGGCTGCCTAATCAACCTGCCCGCCTTTTTACTGTACACCCTGATCATGGGGTCGCTTCTTTTTGCCGTCACTCTGGTAGCCTTCGCTTTACCTCTGATCAGTGGACTGCTGACGCTGGTTATCGTCGCCATCATCATCGCCAGCGTTTACGCTTCATACCAAGATGTTTTTGGTGCCACGGCATCCTCCGTTTCTGCCCCCTAGTTTGCGACAGCGCAAGATTTCCTGTGCCCTTTTCAACTATCCTGACGTGGGCTAAACTCTCTATTAGATGGAGCGAATAGATTAATTCCGAAGCATTCCTGAGGAGACAATGCAATGATCAACCCGGGCTCTAAAATTCTTGGCAGTATACTGTTGTTATGGTCGCTGACCGCCATGGCAGCCCCCGCCGGATCGAGCATAAGTGACTGCCCAGACTGTCCGGAAATGGTTGCGATTCCCGCTGGAAATTTCACACTGAACGCGGGGGGAAAGGTGACTTTTGCCAAACCCTTTTTCATGAGCGCCTCCCTGGTGACCCAAGGACAATGGCGTGCCATCATGCATCATAATCCCAGCGCCTTTCCCCAATGCGGAGATAACTGTCCTGTAGATCGCGTCAGTTGGGAAGATGTTCAGGTCTATATTCTGCGTCTCAATGCCAAAACTGGCCAGCATTACCGTCTTCCATCGGAAAGCGAGTGGGGTTATGCTTGTCGTGCCGGTCTGAACAGTACCTATTGCGGTGGCGATCAACTCGATCCTATTGCCTGGTATGATCAAAACAGTGACCACCGCCCCCACCCTGTAGCCACCAAAGCCCCCAATGGCTGGGGACTCTACGATATGACTGGGAATCTGTGGGAATGGATGGAAGACTGTTATCAAGATACTCGTCACATCAACCAGGACGATCAACGGAGCATCCCAGATAACGGAGCCGCTTGGGAAGGTAATGCTGCGGAACCCGGCGGCGAATGTCTATCCAGAGTCGTACGTGGCGGATCATGGCGGAATAATGCACAGGATATGGCTCTGACCCGTCGCAGTGCCGATGATCCTCTGGGACGCGTGGAAACCATTGGCTTCCGTTTGGTGCGAGGTCAATGAATCGATTGGACCGTCCTCCCTCCGAAAATGGCAGAACCTCCCTAATCCTGTTGATTTTTCTGGGGGCTTTGTTTCTCGGCGGATTAGGCGCGTTTTTCTTGCGTCAACCGACCCCACCACAAGGACTGGGTGATCGCACCCAGTGGTTGGCGCGCGGACCGAAGTTGGCCAATTTTTCTCTTCCATCCACCCAAGGAACACTGACCCAAAATCAATTGCAGGGACATTGGACCTTCATACTGTTTGGCTATACCCATTGTCCAGATGTCTGCCCCACGGATCTTGCGCTCTTGGCCGGAGTTGTACACTCGTTTGCCACCTCGCAAAAAACCACCGCCCCCCCCCAGGTCGTTTTCATCTCAGTGGATCCTGCCCGTGACTCGCTGGACATTCTGAAACGCTTCGTTCCTGCCTTTGACCCCTCATTTATCGGCGCCCAGGCAGATGACACCCAACTCCAACCCTTTGCCCAAACCTTGGGGGTGTATGTCGTACGGCACCGTGATGAAGCCGATGCTCAAGGGAATTACACCGTTGATCACAGCAGTGCCATTTTCTTATTCAATCCCCAAGGACAACTGCAAGCCTCATTCCAAATGCCGCAAACCACTGCGCGCATGTTTGCAGAAACGTGGGCCATCATGCGGCACTGACCATTATCCCCTAATTCACTGAAATCTCTTGCGTTGCCAAGCAGGCTTTGATACCATTCCAGAGTCTCGTCGAAACCGTTCGGCAAGATTCATTAATCTAAATTTCAAGGGGGAGTTCACGATGGAAGTTATGGATAAAGGCTACATGATCATTCCCGTCATTTTGTTTGTTGGGGGGATTCTGGTTTCTCTCAGCCTGGGTGGCATGGGAGTGGACATTTTGTCAAACGATCAGAAGAAAAAGTAATCCGGCTTCATTCTCCGCGTTCTTTTCAGGATTGCGGGAAACTTCTCCAAACACCCGGTGTCCATTCACCGGGTGCTTTGTTTTAAGGCCCCCCAAACTTCCGACTCCATTTCATAGGATGGCGCATGAGCTCGCTTTCAAATCACCGCCGCTTGGTTAAATATTTCATTATGTCGGCCACTTCACTCTTTATTGGGGCCATGCACGGGATGCTGCAGGTTTTTCCCCCGATTCGGGCGTGGTTGGATTCCATTGGCAGTCCCTATGGAGGCCCAGGACACATGATTGACCCTCTGGCCCACGCCCATATGAATTTGGTAGGGGGCGTGGTATCCCTGGCTATGGGCACCACCTATTACCTCCTGCCGCGCCTCAGCGGCAAAGCCATATATTCCCAAAGATTGGTGGAACATAACTTCTGGTGGTTATTTATGGGAGTATATGGATTTTATTCTACCCAAATGGTTTTTGGTATTTGGGAAGGATATCTTATGCTTCATGATCGTAACGCCATGATGGCTGCACACCATCATTACGGACCCATCGTTGCCGTCGCCGGTACCTGTATGGCCGTAGGCTTTATTGTTTATTTCTGCAATATCGTACTCACTCTGATGGGGCCCGTTATTGAGGAGCGCCCCGCTTCCTGATCAAGAGGAGGGGACATTGAGCGGGAAATACAGTACCCCGCTCTCTTGATCCTTGGCACATTGTAATCGTACTTGAACGGTTCGCCTTTCCCCAGGTGATACCAATGCGGCACGCCGATATACTCCAACACGACCATCCTGTATCGCCTGCTTCCATGGATCGGCAGAGGCGGTTCGAATATCGACGAGGCAACCCGATCCGGGATGTTCGTGAGCGCCGGTAACGATAATTAAAAACTCATCCATCCCATCTTGGGGAGGGCTGGGACGAGTCTGCACTTGAACCTGCCAGTCTTGCCACTGCTGAGCCTGTGTATCGGCTTGAGTCGTCTCGGGTTGGCCACACGCACTCGCCAAAAATGCACACCCTAACACCAGCCCCTGCCAAACTTCAATTTTTTTCATCGTGAAGGACCGCCTGCTTGATTTCGGAATCGGCATCCGTACTGTCATGATCAGGGTTCGGCATGTCCGCTTCGACCACACCATACATACGCACCATAAAATAGACGAAGGAACCTGCCACGGCGATATACACCAACGCCAGGAGAAACCCCCAATCCACCCAGTGTCGAACTTTTCCTGGGCGGCTTCCCCAAAAGGGGAAAGCGAGCCCAACAGCTACCAGCAGAACCACCACAATCACGGCAAAAAACCAGTAGGGTACTGGTTTTTGGGAAAGAGGAACACTGTTCACCAACTCCCAATCCTCTAATCCCCGTTTGGTCTTGCGCTCCTCATCAGTGGCGTAACCGAAGTGGTCCTTGTCCTGCTGCCCCCACTCCGGTTTGATTTCCGTCAACGAGGAACGAGGATCTTGGGTTTCATTCATTTTTGACCTCCCACATGGGCTTCAGAAAAGTGTTGTATGGCGAAGGTATCTACCCAGCCCTCTACCGGAGCATGGGCAACGATCCTGAAAGCATGAACACCATGGGGCAAACTTGGAGAAATGGACAAAATCACCGACTGCCGCTCTGCTGCACCCACCGTAAAGTGTGTTCTTGAGAAATGGTACTCTTGCGGGGTCAACCCTTCCAGCGTTAAAGATACCTCTTCCGGACGATAACGCTTATTGGCAATTTCAATACGGTAGTCAAGATCGTTTGATGCCTGCTGCACTTCAGCCCGGTAAGCGGCCAGATGCATCGGTTGCCAGCTCCATAAGCCCCAACCAAAAAAACTCAAACCCAAAGTCAGGATCACGGCCATCCAGCTGGTCCGTGAAGTCAATCCAATCGCATTGTTGCGAAAATGAACCCGAGCTTCCTTCTTCACTTTCTGTTCACCAAACCCAAAGCTCAGCAACCCTGGTTGCCCCTTTTTTGCCTGTAGGCGGTTGCAGGCATCGATGCATTCCCCGCAGTTGATGCAGCTATCATAAATGGCCGTCTTCCGCGGATCGATCTCGATAAAACAAGAGGTCACGCAATAGTTGCATTTTTCGCACGCACTGGAACGGCTGCTGTCATAGCGCACATGTAATGTCTCACGGGTACGAAAGCTATGTTGCCAGACTCGGTAAACACAGGCAAAACGACACCAAAAGTGGCGAATCACGGCAATATCGATAAAAATGATGAGTACGAACATGGCGTAGATCCAGTGCAACGAACCCGCCAATGCCGGGTCCGAGCGCCAGAGCATAAAAGAGAGCACCAACGAAGGATCATAAAAATAGAACAGGGGAATCACCGCCAGAAACATGGAAGCAAGGACAAAAGACAATCCCAATAAAATCCAGTTGAGGGCACGGTTTTTGGCAGGTGCAATCACTGGCGCATCACCATCCAAGCTCACTTCTGCACGCTTCCCCAAGAGACGACGCGTCATGTAGTTGGCCCATTCGGCAAAAATATTCTGGGGGCAAACCCAACCACAAAACACCGTCCCCGCCGTAGAATAGAGCATGACCATAAGGCTGAGTAGAGTAATCCACAGCCCAGCAATCAGAAAAAAATCGGCAAACCATATCTGTCGGTCCAAAATGACCAACGCTCCTGCCCGGGGATCAATACGAAACAAACCCGTGGCGGGGATCAATATCGCCAAAGCCAGTGTCAGCACTTGAACGAAGCGCCGTTGCAGATGAAAACGGGTTGAAGTGGGTAAAGAAATATCCATTGCCATCAATTCCTGAAATTCGGCCCCTGTCCAAAGCTTCCATTCTTCTCCGACCGCGCCTCGCGGTCAAGTGGTGAGCTTTGGAGCAGTGCCTGACGAGTCATTTCCGCGCCATCCCGATCCTGCTGTTCCATCTGCAAATGCCATAACGTACGCAGTACATCAGTTTGCCACGGAAAACGCTGGGCCAATTTGGCCACCACTTGCTCTCGTTGGACCGCTGGTAGTCTTGCCTCGCCCATTTGGGCCAGCACTTCATCACTCAAGGCATATCCCACCCAATGATCGGCAGGGTTCAATTCAAAAGCCAAACGTACCAATCGACTGGCCTCCCCCTCCCTCCCCGTCATTCGATCTCGCCAGCTTTGCACCAAATGATGGGTGGCTTGATATGCTTTCTCAAACTGTATTTTTTGATCTGATCCCAGACCCAACTGCAGCGCAGCCTGATCTGCCGTGGGACGCTGCTCTAAGAGGTTACCCAATAATGCGTCCAGATTCTCTGGCTGATACTTGACATGGGGCAAATCAAAATCGATCACCGGATGCCATTCTTCCTGAAGTGAACCTACAGTTTTCGGGATGGGGCCCCAATACCGTCCCATCCAGGTCATGGCCCCTTCACCTCCAGTGACCTTGGCCTGCTGAGATGGATCCAACTGCCGCAGATTATGTTCTACCGCCGGCCACCCTGCCCAGGAATGACGCGGACCCACCAATGCCAGGTGCATCCCATCGAGAAACAGGCGCGCATCGGGAAATACCTGACGAAACGTTCTCAGCAAGACTTGGAGAGACGAAGAATCCAATTGGTTCAATGCCAACCACTGCACAAACAAGCCGTCCTCATTCAAATGATCCCGAGCACGTTGAAACTGTTCACGAGACAGTAACGCCCCGACTCCAGAAAGGTCGGGATGATACAAGTCTCCCACGATCACATCATAAGTATTGCGTGTGGTTGATAAGTAGTGACGTGCATCATCAGCATATATGGTGGACTGTCCGAGTACATCTCCATCCACCGGTTGAAACCATTGGCTTGCCGCCGTAATGGCTCCTTGAGACAATTCCACCGCATCTCGGTGCAGTTTGGGGTACCCTTCTGTACCCGCCAGAGACAGCCCTGTTCCCAAACCCAGAAACAGCACTCTGCCTGCCCCAGAGTGTAGCAGGAGGGGCAACTCCCCCTGATTGCGTTGGACAAATACCGCGGTAGGCTCGGTCGAGGCATCGTGTCGTTGCAGATCTGTGAGGAGTAAACGTTGACCATCGGGACGTTCGACCACCTGAGTAATGGCTATGGCATCTTCATACCGATAAAGATCGTGGCTTCCCGCCAGTGTCTGGGGCAAAAGACGCTGGGCTGAGGGCAGATGCCATAGCAGTCCACCCGCTCCCAGAATAAACAGCACCCCCAGTCCCATGACCGGTTTCCATGGACGCGTCCAAAATAAACTCGCACCCAAAATCAGTGCAGCGCTCAAAACCACCGTCCCTGCGGTACCCGTCCAGGGTAACCAGAGAAACCCCGTTACCAATGCCCCGATTGCCCCCCCCACAGAATTCACCGCATATAATAAGACACCATTAGTACTTGCATTGTCTGAAGACTGTCCCAAGAGCGGAAACCATAATCCGAAAATGAAAGTAACGGGAAGGGTCAGAAAAACCAACATGCCTCCTTGCCAGAGCAATGCCTGAAACAAACTCTCGCCATGAGGACTTTCAGCCCACTCTGCTACCCAAGGGAGAACCGCCAGCCCCGCCAGAATGATTCCACTGGCGAGCCAAGGAAGAAATAATCGCACTCGCTGAAGAGGGTAGCGCGCGCCTATTATGCTTCCCATTCCGATCCCTGAAAGGAAAATCGCCAAAATCAAAGCCAATACATATTCTGTTCGCAAGAACAAGAGACTAAACAGTCTGGTCCATGCCACTTCAAGTGACAATGCAGCCATTCCCATCAAGCCATAAGCCCAAAGTAATTTGGTTTCTGGTCTGGAGGAGCGGACATCTACCGATAATACGGACACGTTGTCCGGTACAGAAAAGCGGGACGATTCTTCCACTGTGGCCATGATACCCCAACCACATCCCACGAGTATCCCCATAGTGGCCACCCCCTGCAGGGCATGAACCCAGCCCAACCAAGGCAGTAAAATAACAGGAAGTAAGGCGCCGAAAACCGCTCCTATGGTGTTAACTCCATACACCATACCTAGCCCTTGGGACGCCCTTCTCTGACGCCATGCTGCCAAAACCAAGGGGAATCCCGCCCCCAGTGCCATTGCTGGAAGCATCAGTAAGATCATGGATACTAAAGTCAGGCCCGCATGCCAGATACCGATCCCGTAGGGGGAAAAAACCTTCATCAAAAGATTTTGCTCGAGTGGAGCAATCTGGGGCAAAGCCAGAGAGAAAATGCCGACTCCTACCTCAAGGGCTGAGAGCCACCGCAATGGGTGTTTAACCCCCTCTCGATTCATCAGAAAGGCGCCTAGGCCCAATCCCAGCATGAAGGCGGCTACGGTAATTACGACCCCAAATACGCTGATACCGAACTGCAGGCTGATCATTCTGACCCACAATACTTCATAGGCCAAGCCTACGGCTCCGGATAGCCCGTATAGGGCAAGAATTCCTAACATCTCAGAAAGGATAGAACCAGGCCACCCCAACCACGGCATGTACCAACGCTAACGTCATGGATAATCCCGCCAAAATCATATGGGGGATAAACCACGGTTTCCCGTAAATTCCCATGCCAATGCCCACTGCACCCGTAGCCAAAACCAGAATAATCAGTGGGATACCCAAAAGAAACATGATCAGCTTGCGCTTTTTATCATCCACAGGAGTAACCCCATCATCCTGGTACCCCTGTTGTTTCTTGAAGGACTCCATCATTTGAATGCTGTTCACTGCATTGGAGCCACCAGATCCCTCTGCCCAGATCGGACTGGAGAACAGGGCAAAAAAAGCCAAAAAAAGCGCAGCTATCATGGTCTGCAATCCACTCTGGACCTTCTGTTTGCTCCCTTCATTGCCTCTCATGGTTGATCCTCGGAGGGTAATGTTTTAGTCTCCGGTTTCTTTTTGAAGGAGAAATACCATGCCAGAATTCCCATCAAAATAAACGGCGCAAAAATTCCGATCAGGAGAAATAAGAATATATTCCATGGGGTATCTACCGTAACATGAAGATAACGGTAACTATCCAGGGCAAATGCCTGAGATATGCCGCCAGCCTGAAGGAGTAGTACGAGTAGTAACTTGCGATAGGACATAATGGTATGAGCTCAGTGAGACGTTTGAATGGTACTGGCACAACGAAAGCCATAAAAATCGGACGTCATGTTGGCAAATGCGCTATCACGATGAAACAGTGAGGTGGAGAATGGATCTCCTTTCCAGGAACCGCCGCGCAAAACCTTATAACTGCGCTTCACGATTTTCTGTTCGGAAATTTTCAAATCACGATCCTGCGTCGAATCCTGTACGGCCACTTTACCTTGGAACACAATGGTCGGTGCAATGGATCCCGGATACGGGGCAAAATCACTGGCAGTCCATTCATCCACATTGCCTGCCAGATCTAAAACTCCATAGGGACTGGCCCCCTGTGGATATGCCGTAACCGGCGAGGTAGAACCCACGTTGTAATAAGTATTGAGTTTGGTAGGATCCATGGTGTTTCCCCAAGGCCAACGTCGTCCATCTGCACCTCTCCCAGCGTGTTCAAGCTCGGCTTCCGTAGGCAATCGTTTCTGGGCCCATGCGGCGTAGGCTTTAGCGTCGTACCAAGTGACCATGGTTACCGGATGCAGCACGTCCCCCTTAGGAATCCGACCATCCTTCCAATTCAATGGGGGTCGATGTCCCGTGGCTGCCACAAATCGAGCATATTGGGCATTGGTGACCAAGTATTTATCAATCGCATAGGATTGCAGTGTCACAGAATGCTCCGGTTTATCTGGCGAATCAGCTCTATCGAGATTTGTTCCCATCATAAACGTCGCTGCTGGTATGGTAATCATTGTGGCCAGATTTTCCCATTGTTCCCGCGTCAGCAACTGTTCCGCAGCTTCGACAGTATAGCTCCCATGCACTTCTCCGCCTTCATGCTGTTCATGGAGCTGAATATCTTCGCCTGCCGCTCGTATATGATTGCCCTCGTTTTTCGGGTCATAGGAAATCATATGACGCATATCATCCATGCGTCCTGCGCCAAGTTTGATGACGTGTAAGGTACTGCCAATCATCACTAATCCAATGCAGGTGACAATTGTTGCTGACCATATTTTGCGGCGCTTCAGGCGTTCTTCTGCTGTGGCAGGAACCCGGGGCTTCAAATCAGGCACCGCCTTCTCCTTCTTTAGACTGTTCCGCGCGGGAACGGTCGATCCGAGCACGTCCATCAGGTTTCAGCCAACTCGGTGCTCGTCCATAGTATCTCTTGATCATGGACTCCCCGATGATCGCACCGATCATGCCTGTTTCCATGGCAAGAATAATGAAAAAACCCCACCATCCCATGGGAATCAAGTGACCACCCTGGGGAACTCCACTGATTTCAGCGATATTGAAATAACTGATGCCACGTACAATGAGCGGTGTCACATAACACAACCATTTGCTGCCCTTACCGAAGATAAGTGCGAGCACAAAATTGGCGATGAACGGTACCAAAAAAACGTCCAGCATCCATGAGAAAGTAAAATAGGAGAAGGGCCCGGTAAAGACCTCTATAGTCACCCCCAGCAATCGATCGCCAAAATGATTGATGACGGTCGCCACACTCAATCCAAAAAATCCCCGCACCCACTTTCCTGAATCTTTCTCTTGGGGAACAATGATGCTCATTTTTTATAATCATCCTTGCCAGTCAGCTTCTCATATTCACTCTTGCGAGTCTCTTCCAAATACCAATCCTTGACATGAAGACTGGCGAGATATTTTGCTAAAGTTCGACGCTCTTCTTCTGGAAGACTGGCAAAAGAGGGCATTCGGTATTCTGGTTTGAGTCGGCTGGGCAAAATGGATTGAGGAGCAGGGGATGAAAGGTAGGCATAGAGCCATGCTTCTGTACGCAAATCTCCCATGCCATCCAAGGACGGTGAAGGAACGGACTGCATGATGTTTCTCACCGACCATAAGGAATGGCATTGTCGACAATCATTCTCACGCACCAGATCGGATCCATGCCGTGCCAATTCAGGGCTTGCGGTAGTATAAAAAGGGATACCCTTATCTGCCGCAGGTCCCGTTGTTGGCCTTGAAAACAGTTGGTTTTGCACTACAGCCGCAATTGCCATCAAACCGATAATACCCAGTACGACCTTTTCCCCTCGCTTCATGTGGATTTCGCTACCTGCTCGGCCTTTTGTGCAAGCAATTCACTGCGACGAGCTTCCTGCTTAGCTAGGACCTCGCGGCTTTTAGCATATTCTTCAGGGAGCATCTTATCTTTATCTTTTTCACTGAACACCAGATATTTGATATCTTCATCAAATTGCTCGTTCTTGGCCCCCCAGCGGATACCATAAATGCTCGCGCCGATAATCAATCCGCCAACGATGAGCCATAGATAGATGGTCCAACCATCCGGTAAAGTCTCTATAAAATTTCCCATGCCATTTTCCTCGATATCATCGTAAAAGGATTTTACCACCGTACCCGTATTGGAAGCATATTAACAGGAAACGTTCCCCTTTCAGGGCGTAACATGATCAAATATCCCCCTGCCCGCCAGATATAGACTAAAACAAATAGCCCGAGAGCATTTGCGTTGCTCCAAATATCACAGCCACAACCACACCCAATATGATGGCGATGAACATCAGCATTTCACCCACGCGCATTTTTTCTGGAGCATAGCGTCCCTTCATCAGGGCATAAATAATCCCAGAAAATACTCCGATTCCAATCATCAGGAAAATAAAAATCATGACACTGAAGCGCTGACTACGCATTCCTTCAATGCTCATATCTACATGCCCAGCTCCAAGGGCAATCATCACATCAGACATCATGGTTACAGCCTCAACAGACGAATCGTTCTAAAAAAAAGTGCCATACCGCAATGGTATGGCACTATGACAGTATATTTTTTTCAACGTTCTATTTCATTCACACAAACGTACCGATTTCATTATTTTTTGTCGAAGTTGTCCACAAAAAAACTGTAGAGAAAAGGAGCAATGAAAGCAATACTGATGGGCAATGCGATTGCCAGTGGGCCGTAATCTAAATCGATCATTCGTAAATACTCCTTAGTTAGGTTTCACTAGTCAATGATCGTGCTTTGGCTGCCAACTGGTGGGAGGCAGACGCTTAATCATGATAAACACGGACAAGAAGAAATAACTCAGATAGAACAAGTCAATGGTATAGCCCTTGTCCCACCAGGGTTGCTGGCGAATGCGTGACCCATCTGCACGATAATTGCCCTCGAAATTGGCGGTAACGACTTTGTCTCCCACCACTTCGAAATCATGCATATGGGCACCTTTGGATTCTAGTGCCTTGATTTGAGGAGCTACGATCCGCAAATCATCCATGGTCAGTGGGTGACGCTCCAACAATGCATCATTGGGTGTTCCCTTGTTCATGGCCACAATCCGCGCCATCGCTTCCTTGTCATCCTTGGCAGCCAGGACTTCAGGCTTATCCATGGAATTGACGTAGGGTTCATACAGCGCTGCCGTAGGTCTTTGCCCCCACAATGGGAAAGTAATGGCAAAGGCAGTTACCACCGTCAATCCCACCAACCAGACAACGGGAGCAGGAACAGGGTTGTTATCTTCATGTACCCCACCCAGATTATCATTCTCCCAGAGGACTTCATCCTTGCGTACTTTCTCTTCATCAGACAGTGTACGAAGGGGTGAATCAAATGACCAACTCATAGTGACCTCCTTTTGTAATCACCTGCTGCGAGTGATCGCGGCAGGTGCTTTTATGACGCATTATGGATTATTTGAGTGACAGAACGAAATCGATCAAAGCTCTGGCATCAGAATTGCTCGCGTACATGGGGACTTCAGGCGCTGTAATCCGCTTTCCTTCCACATACTCGTTGTATTCTGCACGCCATTGATCAAAGTTGATCTTTTGACCCTTAGCATCCACAGGGCCCCACAGATAGTCAAAGCGAGGCATGATGGAGTGCGGCTGAACCAAACGTGGATTGAAGAAGTGCAGCATCATCCATTCACGAGAGGAATTCCGCGATCCCACATGAAGAATATCTGGAGCTTTACGATCAGAGCCAAACGCTGTGGGTGATTCCCCATTAAAGTCGCCCAGCATAGGAGGCGCACCAAACACTTGCCAATCCTGGGTTTCTTCTGGCAGAAGTGTATGGCACCACCAGCATCCTTCACGCACGAAAATGGATTTTCCATAAGAAGCATGGTAGGTATTCTCATCACCTGCCGCCTTCACTACTTCATCTGGAGTCCATCCCTTCGTTGCCGAAGCGTTTTCAATGTAGAACTGCTTGGTCCCATCACCTTGTGGCTCAGAATTCAGCACAAACACTGCGCCTTGTGCCTTGCTGGCTTCGCCAATCCGACCCTTGTCTTGGCTCAACTGTTCAACGATTTGCCCCAGGTTATCCGGATGATCCACCCCGTTAGGAAGTGGCGTGCCTGCAGGGTAAACATAGGCGGTGACTGGATTGGTCATGGGTTGCCCAGTTTTTGGATCCACCTTGAGGGTAACCCGAACTGGACGATTATCACCGCGCAGAAATGGGTCGGCCAAACTGAAACCCGACTCATGTCCTGCCCATAGCTGCTTATCCAGCGCCATCTCTGTAGCGTTCACATTTCTCAAATCGAAGCTGGGCATGAACAGGGTAATTGTCATGGAACCACCCAGAGCCAACCCAAAAAACCGCGCTCCGATCTTGTACTCTCTAAAATTGACCATTTGATTTCTCCTCTAAATCAGATCGGTGAGCAAATTAGCGCTCGTAGGCCAGCTCGTGTGCCATGCGACCTTCTGGAATGACTGTTCCTGCGCGTGCCGTCATCCACATGTTGTAGAGCCAGAAGCAGTTTCCAGTAAACACCAAGGAACCACCAATCCAGCGTGCAATCATGTAGGGATGCTCTGCCATCACCACATCGATATAAGGCACTTCATAAATCTTTCCTGCGCCTTGAATCAGACCGGCAATAGTCATGGAAACCCAGTAGGTAGTAAAGCCAATCAAGAGGAACCAGAAATGGAGATTACCCAAGGTCAACGAATACAACTTACGCTTCAGCAAAGTTTGCAATCCCAGGTATACGGCGGCCGCTTCCAGGAATGTGGAGAACCCCAGCAACGCCAAGTGTGCGTGAGCTACGATCCAGCCCGTACCATGGATATACCAGTTGATAGCGCGTGTTTGCTGGAAACCACCTTGCATGTTCAGCGGAATGGCCATCAAGCAACCCGTTACGGTGAAGCGGATTTCAAGGTTTTCCACAAACATGTTCCATTTGCCTTGCATGGTCAACAGAATGTTGGACACGAAAGCAACGGCGGGTACCAGAATCAGCACACCTTCCACAGAGGCGAAGGATTTGAGCCACTCAGGCAAAGGAGCAGACATCAAATGATGAGCAGCGGGTGTGGAGTAAAACACCACGACGGACCAGAAATGCAAGTGCCCGATGCGGTGGGAGTACAGTGGGTTACCGGAAACTTTAGGAATGGTGTAGTAAGCAATAGCTGCAGCCACTGGCGTAATCCACAAACCCAACACATTATGAGCAAACCACCAGGTCAGATAGGCTTCTGTCAGTCCGGTCAGATGGAAAAACTCTGGCAGATTTCCGACGATGAACACGATGCTGACCATGAATACGGCCGTACCGAAAAACCAGTTGGTGGTGTAGATCCCCTGAGTTTTACGATGAATAATCGTCATCCAGACATTGATCCCAAGGGGAATGGTCATGAATGTGGCGATATACAGATCGATGAACCAAGGAAAGTCTGAGTACTCACGACCAGAAGTCATCCCGGACCAGAGCAACGTCAACCCCAGAGACAGACCCACATTCCAGAGGAACGCGTTCCAGATCCCGAGTTTTTCCGACCACAACTTGGTGTTACCCAAAGCGGGGGTCATATACATCATGGCCATGGCAAACGCCATTGAAATCCAGCCAAAAATCACTGCATGAACGTGTACTTGGCGCATATGACCAAAGGACACAAACTCCAGACCTGTTACAAAATCAGGAAATGCCAGTTTGCTGGCGTTGAATGCGCCCAAACCAGTTCCGATCACAAACCATACAATTGCAGAGAAGCCAAAGTAAACGGCGGCGGCTCCCTGCGGTATATCTTCGCTTTTTGCAAATAGGTACTTGAACATCTTGAACCCCCCTGTTATATCTAAAACCAAAAGACTGTTGAGCGAATATTGTTATTAGAATGATTAATGATGGCCTTGACGCTTGCGCGGCATCAGCACATACCAAGATAGAAGCATGCTGGAAAAACCCAGAGATATCCCCAGTACTGCTGCAATCGTATTTAGCATTTACGTCTCCTTATCCTTAGATTTTCTGCGCGGTAATCGTTAGTGCAGGCTTATGCTGCATTTTCAATGGCGTCATGCCGTTGAAATGCAATAGCCAGAATACCGATATAGGCAAAGCCGAATACCAGCATACACCAGTCAATAAACCCGGTGAATGTATGAGGATCGTAGGCCTGACCATTCCAGCCACCCCAGTCACCGAAGTCGCCGCGTCCCAGAAAGCACATCAGGGCTGCCCCAAACACACTCCCATTACCCATTCCGGTCAGCATACCTCCAACGATCATGACCCAGAATCCGCGTGAAATGATGGATTTTTTTTGCATTCCCCCCCCCTTTATCTATCATGCTTCATTAAAATTAACGATATCAACAACATAAGGATATTTTTATTTTGTCGACTATCTTTTGCTTCGACTTCATGAGTTGATACATCAGTGGACCCAACTTCTCATACGCCTTTATACCAGCATCCGGTGAGGTTTTCAACCTATTCCCCACCGGATTTTCAACATTTATGGCTTGATGACCTTGGTGCTTCGCAGCTTCGCTCGGACAATCAGAAATGCCATCACTGCGACGGATACGGTTACTCCAATATCAAAGGTTCCTGTCATGGGAAAATGGGGTGTTGGATAGGTTCCTGATATCCAGGTGTAGCGCTCGATCCAGGTCCCCGTCACGATGATACAGGCTATGGTAAATATGACTTTTGGGTTATGACGACTGAAAGGGAAGACCAGCGTGACGAACGGAATAATAAATTTCATGACGAAGAATGCCCAGAAAAGCGGACTGTAGTCACCGTACTGCATTTGATAGATACGCCCTGTTTCTTCGGTGATATTTCCGTACCAGATGATCAGGTATTGCCCAAAGAAGGTGTAAATCCAGAGAATGGTGAAGCCCAGCATCATTTGTGCCAGGTAATTGAAAACCTGCAGGCGTATAGGCTGCTTGATCAATCCGGTACTTTGCAAGGTATACAGCAGTATCACAAATGAGGCGAGAAACATTCCTGACACACTGACGATATAGTTCACCGAGAACATTGAACTTTCCCAGTTTGGCAACAGTGTCATTTCAAAATCCCACGCCACCATGGTGCAGTAAAGCACATGAATAAAGGGAATGATTGATGCTAGAATTTTAAATCTTGCCATGTTTTCGGGAGATTGTTCAGAGGTTTTCTGCATTCTCACAAAGGCACCATACGCAACCCCCACCACGATGATCCCGGCAATTTCTCTTACACGCAAGAATTTCAGGTTATTCCATTTGGGTAAATGTTCAAATGAGCCCACCCATGGAAACGTCAATTCTCCACCGAAGAGCAGAATCAGAAGCAGTACAACGGCCAAGGGGTAAAGCGCAAAAAATGCCACGGCGATATGTCGAACTTCATAGCGCCACTTGGCATTCACCAAGTGCAACAGGCAGGGTAACGCCACTCCGGCAAGACATAGATGGAGGACGATGAGAAAATCCACGGTCAAAACTGACCAACTGGCGAATGGAATCACGGGACAGCTCCTTTTTCAGCTTACTTATTCTCTGTGGTGGTGACTTCGCGTTTTTTAGCGGTAGGATCGGACAGCAGTCCATGGCGCACATAATTGACCACATCCCAACGCTCGGAAGGAGACATATCATTGCCATAGGATGGCATCAGTGCTCCACCAAAACTGATGTGTCCCCAGATATATCCTTCTGGAACTTCTTTTTGTACCCGTTCTGCCGTCAAATCAAAAGGGCGTACGATCAGCTTTTCTCCCACCAACCCATCTCCGGTCCCCGAATCTCCATGGCAGGGAACACAGTAAATCTTGAACATTTCCCGCCCATTGGCCACGGATTTGGCTGTAGCTGGATTGGGGTTCGGCAAAGTCATGGCCGCGTCCCCGTCATGCACATAAGGCGTGGTTGGCGTTCCTGTCATGGGAACTGAGCGTTCAGGAAAGGGTCGTACAGAATCTGGGCCTTCCTGAGGTTTGACGCTGATCTGATTCGCCATGTCCTTACTCCATGGCCATGCCATTGCCAAAGAGGGAAGCAGAGCCAGAAGTGGTATCCAGCGAAGTGAGGATTTCATCGTGCGTTATCTCCCATGATTTCGAGAGGCTTGTGACGGCCAAGAATTTCATTAATTTGCGGTAAAGATGCGGGATCGGTCTTGACCAATATGCCGATCTTATCTTCGGACACGCTGGCGTTATACAGAGGACTCCGATTACCGGGTAGCTTCATGGCCACAAAAGTAGACAACACGGTCATCAGCACTCCCGAAAGAATGAAGAGCTCGTAGGTCAATACCATATCAGGTGGGAAAGGAACTACGGGGCGACCTCCTCGTACCTGATAGATGAAACTGGCCTGGGCTGAGGCAATCAGCACCAACCCGGTGGTCGGCCCGAGCAATACACCCAGCAGGGTAAACCACTGGATATATACGGGCCGAGGTCCCAGAAGCTCGCTCAGTTCCGGATGATCGATAGGCGATTTAATGATCACATCATCCATCCTGAAACCTGAAATTCCTGATGATTTGAGATCTTTAAGGGCATTGGCCGCTTCATCCGGATCGGAATAAAGTGCCAGCGTATGTGTTTTTTTCATCAGATTTTCCCCCCATTCATTTCAGGTATGGCACCCAATGCAGTCTGATGCGCTGGTGCCTGAGCTCCGTGGAGTTTGTCATGCATGTTTTGCTCATGGACCATTTCCTTGACTTCGTACATGGACACGCTGGGAAAGATCTTGCAGTAAAGCATAAATAGCATGGTGAACCAACCAAAACTACCGGCAACGATTCCCCACTGGACCCAGCTGGGCCACCATCCTGCAGTCCATGTCCATGGATAGTGAGATTTGGCGAAAGTGGGGGTAATGATCTGGAAGCGTTCCAGCCACATACCGACATTCAGGATCAGGGAAATTATGAGGAGAACTACATAATTCTGACGCACAAAGCGAATCAACAAAGTAAAAGGCATGACCATGGCGCAGAAAATCATTCCCCAGAATTGCAGCGCATAGTCCCCCGTAGCACGGTATACCAAATCCTGCCGCGCAACTTCATCACTGCCATACCAGGTCGTGGCATATTCGATCAGATCGAGATATGTCCACACCATGGCAATGGCGAAGGTCATTTTGATGAGCTTGTTGAGAATGGGTTGTGTCATATAGGCTTCAAAGCGAAACACATATCGCAACACGATGAACAGCGTGATAATCCCAGAGCATCCCGAATACAAAGCACCCAGAACAAAGTAGGGAGGGAATGAGGTGACATGCCATCCGGGGTTTTGGGACACAGCAAAATCGGTGGACACGATGGAGTGGACGGACACTGCCAGAGGCATCAGAAAACATGCCATGGTCATATAGGCCACCTTGAAATTGCCCCACTGACGATCCGTACCTTGCCACCCTAAGGACAGAAACTTATACAGGGCACGCCGTGCTCCCTTGGCATTATCGCGACAAATGGCCAAATCTGGAATCATCCCCATATATAAGAATAGTAACGATGAAGTCAGATAGGTTCCAATGGCCGTGGCATCCCATACCAGAGGCGAAGTAAAGTTGGGCCATACCCAGCGCTCATTGGGATAGGCCACCACATAATAAAATTGCCATAAACGGCCCATGTGCACTAAGACGAACAATGCGGCCGTCATCAGCGTAAAGGTGGTCATGGCCTCAGAGTATCGGTATATGGGTTTACGCCAATCAGCATGAATGATGTGCAGCAATGCCGACAGCAAAGTTCCGGAGTGTCCCATACCTATCCAGAAAATGAAGGTGGCAATATACAGACCCCACACCTGCGGATTATTTAGATCAGAAACTCCCATCCCTGTCTGGTACTGATACACCTCGCAATAGACCCCAAATGAAAACAGGGCCAAGGCCGAAAAGAAGATAATCCAAAATGCAGGTCGCGGCTTTTCCAGACTGCGCAGCACATCTTTGTTGATCTGCGCCCAATTGACATCCTCTCCCAAATCTTTCTGTTTAGGAACAAACTTTCTTTCTATTTGCACATCCATCTGTGGATGGCTAGGTACAGTATGACTCATGGTTAACTTTTCCCTGAATGGTGGTGATCGTCAACGATTATTTTGGATCTCATCACGACGCCATATTGCGCAGTCTTTCCAAATACACAATGGATGGATAGGTGTTCAGGTCTTCCAAAATACGGTATCCGCGAATCCCGTCCTCGGTTTTTTCCTGAACATTCTTAGCCAGATCCACTTGTTGTGTTTTCCACATTTTCGCGACCTTCGAGTTTTTATCTGCCAAATTACCAAAAGTTATGGCTGAGGTTGGGCACGCTTGGGCACAGGCCGTGACCACTTCTCCATCGGCCAGAATTCTTCCATCTGTCTTTGCCTTGTCCATTCCGGCGCGCAATCGTTGCATACAGAACGTGCACTTTTCCATGACGCCTTTACTGCGTACAGTTACATCAGGATTCAGTTGGAGCTCGAGAGGATTGGGCCAAGCGCGTTCAGGGTAATTCCACCAGTTGAAGTAACGCACCTTGTAGGGGCAGTTAGCAGAGCAATAGCGCGACCCCACACACCGGTTATACACCTGAGTATTCAACCCATCGGGCGAATGGTGGGTTGCTCCCACAGGACACACGGGTTCACAGGGAGCGGCTTCGCACTGCTGGCACAGCATGGGCAGATACTGGGCCCCACGCTCTGGAAATTCGGTTTCCAGCGTTTCCCCTTCTCCCCAGTAACGTTCGATCCGGATCCAGTGCATGGCATGCCCTTTACCGAACCGTTCCTTACCCACTACGGGCAAGTTGTTTTCGGCATAACAGGCCACGGTGCAGGCATTACAACCGATACAAGAATCGAGATCGATGACCATAGCCCACTTGTAAGGAGAGTCGTCATACTGACCTTCGTAGGGGCGACGCGTCCGAAAGTTGCTCCAGTTTTTAATGAGATTACTGAGTGACATGCCTAGATCTCCTTGGACAGTTTGGCTTGGTCAGCATCCAATGTGGCTACGAGTTTATGGCCATTCTGGAAGTTGGTAGGGCCTTCATCTTTCACGACATTCTGATTTTCACCCGTTTTACGCAGGGTAACCCGTGTCGCATGAAGCGCCAATTCACCGGTATGTGCATCAAATACGGGGTCCAGAATCTTATAGGGGTTGACGCCTACCCCCGTAGCGAAACGCCCTAGCTGGGTATGTCCCTGCCCTAGGGGCATAGACACGGTATCGGGCTGAATTCCCGGAAAAATATAGGCGACTGCGCGAACCGACCCTGTAGCGGACTGCACCACAAGCACATCTCCTTCTCTGATTTGCATCTCAGCAGCCGTCTTCGGATGAATTTCAACCCAGCTGTCCCAGACGATGGTGGTCATGGTCTCCGGTGATTCCTGCAACCAGGGTAGATAAGCATGGCGCCCATCGCGCATATCCGGACGCACCGATGGTACGAAATAGAAGGGATAGTCTGCCTCCAATCCGCGGGGTTTCGGCACTTCCAGAAGTGACAGTTTGGCCTCGAGCGCGGTCGGCTTCCCTTCCCATTTGATGACCCCTTTACGCAGGGCATCTTCCCAGAAATGATCATCGCTGTCGGTCACCTTAAACACAGGTTTGGCTTTAACCACAGCGGTTTTGATGTAACTATAATAATCGGGGAAAGCTGTGTAGGAATCGGGTTTCCGCTTCTTCAGAATATCCAGCAGGATATCCCCAAATCCACGGGATTCAGGATAGAGTTTCTCCATCAAGGGTTGCTGTACCATCAACTCCACCCCGTTAGGCTGATAATCCGCCACATGGGTCCCAAAATCCTCCATCGCCGACAATAAGGGCAAGACCAAGTCGCAGTTTCCTGCCGTCTCATCCAAATGCGTGACAAAGGCAACCTTGAACGGCACCTTTTCCATGCTATCTGCAAAGGGCAGGTTGGACGGTGACGTAAATACCGGGTTGGTACCGTGAATCAACAACGCCTGACACTGACCGCTGGCCATTTGTTCATGCAACTTGGCCAAGGCACGATAACCCCCTTGCAGCGGAGCGAGTTGCGGGAAGGGATGCTCTGCCTGCCCTTCGATGGTTTTACCCCGATTGGCCAAAATCACATTCAGCAATTGAATGGCGACCACGTTACTGAAACCATAGGCATGCCCTTCAGCTCCTGGGCCAGCGATCACCAAAGAGGGACTATTGTTCCACAATTGGCCGGCAATCAGATGGACAGCGTCGGCGCCAATCCCCGTGATCTCGCTGACCGAAGCCTGATCGTACTGTTTAACCAGGGCATGAACTTCATCTGGCACCCCCTTGGCAAATTCTTCATGTTGCAGAAGATCATGGGCAATACCCAAAGCCAGAATTCCTTCGGTTCCCGGTTTGATGGGATACCAGCGGTCAGCATTGCCGCCTGTCAAGGTCATGCGTGGCTCGATTTGAATCAGTGTTCCACGCGGGGCTTTGCGGAACTTGGCATATTGAGCCGCCATGTGCACGGGTGATACCCCGGCCCCCAGAAAATCATTACCAAAGGACAAGATCAACCGAGCTTTATCAATATTCAACAAGGGCTGCTCTGCCCCCAAGACTGCTTTGCTGGCTGCCTGACCCGTGACCCGTGAAATGGCGTCATATAGCACATGGTGAGTGGAATCGTAGCTCTCCAGGAAATTTTCCAGGAGCACCCGCTGGTGACCACTGATATCTCCAGTCAAAAATGCGATCTGGTCCCCTTTCAAAGTACTGGTCGGCCCCAGACGCTGCTCCAGCATCTGAGTCGCTTTATCCCAGGATACGGGGATCAAGCCTCCTTCACTACGCATCATGGGTGTGCGCAAACGATCGGGATTATAATGAGCTTGCACCGCAGCTTGGCCCAATCCACAAATTTTTCCGGCACTGATAGCTGATTCGGGATTGCCCTCCAGCTTCAATACCCGACCTTCCCGCACCTTACCCATGATGCCGCACCCCGACCCGCATTGGGTACAGGTAGACGCGTAAAACACCCCGATTCCAGGCACCACAAAATCCTGTGGTTGCACATAAGACATCACTTCTTCAACGCCCGATTCAATAGCCGTATTGCCACAACCAGCAAGGGTTGCTGCCGCACCGCTGATTCCCAGTACCCGCAGAAAATCCCGGCGATCCATGTTCCCCATACTCATATCAATCTCCTAAATTGGCCGCCGTATTATTTGTGACAAAGCCAGCAATCGTTCGGGCCGTGGCTGGTGACCGTGCTTCCCACCTTTTCCAGATGGTCTTTTTCGTGACAGCTGATACACCACCCCATGGACAGAGCCTTCACACGTCGCGCCGTGGTCATGGAGGCAATATCTCCGTGACAATAACCACAGGTTTCACGCACCGGCCGTTTTTCCTGAAAGTAGAACCGCTGAATATGGCGCTCATGATTAAATCTGACGAAATCCGGAAGATCATGCACTTTTTTCCAGGGAATAGGCTGCTTGTTCGCCCAATATTCGAACAATTTCTTGATGCGAGGACGATCTTTCACCCCTTCAATCAAATTATGGCAACCCATACATTTGTCCAAACGCGGAATTCCGGAAACATTGCTGCGACGAGCATAGGTGTGACAGTACATGCAGTTGATTTGCATGCGGCCCGCATGGGTATTGTGGGGAAACTCGATGGGCTGTTCCACAACCGGGCCCAAGGCGTCATAACCATCACTGGTCTGCGATCCAATGGGACCACCCTGAACAAAGGGCTCGGCAGAAACCAACGAAGTTCCAATAACAATTAGAAACATCCAGACAAACAGTTTTTTGCAATAATTCATTCAGTATCCTGCCCTGAAAAAAGTCCTCCGTGGCGCCACCGGATCTGGTGAACACCTTGACGGCCATTCCTGACTACAAGCCGGAAACACACCTCGCCTCAGCTTAGGTTGAATAACACGTCCATGCGCACGTAACCACCACAACCCGTGCACGCACAGAGCGCCCATCCCAAGATTCGAACTGGAGACACGCCTCTCCTCCCTGCCTTAATCCCTCATCACAAAAGCCAAAGTAACCGCTTTAGCTTCAAAGAGACAGGGAACAGAAAGAGAAACGAAAAGGTGCCCATGGCACCTTTTCGAATACAGCTTGGAACTTTATGAGTTATTTGGGTTTTGCGACAAAGCCGTTGCAATAACAGGTTGGGCAAATTTCATCGTCCCCAGGATACAGTTTGCATCCGTGAACTGCGCCTGCATCGGTTGGCTTGTCTTTGTTAGGGATAAAGTTCATGCAACGATTGCACTGCTTTTCCCCATTGGGGTGATTCTGGAAATGCAGAGCTGTACGCACACCGGTATTCTGTTTGGCAAAAGCGGTGGTGGTAAAGCCTGTCATGGGTGCAGCAACGATGGCGATGGTGCCCATCTTGAGCAACTGACGACGCGATTGTTTGATTTCATTTTCCATGTTGTAACCCCTCCAGATCAATAATATGTTTTAGGTTAAACTACTTTTTTACAATATAAACAAATACATGGCCCAAAAAAAAATATAGCGAAAACTGACCATGTGTGTAGCGTATCGCCCCTTTTTCCGAATGTCAAGTAGACCACCTGACGCCGGACCCAGCGACCACCTGGGGTTACTAGAAAAATTCAGTTGCGAAGGCGGATTTTCCCGTGATAGACTCCGCTACGATGCGCTGGAAAGGAGGATTTTAGGGCACCTTACCCTCCTAAATTTCGTGGCGCGTTTGGGAGCCTTTGTGACCCGCTCAATTATAAGAGCAGCGCGGGTACTTAGCACGGCGGCATAGTTTTGTCGCCGTCCTATATTTTAATGTCATTCTGGAGGGGGGTAAATGCGTAAGTCACTCACAAAGATCACATCCGGGTTGGCGCTTGCCGCTACCTTGGTTAGCTTGGGCGCCTTGGCCAATGAAGAGGGGGTCATGAATGGTGATCCAGCCAACGGCAAGAAAATCTTTACCGAAGGGAAAGGAGCCGCTCCTGCATGCATGACTTGTCATGGAGAAGCAGGATGGGGTACAGAAGCCATGGGGGCTCCTCGCCTCAACAATCTCGGCTTTCCCTATATTGTCAAACAACTGACCGATCTGGCCGAAGGTCGCCGCACACCTTCCGGCGCAGGAGCAGTCATGCCTCTGTTTGCACAGCAACTGACGGAACAGGATCGGCGCGATGTTTCCGCTTACGTCAATTCCCTTCCGGAAGATCCTAAGGACCTTTCTGACTTGCAGGCGATCAAAGACAGCGGTCAACCCATCGGTACCCGTTATCTTGGAGAAATCCTGGTGAAGTATGGCGTGGATGGCAAGGTTTCAGCATGTCAGTCCTGCCATGGTTTCAATGGACGCGGAGCTGCACCCGTGTTTCCGGTCATCGGCGAGCAGAAATTCACCTATCTGGTCAATCAGTTGCACAACTGGCGTGATGCCAGTCGTGCCAATGACCCTTATGGCATGATGCGTGCAATTGCCAAAAACTTGACAGATGATGATATCCTGAACGCTGCGACCTACTTGGCCACTGCACCTCGGACCACAGAAGGAAACTCACGCGTCCCCAACACAACCCGCTAATCTTCCTGGTTTCAGGTTTCGATCAACGGTTGATGTTCCCAAAAACCCGCGTGCCTTGTGCTCGCGGGTTTTTTATTTAATTGACAGGAATTTGACTGATGAATTTGAAATCGTTGAAGCTGGGTGAAAAGATTCTTTTTGGAATCTTCGGCCTGTTGTGCATATTTGCGGTTGTCAGCTTTATCATGCTGGAGGTCTACCGCTCCCATCTGAACCATCCCATGTACCCCAATACCACCCATTTTGACTTTACTGCTGAAGGCAAGGTGGGTTCCGAACTTTTTCGCGAAAAGGGTTGCCCGGATTGTCACCGTGCCCTGCGTAACGGCACCAACCATGGCGTCATTCTGGATGGAATTGGCTCAAGAAAAAGTATCGACTATATCGAAAAATTTCTTAAAAAACCGGAATCCACTTATGAAACCAAAACGGTGGATCATGGTCTCAATAAGCAAGCGGCATATGTGGCCGCACTACCTGATAACGAAATTCATGCCATAGCGATTTTCCTCTCAGAGCTCAAGGCGACCCAGGGGTCGGCAGATGCCCGCCTTCCCATGCCAGAAAGATCCGGTTTTGTGGATGAGATGGTAAAAGTATGGGCACCGAGCTCATGGAAAGGAGAATATCGCGATTTGCGTGAGGAAGCTCAAAACCCATCCAAGGAGAAACCTTAAGAATGTCTTCACAGTCCGCTTACGATGTACGAATCAATGATCCTGTCTACACGACCTTCACGCTATTGTTTGTATATGCGTGTATCACTTATGCCATCATTGGTTTTTCCTGGGGGGCGCTGATGGGAGGCATCCCTGCCTTTAGAATGTTTGTTGACTCTGCTCCACACGGCCATTTGATTCTTTTGGCCCACGGTCACATCAACCTTCTGGGTTGGGTGGAAATGGCGATTTTTGGCGCCATCTACTATTTCGTACCACGTCTGGTCAACCGTCCTATTTACAGCCTCACACTGGTCAAAGTTCACTTCTGGATGCACAATGTTGGACTGATGGGCATGGTGGTGCTGTTTTCCATTGCCGGTAGTATCGGGGGATATGACCCCGGACCAGACATTGAAAAAACTGTCACTCATTTGATGGCTGGTGTGGGGTTTTTTGGGACTTTGGTACTCTTGGCCAATATCATCTGGGGCTATAATATTTTCAAGACTGGCAAACAAGGAGCATGACGTCATGAAGCGACAGCGTGTGCGATCCTGTGCAGGGATATTTGCCACCATTACTATATTGACTCTGGGTGGATGCGGAAACCAGCAGATGGGACTGGCCGTTGGCAGTGTGGCTCCGCGTCTACCCACCAAAACCCTGGATGATGTCGGAGGGGATCTGAGTCGTATGACCACCTACCGCCAACCGGATGAACGGATGTATCAGTATTCCCTTGACAAAGCCCTAGCTACAGGTAAGCCCATTTTGCTCGAATTTGCCACGCCAGGCCACTGTTCGGTATGCGATCGACAATTGCAAATCACCAAAGCCATGCTCGACAAATATCAATCTCAGGTATTGTTCCTGCATATGGATCAATATGAAAATCCCGAGGCTTTCAAAACCTATCGCGTTATGGGAGACCCTTGGACTTTTGTCATTGATAGCAAGGGAATTGTCCGTTATGAACAGGCTGGCCCCATGCTCTACCGTGAAATGGATTCTGCCATACGGGCCGCACTGCCTTCGAGCAAACAGGCATCGATCAATTAGACCGCCTTCACAGGCAAAGCCACAATGATCAAAAAATTTAGTTTGAAACAGGACCGTCAGGGAATGATCTGGGATTTACTGCTGTATATCCCGACTGTCACGGCCCTGAGTGCTTTTGCGGCCAACGCATGGTATGGGGAAAATCCAAATTTGGCATATCTCCTGGTTTTCCTTGCCACCTTTTTCTTGATTGCGGGAGCGAATCGCGTGCTTAAAACGCGCATGATGTTGCTTCCAAGCGCGCCTATTGGCATTGAAGCCGACTCCCAAGCACCGTGTGTCAGAGTCCTGCTGAAAAACGCTCAAACACAGGAAATGATTAAAGACATCAAGGTATTCAAGGACTATTCTGGGCGTTCCATCGGTTTGACCGGAATAGATGGCACTGGAAAACGGTTACAATTCATTTTCCACAAAGGCCAATTTTCCCTTGAAAGGGATTACCAGACCCTTCAGGATATGTTCAATAAAAAATCTTGATTTTTTGGATCCATTTTCACTTCAGCCCCATGAGTCAACGGCGACGGCGGATGACGTCCCATGCCATAAAGCCGATGACTCCTGCCACTACGGTACAAGCCAAGCCCATATAACGATATTCGCGCTCTGGTGGCACCAACCCCCCCACCAGCATATGTACGGTATAGGCCGTCAAAAATAAGGAACTCAGTGAGACGACCACATATACAACGGCTTCTCGCAGGGGAATTTTCATTTGACGGGATCTCCGGGAGCGGGCGGGGCAGGTTCATCCAAAGTCGGTGCCACAGCGGCGGGCGCAAGATCGGGCTTACGAATCTGCAACATGACCCCCCCTGGTTGAAGTGACACCGTCTCCACTTCATTGCCCAATACCGACAAGTTCTGGGTCAAACCCAAATTAGCTGGAGTGGTCGGCACCATGATCAAATGGGTCAACCCCTTCATCATGGCCAATTGAGCGGGGCCATCCTTGGCTGCCGGAGGCAAGGGTAAAGCATCACAGCGACAGGCCAGCATGGTGCGTGCAGGCCATTGACTGGCCACCCGAATGCGCGGATCCGGCAAATGCTGTATTTCTGCTTCATGCCGTACTTGTTCTACCGTCACAGCCATGGTGCGAATGAGCTCATCCTGAGCAGTCAGTTGCAATTCACGACCCAGTTCGAACCACCCACGATCTGCATGCATGCTCACGGAGGAGACCACAAAAACCGCCGCCAAAACCCACCCCCTCTGCGCCATGAAACCTAATTTTGAGTGGCCCAGTTGGAGCATCCAGGGTAGCCCTGCATAGAGCAAAACCGTCACCGCCAGGAAAATGAAGGTTCCTTGCCCTTTGAAGAGACTAATCAACAGACCGACCCAAAGACATTGTCCCAACAACGATTGAAATAATATCCGACGTTGGTGCAACACCACTGTCGCCAACAAAAGCATTAAACCTAAGCCCCCCAGCCAATCCATAAGGGACAATTCACTGTCAAACTCATGGAAATGGCCCCAAAGCATCGGCAATTCTTGAAGAGGATTATGGAACCAACCGCCCCCACCCCAACCCCACCTTAACAAGAGTGCGATCAGCGTAAAAATACCCAATCCTATAAAGAATAAGCGCTGCTGTATGGGAGTAACAGGATTTTTATACCAGGACCAGGCCAGCAGCAGAGGGTACGCCAAGCCTGCAGGGTCAAGACTGACAGCAAACCAGGCCAAACCCAGTTGTGCGAAATAGCTGCCGCCCAATACCCGTGGTGACTGACGATAACTACGATCGAGCCAGAACCCCCCCATGAAAGAAGCCAATACCCCGATACCCACGGATAAGTGATCGATCTGCCACAGCGTCACCGGTAAAATCAGCAACAACCCCGTCGCCAGCAATGCCGCTTCTTCCTTTCCCTCTTCTTCGGACCAACGGTATAGCCCCCAGGCAGTCGCCGCCATCAAGGCTACCATGACGCCTTTGGCGGCCATCACTTGCCCCGGCCATAGAAATCCCAGAGGAAACCACAACAAAACCCGAAAATCGGGAACTCCAAGGGTCACTACCGAATTGGCCACATGATCTGCCATAGACCAATCCAGCAATAACGCTTTGGCCGCCTCTTCTTCCACTCCATAGGGACCCCGGCGCAGAAGCAAAAAAGCCGCCACGCTCCAGACCAACAATACGAGCATGCCCCACTGACGCCTGTCCAACATCTGCTTGCTCCCCGTCTATACTGCAAAAGGAGCTATATTAGATGAGCGGTCACTTTAGTGCAAACCGGCCATAAAATCGGAAAGCGCTTTAATCTCGTCATTGGTCAGACGATGCGCGATACTGCGCATCACCGCAGCCGGATCATTGGCGCGTGTTCCATCCTTAAAATGCTGCAACTGAAGTTCAGTATAATCCTGATACTGTCCCGACAAGCGCGGATACAGTGCCGGAACTCCCGCTCCCGTAGGCCCATGACATCCCGCACAGGCAGGCACTCCACGATCCCCATCCCCTGCTCGCCAGAGCTTCTGGCCCACAGCCACCCGCTGGGGATCTGTAGACTGCGTCAGATGGGGCGGCTGGATGGCGTACCATGCGGCCACATTGCGCATATCGTCAGGGCTCAACATCGCCACGATCCCCGCCATGATGGGATTATCTCGGGCGGGTGGAGCTCCTCCTACAGATTTCATATCATTCAGCTGTTTCACCACATACTCAGGAATCTGTGCCGCCAGATGGGGTTGTGTCGGAATGGGACTGACCCCATCCAGCCCATGACAGGCATAGCATATGGAACTTGCGACCACTTTTCCCTTTTCCGGATCACCCGGAGCCGCCCAGGCCGTTGACAGGAGGGAACAGAGAGCAATGCAACCGAACCATTTTTTCATGGGATCATTTCCTTATGTTTCACAGCATTTGCGCCATACGGACTGACAGCCTCCCGATTCTAGCATGAGCATATTAAAGAAATGCAATCCAGATCAAATTTCAACCGGCAAGAGGAGTGAGTTTGGCAAAAGCCAATGCCAGCCATTTTACTCCAGCATCGCGAAAATTCACTTGCAAACGCCCTTCGGACCCGTCACCTTCTGCCGCCAAAACCACCCCGGAACCAAATTTCTCGTGTCGCACCGATTGCCCAATATGAAAACGCGAGGATACATTTCCTGATTTTACGGCAGAAGCAGACGGTGCCAGAGAGGTTTCATAACCCGAGAAATATGTTTTTTTTGGGGATAAGCCTGGAGAAGACAACCACCGGCATAATCCTTCAGGAATTTCCTCGAGAAATCGGGAACGCAAGCCATAGCGTACTTGCCCTTGCAACATGCGGGAATGGGCATAGGTCAAGTAAAGTCGACGCCGTGCACGAGTGATCGCCACATACGCCAATCGGCGTTCTTCTTCCAGACCCTTGACCTCGCCCAAGGCATTCTCGTGGGGAAACAGGCCATCCTCCATGCCTGCAACCCAGACAACATCAAACTCCAATCCTTTAGCGGCATGAACCGTCATCAACTGCAGGGCATCGGTGCCCGGAGAAGCTTCCTGATCGCCCGCCTCCAAACTGGCGTGGGCCAGAAAAGAGAGCAAGTCGCCTTCCTCACGCTCCAGAGAAAACGCCAATGCTGCGGCCTCCATTTCCTCGAGATTTTCCACCCGCTCGGCACCCTCCTTTTCCTGTCGATAATGCATCAGTAATCCGCTGTCTTCGAGGGCTTTACGCACCACAGCAGGCAACAGCAACCCTTCTTGCACGGCCTTTTTCAAACCTTCGATACACCCCAGGAAAGATTGCAAGCCCTGCCCGGTTTTGCCACTGAAAGGATGATTCAGTGCGGCTTGATACAGACTTGTTCCTGCAGCCTTGGCGTGCAACCCTTCCAAAGAACGGGGGCCAATCCCTCGGGGGGGGAAATTCACCACCCGTAAAAATGAGGCATCATCCTCTGGGTTCAATGCCAATCGCAAATACGCCAGAACATGGCGAACTTCCTGACGTTCGAAAAAACGCAGCCCCCCATAGACCCGGTAGGGTAAACCATGATTGAACAATACCTGTTCGAGGGCGCGCGATTGCGCATTGGACCGATACAACAGAGCCATATCAGACAAACGCGTTCCTTGATGATGACATCGCTGTACTTCCTCGGCGATGAAACGGGCTTCCGCCATTTCATTGTCGCCCGCATACAGTCCGATGGGCTCTCCGCTCCCTCCATCGGTCCACAACTTTTTCCCAAAACGCGAGGGATTATGATCAATCAACGCATTGGCAGCATCGAGTATGGTCCCCAGGGAACGGTAATTCTGCTCCAACCTGAGTATCCGGGTAAGCCCAAAATCCTTCTGAAAATGACGCATATTCTCGACTTCCGCTCCGCGAAAGGAATAGATCGACTGATCATCATCTCCCACCGCAAATACCGCCGTTTGTGCACCACTCAGTAACCGCAGCCAGCGGTACTGCAAGCGATTGGTATCCTGAAACTCGTCGACCAAAAGAAATTTGAAACGCTGCTGATAATGCTCGCGCAGGGCCGCATGGTGGTGCCAAAGTTCAACACAGCGTAACAACAATTCAGCAAAATCCACCCCTCCCTCGCGCTGACATTGCTTTTCATAGACTTCATAAACTTCCTGAAACCGTCGTTGTGCGGCTGTTGCCGGCGTTACAGCATGGGCACGCAACCCTTGCTCCTTATGACTATTGATGAATTGCTGAACCTGGCGAGGGGGAGTTTGTTCATCATCCCACTGCAATGACTTGAGAATCCGTTTGATCAGCGCGAGCTGATCCTGCATATCCAGAATCTGGAATTGAGCGGGGAGCTGAGCTTCCTGGGCATGTATGCGCAGAAATCGGTGGCACAGGCCGTGAAAAGTTCCCACCCACAGGTCCCGTGATGGTACGGGCCAAAGACTCGACAGGCGCGTCACCATTTCCCGTGCTGCCTTGTTGGTAAAAGTCACGGCCAGCATCTCGGTAGGACGCGCCTGGCTCGTTTGCATCAACCAAGCCATGCGCGTAGTCAGCACTCGAGTCTTGCCGCTGCCTGCCCCTGCCAGAACCAGTGCTGAGCCCTCGGCCCAAGTCACAGCCTCGCGCTGCGCATCATTCAGTCCATCCAAAATCGTAGAAGTCATCGTTACTCGCTCATAGGCCTTGAATGTCCTCATTATACGAGACTCCTCCGCAGACCATCGGTGACAGGTATAATCAGGGCTTTGATTGCTTGGGCCGCGCCATGGATGAAATATACGATCCCACCTCCCTAGAACGACATTGCCAAAGCGAGTGGGACCGCCTTCAGCGCTACCGCGCCCTGGAACAGTCTGATCGCCCAAAATATTATTGCTTGTCCATGTTCCCTTACCCATCCGGTAAGCTACACATGGGTCATGTACGGAATTACACTTTGGGCGATGTGCTGGCCCGTTTCCATCGCATGAAAGGATTCAATGTCTTGCAACCCATGGGCTGGGATGCTTTTGGCCTTCCTGCGGAAAATGCTGCCCTCAAACAAGGGGTAGCTCCCGCAGAATGGACCTACCAGAATATTGAAACCATGAAAGGGCAATTACGTTCCCTCGGACTGGCCATTGACTGGACGCGTGAACTCACTACTTGCCGCCCCGACTACTATCGCTGGGAACAATGGCTCTTCACCCGACTTTTCCGTCAGGGCTTAATTTATCAAAAAACTGGGACTGTTAACTGGGATCCAGTAGATCAAACCGTTCTCGCCAACGAGCAGGTCATCGAGGGCCGGGGCTGGCGTTCCGGAGCGATAGTGGAAAAGCGTGATATCCCGATGTATTACGCCCGCATCACCGCCTATGCCGAAGAATTGCTGAATGACCTCGACCAGTTGCCCCATTGGCCGGAACAGGTAAAAACCATGCAGCGCCACTGGATTGGGCGCTCCGAAGGAGTCTCTGTACGTTTTGCCCTGGCTGACCGCAGCGACGCCGTCACCGTCTTTACTACCCGGGCCGATACCCTGTACGGGGTCACCTATGTGGCCATTGCAGCGGAACACCCTCTGGCCTTGGAAGCCGCTCAGTCCGATCCCGAACTGGCCATCTTTATTCAGGAATGCCGTCAAGGAAGTGTGGCTGAAGCCGACTTCTCCACTCAGGAGAAGAAGGGCAAACCCACCTGTTTTCAGGTCGTTCATCCGCTGACGGGAGAACGCTTGCCCTTGTGGGTGGCCAATTATGTTCTTATGAGCTATGGCGAGGGCGCCGTCATGGCAGTTCCCGCCCATGATGAGCGAGATTTTGACTTCGCTGTGCGTTATAACTTACCCCGAAAAACCGTCATTCGTCCTCCGGCAGGCACCTCGGAACCCAGCATGGGCGCTTATGTGGATGATGGAGTTTTATGTTTTTCGGAGGACTTTGACGGCTATGATTCTGCCAGCGCCAGAGAAAAAATGGCATTGGTTTTGACTGCGCTCCAGAGCGGACAAAAACAAATCAAGTACCGTTTGCGGGACTGGGGGATTTCGCGTCAGCGCTACTGGGGTTGCCCTATCCCTCTGATCCACTGCCCCCAGTGTGGCACTGTGCCAGTCCCTGACGAACAATTGCCTGTGGTCTTGCCTGAAGCAGTCACCATGCAAGGCGTGGGTTCTCCTTTACAAAAGGATCTGTCTTTTATTCACGTTCCTTGCCCTCAATGCGGCAAAGAGGCACGTCGAGAAACAGACACTCTGGATACCTTTTTCGAGTCTTCCTGGTATTACGCCCGCTACACTTGCCCTGATGCCCAAGCCATGCTGGATGAACGAGTCAATTACTGGTTACCCGTGGATCAATATATCGGCGGCGTCGAACATGCCATTCTGCATCTGCTGTATGCCCGTTTTTTCAACAAACTGATGCGTGACGCTGGTTTGGTCAAAACCAACGAGCCTTTTAGCCATCTTTTGACCCAAGGTATGGTCCTTAAGGATGGCAGCAAAATGTCCAAATCCAAAGGCAATACCGTGGACCCCCAAGCCCTGATCGATACCTATGGTGCCGATACCGCAAGATTTTTCATCATATTCACCAGCCCACCGGAACAATCTCTGGAATGGTCTGATTCGGGGGTTCAAGGAGCCCACCGATTTCTCAAGCGACTCTGGACTTTTGCGCTGCAATTTGAAGCACGCCGGAAGCTTGGAGCCCCTGAACTGACCCTAGAAACTCCCCATATCCGTCATGAAATTCATCGGTTGTTACAACAAGCCAATCATGACATGGTCCGTCAACAATTCAACACCGTGGCCTCAGCCGCCATGAAAATGCTCAATGCTCTGGAAAAAGTCAAGGAAGTAAATGACCGTTTGGTTCTCGAAGGGCTGTCCCTCCTGTTGCGTTTGCTGGCACCCATCACGCCCCACCTGGCAGACTCTCTGTGGCAACGTCTGAAATTTGGCGATTCCATCCTTGAAGCCCCCTGGCCCGAACCTGATCCCGCCGCGCTGGAGCGCGAGACTTTGGATCTGATCCTCCAAATCAATGGAAAATTGCGCGGGACAATCACCATACCGAGGGATTTGGCCGCTGATGCCATTGAAACTCTGGCTCTGGCTCACCCTGCCGTGGAAAAAGCCCTCGAAGGGCGCGCGCCACGAAAAATCGTGGTCGTTCCCCAGCGGATCGTCAACGTGGTCACCTGAACCATGGCCCGCACCATTCTCAGCACTCGGCTTCCCCTGAGACAATCCCTGCGCTGGTTGTCATGGGCTATTTTGGCCTTTTGGATGAGCGCCTGCGGGTTTCAGCTGCGCGGATTGCCGGAAGCCAATTTTCATTCGTTGTACATTTCCGGAAACATGGGGGCCGTCGGAGATCAGGAATTACAACAACAACTGATCCACCAAACCCATCTCATCCAAGTAAAACAGGCCGAAAAAGCCGATGTCATACTGTATCTGGCGCCGATCAAGATTACCCAGCAAATTCTGTCACTCAATGCACAAGGCACCGTATCCCAGTACACACTCTATGCGCGCCTGACCTTTCGTGCCACAGACAATCTGGGAACTGAAGTGGTTCCTCCCTCCACCTTAACCGTCAGTCGTCTATTCAATTACAACGTCATTCAGATTCTGGGCAAACCGACGGAACAGCAATTGCTGACCCAAGACATGCAACTTGACCTTGTTCACCAGATGCTCCGCCGTATACTGACTGTTCATCCCGCGTTGGGAACCGCGACCCCTTGACCCATCCCAAGCGCTCAATGCCAGACTCATTGGCGGCTCACTTGGCCAACCAGATTCCCGCCATTACCGCCATCATGGGGGATGAACCATTGCTGGTGCAGGAAGCCCAGGATTGCTGGCGTTCGGCGTGTCGCATGGGTGGTTTCGCCGAACGCCAGGTGTGGACCATGGAGGGCCGTTTTTCTGGAGAAGATCTGTGGCTGGAGTGGACCAGTGGATCCCTTTTCGGTGCGCGCAGCGCCGTAGAATTGCGCATACCCACCGGAAAACCTGGCATAGACGGCATACGCTTGCTGGAACAACTCCAGCGCACTCCCCAGGAAGACAAACGGTTACTGGTGACTTTGCCCGCACTGGACAGTCGCACGCAACAAAGTTCATGGTTTCATCATCTCAGCCAACAGGCGTTACGGGTGGATGTTCCTACCGTTGGCCGCCCACAGTTGCCCCTCTGGATCAAACAACGATTGGCCCGACAGAATCAGCAGGCCAGCGAAGATGCCCTGAACTTTCTGGCAGATTGCACCGAAGGTAATCTCCTCGCTGCGGCTCAGGAAATCCAGAAGCTCGGGCTACTGTACCCCACGGGCCTGCTGACTCTGGACCAGATCAGCGCAGCGGTCATGGTGGTCAGTCGACACTCTCTGACGGCATTAACCTCTGCCCTGGCAGAGGGGAATGGCAGCCGATTTGCACTTACCCTTCGGAGCCTGTGTCAAGAAGGAGAGGTCTTACCCTTGATTCTCTGGTCCCTGACAGAAGACTGGCGTGCGACGCTGCATCTGTGCCGCGCCCGCCAGTCCCATCAACCCCTTGGGCCGGCGGTCAAAGAAGCACGCCTCTGGGGGAGCCGTCGCGAAGTGATTGAACGACTCAGCCAACGGGTTACCTCTGCCCGCTGTGCGGCAGCATTACACCAAGCCGCAGCTGTAGACCGCATGATCAAGGGGCTAAACCCAGGTGATCCTTGGGAAACCCTGATCCAAATCGCCTTGGACTTCCTTTCTCCCCAGCATTCCAACCCTGGCACAGAATATGGCATGGCCTAGAAACCCCGAATCGCCCAGGCTGAGTTCTATGATAATATTAAATCGCTATTATTACAGTCGGGCCTGACGCGTGAAAAAATCTGTCCAGCGCACTCTGGAAACCCGTTTTCTCATTGGTTGGATCTTGGCCGCATGGGTATTGAGTTTCTTCCTCTGGGCCTATTGGTGGTTTGAATCCAACCAGAGTCACCTCAATCATGTGCGCCAGCGCGCGGCGCACCTTCAATATCTTGAAGAGGTTTTGTCAGACAGCCGGATAACCTTTGCCCATCAAATTCAGGAATGGAAAGACCTTCTATTGCGCGGAACTGACCCTCGGGCCTTTGAACATTACCTGGAAGGATTTGAAACACAACATAACCAAGCTCAGATGCTGCTTGATCAGGCAGGGCACCTGGCGCTGCAAGAAAAACTGGGAAATTCTCAGGATCTTCTGCATCTGGCAGACGAACACCGCGCCTTATACCCCATCTATAAACGCGCCTTGTCATACTACAATTCGAACAACCCTTTGTCCTATGCCAAAGTCGATGCCTTGGTCCACGGCCTAGATCGACATCTGCAAGGTCGGCTGGCAATCAATGCTGATCTGATTACTCATTATGTCTCGAGTGAAACACGGAATCTGGGCCTCACGGAATCTCTGGTGGTCACTTTTGACCAGCCCTACCGCATTGCTCTGATTACCCTTCAATTGCTCGTCGTTGCCGCTTTTCTGCGACTCTACTGGCTCATGGAACAAGAAGATAAGGCTGGAAAACGCGCCAGCGTCATCATGGAATCCATCGGCGACTGCGTCATCGTTACCGACGAGAAAGGACATGTAGAATTTGTCAACCATCCCGCAATGCACTTGTTGGGTCAATCCCACGACCAACTTCAAGGAAAACCCTTCAAGACTGTTTTTCCGATTTTCAATGCAACCACCGGATTACCCGCTGTTGACCCCGTAGAACGGGTATTGAAAGAAAAACGCGTCGTGGAATTGGAAAACCACACCCTATTGCGCCATCGCGATGGCCATGACACCCCCATTGAAGATTCTGCTGCCCCCATGTTTGGATCGGGTCAACAGTTGACAGGGGTGGTACTGGTTTTCCATGACATGACCCGACGCTATCAACTGCTCCAACAACTCAGGGAAGAACGCGAACTTTTTCAATCCCTGTTCAATCAATCCAGCATTGGCATTGCCTATTGCTCCTTCCCCGAAGAAAAAATACAGATTTGCAACGCTGCCTTGGGCCAGATGATTGGGGTGTCCTCTCCAGAACGCCTGCAGGGGCGAAAACTCGTTGAATTCATGGTTCATCCTTATACTCGCACAGCTCCAAGCCTTCCGGACTTTGGACCGGGAGCAAGCCTACTTCACGCCAATTCGAGTCGCGAGGTTCTGGTTCTTAACGGCTTGGGACAACAACACTGGTATCACCAGACCGATACGCTAATTGTTTCAGAAGAAAAACCGCCCACACTGGTGTCTCTATGGATCGATATCCACGAACGCAAACAAGCCCAAAACAAGCTGGAATATTTTGCCTATTATGACGCTTTAACGGGCTTGGCAAACCGAACTTTGCTCAAAGATCGGGTAGATCAAGCCATTGCCCTGGCTCTCAGAAAAAGCTGGTCCTTCGCGCTGTTGCTTATTGACCTAGATAACTTTAAGAGCATCAATGATACTCAGGGACATCCTGTTGGCGACCGCCTACTTCAGGCGATCTCATTCCGACTAAAAGGCATCATCCGCAACGAAGACACCATTGCCCGTTTTGGAGGAGACGAGTTCGTGATTCTCCTCAATGACATCACCACACCTGAAGTGGAATCTTTGGCAAAGAAGCTGTGTACAACGCTCATGCAATGCATTTCCGTAGATGACAATGAATTATTTATTACTCCCAGCGTCGGAATCAGTGTATTCCCAAGCCATGGAAATGACTTTGATTCCCTACTCCGGCGCGCCGATATGGCCATGTACCATGTCAAATCTTCCGGGAAGGCCTCCTATCGCTTATTTTCCACACCCATGGAGGACCAGCGTTCAGAGGAATATGTGCTGGAAATGGATCTGCGCCAAGCCCTGAAAGAGGGGGAATTTGAGCTCTACTTCCAGCCCAAGGTATCCCTCTCGGGACGCCGCATTCGCAGTGCCGAAGCCCTGATTCGCTGGAATCATCCCCAACGGGGACAAATCCTCCCCAATGATTTTATCCCCCTCGCAGAGCGCTCCGAACTGATCGATCTCATCGGTGAGTGGGTGATTCATCAGACCTGCCGTTTTCTCCATCAATGCCGACGTCGCGGATTCAACCAATTGCAACTGAGTTTCAACGCTTCGCCGCGGCAGTTGATGCGTGGCCCCCTTTTAATCGAGCATCTTCACCGAGCACTGGAAATTTTTGAAATCCCCGCCCATGCGCTCATCATGGAAATCACGGAGACAGCACTGATGAACGATGCTTCCGTGCACACCGCACGGTTGATCAGTGAAATGGGAGTGCGTATTTCTCTGGATGATTTTGGAACCGGCTATTCCAGTTTGTCGTTACTGCAAAAATTGCCGTTTTCCGCATTAAAAATCGATCGTTCTTTCGTCTCAGGTTTTCGTGACAACCCCACAGATAATACTCTGGTAAAAGCCGTCATCAGTATTGGCCTGGATCTCAGTCTGGAAATCGTGGCGGAAGGCATCGAACAGGAGGAACAAGCCCGTGTTCTGGAATCCTATGGCTGTCACTTGGGGCAGGGGTATCTTTTTGGCCGTCCCATGCCCGTTTCGGAATTTCTACTGCTTCTGGCCCAAGAAACCCTTTAGCTTTCAAAGCGTGTACCAACCCCCCACCCCTGCTCTTCTGCAAGTATTCGGGCGTCGAGTTTCTTTCCTCCCTCCAACTTGGCACGGAGCACTTCGATCTGCCCACCTTGGGCGGTGATCAAAAACCCCTCTGCCGTCAACCCTGATAATTCTCCAATTTTCCCAGTAACCGCACCGAAAGTTCTAAAAAGTCGCTTGCGTGCTTCAAAAATCTGTAATTTTTTCCCGCTCCAAGTGGTCCAGGCGCCTGGGGCCGGATTACATCCGCGAATCAGGTTGTATACCCCATCCACATGTTGTGCCCAGTGGATTTGGGACTCGGCAGTGCGACACCAGCCTTCATAACTGGCCAGACTCTCATCCTGAACCTGTTCCCCATAAGTCCCTGAAACGACCTGTTCGGCCGCCTCCACCAATGCTTCTACCCCCAGAGGAAAGAGTTGGTCAAAGTAAATTGTACCCAACGTACTCTCAGGGCCGATAGGTACCTTTTTCTGCAAAACGATCGGACCTTCGTCCAACCCATCCGTGGGGCGGAATATGGTCAGCCCCGTTTCCTGATCCCCGCGAATGATGGGCCAATTGATGGAACTCGGACCACGATACCGTGGCAATAGAGAAGGATGATACTGGATGGTTCCATGGGTCGGAATTGTAACAAATTCCTGTGGCGCAAATTGCAGGACAAACGCCATGATTCCAATATCCGGAGCCAATGCACGCATTTCATCCAAGGCTTCTGGCGCACGCAGATTAGGCAACTGAATCACCTTCACGCCTCTTTCCTGAGCGGCAAGACGCAAGGGGTCGGGTTTCCCTCCTTCTTTTTCTGGAGCACAAAACACGCCCAGAACCTGATCCCCTCGACCCAAAAAAGCCTCCAAAACGGCCTTACCAAAATCCTGCTGTCCGATGATAACGACCTTCATTTGGTGAAAGCTCCTTCCTGACGATGGCGCTCGATGGTTTCAGGAGACCATTGTAGAACTTCCTTCAAGATTTCTTCCGTATGTTCCCCCAGCAACGGAGAACGGGTAATTTCCACACGATTGTTCGAAAGCTTGATGGGCATCCCCACATTGTGCCAGGAGCCTCGTTCCGGATGATCCAGCGGGACATACATATCACGCAACCGGACATGCTCATCCTGAGCCAAATCCTGAGTACTCATGATGGGACCGCAAGGAACATCCAGTTGATTGAGCAGCGCCATCAATTCCCGTTTGGTATATTGGGCCGCGAAAGACTCCAACAACTGCCACATCTGACTCTGATTTTTACGCCGTTCGGCTAAGGTAGAAAATCGCGGATCCTGAACCAAGGCATCACCACCGATACGACGGGCCAATGCCTCCCACACGACTTCCTGTACCACGACATAAATATAGTCATTTGCACCACCGGGTTTACAGCGAATGGCATTGCCCAGTTGCCCCCCCCCTGAGTCGTTGCCACTGCGTGGGGCAGCATCACAATCCGCTGTAGATACGGAATATTCTGGCAGGGGGCCTCGTGTCAAGCGCTGGTGATCACGAAATTTCACGCGACAAAGATTCATCACGGCATCCATCATGGCCACTTCAACGAATTGCCCCCGCCCCGTCCGATGACGGGCTTGTAATGCCGCCAAAATTCCTATGGCCAAATGCAACCCAGTGCCGGAATCCCCAATTTGGGCTCCAGTCACCAAGGGAGGACCATCATTAAAGCCAGTGGTACTCATGGAGCCCCCCATGGCCTGAGCCACATTCTCATAGGCCTTGAATTCCGCATAGGGACCAGTGGAACCGAAGCCCTTGATGGAAGCCATGATAATGCTGGGATTTTTGGCGTGAATCGATTCCCAGTTGTACCCCAAACGGTCCAGCACGCCCGGTCCAAAGTTTTCCATCACCACATCGCATTCCTGCAACAACCCTTCAAACACTGCTTTCCCAGCTGCGCTCTTCATATTGACCGTAATGGAGCGCTTATTGCAATTGAGCATGGTGAAATACAGGCTGTCGACCCCGGGCACATCACGCAGTTGCCCGCGCGTGATATCTCCTGTGGGGGGTTCAAACTTGATGACATCGGCGCCCAGCCAGGCCAACAATTGGGAAGCTGTGGGACCCGCCTGCACATGGGTCATGTCGAGAATGCGAATACCTGCCAATGCGTTATCCATGGAGTGTTCCGTCGAATTTGAGGTTATTTGTACATGGTTTGGTTCATCGTACCGCTGGAATACTTCTCGCGATCAATGACCACATCCACCAAAGCAGGCTTGCCAGAATCTCGGGCTTGTTCCAACGCCGAACGAATGTCTGCTGGATCGGTGACACGAATTCCGAAACCTCCCATGGCTTCGGCGAAACGGTCGAAACGCACATCTTCAAGAACGTTGCCCACATCCCCGCGTTCGGCCCCATATTTACGCGCCTGACCATAGCGAATCTGGTTCCATGAAGCATTATTGCCAATCACTCCCACGAAGGGGAGTTTGTTCCGTACCATGGTTTCAAAATCAAACCCCGTCAGACCAAAAGAACCATCGCCAAACAACACCACCACATCACGCTCCGGTTGCAATAACTTGGACGCCATGGCAAAACCCGTTCCCACACCCAATGTCCCCAAGGGACCAGGGTCCATCCAGCCGCCTGGTTTGTGGGGCCGAACAATGGATCCCGAGAAAGTCACAATGTCCCCTCCATCCCCGATATACACCGTATCCTCCAACAAAAACTCATTGATTTCGTGACACAGGCGAATGGGATGAATCGGGTTTGCGTTGGCATCGATGATGGCACGGTTTTTATCCTGTGAACGCGCTTCTTCCCCACGTAAAAGCTCAAGGAAAGGATCATGGCGCCGTGCCACATCCCCAGCAGAAGCCTCACACAAGGCATTCAGCACCGCCCGGATGTTGCCCACCAAGCCAATATCGAAATCGCGGTTGTACCCTACATTACGGTAATCCATGTCAAGGATAATGACCGTTGCCTTGGGGTTGAGACGACGTCCATAGCCCATACGGAAATCCAGCGGTGTCCCTGCCAGAAGAATGACATCCGCCTGGTCAAAGGCCGTCTTGCGCGACGGCATGAAACCGTAAGGATGATTGCGCGGCAATGTACCACGGGCTGCGCCATTAACATACACCGGCATATTGAAATGACGGGAAAAACGGTCTATGGCGTCATGAGCGCGACAGGTTCGTGCCTGGGTACCAAATAACGCCACGGGACGCTCTGCCTTGGCTAAGGCTTCTGCCGCACGAGCAATTTCATTGGGATCCCCAATGAACTCGCCTTTGACGCGATAGTTCTTCGGAATACGCACCTTGGCCACATCCACCCGCGCATCCAGAACATCATGGGGGATTTCCAGGTATCCCGGCCCTGGAGCGCCGTGAAACATTTCACGGATGGATTGTCCCATCATTTCAGCGCAGCGTTCCGTCGTCATTACCGTGGAAGAAAACTTGCTGATGGGGGCCATCATGGCCACATGGGGCAGATCCTGCAGTGCGCCCATGCGGTATTGTTTCAAGGGCCCGCCCCCCCCAATCAGGAGCATAGGGCTTTCGGCACGAAATGCATTGGCCACTCCGGTCACAGCATCGGTGGTTCCGGGTCCGGCCGTCACTACCGCACAACCCACCCCACCCGTGATCCGAGCAGCGGCATCAGCGGCATGGGCAGCTACCTGTTCGTGACGCACATCAACAATGCGAATGCCTTCATCCAAACAACCGTTGTAAATGTCGATGATATGACCGCCGGAGATGGTGAAAATATGCTGTACCCCTTCCTGCTTCAGCATCTTGGCAACGATCTGCCCGCCACTCAAGGTTGGAGCATTTTCGGGGGTTGCAGCAGGACTTGTCTCCATGGGGAATCTCCATCAGGTTATGCCCCCCATAATGGGAGCTGAAATAAAGTACGAAAAGGGTAAATTATAGCCAACCCGTGATCTTTTGTCCGATCAGGCAGCGCCCGCCCCTTCATTGAGCGCTTTCAGAGCCAACCATAACGCACTGTGATCCAGTTCCGCCCCCCCTCCCTGCTCGACAAAATTACGGTAAAGTTGTGCCACCACGGAAGTCAAAGGCAACGCTATGCCATCTTCCCGCGCTGCCGTCAAAGCGCTGTCCAGGTCTTTGAGTTGGGTCCTGCAATGGGCTCCGGGGGTAAAATCTCCGCGCACCATGCGCTCTCCATGGAGTTCCAGAATGCGGCTTTCCGCAAATCCTCCGCGAATCGCCGCCCGTACTGCAGATGGGTCTGCCCCCCCCGCCTCTGCCAGAATCAGTGCCTCTGCCACTGCTCCAATGGTCACTCCGACGATCATCTGATTCGCCAGTTTGGTCAATGCCCCCGTTCCCGCCGGTCCCACTCGAGTCGCACGACCCAGCACCGCGAACAGGGGCCGAGCGCGCTCAAAAGATGTCATCTCCCCGCCCACCATGATGGCCAGGGTGCCGTCATGAGCCCCAACCACCCCACCGGACACGGGCGCATCCAGCGCTTCTATGCCCCGCACACTCAATCGTTGAGCATGCTCCCGTGCCGTATCTGGCGGAATGGAACTCATATCAATCCATAAAGCTCCTGGACATAGTGCCTGCTCAACCCTTCCCTGAACCAGAACTTCCGTCACCGCTGGCCCGTTCGCCAATAGCGCAATCACCCCTTCTGCATCAGCCACTGCCTCAGCCGCACTGGAACACGCCCGCGCCCCCAAATCCACCAACGGTTGAGCCTTGGCTCCCGTCCGATTCCACACAGCCAAGGAATATCCCGCCGCCAACAAGCGCTGACCCACGGGAATGCCCATCAAGCCCGTTCCCAGCAAGGCGATGCGTTTCATATTCCATCTCCTGATATTTTTTCTACTCGAACATGTTCTTGACGCTGACGCTCAAAAAGCACGACGGAGCCCGCCACAGCGGCATTCAAAGACTCCACCCCAGAAGCCATGGGAATATGAATTCGTTGATGCAAATGCTGGCTTACGGAGGCTGGTAGTCCCGCGCCTTCGTTACCCACGATCAGCGCTACGGTCCCTGTCAGGTCGAGCCGATCATAACGCTGGGAGAGCTCCCTATCCATTCCGAGTATCTGCCCCTGATACTGGGGCAACCAGCTTTCCAACACCACGCTTTCATGAATCCGCAAATGAAAGTGTGCGCCCATGGCCGCCCGTAATACTTTAGGAGCCCAGGCTTGGGCCGATCCTACGGCCAAAACCACATGTTCCATTCCTGCGGCTCTGGCAGAACGAAATAAGGTTCCGACATTTCCCGGGTCTTGCAATCCAGCCAGCACCAGACAAGGCTCGCAATCCGGCAGACTGCTGGCAGGTTCAGGCCAATCAATCAATGCTACAACCCCTACGGAGGCTTGTATGGATGAGATTTTCTCAAACAGTGCGTCCGCCACTCTCAGTGGCTTTGGCCACGCGAAGGGTGGATGAAGTGCGCAAACTTCCGGATGGTAGCAAGCTGATTCTGCCATCAACCACCCTTTGGGAACCCCGCCCTGGGCCAAATAGACCTGTAACAAATGAATTCCCTCCAGCACCGTCATGCGTTCACGCCGGCGTTGGTGAGCGGACTCCCTCAGATGAGCCCAATGCCGCAGCACTGGGTGACTGGCAACGACAGAGCTCATGATTGACTCAACAACCATTGGCGCAACGGAGCAAAACTGCGTCGGTGATGGGGACAAGGACCATAGCGGTGCAACCGCTCCAAATGCTCCGGACTCCCATACCCTTTATGGCGTTCAAACCCATATTCCGGATAACGTTGTGCCAATTGTCTTAGGGTGGCATCCCGCGCTGTTTTGGCCAGAATTGAGGCCGCTGAGATGGCTTTGACGCGTTGATCCCCCTGGATCACTGCCCGTGTCGGCAGGTCAATAGCTGGAGCGTGAAGACCGTCTACCCAGACTTCCGCAGGCCGAATGGACAACCCGTCAAGCGCCCGTTTCATGGCCAACAGCGTAGCCTGCAAAATATTCAGGCGATCAATTTCCTCCACGCTGGCTTCCCCCAGAGACCAGGACAACGCCCGCTCTCGTACCGCTTGCGCCAGAACTTCACGCCGTTCCGGCGTCAACGTTTTAGAATCCCTGACTTCGTCCAATCCATCACCCGGACGCAAAATCACCGCCGCTGCCACCACCGGTCCTGCCAATGGGCCCCGTCCAGCCTCATCCACCCCACAAGCCCCGACAGGAAATTCTGGCAGAGGATGCCCCGCGCGAAATAGCAAATCAGGCTTCATGGGCCAGTACCCGCTCAACCCCCTGTACGATGGCTGCTGTGGTATCTGCACCGAGAGCCTGTCGAATCTTTCCGTAGGCTTGGCGCATGGCGTCCCGTGCGGTCTCATCTTGCAAGAGAAGGGCCAACTCTGTGGCCAAACGATCTGACGTAGCCTGTTCCTGCAAAATTTCAGGTACCACCTCGCGCCCCAAAATAATATTGGGCAACCCGACAAAGCGCGATACCACCTTGCGTCGAACCATCCACGCCGTCAAGCCTGACAATCGATAAGTCAGCACCTGAGGGCATTCCAGCAATGCCGCTTCGAGAGTCGCCGTGCCCGAAGCGACCAGAGCAACATCGGCCGCAGCCAGCAGGCGTGTGGCATCCTCTTCCAGAATGACCAACGGTAATTTCGTATAGCCCCCCTGAGTCAGAATGCGCCGAAAAACCGTTCGCGTCACCGCATTGATCAGAGGTACCGCAAATCGCAGATCGGGGAAACGTTGATGCAATTGCAATGCCGTTTCAAGAAATAGGCGTCCATGATATTCCAGCTCGGATACTCGACTGCCTGGTAACAAAGCCACCCAACGCCCAGTAAAGGTGGGATCCAATCCCTGACGTGCCAGAAAGCGATCGGGAATAGCCAACTGTTGTACCAGCGGATGCCCGATATAGGTCAAAGGGATACCGGCTTGATCAAACAGCGGCTTTTCAAAAGGAAAAATGGACAATACCCCAGTCACTGCCTCACGAATTTTCGGAAGCCGACCAGCGCGCCAGGCCCAAACGGTAGGAGCCACCATTTGTAGCGTGGGAATTCCCGCCCGTTTCAAATCGCGTTCTAATCCCAAATTGAAATCTGGAGCATCGATCCCGATAAAGAGATCTGGGGGATGGGCTAGGAAGTGGCGTCTCAGTTGAGCACGAATACTCAACAGTCGTGGCAAAGATCGCAGTACTTCCCAATAACCCCGCACGGCCAAATGTTCCATAGGAAATAATGAACGGGCATGTAGTGCTTGCATCCGCGGTCCGGCAATTCCCTCAAAAGAAGCTTCTGGATAACGGGAACGCACCGCCCGAATGAGCGCTTCGCCTAATAGGTCACCGGAAGCTTCGCCCGCCACCACCCCCACACGCATATCAGCGGAGGATTCCGCGGGCAGTTTGTTGCAGAAAGTCACGGAAAGGCTCAACACAGGGATTGTCTTGGGCCAACGTTCCGATTTCCTGTTGCGCTTGCTCCAGTGACAAACCCGATCGATACAGTTTCCGATAGGCTTGTTTCAGGCTGGCCAGTTGCTCCGCTGAAAATCCACGCCGTTTCAACCCTTCCGCATTGATTCCGTGAGGCGATGCCGGATTCCCTGCTACCAACAAATAGGGCGGGACGTCTTGGGTAATCACCGCCGAAATCCCGATAAAACTATGGGCACCGATGCGCACGAACTGGTGTACGCCAACGAATCCCCCTAAAGTCACCCAATCGCCCAAATGCACATGCCCAGCCAAGGTAGCATGATTGGCCAGGGTGGTATGATTCCCCACTTGGCAATCATGCGCCAAGTGAACATAAGCCATGATCCAGTTATGGTTGCCCAGACGGGTGACCCCCGCATCATCATCGGTCCCCAGATTCAGGGTACAAAACTCCCGAATGGTATTGTCATCGCCGATTTCCAGCGCCGAGTCCTCCCCACGATATTTCTTGTCTTGAGGGTCTCCTCCCAAAGCACAGTAGGAATAGATACGATTGCGTTGCCCAATGGTGGTACGACCACTGATTCGCACATAATCCTGGATGACACTACCAGATCCAATGCTCACCTGCGGTCCAATTATGCTATACGCGCCTATGCACACATCCGCAGCCACGCATGCTTCAGGATGGATAATTGCCGTAGGGTGATGCCGCAAGACTGGTGTCTCTTCCTTCGTCATTGCCGCCCCGCTCAGCCGGCTTCAGCAAGATTTTTCTCGGCACACATCAGTTTGGCCTCAGCGGCCAACCGATCATCCACCATTGCCTTGGCTGAGAACTTCCATATTTTGTAGGAGTGACGCAATAGTTGAACCTCTAGACGCAACTGATCTCCTGGGAAAACCGGATTGCGAAAACGTGCCTCATCGATCCCTACAAAATAAGTCACGATCTTGCCGTCAGGTTTGATGTTTTCCGTTTTGAAACTGAGCAGCGCTGCCGCCTGTGCCAAAGCCTCAATGATCAAAACTCCCGGCATCACAGGGTGATGAGGAAAATGTCCCTGAAAAAATTCTTCATTGCGACTGACGTTTTTGAGAGCCACGATGGATTTTCCTGGAGTCACTTCGAGAACTCTATCCACCATCAGGAATGGATAACGGTGTGGCAAATAATCCATGATTTCATTGATATCCATCCCGCTCATATGCTAACTCCTTCCGCTGACTGCGCTGTGTGATTCATCATTTTCCAGTTTGTTTTCCAGTGACTTGATTCTGTTTATCCACTCAGAAAGACCGCGTAGGTGGGCCAGAGTCTGCAGCCATTCACGGTGCGGTTGACTGGGTATGGACGACGTGTAAACTCCAGGAGTCGGTATGGATTTGGTAATCAGAGAAAACCCCGACACCGTAACCCGATCGCCAATTTCCACATGCCCTACCATTCCCACTCCACCACCAATCCGGCAGTGACGACCGATTCGGGTACTTCCTGAAATTCCTGTGCAACCGGCAATGACCGTATGGGCACCGATACGACAATTATGGGCAATCTGGATCAAATTATCCAACTTGACCCCATCCTCGATAATCGTATCGTCAATCGCCCCACGGTCAATCGTGGTGTTGGCGCCTATTTCTACGTCCTTACCAATGATAACCCGGCCGACTTGGGGAATCTTTAACCACCCCTCGCCCTGGGGTGCCATGCCAAAACCATCTGCACCAATCACACAACCAGAATGAATAATGGTATTGGCCCCAATCTGACAGCCCGAATAGATGGTCACCCGGGGATGCAGAAACGCTCCTTTTTCCAAACTTACTCGAGCCCCGACAAAGGAACCTGCCCCCACCGTTACTTCATCGCCAATTTGGGCGCCGTCCTCAACCACCACATGGGGGCCAATGCTCGCCCGTAGGGAAACCTGCGCCCCCGGATGAATGACTGCCGTTGGATGAATCTCGGGCAATGGCCGCGGAAGAGGAAACAGGTGCTGCGCCACCTGCGCATAACAGGCATAAGGATTGGCAGAAAGCAGACAGGGTAAAGAGGTTCCTCGATGTTCAGCGGGGCTGAGTATCACCGCTGACGCCCGAGTGGTCGACAATTGGTCGCGATATAAGGGATTGGTCAAAAAAGTCACATCCCCAGACTCTGCGCCCTGCAAAGTCCCCACCCCCTCGATGAGAAGGTTAGCAGGGCCTGCCAATTCAGCACCGGAAATATGAGCCAACTCGCCCAGCGTAAATGGATTGACGGCGCGCATGGAGCCTACGACCCTTTGGCGAACTTACTTACTGCTGGCATCCAGCGCTTTGAGCACCTTGTCGGTGATATCGATACGAGGGCCAGCATAAATGGCATCGGTCAAAATCAGATCATACTTTTCGGATTCGGCAATCTCTTTGATCGTCTTGTTGGCGCGCTCTTGAATCGATGCGAATTCCTCATTACGACGGGTATTCAGATCTTCCCGGAATTCACGCTGCATCCGCTGAAAATCGCGGTTGAGATTCGCCAGATCGCGTTCCTTGCGGCTCCGATCCGCCTCGCTCAAGGTCATCCCATTCTTATCCAGATCAGCCTGCTCCTCCTGCATTTGCTTCCCCACTTTCTGTAGGTCTACCTGGCGCTTGTCAAACTCTTTTTCCAGCTTCTTGGTCGCCATCTGTGCAGGAGCTGCCTCACGAAAAATTCGTTCAATATTGATCCAACCTACTTTGAGTTCGGTCGCTACAGCCGTAGAGGTCATCCATACCAAGGCAGTCAAAAGTGAGAAGTATTTAGCAGTTTTGATCATGGTCATATCTCTTAAAAGGTGTTGCCTAACTGAAATTGAAGTCGTTCGATGTTGTCTGTTACAGAATTATAATGGAAAGGCGCGGCATAGCTAAACTCCAGCGGTCCCATGGGGGAATACCAGGACAAGGCAAGTCCTGCAGAATAGCGCAACTGAGGAATAGAGAAGGGTTGATTGAGTCCATACACATTCCCCGTATCCACGAAGGTACTCAACCGAAAGGATTTGTCTGTGCTTTTAGAACCCGGCAGCGGGAAAAAATATTCCATGCTTCCGGTGATCATCTTGTTCCCCCCCAGGTTCAACAGGTTGCCATAATTATCATACACTTGCGGTCCCAAACTTCCGGGGAAATAGCCCCGCACCGAACCCACACCACCACCAAAGAAGTTTTTGTAAAATGGCAGAGGAACGCCTCCATAGCCATTGGCATATCCCACCTGCCCTGATAAGGATAGGGTAGTGTTTTGCGTTATGGGGGTCAGAACCTGTTCACTCCCCGTGGCGCGATAGTAAGTCAGGTTTTCTCCGGGAACACCCACTTCAACTCCATACTTCTGGCTCCAGCCCTTCATGGGGTAGATAATGCTGTCCCGCGTATCGTGAGAATACCCCATGCTTACCTTGATGGCTTTGGCCAGAGAACCAAACTGATTGACAAAGTCTACGTACTCAACCGGACTGGTGCTCACGACCCCCACTATCGTAGACTCATATCCATAACCGACGGAATAGGCATTCACTTCACTAACGGGGATAGTATAGGTCACATCCGCACCCAAAGTGCGCGTCATGTAGGGACTAACACCCGTCAGGTATGTGGTATCGATGGATCGGTCATAGACACTGATGGTACGCGCGGTTCCTTCTTCGGACCAGTACGGGTTGGTGTAGGCGATGGAGTATGTACGCGTAATCAACCCCGTACTTACTCCAAGGGACAGCGAGTTTCCGCTACCAAACAGATTGGCCTGAGTAATCCCTGCGCTGAGGATAACCCCTTCTGCATTGGAATACCCGGCTCCCACCTGAATCGATCCGGTTTGTCTCTCCACCACGGTAAAGTTGACATCCACCTGATCGGTGGTCCCAGGAACAGGGGGGCTATCCACCGTCACTTCAGAGAAGAACCCCAGTCGATCGATCCGTTCCTTGGAACGGTTGACCTTGTCCACGGAATACCACGCCCCTTCCATTTGGCGGATTTCCCGCCGGATAATTTCGTCACGCGTGGTGGTATTGCCATAAATATTCACCCGACGCACATAGACTCGGCGCCCTGGATCGATAACAAAGGTAAAAGATGCCGTATGGTGAACCTTATCAATATCCGGATTGGCATTGATATTGGCAAAAGAATAACCATCCTTGGCCAAGCGGTCAGAAATCGCTTTGGTCGAGTTGGTCACTTTTTCCCGAGAAAAAGTATCTCCTGGCTTTAATGTCACCAACTTCTGCAATTCGGCTTCCGGCACCACAAACTGTCCCGCCAGTTTGACATCAGATACTTTATACGGCTGACCTTCGGAAATATTGACCGTAATATAGACATCCTGCTTGTCGGGAGAAATAGACACTTGGGTGGAATCTACCGTAAATTCCAGATACCCGCGATCCTGGTAATAGGAGCGCAGGGTTTCCAAGTCCCCCGACAGCTTTTGCTTGGAATACTGGTCGTTTTTGGAGTACCACGACAGCCAGTTGGGGGTATTCAGCTGCAATTGATCCTGTAACTCCTTGGCAGTGAACGCATGAGCCCCCACGATATTAATTTCGCGAATATGGGCCGCCTCACCCTCGACGATATTGAAGGCCAGTGCTACTCGATTGCGCGGCAAGGGAGTAACTGTGGTAGACACCTGAGTAGAGTACTTTCCTTTCCCCAAATATTGCCGCTTCAGTTCCTTTTCCGCTTTGTCCAACAAAGACTTATCATAAATTCTGGATTCGGCGATCCCAATGGACTTCAAAGCATCCTTAAGCTGATCCTTGGTAAAAGACTTTGCGCCGTTGATCTCTAGCCGGGCAATGGAGGGTCTTTCGTGCACAACCACCACCAATACATTGCCTTCGGATTCAAGACGCACATCGGAAAAAAAGCCCGTGTCATACAGTGCTTTCAAAGCTGCGGAGGCTTTTTCGCTCGTCACGGTATCTCCCACCTTGAGGGGCAGGTAGCTGAATATTGTCCCCGCTTCTATGCGTTGCGCACCTTCTACACGAATATCCTGTATCGTGATAGGGGCTAAAGCCATGGCCAGTGAACTCCAGAACATCCAGAACAAAAGAAATAGGGAACGCAAAAGCATGGGATCAACGCTAGGTTAGTGGTTAATAAAATGTTGTAAATCGTTGTAGAAGGAAAACCCCATCAAAATCACCAGCATGACAAACCCCACCTGCTGGGCAGAATTCACAAAACCAGGAGACAAGGGTTTGCCTCGTATCCACTCCAGCGCATGATACAACAAATGCCCTCCATCTAATAAGGGGATGGGCAATAAATTCAAGACACCCAAGCTCAAGCTGATCAAGGCGATAAACTGCAGATACGGGATAAGCCCCAAACGAGCGCTTTCTCCTGCAATGCTGGCAATCCGCACTGGCCCACCCAAATTATCCCAGGAAGCCTGGCCGCTCAGCATATTCCAGAAAGTGCGAAAGGTCATTTGCGTTAGCATCAGGGTTTTTTCTCCCCCACGCCATAGGGCTTGGGATGCTGAATACTGTTCCGTCACCCAGAGCTTGGCGCGCAGGTCAGCAGGAAAGTCGGGAGAGACGCCGATACGGCCCACTGACCGCCCCGTAGGTAAAGCCACGGATTGGGGTATGACGGTGAATTCCTTGACCTGCCCATCCCGCAGCACTTGCACTGCCAGAACGCTTTGCGGATGATTTTCAATCAACTGGACCACCTGCATCCAATTCGAGACGGATTGTCCACCTAAGGTGAGAATATGATCTCCCTGGAGAAAGCCCGCCCGCGCTGCGACACTTTTCGGGACGACCCGACCAATGATGGGAGGTAATGGAGGATTCCACGGGACCAAGCCCATTCGTTCTAGGGCTTCGTCGCCTAAAGCTGCAGCATTCATCGCAGATATCTGGATGACATGATTCTCTGTATGCTGCGTCTGATCACGGGTCAATATTGTAAAAGGCAGATGCTTCAACTGAATGTCCACCCACCTCGTTTGGAATTCTTGCCATGAATGAATGGGGCGTCCCGCCACCTGCTCCACGCACTGACCCGCATGAAGACCCGCCTGTGCAGCCAGACTCCCCGCTGCGGGTTCGTCCAGACAAGGGCGCAAACCAGGCACACCCACCATATAAAGCAGGCTGAATAGTATCCAAGCGAGCATAAAATTGGCCAAAGGTCCCGCTGCTACGATGGCGCTCCGGCGCCACAATGACTGGCGGTTGAAAGCCCGCGATAACTCTGCGGCAGGCACGGGTCCTTCCCGCTCGTCCAACATGCGTACAAAGCCACCCAACGGCAACATTCCGATGACCCATTCGGTCCCATCCTTTCCCCACCGACGTTTCCATAGAGGGCGCCCGAACCCGACGGAAAAACGTAAGACCTTCACCCCCAAAAGCCGTGCCACGCCATAATGCCCCCACTCGTGGAACAGTATGAGCCCCCCTAAAGCCAGGAGGAACGCCATCATTGTTTGGACTCCGGATTCTAGGAAATTCATGGTCGCCGATTTTTCAGCCATTCAGCCGCTTGGTGGCGTGCTGTTCTGTCTGCCCATAAAACCTCTTCAAGAGTCGCACTTGATGACGAGGATACCTCGCTCAGTGCCGCTTCAATCAGTTCAGGAATCTGGCGAAAGCCCAATTGTCCTTCAAGAAATGCCGCTACCGCAACTTCATTGGCGGCATTCAACACCGTGGGCGCTGTTCCTCCCTGACCCATGGCATGTTCCGCTAGGGCCAATGCAGGAAAACGTACTCGATCGGGCGCAACGAATTGGAGTGTACCCACCGTCGTCAGATCAAGTATGGGGACTCCTGAAGTATGTCGCTCAGGATATGCCAGTGCATGAGCGATGGGAACACGCATATCCGTATGCCCCAACTGGGCCAGCAGTGAACCATCCTCATAGGCCACGAGGGAATGCACCAGACTTTGAGGGTGGATCACAATATCTACGCGCTCCGGCGGCAAATCAAACAACCAGCAGGCCTCAATCAGCTCAAGCCCTTTATTCATCATGGTGGCCGAGTCGACAGAAATTTTTCGGCCCATCCGCCATTTGGGATGGTTACAGGCCTCGTCTGGCGTAACCGTTTCCAGTTCATGCAGAGGAGTCTGTAAAAATGGCCCGCCAGATGCCGTCAAAAGAATCTTGCTCACTCCCTTACGGGCCACGCCATCTTGGGGCCAGCATTGAAATACAGCATTATGCTCACTGTCTACCGGTAACAGTAGCGCGCCCCCTTGAGCAACCGCCTCCATCAAAACGCGCCCCGACATGACCAAGGATTCCTTATTGGCCAGTAGCAATTTTTTTCCTGCCCGTGCTGCCGCCAAAGTAGAAGCCAAACCCGCCGCACCGACTATAGCTGCCATTACCGTGGTCACGGTGGACGCAGCGGCCACCTGCTCCAAAGCCGCCGTCCCAGCCAAAATTTCCGGTGTGTATCTCGGGTCCATCAACGCCAACTCTTGGCGCAAAGGATCAATCTGCGAATCCGCACCGACCACCACCACCAGAGGTCGAAAGCGCACGGCCTGTCCCGCCAGTTTTTTCAGGTTACGCTGCGCTGTCAGGGCATACACGCCATAACGCTCAGGATGCAGTGCCACGACTTCTAACGTACTCGTTCCAATGCTTCCGGTCGCGCCAAGAATGGTTAATTGCTGTCGCATCAGTGCCAGTTCCCTCCCAACCACCAGGCAGCTAAAGGCAACGTTGCCGTCAACGCATCGATGCGATCAAGAATTCCTCCATGACCGGGAAGTCCTCGGCCACTGTCTTTAACACCGGCACACCGCTTGATCCAAGATTCGAACAGATCACCCAGAATTCCGAGCACTGCCAACAGCCACAACAGGAGGAACCAGGTCCATTCGTGTTGGCGCAGTACGGACGCCATCGACCCCATGCCACCATTCCACGCCCACATCCACCATAATCCACCATATACGGTCACTGCCACCACTCCTCCCGCGACACCTTCCCAGGTTTTTCCTGGACTGATGGATGGAGCCAACTTATGACGTCCCCAGGCTCTTCCGGTAAAATAAGCGGCAGTGTCCGTGACCCAAAGGACTGCCATCAACGCCAGCAAAACCTGATTTCCCCGTTGTTGAAGAACTTCCAGAGACCACCCTGTAGGCAGCATCACCAGAACCCCCACGCTCAGCAGAACCCACCCTGGAACACGCCACTGACCTCGCAACCACCATGGAGCCACCAGAAGCCAGAACAGAATCGCTCCCTCGCTCAACCATTGACTCCACTGCTCACCCTGTCCCCAGCGATAGATGATCACGATGACAATGGCATAAATCATTTGCCATACAGGCGATACCCGCGCCAAGCCAGCCCATTCCCAGGCAGCCCAGATCATCAACCCAGTCACCAGCATAGGCCAGACAGTGGGCGGTGCCCCAAACAGGCTCCATCCCACTACCACCAACATGACAGCCGCCGTCAGGAGCCGGGTGCGGAGCATTGTTCGCTGGTCCTACCAAAACGCCTTTCTCTGGTCTGATAAAAGGCAATGGCCTCATCTAGTGCGCGCTGATCAAAGTCAGGCCAGAGGGTTTGGGTAAAATACAGTTCGGTATAGGCCAATTGCCACAACAGGAAATTACTGATGCGCTGCTCTCCTCCCGTACGAATGAAAAGGTCAGGTTCGGGTATGGTTCCAAGACTGAGGTAGGCACGCAGATCCTGTTCACGGATAGGCGGATATGCCCCTTCTGGCTGTTGTTCCATCCAGCGATTCATGGCTTGTAAAATATCCCAGCGCCCGCCATAGTTCACCGCCAACGTCAGGGTGAGACGCGAATTTCCTTGTGTCAGAGCTTCAGCGCGCTGAATCAGGTTCTGCAAACGCTCTCCCAAGGGCGCTCGATCCCCGATCACGCACAATCTGACTTGGGCGTCATGCAAATGAGTCACTTCCTTTTCCAACATATGCATAAAAAGCTGCATCAATAGCGACACCTCGTCCTCGGGGCGGCGCCAATTCTCGCTGCTGAAGGCAAACAAGGTGAGATAAGAAACATTTCTCTGAATCGCCGCCTCAACCAGTCCACGTACGGCCTCACTTCCTTTGCGGTGCCCAGCCACCCGTGGAAGGAAACGTTTCTTGGCCCAACGCCCATTGCCATCCATGATGATGGCAATGTGCCTCGGCACCAAAGAGACCCCAGGAATGTTTTGGGTGGAACTGGATAGAATATCTGTCATGACGGATTGACGGTTCGCGGCACCGTCATCACACCGCCATCAATTCTGCTTCTTTTACGGTCAACAGTTTATCAATTTCTTGAATAAATCGGTCCGTCAACTTCTGAATTTCTTCCTGCGCACGACGCTCTTCATCTTCCGAGATGGATTTGGATTTCACCAGATCTTTGAACTGAGCCAACGCATCACGCCGTACATTGCGTACAGCGACACGCCCCGATTCCGCTTCTCCCTTCACCACTTTGGTCAAGTCACGACGACGCTCTTCGGTTAACGAGGGCATAGGAACACGAATTCCATCCCCTTGAGTGGCTGGGTTCAGCCCGAGATCGGCCTCGCGAATGGCTTTTTCAATGGCATTCACCATCTTCTTCTCGTAGGGATTGACACCGATGGTGCGCGCATCAACCAAGTTGATGGATGCCACCTGGTTGATGGCGGTCATGGTTCCGTAATAATCCACCCTCACATGATCCAGCAACCCCGCATGGGCTCGTCCAGTCCGCACTTTTGCCAAGTCGGCCTTGAAAGTTTCCACCGACTTATGCATTTTTTGTTCCGTTGTCTTCTTGATATCGGCGATCATATCTTATCTACCCCATTCAATTCGTCACAAAAGTGCCTTCGGCCTCTCCCCGAATCACACGCAACAGCGCCCCTGGCTTGAAAATACTGAACACCCCTATGGGCAAGTTTTGATCGCGGCAAAGCGTCAGTGCCGTCGCATCCATAACTTTCAGATTATTGACAATCGCTTCTTCAAAAGTCAGATGGGTGTAACGCTGCGCATGCGGGTTTTTCTTTGGATCTTCCGTGTAAATACCGTCAACTTTGGTTGCCTTGAGTACGACCTGAGCACTGATTTCAGCACCCCGTAATGCCGCCGCCGTATCCGTAGTGAAAAATGGATTTCCCGTACCGGCCGCAAAAATCACGACTTTTCCTTCTTCCAGATAACGCAGGGCTTTGCCTCGAATATAGGGCTCTGCCACCTGCTCCAGATTCAGAGCAGACTGCACCCGACTGACCACATCTACCCGCCGCATGGCATCCTGCAAGGCTAGGGCATTCATCACCGTAGCCAGCATGCCCATATAATCTGCCGTGGCACGGTCCATGCCCTCGGCCCCAGGAGCAACTCCACGAAAAATATTACCGCCTCCGATGACCACTGCAACCTGAACCCCTTGCTGAACCACACTGGCAATTTCCGCCACGATGCGATCAATGGTTGCCCGATTGATACCATACGCATCCTCTCCCATGAGCGCTTCTCCAGAGAGCTTTAACAAAATGCGTTGGTATACGGGTTTCATTCATACTCCATCAAGATATTGGCTGCGGAAACAAGGGCCCGCAGATCTGTTATTACTGCGCTACCGTTCCTGCAGCTGCGGCCACTTCTGCCGCAAAGTTTTCTGATTTCTTTTCGATGCCTTCACCCACCACCATCAGGGAGAAGCGGTGTACCTTCGCACCCCTAGCTTTGAGCAAGGCTTCCACGGTCTGATCGGGATTTTTGACAAAAGGCTGCCCCTGCAAGGTGACTTCCGCCAGATACTTGACGACCCGACCTTCCACCATTTTCGCCACAATCTCGGCGGGCTTGCCAGATTCCGCCGCCTGCGCCGTATAAATATCCCGTTCCCGCGCCAGCAAATCCGCCGGAACTTCATCGCGCGACACGCAGACCGGCTTGCTCGCTGCTATATGCATCGCCAAGTCACGTCCCAGAGCATCATCGCCACCATCCATATCCACCAGGACACCGATACGCTGTCCATGCATATACTGAGACAAATGACCCGCCGTCTCATAGCGCGTGAACCGACGCAACGCCATGTTTTCGCCAAGCTTCATGATCAGCGCCTTGCGCACCTCTTCAAGGGAAATTCCTGAAGGTGACGACAATTGCGCCAGATCCTCTACGCCCGCGGGAGCATGCAGCACCACCAACTCCGCCGCAAGACGGGCAAACGCCAAGAATTCTTCGTTCTTGGCGACAAAATCCGTCTCACAATTCACCTCTACCAGTGCACCCACCTTGGCGCCGTCTTTGATGAAAACCGCCACCACCCCTTCGGCAGCAACACGCCCAGCAGCCTTGCTGGCTTTGGCCCCACTGCGAATGCGCAACAAATCTTCAGCGGCCTTCATATCACCCAAAGCTTCCGCCAAGGCCTTCTTGCATTCCATCATGCCAAGACCTGTTCGTTCGCGCAGTTCTTTCACCATTGCCGCGGTAATTTCCGCCATAACCTACTCCTCAAAATTACCCAGAGCCGACCTCGATGGCCGGCTCAAATCAACGAATTACTCTTCCGAAGAACCCACTTCTTCCTCAACAAACTCTTCCGTGACCAGCACCTCATTCAAGCTTTGAGCACGGCCTTCGAGAACGGCATCGGCCACCCCACGAGCATACAAACGAATCGCCCGTGTGGAATCATCATTTCCAGGAATGATGTAATCGACACCCTCAATAGAATTATTGGTATCCACAATACCGATGATGGGGATACCCAGCTTGCGCGCTTCCACAATCGCATTTTTCTGGTAACCCACATCGATAACAAACAATGCGTCGGGAACCCCGTTCATATTGGCAATCCCACCCAAACTACGAGACAACTTGTCCTTCTCCCGCTGATACGTTAGCCCTTCCTTCTTGGACAATCGATCCAGCGACCCATCATTGATCATGAGTTCCAACTCGTTGAGGCGTTTTATGGATTGCTTCACGGTCTTGAAATTCGTAAGCATTCCGCCAAGCCAACGATGATCCACGAAGGGAGAGGCGGAGCGTTGCGCTTCTTCGCGCACGATTTCGCGCGCTTGGCGCTTGGTCCCGACAAACAAAATCGTCCCATTGTTACTCGCCAACTGGCGTACAAACTTCATGGCTTCAAGATACAAAGGCAAGGTTTTTTCAAGATTGATGATGTGTATCTTGTTCCGATGACCAAAAATATAGGGGGCCATCTTAGGATTCCAATAGCGGGTTTGATGCCCGAAATGAACGCCTGCTTCCAACATTTGCCGCATAGTGACTGACATAAAAACTCCTGCATGATTTAGGGTTGAGCCGCCGCCGGTCCACTACACCCTGTATACAAGGCACCCTGGTTTTCAACCGGCGTGTGAAATTCAAATAAAGCCCTTTATGATACCATTGACCGGTTATTTTGATCAACTTCATTCCTTGATAGCCACTCACCATGCCTGAAGCCGTTACTCTCAAATCACCCGATGAAATCGAAAAAATGCGTGTAGCGGGCCGCCTTGCCGCCGAAGTCCTCGATTACATCACCCCCTTCGTTCAACCGGGCGTCACCACCGATCAACTCGATCGGTTATGCCATGACTTTATGGTAGAAGTGCAACGCACCATACCGGCCCCCCTAAACTATGCCCCCAAAGGACATCGTCCCTACCCCCGATCCATTTGTACTTCGGTCAACCACCAGGTATGTCACGGTATCCCAGGGGAGCGCATCCTGAAAAATGGCGACATCGTCAATCTGGATATCACCGTCATCAAAGAGGGGTTTCATGGCGATACCAGCCGCATGTTTCATGTGGGCGAAGTCAGTCGCCAAGCTCAAAGACTCTGCGAACTGACCTACGAGGCCATGTGGCACGGCATTCGCACAGTTGCTCCCGGACGCCATCTGGGAGATATTGGTCACGCCATTCAAACCTTTGCCGAAAAAGCGGGATACAGCGTGGTGCGCGAGTTCTGCGGTCATGGCATCGGCCGCCATTTCCATGAAGAACCCCAGGTACTTCACTACGGACGCCGCGGCAGCGGCCTCCAGCTCGAAGCCGGCATGATCTTTACCATTGAACCCATGATCAATGCCGGACGCAAGGACATTCGTCAACTCGGGGATGGCTGGACCATCGTCACTGCCGACCATAGCCTATCTGCCCAATGGGAACACACCATTCTGGTGACCCCCGCCGGCCATGAAGTTCTGACTGTATCGGACAACAGCCCACCCCCTCCTCCCTCCATGGCATAATTGTCAGACCATGCTCCCCATTTCCGGCGCGGCACTCAAAACCCATCTGCAACAGGTGCGCCAGACCCTGTACCAGGATTATCTGGCCCACCCCAACCCCCAGCGTCTCCTCAAGTGTTGGCAACGCACAGTGGATCAGGTATTAACGGAATTGTGGCACAGTCACCGCTGCAACCGGGACAATGCGCTGGTCGCCGTGGGCGGCTATGGGCGTGGGGAACTCTACCCCTACTCGGACATCGATGTTCTCCTGCTGCTGCCCCATCCAGCTGACGCCCCCACCATTCGCCATATTGAACAATTTATCAGCGCGCTGTGGGATGGCGGTCTGGAGGTGGGGCATAGTGTTCGAACCGTGGAAGATTGCTTGACAGAAGCCCGTGGCGACCTGACTATTGCCACCGCCCTAGCGGAAATGCGCCCTCTCGCAGGACCCCGTATCCTTCCTCAACGATTGACGCAATCTTTACGCCAATCCCTGGATCTCTCCGCTTTTAAAATTGGTAAGGTCGCAGAACAACGACAACGCCACAAAAAACATCACAACACCGCCTTCAATCTTGAACCCAATCTGAAGGATGGACCTGGCGGCCTCCGTGACTTGCACACCATATTTTGGCTTGCCTGGGGAAGCGGCCTGAAACCTGGGTGGACCGCCCTGAGCCAAGCGGGCTTGATCACCCCGCGAGAAGTGGTCCGCGCCCGGCAACAACGACACTTTCTCCAGGATTTGCGTATCCGTCTGCATGGTTTGGCCCAGCGACGCGAAGATCGCCTACTCTTCGACTACCAAACCGCCTTGGCGCGACAAATGAATTTTCAGGACAGTTTCCGCCGGCGCGCCAGCGAAGCATTGATGCAGACTTATTACAAAACCGCTCAGTCTGTGCTGTTGCTCAATACCATTCTTCTGGAACAATTGAACCAACCGGAGATCATTCCTTCACCCATCGCTCTTGCCCCCCCCTTCATGCGTCAAGGGGAATTACTGGGAACCGAACCGGAAAACCTTCTAGCCACCGACCCCAACTTGCTCTTCGAAGGCTTCTTGCTGTTGCAGCACCACCCCGACTTACGTGGATTCACGCCAGCCGCCCTGCGGGCGGTATGGCGTGGGAAAGGCCAGATCGATGCGGCCTTCCGCGCCAACCCCTTGCACCAGCAAAAATTTCTTGAAATTCTGCGCCAGCCTGCACGTACCGCCGATGTCCTGCGACGCATGAACTATTACGGCATTCTCGGACGGTATATCCCTGCATTTGGACGCATCGTTGGACAAATGCAACATGATTTGTATCATGTCTACACGGTAGATGAGCATACCCTTCGCGTGGTACGCAACCTACGTCGCTTCGCCCTGCCTCGCTATGATCATGAATTCCCCCTCTGCGCTCAACTGATGCAGGGATTTGACCGCCCAGATCTGTTATATCTGGCGGCTCTGTTTCACGACATTGCCAAGGGTAGGGGCGGAAATCACGCGCAACTGGGGCGGTCCGACGCCCTGTATTTCTGCCGCCAACACCGGTTACCCCGCCAGGATACGCAGTTTGTCGCCTGGCTGGTGGAGCAACATCTCAACCTGTCCGCCGTAGCCCAGAAACAGGATCTGTCGGACCCCGAAATCATTCAGAATTTCGCCCGGACCGTAGGAGATATGCGCCGCCTCACCGCGCTGTATCTTCTGACCGTCGCGGACATCTGCGGCACCAGCCCCATGGTGTGGAATGCTTGGAAAGGCAAACTGCTGGAAGACCTCTACCGCTTGACCAGCCAATACCTCTGCGGACAACCTCCAAATAGTGCCAGCGCCACGGAATCGCGCCAACAAGAAGCATTGGCCATCCTCAAGCATTACGGACTCACTCAAATCACCGACGTCGCCCTATGGAAAACGGTGGAAACCGCTTATTTCCACCGCCATGAAATCCAGGACATCGCTTGGCATGCCCGCAGCCTTCAGGGGCGCGTCGGTTCCCCTCAAACCATTGTCAGAGCACGCCTATCGCCTGTCGGTGAAGGATTCCAAGTCCTCATTTACAGCCCAGATCGCCAAGGCCTATTTGCCCATATTTGCGCCTATTTCGATCGCGCAGGCCAAGCGGTCATGGCTGCACGCATCCACACTACCCTAGATCAGCATGCCTTGGATACCTTTCAGATACTCCCCCGACACGGCATCACGGATCACTACCGCACCACCCTGAAACGCCTAGAAAGCGAACTACAAGAACGACTCCATCACTGGGCCCCACTCCCCCCACCGCTGAAGTCCCGCCTGCCACGCCAACTGAAGCACTTCCCTTTCCAGTCGCGCATTCTCCTGGGAGAACAGGAGCGTGACGGAACCCGCCCCCTGACACTCATCACAGGAGATCGCCCCGGATTGTTATATCGCTTGGCCTGCGTCTTCCTGCGCCATAACATCGACCTTAAAGGTGCTCGCATCAATACCTTGGGCGAGCGGGTTGAAGATGTGTTTCTGATCGCCGCCGAACCGTTACTGGACCCCGTCGTTCAGAACCGACTGCGCGATGATCTCCTGAAAGAATTGAATCAGGAATTCCAGCCCACCTGAGATCGATCAGTCGTCAGCAGGCCGCTGATCGGGATCGGGAAACAATTCTTCGACGAACCCCAAACGCGACAAGTCACGCATGCGCATGGGATAGAGAATCCCATCGAGATGGTCACATTCATGCTGAATCACCCGCGCATGGAAACCTTCAACCTTCCGCTCCAGCGGTCGACGATCGAGGGTCCAACCCGAATACTCCAGGGCTTTACTGCGGGGAACCCACCCACGCAATCCCGGCACCGACAAACAGCCTTCCCAGTCTTCTTCCTCCCCATCCCCCAGCGCCCCCCACTGGGGATTGATGATCACCGTCTCCGGCACCGCTTCAGCATCTGGGTAACGCTCATTGGTCTCGAAACCAAAAATCACGACCCTCAAGCTCACGCCAATCTGTGGTGCTGCCAAACCCACTCCTCGAGCTTGATGCATCGTATCCTTCATGTCTTGAACCAATGCCGGAAGGTCTACCCAATCTTCTGCCGTGACCTCACGAGCGCGCACGCGCAACACAGGATGACCCATACGCAATATCGGACGAACCGCCATATTTGCTCAACTCCGTTCCGCCAACCACCGAGCAAATGCTACCCCCGTTTCTTCGTGACGCAAGCCATAGGTTACTGTTGCCTTGAGATAGCCCAGCTTGCTGCCGCAATCATAGCGCACCCCTTCGAAGGGACAAGCCAGCACTGTTTCATGAGTCAACAGTTCGGCAATGCCATCAGTCAGTTGAATTTCCCCGCCCGCTCCAGGCTTTACCCGACGCAGCGTAGAAAAAACTCCGGGGGTTAAGAGATAGCGCCCCACGACTGCTAGGGTAGAAGGAGCCGCTTCAGGATCGGGTTTCTCAACGATACCCGTCACCTGCAAATGGGACAGGGGCCCATCGGTGGTCTGCACGATACCGTACTGTCCAGTCTGAGAACGTGGGACTTGTTGCACCCCCAATACCGAAGCACCAGTCTCCTCATACCAATCCACCATTTGCCGCAACACCGGCACCCGTGAATCGATGAGATCGTCCGCCAATACCACTGCAAAAGGTTCATCACCCACCAAAGGAGCCGCACACAAAATGGCATGACCCAAGCCGAGAGCTTCCGCTTGTCTAATATAGGCACAACTGACGCCAGCGGGGATCAAATTGCGCAGTATCTCCAGCATGCGCGTCTTACCACGTTGCATCAATTCGGCCTCTAGCTCGTAGGCTTTGTCAAAATGATCTTCAATGGCGCGCTTGCCCCGCCCTGTGACAAAAATCATTTCCGTAATTCCGGCAGCCACAGCTTCTTCCACCGCATACTGAATTAAGGGTTTATCCACCACAGGCAGCATTTCTTTGGGGCTTGCCTTGGTTGCTGGCAGAAAACGGCTGCCCATCCCCGCCACGGGGAAAACGGCCTTACGAATCGGCTTGTGCATCATCACGGTTCCTTTCCTTATGTAAAAGTGTCATCCATTGTGTCTCGTCAATTTGCGCAACGCCCAAACGCTGCGCCTGATCTACCTTGCCTCCTGGGTCATGGCCCACCACCAAATAAGTCGTGGAGCGCGAAAGACTGCCATTCACTTTCCCACCAGCTTCCTCGATACGCCGTTGCGCCTCGGCTCGACTACAGGTCAAGGTGCCGGTCAAGACAAAGCTCTGCCCCGTCAAAGGGCGATGATCTGCCTGAGTTCTATGGGGTTGAGGCCAGGTCACTCCGACCTGCTGAAGGTGTGAGATGATATGGCACTGTCGCGGATCAGCAAAAAATACGGCGACAGCCCTTGCGACCACCGGCCCGACTTCCGGAACCGCCTGTAATGCAGATTCATCAGCATGCATTAAAACTTCCAGAGAACCAAAATGAAGTGCCAAATCTCGGGCGGTCCGCTCACCCACTTGACGAATGCCCAGGGCAATGAGGAAACGTTCGAAAGTAGTGGCTTTGCTTCGTTCCAAAGCAACCAGCAAGTTTTCTGCGGATTTCTCGGCCATACGTGGCAAACTGGCCCATTGATCACGAGATAAACGATACAGATCGGCCGGTTCCTGAACCCACCCCAAGTCCACCACTGCATCGACCAGTTTATCTCCCAACCCCTCGATATTCATTGCTCGCCTGCTGGCAAAATGCAACAAGGACTGTTTTCTCTGCGCCGAGCAAAGAAGTCCTCCACCGCAGCGATACGCAATTTCCTCTGGCAATCGTTGGACCAAACTTCCACACACGGGGCAATGGGCCGGCATGGAAAACATCGACGAATTTCCCTGACGCTCGGCCTGCACCACCGCCACCACCTCTGGAATGACATCCCCTGCGCGCCTCACCCAAACTTGATCGCCACACCGCACATCCTTACGCCGGATCTCTTCTTCATTATGTAATGTCGCGCGGGTCACGGTGACCCCTCCCACAAAAACCGGTGCTAGCACTGCCACAGGGGTTAATACCCCCGTTCTTCCCACTTGTATCTCGATATCTAGCACCCGTGTTAGCGCTTCTTCTGCAGGGAACTTATGCGCCAGCGCGAAACGTGGGGCACGGGTGATAAACCCCAACGCCTGCTGTAACGCCAATTCGTTCACTTTATAGACAACACCATCCACCTCGTAGGGCAAATCTGTACGTCGTGTCTGCAAATCATCGAAAAAACTCGTCAATCCGCTCAATCCGCGAACCGTCCGGATTTCTCCCGTCACAGGGAAACCCCACTGGGCCAACCACACCAGAAGTTCTGCCTGAGTGTCTGGAAGCACAAATTCAGGACTGACTCCTCCCACGCCATAAGCATAAAAAGACAAAGGCCGACGTGCGGTTTCTGTTGGGTCCAGTTGCCTCAAAGCACCTGCGGCAGCATTGCGCGGATTTACGAAAGGCCGTTCCCCTGCGGCTCTCTGACGTTGGTTAAGTTCGGCGAAATCCTGCTTGAGCATAAAAACTTCCCCGCGCACCTCTATCCATTCAGGCCATCCGGCCCCGGCTAATTGCACAGGCAGACAGGACAAAGTACGCAAGTTGGCGCTCACTTCCTCGCCCATTTCTCCATCCCCTCGGGTCGCTCCTTGCACCCAACGTCCGTAACGATACAACAGATTCACCGCCAACCCATCAAACTTGGGTTCGCAACAATATTCTACGGTTTCCTGATTCAACCCCTCGCGAATGCGTCGATCAAACTCGGCAACGTCACTCATCTCGAAACCATTGACGAGACTTAACATGGGTTGTAAATGGGGTACTAGGCGGACTTCTCGTCGACGTTCCAGAAAACCGACCTGTTCTGTGGGAGAATCCGCCGTACGCAGATGAGGATAACGGTTCTCTAAAGCGACCAGTTCGCGAAACAATGCATCATATTCGGCATCGGGAATGGTCGGCATATCCACCCCGTAATACTCGCGGCTGTATTGCTGTAAACGTTCCCGCAGAAAACCCAAACGGGCCAATTCATCCATGAAACCGCCTCAGGAAAACAAACGCAGCGCCAAAGCACTGCCTGCGGGGATTCCTTCCGTTTCCATAGTAGACAACCCCTGATTCAGCTGCTTTTCTATGGCTGCGGCCTGGCGCGCACCGAGCCGCTCGCCCCGATCATCCACCACCTGTCCATCCAGAACCAGAGCAATACGCTCAGCCACGGCAAACACTTCTTTGAATACCGCCACGGGATCCACCAAACGCCCCACCTCAAATAACAAAGTGATGGCTGAAATGGTTTCATGATCCAGGGTCAAGCCCAAAAAGGGCGCGCCATCCTGGCGCATCAAAGTGAAGCGATCCGTCCCGTCCTGAGAGCGAATATGGCACACGCCATCATCCCCCAGCACCATACCTTCCTGCGCGAGATAACTCATCAACCGTGTTCCCGTAGGCGCCTTAATGGCGGTGAAAACGACATTCACCCCCACCACCAGATCCACCTGCTGGCAAAAACGCTCCAGTTGCTGCGCCTTTTGGACCGCAGCACCGATATCGTCCGCACTCACTACCGCCCCCAGCTGCGCAGCCACCCCGCGCAACTCATCCATAAACAAAGTCAATCGTGCTTCGCTGACCATCCCCGCACGACTGGTGAGTTGCATCAACGCATAGACTTTTTCAAACTGAACGGTCGTATTCATTAGGATATCGACCCACAGCCCCTGATGCTGGCCCACCCAACGCACCCCGCGAGTCACCAGCCCAGAGTCGTGTAACGCCTGCCACAGCGCGGTACCTGTCACCTGTCCTGTCAATACCACGGCATACTCCAGTCGCGTCTCTGGCGCTGCAGCAGGAACCAAAGATACAAGAGGTGCACGAGCACCTCCAGCGTCCCCCTCATCAGCGGGCAACCGAGGCTCCACAGGAAAGTGGTCATGACGGGACTCCAGCAGAATATCCCGTTCCTGAGCCGGAATCATTTTCCGGGTTAATCGCTGTTGACGATATTCCTGCCAACGACTCCAGGCATACACCATCCCCACCAATCCCGCCGCCGCCAACCCCACGATCACTTGTAGTTCACTCATTTATCATTCCTCAGTGGGTTCCCTGTTCGGCCCAACGCAATGCTTCATCCACATCCACCGCAACCATCCGGGACACCCCCGATTCTGCCATGGTAATACCCACCAGCTGTTGCGCCATTTCCATGGCAATTTTATTGTGCGTAATGAATAAAAACTGGGTTCGTTCAGACATTTTTTTAACCAGACGCACAAATCGTTCTGTATTAACATCATCCAGCGGGGCATCCACTTCGTCCAACATACAAAATGGCGCAGGATTCCTCTGGAAAAGCGAAAAAATCAATGCCAATGCTGTTAATGCTTTCTCTCCTCCCGACAATAAATACAGTGAATTGGTTTTTTTTCCTGGAGGTTGAGCAATGATTTGCACTCCTGCCTCCAGGATATCTTCCCCAGTCAAACGGAGTTCTGCGATTCCTCCCCCAAACAGTTCCCGAAATAACCGACTAAATTCATTCTCCACCTGTACCACGGTTTCTTTCAACTGCACCCGAATCTCACGATCAATGGTGTGTACGGCGCTTTCGAGCATTTTAACCGCCTGCTCCAAATCTGCCACCTGATTCGTCAACCAATCCTGACGTTGGTGCAACTCCGCCAACTCTTCCACCGCCGCCAGATTGACTCCACCCAGCGCCTCGATCTGACGGTCTAACCGACGGTTTCTCTCAGGCAATTCCGTCAAGTCTGGAGCTTTGCCCCACCACTCAGCCAACTGCAGCTCATCCTCCACGGTCAAACTCAAGGATTGCCGTGCCTGCTCCCCTATAAGACGGGCCTCCTGATGACGCAATTGCCATTGTTGCAAGGATACACGCACCGGCTCCTGATCACGCAGCAATCGCAAGACCCCTTCTTCTTCCGTACGTAACCGCTCTTCCGCTGCGCCAAGATCTCGGCGGGCGACGTCAAACTTGCCTTGAAGACCTTGCTGCTGGTTCACCGCCTGTTCCAGCTGACGCACCAGATCACTGTCTTCCAACTCTGCTAGAACAAGCTGCCGCTGTTGCACTTCTGCTTCCCCTTGCTGCACGCGTCTCAACCTTTCTTCATGAATCGCCACCAATTGACGCCGCCTTTCCTCGATTCCATGAAGTCGAAAACGGATTTCTTGATATTCCCGTTCCAGGCATTGCCCTTTCTGCTGAAACTTTTCCACCTCGCGTTCTCGGTCTGCCACCCCCTGCCGCCATTGCTCAGTGAGGGATTTTTGTTGTCCCTGGCGCGCCTGAAGGGCTATCAGGGAGCCTTGGCTCTCTGACCAACGAGCCTGTTCACGCTCCAGGCTTTCCCTCATTTCAATCCGCTCCTGCTGCGCCTGCTGCTGGCGCTGTTCCCAGTGATTCCACTCAGCCCAAACCCGTGTCAAGGCCACTTCCGCGCGATGCATGGTTTCACGAGTATGCCGCACGTGCTGTTCTGCCAGTCGCAAGGACTGTGTCAGTGCAATCCACCCCTCTTCTGCGCACTGCAACTGTTGCAAGCCCTGAAGCTCTGGACCAGAAAGCGCGCTCAATTCCTGGCGCAAACGGTCAACCTCTCGGGCCCGCGCCAATATTCCCGCAGCCGCGTCCTCCTTATCACAGCGCATCCAGGAATGGGCATCGCGCATATAGCCTTCAGGAGAAATCAAGCGAACCCCGTCAGGAATGGGGCCTTGCCACGCCAGCAGAGCACTTGTCGAAGGCACCACAAAAACTCCATGAAGCCAATTATCTATGGCAGCTTTTGCCGCTTCATCCCGTGCTTCGACAAAATGAGACAACGGTAACAAACCTTCCCAGGCAACCGCTGCAGGAGAAACCTTGGCGCTACTCTCGTAAAACACCCGTACTTCTTCCGCCAGAAGTTCGAAAGAATTCATGGATCCCGACCAGGGCAAACCCTGCAAGCGCTCGCCCAGCAATGCTTCCACACCCCGTTCCCAGGGCGAAGATACCCGACATTGATCCCAGCAAGCCCGCGCCGCCAATACCCACCCCCCCTCACCGACCTGTAGCTGCATACCCTGCTGTAACTGCAATAAACCGTGCAACGCGCCTTCGAGTTTCGTACGCTGACTCACCATTCGCTCCTGGTTCGTCCGCAACTGCAGTTGTCGTTCCCGACACGTGACCTGGCATCGTTCCCAAAATTCGAACGCCGCTTGGGCAATCACCACACTCACCGCGCATTCACGCAGCCGCTCTTCCCAATACGCCCGATCTGCCACATTTGGCACATGCTCGCGCGCGGCCTCCACATCCAGTCGCTGCAAACGCCCCTGGCCTTGCTCCAAGGCGCGCACAGAGGCCGCTTGTTCTCCGAGAAGGCGATTCAATCCCTGATCAATTTCGATTTCAGCGCGCCGGTGTTCCTCCAGAGTTCGCCGTGCCTCACGGAGAATCGCTCGCTGTTGTTCACTCTGCTGACGCGCTGCCTCGCTGCGCAAGGCACTGGCTTCCAGCTCTCCAGAGCGCTCCTTCAGCGCTTGCTCCAAGCGCTCGAGATCGCCGACTTCCTGCACCAGTCCCAAGCGCTCACGTTCCAGACTCTCCCCCATGCGGGTCAAGTCCTGTACCAATCGCTGACGCTCCGCCCTCATTCCCTGTAATCGGGACTCTAGCTGCGTCAATACATGATTGGCCTGATATAGACTTCCCTGGAGATCCTGCCAAGCATCGTGCTGGTGTCGCAACACCTGACGCTCCACTTCCACAACCCGCTCTTTAAGTCCATGATCCGTCTGGAGTTGTTCCAGGCGCTGTTGTTCCTGATGCATTTTTTCTGCGCAATGATCCCGTTCTGCTTCAGCTTCCTGCTGACGCCCATAATTCAGTCGATTCTGTGTTTCCTGGCGCTGAGTCTGCAACTCGCGCCAACGAATTGCCTGCGCCGCTTGAGATTTGACTTTATCGACTTGCCGCGCCAGCTCGCCCAATACTTCGCGAGTTCGCTCCAGATGAGGGCGCGTTTCATCGAGCCGCTGTAAGGATTCGCGACGACGTTCACGATAACGGGAAATGCCTGCCGCTTCCTCCAGAAATACCCGAATTTCTTCTGGACGGGATTCGATGATGCGAGAAATCATGCCCTGTTCAATAATGGCATAGGATCGAGGGCCCAATCCCGTTCCCAGAAACACATCCTGGACATCGCGTCGCCGAACCACACTGTCATTGATGAAATACCGGGACACCCCCGTACGGGTCAATACCCGTTTCACAGCCACTTCCGCGTAGCTCGCCCAAATCCCAGGAGCACGCCCCGCATAATTATCGAAGACCAATTCCACACTGGCTCTGCCCTGGGATTTGCGTTGAGCACTCCCGCCAAAAATCACATCTTCCAGAGACTCTCCGCGCAAATGCCTGGCTTGCGACTCTCCCAACACCCAGCGCACGGCATCGATGACATTGGACTTGCCGCAACCATTGGGGCCGACCACTCCCACCAAACGACCAGACACCGGGATTTGCACCGCGTCCGCAAAGGATTTGAAACCTGCCAGTTTGATCTGTTTGAGCTGCACTGATGCGCCCGGACCCACAAAGAAGTTAGAATAGTCAGATTCTACCCCATCTCACAGGACCGCCCCCATGGCTTCCCAACCCAGCCGTTCTCTGGAAACTTTTGCCAATCCAGCTCCGGAAAAAGACTATTTGATCCACATGGAACTTCCCGAATTTACCTGCCTCTGCCCTAAAACCGGACAACCCGACTTTGCCTGGCTGACTCTGGATTACGTTCCTGACCAACTCAATGTTGAACTCAAAAGCCTCAAGCTTTATCTGTGGTCTTTCCGCGATGAAGGGGCCTTCCACGAAGCCGTGACACACCGTATCCTGGAAGATTTGGTGACCGCCACCCAACCCCGTTTTATGCGCCTGTTGACGCGCTGGAATGTCCGCGGCGGGATTTTCACCCATGTGCTGAATGAGCATCGTCTGGAGGGATGGCAACCCCGCTGTCCATTACCTCCCGTACAATTTTCTTCTGCCTCACCCTGGCACCCTCCCGTATAAGACCCATGAACCCTCGCCTCGACCTGCTTCAGCCGTACCCCTTTGAGCGCTGGCGTGCCCTCATCGGCGGGGCGTCTCCATCCTCAACCTTAACGCCCATTGCCTTATCCATCGGCGAACCTCGTCATCCCACCCCCCCTTTCATCCAGCATGCTCTGAGCGCACACCTCGACGAATTGGCCCATTATCCCCAGACCTTGGGCAAGCCAGCATTGCGCAACGCCCTTGCGCGCTGGCTGGAAAACCGTTTTCATCTCACCTCTATTGATCCTGACAGGGAAGTTCTACCTACTTTGGGTAGCCGTGAAGCTCTGTTTTCCATCACCCAGGTTTTGCTTGACCCCTGCGCACAAAGCCTTGCCGTATGCCCCAACCCGTTCTATCAGATCTACGAAGGCGCAACCTTGCTGGCAGGGGGGCAACCCTATTTCATCAATGCCGATCCCGCACAGAACCACTGGATTGACTATTCCCAGGTTCCTGCCGCCATCTGGAGCAAGACACGACTGGTTTTTGTCTGTTCCCCAGCCAACCCGACAGGGCGCGTGATGACGTTGGACGAGTGGAAAGAACTGTTCGATTTATCGGACCGCTACGGATTTACGCTGGTCAGCGATGAATGCTACTCGGAAATCTACCCCGATGAATCTTTCCCTCCCCTCGGCGGTCTGGAAGCGGCACAACTTCTTGGACGCACAGGTTGGCCGCGCCTCCTGGTGATGGGAAGTTTATCAAAACGCTCTAATGTTCCTGGCCTGCGCTCGGCCTTTGTCGCAGGTGACCGCGATTTGATCCGTCGTTTTACCCTATACCGCACTTACCACGGCAGCGCCATGAGCCCATCGGTTCAGGCCGCCAGTGAAGTTGCCTGGAAAGATGAAAACCATGTCCACGAAAATCGGCGCTTGTACCGGGAGAAAATGGCGATTTTCTACAGCCTAGTTCACCCCCATCTCCCCCTAGTTCACCCCCAAGCCGGATTTTATTACTGGGTCAGCGTTCCCGGAAACGACACCGAGTTCGCGCGCGCCCTGTACCTCAACCATCAGGTTGCCGTCTTGCCCGGCAGCTTTCTCGCACGCGAAGTTCGAGGGTTCAATCCAGGAGCAGGACAGGTACGAATTGCACTGGTAGGCTCCCACGCTGAAACCGTGGATGCCGCCCACCGAGTTATTGATTTTGTCAGACATTTGTAAAGGAGAATTTCCATGTGGTCCACCGATCAACCTCTGATTGACCGCGCTTTTGACGAACGAGATCAATGGCAACCCAGCGCTCCCCCTGCGGGGTTAACGGAAGCCATTGAACGCGTCCTCTCTGCCCTGGATCAGGGAACACTGCGTGTCGCAGAAAAAATTTCCGGCGTCTGGATCACCCATCAATGGCTCAAGAAAGCCGTCCTGCTCTCGTTTCGCATTCACCCCAACCATCGTCAGGAAGGGGGCTTTACCCAATATTGGGATAAGGTGGACAGCAAATTTGCCCATTATGATGATGCCGCCTTCCATGCCGGCGGATTTCGGGTGGTTCCTCCAGCAGTGGCCAGACGTGGCAGTTACATCGGGCGCAATGTGGTGCTCATGCCTTCTTATGTCAATATCGGAGCGTTCGTCGACGACTCCACCATGGTGGATACTTGGGCCACTGTGGGGTCTTGTGCCCAGATCGGCAAACACGTCCATCTTTCGGGCGGAGTGGGGATTGGGGGAGTACTGGAACCCATTCAGGCCAACCCGACCATCATCGAAGACCATTGTTTTATCGGTGCACGTTCGGAAATTGTCGAAGGCGTCATCGTGGGAGAAGGTTCCGTAATTTCCATGGGGGTATACATCGGCCAAAGTACAAAAATTTATGACCGTGATACAGGCACAGTGAGCTACGGAGTAGTCCCGCCGGGATCGGTGGTGGTAGCGGGAAACCTGCCATCTGCCAATGGCCAATACAGTCTTTACTGTGCGGTCATCGTAAAAAAGGTGGACGCCAAAACCCGCGCCAAAACCAGTATCAATGAGCTCTTGCGAGGCGCATAAATGTCCGACCCCACCTTCGATCTGACGGTCGAACTCATGCGTCGTCCCTCGATCACCCCCGAGGACGCCGGCTGTCAAAACCTGATTGCTGAACGGTTGGCCCCTCTGGGCTTTCAGGCGACATTTCTGCCCGGCAACGGTAACGTGACCAACCTCTGGTTACGCCGCGGCCAAGATGCTCCCTTGGTGGTCCTTGCCGGACATACGGATGTGGTCCCCCCCGGCCCAGATGCCGGATGGCAATCGCCGCCCTTTGAACCTACGGTACGTAATGGTTTTCTTTTCGGTCGCGGAGCCGCCGACATGAAAACGTCCCTCGCTGCGTTCGTCACCGCCATCGAAGGTGCGCTGGCCCAGGCGCCAGATTTACCGGGATCCATTGCCCTGTTGTTGACTTCAGATGAAGAAGGTCCGGCCACCGAAGGCACTGTCCGGGTGGTGGAATGGCTGCGGACCACGAGACAAATTCCCGACTACTGTCTCGTGGGAGAACCCACGTCGGTCCATCAGCTGGGTGATACCTTGAAAAATGGTCGCCGGGGTTCCCTCTCTGGAATCCTCACCGTGCGCGGAGTACAAGGCCATGTGGCCTACCCCCATCTGGCACGCAACCCCATTCATCTGGCGGCTCCAGCCTTGGCCGAACTGGCTGCTCTGACTTGGGATGAAGCCACAGCGGATTTTCCGGCCACCACTTTTCAAATCTCCAATGTGCAAAGTGGTACTGGAGCGAGCAATGTGATTCCTGGTGAACTGACCGCGTGGTTCAATTTTCGTTTTTCTCCCGTCAGCACCGCCAGCGAGTTGCAACAACGCACGGAACAATTACTCCACGCCCATGATCTGGACTTTGATCTGCAATGGACTGTGGGGGCCGAACCCTTTCTAACCCCCAGAGGAACTCTGGTGACCGCAGTACAACAGGCAGTTCATGCCATCACCGGCTTGACTCCCGAAGTCTCTACCTCCGGAGGGACCTCTGATGGTCGCTTTCTGGTCACTCTGGGTGCCCAGGTAGTGGAGTTGGGTCCCTGTAACGGCACCATCCACCAACGCAACGAATGCATTGAGAGCACCGATCCTGCACGCCTCTCTGCCATTTACCAACACCTTATCGTAGATCTGCTCACCCCATGAATCCCTTTATTTTTCCTTCAACAGATCAAGTGGAATGCCTGCGCACCGTACGTGATTTCTGGCGCTTGGGCTTAACCTGTCTCCAACGCGGCGAGGTTTTCTTTGGTCATGGCTACCCCGGACCGGAAGAAGAATCCCGTCATTTGCTGCTTTACACCCTGGCCTTACCTCAGGGGGATATCACACCGTGGCTCGATGCCTGCCTGCTACCGGCAGAACGACAACAGTTTTTAACCTTGCTCCGACGACGCATTGAGGAACGCATCCCCATGGCTTACCTAACCCAGGAAGCCTGGCTCGGCCCATACCGTTTTTTCGTGGATGAACGAGCCCTGATTCCCCGCTCATTCATCGCTGAAGCACTGGAAGATGGACTCGATTTTCTGATCGACGACTTCACTTCGTTGCAACGCGTAGCGGATGTCTGTACGGGGGGAGGGTCTCTGGCCATCTTGCTGGCCCTAAAATGCCCCCAAGCGCAGGTTGATGCCACCGATTTGTCGGTAGCCGCGTTGGCAGTAGCCACGCGCAATCTCCATGATTATGGACTGGAAGAACACATCCACCTGCTGCATGGTGATTTATGCGAAAAGCTGATGCCCTCTGCCTATGATCTGATCATCTCCAATCCACCTTATGTGGACGGTGCTGCCATGAGCGCTCTGCCCGCCGAATACGCTAAAGAACCGGTGCAAGCTTTGGCCAGCGGACCCGACGGACTGGATCATATCCGGCGAATTCTGGCCGCTGCTCCTCTCCACCTCACTGCCAACGGCTTATTGGTGGTAGAGGTCGGTCATCAGGCCGATGTTCTGGAACACGCCTTCCCCCACTTACCCTTTATCTGGCTCGACCTTTCCGGCGGAAGTCGGCAGGTTTTTGCCCTGTCTCGCGACGATCTCGTGAATCGGACCTAGAGCGATTTCCCCGAGGGGATTGCCCCGTCTCGGGACGGGGTTTCTCCATCCCTACCCAGTTCAGTACCTGATTGACCGCCGCGCTATCCAGTTCATGAAACTGTCCCCGTTTGAGCCTCGGAGGGAGAGCAATCAAACCGAAGCGTACCCGAATTAGGCGTCCCACCATCAGGTTCAACGCCTCGAACAAGCGCCGCACTTCGCGATTACGCCCTTCCTTCAGAACCACTTGGTACCAATGGTTGGTTCCTTCTCCCCCATTGTCACGAATGACTTCAAAGCGGGCCGGCCCATCCTCCAGAAGAATTTCTTTGCAGGATTGACGCATCTGCTCTTCCGTGAGTTCCCCCACCACCCGAACCGCGTACTCCCGCTCAATCTCAAACTTTGGATGAGTCAGCCGATAGGCTAGGGTCCCGCTGGTCGTGAATATCAATAAGCCACTGGTGTTGAAGTCCAAACGCCCCACGCTGACCCACTTTTCCCCCTTGAGTCGCGGCAAGGCATCAAATACCAAAGCTCTACCTTCAGGATCATCTCGGCTAACGATTTCCCCTTCGGGCTTGTGATACAGCAGAATCCGTACCTGCATTTCATCAAACTTGAGCCGCACGGGCCGTTGTCGCACAGTGACCCGGTCACCCGGTTCAACCTGAGCGCCTACCGTAGCCACGGTACCATTGATCCGCACTTCTCCGGCCGCGATCAACGTTTCCATTTCGCGGCGCGACCCCAGACCTGACTGAGCCAACACTTTATGAAGTCGTTGTGGCGGTAACTGCGTCATATCCTGCCTCCCATAGATCCTGCGCGGGTAATTGTTGCAATGATTGCAGCCCCAAATGATCCAGAAATTCCCGGGTAGTGCCATATAGCGCAGGTCTCCCCGGAGTTTCGCGCTGCCCCACCTGCTCGATCCAACCCCTCTCTTCAAGGGTTTTGATCACCGGAGATGAAACGGTCACTCCTCGAATTTCCTCAATATCGCCCCGAGTCACCGGTTGCCGGTAGGCAATGATGGCGAGTGTTTCCATCACCGCTCGCGAATATCGCGGCTCCACCTCTCTCTCCAGTCGGGACAACCATGGCCGGACCCAGCTCTGCGTCTGAAAACGCCAACCGCTGGCCACCTGTGTCAACGCCAAACCTCGGCCATGCCAAAGTTGTTCCAAAGTACTCAAGTTTTTCCGGAGATCTGCCAAAGAAACATCCGTATCAAATAACTGGCGCAACTGTACCAGTGTCAGCGGCTGCGCGCTGGTCAACAGCGCAGCCTCCAACACGGGAACCACAAAGCTTTCCTCAGCAGTCACATGACTTCTCCATTGGCATCTGCAGTTTTCAGAGTCACATGCAGAGGGCCCAATACCTCGACCTGTACCACCTGAACCAGAGATTCCCGCACCAATTCCAGTACTGCCATGAAATGAACCACCACCTGATCCCGTCTGGTGCAACCTTGGAGCAAATCTCCAAACAGTATGGATGAACGGCCCGTCAGCACCTTCAAAATACGAATCATGAACTCGCGCACCGAGAGTGCTTCGCGGGTAATGCGATGATGTCGTGATAAACGCCAGCGTTCTGACAACCGTCCCCATGCGTGGTGTACATCATCCCGGCCTATCCGCGGCCACCGTCGCACCGGTGCGACCTCATCAGCCACCTGCCCCAGCCAAAAATCCCGTCCCTGCCGAGGCAGTTGTTGCAACATTTCCGCGGCATTTTTCATACGTTCATATTCCATCAAACGTTGAATCAAGCGCCAGCGCGGATCTTCTTCGTCTGCATCTATCACCCCAGGACGGGGCAGCAAAAAGCGCGCCTTGAGTTCAATCAAGGTCGCTGCCATCACCAGATATTCTGCGGCCAAGGGCAACTGATGATGACGCATGGCCGCGACATAGGCCATGTACTGATGGGTTAAATCACTTAGCTGGATATCCAGAATATCCAGCTCATGTTTACGAATGAGATACAACAGCAAATCTAGGGGACCCTCAAATTGATCGAGGAATATCTCCAGCGCATCGGGAGGAATATATAAATCCTTGGGCCAGGTTGACCACGCTTCCCCCTTGACCTTGGCACCAGGATAATCGAACGTCAATTCCTCTGTGGTCATGGATAGGATAATCCCATCCCTTCGCGCACATCCCGCAAGGTTTCCGCCGCCAAACGGCGTGCCCGTTCGCAACCGTCCGCAATGATATTGCGTACCAAGGTAGGATCTTCCTGATACATTCGTGCACGTTCACGCAATGGTCGAAGTTCGGCCAACACACTGTCAATGATGGGTTGCTTGCAGTCCACACAGCCAATCTCCGCCGAACGGCAACCATGTTCCACCCAAGCTTGAGTATGATCATTGCTGTACAGTTTGTGATAAGCATAGACCGGACACCGCGTAGGCTCTCCGGGATCGGTGCGTAACTTGCGCGCCTGATCAGTCGTCATGGTCCGAATCTTTTTTGTAATGTCTTCTTCAGACGACCGCAAGGGTAAGGTATTGTGATAAGACTTGGACATTTTTTGACCATCCAACCCGACCAGACGGGCAGATTCCGTCAGCAAGGCCTGTGGTTCGGCCAACACCTGTTTGCCATTCCCTTCCAGATAGCCAAACAAGCGTTCACGGTCCCCCAAAGACAAATTCTGGGCTTCAGCCAACAAATCGCGCGCAGCCATCAGTGCTTCCCCATCGCCACGCTCGGTATAACGCGTGCGCAGCTCCAGATACAACCGCGACTTCTTGTTTCCCATTTTATGTACCGCCTGCAACGCATGCTGTTCGAAGTCCGGTTCACGACCATAAATATGATTGAATCGTCGAGCGATTTCTCGCGCAAATTCAATGTGAGGAACCTGGTCTTCCCCCACAGGCACCCGATTGGCTCGATAAAGCAGGATATCCGCGGCCTGTAACAGGGGATAACCGAGAAACCCATAGGAGGAGAGATCGCGATCCGTAATTTTTTGCTGTTGTTCCTTGTAGGTGGGAACCCGCTCCAACCAACCCACGGGAGTCACCATAGACAACAACAGATGAAGTTCAGCATGTTCGGGTACCCGCGACTGAATAAACAGGGTCGCCTGATTGGGATCTACCCCAGCAGCCAACCAATCGATCACCATCTCCCAGACATAGCTTTCCAGATTTCCCACAGATTCGTAATGCGTTGTCAGGGCATGCCAATCCGCCACCATAAACAGGCATTCGTACTCATGTTGAATTTTGGTCCAGTTTTTCAGAACTCCATGGTAATGCCCCAGATGCAGAGCCCCAGTGGGGCGCATCCCGGACAGCACACGATCAGGATACATAGCAACTCCGTTCCATCATGAGAAAAAGGGAAAGTTTAAATCAGTCCATACCGGAACACATTGTTCGGGAAGAGGCGGCATCCTGCCTGGCTCAAACCGACTTTCGCCAGGGCCATGATAATCCGAGCCACGTGAAGCTAACAGGCCGCGCTTCGTAGCCTGCGCTGCAAAATACTCCACCTGTTCACGCGTATGATTCCCCGTCACCACTTCAATTCCCCGGCCACCCGCCGCGACAAACTCATCCAGCAATCGATCCAACTCCTGACGCGACAGCGAATAACGTCCGGGATGAGCCAAGACAGGAATCCCTGAGGCTGCCCGAATCCACGAAATAGCTTCTTCCAGTGACGTCCAGATATGGCGCACATATCCCGGCTTCCCTTTCACCAGAAAACGCCGAAACACCGTCGCCACATCCCGGGCAACTCCACGTTCTACCAAATACCGAGCAAAGTGAGGACGCGCCAGAATGGCTGGATTATGGGCAAAACGTCGAGCTCCCTCAAGAGCCCCGCCAATACCGGCACGGGCCAACTCAACGGCGATCTGTTCAGCCCGAAGTTGACGTCCCTGACGCAATTCTGCCAAACCCTGGCGCAAGACCGGATTGTTCTCGTCTATGCCCAATCCCACCACATGAATGGTTTGCGTTCCCCAAGTCACTGACACTTCCACCCCGGGAACAAATCCAATGCCCACGTCCTGCGCAGCCTGCCGCGCTTCTTCCAAGCCCGCCAAGTCATCATGGTCGGTCAAGGCCAGAGCCGTCACCGCGTTGGTTTTGGCCAAGGCAACCAAAGCCGCCGGTGCCAACAAGCCGTCAGAAACTCGTGAGTGATTGTGCAAGTCTATGTTTTGCATTAAAATCTTTACATCTATTCAAGAGGACTATGATAGCAAACCTAAAAACTTCCCGTAGAGATTTTCGGTAGCGGATTTTTCGCGCGGATTAACAACCTGTTTTATATGGTACATTAGTCACCTTACTTGCACCGCTCAGCGCCTTGCCTTCTTCATGAAATTTATTTTTGATTTATTTCCAGTTGGGCTCTTTTTCCTTGCTTATCAGTGGGGAGGAATCTACTGGGCCACAGGTAGCGCCATCCTTGCCAGCGTATTGCAGATAGGAATACTTCTGGCTCTCAGAAAACCCGTAGATGCCACAGCCTGGATTGGCTTTGGTGTCATTACGATATTTGGCGGTCTGACTTTATGGAGTCACCAACATCATATCCTGGGGATCGAACCCACCGTCTTTATCCGGTGGAAGCCCACAGCACTGTACTGGATCTTTTCTCTCATCCTTTTGTTGGGGCCCCCTCTGTTTAAACGAAACCCCATGCGCGCCCTGCTTTCGAAACAAATGCACCTCCCCGAATCCCTTTGGGCGCGCCTCAATCTCGCATGGGGAGTTTTTTTCTTCGCCATGGGGTTGCTCAACCTGTATGTAGCATTCTCATACCCTGAGGCCGTGTGGGTAAAATTCAAGGTTTTTGGGCTGATGGCTCTGATGATCCTGTTTGTCGTCGCTCAAGGGGTTTTTCTTGCACGCCACCTGGAGGAACCCAAATGACTTCCTCCACGATAGGCCAAATACGCCGCGCGTTGGCCGTGTTTCACCCCACGACTTTGCACATAGAAGACGACAGCCACCACCATCGCGGACATGCAGGCAGCCGTGAAGGTGGCGGGCACTACCGCATCCTTATCGAAGCCGAAACTTTCCGCAACCGTTCGCGACTCGAATGTCACCGCCTGGTATATGAGGCTTTGGGTTCACTGATGGTTAAAGAGATTCATGCGCTGCAAGTTCAAGCGCATGCACCTACCACTCCTGTTGTTTAATTCACGAGGACTCCCTGATGAAACTGAAACAAACCGTACTCTCCCTCGCCCTCGTCGGTGGCTGCCTGGGCCTGACTTTAGCCTATGCCGAACAGACACAACCAGCCGCCACAACGTCTTCAGCACCTTTGGTCGTCAATGGGGCCACCATTCCTGCAGCACGCATCAAACTGGTCACCGACATGCAAGTCGCCCAAGGGCATAATGCGGGTCCTGATCTGGACCGCGCCGTGCGCAACAACCTCGTCGCCCTTGAATTGATTAACGACGAAGCCCGTAAAGATGGCGTGGCCAAAGATGCCAACCTGCAAGCCCAAATCGACTTGATGCGCCAGCAAATCACTGCCCGTGCCTTTCAAGCCCATTTCATCAAGGATCACCCTGTCAGCGAACAAACGGTTCGTGCCGATTATGACCGCATGAAGTCAGAATTGGGCGACAGTGAATATTTGACCGAGCATATCTTGGTTACCAAGGAAGATGATGCCCAGAACATCATCAACCAACTCAAAAAAGGGGCGAATTTTGAGCAATTGGCCAAGGAAAAAAGCATTGACCCTGGTTCAAAAGCCAACGGCGGTAAACTGGACTGGGCCTCACCCGCCACCTACGACAAAAACTTCAGCGATGCCATGGTTAAGTTGAAGAAGGGCGAAACCTCCACCACCCCAGTAAAAAGCCCCTTTGGCTATCATGTGATTCGCGTGCTGGATATTCGCCCACTGAAGGCTCCTCCTTTCGATCAGATGAAAGATCGTCTGATTCAAGCACGGGAACAGCAAGCCTTTGGTGAATATGTCCAACAACTGCGCAGCAAAGCCAAAGTAGAAGGCGAATAACCCTCCCGTCTTTGGGGTAGGGAGTTAACCCCCCTTACCCCAAAGCCACCCGCGCATTCCTGAACATGCGCATCCAGGGACCGTCTTCTCCCCATTGAGGATCGCGCCATGACCCTTGTACCGAACGCACCAACCGTTCTGGGTGGGGCATGCAGAGGGTGAACCTCCCATCCGCCGTAGTCATGCCGGTAATGCCTTGAGGGGATCCATTGGGATTGGCCGGATAAGTCTGAGCCACTTCGCCGTTTCCTTCGATAAAACGCATGGCCACCAATTTCTCTACAGATTGTAGGTGCTGAGCGTCACGAAATAGGGCACGTCCCTCACCATGAGCCACGGGAACCGGGATTCGACTCCCTGCCATCCCCCTGAGAAAGAGGGAAGGAGAGTCCATGATCTCCACCATGACCAGGCGTGCTTCAAACTGTTCCGAACGATTGCGCGCAAAACGAGGCCACAGTTCAGCCCCAGGAATCATCGGAGCCAATAAACTCATCATCTGGCAACCATTACATACGCCCAAAGCGAAGGAATTGAGGTCGTGAAAGAAAGCGTCGAATTGATCACGCAATGGATCGTTCAATAAAATTGACTTGGCCCATCCTCCTCCTGCACCCAAGACATCGCCAAAAGAAAATCCCCCACACGCCACAACCCCTTCAAACTCTGCCAGTCGATAACGTCCCGAGCGCAAATCATTCATGTGAACATCCACGGCCTCAAAACCCGCACGATTAAAAGCCATGGCCATTTCCACCTGCCCATTGACACCTTGTTCGCGCAGTACGGCAACTCGTGGACGCACTCCTCGTTGAATGAAGGGGGCCGACAGGTCCTCATCGGTGGCATAGGTCAGATCGGAGGATAACTTCACTGCCGCTGGAGTCCCTATACGCTCATAGGACTCATCGGCACAGCCCGGATGATCGCGCAGTTGTTGCACACGCCAAGAGGTTTCTGACCACCAGCGTTGAGCCTCTGCCACCTCCAGAAGCAACAAGGTGTCTCCTTCACAGGTCAATATCAACCGACCCGAATCATCCGGAGATCCCAACCCATGAACCGTATGGGCCAACCCCGCGTCCTCGACCCCCTGCAAAAATGCCGTCCGATCACTCCTGGCCACCTGTACCACGGCGCCCAACTCTTCATTAAAAACCGCAGCCAAGGCATTGACTGTGGTGGTCATGGCACTCAAATCTATGCTCAGACCACGCTGCGAGGCAAAGAGCATCTCCAGCACAGTCACCATCCAGCCACCATCGGAACGGTCATGATAGGCGCGAAGAATACCTTGACGATTGAATTCCTGCACCATGCGAAAAAAACGCGCCAGAAGGCCAGCATCATCCACATCGGGTGCGCTTTCCCCTAGTTGGCCATGAACCTGTGCCAAGGCGCTCCCGCCTAGGCGGTTTTTGCCTTGACCCAAATCGATCAACCAGAGGTCGCTGCCACCTTCGACAGGCTGTAATTCTGGGGTCAGTGTTTTCCGTATTTCCTGACACCGTGCAAAGGCCGTCACCACCAGAGACAACGGCGCTGTCACCCGCTGCGCCCCCTCTGCAACATCTTGCCACACCGTGCGCATGGACAATGAATCTTTGCCCACCGGGATACTGATCCCCAACTCCAAGCATAGGTCACGAGTCGCCTGTACGGTGTCATACAGCGACGCATCTTCTCCAGGAGCACCTGCCGCGGCCATCCAGTTGGCCGACAAACGAACTTCCTCGAGACGAACCACGGCTGCCGCCAGATTGGTCAGGGCCTCTCCCACCGCCATACGTCCGGATGCCGGACCCGATAATAGCGCAAGGGGCGCCTTTTCCCCCATGGCAAAGGCTTCTCCCTCATAACCCACAAAATCTGCCGCCGTCACTGCCACATCAGCTACGGGAATTTGCCACGGTCCCACACAAGGGTCACGGACACAAAGTCCTCCCACAGTCCGGTCCCCGATGGTAATAAGAAACGACTTATCAGCCACTGTAGGCAGGCGCAAGAGACGTGTCAGTATGGCTCTAAAATCTTGCTGCTCCTCCGTCAAGCGCAAAGATTCCCCTTGGAGATACTGGCGCTCAACCATACGATGCATCCTGGGGGGTTTCCCCAGCAACGCATCCAAATCCATATCTACGGGCGCGTCTCCCAACAAGGTATCTTCCACCCGCAAACGTCCATCCACCGTCCCCTCTCCAACTATGGCAAAAGGGCACGCTTCACGGATACAAAGGGCCTCGAACTGCGCCCGACGAGTCGGATCTATAGCCAGGACGAAACGCTCCTGAGCTTCATTGCTCCATATTTCCCGAGGCGACATCCCCGGCTCCTCCGAGGGAATGCGGCGCAGATCAAAATGCGCACCTACCCCTCCTCCATGAGCCAATTCCGGAAAGGCGTTGGATAACCCACCGGCACCCACATCATGAATGGCCAGAATGGGATTATCCTCTCCCAACTGCCAGCACCGATCGATAACTTCCTGCGCACGCCGTTGCATTTCCGGATTGGCCCGTTGCACCGAATCAAAATCCAGAGATTCTCGATTAAGCCCACTGTCCAGAGACGATGCTGCCCCGCCCCCCAGTCCAATCCGCATTCCCGGGCCACCGAGGTGGACGAATAGGCACCCAGCATCGAGCGATCGTTTGAAGGACTGTCGTGCATCGATAGCCCCCAACCCCCCTGCCAGCATAATAGGCTTATGGTAACCCCGTCGCTGCCCGCCCACCACCACATCATAGGTCCGAAAATAACCTGCCAACTGGGGACGGCCAAACTCGTTATTGAAAGCGGCACTCCCCAAGGGACCCTCGATCATAATAGACAACGCCGAAGCAATTCGCGCGGGCTTACTGAGAGTACCCTCCTCCCATGGCTGGGAAAATCCGGGCAAATGCAAGTTGGACACGGAAAATCCACTCAACCCCGCCTTGGGCTTGGCCCCTCGACCGGTAGCCGACTCATCCCGAATTTCTCCTCCGCTGCCCGTAGCTGCTCCAGGAAAGGGTGCGATGGCCGTTGGGTGATTATGGGTTTCCACCTTGATCAAGGGATGTGTCAACTGTTCGTAGAATTGATAAGCCCCCGTGACCGGATCAGGGAAAAAGCGTTGAGTGACACCACCCTCCAGAATCGCCGCATTGTCCGCATAAGCAACCACGGTTCCCTGAGGATTGGCCGTATGCGTATCGCGAATCATGGAAAAGAGCGACTGGGGTTGCAGTGTGCCATCGATCACCCAAGAAGCATTGAAAATTTTATGGCGACAATGTTCCGAGTTGGCCTGAGCAAACATCAAGAGTTCTGCATCTGTTGGATCACGTCCCATCTCCTGAAAAAGATGGGCCAAATATTCAATTTCGTCTTCCGCTAAAGCTAAGCCAAATACTGCATTGGCTTCTTCCAAAGCGGCTCTGCCCCCAGTCAACAACGGAATCCGCGTCAATGATTGAGGCCGATGAGGATCAAACAGGCGCGAAACCTGCTCTGGTCCAGCCAGCACCGATTCTGTCATGGGATCATGGAGGTTGCGAACCAATAGATCCCTTTCATATTCCGTCAACACACGCTCACACTGCAGTCGATAATGGATTCCTCGCTCCAGGCGATGCACTCCACAGAGTCCACAACGCCGCGCAATTTCCGTTGCCTTGCTGGACCAAGGAGAAAGGGTACCGATTCGTGGCACCACCCACACATCGAGGACAGGGAGTCCTTCCCCTGCAAAAATCTCCGTGGGCGAGGCTTCGCCATAGGTCAGCAACGCTTCGAGGCGGCCCCGATCTGGCGCATTCAGTGACCCCTCATACTCCACTAAATGAACAAAAACCGCGTCCAATGCCGATACTGGCACAGCTTGCTGACGCAGCTGTTCCAGCCGCCGCTGCACACGAAAATCGGAAAGAGCCTGGGGGCCAGGGAAAATCAGAACAGATAAGGTCATGGTACGGGACCCGAATGGGTGGATAAGAATCGTAATTATAACGGATGCCGCAATAAAACCCGCAGGCGGCGCAAGGATTCTTGTTCCACTGCGTCACCCGAAAGCACGATGGGGCGCTGACCCCCCCCCTGCTCCCCTCGCCAATACAATACCACCAGAAATGGAGCCACAAAGCAGAAGGAACGCACCTCTCCCTTCTGCCGCCGACCCGACTGGGTCACCACCAGCAGATTTCCATCTCCTGCCACATCGACTCGTCGTACGGCGCCTGCCACATCGTGCAAAATGTCGCGGCGTAAACTTGAATAGGCACATACCATCTGGCTCAGACCAAGAATCACCCCCACCCCTCCCATGCGAGCGTTACAATGTACCAGTGTCGCCAAACCCAGAAGATTTCCGCTCGCCCACAGAATGAACATCCAAACTGAAGAACGAATTTCCAGACGCACCATACCCTGGCTCCCCTTTTCTTCCAAAGCCACTTGCGATAAATTTTGGAAAGGCACCTTCATTCCCGAGATGTGAACTTGATCCTGCCAGAATAACCCCCAGATAGCTTCCATGCCCTTCAATCAATCAGGAGGTTTTGCCATGTTTGACACGGCCCCCCGACTCATCGATCTCCATTCACGGACCCACTGCGTTGCACAGGGAGAAGACAACCTGAGCTTTTTGCAGGGACAGTTGACCCAGGACGTACACCAACTGACCCCGCAAAATTTCCTTTGGGCGGCCCTCTGTTCCTCTAAGGGACGTGTGCTCGCCACCCTCTTGCTCTGGCGCCAAGGAGCAGAAATTTATATAGATGCACCGCACGGCATGAGTGAACGCTTACTTTCTCGCCTTCGCCCATATATTTTGCGCTCCCGAGTAACGTTGTTGGATCTACGACCGACCCATACGACCTTTGGCTTGGTGGGTGCAAATCTGGATTCCCAGAGCCTGCACTGGCTCCCCGACCTGCCAGCGGTAGGACAACACGATGACTGGCATGGAATCACCCGGTTGCGTCTGTCTGCCCATCGAGTTCTATTGAGCGGTCCTACTGCCCAGATGGAATTCTTACGCCCCCACCTCAGCGCAACCACACTGCCCCCCGCCGATCCCTGGGGACTGGCTGCCGTGCGTGAAGGACTGGCTGAAGTTACCCCAGATAGCGCCGAGCTGTTTATCCCGCAATGGCTCAACTGGGACTTGATCGGCGGGATCAGTTTTAAAAAAGGCTGTTATACCGGGCAGGAAATCGTCGCCCGCACCCACTATCTGGGTCAAAGCAAACGACGCACCCTACGCTTCTTAAGTCAACACCCTCACCCCGTAGGCACCAGCGTTCTGCGTGCTGGAGAAAAAGTGGGCGAAATCTGCGCCTGTGTGGCCAACGAGCAGAGCCAGCATGAACTTCTGGCGGTGGTACACCTCGATGCTGCTGCCGAACCCACCTACGAAGCGGGCACTCCCACTACCGAACCCCTGCTTGTGGCACCCTTGCCCTACGCTTTTCCTGCCTGACCGTGATGAAAACCCGCCTGACCCTGTGGTTCCTGTGGTGGATACACTGGCTGCCACTGCGTGGCATTGCTGCTCTGGCCGCCATACTGGGCTTTATAGCAGCCAAAAGCCGAGGGGCACGCACCACACGCATCAATATTCACGCCTGCTTTCCGGAACTGTCCCCCCCCGAAAAAGACACTTTGGTGCGTCGCCATCTCACCGCCTTGATTCAGAGCGTCCTAGAACTGGGTATTCTCTGGTGGTCTCCGGCACAGCGCATCCAGCGTCTCGTACGCTTCAAGAATGTCCATCATGCCCAAGACTCAGATCGTCCCATCATTTGCCTCAGCCTTCATACCGTAGGGTTGGAAATGCAAGGCGCTTTGATCGGCATGCACTTTCGGGGAGTAGGATTTTTTACACCCCACAAGGATCCGCTCATCGACGAAAAATTACGCGCTTCGCGTGATCGTCTTGGCGATGTCCTCATGCTCGAACGAAAAAAAGGTTTGCGTCCATTGGTACGGGCCATACGGGACGGAAGATTGCTTTTCTTCCTACCCGACATGGATTTTGGTGAAAGAGATTCCCATTTCGTGCCATTCTTTGGCATTCCTGCAGCCACCGTTCCCACCTTACCTTGGTTGGTCCGCCAAACAGAAGCGCGGGTCATCCCCTGTGCCTGTCACCGACTTCCACACCATCAAGGCTATGAGGTGGAATTCTTTGCGCCATGGGATGACTTCCCCAGCGCCGATCTGGAACAAGACCTCCGGCGCATGAATCAGTTTATCGAGGAACAGGCGCGTCGCTATCCTGAAGAATACTATTGGAGCCACAAGCGCTTCCGCACCCGCCCCCATCCCGACGAACCTTATTTCTATCGCTGGCCCCAAGATTTGGGCTAGGAACCGCTTTGTTCAAGCCCTTGCGTCTGGATTGCCCGGAAGTCGGCCTTCTCGGCCACCCCCCGGATCAGCGCCACTCCGTGCGCTCCTGCCGTCCACGCTTGGGGCAAATGGGCCGGTGACATCCCCCCAATGGCATACAGGGGAAGGGGGGAATTCTGCGCCAGAGCGGCAAAACCCGACCAACCCAAGGGGACCTGCCCCGGATGGGTGAGGGTCGAAGCCACGGGACCCAATACCGCAAAATCCAATCCGAGAGCAGCAGCACGCTGCACCTCCTCGCCAGTGTGGCAGGATGCTCCCACCCAAGTAAAGTGATCTGGCCGCCCCTGCCAAGCCGCCAATTGAACCGATGACAGATGCACCCCATCAGCCCCAGTCTCCTGAGCCAAGGCGTCATCCCCATTCACCAAAACCCAAGCATTCCATGGACGCGCAGCTTGAATCACATGGAGAACAAACGCACGGAGTCGAGGGCGGGTCCAATTTTTTTCACGCACCTGAATCAAACGCAGACCGCGGGTCAAGGCCAACGTGAGTTGTTGCAAGGCCTGCGCTTCACCCACCTTCTCTGCTTGGGTAATGCCATACACACAAGGGAGCGTCAACGCCTTGATCAAGGGCGCATTGGCCGGCAATAATGGTTCCGGAAGAGTCTCGCCTAGGTCACACCAGGTCACTGCCTGCCCCTCCCGAGGAAAGGGAACTCCCTGCCACGACACCACGCGAAAAAAGTGTATCTGTACTTGCGCATGAGGATAGGTAAACGTCCGTGTTACCCACGGATAGGCTTGTAATTTGCGAATCCCCAATTCTTCTTGTAATTCCCTGCTGAGGGCATCTAACAAGCTTTCTTCAGGTTCAACCTTGCCTCCGGGGAATTCCCAGTAGCCCTCCATCGCCTTACCTCGAGGCCGGGAAGCCAACAGTATGCGCCCTTGAGCGTCGCTTAGGACACCTGCCACCACACACAGCGGCATGGTTATCGGCCCACCCAATCCCGGGCAAAGTGTAAGGCAATGCGCCCACTACGCGCCCCTCGACGCAGAGCCCAGCGTATCGCCTCCTGATGGAACGCCGATTCATCGGCCACAGCACCACCCAGAGCCTCCACCCAGTGGCGTGCCATCTGCAAATATTGATCCTGGTCGATGGTATAGAACGACAACCATAATCCAAACCGATCAGACAGAGCCAGAGTCTCTTCTACGGCATCGGCAGGATGGACTTCTCCCGCTTCATGACGCGTTCCCTGATTATCAGCCATCATCTCCGGAACCAAATGGCGCCGATTGCTGGTGGCATAAATCAACACATGCCCCGTGGGGGACAGCATCGAACCATCGAGCACCGATTTCAGCATGCGATAGTGGGCTTCCCCAGCCTCAAAGGATAAATCATCACAAAAAATAATGAATGATCCTGACAAACTGGTCAGACTTTCAAGGATCTCAGGCAAATCTGCCAATGCATCACGATCCACTTCAACCAAACGCAAGCCCTGCGCCCCAAACCGAGGCAGCAACGCCTTGATCAATGAAGATTTACCCGTACCTCGGGCTCCCGTAAGCAGTACATTATTTGCTGGGAGCCCCGCCACAAAACGCCGGGTATTTTCCACCAATGCGTGCTTTTGTTCATCAATACCCAACAGATCTTCCAACTGCAAAGTGGGCAGTAAATGAATCGGTTGAAGTTGGCCCCGAGAGGCCTGGCGATTCCAGCGCCACGCTAAAACACCGGGCTCTTCCGTAGTCTCCACGCTCACCTCTACCGGAGAAAAGAGGGCTTCGAGGCGCCCCATCACTGCTTCCAGTCGGGTCAGCAGCAAGTTCCAGCGGTCATCATGGGGCACAAAGATTAACTCCGGTAATCAGCATTGATTCTGACGTACTCATGGGACAGATCACAAGTCCAGACCGTAGCAACTTTTTCACCACGCCCCAAATCTACGCGAATGGTGATTTCCGGACGACGCATCACCTCTTGCCCAGCTTCTTCACGGTAACTCCCTGCGCGCCCGCCGCCCTCAGAGACCAAAACCTCATCCAGATACAAGCGAATTCTGTCCACCGCCAAATCGGCGATTCCTGCATAACCGATGGCCGCTAAAATTCGTCCCAAATTGGGATCACAGGCATAAAATGCCGTTTTGACCAAAGGAGAGTGACTGATGGCATAAGCCACCTGTAAACACTCCGCCTCTTCCTTCCCCCCTTCCACCTGGACGGTGATGAACTTTGTCGCGCCTTCTCCGTCGCGAATGATGGCATGGGCCAATTCCAGTGCCACTGTAGTCACCGCCTCAAACAGAATGCGGTAATCTGCTCCAGCATCACAAATCTCTTCATGGGCGGCCTGCCCCGTGGCAAGCACCAGAAATGAATCATTGGTGGAAGTATCCCCGTCCACTGTAATGCGATTAAAGGATAGATCAGCCACATCTTCCGTCAATTTTTGCAACAAATCTGCAGAAAGACACGCGTCCGTAGCGATAAAACCCAACATGGTCGCCATATTCGGACGAATCATCCCTGCACCCTTAGAGATGCCCGTCAAGGTCACTGTTTTCCCCCGGAGGACAATCTGTCGTGATGCCATCTTGGGGAAGGTGTCCGTAGTCATAATAGCCTGCGCGGCTTCTACCCATCCATCGCTACGCAAGGCTTGCAAAGCTGGAGCAATTCCTGCCAGCAAAGGTGCCATAGGAAGACGTTCAAGGATCACCCCAGTAGAAAACGGAAGAACCGCCGTGTGGGCGATTCCCATCTGTTCTGCCACCGCAGCACACACTGTTACAGCATCATCGATGCCTGGACGCCCCGTCCCTGCATTAGCACAGCCCGTATTGATGATCAGTGCACGGGGTGCGGATAACGCCAAGTGTTGGCGACACACTTGCACCGGAGCCGCACAAAAGCGGTTGCGTGTAAATACCGCCCCCACTCGTGTCCCTTCTTTCAATTCCACAACCAGCAGATCCCGCCGATCCGCTTTGCGAATCCCCGCCGCCACTGAGCCCAAACGCACCCCGTCCACGGGATGCCATTCTTTTCCGGTATCTTCTGCTTGCATGACCGCTCCTTACAACTTACCGTGACATTGCTTATATTTTTTCCCGGAACCACAAGGACAAGGATCGTTGCGACCAACTCGGGCCGGGATAGGAGCGGGAGGTTCTGCACCAGGCGCCTCAACTTCTCCATCCAAATAACCAGCATGCTGATAGGACACCACGGCCGGTTCATCATCATCGATCACCTGCTCAGCCGCAGCGGCCACCGCCTCATCTGTACTGATCTCCACGCGACAAAGCACTTGCGTCACTTCGCGTTTAAGATGATCAAGCATGGCCCCAAACAGTTCAAAGGCTTCCCGCTTATACTCCTGTTTCGGATTTTTTTGCGCATATCCACGCAAGTGAATTCCTTGACGCAAGTGATCCAATGCCGCCAAATGCTCGCGCCAATGAGAATCCACCGCATGCAACATCACCGCACGCTCATAACCATGCCATAACCCAGGGTCAATCGGCGCGATCTTCTCTTGATAAGCTTGATTCGCCATAGACTGCACCCGCGCCAGGATCTGTTCATCGTTAAGGGTGGGCTCTGCCGTCAACCACTGAGCCACAGGGCACTCCAAACCATAACTGGTCAGCGACTGCTGTAATCCCGCCAGATCCCAGGCTTCTTCAGGAGCCTCCGGAGGAAGCGCCTGCTGTACTTCCTCTGTCAGGACATCCCGACGCATAGCCAAAATTGTGCTGGCTATATCCTGCGCTTCCAAAAGTTCTTTGCGCTGCCCATAAATCACCTTACGCTGGTCATTGGCCACATCATCGTATTCCAGCAACTGTTTACGTACATCAAAGTTACGCGCTTCCACCTTGCGTTGCGCATTTTCTATGGCACGGGTAACCCAAGGATGTTCAATGGCTTCCCCTTCCGGCATTTTGAGGCGATCCATAATGGAAGCCACCCGATCGGCGGCAAAGATTTTCAGCAAAGGATCTTCCAGAGACAGGTAAAACCTGCTGGACCCCGGATCTCCCTGGCGTCCAGACCGCCCTCGCAGCTGATTGTCAATGCGTCGTGACTCATGCCGTTCGGTTCCGATAATGTGCAACCCTCCTGCAGCCACCACCTGTTCGTGACGGGTTTTCCATTCGTTTTCAAGGGCAGTCAGCTGCTGTTCGCACACTTCTGGACTGAGGGATTCATCCACCCGCACGCGCTGCAATGCATCTTCCAGATTCCCCCCGAGGACAATGTCCGTACCCCGTCCTGCCATGTTGGTGGCGATGGTAATAACCCCAGGGCGCCCCGCTTGAGCAACGATTTCCGCTTCGCGCGCATGATGCTTGGCATTCAGAACCTGATGCGGCAACTTCTCCCGATGCAACAGTTCAGAGACCAATTCAGAAGCCTCAATGGAAGTAGTTCCCACCAGCACGGGTTGCCCACGCTGATGACAACTGCGAACATCTTTGACAATTGCCTGAAACTTTTCGCGGCTGCTCCGAAAAACCTGATCCAGATGATCTTGGCGTTTCAAAACCCGATGGGGAGGAATCAGAACGGTTTCCAACGCATAGATATGCTGAAATTCGAAGGCTTCGGTATCCGCTGTCCCTGTCATTCCTGCCAACTTGTCGTAGAGTCGGAAATAATTCTGGAAAGTGATCGAGGCCAGCGTTTGTGACTCGTTCTGTACCACCACCCCTTCCTTGGCCTCCACAGCCTGGTGAATTCCTTCAGACCAACGACGTCCAGACATCATCCGACCAGTGAATTCATCGACGATGACAATTTCCCCATTCTGCACAACATAATGCTGGTCACGATGATACAGTGCGTGGGCTCGCAAACCCGCGTAAACATGATGCATCAGCAGGATATTGGCAGGTTCATACAAACTGGCTCCTGGGGGAAGCAAGCCGGCTTCCGTCAACAAATTTTCAGCCTGTTCATGTCCATGCTCCGATAGCGTCACCGTATGAGCCTTGAGATCCACCCAATAATCCCCCTCACTTTCCTCCGATGATTGCGGCTGAAGTTGTGGAATCAAAAGGTTAATCTGCTGATACAAAAGCGTATTGTCTTCAGATTGCCCAGAAATGATCAGGGGGGTTCGAGCTTCATCGATCAAGATCGAATCGACTTCATCAACAATGGCAAAGTGCAGACGCCGCTGCACCCGCTCCTCTGCTCGTGCCACCATGTTGTCACGCAAATAATCGAACCCAAACTCATTATTGGTACCATAGGTAATATCGGCCGCGTACGCCGCTACTTTGTCCTCATGGCTCATCTGCGACAGATTGACGCCCACTGTCAAGCCCAGAAACCGATGAACCCGCCCCATCCACTCGGCATCCCGACGCGCCAGATAATCGTTGACTGTCACCACATGGACCCCATGTCCCGTCAAGGCATTCAGGTAAGCAGGTAAGGTAGAAACCAGAGTTTTTCCCTCCCCCGTCCTCATTTCGGCGATCTTGCCCTGATGCAGCGCCAACCCACCCAACAATTGAACTTCGAAATGGCGCATGCCCAGTACCCGTCGACTGGCCTCCCGAACCACAGCAAAAGCTTCGGGCAAGAGCGCATCAAGAGATTCGCCCTGCTGCCAGCGCTCGCGGAATCGTCCGGTAAATGCCTGTAATGCAGCGTCGTCCAAAGCTTGCAACGCATTCTCATGACCGTTGATTTGAGTCACGATCCTGCGATATTGTTTGAGCAAGCGTTCGTTGCGACTGCCGAAAATCTTCTTGAGAACAGAGGTCAACATAGTGGAATCATCGGCATCAAAAATGGTGATTCTACCAGACTGACCGAAGAATTCCGGCTACACTGGTAGAGTTATTTCCTTAAACCACGGAAAACCTCTGCGCCCATGTCCTTTTCCTCTCTTTCACGATTGCTGAATCAACAGGAATCACTCCGACCTTCCTTGGCACAACTTCGCCTTCTGCAAACGCTGGAACAGCAAATACAGCAGCGCTTACCTCCCGCGCTGCGGTTCCAGGTCAGGGTCATCGGTGTGGAGGGGACTCGTATACTGCTTGAAACTTCTTCTGGCACCGTTGCGGCCAATTTGCGCCAGAGAACCCGCCAGTTGCTAGAAAACCTGTCGATCCATCAGGAAGTCGCCAGAGAATTGCAGATACGGGTGAGACCTCAATCCCCTGCGCCTCATCTGCCCGCATCACCATTAACGACTGCCGCCGTGGAACAGTTCCGTCAATTGGCGCACAGAATTCCCGATTCTCCCTTGAAAACCGCCCTGGAAAATCTGCTGCGCGAACGTTCAGCCCTCTGAAGCCCCGTCAAAATACAAACTGGGTTTGCGGCAGAGGTTCAATGAAAGACGAGGGAGCGGGTTGACTGGGGTCCAAGGTCACCCAACTCCAGGCTCCACGCTGAGCCCAGAGTGCACGCGCCGCCTGGTTATTCAAAGCATGTCCGGATTTGATCCCGGTAAACGAGCCAATCAGCGGATGACCCAGAAGATAAAGATCACCCACGGCATCCAGTATCTTGTGCCGCAGAAACTCATCGGCGTAACGCAATCCATCAGCATTCAAGATACGAAATTCATCCATGACGATGGCATTATCCATGCTCCCCCCCAAGGCCAACCCTTGGGTCCGCAAGTACTCCACGTCACTGGTAAAGCCAAAGGTGCGTGCCCGAGCCACTTCACGTACATAAGAGGTATGCAGAAAATCCACAGTCACGCTGGAACCGGTGGCCGTGATGGCTGGATGATCGAAATGCCCTTCGTAAGTAATGCGAAAACCATCATAAGGCTCAAAACGCGCCACCTTGTCCCCGTGCGTGACCTCGATGGGCTCGATGATACGAATGTAGCGCCGAGGTCGCGTTTGCTCTACCAACCCAACGGACTGCAAGAGAAAGATAAACGGAGCCGCACTGCCATCGAGAATTGGAACCTCGGGGCCTGAAATCTCTACCCACGCGTTGTCTACCCCCAATCCTGCCAATGCAGACATCAAGTGTTCCACCGTACTGACTCGAGCCGCCCCCTGTTCGATCAGAGTAGATAGCCGCGTATCTGTCACAAAATCTGCCAGCGCCGGGACTTCGGGACGCCCCGGCAGATCGGTACGGACGAAACGAATCCCCTGGTCCACCCCGGCCGGACGAAGGTTAAGTTCCACCTTCACTCCGGTGTGTAACCCCACACCGGTAGTTTTCACGGGAGCCTTGAGCGTTCTTTGCTGATTCATCCTTTAATTATAATGTAATGTCGTTTAATCGGCTTGTTTCCGCAGAAATGCTGGAATGTCCAACATATCCATACCACTTTCACGCATCGCTTCTACCACCGAGTTCCCTCGCGCCGTACGCAGAACTGAAGGGCTGTTCCCTTCAAAATCACCGTCGACGAAAGATTGGTTATCCGTCCCAGTGCGAACCACCTTGAGAGGTTTCTGAGCGCGCCGCGCTGCAGCCCCGCCCAGGCCTGTAGCCACAATGGTGACACGCAACTCATCGGCCATGCTTTCATCCACAACGCTGCCAAAAATGACCGTGGCATCTTCCGCGGTAAACGAGCGAATGGTATTCATGACATCATGGACTTCCTTGAGTTTCATGGTGGCACTGGCGGTAATATTCACCAGCACTCCACGGGCGCCCGTCAGTTTGACATCTTCGAGCAACGGACTGGCAATGGCTTGCTGTGCTGCCACATTGGCTCGGTCAATTCCAGCCGCCTTGGCCGACCCCATCATGGCCACTCCCATCTCCGACATGACGGTGCGCACATCGGCAAAATCCACATTCACCATACCCGGACAATTGATCACTTCCGCGATACCCGCCACCGCACCCTGCAGCACATCGTTGGCAGCGTGATAGGCTTGCAACATGCTGATGTCATCCCCCAATACTTGGAGCAATTTTTCATTGGGAATGATAATCAGGGAATCGACAAACTGTGACAGTTGCTCGATGCCTTCCAATGCGGCTTTCATCCTTCGCCCCTCAAATTCGAAGGGTTTAGTCACTACGGCCACGGTTAGGATACCTTTTTCCCGGGCGATTTCCGCCACTATGGGCGCCGCTCCAGTTCCTGTACCGCCCCCCATCCCCGCAGTAATGAAAAGCATATCTGCACCGGAAATCATTTCCGCAATGCGCTCCCGATCAGCCAGCGCAGCCTGTCGACCCACTTCCGGATTGGCCCCGGCACCCAAGCCTTTGGTCAGAATTTCCCCCAACTGCAGCAGTTGGCTGGCGCGACTGCGCCGGAGAGCTTGGCTATCGGTATTCATGGCAATGAATTCGACCCCAGACACCCCTTGTTCCACCATGTGTGCCACCGCATTGCCGCCACAACCACCCACTCCGACCACTTTGATTACCGCTTCTGGCAACGCGCATTCCTGAATTTCAAAATTTGCCATGACTCTCCTCCCCATTTGGATTGTAACGGATTGAACGATTAAAATGCATTCTTGACCCAATTTTTAATACGGTCCCACGAATAACCCAGCGTCAGGAGGTTGGATCGCCCCACCTGCGCCTTCTGATGTTCCTCAAACCCATAGGCCAATAGCCCCATCACCGTTGCAAACTGGGGCTTGCGCACCACATCGGCTAAGGCTCCCCGATAGGAAGGAATGCCCAATCGCACAGGGACATGAAATATTTCCTCACCCAACTCCAGCATGCCTTGCAAGGCGCTACTGCCCCCTGTCAGGACGATCCCAGAAGGAATCAATTCCACATACCGACTGGTGCGCAACTCGGTTTGCACCAAGGAAAACAACTCTTCCACCCGGGGTTCGATCACTTCAGCCAAGGTCTGCCGGGCCAACTGCCGCGAACCCCGTTCGCCTACCCCAGGTACCGTGACAGTCTGGTCACCTTCTACCAACTGGCGCAAGGCGCAACCGTGATGGATTTTGATATCTTCGGCAGCAGCCAAGGGAGTCCGCAATGCCATGGCAATATCATTGGTGATCTGATCCCCGCCAATCGGAATCACGGCGGTGTGACGAATTGCGCCCTTAACGAATACGGCAATATCCGTAGTTCCGCCACCAATATCCACTAGGCAGACCCCCAAATCCTTTTCGTCTTCCGTCACCACTGCTTTGGCCGATGCCAGAGGTTGGAGAATCAAATCTCCTGCCTCAAGACCGCAACGACGAATGCAGCGCATGATGTTCTGGGTGGCTGACACCGAACCGGTAATAATGTGCACGCGCACTTCCATGCGCAACCCACTCATGCCGATGGGTTCCCGCACATCTTCCTGGCCGTCAATGATGAATTCCTGGGTCAACACATGGAGAACCTGCTGATCATTGGGAATATTCACGGCACGGGCAGTTTCCAGTACCCGTTCCACGTCTCCCTGAGTCACTTCCTTGCTTTGAATAGCCACCATTCCATGGGTATTCATACTCTTGACATGACTGCCGGCTATCCCTGTAAAGACTTCTCGAATCTTGACGTTGGCCATCAACTCGGCCTCCTCCAAGACACGCTGAATGGATTGCACCGTCGATTCGATGTCTACCACCACCCCCCGACGCAACCCTTTGGAAGGAGCATGGCCGATACCGATGAGCTCATATCCGGTTTTTTCTGGATTGAGCTCGGCCACCACCGCCACTATCTTGGAGGTTCCCACATCCAAGGCAACGATCAGGGAACGGTTTTCACGATGAGTCTTCAACATAGCCCTATTCCTCCGCCGAGCCGCCTGCACCACTTATGGCAAACCCATTGGCATAGCGCAAGTCCACCTTACCGCCGGGAGGAATTACCCCCGCTTTATGTAATTCGGGGTATACCTGTACAAATCGTTGCACCCGATTATCCACCTGATCTCTTCCCACGCGCCATTGGGTTCCATCGTCCAAAGACAACGTCCACGCTCCCCGTGCCGATAATTCAACGCCATCCACCCGTCTCCCCAAGGGTTTTACCCATTGGTTGAAATGTTGCCAAGCCTGAATCATGTCTTGTCCTGCTTCCCGTGGTCCAACAAAATGGGGAAGCTCACCCAAATAGTCAGCTTCGAAGGGTTCTCCATGCTCATTCAGTAAGGCATCATCCCCCCAGTACGCCACGGGATTCTGTTCTTCCACCTGCACTTCCAAAGCATCGGGCCACACACGCCGTAAGTGCACTGCCCTGATCCAGGGGATGGCTTTCAATTCGCTGGCTGCTGCTGCCAGGTCAACGGAAAAGAAGCTGCCTTGTACCCGTTCAGCGGCTTTGGCCACCAAAGCGCGATCGACTTGATGCAAATCGCCGGTAATCACGGCGTGACGAATCTGAAAATAAGGACGATGGATGACCCACCTGAGCCCCGATACCCCCCCCAGAACCAGAATGACCAACGCGACCACTCCGAGCACATTCCGCCCATGTTGGCGCAGAAGTCTCCCTACCTTGATCAGTGGGGATTCGGCGCGCTCCTGCCCGCGCCGCCCACCCACCGACGCCCCGAGTTTTCCCCGTTTGCCTCCAGTACTACGTCCCCAAGTTACACTGCTTACTGCCACAATCTTCTCCTTGATCCTACGCTCACCCTGGTTCTCCCACGATGCACACTTCGGGGTGTAGAGATACCCCATAACGGGCCCATACCCGCGCCTGAACTTCTGCCATGAGTGACTCGATATCGCGAGCCGTAGCATGTTCGCGGTTGACAATGAAATTGCTATGCTTCAACGACACTTCTGCCCCCCCCTTGCGCAACCCTTTCAACCCACACGCCTCGATCAAACGTGCAGCATAGTCCCCAGGAGGATTACGAAACACCGATCCGGCATTGGGTAAATTCAACGGCTGATCTGCAACGCGCCGCGCCAGTAAAGAGCGAATTTGCGCACTGGCCTGAGAGGCATCCCCCGGGGGGAAACAGAGCCACGCAGCCACAAACCACTCCTCCTGCACCCCCAGCGTTTCCTTGAGACGCACTGACCGGTAACCGATGTGATAATCATCTGGCTGGCGCCGATACACCCGCCCCTGACGATCCACAGTTTCCACTGCACTCACAAATGACCAGGTTTCGGCGCCGTAACAGCCGGCATTCATGGCCAAAGCTCCACCCATGGTACCGGGAATCCCTGCTAAAAATTCTCCTCCGGATCGGCCTGCACGCGCCACCATGCGTGCCACTTTCGGCGCAGCCACGCCGGCTTCCACCTTGAGGCACCGATCACTTTCCCAGACGACGTGTTTCAAGGCACCATGCATTTGTATGACCGTTGCCTCTACCCCGCCATCCCGAACCAACAAATTGCTGCCCAATCCGAAGACAAGAATGGGAGATTCCTGCGGTTGCTGCCGCAAAAAGGAAATAAAATCTGCGCGATCCACGGGACGATAGAGATATCGGGCGGCCCCTCCCGCGCGCCAACTCACATGGCGGCTCATGGGTTCATGGCTACGCAATTCACCGGACCGAAGCTGGATCAACGTATTCATGTTTCGCCAACCCCACCCAAAGAGGCCACCAATTGCCCAGGAACCTGGCTGATGTTTCCCGCACCCATGACCAACACCACATCCCCCGACTGGACTCGCAGAACGATCTGCTCGGCCATTTGGTCCACCTCCCACACCCCCTGCGCGCGTGACCCCGCCAGCCGTATCAAGGCTGCCAGCAAAGCCCCACTATCCGCTTCGGGTAGGGTCCTTTCTCCTGCAGCATAAACTGGAGCCAGATATATCTCGTCGGCTTGAGCCAACACCTGGACAAACTCCTGAAAACAATCCCGGGTACGACTGTAGCGGTGTGGCTGGAACACCAGAATGATACGACGCCCAGGATAGGCCCCACGCGCCGCGCTCAGGGTTGCCTCCATCTCTACCGGATGATGGCCGTAATCATCTACCAGTGCGACGGCCCCACCCTGCGGCAGAGGCAATTCCCCATATCGCTGAAATCGCCGCCCTACCCCCTTGAACTGGCTCAGAGCGCGCACTATCGACGGATAAGATGCCCCCACTTCGAGGGCCACGGCAATGGCAGCCAGCGCGTTGAGTACATTATGACGACCGGGCAAATTCAGCGTCACTTCCAAACGACGCTCCAAAATACCCTTGCGCCCAGGGCGCAACTCCACCCCAAACCTCATCCCATCGCCCAATGCCTGCACATCCACCGCCCTGACCTGTGCCTCGATACAAAATCCGTAGGTCATCACCGGTTTTCCCACTTGATTCACCAAATTGCGCACCACCGGATCATCGATACAGAGCACAGCCAACCCATAAAAAGGCAAATGATCGAGAAATTGTAGAAAAGCCTCCTGTAACCGTGCAAAATCATGCCCGTAGGTTTCCATATGATCACGGTCGATGTTAGTGACTACCGCAATCATGGGTTGCAGAAACAGAAAGGAACCATCCGATTCATCGGCTTCCACTACGATAAATTCACCGGTTCCTAGGGCCGCATGGGTCCCCACGCTGTTCAATTTGCCGCCTATGACAAAGGTGGGATCCATCCCTGCCTCCGCCAGCACACTGGCCACTAGGCTCGTGGTCGTGGTCTTGCCATGGGTACCTGCTACGGCAATACCTTGTTTGAGCCGCATCAATTCGGCCAGCATCATGGCACGGGGAACCACCGGAATATGGGCAGCGCGTGCAGCGCGCAACTCCGGATTCTCTTCCGGTACTGCAGTGGAACTCACCACCACATCTGCTCCTACCACATGGCTCTCCTCATGCCCCTGCCAAACCCGCGCCCCCAACCCAGCCAGTCGACGCGTAGCCGCATTATGTACCGCATCACTGCCACTCACTTCGTAACCCAGATTGAGCAACACTTCCGCAATGCCGCTCATACCTGCACCACCGATGCCCACAAAGTGTACCGAGCGGATCTTATGTTTCATCAACCAACTCCTCACAAGCCTGCACCAAGCAGGGAATGGCTTCACCTTGATACAACTGCCGTGCCGCTTCTGCCATGGTCAGCAACACCGGGCGTGTCAAAGCTTGCAGCCATTGCGCCAGACGCTGGGCATCCAACTGATCCTGTGGCCAGAGCCGCGCCGCCCCCCCCGCCTCCAAAAACCGGGCATTTTCGGTTTGATGGTCATCCACTGCTGCCGGGAAGGGAATCAAAACGCTACCCACGCCTACGGCCGTCAATTCGGCGACCGTCAATGCCCCTGCTCGGCAAATCACCAGATCGCAATTCCCATAAGCACTGGCCATATCGTCGATAAAAGTGCGCAAATCAGCCGTCACACCGGCTTCCCGATAATTTTCCTGAAGTTGTTCCCAATGCTTTTCCCCGCCCTGATGAACCACTTGGGGACGTTGTTCTGGCCCCATCAATGCCAACGCCTGTGGTATCCATCGATTTAGTGCCTGAGCGCCTTGACTCCCTCCCAACACCAAAAGGCGTAAGCTTCCTTCGCGCTGAGAAAATCGTTGCTGTGGTTCGGGGAGATTTCGAATCTCGACCCGCACCGGATTCCCCACACTGTCGACCTGAGAAGGAACCCCGAAGTATTTAGCCAACCCATTGGCCGAGGGTTTGTTGAAGGCACCCGGAAATCCTTCGAATACCCGTTGTGCCCACCGTCCCAAAATGCGATTGGTCAAACCTGCCACCGCATTTTGCTCATGAATGATCAGCGGTAAGCGCAATAATACGGCCGCCATCCCGCCAGGCAAGGCCACATAACCGCCAAACCCCACCACCAGATCAGGGCGCTGGCGCAGAATCGCTGCCACACTTTGCCCCAACGCCAGCCCCAGCATGAATGGAGCACGCAGCCAGCGCCCCACACCCTTGCCACGCACCCCCCCCATCGTCACTTTCTCCATGGGAAATCCCCGAGCCCCAACCCAGCGAGCTTCCATCCCCACAGCTGTGCCCAGCCACACCACTTTCCAGCCGTCATCACGCATCTGGTGTGCCAAAGCCAAGGCGGGAAAGACATGCCCTCCCGTGCCCCCAGCCATAATCATGACGCAGCGGTTCACCGTTCTCTCCCATGACGCTTCATTTTTTGGCGGGTTTCGAAGTCAATACGAAACAACAGGGCCAATGCCATGACGTTGGCCACAATGCCGCTGCCTCCATAGCTGAGCAAGGGCAACGTCAAGCCCTTGGTCGGCAACAACCCCATGTTCACCCCAATATTGACCAGACTTTGTACGGCAAACCACACTCCCACACCTTGGGCCGTCAAGGCTTCAAAATATCGCTCCATGGCCGCGGCCCGACTACCGATGGAAAAAGCCCGAATCACGACGAAACAGAACAATCCAATGGTTGCAAGTACCCCCCAAAAACCCAACTCTTCCGCAATCACTGCCATCAAAAAGTCGGTATGAGCCTCGGGGAGATACAACTGTTTCTCAATACTGCCTCCCAAACCCAGCCCCCATAGCCCCCCATGACCAAAAGCAATCAACGCGTGAGTCAACTGATACCCCTTGCCGAAAGGATCTGCCCAAGGATTCCAGAACCACACCAACCGATTGAAACGATAGGGGGATAGCACTATCAGCAGCACGAAAGCAACACTCAAAATCACAACCAAAGAAAGAAACAACCGCCAGTTCAATCCACCCAAAAACAAAATCGATCCCGTAATGGCAGTCATCACGGCAAACGCACCAAAGTCAGGTTCCTTGAGCAATAAAAGTCCCACCCCAAACATGACCACAGACATGGGAAGAAACCCTTTTTTCAGGCTATGCATGAATGCTGCCTTGCGAGCGGTATAGTCGGCGGCATATAGCAACACAAAAAACTTCATAAATTCTGAGGGTTGTAAATTGAAACCCGCCAATGACAACCAGCGGCGACTGCCATTGACTTCCCGGCCCAGCCCTGGAATCAGCACCAGCAACAGTGCCAGTGCGCCCAACCCAAAGCAGGGCAGCGCATATTTCTGCCATATCTCGAGCCGGACCTGAAATGCTGCCCAGCCCACTGCCAGAGCCACGCCGACGAACAGCAACTGGCGCAGGAAAAAGTAACCTGAACGAAAACCGATATGACGATCGGCTTCTGCAGACGCAATGGAGGCGGAGTAGACCATGACCACCCCGAATGCCAGCAAGGTCAACACCACCCACAGCAACGGCACATCGAATTCTGCCTGGACTTCGGATTTGGCCGCCAAGGTTTTCATCGCTCCCCCTGCCTGGCCAAACCCAAGCCTGCCACTGCCTGCCGAAACACTTCAGCGCGATGGACATAGTGACGAAACATATCAAAACTGGCACAAGCTGGAGACATCAGTACCGTGTCCCCGGACTGCGCCAGTGCCGCAGCCTGATTGACGGCATCGGTCAGGTCTCGGGCAAACCTTTGAGGAACCACAGACCCTTCAAGCACTCGAGCAATCTGTGGGCCGTCCCGCCCAATCAGGATCACGGCCCGAGCATGGTCATCCACCGCAGCACGCAAGGGCGCGAAATCCTGCCCTTTGCCATCCCCTCCCGCGATCAGTATCACCGGAGTATCCATCCCCTGCAGCGCAGCCACCGTAGCCCCCACATTGGTCCCTTTGGAGTCATCGATATAAGCAACTCCTTCCACCACAGCCACTCGCTCCACTCGGTGGGGCAAACCCTCAAACTGACGCAAGGCACTCAACATGCCTTCACGCGACCAACCCAATGCCGTACCCACTGCCAAGGCAGCCAAGGCATTGGCCCCGTTATGCTGACCCCAAAGAGGAAATTCGGAGCGTTTCATGATCCGCTCCGATCCCAGACAAAACCAGGGCTCCGCATCCTCAACCAGACCCCAGTCCGATTCCTTCATTGGTCTGTCAAGACCAAAGGTGATGGCCGTTGCTGGGGCCATCTGTTGCACCCAAGAATCCTGGCGATTTGCCACTGCCTGACGGCATCCTTGATAAATTCGCGCTTTGGCAGCGGCATAGGCAGCCATATCTGGATAGCGATCCATGTGATCTTCAGTCACATTCAGCACCACAGCAGCATCTGGGGCCAGGTTATGCAGTGTTTCGAGTTGAAAACTGGACAATTCCAACACCAGCACTTGGGGCAAAGACCGTTGTCCCAAGTGCTCCAGTACTGGCGTCCCGATGTTCCCAGCGACTATTACCTCATATCCTGCGGAACGCGCCATGGCTCCGAGCAGAGTGCATACGGTACTTTTTCCATTTGCCCCGGTAACGGCCACAACTTGAGGACGCTGAGAGCGTGAAGCCAAGACCTGCGCCATCACTTCCACATCCCCCAGCACGGGTATCCCCCGCGATTGAGCCATGGTTACTGCCGCTGTGGTCAGGGGAACTCCTGGGCTGATCATCACCCATGCAACGCCCAGCAAGGCATCATCCGCTATTTCACCGCCTTGAAACCCCACTTCCGGATACTCTTGAGCCAATCTGTCCTGATAAGGCGGAGTACGTCGAGTATCAAAAACCTGCACCTCTACGCCTTGGGACCGCAACCACTTTACTGCCGCCCAACCCGTGTCCCCCAAGCCGAGCACGGCTACGGGAGCGACGGGTTGCAGGAGTTTGTCGAGAGCGGAGTGGACCATGATCATCAGCGCAGTTTCAACGTGGAAAGACCTGCCAGCACCAATACGATGGTGATGATCCAGAATCGCACCACCACCTGAGTTTCCTTCCACCCCTTCAACTCAAAATGATGGTGAATCGGCGCCATACGGAAAATCCGGTTGCCTGTCAGTTTGAAGGAAGCTACCTGCAAGACCACGGATAACGTCTCGAGGACGAACACACCGCCCATTACGAACAATACGATTTCTTGGCGCACGATCACTGCCACCAGGCCCAGAGCCCCACCCAGGGCCAACGCACCCACATCCCCCATAAAAACTTCTGCCGGATATGCGTTAAACCATAGAAATCCGAGTCCAGCCCCGCTCATGGCCGCACAAAACACCACTAACTCTCCCGCCCCCGGAATGCTGGGAAAAGCCAGATAAGCAGCAAACACCTTGTTTCCAGCCACGTAGGCAAAGATGGCCAAGGCTCCGGAAATCATTGCCGTCGGCATGATGGCTAGTCCATCTAGGCCATCCGTCAGATTTACCGCATTACTGGTTCCCACGATGACGAAGTAGGTCAAAATGATAAAACCAACCCCCCCCAGAGGCAGTGCCACCGTCTTGAAAAAGGGGACAATGAGCTGGGTTTCTGCCGGAGTCGTCGCCATTTCTAACAAGGCTACCGATACCACTAGGGCAATGACGGATTGCCAAAAATATTTGGCTTTCGCTGAAAGTCCTTTGGGATTTCGGTGTACCACCTTGCGATAGTCATCCACCCAACCCACTGCACCAAATCCCAATAACGTCAGCAACACCAACCAGATATAACGATTGGTCAAGTCTGCCCATAACAGGGTAGTCACTGAAATCGCTGCCAGTATCAAGGCTCCCCCCATGGTCGGCGTGCCACTCTTGACCAGATGAGTCTTGGGGCCGTCATCGCGTACTGCCTGGCCAATTTTATATGCCGTCAACCGACGAATCATGGTGGGGCCCAGCGCAAAGGACAACGCCAACGAGGTCAACGTAGCCAATACCGCCCTCAATGTGATGTAGTCGAACACACGGAATCCGCGCACTCCGGTGGAAAGCCAGTGGGTCAAAGCCAGTAACATGTTCTATCCTTGATTCTGATCATTGAACCAACCCCGAAACGATATCTTCCATATGCATGAAACGGGAACCCTTGACCAACACCACGGAGTCCGCATTCAACTGTGGGCGCAACCAGGCAATCAGTGCCGCCGTGTTGGCGTAATGCCGCGCATGGGGACCAAAAGCACGACCCGTGGCTTCTGCCAATGTGCCCACGGTGCAACAATCATCAATACCCATACGCCGCGCCATCTCTCCCACTTCGGCATGCAAAGCCGGACCGGATTCCCCTAATTCCCCCAAATCACCCAATACCAGAATGCGTCGACCCGTACGTTTGGCCAATACGTCCAGGGCCGCCATGACGGAATCCGGATTGGCATTATAGGTATCATCCAGAATCACCGCCCCTAAGGCGGAAAAACACGTTTGCAATCGTCCAGGCATTCCCGAGAACCCTTCCAAACCCCGCCGAATGGATGCTGAAGAAATACCGCAAGCAAGCGTTGCCGCCGCCGCTGCCAATGCGTTTTTCTGGTTATGTACCCCCGGCACCTGCAATCTCAGAACCCAGGATTCCTGGTGTGATTCGACCCGAAGCAACCCCCCCGCCTCCACCTGACCACGCACCGTGGCTCCTTCTTCGAAACCAAAGGTTATCCGCTCATGTTGGCCTGCCGCTTCCAGCAAACAGGGTTGATGAGGGGCGTCTATGGGGAAAATGGCTGTGCCATGCTCACCCAATCCAGCAAAAATCTCCCCCTTGGCCCGCGCAATCCCTTCGAGAGATCCCAGATAACCCAAGTGGGCACGCTGCACATTGGTGATCAATGCCACATCCGGTTGGGCCAAACGAGTCAGCAGAGCAATTTCACCCGGATGATTCATCCCCATCTCCAGGACTGCCCAACGATGTTGGGGACCCAGGGAGAGCAAAGTCAGGGGCAAACCAATGGCATTGTTGAAGTTGCCCGGCGTCGCCCATACCGAGCCCTCTTCTTGCCCCAAGCGTAAGGCTTCTGCACGCAAAATGGCGGCAATCATTTCCTTGACCGTGGTTTTACCATTGCTGCCGGTGACCGCAATGACGTGCGGCGCCACTACCCGCCGCCTCTCTGCAGCCAACTCGCCCAGCGCCTTTAGGGGAGAGCTGACGGGAAGACAACGAGACTCCCAGCCGGAAGGCACCATGGCCCCCCGTTCCACCACCGCACCCACCGCTCCTTGCAGACGCACTTGAGGCAAAAAATCATGGCCATCGAAACGGTCTCCTTTCAATGCCACGAACAAGTCCCCGGGTTGACACTGACGACTGTCGGTACAGACGCGTACAATTTCCGGGCCCGCCTCCGCCACTGAAGTGCCTAACAACTGCGCCACTTCCTGCCAGGACCAAAGTGTCATGCGCCCTCCCGTTGCAACCAAGCTTGCACCACGGCAGCATCACTGAAATGACGCACTTCTCCTTGGGCCAAAATTTGAGTGGTCTCGTGACCTTTCCCGGCGATGACCACCACATCACCGACCCGAGCCTGATTCAAGGTTAACTGAATGGCCTGTTCCCGATCCTCTTCGACGAGATAGGGCGAACCATTCATTCCCTGTTGAATCTGCGCCAAAATATCTGCCGGCACTTCGTCTCGCGGATTGTCACTGGTCAGTACGACCCGATCAGCTATCGCTTCAGCCACACGCCCCATCAATGGTCGTTTCCCTGCATCCCTCTGTCCACCACAACCAAAAATCACCCACAGCATCCCTTGGGGCGCTACCCATTGGCGCAAGGAGCGCAGTATCTGATCCAGGGCGTCCGGCGTATGAGCAAAATCCACTACCACCCAGGGAAGACGCCCCCCTCCCCAACGCTGCAACCGCCCGGCAGGGGGCACAAGCGTCGCCACGAGACGCTCTATTTGCGTCATGGAAACACCTTCGAGCAAAGCTGCGCCGATCACTGCCAGCAGGTTGGAAAGATTAAATTCCCCCATGATATGGGCATGGAACGATCCTTCTCCCCAGGGCGAATGAATATTGAAATCCATCCCCTGTTCCGTGGCACACCAGGATTTGAGGACCAGCGTATCCTCAGTAGATTCCCGCTCTTTGCGCGTGTAGCCCACCACCTGCGTCCGCTTGCCGTGCAGTCCAGCCAACAGATGGGAACCCCACTCATCGTCCCTATTGATCAAGGCATAATCCAGATCAAAATCTGCGAACATCCGAGCTTTTGCTGCGCCGTAGGCTTCCATGGTGCCGTGATAATCGAGATGATCTCGCGTCAAATTGGTGAACATGGCCCCGCGAAAGGTCAACCCCGCTACGCGGTCCTGCGCCAAAGCATGGGAAGACACTTCCATGACACCAGCCTCTGCCCCCTCCTGAATATAACGGCGCAGTAACTGCTGCACTTCAATGGCATCTGGGGTCGTCAAACGGGCATATTCCAGCGCCCCAGGAAATCCGTTGCCCAAGGTTCCCAGCAGGGCACAGCGCCGTCCCGCAGCCTGCAATATTTGGGCCAGCCAATGACTGCACGTAGTTTTCCCATTGGTTCCCGTGACTCCCCACAAACGTAATTCCTGCGAAGGGTTGCCCCATACGTCACCCGCCAAGGAACTGACTTGCGAACGCAGTCGGCACACTCCCCGGTTAGGCACCGTCCACGCAGCAGGCCAGTGAAACCCCTCCTTTTCCCAAATCACATTTCGTGCGCCCCTGCCAATGGCATCAGCGATATAACTCCGACCATCGACGGCTTCCCCAGGATAGGCCAGAAATGTCATCCCGGCATGAACCTGCCGACTGTCCGCCACCAAAGCGTAACAAGGCAACCCGTCAAACATAAACGGATCAAGCCTGAACGGCACGAGACTGTTCAGGCTGGGTTCATGGGCGGGACGTAGTGTCGTCGTCATGTATGGTGCTCGGCATTGGGTGCGTGACTGCTGGCCACCGTATCAGGTGCATCGGGCGGCACTTCCAGAAGTTGCAGAACCTCTCCCGTCAATGCGGAGAATACCGGCGCTGCAATTTGACCTCCGTAGTAACGACTGCCCTCCGGTTCGTCTACCATGATGGCTACTATGATTCGTGGAGCTGTCACGGGTGCCAGACCAATGAACGACGCCACATATTTGTTCACATAATGACCTTTAACGACTTTGTGGGCGGTTCCTGTCTTACCCGCCACACGATACCCAGGAACCCGGGCTTGAGGTGCGGTTCCTTCCGCGCTGACAACGGTCTCGAGCATGGTCAAAACCTGATGGGCAGTACGCGCGGAAATCACCTGACGCCCTTTCGCCGGTGTCGTTGTTCTAATCAAGGATAAAGGACGCAAAATGCCGTCATTGGCAAATACCGTATAAGCCCGCGCCATTTGCAACAAACTGACGGTCATCCCATTGCCGAAGGCCATGGTAGCCTGTTCAATAGGCTTCCAATTCTGATAGGGCCGCAAACGCCCCCCCGATTCACCAGGAAATCCCAGTTTAGGCTTTTGCCCAAACCCCACATCGGTAAACATGTCCCATAACTGCACTGGAGGCAAACTCAGCGCAATCCGCGCCGCCCCCACATTACTGGAATGCTTGATGACTTCAGAAACGGTATAAGATTCGGCAACATGATCATCATGAATCAGATGGTTGCCAATGGAAAGCACTCCTCCGTGGGTCGAAATCACGGTGTCGGGCTGTACTTTCCCCGCTTCCAAGGCAGCCGCAATGGTGAAAGGCTTGATAGTGGAGCCGGGTTCATAGGTGTCGGTGATCGCTCGATTACGCAACTCGGCACCCGAGAGCCCCCCCCGCTGATTGGGATCATAATCGGGGCTATTGACCAAGGCTAGAATTTCCCCTGTACGACTATCCAGCACCACTGCCGCTCCCGCCTTGGCATGACTGGATTCGACGGCCTGACGCAGTTCCCGTGCTGCCAGATGCTGGATGCGCGCATCCACACTGAGAGACAAATCCTGCCCCTGACGCGGTAGACGAATATTTTCCACATCCTCGATCACATGACCCGCCCGGTCACGAATCACCCGCCGCGCCCCCGGTACGCCCTCCAAACTATTTTGAAATGCCAACTCGACGCCTTCCTGACCCTTGTCATCGGCATCGGTAAACCCCACCAGATGAGCCATTTCGTTGGCTTTGGGATACGCCCGATGGAATCCGTGCTGGACAAACACACCAGGGATTTTCAGGTCCATGACCCGTTGCGCTTCTTCCGGGGGTAACTGGCGCTTTAAGTACACCATCCCGGATTCTCCGTGGAGACGATGTTCCATGTCTGGCAAAGTTTCATTCAGGGAACGCGCCAGAACTTGTCGCTGACCTGGCGTCAACTCGATATCTTCGCGATTGGCCCACAAGGACTCTGCTGGAATGCTGATGGCCAAAGGTTCGCCGTTGCGGTCCCGAATAATTCCGCGACTGGCGGGAATGGACAACACCCGGCTGTACCGTTCCTCACCCTTTTGTTGCAAAAAACCCGAATTCAGGCCTTGCAACCATGCCGCACGCGCGGTCATGGCGGCAAAGCCCGCCAGTAATACTCCCTGAACGAGAAGACTGCGCCAACGTTCGAGGCGCAACGCCAATTTCTTTCTGGCCACCGGCTTCATGGGGTGCTCCCAGGTTGCCCAAGAACCACCAAACGCTTTTGCTCCGATTTGGGCAGTTGCATCTTCAATCCCCGAATGGCGCGATCCTCCACCCGACGACTGGCAGACAACGTGCCTTCCTCGATCTGCAACTGATCCCCCTCCGTCTGCAGTTGCACCTGTTGGTCCCGTGCCTGTTGCAAATCGATGAATAGGCGACGGGCATGCTGCTGCCCATGGATCACGCCCAACGCCAAAACCACCACACAGACAAACAATAGGATATCGGAACGGCTCATACGGCAGTCCTCTCAGCGACGCGCAGAATGGCACTGCGACTGCGGGGATTGCGTTCCACCTCCGCACGTCCCGCACGCACGCTCTTTCCCACCAATTTTAGGCGTGGAGCAGGTCGCTCGGCCTCACGAACCGCCATGCCACGGGGAATTTCGGGTGGACGAGACTGGCTTTGAAAGTACCGTTTAACCAGACGATCCTCGAGGGAATGAAAACTGATGACCACCAAACGACCGCCTTGCCGCATAACTCGTACCGCCTGGGGCAAAACCAGGGCAATTTCCTCCAATTCTTGATTGATGTACAAACGCAAAGCCTGAAAGGTACGAGTTGCCGGATCCTGGCCTGGTTCTCTCGTACGCACAGCTCCTGCCACAATCCGCGCCAACTGAAGGGTGCTCTCCAGAGGCTGTGCGGCACGCGCCGTGACAATAGCCCGCGCCACCTGAAAAGCGTAACGCTCTTCTCCAAGGTTCCGAATCACCAATGCCAACTCTTTTTCGTCCACCTGACTGAGCCACTGCCCTACGGTTAACGACTCCCGTTGATCCATGCGCATATCCAGAGGACCATCATGGCGAAAACTGAATCCGCGATCAGCTTCATCTAGTTGGGGTGACGATACCCCCAAGTCCAGCAGGATTCCATCCACCTGATCCACACCCAAGGATTTCAATACCATATCCAGTGCTGAAAAACGCTCCCGTACCAAGGTCATTCGTCCATCCTGCCATGCGCGCCCGGCGTTGATGGCAGACTCATCCCGATCCATCGCCAATAAACGTCCCTGTGGCCCCAAAGCGGCCAAAATCTGGCGGCTATGCCCACCGCGTCCAAAGGTTCCGTCCACATAGTACCCGTCTGGGCGCAATGCCAAAGCGCTCACCGCCTCGGCCAGCAAAACGGTCCGGTGCTCTGACACTGCGGGCGAGTGCATGGGTGCGCTCATCAGAAGGACAGGGATTCCATGCCCGGTGGCACCAGATCCGCGCCCAGCCGTTCGATTTCAGAAAATTGTTCTTCCCAGGCTGGCGGATTCCACAACTTGAAATGACTTCCCTGCCCAAACATCATGACATCGCGTTCGATGTGAGCAAAGCGACGTAATGCCGGTGAAACCAGTACCCGCCCGGCTGTATCCATTTCCACATCATCGGCATGCCCGACCAACAATCCCTGAAGCAGAGTGGTCTGGCGATCTAACCCGGAAGTTTTCATGATGGCATTGCGAATGGGTTCCCACGCGGGTTTGGGATAGAGCAGAAGACAGCGGTGTGGATGGGCGGTAAGGACCAGATGGCCATCGGATTGGGCGCGCAAGGAGTCTCGGTAGCGCGTGGGTATCGCCAACCGTCCCTTGGAATCTAGGCTTATTTCTGATGGTCCTTGAAACACACCCCCTCCAAACCGGCTAAAAATACCCACTAATTCCCATAAATTCCTACTTTTCGCCACTATAGGGCAAGCTCGGACGCGGGTCAAGGGATGTGAACGGAATCTTTAAATGAAGCTATTGCCACGCCCATCATCCCCGCCCATAATGCCGTGACATCCTTAAAATCATGGAGTAAAAATATGTGTGGCATCGTCGGGGCACTGGCGCAAAGGGACGTGGTTCCCCTGCTTATCGATGGCTTGAAACGACTTGAATATCGCGGCTACGACTCGGCAGGGATCGCGGTGACGAGGGCGACTCAAGGACTACAGCGGATTCGCAGCACAGGCCGCGTTCACGAACTTGAGAAATTGGCAAAAACCCAAAACATCACGGGGCATTTGGGGATCGCCCATACCCGTTGGGCTACCCATGGCGTACCCAGCGAGCGCAATGCCCATCCTCACCAGACCCGGGATGGCATGGCGGTGGTCCATAACGGCATCATAGAAAACCATGAAGCACTGCGCTACACGTTGCAACAGCAAGGTTATGTCTTCGAATCGGAAACCGATACAGAAGTGATCGTCCATCTGGTCCATCATTGTTATCAGGCTTCCCATGACCTGGGAAAGGCCTTCCGGACCGCCTTGGCACAACTGGAAGGAGCCTACGCCATCGCCCTGATTTCCGAGCATCACCCTGACAGTCTCTGGGCGGCCCGCAAAGGAAGCCCGCTACTATTGGGACTGGGCGAAGGAGAAACCTATTTGGCTTCCGATGCTGCCGCTTTGATCTCCCATACCCGACGCATGCTGTATCTGGAAGAAGGAGATGTCGTGGAAATCACCCCTCAAGGTCATCGCCTTATGACCTTGAGGGGTGATCCGGTCACAAGGATCGAACGCATCAGCCATCTGTCCCCCGAAACCGCCGAATTGGGACCCTATGACCATTACATGCAAAAGGAAATCGCCGAGCAACCGCGCGCCTTGACGGACACCGTGGAACCGGTGCTGGCACTGGGCTTTGTTCCCGAGCTTTTTGGCGCCGATGCCCCTCGAATATTGCCCCAAATCCGTGGCGTTCTGATACTTGCCTGCGGCACGAGTTTTCATGCTGCCCTGGTCGCGTGTTACTGGATCGAAGCCATCGCTCAAATTCCTTGTCGCGCAGAAATCGCCAGTGAATATCGCTATCGTACTACGGTTCCAGATGCCCATACCTTGGTGATCACCATTTCCCAATCGGGTGAAACGGCAGACACGCTGGCTGCTTTGAAACACGCCCAATCCCTGGGTATGCCCCATTCTCTGGCGCTATGTAATGTGCCTGAGAGCGCCTTGGTGCGTCAATCCAGCCTGGCTTTTCTGACCCGCGCCGGAATGGAGATTGGAGTCGCTTCCACCAAAGCTTTTACTACCCAGCTGGCCGCCCTGTTTTCCCTCGCGGTCACCTTATCCAAGGTGCGCGGCATTCTGACTCAGAGCAGCGAAAAGGATTATCTGGATGCCTTGCGTCGCCTGCCCAACAAAGTACAACACGTTCTCAATCTGGAACCTCAATTACGTCTCTGGGCTGAACACTTTTGTCGCAAGCAGCATGCCCTTTTTCTGGGCCGTGGCGTCCATTACCCCATTGCCTTGGAAGGGGCACTGAAACTCAAGGAAATTTCTTACATTCATGCCGAAGGCTACGCTGCAGGAGAATTGAAGCATGGTCCTCTGGCGCTGGTAGACGCCGATATGCCGGTGGTCGCTGTCGCACCCAATGATGTCTTGCTGGAAAAACTCAAGTCGAATTTACAGGAAGTACGTGCCCGCGGCGGTGAACTGTATGTACTCACCGACAATGACAGTCATTTCACCTCATCAGCTGGCGTCCATATGATCCGCCTGCCGGATCACGAAGGAATTCTTAGCCCAGTGATGCATGTGGTCCCCCTGCAGCTGTTGGCCTATCATACGGCGCGTCTGCGTGGGGCAGATGTCGACAAACCCCGAAATTTGGCAAAAAGTGTTACGGTGGAATAAACCCCATGGATGAACTGATCCTGACTCAGCCCGATGATTGGCACATTCACCTGCGCGACGGAGCAGCGTTGACTGCTGTGGCACCCCATTCAGCAGACGTGTTTGGCCGCGTCATGGCCATGCCCAACCTGAAACCACCGGTGACGACCGTGTCTGCAGCCCAAGCCTATCGGCAGCGAATTCTGGGTGCCCTCCCCCCAAACACCTCCTGCATTCCTTTGCTGTCCCTATATTTAACCGAATCTACGACCGTAGCAGAAGTGGAGGCTGCCGCCCACAGTGGTTTCATTGTCGGTTTCAAATACTACCCCATGGGAGCCACTACCCACTCAGAATTGGGTGTCAGCGATTTGTCCCGTTGCCGAGAAGTATTACACGCCATGGCCAAGAGCGGATTACCCCTCCAAGTGCATGGCGAAGTGACCGACCCCGCCGTCGATGTATTTGACCGAGAGGCGGTATTCATCCATCGACAACTGATTCCTTTGCTGGAATCACACCCCGACCTGCGCGTGATTTTTGAGCACATCACCACTCGTGCTGCAGTAGAATTTATTCAGGGTGCCGGAGCAGGCGTGGCCGCCACCATCACGCCACAACACCTTCTGTATAACCGCAACGCCTTGTTTCAGGGAGGACTTCGCCCCCACCATTACTGTTTGCCCGTGTTAAAGCGCGAAGAGCACCGCCAGGCATTACTCCATGCGGTAGCGTCCGGCCATCCGCGATTTTTTCTCGGCACCGACAGCGCACCCCACTCCCAATCCACTAAAGAAGCCTCTTGCGGTTGTGCCGGAATTTACAGTGCTCACGCAGCTCTACCCTTGTATGCAGAAGCCTTTGAGTCGGTGGGAGCCCTCTCGCTGCTGGAAGGGTTTGCCAGTCATTTTGGTGCGGATTTCTATGGCCTCCCGCGCAATCAGCACCGTATCCGACTGATTCGCCAATCTTGGACAGTACCACCCCACTACCCCTTCGGATCCGAAACGCTGATCCCCCTGCGTGCCAACGAAACATTGGCCTGGAAAGTGGTGCAAATCTGATAGAATGGGGTTGAAGCTGGCTGGGCAGTCGCCGCGAGGGAATATTCTCGGGGAGGAAAGTCCGGGCTCCACAGAGCGGGATGCCGGCTAACGGCCGGAGGTCGTGAGACCATGGAAAGTGATACAGAGACTTAAACCGCCCAAGCATCCCTCACGGGATGACGGCAAGGGTGAAAAGGTGCGGTAAGAGCGCACCGCGAAGGCGGCAACGCTGACGGCAAGTTAAACCCCATCCGGAGCAAGACCAAATAGGGAAGCAATGGCGTGGCTCGCGCTGCTTCCGGGTAGGTTGCTGGAGCCTGCAGGCAACTGCAGGCCTAGAGGAATGACTGTCCTCGACAGAACCCGGCTTATAGGCCAGCTTCTTTCTTTTCTGGGATGCTGGGGTTTCCCCCCGCACAATTCCGACATTCCCCTCCTCCAGAACCGCAGTGGGGCTTCAAAAATAGAGCGCGAAAGCCAACCACAGCGGCTCCGCCGACAATTGCAATAGTTACCAGAGTATCCCACGACATGGTCATCCCCCTGTTACCCACAAGGTCACATGATATGTGACAAACGCAGCCAAATAAGCCAAACCGAACAGATAAGCCAGCATGATACCGGGAATACGCCAAGCGCCAGTTTCGCGCCGTACCGCTCCCAAAGTTGCCACGCATTGTGGTGCGTAGACATACCAGGCCAGCAATGCCAACGCGGTAGCCAGACTCCAAGAATGAGCCAGTACGGGGGCTAAGGCATCACTCACACTATTGCCCCCATCGCCCGCCAACGCATAGACCGTGCCCAAAGCACCCACAGCCACTTCCCGTGCCGCCATCCCCGGAATCAAGGCAATGCAGATTTGCCAGTTGAAACCAATAGGGGCAAAAAATACCCCGAGAACCTGACCAATCATGCCGGCAAAACTATGCCGAATGGCAGGATCAGTCAGACCCGCGGGGGCTGGAGGGAAGGCACTCAGGAACCACAATACTACGGTAATAGGCAAGATGATCGTCCCCGTACGCGTCACGAAGAGGGCTCCTCGCTCTACCAATCCCATCACCAGATTCCGCAGATTGGGAAAGCGGTAGGCCGGAAGCTCCATCATTAAGGCCTGATATTGATGACGAGCACCATATTTCATGACCAGAGCCACCAGCATGGCAGAAACGATTCCTGCCAGATAAAGGAGAAAAAGTACCACCCCTTGCAGGTTGAATATCCCTACAACCATACGCCTGGGTATAAATGCCGAAATCAGTAATGCGTACACCGGGAGTCGAGCAGAACACGTCATGAGGGGTGCTATGAGAATAGTGGTCAAACGATCACGGCTATTGTGAATGGTTCGCGTCGCCATGATCCCTGGAATGGCGCAGGCAAAACTTGACAGCAAAGGAATAAAAGCCCGTCCGGACAACCCCACGGATCCCATGACACGATCGAGTAAGAAAGCGGCACGGGGTAAATAGCCCGAATCTTCCAGCGCTAAAATAAAAGCGAACAAAATCAGAATTTGGGGAAGAAATATCAGTACGCTCCCGGCCCCCGCCAAAACCCCGTCCGCCAGCAAACTCCGCAGCATCCCCGCAGGCATGAACCGATGTACCCCTTCGATGGCCAAACCCACCATATTCTTGATGATATCCATGGGCACGGCAGCCCAGGTAAATACCGCCTGAAAGGTAAGAAACAGTACCAACGCCAAAATGATCATGCCCCACAGCGGGTGCATGACCACATGGTCGATCCGTTCATTCCAATGGTCATCGCGCTGCGATTCGTCACACGTCACTGCCAGAATATTGCGCACTTGTGTCTGGATATCCTGCAATTCCGCCGGGGTTGGATCTTTCCATGTAAATATACTGGCAGGCGCTTGAAAAGGGGTGTTCTGATCCATATAATCCACCAGCGCTGTAGCCCCTCCATTGTCCACCGCGATGGTTTCCACCACCGGCAGTTCAAGGGCTCGTGATAGCGCGGGAACATTGATGATGATACCGTGGCTGCGTGCCAGATCCATCATATTCAATACCAAAACCAAGGGTCGTCCGAGACGCTTAAGTTCCAGTACCAAGCGCAAATGGAGGCGCAAGTTGGTCGCATCGACAACACAGACCAATAACTCCGGAGGGGATTCCCCCTGAAGCTGCCCCAACACGGCACGCCGGGTAATCGATTCGTCCAACGATGTGGGCGTTAAGCTATAGGCCCCAGGCAGATCAATAATTTGAATGCGTTTGCCACTGGGAACGGTGAGGGATCCTTCCTTGCGTTCAACCGTGACCCCAGCATAGTTTGCCACCTTCTGGTGACTCCCTGTCAAACGGTTGAACAGAGCGGTCTTTCCGCAGTTTGGCGCTCCCACTAAAGCAGCAATGGACACTGCACGTTGGTTCATGATTCGTCGTTCCGCGTGACCTTGATGGCTGCAGCTTCGGTACGGCGCAAAGCGAAGGTGGAATTACCCACGCGAACAGCGATGGGATCACCGCTCGGAAAACCGCGCCGAATAACCCGCAAGTGTTCTCCCGGAACAAATCCCAACTCCACCAAACGGCGCACCCCGTCTTCGCCCAAACGGGAATCGGCACCTTCATCCAGACTTACCTGGGCAATGATGCCCGATTCCCCTGGGGCAAGGTGAGTAACACGATGGGTCCGAGTTTTCATGGAGAGACCTAATACGGAGGATTGGTCTCAATATTAAACGAGAATGCTTCCTATTTGCAAGCACTAACTTTCCCTGCACGGGAAAGGATCTTTCCGGTTTACTGCAAAAGATCGCCCACCAAAGATTGACGCGTCGGTTCTGCGACAGGCATTGCCTCATGGGGGTAGGCAGGGTGAGTCACTCCCGCCAGCAGGGAAGCGCCGCGATGCAAGGCGTGTTGTTGTACTAAAGGAACGGTATAACGCAGAAAATGCACCGCCGAGGTTTTATCCTCGGTTTCCCGTTCCAAATCTTCGTCCGCAATGGCAAACAGCGGCGGAAAACCTTCCACCTGCACCCATAATGCACGCTCGATACCCTTGAGCCGGGCCAGCATTTGACCTCGCTCAGCCACATCCGCGTATTCTATGAGTAGAGTGGCCTTCCAGTTGTCCCCATCTGGAATAAGTGGGGTATACGCTGCCAATTCGTCCTGAATGGCACTGGACTCGAAAATCTTTTCAATCCGCAACATTTCCTGTACTTGGTAGTGAATGGTCAGGCGGTCTTCAAACAATAAGGTCAGGTGCTCTCCCACATGAACCGTGCGCAATCGTTTGTGTGCCATGACGCGCGCGCGAAAAGCAGGGCGTTCACGAGAGTAGGCTTCCAGGGTCCACAAATCTTCGCGAGTCAGCATCATACCGGAGCCTCCCCCAAGCCATAGGCACGCCGCAACAGAGTCAAGGGATGGGCGCGTGCCGTCTGGTCCCCCATTCCTTGAACGATATGACGCGCAGCAATGGGACAATCCGAAGAAACCACATCGGGTTCCGCATCCTTCATGCGTTTGAATACTGGGTTACCGATTTTCATGGAAGTATCAAAATATTCTACCTTGACCCCCCAGGTACCATCATGCCCAGAACACCGTTCCACCGTAGTCACCTTGGTTCCCGGAATCATCTGCAGCAAATCGCGAGTACGCAAGCCGATATTCTGTACCCGTAAGTGACACGGCACATGATAGGAAACCTTCCCCAAGGGACGCACGAAGTCCGTATTCAGTAAACCATCGGCATGGCGCGCCATCAAGTATTCAAAGGGATCATAAAAAGCCTCTGCCACCATTCTGACCTCTTCATCCTCAGGAAAGAGCAAAGGCAGTTCCTGTTTAAAAGAGAGCACACAGGATGGAACCGGGGCCAGTAAAGCATAGCCCTCTCGAGCCAACGCCGCCAGAACTGGAATGTTTTTCTGTTTCAGCAACTCCACTCCGGCCAGATCACCGAGTTCCAGCTTGGGCATACCGCAACAACTCTCCTGCGCCACCAAGCAAGCGGGAATCTGGTTATGCGCCAAAACCTGGAGCAAATCCTGACCGATGCCTGGCTCATTGTAGTTGACATAACAAGTGGCAAAAATGGCCACCTTTCCCGGGGTGCGTTGCCCGGTACGTACGGCAAAATCTTCCCGAGGCGCCGCCCTGTGCCGAAACGAGGGAGAAGCATAATCGGGCAGTTGACGATCACGGTGAATGCCTAAGGTCTTATGTAGAAGATTTCGTGTCGCCGGATGGTGGGTGACCGCATTGACCATGTCAACCACCACAGGAATCGATGCCAGTTTCCCCATGGCATCCGTACTGGCCAGTAATTTATCCCGCAGATTGGGTTTCCCTTCCTGAAACTGGATGGCTTTGGCACGCAACATGGTGTGCGGAAAGTCCAGATTGAATGGATGGGGTGGGGTATACGGACATTTGGTCATGTAACATAAATCACACAAATAACACTGGTCCACCACCTCCCAGAGTACCTTGCGCGGAACCGCCTCAACAGTTGCCGTAGGCGTATCATCTACCGCATCGAAGAGCAAAGGAAATGCCTGGCATAAACTAAAACATCTACGACACCCGTGACAGATGTCGTAGATGCGCATCATCTCCTGCTCTGCGGCAGCCCGATCGAGGAATTCCGCAGTTTTCCACGGCAATGGGTGCCGCGTGGGTGCTTCCAGATTCCCTTCTCGGGCCATGATTTACCTTGATTTAGTCCGACAGATTGGCCAGTGCCACGCTGAAACGATTGGCGTGAGAACGTTCCGCTTTCGCCAGAGTCTCAAACCAGTCGGCAATTTCATCAAATCCTTCTTCACGTGCCACTTTGGCCATCCCTGGATACATATCCGTATATTCATGGGTTTCGCCAGCAATCGCGGCTTCCAGATTCTGACGACTGGAACCAATAGGCAAACCAGTCGCTGGATCCCCCACTGCTTCCATGTACTCCAGATGCCCATGGGCATGCCCAGTTTCCCCTTCGGCGGTGGATCGGAAAATGGCAGATACATCGTTTTGACCTTCCACATCAGCCTTGGCTGCGAAATACAAATAGCGACGATTGGCCTGCGATTCGCCCGCAAAGGCGGCTTTTAAATTTTCGTGGGTTTGAGTGCCTGCCAGTTTCATGTCATTGACTCCTCTTTGAATAAAAGTTTAGAAACGATCTAAATCACCACTCAAGTCTAAGCAATAAGTTTCCCCGTGTCAAGAACCTTGTATGGACTAGAGGTAACTCGCCAACTCCTTCAATGCCAGCTGATAAACCTGACGCTTAAACTCCACCACGCTTTCAATGGGAATCCAATAATCGCTCCAACGCCATGCGTCGAATTCCGGTTGCTCAGTGGCCCGCAATGACACATCCGAATCACGCCCCATGAGCCGCAAAAGGAACCATATCTGCTTTTGGCCGCGGTAGTGACTACGACATTCGCGCCGCAACCACTGTTCTGGCACATCATATCGCAACCAATTTCGGGTACGTCCCAAGATTTGTACATGGTGTGGCTGGAGCCCGGTTTCTTCTCCCAACTCCCGATACATTGCCTGCTCTGGAGTTTCTCCCGACTTGATCCCTCCCTGGGGAAACTGCCATGCCTGTTGACGAATTCTTTTGGCCCAGAACACTTCGTTGGATGCATTGCAGAGAATGATACCCACATTGGGTCGATACCCTTCTCGATCGATCATACCTGCCCCCGTCTATCCGTCTATCCATAAAACCCTATTCTATCAGGGGATGCCCAACCATTTATGGGTTTGCAAAGAAAGTCGCCAACGGGGATGGGAACGGCAATAGGCCACGGCTGCTTTCTCATGTCGGCGATCCCCCCCTTGATCTAAGGGTTGCAAAAAGAAATGGGAAAAGGCAAGACCAGTAAAGCGTTCGGGCGGGCAATCATCCTGGGGATATACCAGCTTCAACTCATCGCCGCGACAAAGCTTCAGCGGTGCCGCGCCCTTGGGACTCACACATACCCAGTCCAACCCCCGGGGCGGCAACAAGGTGCCGTTCGTCTCCACTGCCACACCAAAATGGGCAGCATGCAATGCCGTCACCAAAGCGTCATCCACTTGCAGCAACGGCTCACCTCCGGTCAACACTACCCAACGGCACCCTTCATCATCACGCATACCTCCCTGCCGCCAGCAATCATCGATGGCAGAAGCCAGTAAATCTGCGTCGAGATAACGCCCTCCTCCCACTCCATCGGTACCGACAAAATCAGTATCGCAGAAGGAACAGCTCGCCGTAGCGCGATCTTCTTCTCGCCCAGACCATAGATTACAACCACTGAAACGACAAAAAACCGCTGTCCGCCCAGCCTGGCCACCTTCCCCCTGAAGGGTCAGAAAAATCTCCTTGACAATATAAGTCATGGGTTCAGGCAGCAGGGCCGCTCACCCCGCCTGGCAACGACCAGATGACACCGACCTGAGGCGTTTCGTATAAATCCACGCGGTCTAGCATCGGCAACACAGGAAGGGTCTGCGTCACAATCCACTCAAGCAAAGCACTGGTCGTTCCCGCAGGGACTCGTTCATGGAGAGGATGGTGATCCAGTTGCTGGTAAATCGGCGCAAACAATCGTTTGACGTCTCCAAAGTCCATGGCCCACCCCATCAAAGCATCCAAGGGGGCCGTGAGTCCCAGACGCAAACGGTAGGTATGCCCCCATAGGGTCGAGGGCTGTAGTATTTCTCCAGCAATTCCATGAATCGCGCTGTCGGGATGGGTAAGACAGCGCATCGCGCTGTCAAAACTGCGCTCCTTCCAGATGCGGTACCGCAGCCCATCGAACGTACTGCCGCAGGTGGCTGTTTCGTAAACGGTTACTGCAGACAACACACTTCCTCGGATTTGCATCTGATGCCAGATCCACCCCGCCAACCCTTCGGAAGTCGGAATGTCCAACCCCGCCAGTTCATTCAAACAGCGACCATGCAACTGCGCTCGTAATCCCCGCCATACTTCACGGAGCAACCTCATTCCTGAAACACCGGACGGTTGATGAAGGACCACTTCGAAACCATGACCATGCAAACGACCACACTTGTGCCCTACAGGAACATGGGGCAAAAAATGAGCGGCCTCGAAACGATCCCTGAGCCAGCCGTGGATTTTGCCATCCGCCTCTCGGGTCACTCCTTGCCCCGGCCCTGCCGCCAGATGAAGGCGCACGCCCAGCTCCAAGCGTTCTCCCATCCAGCAGACCAGATCGTCATCGGCCACAGAACCCATCACCGTATTCAGATCGTTGTAATCCAGTGGCCTCAGCGTCTGTTGCAATCGTGTGAAAAACGCTTCCAGATCAACCGCTGAAGGCAACTCTCCCGGAGCGACCGGACGCCTCCCTTCAACCCTGAAACTGTGTCCGTGTCGGCGCGCCGCGTCCCCGCTCCCCCGCAATTGCCGTGCCGCCTCGAAGCCGTGTGATGCCCACATAAAGTAATCTGCTGCCATCACACCTACCTCTGATGAGGACGCTGATAACGCACGACCAGAGGATCGGCTACTCCTGCGGCAGCAAAACCCCGCGCACGCAATATACAGGCATCGCAATGACCGCAAGGCGCTCCCGTGGCTGCCGGATCATAACAACTGGTGGTGGCACCATAATCCACTCCCAGAGATAATCCGTGGCGAATGATGTCTGCTTTGGTCATGTCAATCAAGGGGGCATGCACCACCAGAGTCTGCCCCCCCTCCGTCGTCAAACGCGTAGCGCGATTGGCCATGTGTTCGAAAGCCCGTAAATACTCGGGGCGACAATCAGGATATCCGCTGTAATCCAGCGCATTCACCCCAATGAAAATATCGGTCACTCCGAGGACCTCGGCCCAAGCCAAAGCGAAAGACAAGAATATCGTATTGCGTGCGGGCACATAAGTTACGGGGATAGGATCTGTCGCGCCCCACTCTCGGTCCTTTGGTACCGCCATCGAAGTCGTCAGGGCGGACCCCCCTATGGCGCGCAAATCAAAGCGCACCACCGAATGTTCCACTACCGCAGCGTGTTGCGCCAACGCCCGCGCACAATCCAATTCATGGGCATGACGTTGGCCATAATCAAAGCTCATGGCATACAGACGGTACCCCTGTTGATGGGCCAAAGCCATCACCGTAGCCGAATCCAACCCCCCACTTAACAATACCACGGCTCCTCGGCCCATTCATACCTCCTCTAGGGCTGTTGTGGCCACACAGGTGCGCCCTTTGCCGCTACGCTTGGCCTGATACATGGCTTTATCCGCAGCCATCAATAATTCATTGGGCGTACTTCCGTGCAAAGAAGACAGGGCCACGCCGACACTGGCCCCCAAACAACAAGTTTTCTGGCATAACACCATGGGCTGGGATATGGCAGCAATCAATCTACTCCCCAGAGACAGCGCCACTTCTGGAGTATCCATCCCAGGAATCAGCGCCACAAACTCATCCCCCCCCAAACGGGCCACAAAATCATTCGCTCCCACAGTCTCCTGCAAACGCCGCGCCACGATCACCAGTGCCTGATCTCCCGCTTCGTGATGCAGACTATCATTAATGGGTTTGAAACCATCCAGATCGAGGAAAAAAAGTCCATACCGGCCGCCCTGGCTGTGCATGCGGTTCAGGGTGTCATGAAACTGAGGACGATTGGGAAGCCCTGTCAAGGCATCATGCAATGCCAGAAATTCAATACGCCGTCGTGCTTCTTCCTCTTCCGAGACATCCCTGACCATGCCAATCATCAAGCTGCCCTGAGTTCGTCGCACTTCCGTCAAAGCCACTCTCATGGGAAATACTTCTCCAGACAGCCGCTGTCCAATCACCCGCAAGTCGCGCCCGCGCTTCGCCAATGCTCCCCAACCCACATCTCCCGCCGTATCATCAGGGACCTCATCACTGAGGGGCAAAAGCTTACCTACTCCCACTCCCACCATATGGGTTGCAGGATACCCGAAAATCTTTTCCGCAGATTTGTTATAACTTTGAACAACCCCATGATCATCCGTGGTGATAATAGCCTCAAAGGCATTGTCCAAAATAGCAAAGAGACTGTCCTGCAGGGTTGCAATACGCTGCATGGAACGCATCCGCGCTTCGAGAACTTCGAAAATAATGGGCTTGATGAGATAATCATCCGCCCCAGCATCGAGCGTGGACACGATCTCCTCTTTTGCCGACAGCGACGTCATAATCATGACCGGAACCCAGCGCGCGCCGCTCATGGCCTTGATACGTCGCGTTGCCTCAACCCCGTCCATTTCTGGCATGACCACATCCATCAGCACCAGATCCGGCATCGACGCCTGATACGCTGCCACAGCCAAGCGACCGTTCTGCACAAAAGTCACCTGATGTCCCTGTTGTTGCAAAAACATCTGGATCGGCAATGCCGTCGCTCGCGAATCGTCGACCAGAAGCACATGCATAGCGGCTTACCTCAGCAACTTGATTGAAGGTGAGGCATTGTAGAACAAGTACTGCAGGTACGCGACATTACCCGAGCCAAATTCTTAAATCTTCGTAAAGTTTGGCCAAATCCACATCCAAACGAAGCCACATCTCCGGAGCGATGGTTTCACCTAAGCGCAATTGTTCGTCGAGGTTGCGCAACATTATCGTCAACTGCTGCACCCCGAGCTGAGAAATCACCCCTTTAAGGGTATGGACAAGCCGTTTCAAGGACATCTCGTCGCCCATTTTGACCACGGTCTGCAACTCCTGCCGATAACCCGGCAATTCCGCCACCGTTACACCCGCCACCATGCGCGCCAATTCCATGTCGCCACTAAATTGGGCCAACAGCGACACCTCGGTGAATCCGGCCAAAGCAATTTCTTCTGAAAATGTTTTATTTTCAGAAGTTGTCCCTTTCCCCGTCAACCAACGCACCAACTTGGCTTGTAACACCGTCAAATCTACCGGTTTGGCCAAAAAATCGTTCATTCCTGCCGCCAGACACTTTTGTCGGTCCTCTTCATAAGCATCAGCCGTCAGAGCGATGATCGGTAGGGTGGCCCGCAATTCTTCCTCTTCCCATTGACGAATGGCTCGCGTAGTCGCATAACCATCCATCCCAGGCATCTGGATATCCATCAAAATCAAATCTGGGGTCAACCCCTGTTGCAAAAGCGTCACCGCCTTGAAACCTTCTTCCGCCGTGACCACATCAAGCCCTGATTTTGATAACACCACTCTCATCAATGTGCGGTTGACCGCGTTATCCTCCACCACCAGAACCTGTCCGGTCAACTGGAGTTCTGCCCCTGGCTTCGGCAATAACCGATCGTCCAGCACCGGTGCTTCAGCCTGCTCCACACGGACATGGAAGCCGAAACGTGATCCTTGCCCTTCCCTGCTTTGCAAAGTCACCCCTCCCCCCATCAATTGCGCCAAACTGCGCACGATGGATAACCCCAGACCGGTCCCACCAAAACGACGCGTTGTGGAGGAATCGGTCTGAGAAAACGGTTTGAATAACAAGGACTGTTTGTCTTGGGGAATGCCAATTCCGCTGTCTGTCACCAACCATTCGAGGCGCGCCCATTTATGATGACGATCAAGTTCTCGAACGCGCACAGTGACAAACCCTTTCTCTGTAAATTTCAAAGCGTTGCTTATCAAATTAGACAACATCTGACGCAACCTCATGGCATCTCCCTTGTACCATGCGGATTCATTTCCCTCCCAATGCACAGTGAAGTCCAATCCCTTCTGAGCTGCCACTTCAGCATGTAACAAATGAACTTCTCGTAACAGTTTCTCAACCTCGAACAATTCCGCATCCAGTTCAAATCGTCCCGCTTCTACTTTGGACAAATCAAGAATGTCATTCAATAACGACAGCAAGGTTTCACCCGAGGACAAAATGGTTTTGACATACTCATTCTGCTCGTTGAGGGACAGACTTCCTTTTAGCAACAGTTGCGCCATCCCCAAAATACCATTCATAGGTGTCCGGATTTCGTGGGACATCAATGCCAGAAAACGGCTTTTCGCCAGACTGGCTTCCTCCGCAGCCTGTTTCGCTTTGACCAACTCCAATTCCGTGATTTTTAATGAGGTAATGTCTACAAAGGCCCAAATAGAATCTTCATCATTCAAGCGTGCTCCAGAGACATCGTACCAACCCAGATCTCCTTCACGTTTCAGAAACTGCCCTTGACTACGAAACACCTGACCATGTTGAATCAAGGGATAAGCCATCCGACCACTTTCCGCAAACTGCTCATCTGTCCGGTAGATCAAACGGCAGGACCGGTCTGTCAATTCTTCGGGAGAATACCCCAACATCCTAGCGAAAGTGGAATTGGTCCAGATGAACTGACGATGTCGCACCATCGCCACCCCCACCACCTGACTTTGTAAAATCGCTTGTTTTTCTTCGAGCAAAGAAGACAAGTGCTGTGCTGTCTGATAGCGCTCATTGACATCCGTACCTACCATCACCAGATGCCGTCTATTCTCTTCCACATCCGTAATCAGGGTGGCAGACCATTCAAATTGATGGGCCTGCCCCGACCGATTGACCCAGACACTCTCCACCTTACGAAAATTCTCTGGGGTCTCAACCATTTGAAGCATCAATGACTCCGCTTGATCCCGTTGCCGCGGTTCAAGAAAGCGCCTCCAAAAAAAGGGTTGGCTGCGCACTTCTTCAAAGGCATATCCCGTAAACTCCATGGCCGCACGGTTGAAACGAATAATTTCACCCTTAAGATTGAGCACCATACCCACATTACCCAACGCTTCGAACACCGCCGAACTGAAGCGTCGCTCCCGCTCCAGATCGCGGGTCCGTTCTTCCACAATTTCCTCGGTAAGCCACAATGAATTTCCTTTCTGCCACAAGTAAAGCGCCCATACCACAGAGAGCAACAAACCCAAGGCCAATACAATAAAGCTCATGGCATAACTGGCTTCGAAAAAACCCGGCGCCGGAATGGCGATGACGTCCCAGGAGCGTCCTGCCACATTGACCCGACGATTCCACCGCATCGGCGCAGAAACCTGGCTGGCCCGATCCACCGTTGCCCCCACGGGGTAAAGCAATCCCTCCCCTGGGCGCGCGTCCGCATCAAACACCATCAAATGAAGTTGATGATCGTCTTCTGCACGTGTCCCACGCACCAAATCGCCAATACGAAATACCCCCAGAACAAACCCCTGCAAAGGATGATCCAGGCTTTCCTTGAGAATAGGAGAACTCGTTTCAAACAGCGGGCGGAACACCAAAAACCCAAACTGATTCGCTTTTTCCTGGACCAACAATACCCTTTCGGTAGCGACCATAGACGCCGTTTCCTCTGCCACTTCTAGGGCACGGCGCCGCTCCGGATTGGAACTCAGGTCAAATCCCAAGGCGTTTTCGTTGCCACGCAGAGGTTCTACGAAATAGACCGGAAAATAGACCGCACGTGGAGAAGCCGACACCATCTGCCCCTGTGCTTGTCGTTGGGTAAAGTCGAAATTTTTAAACCCTTCTCGCCGCGCTTTCTGTACCCATTGATCACGTGCTTTTGCAGGAACTGCCGGAATCCATTCGAGGGCCTGAATAGGGGTGTTTTTCTTGAGAAGGATGGTGCCCATACGCTGAAACTGTTGACGATCCACGGTTCTGAAGGCATCCATAAAGCCCCCCAAAGCCACCAGATCGTCTAAGGCGCGGTCAACATTTGCCTGTAAGCGCGCCACCCGTTCGATGGCACGGCTTTGAAAAGCGTTGGTGACGGCATTTTCTTCCTGACTTTTGAGAACCAGAAAGGAAACCACTGTAAAGGTCACCCCAAACAGTAACCCTACCAACCATAACAGCGACTCTCTGCTGGATGAACGACGGCTCATGAACATGCTCTACGATCAGTGAAAAATTCAGCAGACATAACCCGATTCTCTCCCAGACTCTGGGAAAAACGCAAGTCACTACCCGGATTCAGAGCTTCCGTACCAAATCGGCAGTGCGCTCAAGCAGGGAGCGACATTGGTCGAGGCAACCGGTTTCGGCCAAGGCGGACTGCTCATGCCGCAGAATCGGCACCAGCAATCGCGCACCCAGGCAAAGGCGGAGCGCCCAACGGGGCTCTCCATGATCGTGGCCCAGCATTACGGGCTGGCCCAGACGCCCGCGAACCCCCTCTCCTGATCGGGGCAATTGCAAAAATACCGCCTGCAACGCTTCTAGGGAGAGCCTTGTCCCTCCCTGCGAACGCCGCACCTCAAAAGGAAAGAGGGTGGGATAAGAGTCCCACATGCCATCATCCTCATCATCACGTTGCAAGAGCGAACAGGGCTCAACAATAAATTCTGGATGCTCCGCAAGAGCCCTATTGATCCTCGGCACCAACCGTTCCAGCAACGGGACTAACGCAGCCTTGGGTACTGCTCTCCATTGGCTCAATTCCGCCAGAGCAGCAACCCAGCGCAATTGGGCGGCACGATCCATCAGTTCTGCCTCGAGTGCACGAAGTCGTTGACGCATCCTCTCGCCCAATCCTTGGCGCATCATCAGCAAAGCCCCAGAAAAAGGGGGGCCTCCCAGAAATTTTGATCCAGTAACCACTACCAGCCAACCCCATCTCACATAACGCTGCAAACGCGTATTAGACAAACGGAACTGACACGCATCCACAATGACCTTGATGCGCTCGGGGTAGGCTTGACTCAACTCTCTGACACACCCCACCCCCGGAACAATTCTCCCTGTCTTGGTTCCCTCTGTCAGAACCAGAACCACCCGTTGCCCTTGGCCCAAAGCGTGCATCACCCCTACTCGGAGTTGCTCATCGACCGCCCCGAGGGAGCGTATTGTTCCGGAGGGAGCACGCAAACAAATGGGAGACATGTCTGCTTCACTGATTCCGAGAGCCTGCTGCAGCGCCGCTGGAACACGACGACCGGTTTCCTCTTCCTGGCAAAAAAACAGTCTTTTGTCCCCGCCCTCTCCTCGACATACCAGGGCAGCGGCGCGCAACCCTTCGGTTCCCGATGGATACAATCCGCACCAAAGATCTTCCCGATCCAACTCGCACTCCCTCAGCAAAGATTCCCGCAACGCCGAAAGATCCCTCTTTTCCTCATCTCTTTGGGGTTGTACTTGCCACCACTGTTCAGCCGCCTTCAAACCATCCAAGGAAATCGCAGAAGCCGTGGCCGAACCCCATTCCAGCACCTCGGAATCTGGCATAGCAGCTACTCCGTAGGCGTTGACCCCACTGAGGGGATCGATATGCAGACGCGTATCCCTATCTTGCGTCAACCATAGGGGGGAAAAATTGGCGATCGGAATCACCGAACTCAAGACACCCGACTCAGACGAATCAATCCGGGCGGTTGATCTTTGGCTCGCAGCAACATTTGCCGAAAAGCCTTGAATATTTTGTCCATGGCGGGGCGCTTATACGGGAAGAGATCAATGGAATCCATGGCATGAACCACCGCACTGCTGTCAGCCTCAAATACCAACAGCCGCCCATCAGGCATTTCCGCACAATCCAGAATCACATAGTCCAATCCCAAAAATGAATAAATCCGTTCCAGAGCTTTGCTCTGACGATGGGCGAACCCAGTCTCGAAATTACTCATGAAAGCGGCTTCTTCCTGACGCTTCTCAGCGTCACCTTCCATGCCCCCGTTGAGATAATGGATCATCCAATGATCTGAGATTGCCATGTGGCTGGCAAAAGCTGCTCCTTCTATCAGGGCAATACGGTATTTGCGGAAACGGCCATCGCCACTGCGATAGTCGATAAATGGCGACACAAAAAAATCCGCTTCCGGTTGAACGGACAAGTAAGCCGACCACTGGTCTGGATCATCGATCCGCTGCAATCCTTTCCCCGCATGGGAGTCCAGAGGACGCACGATGACTGGGAAAGCGGCGGCCGGTCCCAACCAGTGTTCCAGTGCAACCTCCTGGCGTGCCAAGCATTCCAGATCAACACGGCCCATGCGCACCGTGCGGGGCCAAACCACCCCTTCAAGCCCTTGTGCGTCATCACTGATGACATCCCGTGACAGCCGTGCAATCTGAGCGGGTTGGTTGAGCACGGGACGAGGCCAATGCACCAACGCTGGCTCCAGCGCTGCCAGTAATTTCAGTACGTTTTCACATTCCCCCACCGCAACCATAGCCACATCATGTTCGGGAATCTCTTCCGGAAAAGGCAGATCTGCTGCAATAAACAACTGCTGAAGCTCTATGTCCGAATCTTCCACCAGGAATTCCAGGGGCGTGTTGGCGTTCAACTCGCCCGGCACCATCAATGCCAGCAATCGCAGCGCCGGCCCACGTGCAGCAGGCAATCGATATATTTGTCGTTGCCGCAACCCCTGCATTTGTACCTCGCGAGCCATATCGTGGAAGCCCTTGAGATGCAGCAGAACAGCCAAATCCAGCGTAGCCTCAGGAGCCCCTTCTGCAGAAGGGTGTGCAGACCGTTGAATCAAGGTTTGCCCCAACTCTGTCAGGTCTTCCCCCCGATACGTTCGCGTCATCAATGCTGCCAATCCGTGATAATTCAACCCTTCACCCATTACCTTCTGCTCCTACCGTTACGTCTATCATATGAAATCCATCGCCTGTCTCGCCGGCCTGTGTCGTGAAAATCGTTGACCCAGATGAACCACTGCGGACAACAATGCCGTCAAGTCTTTTTCTGTGGTGCGGTGATTGACCAGCGCAACCCGTAATACCCGCCGCCCCCCTAAAATGGTGGTAGAAGGCAGCGCAATGCCGGATTCCTGCACAGCCATGGCAATGTGCGCATTCAAGGTATCCACGAACCCCGGCGCAGCGCGATAACGAAAACAAACGATATTCAACGACACTGGCGCCATCAATTCCAGTAGGGGTTCGCTCTCGATCTGGCGGGCCAGCGTCACAGCCAAAGCACAGGTATTGGCCATCATGGCCCCCAATCGCCGAGTACCAAAATGTCGCACGGTCCACCAGGTTTTCAGCGCTCTAAAACCACGGGAGAGATCGGGACCGAAATCGCAGGGCCACTCTTCACCCGCCGCGGCGCCGCGTTTTTCATGACCCAAATAATGTGTGGGGGCAACGAAAGTACGGCGTTGCCTATCCCCGTCCCGTACCAACAAAAACCCGGCATCATAGGGGACCTGCCCCCATTTATGAAAATCGAAAGCAATGGAATCCGCCTGATCCATGCCAGAGAATTTCGGTGCCAGTTCAGAACTCCAGCAACCCAGGGCACCCAACGCTCCATCCACGTGAAACCACAAGGAAAACTCACGACATAACCGACCCAACCCTTCCAGATCATCGATAGAACCCGTATCCACCGTACCTGCCGACCCCACCACCAAGAATGGCCGAGCCCCCGCTTCCCGATCTGTAGCAATGGCCTGCCTCAATGCCTGAAGATCCATACGATAATTTTCATCCACCGGAACCAAACACAGCGCATCACTTCCCAACCCAGCCAGATCCATGGCTTTAGCCACAGAACCATGGGCCGTGGTTGCGGCATAAGCCCGCAGTTCCTGAGTGCGCAACCCTTGGGTTCGCACACTATCGCCCAAAGCCCCCACTCGGGCGACCCATATGGCCATCAGGGTTGCCTGAGAAGTCCCTGTCGTAAACACACCTCGTGCGGTCTCTGGAAAGCCAAACCACTCCCTAGCCCAGCCAGCCACCTGTCGCTCAACTTCCACAGGAATTTGCTCGCGCCCACCGAGGTTGGCGTTCAGCCCCGCTGCCATCATTTCCGCCAGCAAACCCACCACCGTCCCCCCCCCATGCAC
>VFSW01000051.1_pt1 | contig 131829 bp, 88 predicted proteins | sample 5358111 | NCBI WGS metagenome assembly VFSW01 (sample SAMN11554181, study PRJNA540505) | mine drainage metagenome | isolation source: sediment from site ElyBrook_90M | place: USA: Ely Copper Mine, Vershire, VT | collected 2017 | reverse complement strand
CGCTGGGCTAAATTATGCCGCCCCTCCGGGGCTCTACGAACCCGTTCCCAGGGGCCCAGGGTAGCGTGGACCTCCGGTTTTGAGGTCCGCGGGTTGCGCTGCCGGAAACAGCCAGGGCGAGATCCTTCGCCGCATAAACCGCGACTCAGGATGACACGGCGCGGGATGGGGCGGCGGTGTGGTAGCGCGGAGGTTTCGGTTTGTGAAACTCCGCGGGTTTTCCCCGATGCCGCCTAAAAGCCGCAAGGTTTGAAAAGGCACAAACTCTGCGCCACACGCCGGCTGCGCCGGTCCGATTTTGGCGCGACGCCTGAGACTGATATGATCGTGTTCCGGCGGCGATGAAGATTTCACGCAAGGCAAATTCAAATCAGCGCAACCCAGGTGGGCCGGGATTACGGCGGCTCGGCGTGCGCACAGCAGGCGCGGCAATGGCCGTGTCTCTGCTGTTGCTGGCGGCGAGGGCGGCGGGTTTTGCGGCGCAGAACGCCGGGCAGGCCAGCGCACAAGAAATCGGGCAAAAACCGTCGCAAAGCGGCGCGCAGGCCGATCCAATTCCGCAAATGGCGGAGCGCGCCCAGCGTTACGAGGAGCAGGGAAATCTGGCGCAGGCCATGCAGATTTACCGGCAAATCCTGAAGCTGGACCCGCATTCGGTGGCGGCGTTGAACAGCCTGGGCGTGTTGCTGGTGAAGACCGGCCATCCGAAAGAGGGCATACACTACTACCAGCGTGAGCTGGCGCTAAGGCCGCACGAATTTGCCATAAATCTGGACCTGGGTCTGGCCTACATCAAGCTGCAGGATTACGCCCACGCCATTCCGCCGCTGGAGGAAGCGGCCCGGCTTGCGCCCCACAGCCTGCAGGCGGCGGAGTTGTTGTCGCTGGCGTATGTGGGCCGGGAGCAATACGCCAAGGCAGTCCCCTACCTGCAGCGCGTGGTTGCCGAAGCGCCCTCCGATCAGGCGGCCGCCTACATGCTGGTGCGCGCCTACATGCAGTTGAAGCAGTACCAGCAGGCGCTCGACAGTTTTCACCGGCTGAACAGCCTGAATCCCGATTCGCCCTGGGTACACATTCTGAGCGGCCAGGCCTACGACGGCCTGGGGGCCTATGACAAGGCGCTGGCGGAGTTTGAGCGGGCGCGTCAGTTGCTGCCGCGCGACGCGGTAGTGACGTTCTCGCTGGGATTTCTGCACTGGAAGCTGCACCGCTACGACCAGGCCATCAGCGAGTTGCAGCAGACGCTGCAGCTTGACAGCCACTTTGAACAGGCGCGGTTTTATCTGGCGGATTCTTACCTGGCGGCGCAGCGTCCGGCGGCGGCTCTGCCACTGCTGCAGGCCTTTATTGCCCAGAATCCGGGCGACTACCGCGCCCGCGTGGACCTGGGCAAGGCGCTGGCCGCAACCGGGCACAACGCGCAAGCCCAAACCGAGTTGCGGGCGGCGATCCGGAGCGATCCCAACGCTCCCGAGGGGCATTACGCCCTGGCCCGCCTTTATCAGAAGCTGCACCGTAGCGCCGACGCCGAGCGCGAACTGGCCACGCTGCAGAAAGTGCAGGCGCAGCGGCGGCAGGCCGGCGACAGCCTGGTGAAAGCAAGCGGCGTTCGCGGCGACCCCATGCACAACCTGCCGCAGTAGCCGCGGAGCGCGTCGTGGTCGTAGGCTCGGGATTGCCCGCCATTACCTCGTCGTGTATCATGGCCCGACCTTAGTCGGGCCGAATACGTGGCCCAAAAAGATTCTATTTTGCCCACTCAACGGCACGGCTGCAAGCCGTGCCCTGATACACGCCGGGTGGCGCATCATCACGCCCTTGCGATGCCCGCGGTGGGCGCCACCGCCGCGGACCCCAGACGCGAAAGTCCTCCGTACCCGCACTTTCTCCTTTTTGGCTTTCTTATGCACGCCAAACGCCTGCGCCGTTGACACCGCCATCGCCTCCCGTTTGTTCCTCCTTCGGCGGTCGATTCCGCGCCGGCGGGCTCAGCCGCCCGCGATAGCGCGTGGTTCCGGGTTCCAGAGGTGGTTTTAGGAAAGCGTTTTATATAGGGCAAATCAGAAAAATTTACATTAGAACCTGTTGACACCCGTCTGCCAGCATGGTATTTGATTAGCATCGAGTCTGTTAGATTGTTGGTTGAACTGCACTATTTGAACACTTTTCTTGTCGGGTAGTTCGGCTAGTTTGATTTGCTGACCAGGCTACGTGAGCGCAGGTGTTTGCCTGCCAGCCTGGAGCATTGTTCCGTCATTACCTTCACTTCACCCATTGATCAAACTCAGGTTCGAATTGAGTGCGGAACTGTTAAATCCCGAGAGGAGAGGTGCTTGATGATAAGGAATTTTAGCAGGCAACAAACCGTGCCAGGCAAGTTGGCAGCGGTAGCGGGCCTGGGACTGTGCCTGATGTTAATGGCTCGGTCCGGCTTTAGCCAAACGGTGAACGCTACGCTTTCCGGCACGATTACGGACGCCACGGGCGCGGTCATTCCGCAAGCTTCCATCACGGCCACCAACGTGGCCACGGGCGCGGCCAGCAAGACGGTTTCTGACGCGTCGGGAAATTACATTCTTCCTTCGTTGGTGCCTGGTGATTACCGGCTTAAGGTTGAAAAGGAAGGTTTCAAATCCACGGTGCTTACCGGCATCACCCTGCAGGTGGATCAAAAGGCCACGCAGGATGCAGAACTGCAGGTTGGCAACGTGGCGCAGCAGATCGAGGTAAAAAGCAAGGTGCCCATTGTGAACACCCAAACCGGGACCGTGGGCACGGTGATCGGCACGCAGCAGGTGGTGGATTTGCCCCTGAACCTGCGCGAATACGGCGCCCTGGCCACGCTGGTTCCCGGCACGGTTACAGATAACGGCGGCTTTGCCAACAGCACCATCGGCTCGCCGTTTGCCCAAACCAGCTACAATTCCAACGGCAACCGTTCCTCGAGCAACAGCTTTCTGATTGACGGCGTTGAGTCGCGCAACCTGTCGTTTGGCGGATTTGCCCTCGAGCCGCCGCCCGACGCGGTGCAGGAATTCAACCTTGAAACCAACATCTATAACGCCACCTTCGGACTGGCCGCCGGCTCAACCATCAACCTGACCACCAAGTCCGGCACCAACCAGATTCACGGCGCGGCCTACGAGTTTCTGCGCAACAGCGGCATGGACGCGCGCAACTTTTTCAACCTGGATCAGATCAATCCGGCGACGGGCGCGAACATTCCCGGTTCGGCGCGGCCGGAATTCCGCCGCAACCAGTTCGGGTTTGTGCTGGGCGGCCCCATCAAGAAGGACAAGACCTTCTGGTTCGTGAATTACGAAGGCTTGCGGCGCGTGCAGGGCTTTGCGGCGCTCTCCGTCGTTCCCACACCGGCCGAGCTTTCCGGCAACTTGAGCAGCTTTCTTACCGGCAAGACCGCCAACCTGTGCGGCGCGGGCGGGCCCGCCAATTTGAATTACGATACCGGGCAGCTTTTCTTCCCATCGACACTCAGCAACTTTAAATGCCCCACGGGCAGCGCCAACGCCGGCGCCAACATCCTGGTGGGCACGCCCATTCCCAACAACATCATCACCAATATCAATCCGGTGGCGCAGCACGCGCTTTCGCTGAATCCGTTCCCGGCCGCCAACTACCCCACCTCCGTGGTGGACGGCCAGAACTTCATTCAATCGTCGCCCATTACGGAGTCGGACAATTCCTTTATCGCCCGGCTGGATCACAACTTCAGCGAAAAGGACCAACTTTTTGGCCGCTATATGTTCGGGCAATCGAACTGGAACGATCCTTACAGCGGTTATTCCAGTCTGCCGGGTTTTGGCGACACGCTTTACTATCGCGGCCAGAATGCGGCCATCGGATGGGAGCATATCTTCAGCCCCACGCTGCTCAATGAGGCGCGCATCGGCTTTCAGCGCAACTACGATATTGAAAACTGCGCTTCCTGCCCGCGCTCGGCCAACTTTATGTCCTCCTTTGGCATCCAGAACCTGAACGGCTATTCCGCGGATTCCATCGGCTTTCCCATCTTCAGCTTTGTCAACTTTTCAACCATTGGCGATTCCGAGTACCGGCCCGTGATCAGCCCCGACATGGTTGAAACCTACCGCGACAACGTTACCTGGACGCACGGCACGCACACGGTGGTGTTTGGCGCGGATATGGAGTTCTGGCAGGTGCTGGGCGAGCAGGCGGCTTTCTCGCCGCACGGACAGCTTGCTTTTAACGGCCAGTTCTCCGGCCTGAACGGCGAGCTGCCCAACACGGCGCTGATCTCCGACTTCGCTGATTTCCTGCTGGGGTCTCCCAACAGCGCCAACCAGACGCTGCGCTACCAGGATACGAATCAGGCCGGCGGCAAATTCTGGTCGTATTACGTTCAGGACGACTGGAAGGCAACCCCCAGCCTGACGCTGAATCTGGGCCTGCGCTGGGAATACCGCGGCTTCCCCTACGATAAGCGCAATAACTTTGTCACCTTTGTACCCACCGGCTCGCCCTTCTCCGGTGCGGGAAACGGCCTGCTGGTTACGGCCTTGCCCAACGCGCAGAACGACGCGCTGTGCAGCCAGGCGGAATACGCGTTCCTGATTTCCGCCAGCGGACAGTGCCTGGTCGCCAGCTCCACCCAGCGTGCGAATCTGGGCTTTACGGGCGGAACGCGCCGCAGCCTGGTGAAGCCTTACTACAATGACTGGGACCCGCGCTTCGGCTTCGCCTGGAAGCCCACCAAATCCGACAAGCTGGTGATGCGGGGCGGCTTCGGCATCTTTACCGATCTGCCCAATTTCAACAACCAGCACTTTGTGAACAACAACCCCATCAACGGCACGTCGCAGAATATTTTCCTTCCCGCGGGCGCGCCGCCGCCGCTTACCAACGGGGTGATCACGACGGCGCAGAACATCCTGGCCGGCAACGGCGTTCCCGCGCTGCCCAATCAGTTTATCTCCCTCTATGTGGCGCCCAATTACAAGGACCCGACCATTCTGGAGTGGAGCTACGGCATTCAGTCGCAGCTAAGCGAAGACCTGGCTGTGGAAGCCGATTACATCGGCAACCGCGGCTATTATTTGGGCACCTTGCACCTGAACGGCAACCAGCCCAGTCCGGTGCTGGCCGGACAGTCCTACACGGCCAACCGGCCCTTCCCGGACTTCGGCACGTTCCTATACACCTCGCCCGATGCGCAATCCATCTACAACTCGCTGCAACTTAAAATGACCAAGCGCATCTCCAACGGCGTCTCGTTTCTGGCCAGCTACACGTGGCAAAACGGCTTTGACAACAACGAAGGCGACGAAGGCTTTGGCGGCGGCATCGGCAACGTGAACGCCCAGAACGATAACTGCCTGATGTGCAACTGGGGACCCTCCTACATCGACGCGCATCAGCGTTTTGTGCTGAGCGGCATCTGGCAGCTTCCGGTTGGCCAGGGCCAGCACTTTATGAACCGGGGCGGAATTGCGGATGCCCTGTTGGGCGGATGGGAAGTCTCCGGAATTTACAGCTTTCAGTCCGGATTCCCCTTCACCGTGGGCTCCTCCAAGGACTGGTCCAATTCGCTTTCCATCAACCCGTTTCCGGATCGCACCTGCAACGGCAACAACGGTCCGCAAACGGTCGCGGAGTGGTTTAACACCAGTTGCTTCACTACCGCGCCCCTGCAGGCCGCACTGGCGGCGGGAACGCCCACATTTGGCAACGAGCAGCGCAACGCCCTGGTTGGCCCGCCGCTCAATAACCTGGACTTCGCCCTGCTCAAGAACTTCCAGCTCTCGGAAAATTACAAGCTGCAGTTCCGGGCGGAGGCCTACGACTTCCTGAATAATCCCAACTTTTCGCCGCCAGGCAGTCCGGTGGGCACGGCAACGGTCGGCGTAATTACCGGAGCGAATACGAACAGGGATATTCAGATCGCCTTGAAGCTGCTGTTCTGACGATTCGCATGAGTGTTGGTTAACACCCTTTCCGCGGGTCGCCCGGTCCGCGGAAAGGGTTTTTGTTTGTATGCTTGCCTGATGCGCCGGGTGGCGCATCATCACGCTCTTGCGATGCCCGCGGTGGGCGCCGCCGCCGCGACAGAACGCCGGTGAGGCACCGGCGCTGCAATCCTCAGCGGTTCCGTCGCCTGATATGCGGAAAGGCTTGCCTTTCCGCAAGCGGACGCTATCAAATATTTCTCCACGTTGTGTATCAGGGCCCGACTTTAGCCGGGCCGAATACGTGGCCGCAAAGAGATTCTTTTTTGCCTACTCAACGGCACGGCTTGCAGCCGTGCCCTGATACATGCTGGGCGCATCATCATGCCCTTGCGATGCCCGCGGTGGGCGCCGTTGCAGTGGCGCGATTCGGCGGCGCCCTTATCGCGCAATTTCCCGCCGCAATTGTTTGGAGAGTTTTTCAATCCGCTTCAGCCTTGCTTGCAGATCCTTGGGAAGCTTGCCGTTTGCCACCTGGTCAACCCCAGGCGGGATCGATTGCGCCAGTTTGGCCAGTTCCGCGGCGTCTTTTTTAACTTTTGCCGGATCGTAGCGCTGCTGGCGGTCGCCATGCACGCGCACGGGAGGCTGGTCAATGGGCAGGGCGGGGTGCGACGGCTCGGGCGGCGGAAAGCTGGGGATCATGGGCGAGGAGTTGGTGTGCTGCGCGCCCAACAGGGCAAAAAACAGGATACCGTTAAGTGTCCACAAAGCCAGTCCGCACATGAGCGCCTCCCTGGAATGATTGCTCCCAGTTTAGCGCAGTCCCGCGACGGGCGCATGGCCATCGCCTGAGGAAAGCCCAGGCGCGGCAAGAATCGCCCGGCGTGCGTCACTCCGGGCTTGCTTCTACGGCGCGGCGCCTTATAGAATGTGATTCTTTGTGTACGATGGCACCGATGTCGAAACCATTCCAAATTGCCTTGGTTCAGATGCGCATGGGCGGGAACCCGGCGCAGAACCTGGCTTCCGCCGTGGCGTGGGTGGAGAAGGCGGCTACGGCGGGGGCGGCGGTGGTATGCCTGCCGGAGCTTTTCCGCTCCCTGTATTTCTGCCAGCGTGAAGATGCGGCGCTGTTTGACCTGGCGGAAACCATTCCCGGACCCAGCACCGAGGCGCTGGCGGTTGCGGCCCGCAAAGCGGGCGTGGTGGTGATTGCGCCCGTTTTTGAGCGGCGGGCGGCGGGGCTTTATCACAACAGCGCCGCCATCATTGACGCCAACGGCGAGCTGGCCGGGGTGTACCGCAAAATGCACATTCCCGACGACCCCGCCTACTACGAGAAGTTTTATTTTACGCCGGGCGATCTGGGGTTTCCGTCGTTTGAAACGCACGCCGGGCGCATTGCCACGCTGATCTGCTGGGATCAGTGGTATCCGGAGGGAGCGCGGCTGGCGGCGCTGGGCGGCGCACTGGTGATCTTTTATCCCACCGCGATCGGCTGGCATCCGCAAGAGAAGCAGCAGCAGGGCGCGGCGCAGCGCGACGCCTGGCGCACCATTCAGCGCAGTCATGCGATTGCCAATGGAGTTTACGTGGCGGCGGTGAATCGCGTGGGCCATGAAAAGCTGAACGGCGCCGAGCCCGGCATTGAGTTCTGGGGTTCGTCGTTTGTGGCCGATCCGTTTGGCATCGTGGTGGCGGAGGCCTCCACGCATAGCGAGGAACTGCTGCTGGCGCAGGTGGACCCCGGACGTATTGAAGAGGTGCGGCGCAACTGGCCGTTTTTGCGCGACCGGCGCATTGACGCCTACCAGGGCGTAACGCGCCGCTTTCTGGATTCCTGAGGCGCGCCTGGATTGAGAAGCGCGGCCGCCTTTGGCCGCCCAGTCTTCGCCCATGCCGGGCGAGCAGCCCTGAAGGGTTCGAGGGCGTCAAAAGGCCCTGGGGAGAGAAGCCCTGATGAAAATTCTGGTTACGGGTGGAGCGGGATATATTGGCAGCCATACGTCCAAGGCCCTGGCCAAAGCCGGATACGATCCCGTTGTGGTTGACGACTTTTCACACGGGCATCGCTGGGGGGTGCAGTGGGGCGCCTGCATTGAGGGCGATCTTGGCAACACGGCGATGCTTTCCAGGGTTTTTCGGGAGCACGAATTTTCCGCGGTTATTCATTTTGCCGGCCAAATTATGGTGGGCGAATCGGTGGTGAACCCGCGCAAATATTTCTGGGAAAACAGCGTCAACACCCTGAACCTGCTGGATGCCATGCTGGCCGCTGATGTGAAGACGATCGTCTTCTCCTCAACCGCGGCCACTTACGGCACGCCGATGAAGACTCCGCTGGCGGAGGATCATCCCCTCAACCCCGTGAACCCCTACGGCGACTCCAAGCTCTTTGTGGAGCGCATTCTGAAGTGGTACGGGGAAGCGTACGCGCTGCGGTGGGCGGCCCTGCGCTACTTTAACGCTTCCGGCGCCGATGAGGATGGCGACCTGGGCGAAGAGCACGACCCCGAAACCCACCTGATTCCACTGGTGATTCAGGCGGCGCTGGGGCAGCGCTCGCACGTGGAAATCTACGGTACGGACTACCCCACGCCCGACGGCACGGCGATCCGCGACTACATCCATGTGACAGACCTGGCGGAGGCTCACGTGCTGGCGCTGGAGTATCTGATGGAGGGCGGCGATAGCTGCGCGATGAACCTGGGCACGGGGCAGGGCTATTCCGTGCGCGATGTGATTGCGGAGGTGGCGGCGTGCAGCCAGGCGCACGGAGGAACGCCGCCGCGCGTGCGCGAAGCGCCGAGGCGCGCGGGCGACCCGGCCGTGCTGATTGCCGATCCTTCGCGCGCCGAGCGGATGCTGAACTGGAAGGCAAGACGCTCCGGCCTGGAAGAAATTGTACGCACGGCCTGGCGCTGGCATAGCCGCACAAAGAAGCCACCGGCTCCCTGACCGCGCTGGCCGCCGCAGCGCCGGCGGCGGTTGGAGCTGTAGCGGCGGTCCATGACCCGGTTTTTTCAACGAGGCCGACGCTCGCAGAGCGCCGCTACAGAAAACCGCCGCTACAGAAAACCGCCGGTTGGGACACCGGCGCTGCAGAAGCCTGCTGCGGCTATTCCACCGTGACGCTTTTGGCCAGGTTGCGGGGCTTATCCACATCGCAGCCGCGCAGCACCGCGCAGTGGTAGGCAAACAACTGCAGCGGCACAACGGTCAGCAACGGCATCAGGATCTCGACGTTATGCGGCACTTCAATCACGTGATTTACCAGCGAAGCCAGGCGCGTATTGCCCACCGTGGTTATGGCGATCACCGGGCCGCTGCGCGCCAGAATTTCCTGAATATTTGACACGACCTTGTCGAATGAGCCGTCTGCGGGCGCCAGCGCCACGGTGGGGAACGAGGGATCAATCAGGGCGATGGGGCCGTGCTTCATTTCGCCCGCGGCATAGCCTTCCGCGTGAATGTAGGAAACTTCCTTCAGCTTCAGCGCCCCTTCCAGTGCAATCGGATATTGATATTTGCGGCCGATGTAGAGAAAGTGGCTGGCCTGGCAAAAGCGCGCTGCAAGCTCGCGGACGGCGTCTGACAGCTTCAGAATTTCACGAATCTGGCCCGGAACTTCCTCGAGGCCGCGCAGAATTCGCTCGCCCTCTTCGTAGGAGAGGTCGCGGCTGCGCCCAACCAGCAGGGCCATCAGCAGCAAAATGGTAAGCTGTGACGTGAACGATTTGGTGGAGGCGACGCCCACCTCCATGCCGGCGTGCGAATAGACGCCGGCCAGGGTTTCGCGCGCGATGGTGCTGCCCACCACGTTCACCAGGCCCAGCACCAGCGCGCCTTTGCGCTTGGCTTCGCGCAGCGCGGCCAGAGTGTCGGCGGTTTCGCCGGATTGGCTGATAGCCAGCACCACAGTGTTCTGGCGGATGTTGAGCTTGCGATAGCGGAACTCTGACGCCAGCTCGGTTTCAACCGTCATGTCGGTCAGGGTTTCAAAAGCATAGCGCGCGAACAACCCCGCGTAGTAGCTGGTGCCGCAGCTTACGATAATCAAATGGCGCGCCTGGCTCAGGCGATCCAGCACGGATTCCAGGCCGCCCAGCTTGGCCACGCCTTCAGAGTGGTTAACCCGGCCGCGCAAGGCGTTTTCAACAGCCTCGGGCTGCTCAAAAATCTCCTTCAGCATGTAGTGGGGAAAATCCCCGCGCTCCAGATCGCCGGCAACCCTTTCAAGGGCGGTGGCGGAGCGGCTGACGGCGCGGTTATCCAGCGTTTTGATGGAGTATTCGCCGGGGCCCAGGCGGGCAATTTCATTGTCTTCCAGATAGACCACCTGGGTGGTATGCTGGGCAAGCGCTGAAACGTCAGAGGCGGCCAGAGAAGCGTCCGCCGATATGCCCAGTACGATCGGGCTGCCGCGGCGCGCTACGATCACCTCCGCAGGGTGAGCGGCGTGCACCACGGCAATGCCGAAAGTGCCCTGAACTTCCAGCAGCGCCTTTTGCACGGCGCTTTCCAGATGCCCATTGTAGGCGTTCTCGATCAGGTGAACGAGAACTTCCGTGTCCGTTTCACTGCGGAACTGATGGCCGGCGGCAAGCAGGCGGTTCTTGAGTGCCTGATAATTTTCAATAATGCCGTTGTGCACCAGAAATATCTGGCGCTGGCAATCCGTGTGAGGATGAGCGTTAAGTTCCGTGGGTTTGCCGTGCGTGGCCCAGCGGGTGTGCGCAATGCCCACCAGGCCCTGCGGTTCGTCCTGCGCCACGCGCCGCTCCAGTTCCGCTACCTTGCCGACCGCCCGGGCCAGATAGGGCGTGGAATTCAAAATGGCAATGCCGCTGGAGTCATAGCCGCGGTACTCCAGGCGCCTCAGGCCATCCAACAGAATGCCGCGCGCCTGCTGGCGTCCGGAGTAGGCAACAATTCCGCACATAAGTTACTCCTCTCGCTTCGCAGCCTGGCTGGCGGCGGCTCTTCAAGCCGCTGGAAAGGCCGTCAGCCGCACAGCCCGGAGCGCCGGGGAACACCGCCGGGACATCATCTACAGGTAGCCAAGTTCGCCAGCCAGAGAGCGCAGCGTGGCGCCATCCATTTGCAATTCCGCCACCGTGGGATCGTAAGCCTGCTCCAAGGTGCGGCGTAAATGCAGGGCAGCTATTTCCGCCAGGCGCTGATCCGTCAGGTACTTTCCCTCAACCTCGCGCAGTTGAGTCAGTACCGAACAGGGAATCGAGACTGTCACGCGCTGGCCGTTTACCCGGAACCAAACGTCAATGGTGTCGCTGTGGCGCGTAGCGATGCCCGAAAAAAGATGGACAAAATGCACTTTGGCAGGCTGGGCCAGCGCCCGGGCGCTAACCTCAAAAGGAGTAACAACGTAGCTCATGCTAAAGGCTCCTTAATGCAGGTCTAATGCAGAACGCTGGTCTGCGACCAGCCATTCATACCAACTTAATATCTTTACCGACGCGCGCGCAAATTTGTAATTTTTGTGAAAGAAGGGTCATAAATTTTTTTTTATCACCAAGCAACCCGGCAAAGAAACCCTGCGTCTATGTTAGTAACCAACACTTATGACTACCTGGGGAAGTGGGTAGCGAAGGGCAACCAAGGTACCCACTTCCTCCTTCCCTAGGGACTCAAAGCGCAATAAGCCAAAATTTAAACATTGCAAATTTAATGATAGCCGATTCGCGCCCGGCGGCGCGGCGACCCAGCTGGTGCGGCGCTTTACGAGCGCGGGGGTTATTTAAGTAAAAGCCGTCGGTCATAGATCGGCGCTACAGTAAAACGCCGTTGAGAGACCGGCGCTACAGCGCGCGGCGCGGCAATCGGCAGGGTCATCCGGCGCGCATGGGCAATTCTGTCAGGCGCAGCCGGACGGCCTGGCCGCTGCCGAATTTGCGGCCCATCCAGTCCTCCATGTCGGCTCGCAGAGCTTCCAAATCAACCCGATAGCTGGCCTCAAGCAACCCGTCAGCAACGGGAAGCGTTTCGTCAAAAGCCGAGCGACCGGTAAAACTGCGCATCGAGTAACTGTCCAGCCAGTTTTCGGGGCATGGACGGGCAAGGTCGCCGTTTAATACTTCAATGTGAATTTTTCGAGCGAACATATATCTATTTTGAATGAAATCAGGGAAATTGGCCAGAGACGCCCTTCGAGGTTTGTCGCCTGTGGCAAAACTTTGAGCCGGTTCTTTACGAGTGATCGATTTGCGTTGCGCAGCCTGGCATTCCGGCAAGCCGGAAGCCGCCTGAGAAGCGCAGCAGGAGGCGCGCTGCCTGGTGTTGTGAATTGCCCCCCGCCTGACCTACCAATTCGTTATAGAGCCATCAGGCCGCCGCAGCATGGGAATCGGACGGCTGCGTTGGGTGATTTCCGCGGCAAGCTGCAGGGGTTTCGCATCGAGCTCGATGCCAAGCCCGGGGCGCTGGTTGGGCCAAAGCTTGCCGCCGCGGAAGTCATAGGAAAGCGGCAGGTGAGGCTGGCGCTGGGTTCCATCGCCCAGCATCTCCATCATCACAGGGCCTGCAAAGGTGGAGCAGCAATGCACCAGCGCGGCTTCAGCCACCGGGCCTGTAAAGTGCGGAATCAGCCCCACCTGGTGGGTCTCACAAAGGGCGGCAATCTTCATGTATTCGGTGATGCCGCCGACGTTGGGCAGGGTGACCCGGGCGTAATCAATCAACTGCTCCTCAATCAGGCGGTAGATGTCCCATTTGCTGCCCAACTGCTCCCCCATGGCGATGGGGAGCTTGACGAGGGCGCGAAGGCGGCGATAGACCTCCAGATTTTCGGAGCGGACGATATCTTCGGCAAAGTAGGGCTCGAGGGGCTCCAGCAGAGTGCTCAAGCGCACCGCGTCTGGGAAGTCAAGGCGCGTGTGATAATCGAGAGCCCAGTCGCCCTGCGGGCCCACACCCTCGCGAATCTGGCGGCAATCCTCAAACGTCTGGCGCACGGCCTGGTGGGCGTTAAACGGTTGGCCGTGGGGCGGGTCCGCGGTGGCGCCGCGATAGGCGCGGAAGCCGGCATCCATGCAGGCGCGGGCGCTATCCCTCAGGCTGCCGTGGCTGGGGAACGCGGTGGCGTAGCACTCCACGTGGTCGCGCGCCAGCCCTCCCAGCAGTTCGTAGACCGGAACTCCAAGCGCCTTGCCCTTGATATCCCAAAGCGCCAGGTCGAGCGCCCCGAGCGCGTCCAGCTTTTCGCGGCCGGCAGGGTAAAAATAGCCGCGGAACATCATTTGCCAAAGATGTGCGGAACGGCGCGCGTCCGCACCAATCATCATGGCCGCGCATTGTTCCACCGCGTCTTTGGAGCCACCTTCGCCGATGCCGGTAATCCCTTCAGACGTTTCAACGGTCACAATGTGATAGCTCTGGTTAAACGAAGGCGGCGACTGCGGATTATGGTAAAAACGGACGCGGGTGATGGGCAGCGGAGGAAGGGCGTTCAGCTTTACTTGCGCGGCAGCCTGCCCGGCGGCCGGCCACGCGGCGCCCGCGATGGCGGCGGCATTCAGGAACGTGCGGCGGTTCATAAGGCGCTCCCGTGTGGAATGAATTTTGAACAGAATCGACAGCCCGGCAAGCGCCGGCGGCTATTGGAGTTCCCGGAATAGTTAAGACTTCTTTACGAAGCGCAGGAAAGAAAATATGCTTCTTCGGGATTTTCCGGCCGCCGGACCGAGCGCAGGCGGGTTGGGCGGCAGAGGCCTGGCCTCAATCACGGCGAGCGGATTCTGCTTCATCAGCAAATCGGCGCTGGCTTCACCGGCAGCCTGCTTCAACTTTTCGTAACAGGAAGAAAGAAGAGGAGGCCGCCGCCGCAAATCGTGCGCGTCTGAAGCAAAAAAGTGGATCAGATTGCGCGTCAGCAGCATTTCTGTAAAGCGCTGTGGCTCAGCGCCGAACCGGCCCAGGTAAGATTGGGCGGTCACCTGAATCAGGCAGCCGCGCGTTACCCAGAGATGGATCATCTCCGGGTGGCGGCGGCAAACAGGGTTGCGCTCCGGATGGGTGACGATGGGAACGAGTCCGGCAACCTGTATCTCATAGAACAACTGGTCCACCTGATCGGGAATAAAGTGGTCGCCCAACTCCGCCAGAATATATTGCGAACGATTGATGGCGAACTGCTCCTTTTTGGCGGGTAGCTCCTTCATGTTTTCGTAGGAAAGATGGAAATCACAGCCCAGGTAAAGCTGAATCCGGCTGCCGACGGCCTTTTGTAACTGCGCGGCCTTGGTGCGGTTCACTTCAGGGTCGAACGGGTATTCGTAGTTGCTATGCGGCGTGGCGACCAGGTGCGTGATGCCGTCATCGGCGGCCATTTTAAGCATTTCGACGGCAACTTCAAAGTCCGTGGCCCCGTCATCAACCCCGGGCAATGGATGGCAATGGATGTCAATCATGGCGATTAGCGCGGTTTAACCCTGCTCCGGCGCGGTACGTAAGTTTTATTTAACTCTGCCGCCACCCCGCAGGTCAAGTTGTGCCGCGCGACACGGCAAGGCGGGAGTATGGTCCTGGATGAAAAGCCAATTTCGGATGCCTGCCTGCACATTCGCCCGGAACGGAGCTAAAGGCTCAGTTGCTGCTCCCCGGCGTGCAACGGGATCTGCTTTCCTTTCCAGACGAACGTCCCGGTAAGTCCCGGTGGCAGCGTGATGCGAGCCTTCAAGGCGCTTCCCTCCACGCGGTAGCTGACGGAGATGGAGCCACCAGGATGTGGAATGGAGGCGTCAAGGTGCTGGAGCGCGCCCGGATGTGGCGCAATCCGCACTTTGGAAAACCCGGGAGCATCCGGCTGGATGCCGGCGACAATGGCCAGCAGGCCGATATTGGGGTGAGCGCTCCAGGCGTGGCAATCCGACCGTGTTGGCTCCGGTGTTTCCGCCCAGGTGGATAATCCGAGCGCCAGCATGTTGCGCCACGGTCCAAGCTGGTCCAGGTACAGATCCGCCAAACCGGCTTTCTGCATGGCCTGGAAAAGATAATAGCGGTAGTAATACGAACACTGGGTCAGCGACGAATCGCTCAAGACCTTTTCCAGCACGGAGCGTTGTTCCGCAGGCGCAATGGCGCCGCTCAATACGCCCAGAATGTTGGCGTGCTGGCTGAAGTTTTTGCGAGCGGGTGTATCCGCCAGCAGATGGCGATTGGAGTCCCAGCAGCGGGCCATAACGTTCTTTGTGAGGCGGCTTGCGAGTTGGGTGTAGTGGCGGGCGCGCTCCGCGTTACCGAGGGCCGTCTCAAGGTCGGCAGCCTCATGCAAAGCGTTCACAAACTCCAGGGTCAGGATTGCCGACTGGCCGTCCGCTTCCTGCGGCGGCACTCCAGACTTAAAATCCTTGTTCCAATCCACAAAGTTCCACCACGGAAGCTTTCCCAGCAAGCCCGAGGCTGTCAGATGATCTTCATACCACCCCAGCACGCCTCGCTCACCGGGAAGGAAGCCGCGGACGAAGCTGTTTTCGCCGCGGTACCACCAAAGGTCGTGCAGCATGCCGATCCAATAGAGCGAAAAGGTTGGAATCATTTGCGGCAAATGCGAGGGGTAGCGGCTTTGCGTCAAGCCCTCCGGAAATCGCGACTCGTTGATCAGCTCAATCGCGTTTTTAACCAGGCGATCGTCGCCGGTCATGTAAAGCGAGACCAGAGCCTGAATGCGCGTATCGCCCACGTATTGCAACTGCTCGTAATAGGGGCAGTCCATATAGGTTTCATGCGCGCAAAGACGGGCGGTGCGCCAGCCGGTGGCAATAATCTTTTCCAGTTGCGGATCGCTGGAGCGAAAGGTGGCTTTTTCCGCGAACGGATAGGCGGTAAAGGCGCCGTGGAAATCGTCAATGTGGAGCGGTTCGCCGCCTGTTTGGACGTCAAGCTGGATGTAGCGATAGGCGCGCCACCACAGGGGACGGAACAGGCGCTGGCTGCCGCCATCGGGCAGGAACTGATCGTTGAAGCCGACAATGTGTTTGCCTTCGGTTTGGTTCCTGTTGCCCTTTTGCCTGTGGCTGTCAAACAGCGCTTCGGCATAAGTGAGGGTAACCGTGGAGCCTTTCCCTCCACTGGTCCGCAGTTCGGGGTAGGCGGTGGTCTCATAGCCCTGGTCAAGCAACAGGGTTACACGGGAGTTGGCCGGAATCACCAGCGGTGTTGCGCCACGCAAAAAGCCGGCGGAGGCTTGAAAGCCCGCGGGCCCGGCGCTGCGCACCAGGCGCGCGAGACGTTCAGGCTTCTCCTCCATCAGGGGGATGGTGCGCGGCACAAGCATCCAGCGCGAGTGAGTGTCCTGAATGCCGCGCAAACCGGCCCGCCCCAGCGAGACGGCTGGCTTCCATGCCGAATCATCAAAGTTGGCCTGCTGCCAGCCCCAGGGGTAGAGCGAGGCGTCCACTCGCTCACCGGGTCCAACCACGCTGTAGGCGTAGTGTAGTTTGTTGCCGATCAGTAGCATGGTTTCAGCGGCATCAGGGATGGATTTCCAACTGGAATTGGAGCTTACCAGCGCACCTTGCTCGCCCTCGCCCGCCAGCACAAAGCCGGTTGTGTGGGTTATTTGCGCCATCGGGGCCTGGCCGGCAAAGTTCCACACAATGGCCGCGAGCACGTTGCTGCCCGGCCGCAGTTGGGGAGCAATGTCTGTGGTTTCGTAGCGCCAATGATTCAGATCGCCGCGCGCCGGACCCTCGAGAACCCGTGTTCCATTTACGAAAAGCTCGTAGCGATTGTCAGCGCTGGCATGGAGCAGAAATTGAGCGGGAACGCTGGAAAGGTTAAAAGTTCGCCGGAACAGGCACACGCCAAATTCACGGCGGGGCACTCCCGGGCATGTAACCCATTGCGCCCGGCCCAGCGGATCCGGCGCTGTTTGCGCCCGTAACTGCGGCCCAACGGCTATTCCCACGCCCGCCAGCAGAAAGATGGCGGTCAGGAGGGATTGCTGCAAAGTGTGTCGCATCATGGCAGTGGTTGTGCCCTTTAACGTTCAGGTTGGGCGGAGGTTCTCCGCGCCATCAGTCCCCGTATGTTACCACCGCCGCGGTCAGAGCGTGGAGCAGATGACGCGCGGGGGATGAACACGCCGGAATAGATCATGAGATTTCAAGCGTAACGGTCTGGCGCCCGCGCAGCAGAGCGGCAGGCAGCGTAACACGATCATGGTCCACATTGCCGAGCGATGCGCTGCGCAACGGCCGGCCGGCGGGATGGTGCACGTGCACAATCAGGTCCGCGCCGAATTGGCCTTGCCAGCGGATCTCGACACGCCAGCCGGGTGATTCCTGCTGCAGAGCCGTCGTGGTCCAGCTAATCCCGCCGAAGCGCGTGGGGCAATTCTCAACGCGTATCGTCTCTCCCTTTTCAAACCAGTGCTTCGGAGCTGCCTTCTGCAGGTGGACCGTGTCGCGGTCGTGTTCTTCATAGCAAAGCAGCCAGCGCAGGCCCATGGCGGGCTGGAGCTCGCTGTTAATTACCGCCGACCAGCCGTACGGGCTGCCTTCACCGGGATAGTTGCCGGGCAATAAGGCATCCTCCGGAGCGTAGCGATTGCCGGAATCCATGGCGTAGCAAAGGTTGCCGTAGAGCGCCAGCAGAAACGGCCGGTAATCCTGCTGGCGGATGCGCCCGGCCAGGGTGCCGTGCTCCATAAAGTTGGAGGTGCGGGGATAATCGCCGTCGATATTCATGCCCACCAGTTGCTGGCCGGCAAGCTGGCGGTGTTTGAAGTGGCCTTCATCCAGCGCGGCGTCGCCCCAGTCGCTGGTCCACCAATCCATCATGTAGCGATGGTTTTCATAGCTGGTCAGCTCCTCGGGTTTGCGGCGCGTATCAAACACCGTGAAGGGCGTAATGGCGGCGGCCGTCATCGCCGGGTTGCGGTCCGCCAGTGTTTTTGCGAGCGAGCGTTCTATATCCGCGCGCATGGCAGCGGCTACGCTTGCCGTCGCGGCCGCTTCAGACTGCAATTCGACGTCTTTGTGTTCCGCCGCGGCGCGCGCCAGGCAACGGGCGTGTTCTTTAAGCCCGCGCCAGGTCCAGGCGGCGTTCTGGTAGTAATAGGGGTGCGATTCCGGAAAGTCGTCGTGCGGATCGCCGTTATCAGCTTCCGGCGAGCCCCAGATCAAACCATGGCGCGGATCGCCGGCAGGGAACGCGCGCTTTGAGTAATCGTAGCGCGCGAGCACAAAAGCGATCATGCGGCGCAATACCGGCAGCCGCTGCTTCAGGGCTTGCAAGTCCTGGGTGTAATCGTAGGCGCGGGCGGAATTTTCCAGAAAGACGCCCGCATTCAGCGGCGCTTCCACCTGGTCCTGGGTGTTATAGAGAAAATTACCGTCGGGCAGGATGTAGTTATTCAGGTAGTGCTCAAAATAGGGCTCTACTTCGCGGCTCAGGTTCCATAACTGCTGCGCCCACACAAACTCGTAGTGGGCCACGGGAAAAAGCGCGTGGCTGCGCTCGGGAATCTTGGTATACGCGCCTTCGCCAATCTGATAAGCAGGCTTCAAACCCCGGTAGCTGGTGCGGCTCAACACAATGCCCGCGCGCGCCGCATCCAGCAGCCAGGCATCGGGAATCTCCACCTTCATGCGGTCTTCAAAAAAGTGGTTCCATCTTTCCCACACACCCGCCAGCGCCGCAAAAAAATCCTCAGCGGAGCCGTTCCAGTAGGAATCCGTAAATTCGCTTTCGGGCGGGGATTGGCCGGCGTTGGCGTCGCCAGCCGGGATCAGGGCGCCGTGCCGCGATGGCGTCATGGCGCGCACGCGGCCAATCGGTTTGGCATCGGTCCCCGGCGGCATCACCATCATCACTTCATAACCCAGTTGGAAGTGCGGATTCCAAACTCCAATAGCAGCGGCAGGCAGATAGCCGCCCACGAGGGTGCGCTTGCTGTAGCCGGGCACGTATTCGTAAAGGTATTCGCTCGGCAAATGCCGGCGCGGGTCAAACAACCGGCCGGTCAAGTCAGGCGCCCACAAAGCCCGGGCATCCGCAGCGAACTGGCGCGAGGTTCCGTCCGCTTCCAGCCACAAGGAGCGCTCCGGCCCTGTCTCCTCATTCGCTACCAAAGTCCATCCGATTAATTCCGCGCCCATTGCCGCCACGTTTTCGTAGCAGGGATCTTCCGACGAATTCAGAATATAGTTGCCCGGCGCGTCGGGGCCGGTGCTGAAGTGCGCCGCACGGGTAAACCGCGCGGGGTTGGTGGGATTCGTGGGCCGTGGCCGGATGCTGGAAAGCTGTCCGATGCGCTTGGGGATGTGGGCAATCTCGCCCATTTCCGTCAGGTAAACCAGCACGCCCTGATGGGTAACGTGCTTCTCAAAAACGGCGGTTGCCGTACCATTCAGCCAGCCCAGCACGCACACCAGCCGCCAGCCGTCCAGCGTTCCGCCCACCTGCAGCGTGGCGCTTTTGCCGGCAGCTTGCGCCGTTACGGCTCCGCCCTGAATTCGGATAACCTTCGGAGCGCTCTCAAGAGCCTGCCGCTCCCCGGGCAGCAGTAAATTGTATTCGTTTGGAATGCGGTCCGGCTTGTAGCCACGGCCGGGCTGCGGCGCGCCAGCGGAAACGCGCGCGCCCAGAGAAGTTGCGGCGAACGCGGCTGCGGCAGCGCGGGCCGTTGCGGAATGCGAGGCCGGTTGAAGCGCGGAAAGCGCCGCCGCCCGCTTCAGGAAGGTTCGCCTTTTCATCAGCTCTCTCCGACACTACAGCAAAACCCGGCGCTACAGCAAAACCCGCCGTTACAGCAAGTCCACCGGCGCTACAGCAGGACCAGGCGCCAGGCATGTCTCAAGGCCTGTGGGCGGACTTGAAAATGCCCATCATCTGCTGCAGCACATTGCCGGGCACAGGCTTGGCGGTACGCCCGGAGTTGACGCCTTGCATGATAAGCCCCAACGGCGACTGGCCCGCGGCATTCCGCAGTCCGAACGAAGGATGGTTGACCGTACCGGTAAGAGTAAAGGGCAGCGAAAGCTTGCCGTTGCTCCAGGCGGCGCCGGAAAGGCCGGCCAGGATTTGCGATAGCGGGTTTTGCCCCGCAGCCAACTGCACACTTCCGGCGCAGTTCATGCGTTGCGCGCCCGAAACTTCAATGGTGCCGGCGCCTGCCATGTCATACCCATTACCCTGAACCAGTACCGAATTCAGCTTGGCCAGGCCATCGGCAAGCTGCCAGTTAAGCGACAGCATCGAGAAGGATGAAATGCCGCCTTTGGCGGGGCCTATCTGGCTGAGGCGGGCAAGTTCAAGAATATCCTTGTTAACTTTCAGCTTTGGAAATTGGCCGTTGTGAACCTTAACCCAGCCCTTGCCAAACTTGCCCGTCCACGGATCGGGCGGCGATCCCAAATCTCCCCACAGGCTCACCGCCGCATCAAGGCTGCCGGTCATGTTCCCGCGTACCTTGTCAAACTGGCTCACGGCCCGCTCGATGTTCACCGCCGCTAATTGCGATTGAAAATCAAAGTGCGGCACCGGGCCTGACAGGTTCAAGGCAAAATTCCCGTCGCCGCGACCGGAATAGAATTCGAATTTCAGGCCGTCGACAAAAATGCGCTCCGGCTGGGCCCGCAGGCGAGCGGAAAGATTGTCGGCCGTCAGGCTGGCGGCGGTAAAGTGCAACGCCCTGATGGTGCCTGCATCAACGCCGCCCGGCGACGCCGGAGGCACCAGGTAGGCAATCGACCGCACATAAGGTGCGCGGCGGAACGGCATTCTGCCGCTGGTTCCGGTTAACGCCGTTGAGGCGGTAAACGCGGCGATGCCCTGGGCGGTCAAGTGGCAATCAATGCCTTGCACCACCACCGTGGCCGGTTCCACTCTGCCGTCGTCACCAACGCGCGCCACCGATAGCTGGCCGTTGGTAACGGTCACGTCGGGTGTGAACGCGATTTGTCCGGGGAGCGCCGTTTGGTAGGCCGCGGGCCGAACGCCGCTGCGTGAAGGGGTTGGTACATTCCACTGATCGCGAGGATTGGATAACAGCCTGACAACCGGCGAGGCAATTTCAACCGTGCGGATGTTGATGCGCCGGCTCCAAAGTCCGCTCAGGTCGATATCAATGCTGAGGCTGGCGGCGGTTATAAACTGGCCCTGGGGGAAGTTGGGCGGATTATCCACTGTCACCTGGTCGGCGCGGATGGCCACGCGAGGCAGTATCCTTAACGACAGGTGGCCAATCGATACCCGGCTGCCGGTTTGCTTTTCAATCTGCGCAACGATATAGGGCCGGTACCGGTCCACGTTGGCAGCCCAGGGAATCAGGACCGCTGCGATCAGGATAAGAACGACGATGGCGGAGAGAATGATGACGATGGTTTTTTTAAGCTTTGCCATGGCAAGTCTCGATTTGATCTTGGGTATATGAAAAAGTACATGAAAAAGGCCTGCTAACAATACAGGCTTAAGTTGAACTCTTCACGGTATCAGGGCACGCCTTCAGGCGTGCCGCAGAGGGCGTCGCCTTTGATCAGGGCTTTAACCCCTGGCGCCCTCAGCGGCTAAAGCCGGCCTTCGTTTTGCCGCGTCACGGCATGGCTGAAGCCATGCCCTGATACACCAGTGTCCGAACTTAACCCAGTGATGCTAACAGGCTGCGGAAAAACGTTTCGAAACACTGCCATTCCGAGCGGAGCGAGGAATCTTGCTCTACAAATAGGGAACTTACGATATTCATCGCCCCCTTCGGCTGCCCGGAATGACAGGTGTGATTGAAAAGGCATGAACTCCTTGCTCGCGATTCCCGCCGAGGGCGCTAGTGTGCGCCGGTTGGATTCGCGGGAGAGGCAGCAGGCCCTGATGGGGCCGCCGTCTTGTTTGATGTCACCTGGTTCAAATGCGCGGTGTAGTACGTAAAAAAACTTTGATGGGGTGGCGCGGCCTCAACAACTTCGTCGCACACTCCCGGGTTAACGTGCTGAAATGTGCGGCGGAACAGCCATCCCGAAGGCGTCACGTCGCCCCCCTCCGGACTCAAATCAATTTCACCCTCGCGCACCGTAACGCGATATTTAAGCACAAAGCCGGTGTCGCTGTAAGTCCTGAGGGTAAATTCCCTGCGGGTGGGAATGGCGCTCAGGATGCCGGTCCACGATTCATGGGAGGGTGGCGCATTGCGCGTGGCGGGAAGCGAGACTTCCTCGTGTAACTGCAAAAAGCGCTTGTCCAGCGTGTACGTAACCCGCAGCAGAATTTCGCCCTGAGCCTGCTTGCTGTCCGTTTTGCCAGACCAGTCGCCCACCAGCCAGTCCAGGCCGGAAAAATCGGGGCGTGGCGGCAGTTGCACAAGGTAATTGGTGGAGGGTTTCTCCTTGGAGGCAAAAGCGCCGGGGCAGAGTAGCAGAAGCAGCATCGCAGCAGCGAGTTTCATTTCATATCCCATGCCCACAGGCCAACGCCCTGATTGGCGGCCAGCCACTGGCAGACCTGATGGCGTTTTCCGCGGCAATTCCTTTTTAATTTTCAAGCGCTTCATGCTTCAAACCCCCGCGCTCGCAGAATGTCGCGCTTGCGCCCTTATTGTACTCTCAGCCCGCATTCGAACCAAGCAGACAAACCCTGCGGCCAAGGAGGCCCGTGCGTACTCGCTCTGACTGGGCCATTTCCGGCCGCAATGGCGATAGGTTGCCGTCAGGGTGCTTTGGGTAACCGGCCACTGCTTATTTGCAGTCTGCCCAGTCGGATTAATGCCGCCGGCCGCTGGCATGGGCTGAAAACCGACGAATGCCCATCCTGCCGCTTTCCATGGGCGATTCTTTATCGGGCTTGGGGGCGTAGTGGATATGCAAGTCACCGCAGGCCAGGAAATACGCCCTTCTTCTAGCTTCAGAAGATCCAGCCACTATGTGTGCCCCAGGCAGCCAACAGCCCTAGGAAGCTGGCCAAAGGGGCTGATTTTAATTAAGCCGATTGGACGAACATTAGAATGGCTGTTCATGCCGTTGTGGCGCGCCTGCGCCCCGGGCGTGCGCCTTCGGGGTGGATTCTTGTGTACTTCCAGCCCCGCCAACCCGGCGAAATGCCGGCAAAACGCCGAAGCGGCCGCGGCAAGGCAGAAGGCAAATACGCCAGAACAGATTTCCATCAAGGCGGCAACTGCTGGATGCAGCGCGGCGCTCCGGACCGCACGTCGGCTGGATGGCGCCGCCCCATGACCACGGCTGGCGATGGTGTTAGCGGGCTGAGGAAAAACGTTTCGAAACACTGCCATTCCGAGTGGAGCAAGGAATCTCGCTCGGCAAATAAGGAACTTGCGGGATTGCTCGTCGCCTTCGGCTCCTCGGAATGACGGGTTGGACGAGTGTTTTCGCAGCCGGTTACATGCTTTCATGATGCAAGCGTATCAAGTTGCAATGAGACAATGGAGAAAACTGAGACAAATGAGACGATTTATTTTTGGTCCGTCCGCCCGAAGAGCTATGGCTGTGAGGCTGCTGAAATGGCGATCCGCACTAAAAGTTCACTCCAATTTCGGCCATAAAGGCGCGCGGTTCCACAAAGTGGGTGCCGCTGAAAGTAGAGAGGAAATTGTAGAGCACGTCCTGATTGGTGATGTTGGTGGCAGTCAGGCGGCCGGTGAGCGTGAAGCGCTCATTATGGTAAAGGCTGTCGTCGCCCAGGGCCACATCGAACAGGTGCCGCGGAGCGACGCGAGTAGGATTATGGTCGGGATTATAGGTTCCAGCCGCGGGTATGGTTATGCGAGTGGCGCCGAACACGGGCGAAGAGCACGAGGTGAGGGGAGCGGTCAGGGTGGCAAAAACGTTACCGCAATAAAGTCCGATGGCCTGCTGGTTATCGGGACTCAAAGTGAGGGCGTTGGCAAAGTCCGGAATGGCGCCGGCCACCATGCCGCTGTCGTAACGCCACGTAAAGCCCGTCCAAATCTTCTTGCGAATGTGATACTCCACCTGAGTGGTTTGCTCCAGCGCCTCGTCGTGATCTATGCGGAAAACCCCTGTGTTGAGTGGGGAGTTGAAGATAATACCGCCGGTTTCGGGAGGAAAGAACCGCGAAACAACGTGGCCCAGCACGGTATCGGCGGTAAAGCCTTTCCAGGAAGGGAAATTGAGGCGAGCGATAAGCCCGCTGATCTTTGACTTGCTCCATTCAATGGGAAAGATGATGGGCGTATTGAACAGAGTATCAAAGTCAAAATCGGGTCCGGTAAACTTCCAAAAGTAGTCGGCCTGCGCGGTAAACCGGGTGCCGATGGGCTGCTCGAGCCCTATATCGTAGGTGTCGCGGATTCCAGGGCGCAGGGGTACCTGGCCAAATGCGCCGGAGCTTGCGGCCAGCCCGCCCACACCGGTTTCGCTGGAAAGCAGCAGATTCTCGTTGAACGGGGTCTCCAGGAACCTGCCGTAAGAGGCGCGCAAGACGGTGGAGGTTTGTTTGAACAAGTAGGCAAGGCCAACGCGGGGCTCAAGTGCGCTATTGCTGGTAAGGCCGTTGTAATTATCGCCTCGCACGCCGGCATTCACGGTCAAGTTTCCAAGATTTATGGCGTCCTGCGCGTAAAGGGCTTCCTCGCGGATATCCCCATGTCCTGCAAATTGGAAAGGAACGCCGCCCCTGGAAAGGTCGTAGCGCACCAGTCCGGGAAGCAGATTAGGGTTGGTCTGATAACCTGCCGGAGCGCACTGCGCCGTGGAAAGGATGGTGGGATTTGTTACCGGTGCGTTGTTGGGAGTGAGGCAGACCGGATTGAATGTGGGATCAGTCAGGCCGAAATCAAAGTTTTCGCTCAATACGGTGTTGTTTACTTCAATGCCCGCCTTGGCGTTGTGGCGCCCGTTGGAGTAGGCGATGTCAGCGGTGCCGCCCAGGTCCAGCAGATGGCGCGACTCGCCCACCGTGGCGGGTGTATCGGCAAAGGGGTTGGCGCTGGGGTAGTAATGGACGTAATCCTGGCGTGCGTAAGGGCTGAAGGTAAAGATCGTGTTGGGGCTAAGCACCCGGGTCCAGCCGGGCGCAAAATCAAGGGTGTATACCTCCTGGCGCTGGTCCTGTCCGGAAAATTGCTGGGGGTAGGTATTGGGCACCTGGAACCAAGTGCGCGCGCCGAAAAGGTTCAAATGTAACGTATCGTTGGGATCGGGCTGAAAGTCGATGCGGTCGAAAACATTCTCGTTGTTTCCGTAGTCGTGCATTGCAGTGAATTCAGGCGAATCCATGTAGCGGCCAGTGTTTTCGCCGTTGACGGCTACAAAATTTCCCCAGCGGTCAGTGCCTGCTCCGTAGGTCAGATTCTGGTTTACGGTTCCGAACGAGCCGTAGTCGGTAAGCCAGGTCCCCTGCGGCTTTTGCCCCAAACCGCTTTTGGTTTGCGCATTCACCACCAGGCTGGATTTGTCTCCGTCCTCGGCGGGAGCCACCCCGTTTACGACTTCCATGGACTGGAAGATATCGAGCGGAGGCTGGTTGGAGTAGATTTTGCTTTGCTGATCGCTGATGGGCTGGCCATCGAGCGAAATAGTGGTATCCGCATGCTCGCCCATGGGATGAAACATGCCGTTGGAATCTGCCACTACGCCGGGGGTGCCCAGGGTAATGGCGGAGCTAAGGCCGATGGATTTATCCTCAACCGGCAGTTGGGTCAGGGTCTCTTCCCCCAGGTCGGTGTGTGACATGGGAGTTTTCTCTATGAGGTCCGAGGCCTCCGCGTGCACGGTCACATTGGTGACCGCGGCCGATAATTGCAAGGAGAAATTGAGGGTGGCGGGAATGCCGCTGCGCAAATCCACGTCCTGGTGCGCCTCAGAAAAGCCTTGCGCTGTAACCGAGACGTGATAGGGATTAAACGGCAGATTCTTGAAATGGAACGCGCCAGATTTGTCAGTAAGAGTCGTGGCGCTGTAATGGGTGATGGCGTTGTGAATCTCAACCTTGGCGCCGATCACTACGGCTCCCGTGGAATCTGTTACGGTACCGTTGACGCTGCCCTCTACCTCGGGAGAAGCGGCGCGTGCGGCGAGCGCTGAGGAAACTGCCGGCAGCATGAAAAGCGCCGCGAATGCCGTTGCCAGGGCCACTACGTGGCGAATGCCCTTGCACTGACCCCACACATTCGAGTGGGAACAGTAGTGCTCGAGATTTGACTTTTGCATAATTCCCTTTCCTGCAAGACGCAGTAATATGACTAAGCCAGGCGGTGAGCTCGCGAAAACGTCAGCGGGAAAGGGAAGGTGGTGCGCGAGAAGCTAGATTGGAAAGGAACGCAGTTTTAGGGGCAAGCTGCACAGATCGTCTTGCGCGGGTTCGAACCCGGAAAACGATGTGCGGCGTTATAGGTTGGGAGGGCGTTGCAGAACCTTGCCGCATGATGAGGCAAGCCGTGCAGAGGGTGTCGGCGGGTTGGCGGTCAGAGAAGGTGGCGTGGCCGGGCCTGGTTTGGCCCGCGCCCGGCAGGCGAAAAGCGTGGGGATGCAGGGGCACCAGAAAAAACAGGTGTGCTTCCAGCAGCAAGGCCAGCCAGGCAAGCGCCGCGCGCCTTAGGAGAGCCGATGTGGAGTGTGAACGAGCCAAGTACTATTCCTGAAGTATAGCGGTATCCGGACCACTACTGCTGGTTCCCCGCAAAACTATTCTCGCCTTTAGACGAACAGCAACTGGAACGAGTGCTCTACTCTGCCGGGTGGGCAAACTGTCCACTTTGGCCGAGTCAACGGCACAAGGGGCGCGGTCGAAATGCGAAGATACGATGGCGCTGGCGCGCGGCAGATGAAATTGAACAAAAAAGGCTTCAGGTTCTTGCGCTTCCCAACGGTTATCCGCCGCGTTGGAACGTCGCATGAGTCGTCATCGCGCCCGGCCAGCCAGTATAGCAGAGGTGCGTACCCCTTGCCTGTTGTTCTTTGTGCTTGAACGGCTCGTGCATTGGGGAGTTCTTTTGTGGACTGAGGATGCACCCGGCGCCACCCTTTGGCGGGGATGGCCGTTCGAAAGCGGCTGATAAGTTATTCAGTTACTAGGGCAGAAGCGCCGATAACTCTATGTTGTCTCAAAGGGCGTCAAATTTCATGTAACTTGGTGGTAACCCTTGGCTTAGGAAACGGATTCCTCACAATGGGAAATGGTTTACCTATAATTGACAAACATGATTAGAAAATTTCGTAGAAGTAATTGGGTTATGATATTTTTTATGGGCAGGAAGGTGGTATCCAACTTGCTCATTGAGCGTTCTTGATAAAGCCAGCCGATTGTTGCCAGGGATGCTTCTGCGCTTGCCTGATGGCACGCCGGCAGTGGCAACGCGCTCATTACGCAGGAATCGGTGGCTCACGTCGGCTCCATAGAGGGGGATGGTCGACCCCAAAAAATATCTTGCTTTAAATCAATGGCTGGCACTGGCTTACGGTGTGAGTCACAGGGCGAAGCTACATTTAGATGGGGGTTTGACGCACATGCTGAGGGAGGGTGATGAAGGCGCGCAGCAGACCGGGTGGCACGCACTTTACACCCGGCATCAGCACGAAAAGGTTGTATCCGAACATCTTGCGGGAAAGGGCGCTGAGACCTTCCTGCCCCTTCAGACTTCAGTCCACGCCTGGAAAGACCGCCGCAAAACCGTCTCCCTGCCCCTCTTCCCCTGCTATGTCTTTGTAAGGTCAGGAATTGACAACTGGGTCCGGGTTGTAAGCACTCCCGGCGTGCATCATATTGTGATGTTTGGCAACCAGCCGGCGATTATTCCGGAGTCGGAAATCGCTTCCATACGCCGCGTGATTGATAACGCCTTGCCGATTGAGCCCTTTCCGTACTTGAAAGTGGGCGATTGGGCGCGGGTAAAGGCCGGGCCGTTGGAAGGCCTGGAGGGCATTCTGGTCCGGAAAAAGAACATTTTCAGGCTGGTTTTGAGTATTGACATGCTGGGCAAGTCCGCCGCGGTGGAAATTGATGGGAGTATTGTGGAACCGATTTCGCATCCAGGCCCGCGGTCAACTGGCCGTCTGACGCGAGAAGGCCGTGAGCAGGAGCAGTCATTACCGCACACGCCAGGTGTAAAAGGGCGTGGTTTGCGGTAAAATCGTCGCTCACCTCACAGTTTGTTGAAAAACGTTTCGGGCGTGTCTAGCTGAGCGATGCGGAGTATCCCGGCGGGTGAAGAATCATGGAAATAATCAGATCCTAACGTCGCCTGCGGTTGCTCAGCATGACAAATTCCAGGGTTTTTCAACCAAGTGCCGAAACGGTTCCCGAAATGCCTGCAAGAAAATATGAGAGCCGGTTGAGGGGGGATTCTTCAAGTTAACCAGGGGATCCCAAAAACCAGTTCGCGCGTCGGGCATGAACGTACACCGCTGCTACCCAGTGGTGGTGTGCGTGGAATCCATCCCGTCCGGGTCAAGTAAAAGAAGCACGCTGGAGGGTTCAATGCGAAGAAATAGATTGGCAACGAGGGTGGCGCTGATGGCAGGCCTAAGCCTGATCACGGCCGCAGGCTACGCCGCTAATTCACGAGATAAAGGGGTTGGGGCGCCGCCCGTGCCGGCGGGCCCGGCGGCAGCCTCAACCACCTCGCACGGAGCGCCACCGGAACTGCAGCGCCGCAACCCGCGCTATCAACTGACCAACGGCGACGTGGTGGAACTGGTTTTTCCATACACCACGGAATTCAACCAGAAGGTGACCGTGCAGCCGGACGGTTTTATCAACCTGCGCGGCGCAGGCGACATTCATGTGGAAGGCGAGACGCTGCCTGAGATGGTGGAGTCCGTGAAAAAGGCCTACGCCAAGGTGTTGCACGATCCGGTTGTAACGGCCAACCTGCAGGAGTTTAACAAGCCGTCGTTCGTTGCCGGAGGCATGGTGGGCAGGCCGGGTAAGTATGATTTGCGCGGCGACACCACGCTTTCCGAAGCGGTGGCCATGGCGGGCGGACTGCGCGATGGCGCCAAGAGCAAGAACGTGCTGGTGTTCCGCAAGGTTTCAGACCAATGGTCGGAAGTTAAGGTGATTGACCTGCAGAAGGTTTTGAAAGGGCAGGATGTGCAGGAGGATCTGCACCTGCTGCCGGGTGACATGATTTATGTTCCCAAGACCCGCCTGGCCAAGTTTGAGCGGTTTATACCCAACTCCACCGTGGGCACCTATTATGGCGCCACTTTCTAGAGCGTGAACGTAGAATACTTCCGGCGAAGGCACGATAAGGTCAGCTTTCAAGGAGATTCCCGATGGACGAACATCTTTTCCTGAATAATCCAGACAATGCGCCCTCTGCTCCAACCCTGCGCGACCTGCTTGGGACGTTGTTCCGTCACCGGAAGGTTGTGGTGACGACCTTCCTGGCAATTGTGGCAGCGGCGGCGATGGCTGCCTTTGTGCTTCCACCGAAGTATGAAGCGCGCATGAAGATACTGGTGGAACGGGAACGCATGGACCCGCTGGTGACGCCCTCGCCCAACGCTGAGCCGGCCATGCACACCGAAGCGGTTTCGGAGGAGGACCTTAACTCCGAGGTGGAGTTGATCAAGAGCCGCGATCTGCTGCAGCAGGTGGTGGAAACGTGCGGCCTGCAGAATTTGCACCATCACTTCTGGAACAATTGGGGAGAGAGCGGAGAGAAGGCGCAGGATATCCGCCTGGCCAAAGCCATCCGCCGTCTGGATAGCGACCTGAAGGTCTCGCCGGTGCCGAAGACCAATCTGATTGAAGTGAGCTATATCTCAACAAACCCGAAGCTGGCGGCCCGGGTGCTGCAAACCTTGTCGAGTGATTATCTGGTGAAGCACGTTGCGGTGCACCGGCCGAAAGGCGCGTTCGGGTTCTTTGAAAAGCAGACGGAGCAGTACCGGCGGCAAATGGAGAATGCGGAAGGCCAGCTCTCAAAGTTCAATTCGGAGACGGGAGCGGTATCCGCGGCTGAGCAGCGCGACCAGGCTTTGCAACGCGCGACCGAATTTGGCGCCACGCTGCAGGAAACGCGGGCGGAAATTGATTCCACCCAAAAGAGAATCAGAGCGCTTGAGAATGAGCTGGCCACCACTCCGGCGCGCCTGACCACGGTGGACCGCAAGTCGGATAACGCTCAGTTGCTGGAGCAGATGAAATCCACGCTGCTGAAGCTGCAGGTGCAGCGCACACAACTGCTGGCGAATTACGATCCTTCCTATCGCCCGGTCAAGGAAGTTGAACAGCAGATCGCACTGACCAAAGCCGCTATCGCCACGGAAGAAGCGGCGCCGGTGCGTGAAAGCGACACTGACCAGAACCCGACTTACCTGTGGCTGAACGAAGAGCTGGCGAAGGCAAAAACGGAACTGGCCTCGCTGCAGGCGAAAGCCGCCGCCACAGAGAGCAGCGTGGCCGGCTATCGCAATGCCGCCATTAATCTGGACCGCAAAGACTTGCAGCAGAAAGACCTGATGCGCACCGCGAAGGCCGAAGAGGCGAATTACCTGCTCTACATGAAGAAACGCGAGGAGGTACGCATCTCCGACGCGCTCGACAGCCAGCGGATTGTGAACGTGGCGGTGGCGGAACCCGCCACTGCACCCACCCTGCCCGTGCACACGGCCGGGGTTACGCTGCTGGTGGGCATCCTGCTGGCGGGCATCGTAAGCGGCGGCGCGGCCTTCATCGCTGACTTCCTCGATCCTTCGTTCCGCACCCCGGAGGAAGTGAGCCAACTGCTCGACGTTCCCCTGTTCGCTTCGATACCGGAGAACAGTCTGCCTTTTCAAACTCCGGCTCCGTCAAGCAGCCGCAGCCATGGCGGCATGAATCCGATTGGGGAAGACGCCCTGCTGGAAGGCGTGGGAGCGGAGGCGGAAGAGAAATCGAATCAGCCGCGCGCAGGCAAGCTAGCCGGCACACGACCCTATGTTTCTTGAATTTTTTGGATTGAGAGAGCACCCGTTCGGGGTTACTCCCGACCCGCGCTACCTGTACCTGAGCCCCACGCATCGCGAGTCTCTGGCGTCGCTGGTGTACGGTGTGGAGGCAGGGCGGGGGTTTCTGGGCCTGATTGCGCCACCGGGCATGGGCAAAACCACCCTGCTGTTCCAACTGCTGCAACGTCTTGGCAGCACGGCGCGCACGGTGTTCCTGTTCCAGACCCAATGCGACCCGAAGGAGTTTTTTCGCAGTGTCCTGGCGGACCTGGGGGTTGAAGACGCCGGCAACGACATGGTGCAGATGCACGGCCGGCTGAATAACATCCTGCTGCACGAAATGCACTGTGGCCGGCGGTTTGTGCTGGTGATTGATGAGGCGCAAAACCTGGATGAGAAGGTGCTGGAAGTAGTGCGCATGCTTTCAAACTTTGAGACGCCGCGGGCCAAACTGATGCAGATCGTACTGGCCGGCCAGCCTCAGTTGGCGGATATCCTGGCACGTCCGTCGCTGACGCAATTAAGACAGCGCATCTCGATGATATGCCGCCTTAAGCCTTTGAATCTTGAGGAAACGGGCCAATATATTGCGCATCGCCTGGAAGTAGCCGGATACTCGGGGCCGCCGCTGTTTACCCAGGGTGCGCTGCGGTTGATTACCCAGGCGAGCAAGGGGATTCCGCGCAATATCAACAATTATTGCTTCAATGCGCTTTCTCTGGCCTGCGCCAATATGAGCCGGTTGATTGACGAGAAGGTTCTGGTTGAGGTGCTCTCCGATCTCGATATTAATCAACTGCAAGCCGATGACCCAGCCCCGGAGGCGTGCAGAGTGCCGGCTCTCGCGGAGTTAGAGGCGCCGGTGGCGGGCGTCGCCGTGGATGGCTGGGCTTGTCTGCTGGACCGCGTGGCAAAATACGGGAAAGAAATGCGAGAGCGCGCGGCTGAGACGGAAAAAACCGTGGCAATGGCAGCGCCGGCGCCGGGATCTGCCAGCGCACCGCCTCCTGACGCGGCGCCGGTTCCGGTTTTGCCGCCGGCGCCGCAGGTGGAAACCGATCCCTCACTGCAACCGCACCCGGTGATGATGCGGCCTCGCATAAGGCGGACGCGATTACATCGCCTTTACCAGGCTCCGCGTGCAACGGAGCAGGCTGACTTGAAGCCGGAAGGTCCGGCCATTGCACGGATGGAGGAGTGATGAGCAAGAACTTTGAGCTGATGAATCGCGCGGAAAGAGAAATGGAGGCGCTGCGATTCCAAGTGGCGCCCATGCCGGTTAGCCCCGCGGACCCCGCACCGGGAGGGCTTGACCCGCTCGCCCGCGAGGAGACGAACCGGCTGGTGCAGCGGTTGTTTTTGGCTATGGGTGCGGGCGCCCCGCGCGTGGTGGCGTTTACCGGTGCGGAACACGGCGACGGCTGCAGTTGGGTTGCGGCACATACTGCGCAGGCGCTGGCCTCGCAGGTGGCAGGTTCCGTCTGCCTGGTAGACGCCAACCTGCGCCACCCGGACATTCACCGTTATTTTGGAATCGACGCCAACCAAGGACTGACTGAGGCTATCCTGCAAACCGGTCCGGTGCGGCAGTTTGCCCAATCGACCGACCAGCGCAATCTCTGGGTAATGCCCGCGGGGAAGAGCGTGCCGGATTCCCATACGCTGCTGAAGTCGGCGCGGCTGGCAGCGCGGATAGCGGAATTGCGCGCGGAATTCGACCATGTGCTGATTGACGTGCCGCCGGTTAACGCTTACGTGGATGGCCTGTCGTTAGGGCAGCTTGTGGATGGATTTGTGCTGGTGCTGCAGGCGAATACAACGCGCCGTGAGGCCGCCCGGAAGTCCAAGGAGATCATCGAAAGCGCGCGCTTGCGCCTGCTGGGGGCCGTGCTGAACAAGCGAACCTTTCCGATTCCGTTATCGATTTACTCCCGGCTGTGAAGCGCCGGGGCTTTTGTCATCCGGTTCTGTATCTTCGAATCGATGGCTCCGCGCCCGCCGCAAAGGTCACGCTGCTTTGGCCGGGCCTGAATCACCCGCCGCAAGTTTTAACTCTGCATCCAGGCAATTCCAGGTCGGGGTGAGAGAACAACCTGCGATAACCCTTTGCGGTGTTTGGACCGGGGGATTTGCGCTTTGGAGCGGCAGAATCACTTTTTAGGGTCAGCCAAAATGAAATCACCAACCGCTTGTGCAATCGGTTTTTCGTCCAGGAGGGCGGTTTAATGACGCACGCACGCCGCCAGGCTCTCATGACGGTCTTGAAAGTCTATGACCTGATTTTAATGGCCGTCGTGTTAGCGCTTTCACCGTTACCCGCGATTGTCCGGCATCACAGCATCACCCTGGAACAGTTCCTGGCGATGCGCGTCAGGATTCAGAACTTCTTCCTTCTTTTTGTCCTGCTGGCTGTCTGGCACATCATCCTGGTGGCCAGCGGGCTGTACCAGTCACATCGCCTTTCCAAGCTGCGGGACGACGCGATGGATGTTTTAAAGGCCACTTCATTCGCGACCCTCAGCGCTTTCCTGCTGGGAGGCGTTCTGCACATCCGGATGACCACGCCTCAAGTAATGACCTGGTTCTGGTTTGGCTCGAGCATTGGGCTGATATTGAGCCGCATTGCCTTGCGCAGCATTTTGCGCAGCCTGCGCCTGCATAGCCGGAACCTGCGCAACATGCTGATTGTTGGCACCAACGCGCGCGCCATTGAGTTTGCCCACAAAATACGAACCAAACCGCACCTGGGATATCGCATTGTCGGATTCGCGGATGACAATTGGGACGGTTTGAAGCGGTTCAACCGGAGTGGATATCCTCTGGCCTGCGAGCTGCAAGGGCTGCCTTCCTACCTGCGCAAGAATCCGGTTGACGAGGTGGTGCTGGCGCTGCCGATCCGGTCCTTTTATTTCGAGGCCTCACGGATTGCGGAATTGTGCGAGGAACAGGGCATTATTAACCGTGTGCTTTCAAGCCTGTTTGATTTGAAGCTGGCGCGGTCGCGGACCGAAGAGTTCGAGGGCGAGTTTCTGATTACGCATTACACCGGCGGCATTGAAGGGTGGCCCGCCATCGCCAAGCGCGTGTTTGACTTTTGGGCCTCCCTGGCTTTGCTGCTGCTGCTTTCGCCCGTGCTTGCCGTTGCCGCACTCCTGATCAAGCTGACTTCACCGGGACCGGTCTTCTTCAAGCAGAAGCGGCTGGGGTTGAACAAACGCGAGTTCCTCATCTACAAGTTTCGCACCATGATTCCCGACGCGGAGAAGAAACAGCGCGAGATCGAACATATGAACGAAGTCAGCGGGCCGGTTTTCAAGATCAAGAATGACCCGCGCATCACGCCGGTGGGGCGATTTCTGCGCAAGACCAGCATTGACGAGTTGCCGCAACTGATTAATGTGCTGAAAGGCGATATGAGTCTTGTCGGCCCCCGGCCCCTGCCCCTGCGGGATTACGTGGGCTTTGACAAGGACTGGCAGCGCCGCCGGTTTAGCATAAGGCCTGGCATTACCTGTTTGTGGCAGGTGAACGGAAGAAGTTCTATCGGTTTTGAGCAGTGGATGGAACTGGATATGCAGTACATCGACAAATGGTCGCTCTGGCTTGACATGAGGATCCTGCTCAAGACGATCCCCGCTGTCTTGCGCGGTTCCGGCGCCGCTTAAGGCGGGATTGAAGGCCAGGCGCTGGATATTCAGCCTGGCGCAGGCATTGTGGAGTACACTCGCCCGACCGCCTTCGGTACGGCCACTTTCATAGAGTGACCGAGATTGGATGGAGGAGGATGCAGGCAGTTTTTAAACGACCGGCATGATTCTGATAAAAGTTCTGATTGGGGCGCTGACCGGGATTCTGGTTGGCTTGAGTGGTGTGGGGGGCGGCGTGCTGCTGCTTCCCATCCTGATTTTTGGGCTGGGAGTTCCACCTATTATCGCCGTCGGGTCCGACGCTGCTTTTAATGCCTTGACCAAGGTTGGCGCCGCCGTAATGCACTGGCGGCAGGGCACGGTGAACTGGCGGCTGGCCGGCGTGCTTTCCATGGGAAGTCTGCCGGGAGCCCTGGTTGGCGTGGGCTTGCTGGCCTTGCTTCGCCAGCATTTTGGCGGCGAAGTAAACCAGATTCTTCGCATTGTGCTGGGCGTCCTGCTGCTCACCATCCCTCTGCTTCTGCTGTTTGAAGGGCGATTTGAGAAGAAGTTTGTTCAGGAACATGAAAAGAGCCCAGTTTCTAATCTGGCCATCGCCACTTTGGGCGCCGTCAGCGGGTTCCTGGTAGGTATCAGTTCGGTGGGTTCCGGCAGCATTGTAATGATTGTGCTGCTGCTTCTGATGCCCGGCGGAGCGGCATCCCTGGTCGGAACCGATCTGATTCATGGCGTGGCTCTAACCGGGTTTTCAAGCTTGCTTCATTTGAAGTTGGGTACCGTGAATTCTGGTCTGGTGCTGCCTCTGCTGGTTGGGTCGATTCCCGGGTCGCTGCTGGGAGTAAAGTTGAGCCGCCTTTTCCCGAACCAGTGGTTGCGCCGGATACTTTGTTTGGTGCTGGTGGCATCTGGGGCCAGGCTGCTGGTTCCTTAAGACGGGACAGGCGGCAGAAAGTGCCGCAGGACAAAGCCGGTACACCAGTATCTTTCCCAAAGGTAAACGTTAGATCTATGAACATTCAGGACGTCTTTCAAGCGCCGGCCAGCGTGCTTCGGGGCCGTGAAGTTCCTGTAAATCTGCAGGCGCTGATCCCTGACTTGATCAGCGAGCAGGCGCGCCGGGCGCCCTATGCTCTTGCCGTGGGCAGCGGCTCTGACCATCTCCACTATGGCGGGCTTGAGTGCCAGGCCAACCGCCTGTCGCGCTATCTTCTGTCAAAAGGCGTCACCACTGGAAGTCTTGTTGCCCTGCATCTCGAGCGCTCGGTGCAGTCCGTTGTGGCGGCGCTGGCCGTGCTCAAGGCGGGTGCGGCATACCTTCCCATTGATGTGGCCTATCCGGCGGCCCGCACGGAGTTCATTTTAAGAGATTCGGGCGCCATGGCTGTGGTAAGTGCCGGAGGAGCCGGAGATTTTCCGCAGGCGGCGAATATCCAGCAAGTCGATCTGGATCTCGAGGCCCGGCAAATCTGGGCGCAGCCGGATTCTCCAGTCCGTTCCAAACCTCTCCCCGACGGGTTGGCTTACGTAATCTACACCTCGGGCTCAACTGGACGGCCCAAGGGCGTGGGCGTTACTCACGCCAATGTTCTAAACCTGATTTATTGGCACCAGTCTGTCTTTGGTATAACGGAGGCCAGCCGTGCCGGCCAGCTTTCCGCTCCGGCATTTGACGCCGCCGTCTGGGAGACCTGGCCTTATCTGGCCGCCGGGGCCAGCATTCACCTGCCTGGCGAGGATCTGCGGCGTTCGCCCGCGGCATTACGAGACTGGCTGGTGGAGGAGAAAATCACGATCACTTTCGCCCCCACTCCGCTGGCGGAAAGCCTGATGGAACTGGAATGGCCGCGTGGCGTTGACCTGCGTTATCTGCTGGCGGGCGGCGATGTGCTGCACAGATCTCCGGATCCTGCGCTGCCTTTTGTGCTGGTAAACAATTACGGTCCCACCGAGTGCACGGTAGTGGCTACATCGGGCGAAGTAGAGCCGCGCGCAAATTCCCCAAGACCGCCGGACATCGGAACGCCTATCCACAATACGACGATTTACCTGCTGGATGAGTCAGGCAAGCCGGTTTCGCCCGGCGAAGCGGGCGAGATATGGATTGGCGGCGCCGGGGTAGCCAAGGGTTACATCGGCCTTGAGGATTTGAACGCCGCATGGTTTACGGCCGACCCTTTCAGCCAGGATGCAGGCGCCCGGATGTACCGCAGCGGCGATCTGGGCCGCCTGCTTCCCAACGGCAGGCTTGAATTCCTGGGGCGCAACGACCAGCAGATCAAAATCAGGGGGTTCCGCGTTGATCCGGTGGAAATTTCCGCAGCGATCGCGCAGCATCCGGCCGTTGCCGCCAGCACCGTGACTGCAGTCGCAGGGGACGGAGGAGAGAAAAAACTGCAGGCCTACCTGGAACTGCGAACGAATACGCCGCCTCCCACCCGCAGCGAAATGCAGCAAATGTTGCGCCGATCGCTTCCCGATTATATGGTTCCGGGTACGTTTGTTGTTGTTTCCGCATTGCCGGTAACCCGGCATGGCAAGATTGACGCCGCTTCGCTGCCGCCCCCATCAGCGGAGAACGTTCTTACCGACGCGCAGACGAACGAGGCTGAAACGGTTCTGCAGCAGCGCATGGCGCAGTTGCTGGCACGGCTTCTGGGTGTGGAGCAGATTGGGACTAACGACAATTTCTTCATGCTGGGGGGCCATTCTCTGCTGGGCACGCAGGTGATCGCCAGGGTAAGGGCAGAGTTTGGAGTTGAATTGCCCTTGCGCACCGTTTTTGAATATCCGACCGCTTTGGGGCTGGCCCAGCATGTGGAGCTGCTTATTCTGGAACGCCTGCAGAAGATGAGTGAAATGGAGGCGCAGGAGCTGCTTCAGGCGGTGACTACGGTGGCCCCGGAGACCGCAGCCCAGCTTTACCACTGATCAGACGAACGCATGGAACTTCTACACACCAACGACACAGAAAAGCTCAGCCTTGCTCAGTTGCTGGATCCTGAAGTGCTGGCGAACCCATATCCCTTATACCGCAGGCTCCGCACCTCGGATCCTGTGCACTGGGATCCATACCTGCACTGTTGGGTAGTGACCCGTTACGACGATGTGGCAACGGTGCTCCACCGTTTTTCCGCGCAGCGCACTCCTTCGCCGGAGCAACTGTCGACAATGGACCTCTCCGCACTCGGTCCGATCGCCCAGGTGATGGTGCGCCAAATGCTCTTCATGGATCCGCCCGCCCACACGCGCATTCGCGGCCTTGCCTCTGCGGCGTTCACTCCAAGGCGGATTGATTCGCTGCGCGAGCACATCAGGGAAATTACAAACTCATTGATAGATGCCATGGCGGGAAGTGAACGGGTGGAATTGATGACCCAGTTCGCCAACCTGCTGCCCGCCACCGTGACGGCTGAGATGCTGGGTGTGCCCGTGGCCGACCGCGAACAGTTGAAAGCCTGGTCCGCGGACTTTGCGGAAATGCTGGGCAACTTTCAGCACAACCCCGGGCGCGCGCATCGCGTATTGCGCGCCGTGGAAGATATGACCGCGTATTTCCGGGCTGCGATTCGAAACCTGGCCAGCGCTCCACGCGAGGGATTGATCCAGGCTCTGCTGACGGCGGAAGTTGAAGGCGATCGTTTGAATGAGGATGAAGTGATTGCCAACACCATTGTGACCATGGTGGGCGGGCAGGAAACAACCACGAACCTTATCGGCAATGGAATCCTCACCCTGCTTCGCCATCCTGATTCGATGCGCCAGATGCGGGACGACCCCGGCCTTACGGTGACCGCCATCGAGGAATTGCTGCGGTTTGAAAGCCCCAGCCAGCATACAGCCCGCGTGGCGCCCTGCGACTTCAATCTGGGCGGAAAACTGATAATGAAACGCCAGGCAGTGATGGCAGTGATGGCGGCAGCCAATCGTGATCCCGAGCATTTTGTGAATCCCGACAGGCTCGACTTGAAACGGGCGGACAATCACCATTTGGCGTTTGGATGGGGTGCGCATTTCTGCTTTGGCGCGCCCCTGGCCCGTCTGGAAGCGCAGTTGGCCTTCCCGGCGCTGTTAAAGCGCCTGCCAAACATGCAACTTGCAGGCCCGCGCGTGGAATGGCGCCCCAATCTGGGTTTACGCGGGCTGACCTCGCTGCCCCTGGTTTTGGCATCCCAAACCGCGCCCGGGGCGGCGCCCGGCGCAGCGGCGGCGGCGAGCGAGGCCCTGTGAAGCCGGAAACTCCCATCGATATCAGCCAGCTTAGCGACGCAAAGCGCCAATTGTTTGAGCGGTACATGCGCGGCCCAGGCGCGACCGCCGCACAGACATCAACGATTCCCCGCCTGCCGGCGGGCTCGCTGGCGCCGCTTTCCTTTGGCCAGGAGCAGATCTGGCTGCACTCACAGTTTGCTCCGGAGACGCCACTCTATAACGAACCGGTCACCATTCGCCGGCAGGGTGCGCTGGACCGGGCCATTCTGCTGGAATGCCTTCAGGAAATCGTCCGGCGCCACGAATCACTGCGCACTTGTTTTTTCGTGCAGAATGGCAAGCCGGTGCAACAGGTGCGGCCGTTTCGACCCGTAGGACTTGAATACCACAATCTGGAAACCCTGCCGTTCCAGGATCGCCTGGCGGAGGCGTATCGCCTGGCCACGCTGGATGCCCAGCGCTCTTTTGATCTGGAGCAGGGACCGCTTTGGCGTGCGCGCCTGGTGAAAATTGCGAAAGATGACCATCTGCTCTTCCTGACCCTGCACCACATTATTTTTGATGGAGTGTCACTTTACCGGGTGTTCCTGCCGGAACTGACGGAATTGTACGATGGACTCGCCGCCGGCAAGCCCCCTGCTTTGCCGCCGTTGACCATCCAGTATGCGGATTATGCGGCGTGGCAGCGTCGATGGGTGTGCGAAGAGGTTGTGGCTTCCCAAATGGATTTTTGGAGAAATGAACTTGCGGGTTCTTTTGATCCGCTCCACCTGCCGTTTGATCATCCGCCCATTGAATCCACCCCTCCCCGCGGGCGCCTCTACAGTTTCTCTCTTTCCTCTTCGCTAGCCGAAGACCTTCGGGCTATCAGTCGGGATGAAGGCGTAACGCTTTTTACCACGCTCACCGCGGCTTTCCAGGTGCTATTGATGCGGCTGAGCGGCGACCAGCAGGTGCGTGTGGGTACGCCGGTTGATTCGCGGCCGCTGCCGGAGACTCAGCCGCTGTTCGGATACTTTCTGAATACCATTGTGCTGCGGGCGCGGCTTGAGGGCGACCCTACGTTCCACCAATTGCTGGACCGCACTCGCGAGGCGACCCTGGCGGCGCTGAGCCATTCCAATATTCCGTTTAACCTGGTGGTAAACGAATTGCGACCGGCAGCCGATTTCAGGCAACAGCCTTTCTTCCGGGCCCTGATCGCGCTCGAACCCGGTAATATTGCTTTGCGTGAAGGCTGGAGCGCAACGCCCATCGACGTTGACACGGGCGCAGCAAAATTTGATCTGACCCTGGTTGTGGACGATAAGCCCGACGGACTGGGCGGCCGCCTGATCTACAACGCCAACCTGCTTGAAGAATCGACCGCTTCCCGCTGGATGGGTTGCTGGAAGACGTTACTGGAAGGAATTGTTTCAAACCCAAACCAAAAAATCAGCCGTCTTCCGCTTTTGACTCATTCCGAATCCCAGCAAGTAACTGTGGAATGGAACCGTACGCAATCCGGGCTTCCGAGTCTATGCGTGCTTGATTGGATTCAGGAGCAGGTGAACCAAAGCCCGGCTGCTATTGCGGTGACTGACGAAAACGAAAGCCTTACGTACGGTGAACTGGACCGCCAGTCAAACCAGATTGCCCATCATTTGCTCTCTTTGGGGATCGGAAAAGGCAGCCATGTCGCCTTATGTCTTGACCGTTCGCCGGCGTTGATTGCAGGTTTGCTGGGGATTCTAAAGGCAGGCAGCGCCTACGTGCCGTTGGACCCGGAATACCCTGCCGAACGGCTTGTGACGATGATTGCCGACAGTGAGGCGCGTGCCGTGATTACTCAACCGGCCTCGGTTGACCGCCTTGGCAGCGCGGCTTCCAAACTGATCTGTCTGGACCGGGACCAGTGGCTTTTTGAAAAATACCCTGTGCAGGCGCCTGGAGTTGAGATCGACGCCACCGACCTGGCGTATCTCATTTTCACTTCGGGTTCGACGGGGCGCCCCAAGGCCGTGATGGTTACTCACGGCAATCTGGCTTATTCAACCGCAGCCAGAAAAAGCTACTATCTGTCTCCACTGCAAGGCTACCTACTGCTTCCCTCCGTAGCCTTTGACAGCTCCGTAGCTTGCATTTTCCACGCACTCAGTTGCGGCGGAGCCATTGTAGTTCCCAAGCCGAATTTCACCGAGGACATGGAAAAGCTCGCCGCACTGATGGCTGCGCGGCATGTGACCCACTGGCTGAGTGTTCCAAGCCTTTACCGGGCCATGCTTGATGAAGCCAACGACCGGTTCCTGGAACACCTTCAAAGCTTGCGGGAAGTGGTGGTGGCCGGCGAGGTTTGCGAGGCAAGCCTGATCGAAAAGCACCACCGATTGCTGCCTCGGGCGAGAATCTACAATGAGTACGGACCCACCGAAGCTACGGTGTGGTGTACTGTTGCCCGCTGCGAGCCGGGCATGGACCCGATTCCGGTTGGCAGGCCGGTTGCCAACGCCAGAATTTACGTTTTGAGCGAGCAAATGCAACCTCAGCCTGCCGGAGTGCCGGGGGAGATATATGTGGGCGGCGAAGGCGTGGCGCGTGGCTATCTCAATCAACCGGGCGAAGTCGCCAAACGATTCATGCCCGATCCTTTTTCTCCCGTCACTGGCGCCCGCATGTACCGTACGGGCGACCGTGGCAAGCTGCGCCCCGATGGCAATCTTGAATTTCTGGGCAGGATGGACGCGCAGATCAAGCTGCGCGGATTTCGCATTGAACCGAACGAGATTGAATCCGGGTTGCTACGCCATCCGGCTATTGAGCAGGCGTGTGTTATGGTGCGCCAGGATGTTCAGGGGGATTCGCGCCTTGTCGCTTACGTCCAACCGGCCGGCGCCACCGTGCCTGCCGCGCGTGAGTTGGGTGATTTTCTTCGGCAATCTCTCCCCTCATATTTAATCCCTTCAATGTTCGTGCGGGTGGCAAAAATTCCATGCAACGCCAATGGGAAGCTTGACCGGCAGGCTCTTCCCGTACCCGACGAGAGCAACATTATCCGCGAAGCCGTGGAGTCCGCCGGGTCCGCCACCGAAAGCCGCGTAGCAGCTATCCTTGGAAGCCTGCTTGGAGTTAAGGATTTTGGACCGAAAGAGGACTTCTTCCTGATGGGTGGCCATTCGCTGCTGGCGACCCAGGCTATTTCGCGCATCCGCGCCGAATTTGGAGTTGCCTTAACCCTCCGGTCCATTTTTGCCATGCCGACGGCCAGAGGAATTGCCTCTGAGATTGACCGCAGGCTGCTGCAGATGCAAAGCAAGGCTACCGAACCTGAGCTTGTTGGGGCGGGGAGCGTGGGACGCACGACGCGGTTTGACGCCAAGAACAAAGGCTAAATGCCCGGTGGGACCGGGATGCAGACAAACCTGATGCCAACTGCCGCAGACGCAAACCGAATCGCGGGTCTTAGCAAGTCGGAGACTGATGTCGCATCCGTTCAGGGCTTGAGCCCTCTTGCGTTTAGCCAGGAACGTCTCTGGTTTATCAACCAGACGGATCCGGCCCATTTTCCATATAACGGCAATGTGGCTATCCAACTGCGCGGTCGCCTGAATACGGAAGCTCTGCAGCGGGCTATTGACCACCTTGTGCAACGCCACGAGGCATTCCGCACCGTATTCGTGCAGCGTGATGGAACGCCCTACCAGGCGGTGAAGGCGGCCACAAGCATAAATCTGAGCGTTATTTCCCAAAGTCTGCAGAACCAGGCTGAACTTGAGCGGGAGGTGCAGCGGCTATCAGAGATCTCTTTGCATCAGCCCTTTGACCTGGAGCACGACACGATGTTGCGGGCTGAGCTGTTGCGCTACCAACCGGACGCCCATGTGCTTTTACTTACTATCAGCCACATTGCCATGGACAACTGGTCGGTCAGGGTTTTCCTGGATGAGCTTGCCGAGAGCTACAACGCCATCGCGGCGGGGCAACCCATAAGTCTGGGACCGGAGCCCTTACAGCTAACGCAATATGCGCGCTGGCAAAGGGAACGGCTGGCTGCCGGGGAGCTGGACAGCCAGTTGGATTATTGGCGTAATCAACTGAAAGATGCGGTCTCAACCCATCCTCTGGTTACCGACTATCCCAGACCCAAGGTTCAAACCTATGAGGTAGCTCGCGAGTCGATTGTTATCCCCCTGAGTCTGGTTGAGCGTATAAAGCGCCTGGGGCAAACGGAGCGCTGCAGCCTGTTTATGACCTTGCTGGCCGGTTTTTTCACGCTGCTTCACCGCCAGACGTCTGCAGTTGACCTGACATTGGGAACGCCGATCGCCAACCGGAATGAGATTGAAATCGAAAAAACCATCGGTTTTTTGGCTAATACCCTGGTGATGCGCGTAGGCTTCAACGGTAACCCTGACTTTCGCACCGTGCTGCGGCGGGTACGCGAGACCTGTTTGGATGCCTATGACCATCAGGACATACCTTTTGAGAAGGTGGTGGAAGCGCTGCAGCCGGAGAGGTATTTGAATCTGACTCCGTTGTTTCAAACCGTGTTTGTGTTTGAAAACGGTTACAGCCGGGCGTTGCCCTTTACGGATCTTGAAGCTCATCTGTTAGATACCGCGCCGGAACTGGCAAAGTTTGATCTGATGGCGCTGCTAACCGAACAGCGTGATGGAATCCGTGTGGCTTTTGACTACAATATCCGTCTGTTTGAGCCGCGAAATATTCGCGCCATGCAAGGCCACTTCCTGCGCTTGCTGGAAGCAGCGGCGGACATGCCAGACCTGCCTGTAGGCCAGCTCGCCTGGCTGGCGGATGACGAGCGGCGCCAGATCCTGTTTGACTGGAATCAGACGGCCTCACCCTATCCTCAGCTCTGCGTGCACGAAATTTTTCTGGAGCGCGCGCGTGAACATCCTGACGCTGTAGCATTGGTTAACGGTGACAGGCAATTGACCTACGGGGCATTGAACCGGCTGTCCAATCGGGTCGCTGCCGAGTTACGAAAGAGCGGAGTGCAAGCCGAGGCCCGTGTGGGTGTCGCCATCGAGCGTTCCATAGAGATGATTGTTTGTCTGCTGGGCATTCTAAAGGCCGGCGCTGCGTATGTGCCGCTGGATCCCGCCGACCCGCCTGCTCGTCTTCATAATATTGTTCAGGATAGCGGACTCCGCGCCATTCTGACGCATAGCACTGTTAAAGTTCCGCGGGCCAGATTGGGTGTGCCTGCCCTTAATGTGGATGAAATATTGCGATCCAAGGGGAAAGGTGACGAAATTGAGCCGCCGACTCTCACCACGCCTGACAGCCTTGCCTACGTCATGTACACCTCCGGATCAACGGGTGAACCGAAAGGGGTGGAGGTTCCGCATCGTGCGATTGTGCGGCTTCTGTGCGGAGTGGATTACGCCCGGTTTGATGACCGGCAGGTTTTTTTGCAGCTTGCTCCGCTGGCCTTTGATGCTTCGACGTTTGAAATTTGGGGGGCATTGATGCACGGCGGCAAATTAGTGCAATTCCCCAACCGACTGCCAATGCCGGCCGAGCTTGAATCGGTATTGAGCCGGCACGGGGTCACTACTTTGTGGCTCACCAGTTCGCTTTTCAATACGATCATTGATGAAGCGCCCGCAGCCTTAAAATCCGTTGGCCAGTTGCTGACGGGGGGCGAGGCGCTTTCAGTAGCGCATGTTTGCAAGGCCCTGAAGGAGTTGCCTGACACCCGCCTGGTGAATGGTTACGGACCGACAGAAGGAACAACGTTCAGTTGCTGTTTTACCGTTCCTTCCGATTTCAGCCCATCCGAAAGCAGTGTTCCCATCGGCAAGCCGATCGCGAACACCCGGGTTTATATTCTGGACCCTTATCACCAGCCTGTCCCTCCCGGCGTGCAAGGAGAACTCTACATCGGCGGCGATGGGCTGGCTCGCGGCTACATCAAGAATCCCGAGACTACCCTCGAAAGGTTTACCAACGACCCGTTCTGTTCGGACCCCGGAGCGCGACTCTACCGCACGGGAGACGCGGCACGCTATCGTTACGACGGCGCCATTGAATTCCTGGGCCGCCTGGACCTTCAGGTTAAGATTCGAGGCTTCCGCATTGAACCCGAGGAGATCGAAAATTGCCTGCAGCGCTGCCCTGGAGTGCAAAACGCGGGAATCGCAGTGAGCGGGACGGAAGCCGGCAAGGAGTTAGTGGCCGGCGTTGTACTCAAGCCCGGTTCAAATCTGGATGCAACCGCCATCCTTTCCTTTTTGCAGGAGAGGCTGCCAGCATATATGCTTCCGGCACGGATTGAGTTTCTGGAACAACTCCCTCTTACGCTATATGGCAAGTTGGACCGTGCCGCGCTGGTGGCCTTGTGCCCGCGTCCGAAACCATCATCGGAAGCGCACTCACGGCCGTGGGGTGCGGTTGAATCAAGGCTTGCCCAGATTTGGTCGAGTGTTCTCGGAACTCCAGTGGTCGACGTTGACCAGGACTTCTTTGAACTGGGCGGCCACTCCTTGCTGGCGGTTAAGCTGATGCATGTTATTGAGCGCCAGATGAGAGTAAGACTTCCCATTTCGACTGTATTTGAGGCTCCCACCGTGGCGTCGATGGCGGCCATAATTCAGCGTAGGGCCTGGACGCCGAGGTGGAAGACGCTGGTCCCCGTGCAAACACAGGGCAGCCGCATTCCATTCTTCTGCGTGCATGGGGCCGGGGGCGCTACGTTCCGTTTTCTCCCCATTGCGCTCCATTTGGGAAAGGATCAGCCCTTCTACGGGATTCAGGCGATTGGGCTTGATGGAAGGGAAGAGCCGCTTCGAAGCGTTGAAGCTATGGCGGCAAAATACATTGAAGAAATGAGGCAGATTCAGCCTTCAGGACCTTACCTGCTCGGCGGATTCTCATTTGGCGGCGCCGTAGCGTTTGAAATGGCGCAGCAGTTGGTGCGCGCCGGGGAAAAGGTGGGTCTGGTGGCGCTAATTGATACTTTCCGGCCGCGGCCCAGTTCGCGGGTTCTTGGTTACTTCTGGAAGCTTTCATTGAAGAAGAAACTAGCCTTTGCCCCCAGGATTTTCGAGGGCTTGCGAGATGCCCTCTACCGAATTACAAATAACGCCACCCTTCCGAAGTCATTGCGGGAAGTGCGCCGGGCGTGCCAGGTGGCAGGAGAGCATTACAAGACTCTGCCCTATCCCGGGCGTTTGACGCTGTTCCGGGCACGAGGGAAGTCACTAACCAGCCTGGGAGAAATTGAAGATGACTGGAAAGGGCTGGCTATGGGCGGCTTGCAGGTATTTGAGATTGATGGCGGACATAATACCATGACGCGGGAGCCGAACGTTCGCCAGTTGGCTGCGTGTTTGCGGAAGTGTATCGACGAAGTGGAAAGAGCCACCGATGATGTATTTAAGGGCAACGGAGAGGGCGCGGGTTCGTTAGTGTTGAGCAGCTAAAAGATACGACTATGTCAGGCGCAACTACGAATCGCGAAATTCCTGAGTGCTTCAATCCGGATAAGGACGCAGTCAAGGATCTTTGTTCAAGACCGGGGCTGGCGCCAAAGTGTGCGCCGGGCGAGAATGCCGCGCGGCACGTGCCGGCATCCTCCATCGACCTTGATGCAACGGCGGAGCCAGCCTTTCTGGATCATGGCATCGATTTCGAACGGTGTATTCACACGCTGGTGGAGCAATCCGCTGAAAGTTGGCCCGAAGCGGTTGCCGTGGAATGCGGCGGAAGAAAATACAGTTACCGAGAGTTGAATCAACAAGCCAATCGGTTGGCAAGAAGACTGCAATCTTTGGGGGTGGGAAACGGGAAGCCGGTTGGCATATGTACGGGTCGATCGTGGGAGATGGTGGTAGCCCTGCTGGGCGTGCTGAAGACCGGAGGCGCTTGCCTGCCTCTTGATCCGAAATACCCTCAAGAGCGGTTGCTCTACATGGTAGAGGATGCACGGCCCATTTCCATTTTATGCAGCGAGACTTATTGCCAGATCTTTGAGCGGACGAATGTAAAATGCGTCAGCCTGCAGCAGGCCCTCCCGGAAATCGTCCAGGACAGCCCTGACAATCTGGGATTGCAGATGGCCTCTGGCAACCTTGCCTACGTCATCTACACCTCGGGTTCAACAGGCAAACCGCGTGGCGTTCGCCTGACCCATCGCGGTTTGGTTAATCACCATCTGGCGGCCCGGCAGTTGTACGGCCTGAGTTGCGGTGACCGGGTGCTACAATTCTCCTCAATCAGTTTTGACATTGCCATCGAGGAGATTTTTCCCACCTGGATTGCGGGCGCCACACTGGTTCTGCGGCCGGAAGAAATTTCACTTCAGATTCGCGATTTTATGCAGTTTATCAGCGCGCAACGAATCACCGTGCTGGACCTTCCCACCGCATACTGGCACGAATGGGTTCACGAATTGGCGGAAACCGGCGCCCCCCTGCCGGCGGGTTTGCGATTGGTCATCGTAGGCGGAGAGAAAGCCTCGACTCCCGCCTACCTGATCTGGCGGCGCGCGTGTCAGGGAAGAATCCGCTGGGTGAATACGTACGGACCCACTGAAACCAGCGTGATTGCGACCTCGTACGAACCTTCAGCAGACCACTTTGAAATTGCCCCCGACACGGACCTTCCTATTGGCAAGCCTATTCCAGGCGTCAGGATCCATATTCTGGACGGCCACCTGAAGCCGGCGTTACGCGGAGCCATCGGAGAAATCTACATTGGCGGTCCTGGTGTAGCGGACGGTTACCTGAACCGGCCGGACCTGACTGCGGAAAAGTTTATTCGCGATCCGTTCTCCCAGGATCCGAACGCCCGCCTTTACAAGACCGGTGATATGGCCCGGTTTCTGGAAGACGGCAATATTGCGTTTCAGGGCCGTCAGGACGACCAGGTTAAAATCCGTGGCTTCCGTGTTGAGCTGGGAGAAGTAGAATCGGCTCTGAATGCGCACCCCGAGCTGCACGAAGTGGTGGTTGTTTCACGGGAGTTTTCTCCGGGCGATAAACGTCTGGTGGCCTATGTTGTGCCGGCCCACCATTGCTCGCCAACCCCGCAGTCAATGCGCGAGTTTCTGCGGGCAAAACTCCCCGATTACATGGTGCCTTCCGTCTTTGTGGTGCTTAAGAATTTTCCGCTAACCCCGAATGGAAAGGTAGACAAAAGAGCCCTTCCTGATCCTGTCGGCAATGGTTCAGAAGCCCACAGACCGTCGGGGGAGGGAAAAGGGAGCCTCGGGGTGCAGATTACGCACATCTGGGAGGGTGTGCTGGGAATTCGGCCGATTGGCGTGGATGACAATTTTTTTGAATTGGGAGGGCATTCGATTCTCGCAGTGCGCCTGATGGCGCGCTTAGAGCGTTCCTTTGGCCGGGTGCTGCCAATCGATACACTTTTTCAGGCCCCAACTATCCGGCAGCTTGCCATTATTCTGGCGCAAGAAAACTGGCGGCCGCATTGGTTATCGCTCGTTCCAATTCAGCCGCAGGGTAAGAATTTGCCATTTTTCTGCGTCCACGGTGCGGGCGGTACCGTTCTGCGCTTCCGTCACCTATCCCAGTTCCTGGGGCCGGATCAACCTTTTTATGGCTTGCAAGCACGCGGCTTGGATGGAAAGCAACAACCTCTGCGGTCAGTAGAGGAAATGGCCGCAGCATATTTGATAGAGGTGCGATCGGTTCAGCCGCACGGTCCATACCGCCTGGGCGGGTACTCTTTTGGCGGGTTGGTAGCCTTTGAGATGGCGCGTCAGCTTGCTTCTGCAGGCGAGGCCTTAGATGTGGTGGCCTTGCTGGACACCTTCCGTCCAGGGTCGCAGGTTTCTGTGCTGGACCAGCTACGCCTGGCCTCCTGGTGGCAGCGGGTTGTGCTGGTGGCAAGAAAGGGCTTCAGGTTTGCGACGAGCCTGCGTAAGCGATTTGCGACTCTCTGGTTCCCGAAGCATTTGAAGGACGTTCGCAGCGGGTGCTATGCGGCGGAGCAATGCTACAAACTGCAGCCCTTTGACGGGGCGTTGACTCTGTTTTTGCCCAAGGAGAAATCGCTTCGAAACCTTGGGGATCCTTCCAAACAGTGGCTGGAATGGGCGCGCGGCGGAGTTGAAGTCCACGAAATTGATGGGGACCATGGATCCATTACCATGCAACCGCAGGTCCGAATTTTGGGTGAGCAGTTACGAAAGTGTTTGAGTGGGAGGGCGGTTGAGCAGAATCAGGCAGACCGGCAGACGGAGGTCGCCATAGCGGACTGAGGGGAAGCGCCGATTAATTACAGCATTGTCAAACGTCGAACGTTCAGGGTGCCTGATGCCACCTGATTCATTAATGTGGGAAACCGCAACTGAAAAACTGGCAAGCCCTGCAGGCGCAGTTCAGATTTGGCTGGCCCAGGTTTCAAACTCACTGCCGTGGCTCCCTTTTCTTCAGACTCTGCTCTCGGGCGACGAGCGAGTGCGGGCGAACCGCTACCGGGTAGAAGATGCGCGACAGGAGTTCATTATGGCCCGGGGACTGACTCGCTGGATTCTGGGAGCGCGTTTAGGCCTGGATCCGAAGCGGGTCGTATTCCGGTATTCGGCGTTCGGCAAGCCTGAGCTGGCTGAGAGCGGTGATGGACGGCTCCAATTTAATGTTTCGCACTCCGGCGGGGCGATTCTGCTGGGGATATCAAGCCATGAACCTATCGGCGTTGATCTGGAGCGCATCGATCGGACCATCGACTGGCTGCCAGTAGCCACCCGATTCTATTCCGTGAATGAGAACCGTGAGCTGCAGGCATTGCCAGAAGCGGGCCAGAAGCGGGCTTTCTATGCAATCTGGACGCGCAAGGAAGCATTTCTGAAGGCAAAAGGTTCTGGCTTAAGCGACCGCCTCACAGACTTCGACGTGACGGCTGATGACTCCCGACCGTCGGCATTGCTGACAACACGGTATGAAGTTGCCGATGCCGCGAGATGGAGTGTTGTTGGGTTGCCTGCCGGAGATCACTATGAAGCCGCGGTAGCCATCGAGAGACGCCATTTTGATCTGCAATTGGTGAAGTGGGATAACTGCCTTTTGAGTCGGACTGTGGAATACAGCCAGGAACAACCTGCCGGCGATGCTGCTGTGGTCCGAGGCCCCGCATTACTCTCTTGAGGATTTCGTGATTCAACCAGATACCCAGCCAATACGGCAATCAGCCGCGGGCGCCCTTATGGATGAGGCGCCAAAGGACTCGCTTTCGCGGCCGACTGGAGAAGAAGGACCAGAGACCCGGGGAAACATCCTGTTTGCTCAAATCGTGGCCTGGGCTACCAAGGGCGGCTTTGCAATTCTCGACCAGGGCTTGATTTCGGGCTCAAATTTCCTTATTGGAATCCTGCTGGCGCGGTGGATGGCTCCAGCCAGTTACGGCGCCTATGCCCTGGCGTTTTCGGTTTTCCTACTTCTGGCCATGCTTTATCAATCGATGGTTCTTGAGCCCATGGGCGTGTTCGGCGGCGCTGTTTACCGACTCTCTTTGAAGAGTTATATCCGATCGCTTACCCGTATTCATTTGCTGCTTTCCATTGTGGTTTGTTTGCTGCTGGGTTTGGCAGCGGCTGTCGCCCAGCACTTTGTGCACAACGGAAGTTTGCCCGGGGCGCTTGCCGGCATTACGGTTGCGTCGCCGTGCATTTTGTTCTTTTGGATGACCCGACGTTCATTTTATCTGCAACTTTCGCCATCCCAATCGGCGAAAGGGGCTGCGGTTTACTTTGTTGTTGTGATTGGCGGCTTGTTTGCCGCCAATTATTTCCACATATTGTCGCCCTTCACCGCATATGTGCTGATGGGGCTTGCAGCGGTTACCACATCGCTGATTCTTCTTGCCGTCTTGAATCGCCACTTGCCCCCGGACGATGGCCATCCTGGCCCAGCCCAGACCTGGCAGAAACATTGGAATTATGGACGGTGGGCGTTGGCCAGTTCGCTGGCTTCCTGGGTTCCCGCGTACGTCTACTATCCCTTACTCGGAAGCTTTTCAGGAATGGCTCGCACTGGAGAATTAAGGTCGCTGATGAACTTTGTAATGCCATTGGTTCAGGCCCAGGCAGCTTTGTCATTGCTGATAATACCTTTCGCAGCCCGCGTGTGTAGCGAGCGCGGCAAGCGAGGGGCGATTTCGGTGAATTTGAGGATTACGGTGGTTTCTTTGGCAGCAGCACTATCCTATTGGGGAATAGTTATTCCATTTCGTTCTAAACTTTTTCACCTGCTTTATTCAGGCCACTATGACCGAGTGGCAAACTTGGTTCCATGGATAGCGGTAGGTTCCATCTTCTGGACGGCTGCATATGGCTCATCGGTGGTGCTGCGTGCCATGGAAGCTCCCAACTCGATTTTTGTTGCTTTTGCAGCCGCAAGCGTTGTTTCGCTGGTGATCGGCGTGCCCGGAACGTGGTTTTTCGGGCTTAAGGGAGCCATTTGGGGAATGAACATTTCAGACATTGTCGCCTTCGGCATGGTCGTTTTCCTGTTATGGCGAAGGGTGTTGCCCGAGCGGGCAAGTGCCCTATTAAGCTCCGGCTAGTTCGGCACTCCAATTGCTTTGTGTAGTGGGCGTAGCCATGTGAGGAAAACACCACGAGGGTCTTGTTTTCAATGGACCGGCGTGCCTCGGCTTTGTTTAGGAACCATCAGGTCCGTCCTGAATGGAAGCTTGCAGGTCTGTGACCCAGCAGGCCGCAAACTCGATCAAAGGAGCTAGGAGCGTGTTGCTAATTAATCGAAGACATCTCGTGGGTTTTGTGGTTTTCCTGACGGCCCTCTCAATGGGAGGGCAGGAGGTCGCCCGTGCCCAAAGTGCGCCTCATCCTGAGTACATTATGGAAACCCACCATGATGCGTCACCGCCGTTGTCTAAGATTGCACCCCGAGCGGTTTTGCAGAATCCTGGAGGCACAATCTCTCTGCAAGACTACCAGGCGCAGGTCCAATCCGCCGCAGGCGGCTTGACGACAGGCCAAATCACAAACACAGGAACAACTGCCGGGCTCAGTTTTGACAGCGTTTCTGCGACTTCCAAGGAAGCTTACGGCTCACCGGATCCCAATGCCGCGGTGGGTGCAACTCAAGTGGTAGATTGGGCAAACGCCCGGTTCGCCGTTTATAGCAAGTCGACGGGCGCCTTGGAGTATGGCCCCGTGTCGGCAAATACGCTTTGGAACGGATTTGGAGGTCCTTGCCAGAATACGGATTTGGCCGACGGTGTGATTGAATATGACAAAATAGCCTCGCGCTGGATTATCACACACCATGCCGCGGTTACGGGTGGGCCTTACTATCAGTGCGTGGCGGTATCCAAAACATCAGACGCTACAGGGGGTTGGTATCGGTACTCTTTTCAGGTATCCACTTACTTCAACGACTACGTTAAGATCAGCGTTTGGCCGGATGCCTACTACACCTCTGCGAATCTTCTGGATCAGAATAATGGCTATAACTTTGTGGGCGCGCTTTCTTGTGCTTTGGACCGCAATTCGATGTTGACGGGCGCCCCGGCATCAATGGTGTGTTTTACTATAAATACCGGGACTTATTGTGCCAGCATGTTGCCCTCTGACCTGGACGGTTCAACGCCGCCGCCCGCCGGCTCGCCCAATTACTACATGAGCCTGGGGCTTGGGATGAATGAGTTGATGCTATACCAGTTTCATGTCGACTTTGTGACCCCCTCAAATTCTACTTTTGTCGGCCCCACCGTAATCCCGGTCACAAAGTTCAGTGGCGCATGCCAATTCAGCAATTACACCTGCATTCCTCAGAAAACCAGCAAACAACTGCTCTTTTCACTAGGTGACCGGCTGATGTTCCGGTTGGCTTACCGTAACTTTGGCAGCTACGAGTCGATTGTTGCAACCCACGCAATTATACCTTCCGGTGCAGCCAAGTCCGGAATCCGTTGGTACGAAATCCGAAGCCCGGGATCCAATCCTGTTATCTACCAATCCGGGACGTTTTCTCCTGATAGCACGGACCGGTTTATGCCGAGTATCAGCATGGACCAGTTGGGTGATCTTGCCGTTGGATACAGCACTTCGAGCACGACTCAGAATCCCGGCATCGCTTACACTGGCCGCCTGGTGACGGACCCGCCGGGAACCTTGCAAAGCGAAACCGTGGTGCTGGTAGGAAACGGCTCGCAATCGCAGCCGGATCCCCATTGGGGCGATTACACTTCGATGGGTATCGATCCCGTTGACGATTGCACGTTCTGGTATGCCAACCAATACTTGAAGGCCAACGGTACATATAATTGGACCACACATCTTGTTTCCTTCAAGTTCCCTTCGTGCCCGTAGGCAGGGTGGGTCAAGGCAGGGAGCCTGGGGACCTCCGGAGTTCAACCTGAGACGCTGGGCCGGCATCACAAACTGCAATGGAGTCTCGGGCGACGTTGCCCACAACGGGAAATTGCCCCGGGAACTAAAGGTCTGAGATACGCAGCCTTCATCTAACGGGCAGCAACTTTTCTATAGGAGCTTAAATCCGACAATGCGCTATTTACGTCGCACCCTCGCCAAGACCCCCATCAGGAAGACGGTGGTCTGGTTCCGCCATCGAAGTTTGGCTGAAAGAGACGCCTTCATTGGATCATATCCTCGCTCGGGAAGCACGTGGTTGCGCTTCCTGCTTACTGAGATACTTTCAGGAAAGCCGGCTACGTTTGAGAACGTAAATCAGATTATTCCCCAGGTAGGTGAACATCATCAGGCTCCTCGATTGCTGCCTGGCGGAGGTCGCTTGATCAAAACTCATGAGGCCTACCTTCCTGATTATCGCCGGGGCATCTATCTGGTCCGTGATCCTCGCGACGTTGTGCTATCGGAATACGCTTATCAGCAAGCATTGGGTCTGGTTTCTGATGATTTGGATGCTTATCTGAATTTATTTCTTGATGGCAAGGTTAATGGCTATGGCTCCTGGCAAGATCATGCTCAATCCTGGATTGAAGCGGCAGGACGGTGCCCGGAAAGTTTGATGGTCGTCAAGTTTGAGAACCTAAGGCGGGATACGCCCTCGACCGTGGCTTCAATCCTGGAGTTTCTGCGGGTACCTGCGGCTGCGGAAGTGATTCAGACGGCCATCGCGAATAACTCTGTTGACAAGATGCGAGCCAAAGAAAAGCAAAACCCTCAAAAAGCCTCAGAAAGGGGGCGATTTATCAGGAGTGGGTCCGTGGGTGGGTGGCGCGAACGAATGACGGGCGAGCAGTTGGGTCGCATTAATGATCATGCCCGCCGTGAGCTCACTACCCTTGGTTACAGCGCGGGAGTCTAAGATTTGCGGATTAAAGGTGGTAGGCAGTAAGTTAGATTGAAGCGCTTGTCACCCTTGGTGGGCGCGCGTGCTGATTGTAACAAGTGCGGTGCAACTAGAAAAAGAAATGTCGCTTAGCATTTTACAAGATCGAACCTTAGGCCAAAGCCACAAGCCCAAGCCAAATGGCGCAAGGTCAATGGCCGGGCTGGGTGTGTTTATGGTTGCCGCGGCTGCAATTGCCGTGCTAACTCTGGCGCTCCGAGGCTTACCCGATGCCTTGTTCTCCTGGGACGCTGCTCCTCTAGCTATAACCGGCTTTCTGCTTACTGTATTCCTGTGTGTAGCCATCGCTGGCAGAAGCGCCGAGGCAAATTCATTTCGCGGCGTGGCATTTACCTTGTGGTGGTTTCTATTGGGTTCCCAGGTATTCTTCCTGCGCTTCGGGACGAGCGAATCTGCGTATTTGGAGCAGTTCTCGTTTGAAGCATACGCCGAATTGATTTTCTGGGTTGCTCTGTGCCTTGGCTTGCTGATCGCAACGATTAGGAATCCGTGCTACCTCAAGAACATGTTTGTGGGACCTTATAAGTGGTTAACTTTTTATGGATTGGTGTGCCTGGGCTCAGTTGTGCTTTCCCCTCGCCCGGCGTTTTCCCTCGCCTGGGCTTTCAAGTTGGCGCTTGGAATTCTGATACTCAATCTGATTGCCTCACTCATTGCGACACCCTACGACCTGCGCGCGTTTCTCAATGTGACATTCTGGGGCTTTGCTTTTCTCACCTTTGCACCGATCCTCCAAACCCTTTCGGATCCGGCAACGGCGTTCGAGAACGGGCGTCTGGGAGGCTCCGTTGTGCCCGACGCGCAATCTGCGCTGGCAGGAACCTTTCTGCTCCTGGTGCTGACTTTCTATGCTATTCGGCCGCGGCGTTGGCTGTTTTTTGTGGGAGGGTTGGCGGTTGTTGCCATGCTGCTGCCAGGCGGAAAGGCGGCGATTGCGGCTGCAATTCTGGCTGGTTTTCTGTTCTTCTTCCTGCAGCGGCGCTTTGGTGCTGTGGCGGGGATTGGTGCGGCATTTTCATCGATTGCCATACTCTTGTTCCTGTTCACGCCGCTCGGCTCATATGTCAAGTTTTATGCCTCCTCCGGACAGGCAGCCAGCCTTACGGGGAGAACGGGCTTGTGGGACGCGGCGGTGCCGGCGATTCGGCAAAAAGTACTTCTGGGCCACGGTTTCGTTGCTTCGAAGTTTGTTGCTCAAAGGCTTGAAGGATTGCCATTCAAAGCCGGGCACCTGCACAACGGTTTGCTGGAGACTGCCTATAACAACGGGTTGGTTGGACTGCTGTTGATGATTGCGATTAACTTTGTGATCGTGCGCGCGCTAATTCGCGTGCTGCGCCGCCACCCGGTCAGCAGCGCATTCTACCAGCTTGCCGCCGGGGGCCTGGCCGTTTACGTCAACCTGCTGATCAATGCCTTGTTCAATGCATCGTTTGGAGGACGGGTGCTGGCCCCGTTCCTGATGCTCATGGCCCTATTGTTCTACTCGGAAAGACTGGCAACATTTTCAGAGCGTCAGTTGGAGTTACCAGACCATGCCGCGCAAGACTGAGACTACGTGAAAATTCTGGTTGTCCACAATACCTACCAGCAGCCAGGCGGCGAAGACGTTGTAGTACGCCAGGAAAAACAGATGCTCGAATCTTTCGGGCACAAGGTCAGCCTTTATGAACGAAGCAACCATGAGGTTGACTTACTGAGTCCGTTAGGGCGCGCAGCACAGCTTTGCCGAACTATTTGGTCGGGGAAAACCAGGCGGGAATTCTCCCGGGTCCTGGGGCGCGAAAAACCGGAAATTGTTCACGTCCACAACACTTTCTTCATGATTTCGCCGTCTATTTATCAGGCTTGCACGGACGCTGACCTGCCTGTTGTGCAGACCCTTCACAACTTTCGCCTGATTTGCCCGGCAGCGACGCTCTTCCGAAATGGCACTGTGTGCGAGGAATGCCTGGATTACGGCATGTGGAAAGGAATTGGCCACGGTTGTTATAGGGAGTCCAGGGCGGCAACTACGGTTGTGGCCGCTATGGTTTTGACCCACCGCATCTTAAGAACCTGGGCAAACCGAGTGACTACTTTCATTGCCCTGACGGAATTTGCCTCCAGGAAGATCGCCTCCTCGGGTATTCCTACGGAGAAGATCAGGGTCAAGCCGAATTTTGCTCATCCGGATCCTGCAACCGGCGCACCCAGACAGAACTTTGCCCTGTTTGTTGGCCGGCTAGCGCCGGAAAAAGGAGGGGCGCTATTAATCGAGGCTTGGAAACGCCTAAAGGACCGTGTCCCGCTTCGAATTATCGGTGAGGGGCCGGAACGATCTCGACTTGAAGCGCTTGCCGCAAGATACGGCCTGACAGACGTTCATTTTGAAGGACGCAAATCGCGTGACGAAGCCCTTGCCGCGATGAATGAGGCGCGTTTCCTGGTTTTTCCCAGCGTCTATTATGAGAGTTTTCCCGTAACCCTTGCGGAGTCCTTTGCGTGCGGCACGCCAGTTGTCTGTTGCCGTTTGGGAGCCATGGCCGAAATCGTAGCGGATGGTGTTACAGGGTTACACGCTTCCGCTTCTGATCCCGATGAACTGGCTGATCGAGTTAGTTGGGCATGGTCAAATCCCGCCAGAGTGGCAGAGATGGGAATGGCTGCGCGAAAGGTTTACGAAGGACGCTATTCGCAGGAGAAAAATTATCCCATGCTGATGGAAATCTATCGCCGGGCTTTGGTGAATTATGACTGAGACTGCGACCCTAAGCCCATGTGCGGCGCCTGCCTTTCCGGTTTTAGGCGTACGTGTTCATGCTACCCAAATTTCCGGCGCGATTAAGCAGATGGAGCAGTGGATCACATTGAGGGATTCAATCCATTACATCGCGGTGACCGGAATGCACGGAGTGATGGAAGCGCAACGAGACATCGCTCTCAAGGAAATCTTAAATTCCGCGGATCTTGTGGTGCCTGATGGCATGCCCCTGGTGTGGCTGGGACGGCGAAATGGCCATGATTTAAAGCGACGGGTTTATGGCCCGGAACTGATGGAGACGTTTTGCCGGACTACAGGTGGTAAATACCGCCATTTTCTGTATGGGGGAGTACAAGGTGTAGCGGAGAGCCTGGCGACGGTCATGGAAACTCGCTTTGGAAACCAGGTGGTTGGCTTCTATTGCCCACCTTTCCGCCCTTTAACCCGTGAAGAAGAAACTGCTGTGGAGCGCCAAATTGAAGCGGCAAACCCCGATATTCTGTGGGTAGGTCTGAGCACGCCGAAGCAGGAAAAGTGGATGTACGGCATGAAAGGGCGATTGAAAGTACCCGTAATGGTCGGTGTGGGTGCGGCATTTGATTTCCTGACGGGGCGGTCAAAGCAAGCTCCGGAATGGATGCGGGAGAATGGCTTGGAATGGCTTTACCGACTGGTGTCTGAGCCCAAACGCCTTTGGCGGCGGTATATCCTTTTAGGCTCAAAGTTCGTTTGGAATGTGTCCCTTGAAATGCTCGGCCTTAAACAATTCAGTTAGAAAAGCGAAGGAAATGATGAACTGGCAAGATCGAAAAGTCCTTATGAAAAGGATTGGGACTTAAGCCAGCAGCCAGCATCTTGCCGCGCCTTCACCGATTACGGACCTCGTGGACTTGATAATGCTGTTGATATCGCAGGAAACGCATTCGTGTTATCGACGCCATCCACGAAGTCTTACCCTGCACGGGACATAGCGCAAAGATCGAATTCCAACAGGAGATGCTGACGGGACCTTATAAATAAGAAACAGGAACTGGAACAGGTTTCAGACATATTTGAAGGCAATCTGGCGGCACGCTAATGCGTAAGGGTTGCCGCCAGTAAGTGAGTAATCGTTCGCGTGCGGGCTGTAAGTATGGGTTGCCCAGCGTATAGCGAGGAAAAGTAAACCCAGTCCCGAACTGCCCGAGAATGGGACGACGCCTGATGCGGGAACCAGACAGTACCTCTTGGCAACGCAAGGAGAAAAAGCTTATGACACTCAGCAAACCTCGCTCAGACCGATTGCGGTGTTTCCCGCAAGGCCTTTGTAGTTGACTGAAAATCAAGCTCATAAATCTGCAGGTGCAAGATACGCAGGCTTTCTCTGTTGTTGAACTGTGAACTGCCGGGATGCATTCCTTGAAATCCGGAGGCTCATAAACCATCAACTTTAAAATGATCCGAGAGTCAGACAATACATGAGACTAAAAATACAAGGAGGGGAAGATGCCCGACACTTATCCTCGTAGGAAATTGCTATCCGTGAGCCTGTTATTCGCTGTGGCAGGCATAGCAATGTACGCACGACCTGCAATGGCACAATACAATACGGTTCACATGTCTTTTGGGCTGACCACGGCGGCCACAGCCGCTGTTGGAGCGCCGTTTGGATACATGATTACCGAATCCATGACCGGGTCCACCAAGGTTGCAGTGGGAGTGCACCTTGATGTTACCGCGCCGGACGGGGTTACGGTTTATCACATTTATCCGTCGCTCACGGTCACGGTAGTACCCGGACAAGTCCAGTCGCAGCACGCGACTTTTACGACCAGTACCTTCACCAGCCAGACCGGAACGTTCACTCTCAACTGCTATCTGACTGCGGGCACGAAAACAATTCAGCAGCAGACCACGACGGTTATTGTGAACCCTGCTCCCACTAACGGTATTTTCGCCAGTGTGGGGGGCTTGGGGCCGGCAACCCACTACGTGGGATTCCCTTACGATTTCTCAACCGTGGTTACCAACCTGAACAGCGCCGCGCAAACGGTGAGCACCCAAACCACATTGACCATGGTTGATGGCACGCAGGCAATCCTGAAGCCGAGCGCAACGGCTACCATCAACGCCGGCCAGTCATTAATTGTTCCCAACCGCGTGACAACAAGCCAATACAATCTTGAGAATGGCAACTTTACCCTAACCTTTAATGTCTACGATAGCAGCAACAATCTGCTTGCCAGCGCCACACAGCCTTTCACGCGCAACACAGTACCTTCAACCTACAATCCCCCTACTTTCACCGACAAGGCCACGGCTGCGGGGATCAATGTGAGCCGCATGCCAATGTCAATGTCGGGTTGCGGAGGCTACTTTGACTATATGATGGGCGGCTCCGGAGCCGCAGTGGCCGATTATGACGGCGACGGGTATGACGATGTGTATGTCGTCGATATGTCGGGCATGGGTCATTTGTGGCACAACAACGGCAATGGCACATTCACTGATATGGCTATGATGGCTGGCATCCCTATGGTCATGATGCAGAGTGGAGCAAGCTGGGCTGACATCGATAACGATGGACACCCGGACCTGCTGATTCTGGTTTCGAATGGGATGAACGTGCTGCTCCACAACAACGGAGACGGAACCTTTACCGACATCAGCAGCGCTTTGCCGATGGACATGGAGATGCAGAATAACTTCAGCGCCACGTGGGGCGATTTTAACAACGACGGCCTACTCGACCTTTACATCACAGAACACGCCAATTGCATGGGGATGGATCAGGACGACCATCTCTATCAGAACATGGGCTCGGTCAACGGCCAGATCACATTTAACGATGTAACAAGTCTGTTGGGAGGAATGACGGCACCCCAGGTAAACGGCCGTGGCCTGGTAACCGCTTTTGTTGACTATAACGGTGACGGCCTCATTGACCTTTACGTAGGCAATGACATTGGCTATTCGTCACTTTCTTATCCCAACGTTCTTTGGAAGAACACCGGCTACAACTCCACGACGGGCCTATGGAGCTTTGCTGATGTTTCCGCGGCCACGAAAATGAACCTGCGCTACGACACGATGGGAATCGGAGTTGGCGACTTCAATCGCGACGGAGCGTTGGATTTTTATGTGACCAGCGTGGGCAACAGTGCCCTGATGGCACAGAACACCTCGAACGCCTTCACGAATATGGATGGGGCGGCAAATGTCCTGGGAAGCTTCTCCGATGCTCGTGCCGAGCGCGGTACCATTCCGCTGGTAGCTGGCGGAACTGGCCCGTCTCGCGCCTGGAGCACGGGCATGTATGACTTTAACAACGACGGGTGGCTCGACATATACACCGCGGGCGACCTGGGTGGAAAAGGCGAGGGTAATGGCGGCGCGATGATGATCGCCAATTATTTCTTGCTGAGCAACCAGGATGGTACGTTCCTGGATGATTCCATGGCCAGCGGCGTGACAGGCACCATGCAGTCGATGCCCACGGCAGTTTTTGCCGATTTTAACAACGATGGCTTCATGGATATCTTTGAACAAGGGATGATGGGAGATCCTCACCTCTACATCAATAACGCCGTCTCGAACGGAAATGCCAACTGGCTTGAAGTCAAGCTGGCGGGTACGACAAGCAATCGGGACGGCATAGGAGCACGCATTGTAGCGAACGTTAATGGTGTTAACCTGGTCCGCTATGTGGTAGACGGCGGCAACTACCAGGGTAACAGTACATTGACCCAGCATTTTGGTCTGGGTGCTTCAACCAGCGTAAATTCCCTTACCGTTTACTGGCCGAGCGGGATCGTCAGCTCGTTGAGCAATGTTCCTGCCAACCAGATCCTTACTGTGACGGAATAAAGTCACGTCAATCGTAACCTGCGATCGACCACCGGCCTAGAGAGTGCCCTGGAGAAATCCAGGGCACGGGCCGGCCGGTGGCTCGCAAATCCATTGCCCTGGATACGTAACAACGGACGAATTGTTTCGATCGTTCTGTGTGCCCCAAGGATTCTTTAACCCATAATTAATTGGCTCAAGATGGACAAAATGACTCATCGGATTTGCTGTGGGCGATACGGTATTGCATTAGCTTTCGTTGTTTTCGGATTAACTCTTGCATTGAAGCCCGCCGTAAGGTTAGCTGGTAGGCAGCAGTGGCAAAATGATCGCGCACACTCACTCGCACGAATATTCCCGGACGCATTGAATGCACATCCGGCCCTGGAGGGCTCCAATACGGGGAACCCGATTTCCCCCGACTTTTTCGGCCTTCATATCAATCGCATCAACACACCCTGGCCGGAGACCCCTTTTGGCTCACTGCGCGTTTATGATGATCTGACGCCATGGTTGAGGATTGAAGGTGAAGGGCGCAATCGCTATAGGTGGGAGATGTTGGACAGGTGGTTGGAGCGTGCGCGCCGCCACCAAGTGCAATTATTCTATACCTTCGCGAATACTCCAGACTGGGCCGCGGCAAACCCTGATGTTGTATGCGGTAACCCTATGCGCCGCGGCACTTGCTCGCCACCATCAGATCTTTTCGCCAATGCACCCTGTCAAGGCCCACTTTCAGGTGTTACGACAACTGACTGTCAATTTAAAGAGTACATCACCAGCCTCATGAATCGCGTTTGTACCGGCCAGGCCCCAAACCGGCATTGCCAAATTCAGAGTTATGGCTGCTGGAATGAGCCGAATCTGGACGGCTTCTGGTCTGGTACCTATGATGAACTGGCCAAGCTCTGCTCTGATGTGGTTACGACAGTTAAGGCGCAATGCGAGGATTGTCTTGTTGTTTCGCCCGAAATTTCAGCCGCGGCGGGCGGAGGGCGCAAGGCCAACGGCGAAAGCAGGGATTATGCGGAGTACCTGCGCCAGTTCCTGCGTGTTTATGCCAAGTACGGAAATTACCCCGACGTGGCGGCATTTCACGCTTATGCCGCCAGAACTTTTGGACTGGACCGTTCACCTTTTCCAGACACATTTCGTGGAAGTGACTGCCGCGGAGGTGGCAAAGAGCCTGATTGCCCGCAAACCTTGCCCGAAAAGATAGCCACTATGCGGTCGATTTACGACCGGAATGGAATGGCTGGAAAACCTCTTTGGATTACGGAGGGCGGCTGGGGTACTAACACTGAAATGCGAGATCCAGATGCCCAGGCGGCCTTTCTGTCCAGGTGGTATATTTTGCAGGCTTCAAACGGAGTACAGCGTGCATTTTGGTATATGTGGGACATGGGTGGCCGGCCGCAAGGCTGGGGAGGGCTATGGAGTGCGGAAGAAGGAACCAACCTGGCCGGTAAAGCGTACGGAGTTGTCTACCATTGGTTGGTGGGCGCAACTTTTTCCGATCCATGCCGGGCTAACAACACCGTGTGGACTTGCGTCCTGAGGAGGCCTGGTGGGTACGCGGCGGAAATTGTGTGGGACAATGCGAGCTCCTACCAGCATGAATTAAAGTCCCAATACCATGTAGATTCAAAATATCGCCAGTTTCGTGACTTAAACGGTGGCACCCACCCAATTTCGAACGGTACCGTAAGGATTGGCACAAAACCAATTCTTTTGGAAACTCGAACTCCTCTTTAAGGTCGAGGTGCATTTCAACCTATGATTGAACAAGTCCAGCTTGCCACCCCGGATTGTCCAAGTATGCTGAGTGATGGACCTCTCTTTGTGGTGGGCTTATGGCGTTCCGGAACGTCTTTGCTTTATGCATTGCTGAACCAGCATCCACAAGTTGCTTTGATGTATGAGGCTGAACTGCCTACTCTGCAACCAGTGTTTTGGAAAGGATCCAGCTCGGATTGGCTGGAGCGATGGCAATTCTGGAACCAGGCTCCGCAACGACACCGGCTTGAGGCTGCCTCCCTGGCTCATGGCCCGGTAAGCTTCCACAACGCATGCGTTTCCGCATACCTGCAGTTTGCCAAGGGCAAGAACGCGATGGTTTGGGGTGAGAAGTCGCCGAACTTCTTCGACAGGCTCAACAACCTGTCCCGTGCCTTTCCCAAGGCACGGTTTCTGGTTATCTGGAGGCACCCAGCCGCGATATGCCGTTCGATTTTGAACGCGGCATCAGGGAACTCATACTTTTCTAAATCCGGAATGACGTTACGCGCTCTGATTGGCTGCGAAGAGCTCAAGAAACAGTGCGACATCCTGGTTCGGAAAGGAGTTCCTTTCCATCAGATTGCATATGACGACCTGGTGAAGAATCCCGCCGGGACTTTGTCCGCGGTTTGCTCCTTCCTCGATATTCCCTTCGACGAAAGAATGTGCAGCCTCGAAGGGTCCGACAGTTCCGCCATATACGAGGGCGAGCATCACGGCGGAGTAAGGGGCAGGAAAAAGATCCAGGTGGCGGATGGCGCGGAGACGCTGGATTCCCAGACCAGGGCTAAAATCGAGCGATACGTCCGCTGGTGGAATAATATATACGAAGGTCAATGGCCGCCATTTGCCAGACCTGCGGATTTGGCAGGCGAGCTTCCCGGACGATTGGAGAGAACGATCGACCGCTGCAAATTCCGGTGTTACCGCGCCTTTGATGCCTTCACGCGCGTTACCTATTGCATAGCACCGCTCTGGCTCCTAAGGCTATACAGGTCCACGAAGGCAAGGGATCCCAACCCAAGCGCCTGAAGGGTTGTTGAAAGACCCAAGGCTGTCATGCTGAGCGGTGAGGAGTTCTTCTGTGCTAGCTTGAAAGCAAATGCCGAGATCCTTCGTCGCGCACATGATGGCTGGCGCGGAAAACTGTTGTGTGCAACCCGCTAAGACCTGATAACCACCCATAGACCTAGGAAGCCAAACAAGCAGGCGCGGGTACAGGGCGGGATGGCGCCCAGAGTTGATAGGCGTTCGACAGGCGTTTATGAATGCTCAATAGTAAGAATAAGACTTGGCAAGCTGCCTCGCCCTCGCTAGCATTACGAGAAACTAATGGTCAACCCGGGAAGGTGGCATAAGGGGAAGGCGCAGCCTTGCGTGTTGTCCGAACCAAAAAGGAGAAAATATGAAGGTGAAATTGAATTCCATGGCGATCGGTTTGTGCGCCAGCGTATGCGCAGCCATAGTGTTCACTTCTTTGGCCGTTGCGGCTGGATCCCAACAAAAAGTTCAGATCGTGAAGCCCGAAGCGCAAGGCATTTCGCTGCCGATGAGAGAACTGGCAGCGCCGCAACCGGGCGAAATAGCGCCTGCGGGCAGCGCCTCAGTGGCCCGGGTTGTAAGCGCGCCGGCAACAGCGAACCCGCCGGCAAAACCCTCTTCCAACGACCCGGTAGTGCAAACAACCCCCGAGCCGCTTTCCAGCACCATTAACGGGGTTAGCTTTAACGGCCTGGCAGCGATTCCGGGAGATGAACCCGCGCTTGCGGAGGCGAACGGCGCGGCCGGCGCCACCCAGTTTGTAGAAACCGTGGATGACTCTTATGCGGTTTACGATAAGACAACCGGTAAGCTTCTAGCCGGCCCGGTACCCATCTGGAGACTGTTCAAGGCCATCCCGGGTAATTGCGGAATGCACCTGGGTATAAACCTCAACGCACAGTACGATAAGCTTGCCGGCCGCTGGGTGCTCAACAGCCACGTCCAATTAACCTCGGGTTATCTGCAGTGCATTGCTGTCTCACAGACTTCTGATGCAACCGGGACCTACTACTTGTATGCTTACAACCTAAGCACAAATAAGGGGCAAAATTCACGATTGGGTCTTTGGTCCGACGCCTACTACTTGGCAGGAAACGAACTGAACCCGACAACCAACAAGTTTGTTACCGCAGTCGCCTGTGCCTTTGACCGTACTGCCATGCTGACTGGAGCAAAGGCAACTTCGGTATGCATAAATGTTGGAGGGACTTATCAATATCTGCTCCCCGGAGACTTGGATGGCACTACACCTCCTCCAACCGGTTCTCCCAATTACTACATGAACCTGGCTAAGAGCGCACTCAACATCTGGCAGTTCCATGTGGATTTTACTAACCCCACAAACTCAACCTTCACGGGTCCTACCGCAGTTGCCGTGGCAAGCTACACCAACGCCTGCCCGGGCAGCCATGGGGTTTGCATCCCTCAGTTAAATAGCTCGCAACTGCTTAACTCGGTATCGGGATTGCTCCTCTACAGGCTTGCCTACCGGAACCTGGGCACCTATGAGTCTTTGCTGGTGAGCCATACAGTTAACCCGCCAACGGCGGCCTATGCTGGAGTGCGATGGTACGAAGTGCGAAGCCCTGGTTCAGCCCCGACGCTTTACCAACAGGGCACTTTTTCTCCTGATGGTACAAGCCGGTGGGTCAGCAGTATTGCACAAGATAAACTGGGGAATATCGCGGTTGGATACAGTGTTTCAAGTTCAACCGTGAACCCCGGCATTGCCTACGCCGTAAGGGTTCCGAGTGACCCCCTCGGAACGCTTGAGACGGAAACCACCGCGCTGGCCGGGCCGGGAGCGCAGCAGCCTAAAGACGATGTGTGGGGCGACTACAGCAGCATGGCGGTCGATCCAACGGACGACTGCACCTTCTGGTACACCAACGAATACCTGCCTTCTAACGGAACCAATAACTGGGCAACTTACATCACGTCATTCAAGATCGCTGGGTGTATGTAATCCGCTAGCCTGGATAATTCGCGTTTTTGGAGACAACAAAAGCCTCCTGTGGTACAAACACGTTGTGGAGACGATGTTTGAAAATCCAAAGGAGGCTTTTGCTTGTACGACAATACCACGACACCGTGTTTGCTGTTTCCTGAAACCTTTTCCAAGCCCTTGGTGGCGCAATTTGATCAGCTCCAGGGCAGTTCCGATGGCGGCGCGATCCTGCTGAAAGCCGCCCACCAGAGACTGCTGAAGCTAGGCTCCAAGGTGTTGGCTTCGGTGCGCCGGGTGGCGATGCATCTTCCCGTCTCGTTTCCGTTCTTGAACAACTTTCGCCAGATCGCCCTTTCCTTCGGCGCCTTGAGCGGAAAGCCTGCTGATTCTTCCTGGAACATCCTTCCCATCTTTCGAGCCCAGCCGCAGCGAGGCTGCGGTGTCTTCACGATCCGCCCGAATCCCGCCCTTGCCCAATCCACAGGCAAAAGAAGCCCAGAAGTCGCCGGACCGGCTCCTCCAACCCTTCTGAAGATGCGCCAAGCGTCCCCAATCTGAACTTCGCCGCCCCTTCGTGAATAATGCAGGCCAGGGGCGTGCTGCATTAGGAGTCGCACGCCGCTCCTCCCATTGGTTCTCCCGTCGCCTCAAATCCTTCCAAAGCTCAACACATCCTTCCGGAGCTAAATACAAATCTAACCTAAATTCCGACCAGGATTTCGATTACTGAAAGGCAGCGGTGACTCCAAGCAACACCCTTATATTCGGTCACAGTTTTTTAAGGGAAGAATTGATCCGCCTGATTCCCTCGATTCAGTGATACCGTGTGACGCAATCGGACAATTAACAACTATTGGCCAGTTCCCGTCAAACTTACTTTCTGCTGGCCTGTACCCGCATTGTCGTTCAAGGTGACTTTGCCAGTTTGCGTGCCCGTTACTTTTGGCGTAAAGGTGACACTCAGGCTGCAGGATTTATCCGCTGCCAGGCTTGAGCCACAGGTGTTGGTTTCCGCAAAATTGCCAGAGGTCGTAATGCTGGTAATAGCCAGTGCCGCGTTGCCGGTGTTCGTAACTGTCACGCTAAGCGGTGAACTGGTAGTTCCAACTGTAGTTGTTGGAAAAGTAAGCGAAGTTGGGGTTAGGGAGACAAGCGGCGCCAGGCCTGTGCCGTTCAGACTGACGCTCTGCTGACCGTTCCCGCCATTGTCTGCAATCTTCAGCGTTCCTTTGCGTGTGCCCTCACCGGTGGGAGAAAAAGTAATGTTTGCCGTGCAGCTTTTTCCCGCCGCCAGGCCGGAGCCGCAGGTGTTTGTCTCCGCGAAGTTGCCGGTTGTTGAAAAGCTTGTAAAGGTTAGCGAAGCGTTACCGGTATTTGTTATCGTTACAGCCAAAGGTGAGCTGGCGCTTCCAACCTGGGTAGCCGGAAAGCTCAAGCTGGTGGGTGATAGCGTCACCAGCGGAGCCAAACCCGTGCCCGTCAGCGTAATGTACTGGTTCACCGTTCCCTCAGTAATTTGCAAATCAGCTTTGCGAGCTCCTTCTGCACCCGGTTTGAAAGTAATCGAAATGTTACAACTTGAATTAGGGAGCACAAAGGCCCCGCAGGTATTCGTTTGGCTAAAATCGCTTCTGTTCGCGCCCGTAAAAGAAAGGCCGGAAATAGCTAATGTCGCGCTGCCCGTACTAGAAAGAGTTACCGTCTGTGGTCCGCTTGTTGTATCAACGATCTGATTTCCAAAGTTGACAGAGGTCGGGCTGAGGCTGCCCAGGCTGATCTGAGTGAAGATGGTGGCATCGGCCTGGTTGAAGTTGGCAGTGACAAGGTCCAATGCGCCATCATTGTCAAAATCTGCTGCGGTAATCGAGAGCGGCTCAGCTCCGGTTGCAAAGTTTGAGGCCGCCTCAAAGGTTCCATTAGCGACTCCCAACAAAATGGAGACTTCCGCGCTTCCTGCACCGGTTGCGGCAAGGTCCACAATTCCGTCGCCGTTAAAGTCTGCCGCTGCGAGGGCGCTGGGAGTTGTCGCAGTGGAATAGGCCACTGCGTTTTGAAATGTTCCGTTACCGTTCCCAAGCAGAATAGAGATGGTATTATCAGTTTCATTTGCGATTGCCAAATCAAGCCTGTGGTCGCCGTTGAAGTCTGCGGTAATAACGGAGTCCGGATTGTTCCCGGTGTTAAATTGGGACTGGGCCTGGAAGGTTCCGTCACCATTGCCCAGAAGGACTGAGACGGTTCCACCTGTTGAGCCAAAGTTATTGTTGGCGACCACCACGTCCAACTTTCCATCGCCATTAAAATCTCCCACAGAAACGGAGATTGGAAAGGTACCGACTGCATAAGTAACGGGAGACTTGAAAGTCCCATTGCCGTTCCCCAGGAGGATCGATACCTGATCAAGCGCTAAGTCGACCACGCAAAGATCAAGAAATCCGTCGCGATTAAAATCTGCTGCCGCCAGCGCCACCGACGACAGGCCAGCCTGGTAATCGAGGTGAGTCTGGAAGGTTCCATCTCCATTGCCGATCAGGATCGAAACCGTTCCCGCGCCATTATTGGCTACAGCCAGGTCCAATTTGCCATCTTCATTGAAATCGCCAGCGATAATTGCATGGGGGCCGCTTCCCACGGCATAGATTACCTGGTTTTGGAACGTTCCATCGCCGTTGCCAAGCAGGATTGAGACAGTGTCATCCAGATAATTCGCAATGGCTAGATCCAACTTCCCATCGCCGTTAAAATCACCATAGGTTATGGCACGGGGGGAATTACCTGTGGTCACCGCGGCATTCTTGAGGGAGAGCGCCGGGGCTGGCCCCGACACTTCAAAAAACACGGTATTGGAAAGCCCTCCGCCCGGACCTGGATTAAGCACGGTGATCAGTGCGGTGGCAGGCACAGCGATATCGGCGGCCAAAATCTGCGCAGTCAGGATGGCTGAACTTACAAATGTAGTTGTACGAGTTTTGCCGTTCCACTCCACACTTGCTCCGGAGACGAATCCCGTTCCATGTACTGTCAATGTAAAGGCACTGCCTCCCGGGGCTTTGGTTGAGGGTGACACGGGTTGGTAGAGGAGGGGCGTGCTATTGAGTGCAAAAAGTGCGGCCGGAAATGTGCACGCAATGAAAAAAAGCAGAGCTGTAATGCGCATAGAAGGCTTCAAACGGCAGAAAGCTCGAAAGGCGAAGTTCAACTCAGTCACCGAAGTATCCTCCAACTGCCCTTTTTATGGAATCGCTCACAAATTGCTTTACTTGGTGGGCTGCCAGGTTCCTGTTAGAAAGGATCCAAAGGTAATCCAGACCATTCACTGCAGCAGCAGCGGCTTGGTTCCAATCGTGATGATATGGTTTGAAGGGATTGAATAGAGATTGCCAAGGGTGTCCTGGTATTCCGTATACTGCGTAGGAGCGGTATAGGAAAGATTGCCGTTGGTGTTCCACACGGCCATTGCGGATTTTCCATTACTTAAAGTCAGGTCACACGTATAAGTGGCGTTATAAAGGGTTCCTCCATTCAGGGAGCATCCACTTGGCATTTGCGCACCCGAGAGCCAATTCTCAACCTGCTGATAGGCCACGCCGGGTTCCAGGATTCCGGCGATGGGATCCCATAGCGTACCCCAAATTGCGTTGTCCCACGCGTACCAGTAATAGACCACGACGTCATTTGCCCAATGTAGGATGTAATGGCGAGCGACAAATGCAGTGCGAAAGTCCTGGTTATCGGAGGCGTTGGGATATTTTCCCCATGAAGCTTCCGTGTCCCACAGCGGCTTTGTGGCAATTCCATACTTGACCATCAGAGATTTGAGGGGGACCGTCTTAAATCCACCAATCGATTCAGGAACGTCGTTGGTTAAGACGTCGGGGTAGCCATGGAGACTGACCACATCCACGTCCGTTGTTCCTCCCGAGCCCCAATAGCTATCCATATAGACGGACGTAAGGGCGGAGGGCGAAGCAATAAGCGCGCTGGGATCGGTTGACCTTATGATGTCATGCTCAGCGTTGGTTAGCGAAATCATGTCACTAACCGTGCCTGAGAAGGTGAGTGTTTGATCCGGCTCATTCCACAATTCGTACATCAGTATTTGGCCTTTGTAGCGTGAGACAAGCGCAGTCACGTAGTCCTGCCAGGAGGAGAGATTTGACACTGTTGAAGTGCAGATCATGACGCCGTCATTGGGATCAGGAGAGCAGGTGGATTGATCGGCGGCAGCCCAGGGGGGAATGTACAAGTTAGTGTAGTAGTAGGTCAGGCCGTGTGATTGGGCGGAGGCAATATATGAATCAATTTGACCCCAGTCGTAAGTGCCCTGTATCTGCTCAATATAGGGCCACGTTACAAATGAGCCCTTGCCAAGCGCCCCTATATTCACCGTAGGCCAGTTGGATGGACTCATGATGGCCAATCCAAATAAATTGCTCGGGATGGTAGCCAGGGAAGGTTGTGCGGTGCGTAGATGAATTCGCCTTGGGAGTTCCAGCGAATTGTTCACGCTTACCCCTACCCAAAGGCCTTGGGCGTGTGTGTAATCGTAGGGCTTTCCGGTGAAAAGATAGGCGTGATGACCATCCCGAAATTGCTCTCCCAGCACAACACTGAATCTGCCGTCGGGCGGCAGATTAAGGTTGTGGGTTTCGGACCACAGCTTTCCTCCGCCATCTGGCTGTCCATAAACTGCAAATGTTACTTGGGTAGGACCTGAATAGAAGATGCCTTGAGGATTCTTGAGGACGCCTTGGCATTTAAGCCAGGCAGGCTGTTGAGCCTCCACTAGTAACGATGCGCCGAGCGTGAGGCAGATTATGGAGAGGGTTCTCCATACATTCGCCATCGACTTCAGCATGGCATTCCTCCTCGGTCGCCGGGAGAGTTTGCTGTCCAGAGTTAGACGTTCCGATTCCGAATTGTGATCCCCCTCCTTTATCACGTTTCGAAAGCTGGTTCCCTGTATCGCTCAGTTCCCGGTCTACCTAAACGGTCACCTTGGTAATAAAATCACGTCGACGTTAATTGTTACAAAGCCTCGGATCGGCGATCTTTCCGGATGGGATGTGTTTTCAATGCAGTCGTGCCGCTTAGGCGGCACTTCAGCAACTGCATACCCTTTTAAGCCAGGGAAGATTCTATTGCAACCCAACCGTCCTGGGAGCGGCAGTTCCCAACGGATTTTCTAATCCCACTTGCTGATCTTCGGTACTTTCTGGAAAAAGCTTGAAAGGCGACGGTATTCATCATCCAACTTGGCATGGCGTTGGGTACTCACAAAAAGCCGCTTTACCTGTGATATCATTTGCAATTCGGCTCCAGAAATTTGAAGCGAATATTAAAACCTAGTTTTCTGAATTTGCCAACTCTTACCTGCGCGTCGCAAAGATATACAGGCGGTGAAACGGTATGCCAAAGTTTTTCCTTTACAACCTCATTACAGTTGCGATGCTCGCTGTCACCGCAGGCTCATTGCGGTCCGAAGAACATGTTCCCTCTGTTAGCGCTGAGGTAGGGCCATGCACCGCAGATTTCAGAGTTCTCGATGCTACATCAAAACCCATTTACAACGCGAGCGTGCACCTTGACCTGGTTTATGGGTTTATGAATCGGCGCGGGTCCGACCTAGAAGTCTATACAGATGATAAGGGCCAGGCACGTTTGGAGGGACTCCCGCGCAAGCTGAAGAGGCCGGTTGATATCACAATCAGGGCAAGAGACAAGGTGAAGACGGTAATGTTCGACCCTTCAGTTGACTGCCATCCGAGCTACGAAGTTACGCTTTCGGCCAAGTGAATGTGTGCGACATGTCCTTTTCCGCAGTCAGGTCTTTTTGGGCCTTCGGATTTTTGTTTACAACGCCGCATATCTATGTTTTTGTTCATAGCGGATGATTGCACCAGGGCCTGAAGAACACGTTGACATTGCTGTTAAACTTATCTAAGAATACACTCATGCGTACTGATATAACCTTTTCACAAGCTCCTCGAACATCGTCAATGAGTTGCCGCCTATTGGTTCGCCAGGAACAGGAAATAGCAGAAGTTGCCCAATTTATCGTGGAAGGAATCCAGGTTGGCCAGCAAGTAGTTACCATGGGCGGGGCTAATTTTTTACGTGAAGCCGCCCAGGAACTTACTTCCACAGGGTTGAAAACGGATGCACTACTGCGCAACGGGAGACTTGTATTCTTAACAGCTCCGAACTGTATCTCCAGCCTGATGAAGCCGGATGATCCCGGGCAGCGCGTACCAGTTCGTTCCAATGCCCCGCTTTTGCGATGGATTACCGACTGGTCGTGGGCGTATCGGGACGGCAACGAACTGCATAAGGCCGTGGAGGTGCAGCGTCGCATTCATGACTTTGTGCGGTCGCTTGGAGCTTTATCAGTCTGCACAGTAGCCAACCCGGAGTTGCACCGCAATTCATTGCTGGCATTGCTGGCGGATCATAGACGCGCAATGCGCCTTGCCGATAAGACCGGTGTACCTTCCGCGGAAGAGGGTTTGCCGAATTACCTGCGGCGGTTCAGCTAGACTGATGCAAAGTCCTCCTGGCTGGTGACGCGAGTTGCATGACTGTTCGCCCAAAGGGGTAGGTGCCCTCACGAACAGACAGGGTGGACCTCAGCTGAGAGAGTCCCCCTTAAAAGCGTGATGGCTGGCCAGCGGATCAACTTTCTCTCAACAGCCCAGTTGTCGCAGCTTGCCGAGTTGCAACTGCAACCATTGCATCATCAGGCGATGGGGTTCGCCTTCGAACGTCCTTCCCGGACTGATGACTCCTACAAAAAACGCTAGGTTTTGTCAAACATCGCGGGAGGAAGCACAGTTTTGCGCATTTTATTGATGAGTGGCTTTGGGGTTCTTGGAACGTTAGCGCGGTACGGATTGCAAGGCCTTGTTCAAGAGCATTCAGGGGCCGGATTTCCTGCCGGAACCATGGCCGTAAACCTCTCAGGTTGCTTTTTTCTGGGCCTGATCGGTCAATTCGCTTTGAACCATCTGTCATTCCCGCCGGATTGGCGCATTGCCATTACGGTGGGCTTCTTTGGAGCCTTCACAACGTTTTCAACCTTCAGTTGGGAAGCGGGACACATGTTGATGGACGGCGAATGGTGGAAAGCCACGGCATATATTGGAATAAGCCTATTCTTTGGTCTCATTCTGCTTCTGGCTGGCATCAGGCTGGCCGACCGCATTTCCTAGATTCCTAAATCCCTGGCAGAATTCAATCTTAAAAAAATTCCGGTGCAACGCCAGTGTGGACAGCCCTATTTCACACGCGCCGCATGCTTAAGGAGCGAAGTCACACCTTGGTAATGCGGCCGGGGATTGGAATTGACATAAGCCGCGATATCAAACGCCTGTAGTGTCGTCAGGCTTCCTGGTTGTGTCGGCGGCATGCTGAATTTGATAAATGCCGCCATTTTCTCCACATGACTCATTCCCGCTCCGTCATTAAATGACCGCGGTCCCCATAAGGGGGGAAACATGCCCGGCAATCCTGCGCCGGTCAGTTGATGGCACATGGCGCATGTTGAAACGTAAAGCTTCCTGCCGGCAGCGGGATCAACGTGCGCCGGTTGTTGCAGGGGCAGAAGCCCGCGCCCTTCTAATGTTGTGCCCATCGGTATTCCTGCCGACAACCAATTCATGTAGGTAACCAGGGCTATCATTTCCGGTTTGCTGGGTCCCAGAGGTTTTCCATTCATACTGCGCTCAAAACACTCCGAAAGCCTCTCTTCTATGGTAATCACGCGGCGGTCGCGGCTGGAATAAGCTGGGAATACGGTGGTTACCCCAGCCAGCGGGGCGGAGAAAGACGCCGCACCGTTCTTCAAATGGCAATCAGTACATTTCAGGTCATTGCCTACATAGGGCGCGGTGTATTTTTGCGGATTCTGGATAATTGAAAGACCCAGCCGAATAGAGTCGCCCAGGGGTCCGCTGGGAATCTTTGAAGGGTCGGGCGTCCGCAAAGAGTACTTCTTTCCAGTCGCTTGTTCATTCGGATTGACGCGCAAGGCTTCAGGTGATTTTTCACCCGCCTTTGCAGATGCGCGCAACAACATCGCCGCAGCGCACGCTGCTGCGAGACCAAGCCCAGTCAGACTTATCACAATAATCCGGAGTGATCTGTGACCTGTTCTGAGATTTATCATTGGCGTGATGGAACTCCAAAGCCGTATTCGTGATAGATCGCCTGAGCGGTCTCAGTTTTCAGAAAAGCCACCCAATCCTCCGCTGCCTGCGGATGGGGCGCATTGGATAGAACGCCTGCCGCGTAAACGCCGGTCGTGTTATATTCCGCTGGAATTTTCACACCCTCGATCGGATTACCGATCATCATCTGGAACTTCACTTCTGACTGCCAGGTGACTCCGGCATCGGAATTCCCTTGCATAATGCGCATAGCTGTTTGGCGGTGATGGATATGGGTTAGAAACGTTGTTCCCGTCCTCCGTTTATCCATCATGACTCGACCCACCAATTCTTCCCCTCCTGCTTTCCTCAATGAGTTTTCTATCAATCGGGCAACGCCCTCCCATTCAGGATTAGGCATGGATAGCCGAATATTCTCCCGCCCAAGATCCTTAAGAGAATGGATGCCTTTTGGATTCCCCTTGCGGATCATGATCATCAGGTTGTTAGTGGCGTAATGCGCCACGTTGTGGACTTTGTTCTGCGCCGTCATCTCGTCCAGCCGCTTTGCTCCCGCCTCATAGACGTCAGGTTTAATGCTTAGGGTTAAATTACCAAGCGTTATTGTGTTCTGATTTTCCATTTGACGCAGCAGGATGCCGGGAGGCAATGTCTCGTAGTAAATCTTCCCTTTCAAATCCGGATGCTGGCTCTCGAATGCAGCAACCAGGCGTGGCAGCACCATAAACTGGTTCCCGCCTATAAACAAAACCAACTTTGCGTCGCAGGGGTTGCCGTGCAAATCCGGATTGTTGTCCACCTCATCAACTTGGAACGTGGCGCCCTGATAGCCGGCCGGGTTGTTCTTGCCGTGGCTCCAGGGTGGAAACGCCTGCGAGCGCGCGGCAGTGGGCAGACTAAGTGCCGCCAGAGCCACCAAACCTAACCACACGACACTGTGAACCTTCGTCCTGATCCTCACTAGCACACTCCTCCAGATACATTTGCATGGGTTATGACAGCGTGATGTAGCTGAAATGCCCGTCCTGTTGAAGCACGGCGATCGTTGCCACCATGGACGGAACCACCGTTGCCCCTGGGATTTTATGTTGAAGAATCTCCTTCACCAGGTTTTCCGGTTTAACATCCATATGAAACTTGCCGATCAGCTTGCGTGATTGTTCTTCCGTGGCGGTGTGGCAAATCAGAAAGCCCACGCCCCTGCGTTGCAGCGCTTGAATGCTGTGATCCTGATATACGGAAGCTGCGTCGTTCAGATTGTGGTTCTCGGGGTTCGATGTGCTCTTGTAAAAGATGTTCCGCGTTGCGGGTTGGCCTGTTCTGGGGTCATTGACGCCGGTAAATTCTCCCAACCGGAATTTGGCCCAGGCGGCATCGTCAAAATTCAGAAAATTTGCCAGCCCATGGAGTCCAGCCACAATGTTGATTGCCTCTGCTTTGGCTCCAAAACTGAATTGCAGACCGTTGAGTGAGTTTTTGATATTGTTCAGGAAAATGCCGTCATTAATCCGGGTTATGTCGTAAACTTGGCGATAACGAGCCCGCTTCTTCAGAATGGTTTCCAACCCCTCGTGAGACCATTCGCCTGGTTTTTGAATGAGTTGTGCAGCCGCGGGTGTGGCCAGAGTTGCTCCTGCAGCGCCGGCAAGCCCCACCGAAAGAAAAGCCTTCCTTGAGATGTTCATTTACGTTCTTCTCCGCCAGTTTAAGTTAGATTTTGTTCGGGTTCGCCTTACTCGAGTGGAAAGTCGCTCGAAGGAATGTCCCTTCATATTTTACACGAACTGTTGGCCACTTGACGCCCCCTTGCGGCTCTGATCGTTAGGTTACCCGAAGGCGAGTCCTTTGAAACCAGCCAGGCGAGTCGAGGTTACACGCCATGTATAACTGCCTGCGGCCCGGACAAACTCATTCGCCTGTCCAGCGATTTGCCTGGCTACTGATTGGATGCAGTGGTGGCCGAGGATGTAACTTGCAGGGCATAAAGGGTGATTCGGGATCTGCTTATCTGAACACAAGACGGAGAAAAGCGCAAGTGTGATCGTCACTGCGGCAAAAATATATGGGCTGGAAGATTAGCATGAGTAGTTGAGTCCGAAGGCTGCCAGAACGCTCGCTGGATGGAGTTGATAAGTGGTTTTGAGCGAACGTCTGTTCGACAAGTGGCCATGACAAATTAACGCGGAGGGTCAAACGATGCGAAGAACTTTGATCGCGATTCCAGCGCTTGCTGCTTTATTGCTTTGCGCTTCTCGAGTGCAGATTGCAGCTTCGGACCAGGCTACGACAATTGATCCGTCCGCTTTAAAGCTGTTTGCCCCGTTACCTGCCAATTTTGACTCGTCTCAAAACCCTTCCACACCCGCAAAGGTTCGCTTGGGCAGGATGCTCTACTACGATAAGGCTCTTTCCCGCAGCCAGACGGTCTCCTGTAATACCTGCCATATGTTAAATAAGTACGGTGTGGATGGCGAGCCGACATCGACCGGGTTCAAAGGGCAACACGGTACCCGGAATTCACCAACCGTTTACAATGCAGCCGCGCAATTTAGGCAGTTTTGGGACGGCAGAGCCGCGGATGTAGAGGAACAGGCAAAAGGCCCGGTACTCAATCCCGTCGAAATGGCCATGCCCTCCGCGGAGGCTGTCACAGCGAAACTGAAGTCCATACCCGGCTACCGGCGCGCCTTTGAGGAAGCGTTTCCAGGCCAATCCGACCCAGTCACCTTTGATAACGCCGCACTCGCAATTGGAGCCTTCGAGCGGGGACTGACCACACCCTCGCGCTGGGACAGGTTTCTCAAGGGAGATTCAGCCGCTCTAACCCCGGCTGAAAAGAAAGGGTTTCAGGTCTTTGTTGCGACAGGCTGTCCCATGTGTCATTCCAGCGCGCTTTTAGGCGGAACCATGTACCAGAAACTGGGACTGGTTAAACCGTATCCTAACGAGTCGGATCTTGGCCGCTATGACGTGACAAAAAATGTTGCGGACAGGATGCTATTCAAAGTTCCGTCACTCCGCAATGTGACGAAGACCGGCCCGTACTTCCACGATGGCCAGGTCAAGACTTTGAATGCGGCTGTTTCCCAGATGGCTGAATATCAGCTGGGAAAACAGCTGAAGCCAACGGAAGTACGTTCGATCGTTACCTGGTTGGGTGCATTAACCGGAAGCCTTCCAGAAGGCTACATCAAGGAGCCAGTGCTTCCTGTTCGAGGTCGTGGATCAAGCCGGGCAGGAAGGTAAAAAAGCAGTCTTTGGCGATACCGTTCCATGTGGCAGACAAGATTATTCGCAACCGGTTTCTCGCAAGCACGCATCTTTGCTCTGAATGGTGCCTGAGTGGCAACAACCGGTTCCGAAGCATTTGGCATTCGAACTGGAATGCGGTGTTGATCGAGCTTGAGGCGGAACGGACGTAAACCCGTCAGGCAAAGTCTAGATACCGGCATTTGACGGTGCGAACAGGCCCTTATATAATTTGAGGTGGACCGATCCAGCCTATGCAACGATTATTTCGATTGATCTCCGCAATCCTTATTTTCGCGTTTCTAGCGCCTGCCACCGTATGTTTTGGCGGTGGAAGCGTCTGGGGCGCCCGGGAATCCTGCTGCAAGCCAATACCTGGCCGCTGCGGGAATCACTCAAGTTCAGGCTCACTTAGCTGCTGCCAATGTGCACACCCGGTACCTGCCCAGGCTTCTGCTGACTGGCCTGCATTGCGAAGCATAGCGGGCGCAGCAAAGACGCCTGTCATCATGGGCCTCAATCCACCCCTGGCCCCCAAAGCCTGTCCAAACGGCTACGGGTCAATCGCTTTCGCCTCATCTCTGGTCCACACACCGATATTTATTCTGAATTCATCCATTCTCATTTAGTGTTTTTCCCTCCTACTCTAATTATGTCCGTTTGATCCATTGGCTTGCGCCAGAGATTTATTGCTGCGCGTTCGTCCATGCATTGAAGACCTAGGAGTATTTATGAGAACACCTTTTCTAATAACCCTCGTTTCTTTATTTCTTGCTTTCAATCGTCCGGCCCAATGCGCAGCAGCCTCCCGGCGTTACCCAAACGCACCGGCTGCTGCCACGAACGCCTCCAGTAATTGGAGCACCCCGGCAACGCTGCGCCATGGCCTGCGGCGGGAAAGTGGAGTGTTAATCCTCACCGCGCGGCAGGTTGAGTTTCGCCCGCGCAGGGGCCTTGCCCTGCGATGGAAATATGAGGACGTCAAGACATTTCGTTTAACCGATCGGCGCTTTACCATTTGGGGTTACGAAAACCGACACTGGCCGATTCCCGGTGAGCGCAGCTTCAACTTCCGTTTGGCAACGCCTATCCCCGCCTCCATTTCCGCGAATCTGGCCAACAGGGTCGGTAAACCTTCCTCGAATGCTCGCCCGGACACCGTAGTGGCGGCGCAGCTTGTAATTGACGCCCGCCACGAAAAGAGGCTGGGCGGCAGCAACGGTACGCTCCGCTTTCAGGCGAATGGAATCGACTACATCGCCGTGCCGAAAGACGACAGCCGAAGCTGGCGCTGGGCTGACATTCAGACCATTGCACTGACAGACCCTTACCACTTTCGCGTGGCGGGATACCGGGAGATTTATGACTTCTCCTTAAAAAAGCCGATGGACAGCGCGTTTTTCGACAAACTTTGGGACCAGTTTTATGGCAAAGGCTTGAACTTGCAAGCCGGAGCAGGAGGTGAGGCTCAATGAAAACCACCTCAAGGCTCGCAGTTGTTATACTAGCCGCCTTGCCGTCTGTCGCAAGGCTTTCGGGCCAGCAAGGGCCGGCAGAACCTGCGGCCCCCTTGCCAGCGAGTAATGGAACCCGGCGACTGAGCATGCGTGAAGGTTTGCTCCCTGTCGCGGTACTGGAAAAGCCCTCCATAGAGGACACGGCAACGGATCCGAAGAACAGTCAACCTACGCCGCTGACTAAGCTGGTTTCAGAAGCCGAGAAAAGCAATCCGAGAATACTGGCGGCCCTAAGGGCCTGGCAGGCTGCGGCGCAGCTTCCCTCGCAGGTCTCCACGCTTCCCGACCCGCAGCTTACCTTCCAGCAACTCAGCGTAGGCAGCCCACGCCCTTTCGCCGGCTTTACGAACAATAACTTCGCATACGCGGGGCTGGGCATCTCGCAGGATCTTCCTTTTCCGGGGAAACTTAAGCTGCGTGGCGAAGCGGCCAGCCGTGAAGCTTCTGCTGCGCGCGATGCATATAGGGCAGTGCGGCTCGACATCCGCAACCAGTTGAAGGCAGCGTATTTTCAACTGAGTGCCGTTCAGGAACAGATGATGATTCTCAGGCACGATAACCAGTTACTTTCGCAAATCCTGACCATTGCCGGCGCGCGTTACCGCACCGGGAAGGGCAACCAGCAGGACATACTCCGCGCGCAACTGCAACAGACCAAATTGCTGCGCGATCAGGAACTGCTGATGCAGCGAGAGTCAGTCCTGCAGGCTCGATTGCTGCAAATCCTTAATCGGCCCGCAGGCTCGCCGGCCATCGTTGCGGACCGCATGACTGAAACCGCAATAGACGCTACCCCCGAAGCCCTTCTTGATAAAGTTCGCCAGGGCAATCCTGCCATTGGCGCGGAGCAGGAAATGGTGCGACGCCAAAGTCTGCAGATTGAATTAGCTCGAAAAGATTTTTATCCCGATTTCAACGTTCAATACATGTGGCAGCAGACGGGCCCGCCATTCCCCAATTACTACATGCTGACATTAGGAGTGCGTGTGCCGATCTTCAGGCGGCGCAAACAGCGGCCAGAACTGGCGCAGGCTGCGGCACAGCTTGACCAGGAACGACACCAGTATGAAGCTCAGGTGCAGCAGGCATACTTCGAAGTGCGCGATCAATTTTTGCAGGCTGAAACATCCTCGCGTCTCCTGAAGATCGATCGCGAGGGCCTGATTCCCCAAAGCCTGGCGGCGTTTCGTGCGGGTCTGGCCGCGTATGAGGCGGGGACGGAGGATTTCGAATCCCTATTTGCCTCCTTCCGGGACGTCCTAAATCTTGATGAGGAGTATTGGACGACCTTGAGTGAGCATGAGACTGCTGTGGCCAGAATTGAGCAATTGACTGGCGCCAATTTTCACCAGGGAGGGCTATGATGCGCGAAACCAAGAAGGTGTTGGGTGTTGCGATTGCGCTGAACGTCTTGCTGGGGGCGGGCCTTACTGATGTGGCATGGCGTCTGCATGAGAAACGCTACCCTGCTGCCTCTCCTTCAATGGCTGTGGCGAACCCAGCCGCTGCGGAAAGTACGTCCGCGCCGCAGGCTGACGTTAGTGCGGCCGTTCCAGGGGAACAGGGTGCCGGGCCGCGGCTGGTCCCTTTGCAACTGGGCCCTCAGCGATTGCAAAGGATAGGCATAACAACCGCGCCCCTGCAGGTGAAGAACTTGAGCATGGATATTCGCACTGCGGGCGACGTAGAAGCCGATGAACAGAACATTTCCTACGTACAGCTTCGGTTTCCCGGCTGGATACAAAAAGTGTTTGTTAACGCCACCTACCAGTTTGTCCGCAAGGGTGAACCGCTACTTAGCGTTTACAGTCCGGACTTGGTGACAACAGAAAAAGAGTACCTGCTCGCCCGCCAAAACCAGAGCTTGCTTGCCTCCAGTACAATACCGGGTGTCGCGGCAGGAGCGGATTCATTGCTTAGGGCCGCGACTGCCAGATTAGCTCAGTGGAATGTGCCAGCCCGTGAAATCTCGCAATTGGAAGCGACGGGAGCAGTGCGGCAGGATCTTGAAATTGATTCCCCGGCGAGCGGCTTCGTAACTGACCGGCAGGCGTTTCCCAACCTCTACGCCCAGCCGGAAACGCGCCTGTATACCATTACCGACCTTTCCACTGTGTGGGTGTACGCCGAAATGTTTCAGAACGAACTCAATGCCATTCGTCCGGGAATGCCGGCCTCGATTACCGTTGATACATTCCCCGGACGCACCTTTCGAGGCCGGGTGGATCTGATCTGGCCGCAGGTTGATATGACCACTCGCACCGCTCGCGTGCGGTTTGTTTTTCCAAACCCGGGTTTGCTGTTAAAGCCTGGGATGTTTGTGAATGTTGTCATCAGGTCTCCGCTTGGAAAGCGCATGGCCATTCCGGCTTCTGGCGTGCTGATGTCGGGTGAGAAGTCGATTGCCTTTGTCGATCGAGGCGATGGCTATCTGGAACCAAGGGAAATTCAGTTGGGTGAACGCGCCGGCGACGAATATGTTGTGCTTGGCGGACTGAAGGCCGGCGAAAACGTTGTGACTTCGGCAAACTTTCTCATTGATTCTGAAAGCCAGTTGCAGGCGGCTATTGGCGCGTTTGTTCCACCTCCGCCCGGGGCGGGAGCCGCAGCAGCGATGAATACCCCCATAACCACGAATCAGCCTCAAATTCAGTTCACCTCAGATCCATCGCCGCCTCGCAAAGGGGCCAACACTTTTCGCGTGCGTGTTACAGGCTCTGACGGGACGCCTTTAACCGGGGCCACGATTACCCTGACCTTTTTCATGCCTGCTATGCCTTCCATGGGGATGGCCGCTATGCGCGAAACGTTTACACTCAGCGACCGGGGCGGAGGACTCTACGAGGGTTCAGGAGGGTTGCCCAGCGGCGGCAACTGGCAGGTGACGATCGTGGCTTCGAAAGGCGGCAGCACGGTGGCCAGCCGCCAGATGAGCATTTCCTCCTCAGGAGGTATGTAGCGTGATTGCGCGATGGATTAGGGCCTGTGCACGGAACCGATTCCTGGTACTGACCGGAACCGCGCTGCTGGTGTTGGCTGGATTCTGGGCGATGAGCCGGATTCCTCTCGATGCACTGCCCGATATTTCTGACGTTCAAGTGATCATTCACACTGAGTGGCCGGGTGAGCCTCCCAATGTAATTGAGGATCAGGTGACTTATCCGATTGTTACTTCTATGCTGGCGGCGCCCCAGGTTAAGGCGGTTCGAGCCCAAACCATGTTTGGCGACTCCTACGTCTTTGTGATTTTTCAGGATGGCACTGACCTCTATTGGGCGCGCTCGCGGGTTCTTGAATACCTGCAGCAAATAGGCGGCCGCCTGCCGGCAGAAGTCCATCCGGCGATCGGGCCCGATGCCACGGGCGCCGGCTGGGTGTATGAGTATGCCCTGGTCGATCATACGCATCGTTACAGCCTGGCCGATCTGCGAAGCCTTCAGGATTGGTACCTTCGCTATCAGTTCGAGACCGTCCCCGGAGTAGCGGAGGTTGCTGCGATCGGCGGTTTTGTGCGGCAGTATCAAGTGCAATTGGATCCGGCAAAACTGCTCGCCTACGGAATCCCTCTTCGCACTGTAATCGACCGGGTACGCGAGAGTACGAACGAAGTGGGTGGGCGCCTGCTGGAGATGGGCGGCGCGGAATACATGATCCGGGGATTAGGTTATCTGCGCTCCACCCAGGACTTGGCTCTGACGCCGGTTGGCGCCAAGAACGGCGTGCCGGTTCTTGTGCGCGACCTGGGGACCGTTGGCTTTGGCCCCGAGATCCGCCGCGGAGTCGCGGATTGGAACGGTGATGGAGAGACCGCAGGCGGCATCGTCATCATGCGGTATGGCGTCAATGCCCTCACCGTAATTGACGGCATCAAACAAAAGCTCGCGTCAATTGCGCCATCCCTGCCGCGTGGAATCGAGGTAAAAGCCGGGTACGATCGCTCGGGCCTGATTCGTGATTCAATTCATACGCTGGAGCGTGACCTGATAGAAGAGGCCATCATCGTCAGTCTCGTCACCATCGTCTTCCTTTTTCATTTTCGCTCTGCCCTGGTGCCGATTCTCAGTTTGCCGGTGGCTGTGCTGGCCAGCTTTCTGCCCATGTATTTTCTCCATGTCAGTTCCAACATCATGTCATTGGGCGGGCTTGCGCTGGCGATCGGTGTGCTTGTGGATGCCTCCATTGTGATGGTTGAAAACGGCTACCGCCATCTTTCCGAATGGCAAGGCCGGACAGGCGCGGAGGGCGGGGAACAACCGGACGCGCCCCGGGCTTCGAGCGCCCCGCACCTTGCTTTAACAAGTCGAGAGCGGCGGAAAGTGCTGATCGACGCAGCCTGCCAGGTAGGCCCGCCAATCTTTTTCTCGCTACTGATTATTGTGGTGTCGTTTCTGCCGGTGTTCCTGCTGGAGGCGCAGGAAGGGCGCATGTTCCGGCCCTTGGCGTGGACCAAAACCCTTGCGGTCGGCTTTTCGTCTTTGCTCGCTGTGACGCTTGCGCCTGTGTTGATGCTCATCTTTGTGCGCGGCAAGCTGCGTCCTGAGGCCCGCAACCCAGTATCACGACTTACGCAGGCAATTTACCTGCCCGTGTTGCGGCTATGCCTGCGTTTTCGCAAGACAACGCTGCTGATTAATTTGGTCTTCCTATTGGCCACACTGCCCATCGCTTCCAAATTGGGAAGTCAGTTCATGCCGCCGCTTTTCGAAGGCTCATCACTTTACATGCCTACGGCTCTGCCTGGCATCTCAATTACGCAAGCCTCACAGTTGCTGCAGGAGCAGGACCGCATTATTCGCACCTTTCCGGAAGTGTCGAGTGTCTTCGGCACCGTGGGGCGTTCCGGCAGCGCCACCGACAATGCCGATCTTTCCATGTACGACACAACCATCATGTTGAAACCGCAAGCACAATGGCCTGCTGGCATCACCTACGCGCGCCTGATTCAGCAGATGGATCAAAAGCTCCAATTTCCGGGTCTCTCAAATACCTGGACCATGCCGGTGGAAAACCGCCTGGATATGGAACTGACCGGCATCAAGACTCCGGTTGGCATCAAGGTGCAAGGGCCGAACCTGAACGGCATCCAGGGCGCTGGCGGGCAAATTACCCAAATCCTTTCTGCTCTCCCCGAAGTCCGATCAGCGTTTGCCGAGCGCGTGGCGGAAGGCTTCTATGTGGATGTACAGGTGGACCGCGCCACGGCCGCGCGTTACGGCCTTACAGTGGCCGATGTGCAACGGGCTGTCAGCTCAGGAATGGGTGGCGAAGATATAGCGGAAAATGTGGAAGGGCGCGAACGCTACCCCATCAACGTTCGCTACAGCCAGGATTTTCGGAATGACCTGCCTGCGCTTAACCGGGTGCTTCTGGCCACGCCCACTGGCGCCCAGGTGCCAATCGGCGAGGTGGCGCACATCTCATTTAGCCGCGGCCCAGCCGGAATTCGCGATGAAGAAGGCGAGTTAACAGGGTACGTTTATCTGGATTTGAATACGCATGACTACGGAGGATTTGTGAAGCGGGCAGAGCGGGCGCTGACAACCCAATTGCACCTGCCGCCGGGCTACACTTACCGCTGGTCAGGAGAATACGAGTTTGAGCTCCGCGCCCAGCGGCGCCTGGAATTGATTCTTCCCATCGTTTTCTTTGTCATATTCATGCTGCTCTACATGGTGTTCCATTCTGTTGCTGAGGCGCTGGTGCTGATTGTTCCAACCTTCTACGCCATGACGGGCGGCTTGCTTCTGCAATGGCTGCTGGGATTCAACTTTAGCGTGGCGGTTTGGGTGGGCTACATTGCTTTGTTTGGAATTGCGGTGGAGACAGGGGTGGTGATGGTCGTATACCTGCACGATGCCCTTGATCATCGCCTTGCATCAGGCACGCCGCTTACGGAAAAAGATATTGAGGAGGCGGCCATCGAAGGCGCCGTGCAGCGTCTTCGCCCCAAACTCATGACTGTGACGGCGGTGCTGGCCAGCCTGGCGCCCATCCTGTGGGAAACCGGCATCGGATCCGATGTCATGCGGCCGATCGCCGCTCCTATGGTAGGAGGCATGATCACTTCAACCATTCACGTCCTGATTCTTGTGCCCGTCTTTTTCGTGTTGATGAAGGAGCGCGCGCTGCGCCATGGCCGATTGCGAAGGTCAGGTGAAAACAGTGAGGCCTGAACGCCGTTTTGTTACACGGCCGGGGTAAGGGCCCATTCGCGGCCACGCCCTTGCCGCCTGGCTTCGTCGTATAGAAACATGGCGGCCGCGACATCCCATAAGGCGATGCCGGAGGATTTGAAAAGTGTGATCTGCGATTCGTGCGCGCGGCCGGCTTGCCTGTGCGCCACGATATTCCCCAGCTCTTTTACGCTTTCCCAATTGCCGTTGCCCTCTGCGAATCCGCGAATCAGGTCTCCGGCTTCCTCGCGCGCCTGGTCTAAGGAATCCACAGCGATCAAACCGGCGCGTTTCAGACACTCACCATCAATTTCGCGCCTGTTACTCATATTGGCTCCAATGGCGTTGATGTGTGTGCCGCTTTGCAGCCAGTCTCCCGACAGAACCGGTGTTTTCGCCGTAGTAGCCGTAATCACAATATTGCTGGCGCGAACGGCTGACTCCAGGTTCGTGGCCGCGTTCACCGGTACGCCCAACACTGGACTCATTTCATCGCAAAAACCTTTTACGTGACCCGGATCGCGGCTGTAAACGTAGACTGCGCTCAGCTTGCGGGCCAGGTGAACGGCCTGTACCTGAGTTCGCGCCTGCCGTCCCGTTCCTACCACTGTTACCGTGGATGCATCGGGCCGCGCCATGTACCGGGTGGCAACACCGCTGGCGGCGCCGGTGCGCAATCGCCCCAGGTGGTCGGCCTCGATGATCGCGACCAGTTCGCCCGCCTTCGCATCAAATAAAAGCACCACAAACCGCCACGCGCCGCTGGTTGTGGTGTATATCTTCATGCCCGCGTAGTGTTGATCAGGGTATGCCGCGGCCATGTAATGAAGGGCTGCGTCCGGCATCAGGATTCTGCGCCGGGGATGGTTTACCGCTCTCCCTTCGCCCTGCGCCAGCAAGCTTGCCTCGGTCAGCTCCAGCGCCTTGCTGATAGGCAGCAGATCTTGCACTTCACTTTCGGTCAGGAATAAAGCCATTTTGAATTACCTCTGGGGCTGGAGATGGTACGGGGCGGAGCCGACGGCTTGCTGAAAAAGCCCGCACGGCGTTGCCGGGCATATGGAGCACGTTCAGCGTGATTGCCTGGAAGCGCCTGAATTCCGTATTGGAACGTAAGGATTGACTCCTCTCCATGCTTATAGTGACAGGCGGCAGGCCATTTTCCCGCAGCCTGCTAAGGGCGGCCCCCGGCGATGGAGCGGGCATAGCGGTCACGAGCCAGATTCAGCTCATCCAGCAGCTTGCGCCGCATCATGCGAAGGCGTTCGTGGCGGCCCCGCCTGCCCAGAATGCTTAGCAGGACGCGATCACGGTTCTTTACCAGCCAGGCGTAGCGCAACAGGTAGGCGCCTGTGGCGGGAAGCAGAAGCGCATAGTAGCCTGCCGCGGCGCGGCCCATAAAGTGGTAAGCCACGGATACCTGGGTCACGTAGCTGGCCAGCACTATCACGGCGCGTCCAATCCAATCGCCTGTTGTTGCCTGGCCCCAGCCCTGTTTGAAAAGCTTGAACCAGAAGATAAGGACGGCAGCGAGTAAGTGATTGACCGCGCCAAAAACGGCCACCGGGAAACCGAAGATGGTTTCAAGCCAGGTGATGTAGCGGCCGGGAAGGGAATAGTACCAGGACGAAGTCTCGATGCGAAACTGATCGAGGGACAACTGACGGTGCATCTCTTGGTATTCGTCCAGGGCTTCGTATAACGAAAGCAGTCTGCCGGGATGCGACGAGTTAAGCTGCTTCACCATTTCTGAGACATAGCCGCTTAGTTGAAACTCCTCGACGATTGTCTTCCAATCCGGCCTTGATCCCTGGCTTTCTGCCAGATCTTTGCGCAGGATGGCCTCCAGGCTGGTCAGGAAGTATTCAAGATGCTCCGGATGCAAACGAAACGGATTTTGCCGGAGGGCCCGCTCCAGTTCGGAGTCCATGCCCCGTGCCTGAGCCTCGGGGTCGCTGCCGTCAGTTTGTGCACTAATCGCCAGCCCCAGAGGCGAATCAATGTGAATTAGGATTTCGTTGGTTTGCGACGGAGCAACAGGCAAAAAAAGGTGTATGGGCAGCACGCGAGGTCCGGCCTCAGCGGCGCGTTCCCTGGCGATGAGCGCTGCGAGCGAAGGCGGTGAGGAAACGTCTGGAGCCGCCCGCCGCTCCGCAAAGACGACAAGGCTCTCTCCTGCTTCCCACAGCCTGGCAGCCTGGATGGCTGCGAGGTTCAGTTCCTGTGCATCCTCCGGCATACCTGCCATGCCCAGCCATCTTGCGCAAAGGCGGCGCAGTCCGCCCTTTAGCTGATGCGACGGCAGCAAGCACCGCACCTTTCGCTCCAACACTGCAATCAGGATCAGGGCATCCATAAAGCTCGCCGGGTGATTTACCAGCAGCAGGGCCGGACCGCTCTCGGCAAGGCCTTCTGCCTGCAGCAAGCGGATGCGCCTGAAGATCAGGCCAAACCACAGTCGGATACAGGCACGGAAAATCGAATATGAGGAATCAAATGTCTGCCTGGGCCGAAAAATAACGGGTATATTGGTCAAACCCTGTACTCCGGATGGACGAGGCTAATCTCGCCTTGAATTCATATCTTCACCGCCTGCGCCGAGCAGGCCGCCGCTTTTCGCGCCGCTGCCCGGTTTGGGGCGATGGAAGGGCGTTACTATCCCAACCGCTTACCGTGCCCATCGGTCTTACAATTGTGTCATGCAGCACGTAGACTTTCTGGAATTTATCCCCATTTTCATCAATGAGGCGCAGCCGGAAAGTGGGCAATTGGTTCACCGTTTCGACGCTGAGAGGGAATGATCCATTAAACCCTCCCTCCACATAGGCTGTCACGTACTTGTGGCGCTTTACCCAGTAAGTAAAAACCCGGATGTGGTTAAAGTCGAATTCCTGCGTTCCAATACGGTCTGCCACCAGGTATTGCGGCAGGCGCTGCCCGTCGTCGTTCACGTAATTCAAAGCCAGCCACGCCACCATGTTGATGCCCTCGGCATAGACGGCAATGGCCGGCGGGATGTCGAGGCTGACGAATCTGCCCAGCATCCAGCCCGCATGATGGCTGGAGCGCACGAGATACCACACATCTTTGATCCCAGGCCCGCCGGAAACACCCGGCTGCCTGGGCCTTTGAATGATGGAGCGCGTGTAAATCCACAGTTTCTCGTTGGGTTGAAGCTGCACCAGACTTACCGATTGACGGTCCGGCTCCAAGTGCAAATTAACCGGTTCCTCCGTATGCCCCTCTGCCTGTGCTGGAGTATCAAGCAGTTTTTTGAAAAGTGTCTCGCCTTTGGCGTAGGTTTCGGCATCGGTAAGGCTGGCGGAATCAACCCAGCCCACCTGGCCGCTTTGCAGGCGGACTTGCGCCCAATGGCTGGTGCGCCTGATCACCAGAAGCTTTTCGCCATTTTGCGCGCTGCCAATTTGCACGTTTACCTGGGCGGCAGAGTCCATGACGGGCAGTTTGTTGGCCAGCACGTAGGCGACCTCACCGCTTACCTGGCGTTCCGGTCTCACCCACCATTGATAGTAGGCCGCGCCTGCCAGCGCCAGCACAATAAGCAAGAGGAAAAAGCGTAAACGGATAATTCACCTCAAATGCGCCTGCCGTTGTACCGTCCATCGGGAAGGTGCAAACTTTTTCGCGCATCTCCGTCGCAGGCATTTTACACTATTTAAATCGTGCTCTGCGCGCCGCGGTTTTAAGGCGTGCCGTCAGGCGAGGAGGGTTTTTGAAAATCGAACGGCTCTTTATTCCCGGTCCGGCCGGAGTTTTGGAAGCGCTTCTTGAGTGGGAACCAAAAGTAACCGCCCGCCATGCTGCATTGGTGTGCCATCCTCATCCTCTTTACGGAGGCACCATGCACAACAAGGTGGTCTTCCAGGCGGCGAAAGGAGCGATGGTGTCGGGCCTGCCCGTGCTTCGATTTAACTTCAGAGGAGTGGGGAAAAGCCAGGGAGTCTATGACGCCGGGGAAGGCGAGCGGATGGATGTACGGGCGGCTTTGGATTATCTGGAGTCACGATTTACCGGCGCCTTTCTGTGTGTGATTGGGTTTTCGTTTGGCGCATGGGTGGGCTTGCGCGCCGGCATGGAGGATCCTCGAGTGTGCGCCATGATCGGTGTTGGAATGCCGGTGAGCAGCGTGGACTTCAGTTATTTGCGCGAACTCCACGTGCCTATCGCCATTGTGCAAGGCAGCCAGGACCAGTACGCCCACCCTGCAAAGCTGCAGGAGGTATTTGATTCAATTCCGGCGCCCAAAAGCCTGAAATGGGTTGAAGGGGTGGACCACTTCTTTACGGGAAAGCTGGATCAGGTGCAGGCCGCGGTGCGCGAAGCCCTGGGCACATGGGGCATGGCCGTTGCCCAGGCCACAGACCATCGCGTCTGAAGCCGCCCTTCCGCCCCTGGCATAAAACGCCCTAATATTCGGCCAGTTGCTTTGCCGCGCTCACGATATCAGCGGGCTGTGGCAGCACCCAATCCTCCAGCACCGGGTGGTAGGGAACATACAAATCTTTGGAAGCCAGGCGGCGCACAGGCGCATCCAGATAATCAAAAAGCTCGTCTCCGATGCGGGCGGCCAGCTCCGCTCCGTAACCCCAGGATTGACTATCTTCGTGCAGCACCAACACCCGGCTGGTTTTCTTCACCGACTCCGCAATCAGCTCCCAATCGTAGGGCGCCAGCGAGCGCAAATCCAGAATCTCAGCCTGAATGCCCTGTTGCTCCAGAGTCTTTGCCGCCTGACCCGCGCGCACCACCAGCGAGCCGTAGGTGATAATCGAAAGGTGCCGGCCTTCCCGCACCAGGCGGGCTTTGCCGAAAGGAATCATATAATCCGGACCGGCATAAGGGCTGCGATTGTGCGTCTGGCGGTAAAGGTGCTTGGGTTCCAGAAAGAGCACCGGATCGTCGCAGCGGATGGCGGTGCGCAGCAATCCGTTAGCGTCCAGCGCGGTGGATGGCATAACCACGCGCAGCCCGGGCAGGTGAGTAAAAATCGACTCGCCGGATTGGCTATGGTAGATGGCGCCGCCGGCCAGGTATCCGCCAATGGGAACCCGCATGACGATAGGGCAGGAGAATGCATTGTTGGAGCGCCAGCGCAGGATGGTGAGCTCATCGCGGATTTGCATCATCGCGGGCCAGATGTAATCAAAAAACTGAATTTCAACAACCGGCTTTAAGCCGCGCGTGGCCATGCCGATGGCCCGCCCCACAATGGAAGCCTCCGCCAGTGGCGTATTAAAGCACCTGGCGCTTCCGAACTGGCGTTGCAGTCCGTGCGTTACTTTAAAGACGCCGCCTTTGCCTTTTAACTCTCCCAGATCATCCTCGTGGCTGCAGTCGGCAACGTCTTCGCCATAAACCAGCACGCGAGGGTCGCGAGCCATTTCGTCGCGCAGGCAAACATTGATCATGTCGACCATGGTCTTGGGCTCGCCGTGGAACTTGGGCGGATGGTCAAAGCGCTCGGAAGCCGGGTCGAGGGTTGGCGAATAAAGATAGAGGTTCAGACTTGAAGCCTCCGGCGGATCCGCGGCCAGCGCCTGGTCCGCCGCTTCACGAATTTCGTGGTCGACCTGGCGCTCGATTTCCTTTAGCTCCTTTTCACTGGCCATTCCGCCGTCAAGCAGCAGATTGGCCAGCCGGGTCAGCGGGTCGCGTTTGGCCTCCTCCTGGCGCAGGGCTTCGGGTTTGTAAAGCCGGTCGTCGTCAGAAAGCGAGTGCGAATAAGGGCGGATAACGTGCGCGTGCAGCAGCGCGGGGCCGCGGCGTTTGCGGGCATATTCCACGGCCTTCCCAGCCGCTTCGAAACTGGCAGCAAAGTCAGTTCCGTCGCACTCCAGCGTGAGCAGATGGGGAAAATCCTTAACCAGGCGCGAGATGCTTCCGCCCGCGGTTTGCACGTCCGTAGTAACGGAAATGGCGAACCCGTTGTCCTCGATTACGTAAACCAGCGGCAGACGTTCATTCGAGGCTACATTCAACGATTCCCAGAACTCACCCTCACTGGATGCGCCGTCGCCCAGTGACACATAAACCACTTCGTCGTTGTGGAAGCTGGATGCCAGCTCCGCCGCCTCGCGCACCCGCGAAAAATAGAGGCTGGCGTCTGCCGCGCCGGCCGCCTGCAGGATTTGTGTTCCCGTCGGGCTGGAAGCGGAAACGATGTGCAGCTTGTTTGATGACCAGTGCGAGGGCATCTGGCGGCCGCCAGAGCAGGGATCGTCCTTGGCGCCCACGGAGCCCAAAAACATGTCGAGAGGAGTCATTCCCAGTTGCAGGCAAAAGGCGCGGTCGCGGTAGTACGGGTAAAACCAATCGTAGCCCGGCTTCAGGTGCATCGCGCAGGCAACGTTAATCACCTCATGTCCCACGCCGTTGATCTGAAAGTAGGCCCTGTTCTGGCGCTTAAGCTGAATTTCCTTATCGTCAACCCGGCGAGACAAATACACGCTCCGGTAGGCCGCCAGAAGCAGCTCCGTGGTAATTCTGGACGTCTTATGAACTTGTGTTGTGGTTGTCGCCATCAGATCTCACCCCGCGAGCCGATCGACTCCTTGCGCAGCACGCTATGCCTGGCGGATGGCACGGTTCAGCCTGCCATGCGGCTGCCAACCGCACTACGCAGCCTGTCCTATTATTAGATTCAGCCGCAGTGATGTCAATTGAAACGCCTTCGAGCTGTTATCCATTACAGTAACAACCAAGGATGAAAAATCTCCTGGCCTTGCCGCCTACTCCCATGCCCGCCGCTGGAGAATCTCAGGGCCCTTAAACCGGTGCCGTTCGCGCAAAATGTACCAAAGGCCGAGGCCTGCGGCAAGAGCCGCAATCGTTTTGCCCGCAAGCTGATTAGGCGGCATTACAAGCATGATGCTGATGCCCGCAGTCCACAGCAAGGCGACCGCGTTGATCGCGATGCCCCAGCGTCCCAGATTCCACGGTCCGGGCGGAATTGCGTTGGAACTACGTCGATTGCGCCAGTACAGCAAGATCGGAATACCATAGGAGACGTAGATTCCAACTGTGCTGATCGACGTAACCACGGAATACGCCCCGCTATAAACAGAGCAAACCCATGCGGTGGCGGCCACCAGCCAGATCGCCGCGGCCGGCGTGCGAAAACGCTTCCCCACGTGCCGCCACCAGTGGGAAAGCGGCATGCCCCGGTCGCGCGCAAAGGCATAGACCGCGCGCGAGGTGGATGTGACCGTGGAAAGGCCGCAGAACCACATAGCCAGCGCCGCCAGCAGCGAAGTGGCGGCGCCTGCCCTGCTTCCCAACGCCTGTTGCAGAATGGCGATGACGGCGGGAATTTTGTTTCCGCCGGCATCAGTTGCCGCCAGAACTGCCGGAAGGTTGTGAATGGCCAGCGTAAGCGCCAATAGCAGCAAATAGCCCGCCACCGCCGAAATCACAACCGAATTCAAAATACCCCAGGGCGCCCGGCGGCGAGGATCAATCGTTTCCTCGGCCACGTGGGCGGAAGCGTCATAGCCGGTAAAGGTCCATTGCGCCTGCAGCAGGCCCAGCAGAAAGGCCCAGGCGTAGGGAAAATGTGAGGTAGTGACGGGCCGCCAGAAGTAGGAAAGCGGCTGCTTGGGCGTGAACAGCAGCAGCGCGCCCACAATCACCGCCACGCCCGCAATGTGCACGGTTACGCTCAGGTCATTCAGGCGCGTCACCACCCGGATGCCAATATGATTAATCAGCCCGTGTGAGATCAAAATTCCGGCATAGACCGCCAGAACAGTAACCGGGGTTGATCGCAGTCCGGTCAGCGGCGTTATAAATTGCGCACATCCGTAGTCAACGCCTGCCAGCGTTGCCACCAGCCCCGCAATATTCACCCACGCGGTGAACCATCCCCAGCCAGGGCCCCCCAGAATGGCGGACCAATGGTATATGCCGCCGGAAGTAGGATAAACGGAAGCAAGCTCCGCCATGCTCGCCGCCACCGCCAGAGTAAAGAAGGCGACAAGCGGCCAGCCGAAGGCCATTTCCGCCGGACCGCCCATGCTGAGGCCGTAATCGTACAGCGTTACCGCGCCGGTCAAAATTGATATGTTGGAAAACGATAAGGCGAAGTTTGAAAAACCACCCATGCCGCGGAAAAGTTCCTGGGCGTAACCCATGCGGCGCAGATCCTGCTCATCGCGCGTCAGTTCGCCGGAAGAAGGTCGAGTAATGGCCATATTGCGCAAGGCGGTCGGTTGCTTAAAGCGCCTGCCGGTAGAGCATTTCCATATCCTGTAGTGTAGTAGGCCGCGGGTTCAGCAGACGGCAGCCGTCTTCCATGGCCATGGGCGCCATGGATGGAATCATCTCTTCACGCACGCCCGCTTCCGTCAATCGGCCGGGCAATCCAATCGTCCGGTTCAAATTCTCGACGGCGGTGATCGCAGCCTCCGCCGCCTGTGCCGTTTCCATGCCCCGAGTGTCCACGCCCAGAGCCGCCGCCACGTCAGCCAGCCGCTCTGCGACCGCCGGCAGGTTAAAGCGCATTACGTGTGGAAGCAGGATGGCGTTGGAAAGACCGTGATGCATGCCAGCCACGGTTGAAAGCGGATGCGCCAGCGAATGGACCGTGCCCAGCCCTTTTTGAAAGGCCACTGCGCCCATGACGGAAGCCATCATCATCTGGCTGCGCGCCTCCATGTTCAAGCCGTCTTTGACTGCCAAGGGCAGGTATTGTGCGGCTAAAGAGACGCCTTTTATTGCAATGGCGTCACACATCGGGTGGTAGCCTACGGAAAGGTAGGCTTCCAGATTGTGAGTGATGGCGTCCATGCCGGTCGCGGCGGTCAAATGAGGCGAAAGCCCCAGCGTCAAGGAAGGGTCGTCTATGGCCACGGTAGGAATCAGGCAGGGAGAAAAGATTACGGTCTTTCTTCCCGTGGACTTTAACGTAATGACCGTGCTGCGCGAAACCTCGCTGCCCGTTCCCGATGTGGTGGCTATGCCGATCATGGGCGGCATGTGCTGCGAAATGGAGTTTGATCCGTCGCGCAAATCATCGTATTCCTCAAGAGGCAGTTGATGCGTGGTCTTCAGGCGAATGGCCTTGGCCGCGTCAAGGGGGCTGCCACCGCCCAGGCCGATTATGCAATCGCAGGCGTTTTTGGAGTAGGCCTCAACTCCGGGCAGCACGCTGGCCTCAGTCGGATTAGCCTCCACTTTGTCAAAAATGGCACAGCTCAGCCCGGCGGCTTTCAACACCGCGGTTACGCGCGTCACCAAGCCTGCTGCCGCTACCCCCGTGTCGGTAACGATCAGCGGGCGTTTGCGCGCCAGGCTTTTCACTACGTCGCCGGTTTGGTCCACGGCGTTCGGGCCAAAGATAATTTTTGTCGGGAATGCAAAGGTTGAGATCATTTTCGGCACGCTTTCATTTTAATTTTTGCCGCCCGGCCCCGGCGCTTTTACCGGGCGTCATTCCGCGCCAGGCGAAAAGGCTCGCACATTTCAGTATTGTGCGGCTCTGCGCAATCCTCCGCAGCCTCCGATTCACCTGTAAAACAAGCGCGTGGATTATGCCGATAACCGGCCCAAGCTGAACGAATGAGTTTCGATTAAGAGATGACTACCCGGGCTTTGCCCGCAGTTTTCTTCTCGGCGCCGTTCCTGCGCAACGATTCTATAAGATTTATGCGGCGCCGCCAAGCGGAGCGAAGCCGCCCGGGATCGAGCATGAGCAACGACATGACGATCCCGGTATCATGGTAACGCCGGACGCCGCGAGCCGGGTTAGTGGAGGAGTGCTCGCCGCTCAATTCCGCTCAAGGTTCAGCGGTCCAGGGGGTCCTCCTGAGGGTTTTTCCCGCCATCCGCCCACGCCGCCGCCTTCCGGCAATCACCCCTCCTCCCTTATGGGCCTTCTCCTCTCAGGTTCGGGCGTTCCAGGCCGTTGCATGCCGCTACTGCGAAGGGCCAGTTCTATGCCGCCCGCCGGGCGGAAAATCCGCTGATCAACACCTGAATTATTCCGTAAATTCCGTATTTTAATCTCTCTTTGCTTTCAACGACATACATTTTAATGATACCGCATATCCCATTTGTTTTCTGAAGGATTGGCTTCGAATGGGTTCGTTTTTTAGCAAGTTATTTGTTTTCAACTGCGATTGGGTTCATTCCGTAAAAAAATCGATAATTATGGGTATTTTTAATTTTCCGCGGCCAAGGTGGGTATTGTAGGGGCAGCCGACGGCCAGCGGCCACCAGGCAACGCGCTGCCGACGGAAGAGTCTGCGAAAATCGCGGCGATTGGAGTGAGGGCATACGGAGCCTCCTGAGGAATGGGCAAGAGTCGCATGTTGCAATGGGGAGTATGTACTACAATGATAACATTGTCAAGTGGAAACTTCCAGCCCTGGGCGGGCCATCCGCAGAGAGAGAAGTCGGCTTGTCAAAAAGATTGCCGAAAACGGCAAAAGACGAACTGCGCGCGCGTTACAATGGCGCAGGCCCGGCGGCTGGCGTCGGCGGCTGAAAAATTGAGGTGATTCAACCCGTAAAGCTTGCGCAACAGCAGCGCATTCTTGTCCAAGGGTCTTTCGCCGCCGGAGAAGCCCACGGTCAATCAAGAACCGATTGACGGTGGCTACCCGCTTTTTACACAAGCAGCTTGACAGCACCGGAGCCACAAGGCGGTTGATTTAATCCATCCAAAATGCGACCATAGCAGCATGAAACTCACCGCCGTTTTCGAAAAAGTCCCGGAGGGCTACATCGGTTTCGTGGAAGAATTGCCGGGCGCGAACGTTCAAGAGGCAACTCTGGATGAGGCCAAACAAAGCCTGCGTGAAGTTGTGCGGCTCGTCCTGGAAGTGAACCGCGAGAACGCCGAAGAATCGCTACGGGGCAAGCGTGTTGTGAAAGAGTCATTATCTCTGACACAGCTATGAAGCGCCGCGCGCTCGTGAAGCATCTTGAATCGTGCGGATGCAGTATCAAGCGCGAAGGCAAGCACACGGTTTACGAAAATCCAGCCAATAAGAAATCCTCTGCCGTTCCCCGGCATTCCGAAATCAACGACTTCCTGGCCCGCAAGATTTGCCGCGACTTGGGGATTGCCAGCCCCGGCTAGAATTTCCAGATTAGTTCTTGACCGTCATCGGATCCGAGTCAACAGCCTTTTTGTCCGTGACGCCTTCAAGCCCCTCCAGGATTCCCCTGTAGTCCTTCTTGCTGCACTGTAGCGCGAGACCGCCCTTTTGCCCTTGGGCTGCCCATGTCAACCCGATGTAGTGCTTCTTTGATTTGGCGAGGAGCATGAAAGCCCCGGCGCCAAAGCTTACCATTGCCAGGCCGATGGCCGTCCCAACGCGGCGATGCACATCCTGTCCGTAGCTGATTTCCGTAATGGCGGAGTCCGGGATGGTAATTAGATCGGATTTGCCCTTCTTGAACCACACCTGCGAGCCGTCAAAGTATAGCTTCAGCCCCGCGCCGGGCTTCACGCCGGACAGGGACCCGCCGTCATAAGCAACCTTGTAGCCTGAATCCCCCGCGAGCATCACAGCGGGGAGTGCCATTAAGAGAATCACAGCCGCAATTCGTTTCGCGTTTCCCTCGGAATCTTGTCGCGTTTGAATCACTGTCTGGCATATCTGCATATTTGCCGCTTTCATGAACGGGAGAGCGGCGGCGTCATCTGCCGCGCTCATAATCACGAACACGGTGATTGCGGCTTGCCGTGTTAAACATGTGCACGCAGCGGAACAGGGTGGTCGAGACTCCCCTCACCGGGCTGGCCGAAGCCAAAAGCGGGTACCGAACGGCGGATTTCCACGTTCCCACCGCGCCGATGGCGGATATTGTCTAATCCACTCCGCTCGCTTGCGGCTGCCATCCCCAGCGATGGGGATGGGTGTCAAAAAAAGCGCTTGACACGGCAATGCTATTTCAGAGATGGCTGTCAACTCCGTGCGGCTTCCGCCTGCTCGCAGACGCGCAGAATCGCGTGTGTGCGCCAGGCGCGGCCGAGGCAGTTGTTCTGATTGAATGGTTGGGAGGCAGGGATTCGAACCCCGATACGCAGATCCAGAGTTTATCCTTGCCACTTGATTCTAAAGACAGTCAAAAAGGTAACTCGGCAAATCCCGGAAAACTCCGGCAAAATCCGCAACACCGCCGCAACAAAGAACTCCGCGAAGCTGCATCCCGCGCACAGGTTGGGAATCCAACCCCTCGACATCATGAATGAAAGATGGATTTACCATGGTGACCCGCCGGTGGCCGCAACGCCCACAATTCCGCAGGCGCCCTCAATGCGGTCTCTTGTAATAGTGGTTGGGGGCGCCTGGCGTGGGAACATTGTCGGTGACCTGCGCGCCGCTGGCATGCGCCCGTGTCAACGCATTAGTGAGGGTGATGCCGGTGCCGGAGATCTGTGCACCGGCCGCGTGCGCATGAGTAAGCGGCGCGGCGACGATGATTGCGGTGGCACCGAATCTCCTGATAGCGGCGACAACCGCCGCCTCAGAGTTCGCGCCACTGTCAACGGTGATGGCCTGGCCGTCGCGAAATCCAATCGCGCTGGCGACAGGGATAACGGTCTCGCCTATATGGGTGGCGGCGCCCACTCTGGTGGCACCTGCCGTGCCAACCATCGCGATGACGGCGGTCTCCAGGTTCGCGCCCGCATCAATCATGATCTTCTGGCCTGCATCAAAGCCTTCTACGCTGGTGACTTTGATATTGGTTACGCCAGCGGCTGAATTGGCGGACAAAGTGGCGGCGGCCTGAGTTAGGAAGTCGGTGCAGTTGCTGTCGGTGTCAACACCGTCCGGAAAACGGCCCGCGCTCGTATTGGTAGTGCCGGCGGCGGCAGCGGCCGGCCCGAAGCCTAAGGCACCGCCGGGCGCAGGCACGTGGCAGCCACTCCGCTCTGATCCGGAGGTGGCCTGGTAACCCTCGGCGGCCCATGGGTCGACAAGGCCCCCGTAGTTGACGCTGTCCACAACCAGGCCAGCGGCGTCGCGCAGCACTATGCTGCCTTCTCTGAAGGAGATGTTGAATCTGCCGAAGAGGACTGCGTTGGTGGTGAACTCGGGGCCTCCGAACCACTGATTGGGTGCCGGCGTCCCCTGGTAGCCCGCGGTTGTGACCGCGGCGTCACGCACAACCGCGTTGATCGCGTGTCCGTTGGCCAGTGGGCTGTCGAGCGTGATGCCGGTGCCGAGCGCCTGGACGGGCTCGTTGCTCGAGTGGGCAAAGGCCGTCGCCGGCCGGAAGCTGATCCCCGTTCCTCGACCGCTGAAGGGAAGGTTGGCCGCATGGTTGAACTTCAGCGGGGTGGCCAGGTCGAGACCCGTTCCCGGAACTACTGCCTCCTCGCTGTCGATATGAGCCTGGTCGAGGGCTGGCGCAAAGTCGATGCCGGTTCCGGCGGGACCGGCGGTGCCGACGGCGGTGATGGTCACCGTCTGCCGGTTCGCAGGGGTGCCGATGGTGATCTTGTCGCCCACCTTAAAACCGTTGACGTTGCGGACCTTGATGTTGGTCGCGCCGGAGCTTGCATCAGCCGAGAGATTCGTGCGGTTCGCCTGCGTGCCGACGCGGGTGACGGTAACAGTCTCGATCCCGTGGCCGACACTGTTGATATCCAACCTGATCTTGTCACCGCCGGAGATATCGGAAACGGATGTTACCTTGATGTTGGTCGCACCCTTGTGGGCGTCCGCTGCCAGGTAAGCTTGTGTGCCTGGCTTACCGACCGCAGTGACCGTGGCCACCTCGTACCGCTCCAGGGCTTCTGGGACGGTGGGGTTGGTGGCGCCGTAGCCGAGGGCGATCTTCTGGCCGACCGCAAAGCCGTACACGCTCGTCACAGGCACATTGGTCGAGCCGGCGGGTATCGTGATGACCGGGCCGTCGGGGAGGGGTTGCCACAGCGTCGTTCTATTGCTGGCCGCAGTCCCGAGGCTTGCGATCTTGCGGGTCTCCAGGTTGAGACCGGCGCCGATGCTGATCGCATCACCGACCTTCATGCCGGTCGTGTTCCTGACGTAGAGGGTGGCATCGCCTGCGCGCGCGGGGAGTGCCAACCCCGAGTTGGAGAGGCCGAGCAAGTAGAAGGCACCAGCCACGAGCTTCGTCCCCGCCGGGATTTTCACCGCCGAGAAGATGGCCTGCTGGGTCGGACGTTCGGTCAGGGTCCAGTTGGAGATGTCCACGCTATGCGCGCCGGCGTTGTAGAGCTCGATGAATGAGTCTGTTGAGTTGGTGGGAGGGCCGGCGCTAATGCGGAACTCGTTGATCTTGATTGGGCTGACGTTTCGCACCTTCTCGGTCGTTGTCTCGAATTGCTTCATGCCGTTGGCTGGGTTCGTCCACGAGACGTTGCCGACCAGGTCGCCGTTGAAGGCTTCCGGGCTCGATGTGACCTTGAAGGTCGCGCTGACGCTCGCACCCGGCGCAACCGGGTCAGCGAATGTCTTCGAAGTCTCGTTAGTGCCCGCAACGAAGGAGGTCCATTGCTTGTTGGGTACGGAAATGCTCAGCTTGACTCCCGCTGCGGGCGCCAGGGTCGTATTGGTGAACGTCAGGGCGGTCTCCTGCGAGGACCCCGGTGAGAAAGTCTGAAGTCCTGGCGGAGTGGCAGTCGCCGATGTCGGCGCCAGACTCAACGGAAACACGGCGTACCTGGCAGCCACGATGTTGGCCTGCACCTGCTGATCTGTGGCATCGGTCGGGAACGTGCCTGCTGCCGTCATCGCGCCTTCAAAGAAAGTACCCTGCGAGCCGTTGCTGTTGTCGCCGCCGTTTCCCAGTAGGATTGCCCCCTGCTTGCGCATTGGATCATAGGTGGAGTTGACACGCGGTCCGTCGAACATGACCGAAAGAACGCCCCGCTGCGCGTCGCCACCCATGGTGGTCCAATGGTGCGGTTCGCCCTTGGCCATCGCGGTGACGAATCGCCAGGTTATGCTCGGCAGGTTTACGCAGAGTTTGGATCCGTCCGGGTTAACACAACCAGCCAGATTGTTCTCCTGATCGGTCATGATCCACGGGCCGGGTGGGTTTCCGTGATACCAGGGCGTGGCGTTGCCGTAGTAGGTGGTTTCCATGGTGCCGTTGTCGTCGTCGCGGCTGTCGATCTCGGCATTGCCGTAATCGAAGCAGCAGCCGGAGTTGAAGTGCCGGCCGTTAATGACCCAGTACTGCCCCTCCGCCTGGTCGTCGACTGCGGTGCCCTTCGCATCGTCGTTGCGGAGGCCCATGCCCGGCTCAATGAAGACGCCGTAGACCTTGTGGCCCATGATCGTAATCGGCGCCATGTCGGCGATCGGTAGATTGTTAAACCCACCCATGGCCGGGCCGCTGAAACCGCCGCGGGGCGCCTGGGTAAGGTCGTTGTGCTTGGGGGACTGGTCGTAGATGGTGGTGATCCAGCAGTACGTGTTGGCGCAGAACTTATCCTGCGCGGCTGCGTCGGCGTATCCGCCCCCATCCGGAACCGGCGACGCCCCGGGCTGGACGACGCCGATGTCCAGGGTCTTGCCGTCCGACTGGCGCCTGACCTGATAGAGCGGGCCGTTGTATGAGGCGTACAGCGCGCGTGTGCTGCTGTGGGCGGCCACGCAGGGGTCCCCAGCGGCGGCATAGATGTCACATGGGCCTTGGGGCCTGGGTGAAGGAACCTCAGGTCCCACCCCAGCTTGTTGCGCCATGGTTAGCGTTGTGCCAACCAGCGCGAGTACCAGTACGGGTATATGTATAAGATTAATTCTCGTTTTCACGCTTATCATATCCGCCTTGCCGAATTTATTCCGGCGTCTAGAGTTCCCACTGTTTCAAGGATGTCGTGCAAGGAGTAGATAAGAGCGCAAAGGCCATGTCAAAGTCAAGACCGTAGATGTTGATTCCTGTTCCTTCCGGGTGGTAGACGTCCCTGTGTATGGAACTGCTCGAACCTTGTGCCTCAAGGAGTGCGGCAACTCTTGCTCGGTACGCCCGACCGATAAGAGTACGATTCCAGCCAAAATGGTCAGACGTGGTTTCATCGTGTTCCTCCTTTGAAGAACTATCAACACTGATCCTGACTCTCATTCTTCAGATGATAAATCGCTTTACACGTTCTGCCCCTAACGATATGCTCCGTTCGAACGTCAATTAATCCTCAGCGCAATTTCGGGGTTGATACCGGTGTGTCAACTGTCTGGCGCGCTCAATGCTGCTCTTGGAACCACTGTCCGAAGACAGGAGGCTTAGATTCATGCTATCCAGACGCTTCTTTCTACTAGCTGCTGCAGCAGGACTGCTCATTGCACCCGGCCGCACTCTTCTTTCCCAGAATCTTCCCCAAGCTGCGGCAGGTCAGCCGCTTCCACTGGTCAGCCCGATCTTTGGCAACGATATGGTTCTCCAGCGCGGCAAGCTCAACAAGATCTGGGGGTGGTCCGAGCCCGGCGACAACGTGCGCGTCGAAATCGGGGGCCAAAGCGCCTCCGGCGTTGCCGGGTCCGACCGCCGCTGGCAGGTGAAGATCCAGCCACCCGCAGCCGGCGGTCCTTACACCATGAAGATCACAGGCAAGCAGACGGTCGAGCTTCAGAACGTACTGGTGGGCGACGTCTGGCTGTGCGGCGGTCAGTCCAATATGGAACTGCCGCTTCGGTTCACGCGCAACGCAGCGGAGGAGGTGAAAGCGGCCAATTATCCCCAGATACGCTTCTTCACCGTATTCGGACATCCCGCCTACCAACCCGCTGACGTAATCGGGGGAAGGTGGCAGGTGGTATCGCCTGAAACGGTGAACAGGCTTTCGGCGGTCGCCTACTACTTCGGCCGCAAACTCCAGCAGGAGATTCACGTGCCCATCGGTCTGGTTGTGGATGCGGTCGGCGGTACGCCCGCCGAGGCCTGGACCAGCGCGGCGGCCCTTCGTCCGCTCAAGGATTTCGATATTCCTCTGCGGATAGTCCAGCAGGACGCCGATGAAGGCGCGCCACCTTATGGCAACTACATCATGAGCTGGTACGATAAGTACGACATCGGGCTGAAGGAACACTGGGCCGCCCCGGATTTCAACGATTCCGCATGGAAGCAGGTCAAGATTCCGGGCGGTTTTGCCGACTTGGGCGTTCCCGTCACTCCTGCGGTGGCCTGGTTCCGCAAGGAGATTGTGCTGCCGAACCCTCTTCCGCAAGGGCGCGCGATGATGTTCCTGGGAGAGATTGAGCGGATGGATACCGTTTATGTTAACGGAACATTTGTTGGCGGCAGCGCATGGGTTGAGAATCCGCGCGTCTATTTCATCCGGCCCGGAGTGCTGAAGCCCGGGCGAAACCTCATCGCCATTCGTGTATTCAAAACCAAGCCCGACGGCGGATTTCTCGCAAAGCCCGAAGCCATGCACCTCACGCTGGGAGATCACAGCAGCATTCCGCTGGCCGGCGAGTGGAAAGGCAAGTTGAGTGTGGACGCCCGCCCCCCGCATCCTATGCCACTTCGTTACGAGAACTGGCCCGTGATGCCGACGGTTCTTTACCAGGGCATGCTGGAGCCCATCGCGCCGCTCGCCATCACCGGGGCAATTTGGTATCAGGGAGAGCAGAACTCGGAGCGCGGGTATCAGTATCGAACGCTCCTGCCGGCGATGATTGCCGACTGGCGAAAGCTCTTCGACCAGGGCGATTTCCCTTTCTACATTGTCAGCCTGCCTGCCTTCGAGCAACACAGCCCGACTCCGACCGACGATGCGTGGGCTGATATCCGGGAGTCAATGGCGATCGCAGCCGCCACCGTTCCCAACTCCTGCCTGGCGGTCACCATTGACACAGGCGACCCGACCAACATCCACGCCAAGGACAAAGAGCCGGTCGGAAATCGCCTCGCCCTCTGCGCGCTGGCCAAATACTACGGCAAGGACGTGGCGTATTCGGGTCCGACGCTCGCGTCCGTAAAACGGCGCCGTAGGTCGATCCAATTGCGCTTCTCGCATGCGGACGGGGGTTTGGTGGCCAAGGGAGGCAAGCTGGAAGAATTCTCGATCGCTGGCAAAGACCGCAAGTGGTATTGGGCTGACGCTCGCATCAAAGGCAACACCGTTATCGTCTCGTCTCCTTCGGTGCCCCACCCGAAGGAGGTCCGCTACGCGTGGCAGTCCAATCCCGGGGCGACCCTGTTCAACGGAGCCGGACTGCCGGCGGGTCCCTTCCGCACCGATAACTGGCCCCTGGTGACTGAAGGGGTTAGACCGTATTGACAACTGATAGCAGGTGGGGGCGGTGCTGGGCTTTGACTAGCCGCATGTTATGGCTGGCAGGAAATCTGAATTTCCTCTTGGGACGCCACGTGATAAGTCGGTTGCGCGGAATATTTGAGTCACTTTTCGATGAGCCGTTTATCAGGCCGAATCCTGTCTTAAGGTCTTGGCGGGCGGAGGGTGACAGGCGACGCCCGCACTCGGTGCCCGGCTGTGGGGCGCCGCTACGGGCGGCCTTTACCCTCGGGTCATAAAAGGATGAGTTTCATAACCCCAAGCTGTAAATTCTCTCTTCGACTGGCACCAATGATCGGGCAAGTGACTTCGCTAAGGATGGAGACAACCCTATGTTCAATCGTTCAGTGCTTGCATGGCTGAAGGCCATTCTAATCGCTGCTTTGCTTGCTGCTTTGCCTGCATTCGGCGCGGAGCTCCAGATGAAGGTGACCGACAGCGGCTACCTGAATGCGCGGGGCTTCAGCGTGGTTCTCTATCAGAACACCTATCACCCTGTGTTCGTAGATGAGAAGAACGCCGCCATGCAGATGATTCTCCACGGCCAGCGCATCGCCACCAACGGCGACATTCGCCTGGTGCCCACGCCGGAGCAATGGGACCTGGTTGCCAAGCTTAACGGCTTGCAGGTTGACAAGGAACATAACCGCCTTACAGCGCGGTTGTCCTTCCCCTCCTTCCAAATGGACTACACCTTGGAAGTGACCGCCGAACCCGGCGGCGTGCGGGTGAGCTTGAATCTCGACAAACCATTGCCGGAAGTGCTCGCAGGACGTGCGGGTTTCAATCTCGAATTTCTGCCCTCCATTTATATGGGTAAGAGCTATGCAGTGGACAACAAGGAATTCGGCCTGATTCCGCTCAGTCCTCAGGACCCCATGCGAAAGGTGCTGCCAGCTGCCGGTGAACCGGCGAAACTCCCGTACCTTATGCAATGGGATGCGGCCAAAGGGTACACGCAGCCTCTTCCTCTGGTCACGGGCCAGAGCATCACGCTCGCGCCGGAAGATCCCTTATATCGCATCACCGTCACTTCGGAAACAACCCCCGTCTCGCTTTATGACGGGCGCGACCGGGCGCAGAACGGGTGGTTCGTGCTTCGCAGCCTGATTCCCAGTGGCAAAACCGAAGGCGCCCTCGTCTGGCATATTCGCCCGGTTGATATTCCGAACTGGACCAGGCCGCCAGTGGTGGCGCACAGCCAGGCTGGCTATGCACCCAATTTCCCGAAGGTCGCGATCATCGAGCTTGATCCCAACTTCGATGCGGCGAAGACGGCGAAAGTGCTTCACCTGGACGCAGACGGATCCTACAAGCAAGTCTTCGAGGGGCCCATCTCCACGCCCACGCCCTGGCTGCGCTACACCTATGCGAAGTTCGATTTCTCCTCCGTAAAGGAACCTGGCCTCTATACGATTGAGTACGCGGGCCATCGGACCGAGCTCTTTCCCATTGCCAAGGATGTTTACAGCAAGACATGGCAATCCACGTTGGACGGCTTCCTTGCCGTCGAGATGGACCACGTCTCCGTGCGCGACGCCTATCGCCTGTGGCACGGCGTGTCGCATCTCGACGATGCCCGCCAGGCGCCGCTGAACTGGCAGCATTTCGACGGCTACCGGATGGGCGCGACGACTGATTCGCCCTACAAGCCTGGCCAGCATATCCCCGGATTGAACGTGGGCGGCTGGTTTGACGCCGGCGACTACGACAACATCGCTTTCGGCCAATACGCAGTGATTCAGAACCTCTCGCTGGCCTACCAGGAATTCCATCTAAATTGGGATGAGCTGACGGTGGACGAAACGGCCCGCACGGTTGAGATGCATCGGCCGGACGGAGTTCCGGACGCCGTGGAGCAGGTGAAGCACGGAATTCTTCAGGTGCTGGCGCAGATTCACTCTATCGGCCACCCGATTATGGGAATCATTGAGCCCACTCTGCGGCAGTACACGCATCTGGGCGACGCCGCTTCCAACACCGATGGTCGTATCTATTCCGATAAACTCGGTCCCAACCAAATTGAAGGAGACTTTTCTGGCAAGCCGGACGATCGCTGGGCATTCACCACGAAGATGCCCGGCCTGCAATACGGCGCCGCGACATCGTTGGCAGCGGCTTCGGAGGTGCTGAAGGGCTGGGACGATCCTCTCGCCAAAGAGTGTCTTGACACTGCGATCAAGCTCTGGAATGAGGAGCGCGAGCACCCGACCCCAACCTTGGGCCGGCCGTTCGGACGTCCGGGATTCGCCGCGATCGGCGAGTGGAGGGCCTCACTGGAGTTGATGATCGCCACCGATGGCGGCGAGCCATATAAAAAGCGCTTCCTCGAGCTATACCCCGCCGTGCGCCAGAATTTCAGGTTCGGCGGCTGGATGGCTGTGCGTGCCCTGCCCTACGTGGACGCGAACTTCAAGAAACAGCTCGAAGAGGACGTCAAATCCTATAAAGCCGAATTGGACACCCGGCTGGGTCAGACTCCATTCGGCGTACCGCCCAGCCTGGGAAGCTGGGGCGGATCTGCCCAAGTGGCCGAGCTCGGCGTGGAAATGTACTTCCTGCACAAAGCATTTCCGCAAATTGTCGGCCCTGAGTACACGCTGCGCGCCGCCAACTATATCCTGGGCACACATCCGGTCTCGAGCACTTCGTATGTCTCCTCGGTCGGGACGGTCTCCAAGCTGAAGGGTTACGGAAACAATCGTGCTGATGGAGCCTTCATTCCCGGCGGCGTGATTCCGGGCTATATCATCATCAAACCCGATTTTCCGGAGTGCATCGACAACTTCGGTTTCCTGTGGTTTGAGGACGAATACACGATTAGCGACGCCAGCATGTGGATCATGGCTGCCAACGCAGCGAACGCACTGGTGAATTGAGTAGCGGCGCGGTGGAGACGAGTTGTTGCCGGGCAAGGAACCGCTGCAGCGAGTGGAGCCGAAGACGGGTAAGGAATTCCACTGCTGGATTCGGCCTGATAAGCCTTTGTTATGGTTTACACTTTCCCATTTCTATGGAATGAGGACTTGGGCAATTGAAAGGGAAGGGGTGAATCAAACTTATGCGGAGCCTAAGAACTGGGACATATCTGCTTTTCTTCGCGCTCGCAATATCTTTTCGCCGGGCTCTTGCGGAGGAATGCCATGTTTTGACGGCCCTCAAGCTGCCTCAAACAGCCGTCACCTTGGCTGAAGCCGTGCCGGCGGGAGGGTTTACGATGCCCGGCCCCTCCATGATGATGGGGCCGCCGGGCTTTTTCAAAAGCTTGCCGGCATTCTGCCGAGTCGCGGCTACATCCAAGCCCACGAGAGACTCCGACATTGGATTTGAGGTCTGGATGCCGCTCGAGAATTGGAACGGAAAATTCGAGGGGACCGGGAATGGAGTCTGGTTGGGCGCCATCATCTACCCTGCGCTGGCGGAGGGCGTGCCCCGCGGGTACGCCGTGGTGAACGCCGATACAGGGCATACCGGGGGTCCGGCCGACGCAAGCTGGGCCCTCGGTCACCCCGAGAAGGTGATTGACTTCGGCTATCGCGCGGTTCACGAAATGACGGTGTAGGGAAAAGCGATCGTGGCCGCGTTCTACGGCAAAAAGCCGGCCCACGCATATTGGGTCGGGTGTTCTTTCGGCGGGAAGCAAGGCTTGAAAGAGGCGCAGCAGTTTCCGGATGACTACGACGGCATCGTCGCCGGAGCGCCCGCGAACTATTGGACTCACCTCATGGCGGCCACGGTCTGGGTCGGCCTTCAGGCGCTGAAGGACAATGAGAGTTACATCCCCAAGCAGAAATCCTCGGTCCTTCACAAGGCGGCAAACTTTACTTGCACGATGCCTGATTGATTTCCGGCGTTCCTTCCCGCTTTCTGGAATGGTAGCCCAAGCTTCGCGCGCGATAGGCGCGGCGCCTGGCTCCCGTGGCAGGTCACATCGAGTCTCGCCGGCTTGGTCGCGATAACCTGATGCCGATGTGGAATTCCCGCTCACCTCCCCTTGCGCAAGTCCGCGCCGGATGGGAAGATGAAACGCTCACTTGTAGTTTTGCATCGAACGCAGCTTCTGACTGAAAAACAGCAAGACGTGGTTCTGAAAACGATACGCGACGGGGAGGTACAGGCTGTACCGGGACGGCATCCGGACACCCGAATGACGAGTTTCAGCGGACACCGAAAAAATCTACCAGGCACCGCATCTCCATTTTTGGCGAGACGGAAGCAAGCCGCACAGAGTTCTTCTGAATGGGGCTCTGCGGGGGGCCGTCTCTGGCAGTTGCGATTGCCTGACGCATTATAAAGCCTTACACTCTCTGCCCTGTTTACAATGCCAATCCCTGACCCCAGCGAAAACCACAGCTTTACGCAGGGCGAGTACCATGCGACACTCCCTGCTCCCTTGAGCCGCATCCGTCGCATTCAAACGACGGCGTTGGTCCTGCTGCTTATCAGCGGGGTCATCAATTACGTTGACCGGGCCAGCTTGGCCGTGGGACTGCCGCTGATCCGCCACGACCTTGGCATTTCCATCGCCCACAGCGGCGTATTACTGTCTGCATTCCTTTTCGTTTATGCAATCTGCCAGTTGCCGGTGGGCGCCGTGGTTGACCGATTTGGCGCGCGCCTGGTGCTTTCCGCAGGGCTGGCCCTCTGGTCAATGGCCCAGGTCGTTGGCGGACTGGTTTCCAGTTTCCGGCAGTTCCTGCTTGTCCGCGGTTTGCTGGGTGTGGGCGAATCGCCACAGTATCCAAGCTCTGCCCGCGTTGTTACGGACTGGTTCGCGCAGCGCGACCGGGGCGTGGCCACCGGCATCTGGAATTGTTCGAGCAGCTTGGGCACGGCGATTGCCGCTCCGCTGCTTACAATTCTCATGCTCCGTCTCGGATGGCGCTGGATGTTCATCACCATGGGAATCGCCGGCCTGGCGGTGGGCATTGTGTTCTACAACCTGTATCGGGACCCCAAACACTTGCGCCTGTCGGCCGCGGAACTGGAATATCTCCCGGGCTCTGACCGCGAAGCGAAGCCGATGGCTTTGCGCGATTGGGGGCGGTTGTTTGGGTTCAGGACAATGTGGGGAATGGTTTTCGGCTTTTTTGGCATCATTTACATGTCCTGGCTCTACTATGCCTGGCTGCCCCAGTATCTCGAGATCCAGTGGCACCTGAGCATCGCAAAGACTGGCTGGGTGGCCGCTATTCCCTTCACCTGTGGAGTCGCGGGCAGTGTGGCCGTGGGCCGTGTGTGCGACATCCTGTCAAGGCACGGGATTTCCGCGATCAACAGTTTTAAGATACCGATCGTTTGCGCGATATTTGGAGTGGTTCTATGCACGATGTTGGCAGCCTATAGTTCAAGCAGTTCATTGGCGGTCCTCTATATTTCCCTATCCTTGTTTATGCTCAATGGCGCCAGCACCGCCGCGTGGGCCATGGCCACTGTTGCCGCGCCGAAGAATTTCGCCGCGTCGCTTGGCGCTATACAGAATTTCGGCGGTTATTTAGGAGGCACGTTGGCTCCCGTCCTGACCGGATACATGGTCCAGGCTACTTCATCGTTCCGGTCTGCGCTCTTGCTCGCCGCCGGGGTTGCGCTCCTTGCCGGCATCGGGCATCTCGCGTTTGTGAGAAAGCCAATATCCCTCGCTGGCAAAGGAATCGCTTAGCCACTCTCAGGGCGCCAACGGATCTGGCAGGGAAAGTTTACACGCCGATTGGGAAGAAATAATCTTCGACGCTGCAATCACGAAACGACTTAATTGGACCACGGCGTTCAGAATAACCCATTGGTGGATCGTCGCGAGCGTCGTCCCAACCACAGATCGTTATGTTTGAGATCAAGACAATCAGTCCGAGGTGATAATAAATCGAAATATTCGATTGAACAGTTCGGAAAATTGCGCTTGTCCTATAGCTTCTATCTTGGCTACGATGCCGACAATTCTACGGCAGACGATTTCGCGCAGCCGGCGTTGAGCGAGTCATCGCTTAGTTACGGAACTCGGGCGAGTTGAACAATGGAGAAATCGAAAGGGGTTCGGGCTCGATTTTCAAGACGATGGCTGCTGAAGCGCGCTGCGCTCCCGGCGGCAGGGACACTCTCCGTTTTTTCGCTTCCCACGCTGGCTAAAGCCATCCAAACCGAAAGTACTCCATACCAGAGGCTCAAACTCAAAATCGCGGATGTGCGGACCGCACAGGTACAGGTTCATGGACCGCAAACCCACGTAAGGATCTACACGGATCAGGGAATCTACGGGCAGGGCGAATGTACCGATGCCGCGGTCGGAGCCGCACCGCTGATTCACGGCTGGCGGCGCTTCCTCATCGGACAGAATCCGCTCAATGTCGAACCGATCTGGGAGAGAATTCGCACCCTGGGAATCTTCGCCGGAGCGCAAGGCGGACAGTACGTCACCGCTCTCTCAGGCGTCGAAATTGCGCTTTGGGATCTTGCAGGGAAAGCCCTGGGATTACCCATCTTTCAGCTTATGGGCGGAAAGTTTCGCGATAAAGTTCGAATCTATTGCGACTCGGATATGAAAGATCCAATTGGTGCGGAGGCGGACCGGAAGCTCCCCTGGATTAAGGCTCAGGGCTTTACGGCGATGAAGATCGACTTGGATGATTTCAGGGATCCCGCGCGCTGGGACACCTACAACTGGACTGCCACTAACGGCGAGATTGATCGCATGGTGAAATGGGTTTCGCATGTGCGTGAGTCCATTCCGGCCGACATGGCTCTTGCCTGCGATATGCACGGCCGCTACGACGCCTCGACCGGCAAGAAAGTCGCGAAAGCGCTAGAGCCCTTTAAACTGATGTGGCTCGAAGAGCCGTGTCCACCCGAAGACATTGATGCGATGGCGGACATCCGGCATTCGACCTCGACGCCGATTGCATGTGGCGAAAATTTATACTTGCGATGGGGATACAGAGAACTGCTTCAGAAGGAGGCTGCCGACATTATCCAGCCCGACTTTGAAAAAGTCGGGGGACTCGCCGAAGCCCAAAAGGTCGCCAACCTCGCTCAGACCTTCTATATCCCCTTAGCCCCACACTGCGTGGTTTCCCCGATCGGGGCAATGGCTTCTGCGCATGCCTGTGCGAGTTTTCCGAACTTCCTGGTGCTGGAGTGGCATTGGATTAATTTTTCCGACTTTTGGAAGAACTGGGTCAAGGAAGGCCAGATCATCGTGAACGGCTTCATCACCTTGCCGGACCGGCCAGGAATAGGCGTGGAGATGGACGAGGAAGTCGCCAGGAAGGCTCAGATCCCTGGAACACCGTGGTTTGAATCGGGAATGTAATCATTTTAGGAAGTACGCCAGCCCAAAGGGACAAACGAGATGCGAAATGTCTTTGTAGGTGTCCTCGCTGAAGCAGCCCTCCTGGCGCTATCTCCATTCTTGATGGCCCAACAGGAACCTGCCGCGGGGGAGAATGCTGCCATTTCCACAACCCAGTGGCATGGGGAATTCTTCACGCGGGAGGACGTGATTCATTACACGGCCTACTGGAACGGCGAAAGGTTTTCCGATGGCCGGCCCAAGGTGCCCGACGACATTCTCGACCGCATGAAGAATGTAACTCTCGAACAGGCATGGGAAACCCTGGCCGAGGCAGGCTATATGCACCAGTATGAAGACGGCTGGTACACGATCCATTCCGATCAGATACTGGTGGGCAGGGCGCTGACGGCAGCCTGGATGCCGGGAAGACCCGACATTGAAAAAGAGATTGAAGAACAGGGAAAGAGGGATCAGCGCATTGGAGGAACGAATGCGTGGCCAGTCGACATGTTGCAGCCTCGCGACGTTTACGTGTGCGACCACTTCCGGCTCAAGGAAAATGGCCCGTCCATCGGCGACAATGTCGGCAACGCCATCTATGCGAGATCGGGTAACGGCATCGTTTACAACGGAGCCGTTCGCGATATCAACGGCCTGATTGTGCTGCCGAACTTCACCTCGTTTGTTCGCTACTACGATCCTTCCCACCACTTCGGATCCCTTCGCAGCGGAAGAATGCTCAACTCAACCATGGTGAGCATCAACGGGCCTACCCGCATGGGTCACGTTCTGGTCATGCCGGGAGATGTGGTCCTGGGACGAAACGGCGGTGTGATTTTTATTCCCCCCCAGCTGGCGGAGCGGGTTGTAAAAGAATCGGAACGTACTCGCCTTGAGGACATGTTTGGACACCAGCGTCTGAGAGAAAAGAAGTACACCGCCGGCCAGATTGACGCCAGGTGGTCACCGGAAATCGAGCAGGACTTTCACCAGTGGCTGAAAGAGAATGAGGACCATCTGCCCGTCCCGAAGTCTGTGGTCGAGGAAATTCTGAAAGAAAGTAAATGATCGGGTTACAGGTCCGGAGCAACCGCCGTGAACCACACTTGATTTGGCGCCCTCAAAGGCCACCAGCCTGCTTCACTTCCTCGTCAGCGAAAGCTGACCAAAAACCCATGCACGTTTGCTCCCACGCTATCGGTCGGTCGTGCACCGATGGCTCTGAGAGCCCTCAAGTTGCTCCGACGATGCGGCGCACCCATAGCCTGCTGTACCTTCTTGCTGATCCTCGCGATGGCATCGGCCGCCGGCTTGTTTGCGCAGACGGCCGGTCAAATTACGGGACACGTCAGCGATCCCAGCGGTGCGGCTGTACCGGATGCCACCATCACCCTCAAGAATGTGGCCACCAGCGGCGTACGCACCACGGTCACAACCGACGCCAGCGATTATACTTTCGGCACGGTTCCGCTGGGAGTCTATGACGTTCAAGCCGCGAAGTCGAGCTTCAAGACCGCCACGACGCCGAAGGTGCAATTGCCGGTTCAGCAAACGATACGCCTCAATTTTGAGCTGGCGATAGGCGCGACGACGCAAGAAGTAACCGTTACAGCGCCCGGACGCTTCTTCAGGCTGAAAACTCCTCGCTCGGCACGGTAATTGAGAATCAGGCCATCAACCAGTTGCCGCTAAACGCCAGAAACCACCTCGGACTCGTGGCCCTTTCATCGAAGGTGAATACCCTTTCGCCGATGTCAGGCCAGGCAGGCTCCCGCCTCGGCGGCGACCGCGCCAGCCAGTCCATTTCGGCCGGCGGCCAGCGGATTATGTACGACCACTACACGCTGGATGGCGTGAATAATACGGACCCCGACTTCAATACGTATATCGTGTTGCCCTCCATTGATGCTGTCCAGGAGTTCAAAGTGCAAACCGTCGTTTATCCGGCCCAATCCGGTTTCCAGGCGACGCAGGTTAACATGCGCACCAAGAGCGGCACAAACAATTTTCATGGATCGGTATTTGAGTTCCTCCGCAACGATACGGTAGACGCGCTGCCTTATAACTTTATCACCAAGCCTCTGACATCGGTGCCCTTCCATTGGAACGATTACGGATTCGCGGTCGGCGGGCCGGTCTGGATTCCCAAAGTCTTTAACGGGAATAACCGCCTCTTCTTCATGGTCGATGAGGAATGGTTGAAGTCGCGTACGAGGGGTCAGGGTGTCGCGACCTTGCCGACCCAAGCCGAGTTGAGCGGCGATTTCAGCAATTTCACCGACAAAAATGGCAACGTGGTTCCGATCTACGACCCGTCCAGCGGGACGAACGGCTCGGGAAAGACGCAGATATCCCGCAACGGCGTGCTGAATGTCATCTGCCCGGGCGATATCAGTCCGATTTCAGCCAACGTCCTCAAGCTGTTCTACAACGCGGCCACGCTGAATACATCAACGCAAAACTTTACGTAGACTACCAACAACAAATTCGACCGCCGGTCTTTTACCGTGCGCACCGATTTCAACCAGTCCGCTAAGTTGCAGTGGGCTTTCCGCTGGAGTAATGGCAACGAACGGAGCACGAACGCCGGCTTCCCGGCATCCGGAGGGACCGTCGTCAGCAAAACGATCGTCCACTACAACCAGTTCACGGGCTCCAATACCTGGACCGTCACGCCCACGATCTTCAACGAGGCCAGGTATGGCTACACCCGGTTCTACAATTCTCTCGGCACTCTGCCGCAAGGCACAAACAACGCTGTGGGAAAATCCAACATCCCGGACCTCAATTCCGGAGCCCGTTCGACGTGGGGCATCCTCAACATTGCCTTCACGGGACCTAATGACCCTTGGGCGGCGATCGGCGACCCCAACCGCTCAGGCATGCCCCTCTGGCCCATTTACCGCCCGAAGACGATTATGACGAGATGCATCTGAGTTCTGCCTCGAAGGCTGCGCCGACGACCATCCGGCGCCGTGCCTCTTCCTCGATCGCGTTTGGAATGGTTCTGGCTAGCCGTTCGGACCATAATTATCAATAGGCTTCTACGGTCTTGCTGGCCGGCCCTTTCTTTCCTTTTTGGGGCGCAGAAGGCGGGCTAGTGCGGTCTGTTCTTTCCCTGTGGGTTGAACATCGGGGTAGACAAGATATACTGAGTGCTCTCTTTCTCCGCCGACTGCAAGCGGCAATCGGACCAACTCTCCCGTACTCAAGAAGGGCTGAATTTTGTAGAGCGGTAGCCAGCCGAAGCAAAGGCCGCTCCGTACGGCGTCTATCCAGGATTCTACGGTATGGACGGGGAAATATCGCTGGGAGTGCGGGAGGCGTTGGGTTTGAGGCATTTGCCCGTCCCCGCTCACAATCGTTACCGCCAGATGCTTGACCAAGTCTCCTCTTGTCAGTTTGCGTGTTGCCTGCATTAGAGGATGGTCCGCGCGTGCCACGGCAACGAGACGCACATTCAAGATGGGTTGGCAAAAATACTCGTGTGACATTCGTCCGGGAGCAATGCAGAGGTCTGCCCGCTGGTTCGCAAAAACATCGGTTGGCGAAATGAAGGAGTCCTGATAGAGCTTCACGCGAACGTGAGGATAGAACTTTGCGAACGTCGCCAACGCGGCAAAGAGCCGGTCATTCGGGTAAATCGCGTCCACAGCGATGCATATTTCCGCTTCGCCTCCGGAGGCCAGGGCGCAGGCCCGCTGCTCAAGAGAAACGAATCCAAACAGGAGAGGCTCGACGTCGGCAAGAAGGGCCCGGCCGGTTTCGGTAAGGCGGGCGTTCCGCCCTACGTGCTCGAAAAACCGCACACCAATATGCTCCTCGAGGCGACGGATAGCGTAGCTGACGGTGGACTGGCTGCGACTCAACTGAACTGCGGCGCGTGCAAACCCGCCACATTGGACCACTGCATGCAATGCTTCCCATTCATCGAGGGTCGTGTTCATGCGGCGTATTATATCGAACTTATCGAATGAAAAGCACAAGACTTCCGGCTTGATGTTCCAATATCACTTGTGTAGTACCATCGCTATCCTGCCGGCAAGGATTCTACGCCGGGGGTGGGGTGGCGACGTCTGATCGACGATAAAATATATCGAGAACTTCGATTGAAGGAATCTAGAAATTGGACTTGTTGGTCAATTTGTCGTGGACTAGCATACCGCAGTCTTTCGAGGGAAGTCGGCCAGGGTGAAAGCCCATGTAAGCGTTTACCCCGGCGCAGCTCACTGGCTGAAGCCGAGTGAGAAGCGTTGGCGAGTTGGGTGTAGCGTTTTTGCGCTCTTGGAAGCAAGATCCATTCGCCGGCGGCCATGAACTCGGGGACCCAACTCTTGGGCAACTCCTCCAATTCTCCGCGGGCTTTGTGTGACTACGGCCTGGTACGGGATGGGGCCGGCTAAGAATTCAGAAGACGTCACGGATGCTTTGACCGATCCGTCGGGAGCGACCGTTCCTAACGTAACGGTTACCATAATGGGCTTGAAGCAACTGTAATTTTAGTTGCCTGGACGGAGTACGGGTTGGGCCCGGTCTTGCGGGAGAGAGCGTGAAAGCAATTCCTTTGAGGCGGTGCGTTACTTCTTTTTTAGAAACGCCCTTATTGAATACTATCCACGCCTCGAAGCCATTCAAGATCCCAAGCCAAAAGGAGACGCGACATGCCAGTCAACCGACGTGAGTTTCTCAAGGCTTCGGCGGCAGGTGGCGTCATGTTGAAGCAAGGGATGATGGCGCTCGGCGCCCGAGCTGTAAGCATTCAGGTCGCCATTGATGCGACCAAAGTCGGAGAGCCCGTCACTCCGCTCATTTTCGGAGGCTACATGGAGCCCGCCACCACGCGCGTGTGGGCGGAGATGCTTACCGACAGGAAGTTTGCCAACCCGATTACCCGTGCCGCGCCGCCGCCCGCCAATTCCTTCTTCCTCCGCTTTCTTGGCGAGCCCTTTAAGCCGGTAGGCCCCGAAGGAACAGTTGAAATGGATACCGTGCGGCCGTTTGTCGGTGAGCACAGCCCGCGCATCAAGCTGGACGGTTCCGGGCCTCGTGGCATAAAGCAATCCAAACTACGTCTGGGCCGCGGCAGGGCTTATGTGGGTCAAATTTATCTTGCGGGCGATCCCACGGCCAAGATCGAGGTCCGGTTGGCCTGGGGGACCGGTGCCGGCGATGCACAATCCATCCGGATCCCTTTCCTCACGCGCGAGTACCGCAAATTCGAACTAAGCTTCACCTCGCAGGCTGACGCCGAGGACGCGCGCCTGGAAATCCTGGGTACCGGCAGCGGCGCGTTCCACGTCGGGACGGTGTCTCTGATGCCTGCCGAAAATGTGCAGGGATTTCATGCGGGGATGATCAAGCTCTACAAAGAGGCAGGTTTTAAAATGGCGAAGTGGCCCGGGGGTAATTTTGTCTCAGGCTACGACTGGTACGACGGCATTGGCGACCGGGATAAGCGTCCGCCGCGTCACCAGGCGATGTGGCGCGACCGGGTGGAGTCGAACGACGTCGGCATTGACGATTTCGTCGCTTTCTGCCGCTTGCTCGGTGCGGAACCTTACGTCGCGATCAACAGCGGATTCGGCGAGGCTCGAGTCGCAGCCGAGGAAGTGGAATACTGCAACGGTTCCACCGCAACACGCCTGGGCAAACTGCGGGCGGAGAACGGCCATCCCGAGCCCTACAACGTCCATCTCTGGTGCATCGGCAATGAGATGTACGGCCCCTGGCAATTCGGCCACATGTCGCTGAACCAGTATTGGGTGAAGCACAATTACATTGTCGAATCCATGAAGAGAGTGGATCCGAAGATTAAGGTGACGGTGTGCGGGGCAAGCATCTGTGAGAAGTCCATAGGCGGCGCCGAGAAGAAAAACGATTTCTTTCCGGACAAATGGGAGCCGCCCGTGCTCGATAAACTGCCCTACGAGTTCGGAAGTTTGAATGACTGGGACGGATGGCTGCTCGCCAATTGCGCCGACAACATAGACCATCTTTCCGAGCACACCTACGCATATCCCGACCTGGCATTCGACGCGGAGAAGCAGCGCTTTGTGGATGTCCAGGATGCGTTGCAGTTCAAAACGCGCAGGATGTCGAACCGCATCGGCGAAGCTTTTGAGGCGTGGCAGAAGTACGTTGAAAAGATGCCGTCGTTGAAAGAGAAGAACATCAAGTTCATTTTTGATGAGTGGGGGGTCCGCTACCGCTCGGCCGACGGAAAATCACACCGGCCCGAGGGAATGGTGTCGCCCCTCTCCTATGCGCTTCTGCTGCATGAACTGTTCCGTCACTCCGACATGGTGGCGGCCAGTTGCCCGACCGGAGGGCTCTACACTGTGCTCATTGACAACACCGGCGAGGCTGTGGGGTTTTCGGGTGAAGGGCTGGTAATGAAGCTCATGGCAAACCACTTTGCAGGTGCTCACCCGGTGGACGTCAGCGGAAATTCTCCCCAGCAGCCAGTGACCGGCACCCCGCTTGTGGATATTCCGAAAGTCCCCATCGGAAGCCCCACCTATCCGCTGGATGTTTTTGCGGCTCTCTCGGCCGATCGAAAGACTCTGATTCTTTCGGTGGTCAATCCCACGGAAGCGGGCTGTGAGTTCGGGGGACAAATTACCGGAGTCAAGCCGAGCGGGCCGGGCAAGCTGTGGCAGATTGCGCCGCCCAGCGTGACTTCGGCGAACGAGCCGGGGAAGGAGCCCGCCGTCAATATCGTTGAAATCCCGCAGCAGGCGCTCCCGGAGAACGTGCAGGTTCCGCCCTACAGCATTAACGTTTATGAGTTCTCCATAGCGAAGGCGTAATGGCCGTCCAACATTTTGTGGGGTTCCGGGAGGGACCGTCATAGCGTATAAGACTGGATTGTTGGGCTTGCGAGTGGCCTCGCAGCCTATGGTTTCGAATGCGGCACGAGTAATTTGGAGTGATGGGGGAACACGCGTCTGATGAAGAGAATAGTCAGCCTCGTTTGGATTGTAATAATTGGAGCAAGCGTTTGCTGGGGGCAACCCCCGAACGCATCGCAGAGTGCCTCAGCGGAAGGTCTGCCCGCCGGCGAGTGCGTTGGTGCCTTGACCAATGTGATCGCCGCCGATTATCCGTGCATTCATCCTGACCGCCGCGTCGGCCTTCGCATCAAGGCTCCGGACGCGCGACGCGTTCAGGCCTTGATCGGGGGCGGCGGAGGACAGACGCCCATGATGGACATGACCAGGCAGGCCGACGGCTATTGGACTCTGACCACCCCGCCCATCGTTGAAGGTTTTCACTACTATTCCTTCATCGTTGACGGCGTCGAGATGGACGACCCCGGCAACCACACATTTCTTGGTGAGATGAGGGAAATCAGCGGCTTCGAAATGCCGTCGCCAGCACCGTCAGACTCCTTCTACCAGATCCAGGATGTCCCGCACGGTGAGGTAGGATCGGTCCCCTACTTCTCAAAGGTCGTCGGCAAGTGGCGGCGCTGCCTCGTTTACACGCCGCCTGGTTACGACCGGAGCCCGCGCACTCGCGATCCCGTGCTCTATTTGCTTCCCGGCTATAGAGAAGATGAGTTGGGTTGGTTCAATCAGGGCCGCGCGAATGTGATCTTGGACAACTTGATAGCAGCCAAGAAGGCTGTGCCGATGCTGATGGTTTCGGACGATCAGTTCACCGTCTTAAAGCCGGACGAACCTCCTCCCGTCTTCAGGGGAGGGCCGAAACGCGTGGAACGGCCCAATTTCGGGACCTACGGCGCCGCTTTCACCAAAGTCATGTTCAACGATCTGGTTCCCATGATCCAATCGAATTTCCGCGGTCTTTCCGGCCGCGACGACCGTGCCATGGCGGGGCTCTCGATGGGCGGAGTGGAGACTTTCCTGACCGCGCTACCCCACCTGGATCGATTCGCCTATATCGGGGGATTCAGCCCCGGCGTTCCGCGGACCGCGTTTGATATGGCTTACAAAGATCCGGCCGCCTTCAACAAGCAGGCCAAACTATTGTGGCTCGGCAGAGGAACAGTGGAAAAACCCCACAATCCGAACATTTGTGACCTGCACGAAGGGCTGGACAAAGCCGGGGTCAAGAGCGCGTACTACGAATTGCCAGGCATTGCCCATGAATGGCTGACTTGGCGAAGGGATTTGAACGACTTTACGCCAAGACTCTTTCGCAGACCGGCAATTGGCTGAGCAGACGAATAGAAAAGATGGACGAGTTTCGGTTCTTGTGAACTGATGACAGGACAGGGACCGAAACCAAGGAAGAAGATAGGAGAGACTCAATGAAGACGCGAATCTCGTTGTTCGCTGCAACGGCATTATTGCTGGGATTGACGGCTGTAACCGCAGCTCATCAGGCTGAGCCGAGTGCTTCGGAACGGCTGATGGTAACCATTAATGCGCAACAGACTGCGGAGCCGGTCTCGAAGAACGAGTTCGGCATGTTTATCGAGCACATTGGCTCGCTCATCTATCGCAGCCTCTGGTCTGAAATGCTCGATGATCGGAAATTCTATTTCCCGATCACGTCCAAAGAACCCGAATCCGCAGGCCGAAGGCAGGGCGGCGGGTTTCGCGGCATGCAACTCCGCAAGTGGAGGCCCATCGGTCCTGACGAAGTTGTGGTGATGGATAAAGATCGTCCGTTTGTCGGCGACCAGAGCCCGCGTATCGAACTCGATCCCTCCACACCTCATGGCATCAAACAACCCGGCCTCACTCTCGTAAAGGGCAAGAAGTATGCAGGTCGAATCTACCTCCGCGGCACTCCGGGATCCAGGGTGAAGGTCAGCCTGATCTGGGGAGAGGGCGCGAACGACCGGGAGACCGTCTCGTTTAACGTGTTGCCAGGCACTTATCGAAAGTTTCCGTTCAGCTTCATGGCCAAAGGGGATACCAGCCGCGCAACTTTTGAAATCACTGGAACCGGCTCGGGAAACTTCCACATCGGCACTGTTTCACTGATGCCGGCCAACAACGTGCAGGGATTCCGGCCCGACACCATTGCACTCCTGCGCCAGCTCCATTCCGGCTTTTGGAGGTTGCCGGGTGGCAACTTCCTTTCCGGCTGGAGTTGGTACGACTCTGTCGGCGACATCGACAAGCGCCCGCCCGTGTTTGACTATGCCTGGAACGCCATGCAGACGAACGATGTCGGCATGGACGAATTCATGACCCTGTGCAAACTGATTGGTGTAGAGCCGTACATCACCGTGAACGCCGGCTTCGGCGATGCGCATTCGGCGGCGGAAGAGGTGGAGTACATCAACGGCTCGGTCCACACGCGCCTAGGCGCCATGCGCGCGCGCAACGGCCATCCCGAGCCCTATCACGTCAAGTATTGGAACATCGGCAACGAGCCCTGGGGTACGTTCCAACTCGGCCACACCGACCTGAAGTATTACGTTTTGAAACACAATGAATTTGCGAAAGCGATGCGGAAGGTGGACCCCTCGATCACTCTGATTGCCTCGGGGCAAATGCTGGAAGATATGAACCTCAAGGGTGAGATGCGCGCCAAATACTTGGGGAACCTCCAACCCCTGTTCGGGACGGATGTCGACTGGACCGGCGGCCTTCTTGCGCACTGCTGGGGGAACTTCGACGGCATCGCCGAGCACTGGTACGCCCAGGGAGACAGGCACTTCGATCTTGAGCGCGCAAAGAGTCTGCCGCCGGACGCGCCCACCGACCAAGCGTATGTGAAAGTTGATCAGACGCCGCTTGAGTGGGCTCGCTATGCCGCCAATGTCGTACACCGGAAGGCCGAAGAATGGCAAGGATACCAGCAGCGATTCCCGGCAATGCTCGACAAGAAGATCTTCCTTTCCGTTGATGAGTACGCCTACTTCGGCGGAGGCTTTGGCCGAGGCGTGAATCTCAAGCTGGCCCTCGCCTACGGGATGATATTCAACGAGATGCTCCGGCACACCGATTTCCTCACCATGTCGGCGCACACGATGGGCGTCTCGACGCTCGACTACAACAGCACCGCAGCCACCTTTAACACAACCGGCCTTTTGTTTAAGCTCTACGGTGAGCACTTTGTTGGGTCTATCCCGGTGGCCCTCTCAGGGAACTCGCCACAGCCGGCGCCCAAGTATCCCATCGGCGGCGATCAGCCCAAAACAAACTCCGGCAGCCCGACCTATCCGCTCGACATGTTGGCTGCGCTGACCTCCGACAGGAAGTACCTGACTCTTGCGGTGGTCAATGCGACGGAATCGGAACAGAAATTCGATTTGAACGTCACCGGCGCGCGACTCGAAGGGCCGTCAACTCTTTGGCAGATGACCGGGAAAGACCTGGAGGCCGCCGATCGTGTGGGCCAACCTCCGCAGGTTACGGTGAAGGAAATTTCGCTAGGCAACGCTTCGGGGACGATCACGGTGGCGCCCATCAGCGTTGACATTTATCGGTTTCCCGTGATGCCGCCAGCGCAATAGCAGACGACGCCCTACAAGAACGCTTTTAAGGAGGATGAAAGGAATGAATCGCGTTGGATTGGCAATACTTCTATTTGCAAGTCTTGGTTGCGCTCAAGATCAGAGTAATTTTCAGCCTGCTTCGACCAACGTATGGGGAGCTGAATACCCGCGCGTTGATAGCGCCGGCCGGGCGGAGTTCCGTGTGAAAGCTCCGGACGCCACCAAGGTCCGGTTAAATTTCTGGAGTGGGCCGAAGTTGGACATGGTGAAGCAGTCAGATGGTTTCTGGACCGTCACCACGCCTTCTCTCGTTCCCGGCTTCCACTACTACACTCTGATCATTGACGGCGCGGAGGTCTCCGACCCTAACAGTCATGCTTTCTTTGGAGGAGGCAAAGACGCCAGCGGCATCGAGATAGCGGAACCGGGAAGCAGGTATTATTCACCGCAAGATGTACCCCACGGGCAGGTCCGTGAGATTTGGTACCACTCGAAGGTGACGGGCACGTGGCGGCACGCTCTGGTTTATACGCCGCCGAATTACGATACCGAGACCAGCGTGCGCTATCCCGTGCTCTACCTGCAGCACGGCGCAGGCGAAGACGAAACCGGATGGACGAAACAGGGCCACGCTAACTTCATACTCGACAACCTGATCGCGGACGGCAGTTCGAAGCCGATGATCCTGGTGATGGCGTACGGCTACGCAAGGCGCGCCGGCGAGCCTGCTCCCGATCTCACGGGGAAGCCCTTCGGCTCACCGGAAATGAGGAAGGCGATGCAGGAGATGATGTCAGCCTTCGAAGACGATTTGACGCAGGCGCTCGTTCCATTCATTGATTCGAACTTCCGTACGCTGACCGACCGCGATCATCGCGCCATGGCTGGCCTTTCGATGGGCGGGATACAGACGTTCCAAATCACGTTCAACCATCTGGATATGTTTTCCTACATTGGTGGATTCAGCGGAGCAGGTGGGGCGTTTACCTTTGGTAATCAGAAATTTAACGTGAAGACGGCTTACAACGGGGCGATGGCAGATCCAGCCGCCTTCGCGAAGCGGGTGCATTTGCTGTGGCTGGGCGTCGGGACCGCAGAGCCGCAGATGATGCTCGCAGGAATCACGAGACTGCATGACGCGCTTCAGGAGGCTCATATTCAGCACATCTTCTATCAGTCGCCCGGCACTTCGCACGAGTGGCAGACGTGGCGTCGCGATCTGAAAGTCTTTGCTCCCAGACTCTTTAAGCAGGACGGCCACTAGCGCATTGAACGGAGTTACGCCGCACAGAACCAATATTGCAGACCGGCGTTTCGGAATCCATTTTCCTCTGGCGACGAAGGCGTGTACATCTTCCCAGTGCCAATTGGCTTCTCAACGTGAGTATGCATTTTCAAACAGGCCCAAGGACCTCATCTCTTGTAAATCCTGAGGTGTTGAAATGAAAACATTGTGGGTAATAAGGACGAAAGTGCTTTTTGTTGCAACGCTGGCGATAGGCGTTGCACTGGCGCCTCGGCTTGACGCGCAAGTGAAGACCGAAGTGCCTCTAGCGGTTCCTGGCGCGAAGCCGGTGACAGTGGAGCACATCAAAATCCACGGTGAAGCGCTGGAAGGGAACCTGGAGGGTGATGCCGTTGATCGCGACGCGATTGTTTTCCTGCCGCCCAGTTATGCCAAGGAGAAGCACCGTCGCTACCCGGTCGTCTATGCCTTGCACGGTTATTCCATCGGCGCCGAGCAATGGACGCACGAAATCCACGTGCCCCTAACCATCGAAGGAGCCTTCGCCGAAGGCAGCCAGGAGATGATTGTCGTTCTGCCCGATTCAAAGACGATCTATGGCGGCTCGATGTATTCCAGTTCTGTTACCACAGGCGACTTTGAGCGGTACGTCTATCATGACGTGGTCAGCTATATGGACTCGCACTATCGCACGATTCCCAATCGGCTGGCCCGCGGCCTGGTGGGCCACTCTATGGGAGGCTACGGGGTGGTCCGGATCGGCATGCAGCATCCGGAAGTATTCAGCAGCGTTTACGTCATGAGCGCCTGCTGTCTTTCGCCGATGGGTGCGAGGCCGACGGGTGCCAGGTCTGCGAATCCAGTCATGCAGCAGCAGATGGAGGAGCAGGAGAAGCAATTGGAATCGGTAAAGACTCCCGCCGACGCGGCCGGCTTGTCGTTCTTCGCCCGCGCTCAGCTTGCCTCGGCCGCGGCCTGGGCGCCCGACCCGAAGAATCCGCCGCTCTATCTCGATCTGCCGTACAAGAATGGCGAGCCCCAGCCTGACGTGCAGGCGAAATTCACGGCGAACGCGCCGCTGGCGATGATCGACCAGTACACCTCCAATTTGCGCCAGTACAACGCCATCGCGCTCGACGTGGGCGACCAGGATGGATTGCGGTTCGGCATGATCCAGCTGCACGATATCCTCGACAACTACGGCATCGTCAACAGTTTTGAGATTTACCACGGCACTCACACCAGCGCCGTCGCAAATCGGTTTCAGAACCACGTCCTCCCGTTCTTCAGCAAGAATCTGTGCTTCAAGAATTGTCGTTAGCCTTTACGATACTCGAGTAAGTTGCACCAAATTTGACTTGGGAGGAGCAACGATGACTTGGTCCCTTGATCGCCGCCGTTTCCTCTTCGGATCCGCTGCGGCCGCCGCCGTCACGCTGCTGCCGTCCGCCAAGCTCGGAGCAAATCCGCCACAAACTTCTCCGGGCGCGGCTCCCATCACGCTGGAGGAGTTGCCTTCCGCGCTCGTGCTGCACAATGGCGCCGAGACCGTGCGCATCACCGTCTGCGGTCCCGATGTGATTCACATCGTGGCCGGACCCGGAAACCCCGTGGGAGCCTCTCCCGAGACTCCCTGGTTCGTTGCTCCGTGCCACCCTCAGCAGCCCGAGGTCACTCGCACGAATGATCTAGCGACCCTACGCACGCCCAAGCTGTCCGTGGAAGTTGACTTGAAGACGGCGATGCTCCGTTTCCTGGATCCGAACGGAAAGGTTTTTTTGAAGGAGTCCCCGCGCGTCCCGCGGCGGTACGTTCCCACGGAAGCAAACGGGGAAAAGCTTTACCGCGTTGACGAGCGCTTCTTCCCGGATGCGCTCGAAGGCTTTTACGGCCTTGGTCAGCACCAAAGCGGCGTATTCGACCAGCGCGGGGCAGTGATCGAGCTGGCCCAAGAGAACACCAACGTGGCAATCCCGATGCTTGTCTCCACGCTCGGTTATGGCCTGCTCTGGAACACTGCGTCCAAATCCTGGTTTGACAATCGCTTTCCTGCCGAACTGAAACTGACGAGCGAAGCTGCCGATGCCATTGATTATTACGTCCTCTACGGGCCGTCCATAGACAGGATCATTCAGATCTATCGCGGGATGACGGGGCATGCGCCGTTGTTCGGCCGCTGGGCGTACGGCTTCGTGCAATCGAAGGACCGCTACCGCTCAGCCAGGGAACTGCTCGATATCGCGGGCGAGTATCGCCGCCAGCACGTACCTCTGGATCTCATCGTGCAGGATTGGTTCTGGTGGAAACTGCAAGGCGATCCGGAATACGCCGAAGATTACCTCAAACCCTGGCCCGACGTTCCCGCCGCGCTTGAAAAACTGCACGCGGAAAACGTCCACGCCATGATCTCGGTATGGGCGAAATTCGATCCACGCTCGACCAATTACCAGGAAATGAAGCAGCGCGGCTTCATCGTGCCCAACGCGGACATCTACGACGCCACCAACCCCGCCGCCCGTGATTACTACTGGAAGCACTTGATGGGCGTTAAGTTCGCCGAAGGCTGGGACGCTTTTTGGCTCGATAGCAGCGAACCCGAGATCTGGAACGGGCAAAGCGACGCGGCGCTCGAAGGGTTGCGACTGTTCATTGGCAACGGGGCGCGCTATACCAACATTTTTCCGCTGATGCACTCAGGCGGTGTGTACGATCATTGGCGAAAGACCACCGACCGCAAGCGCGTGTTCATCCTTACCCGCTCCGCTTTCCTCGGCCAGCAGCGCTATGCGACGACGGTGTGGTCCGGCGACGTCATTGGCACGTGGATGACCTTTCGCCGCCAGATCGCGGCGGGCCTGAATTATCAAATGTCGGGACTCCCTTATTGGACCACCGACATTGCCGGCTATGGCTGGCCTTACGAGCGCGATACACGCGACCCGGGGTACCAGGAACTCTACGTGCGCTGGTTTCAATACGGTGTCTTCTGTCCAATCCTGCGGACGCACGGCCACAGGGTCAACAACACCAACGAGTTGTTCAGTTACGGGCCGCAGACCCTGACGCTCATCTTCTACGACAAGCTCCGCTATCGCCTGCTGCCCTATATCTATTCACTCGCTTGGCGCGTCACGAATGACGACTACACCATGCAACGCGGGCTCCCCATGGACTGGCCGACAGACCCTCGAGCGCGCGACATTGGCGATCAGTTCATGTTTGGCCCCGCCTTTCTGGTGGCTCCGGTTAGCGAACCGGGCGCCAAGAGCAGAGAGGTCTATCTACCGCAAGCTCCGGCCTGGTACGACTTTTGGAGTGGAAAGCGGTTTGAAGCAGGCCAGACCATTCAAGCGCCCGCGCCGCTCAAGCGCATTCCCGTTTACATCCGTGCCGGATCCATCGTGCCGCTCGGGCCCGAAGCGCAGGACGCGGATGGCCAAGTGGATTCGATTGAAGTGCGGGTCTATCCGGGCGCCGATGGCGACTTCGAGTGGTACTCCGACGCCGGCGATACGTATGACTACGAGAAGGGTCAACGCAGAGTTGTTTCCATGCATTGGGACGACTCCGCTCGCACGTTACAGCTTGGGGAGGCACAGGGCAGCTATCCGGAAATGCCCGAGCGCACTATCATTCGCCTGGTTGTTGTGGGTGAAAATCACGGCACCGGCGCCGAGGTTGCCGTGGCGAGCGATGGCGAAGGAGCCTATACCGGCAAGGCACTCCGCATCACGGCGCACTTAACGAGTTAATGAAAACCTCCTTATTGCCTGAAATTGACAAGAGGAAGGAGTATAGCGCCGGGGAGGTTATGACCGTTGCGATGAAAGTGTTTGCCCGCAAGAACAGAGGTAAAGAGGAGACGTGACCGAGCGTATTAAACCGTGAGGCAGACCGAAGACGAGACCAAAGCGCAGTGCGCAGTGGCTGGACTGTTGGGTTACCTGTGTGTGGAACAAGATGTGGGCGTCGCTTGCCGCTAAAGACTGGGCACTTTAGCTTACCAGAGACACTGGGCCAAACCTACCCTTTCCTTTCTCGAAAATGTGTGATAGACAATTGCCCTGCGCGTTGATAGCCGGCGCGCATTTTCCCCATAGGTCGTCGGTTGCATCGGTTGTGTGCCATGAATTACGAGCAAGCTTTGGCGAAGCTGGCTCTGCTTGATCTTCGGCTGAAGATCAAGCCCCGCGAAACCCTTAGATTGCCCGCCGGCAACAAGGGCAACACCTTGCGCGGCGCTTTTGGGGTTGCGTTCCGAAGGTTGGTTTGCATCCCGCAATGCAAGGGCGCTTCGGCTTGTCCGTTGGGGCACCGCTGCCCTTATAAGGCCGTCTTCGAACCGTCGCCAGGCCCAGAAGCCCAGGGGCTCACCAATAGCCAGGACGTACCCCGGCCGTTCGTCTTCCGCCCTCCGCATGAGCCGAAGGCGTCATACCTGCCCGGCGAGGACTTTGAGTTCGGTTTGGTTCTGGTCGGCGCCAGCGTAGATTACCTGCCGTACTTTGTGCTCTCGTTCCGTGATATCGCTCGCCATGGCTTTGGGCCCGGCCGCGCCCGTTGCGAACTTGCTGACGTGCGCTCAGTGCCGCCGGAAGTGGACACATCGGGCGGCAGAGTCGTCGCGCGCAAGAACGGGAATGAGCCCGGCGTGGCGGCCATTGTTTACAACGCTGAGGACCAGCTTTTTCACGCTCCCGCTCACCGCACGGTCTCGGAGTGGGTCGCGGCAAGGCTGGCGCAATGGGAAATGAACGGCTCGAATGGTTCCGCGCAACGGATCACGGCTCGATTCCTCTCTCCCACTTCGCTCAAATCCGAGGAGCGCGTTGTGCGCAGGCCGGACTTCCATCATCTCTTCAAGCGCGTGCGGGACCGGTTGAGCACCATCAGCACGTTTTATGGGGCGGGGCCAATCGACGCCGATTTCAAGGGCCTGGGCGAGCGGGCGGAACAGGTGCGAACGGTGGACTCTAGCGTTACATGGGTAGAACGGTCGCGGGTCTCATCCAAGACCCACCAGCGGCATGAGCTCTCTGGCTTCGTGGGTACGTGTACTTTCGAAGGCGAGTTGGCGGAATTCATGCCCTGGCTCGCGGCGGGAGAATTAATCGGCGTCGGCCGCCATACGGCGTGGGGGAACGGGCAGTTTGTGATCTCGTAGTATGCTCTGGCACAAACGTCATGGTCAATTCTGATTTAGAACTCAACTATCGGATTTGGCGGCAGGGCGAGACCGCCGACAGCCCAGCCACAGGCTTTCCGGCCTGGCCGGATTCCGGCGTCGCATTGATCGGAGACCTTTCCGGTATCCAGTGTTTCGTTTTCCGGCCCGTGCCCGGTGCCGGAGGCGCCGCGCGCCGCCTCCGGAGCCGCTCGTTCCGGGTTAGCGCTTACACCGAGCTCATCGCGCAGTGGTGCCTCGATCAGCTGCAACCCGGAGAGGCCCACTTGGTCTATGCGGCCGGCGGCCGGTTCCTGATTGGCACCCAGGCGTCTGAAGGCTGGCGGGAAAAGGTGGCCGCCATGCAGCGCCAAGTTGATGAGTGGGCTTGGCGGGAGTTTAAGGGCGAGTTGGTTTTTCACCTGGCGGCGGTTGATTATAGCTCCGGCAAGATTCCAGGCGACCCACTGAGGTCCGCCCTTGAAGCGCGCCGGCGGCGGCCGCTGCAGCACTCGTTGCAGCCCGGAGGCAAGTGGTCGGCAGACTTCTTTCAGGGCGTTTCTGGCTCGGAGGCGCGTTGCGACGCGTGTTCGATGACGAAGCCTCTGCGGCCCACCGGCGACGGCGAGGATATTTGCGAAGACTGCCGGAAAGACGAAGAAGTGGGCAGGAAGCTGGCCACTTCGAATTTTGTTTGCATATCCCGTCAGGCGGAATGGGACGTTTCCGCTCTCGGGCTGGGCATGAGTCTCCACAAGGCCAAGGATACTGGTTTCCCCGGCGATCGCTGGCTCTCCCTGGGCCAGGCGGGCACAGCCGAGGTCTGGCCCCTCTTGCACCACCTTCCCTCCGAATCGGGTCGCGCGCTCGACTTTAAGGAGCTTGCGGATCGCTCTCCCGGTTCACGAAAATGGCTGGGCTATTTGCGCATCGATGTCGACCGGGCGGGCGCGTGCTTCGACGAACTCCAGGGTGACCCCGTCAGGACGTGGGCGCTGAGTCGGCTGCTGAACACCTTCTTCGCCGTGCGCGCCAACGACCTGATTCGCGCCAATTATCAGTCCGTTTACGCGGTTTACGGCGGCGGCGATGACCTCTTTGTAGTCGGACCCTGGACCGACTTGCTCGACCTCGCTCTTGCACTGCGCCAGGAGCTGGCCTTACTCACGTTGGAGGCGCTCACCTTTTCCGCCGGGCTGTCCCTAGCCAAGCCCCACGAGCACGTCCTGACGCAGGCGACACTGTCCGGTGAGGAACTCGAACGGGCGAAACAAGGGACCTCCTTCGGCCGCGACTGCGGGCGGGACCAAATCCGCGCTCTCGGGGCAACCGTTCACTGGCAGACCTTCAAGGGCCTCCTCGCCACCGCCAAGCGGGTGAAACAATGGGTTGAGGATCGGGTGCTGCCTTCAAGCTTTCTGCACCAAGCGCTTCAACTTCACCGGGACTGGTCCGGGGCGCGCAACGAGCATCCACACCGTAACGACGCGCGAGTGTGCCGCTACCGGCCACTTTTGTACTATCAGGCCCAACGGAATCTCAAGCCTGGCGAAGCCAAGGATTGGGTGTTGAGCCTTTTGAAGCCAAAGTCGGAGTGGCCGTGGGCGGACTTTGTGATGCGGTACGCAATGCTGGCAGCAGAGAAGCCGGAGAGCCGGGAGGGATGAACATGGGCAACGTAGGCGACAAATTGAGGAAGGCGGGCGTAGCCACCGGGCCGGAAGAGAAGCGGTGCGAAAACTGCGGGAAAAAGTTTGTACCCAGTAATCCGCGATACCGGAAGTGTTCTGACTGTTTTAGCAAGGAACAGCAAGCGTGCGTCTTCCCGAGCGACTATCCTGACTATTTCGACTCCACCGGCACGCTGAAATGCGAGTATGTCACGGAACGGGCCGAGCAGATCGCTGGGTGCCTCGGTCGCGCGAGTCCGCAACTTACCATGCATCAGCTCCGAGCCTTTTACGGGCACGTTCGGCGACTGCGGGGAGCGCTGAAGGGCGGTCGTCAGTTTAGCGGTATATACCCCGACCTATGCAAGCTGAAGCCGTTTGCGCGCGAGCGTAAGGAGAAAGACAAAATTCCCGAGTACTTTGAACAATTCATAGCCCGCAACGTAGACAAAGTCAAGAATGAAGATGCTTTCGTCAAGGGATTCGTCGAGCACTTCCAAGCCGTAGTGGCTTACTGTGCAGGAACGATCAAGGAGAGGTGAAACATGGATAAGAATTCGCCACTGAAGTGGACCAGCATTGCTCGGCTTAAATTTTCGATTACGTGTGTCGAGGGACTGCGAGTGGGTGGCTCGGGCGGCGGCCTTGAAATTGGCGGCGTGGACGCAAACCTCAGCGTTCTCCGCAACCCGGTAACAGGCGAGCCTTACCTGCCGGGGTCGTCGCTCAAAGGGAAACTTCGCTCGGTACTCGAAAAGAAGCTCGGCAAGACCTTCGGAGACCCTTGCGGCTGTGGGCAACTCGCCTGCCTTGTTTGCAAGGTGTTCGGCGCGCACATGAAGCCTGGGGCTGCCACATCGCCGACGCGAATCGTGGTGAGGGACGCTCCACTTTCAGTGGCATCAAAGAAACAATTTGCGGAGTCTGTTGCGGCCGGGACTCCCGTTTTCGAAGAAAAGACGGAGAACATTGTAGACCGAAAGACTGGCACCGCCAAGCACCCACGCACAGGTGAACGCGTGCCTCCCGACACGGTGTTCGACGCCGAGATACTTCTTCATATCTTCGAAGGGGATAAACGGCAAGAATTTGTCGATTTTGTGCGCCAAGGACTTGCCATTATTCAGGAGGGTAGCTCACTCGGAGCGAGCGGGAGCCGCGGCTATGGCAAAGTCCGGTTTAAAATAACTGAGGACATAAACCTCCCACTCGACGGGCTCACCCTATGAGGACGTACAGACTCATCCTGCGGCCGCACGGCTCGTGGTGCACGCCGTGGATGGCTGACACGTTGTTCGGATCCCTCGCTTGGCGGCTCTTGCGCCTTGCGGGGGAGGACGAACTCCGGCGGCTAATCGAGGAGTTCTCCGGAGCGGAGCCCCCCTTCGTGCTCTCGGACGCTTTCCCCGAGGGCTGGCTTCCCTGCCCGCTCTCGGCGGAACTTGAGAAGGTCTCCAAAGGCTCAAACCTCAAGCCGAAGCTCCCGGCCTGGGTCAGAGAGGAGCAGTTCAAAAGCCTCATCAGGAACTCGGGGAAAATTCTTCCGCCCCAGGATCCACCGCAGCCCGTGGGCGCCGGCTCACGGCTTCACGTTTCAATCGATCGTAGGGCGGGAACGGCCACCGGCGAGGGTTCAAGCAGCCTTTTTGAAATCCCGGAATGGCGCCTCCAGAAGGCCGGGGGCAGCCAACCTGAGCATCTTGTGGTCTACATAAGGACTGGTGCCTGGCTGGATCGGCTCGTAACCCTCTTCAACTGCCTCAGCACGACCGGGTTCGGTAAAAAGAAGAGTTCGGGCCGGGGAGCGTTCGAGGTGGCCGGAGAACCCCAGCCCTGCGATTGGATGGACGACAACGAGGGCGCCGATGGGTTCGTATCGCTCAGCCACTTTGTGCCCGCTGAGACCGATCCCACAGAGGGGCGCTGGGCCGTCGCCGTTAAGTATCCAAAGTTCGCCGCCGGCGCGCCCACGCCAGGCCCGTTTAAGGGCCGGCTTACTATGCTGCGTCCCGGCTCCGTGTTCAAAATTGTGGGGTCGGTCGAACCGTTCTACGGGCGAATGTTGCGTGGATTGCATCAAGTATTTCCGCAGTCCGTCCAGTACGGACTGGCGTTTGCAGTCCCGATGCGCTGGGCCAAGACAGAGGACGAGGGTCAAAAGTAGGGTTGGGGTGCAAAATGACAGGATGGAAAAGGTGGCAAAACGCGCTGGGCAATGTGATTATCGGCGGCGTCTGTTTTGGGCTGCTGCCCAACCTGCTTAGCCCGCTAGTAAAAGGGCGCTACGCGCAGTTTGCGGGCGGCGCGCTTCTCCTCTTGCTTTCCTACGTACTGCTCGGAGTAATTCACAGGAGGGCAGTCCGCCGGGCGGTGCGCCAGTCACCGGGTGTGCCTCCCCATAAGGCCCTGATTGTTTTGGCAAGTCCGGGGTCGCGTGTAACGGCTGCTGAAAATGCCATCAAATCCCACGCAGCCGGCTTGAAGTTCTGCTGGATTATCGCCGGGCCGGGCTCGGGCCCATCGAAGCCGACCTCACGTGAGAATGCCGAAAAGCTCAAAGACAAGTACGAGCGTCAGCCTGACACACGATTTGAGATCGTAGACCTCGACGATCAGGATGACCCGGAGAAGGCGTTCCACCTAGTGCAGTCCATCTACCACAAGGCCCATGCCGCCGGCTTGACTGAGAGCGACGTTATTGCTGACTACACTGGAGGCACAAAGTCCATGACCGCCGGAATGGTATTGGCTTGCAGTGCCGCGCCTGGGCGCGACGCCGAGTACATGAAAGCGATCGACGAGACACCCATCGGGACCGCCAGCCCAAAGAGCGAGGCACAGGCGCTGCCCGTCCGAGTACGGTTTGAGGGCTAGCGTTGTACCGCGACCAGTGGGGGCGCGATAGAAGCGGATGCCGTGCGAGCGCCGGGGTGATGACCATCGGAAGTGGCCTCGTTCAGGAGGACTGATGCCCGGAATGTAGCAGGTTAATGGCTCGAATTTCTGGACGGAGACGATCGCTTTTTCGCAAACCTCCCCTCAATTTCCGCATTTCCTGGGTTTGCGTAAATTTCGAGCCTGATGGGCTGGTAACTTCTTGAAAAGAGGAATCAATCAGAAGGGTTGCAGAGGTTGCCCCGATTGCAAGGGGATTGAGACTTCGGAAATTCGAACCGGAGGCTGTGCGGGAGCCAGGTCCAAGGAAGTGCCCCGATTGGAAGGGGATTGAGACCCGAAGAGTCCACCTGCCAGCGCGCCGATGATACCGTCCAAGGAAGTGCCCCGATTGGAAGGGGATTGAGACAGGGACGAACGTCCCTGCAGCCCAATAACAGATCATGGGCCAAGGATGTGACGCGAAGGCAACGGGATTGCGACAAGCAGACGGCTAGCG